>Ga0163216_100026_pt1 | contig 560690 bp, 529 predicted proteins | sample SynspAceP_FD_167610 | JGI IMG/M metagenome (GOLD analysis project Ga0163216, IMG submission 167610) | Saline lake microbial communities from Ace Lake in Antarctica - Synechococcus sp. Ace-P (Illumina Assembly) | ecosystem: Environmental > Aquatic > Non-marine Saline and Alkaline > Saline ...
CGCCACCAAATTTCTTAGTTAGCACTGTAGAAATCGCTGCCGTTAACGTTGTCTTACCGTGATCCACGTGACCAATTGTACCCACGTTTACGTGCGGCTTGGTCCGTTCAAATTTACCTTTTGCCATGATTATCTTCCTTTAATATTCTATAAAATTCAATTACTGCTTATTCATGATGGCTTCAGCCACGTTTCTTGGTGCTTCAATGTAATGCTTAAATTCCATACTGTATGACGCACGGCCTTGAGACAATGAGCGCACAGTTGTTGAGTAACCAAACATCTCAGCTAAAGGCACTTCTGCACGGATAATTTTACCTGTAGCATTATCATCCATACCCTGGATAATACCGCGGCGAGATGACAAATCACCCATCACATCACCCATGTAATCTTCTGGCGTTTCAATCTCAACTGACATCATTGGCTCAAGCAGAATTGGACTTGCTTTACGCATACCTGCTTTGAAAGCCATCGAAGCTGCCATTTTGAATGCATTTTCGTTCGAGTCAACATCATGATATGAACCATCAAATAGCGTCACTTTAGCATCAACAACAGGGAAGCCAGCCAACACACCTGAAGGAATCGTTTCACGCAAGCCTTTTTCTACCGCAGGGATAAATTCACGAGGTACAGTACCACCTTTAATAGCATCAATAAACTCAAAGCCTTTACCCGCTTCATTTGGTTCCATTTTTAACCAAACGTGACCATATTGACCTTTACCACCAGATTGCTTAACAAATTTACCTTCGATTTCAACGGTATCTTTATATGCTTCACGGTAAGCCACTTGTGGCGCACCAATGTTTGCTTCAACGTTAAATTCACGACGCATGCGATCAACCAGGATTTCTAAGTGCAATTCACCCATACCTGAAATAATTGTTTGATTGGTTTCAATATCTGTCTTCACACGGAATGAAGGATCCTCTTGTGCCAAACGGTTCAGCGCAATACCCATTTTTTCTTGGTCGGCTTTTGTTTTTGGCTCTACCGCAACGTGAATCACTGGTTCAGGGAACACCATACGCTCAAGAATAATTTCTTGACCAACCGCACACAAAGTATCGCCAGTTGTCGCTTCTTTTAAGCCAATCGCAGCAGCAATATCACCAGCACGCACGACTTCGCGCGCCTCACGTGAGTTTGCATGCATTTCCACAATGCGGCCAATACGTTCTTTTTTACCTTTTAATGGGTTATAAACAGTATCACCAGCATTTAGCACACCAGAGTAAACACGGAAGAAAATCAATTGACCAACAAACGGGTCCGTCATAATTTTGAAGGCTAATGCAGCAAATTTCTCATCGTCAGAAGGTTTAAGAAACGACTCAACACCTTCTTCATCTTCAACGCGTGTATCTGGAATGTCAGTAGGAGCTGGCATCAACTCAACAACCTTATCCAACATCGCTTGCACACCTTTATTTTTAAAGGCTGAACCGCACATCATTGGCACGATCTCTGAAGCAAGCGTACGCAAGCGCAGACCTTGCAAAATCTCTTCTTCTGACAAATCACCTTCTTCAAGGTATTTATTCATCAATAATTCATTAGCTTCAGCAGCCGTTTCAACCATATTTGAACGCCACTTATCGCAATCCGCTTTTTGAGCCTCAGGAATTTCACCATATTCAAAGGTCATGCCTTGCGATGCTTCGTCCCAGATGATTGATTTCATTTTAATCAAATCAATCACACCAGTGAATGTCTCAGCCGCGCCAACTGGCACTTGCAAAGGGACTGGATTTGCCTTTAGACGTGAACGCATTTGGTCGTACACTTTAAAAAAGTCAGCGCCAGCACGATCCATCTTGTTAACAAATGCCAAACGTGGCACTTTATATTTGTTTGCTTGACGCCAAACTGTTTCAGACTGTGGCTGCACGCCACCAACAGCGCAATAAACCATCACCGCGCCATCAAGCACACGCATTGAACGCTCAACTTCAATCGTAAAGTCAACGTGACCTGGCGTATCAATAATATTGATGCGGTGCTGATCAAACTGACTTGCCATACCTTTCCAGAAACAGGTTGTAGCAGCTGAAGTAATGGTAATACCGCGCTCTTGCTCTTGCTCCATCCAATCCATGGTAGCAGCACCATCATGCACTTCACCAATTTTATGGTTTACACCAGTGTAAAATAAAATACGCTCTGTTGTCGTTGTTTTACCTGCATCAATATGTGCAGAAATACCAATGTTACGATAGCGTTCTATAGGGGTTTGACGAGCCACAATAATTACCTTTACTTATATTCTTAAAGAGCGATTGTTAGTTAAACTGTTAAATAAAAACTAGAATCTGAAATGTGAGAATGCTTTATTAGCTTCTGCCATACGGTGCACTTCTTCACGCTTCTTCATCGCAGAACCACGACCTTCAGACGCTTCCATTAACTCAGCAGCTAAACGCAAGCCCATTGACTTTTCACCACGTTTACGCGCTGCATCACGCATCCAACGCATTGCTAACGCACTGCGACGGCTAGGACGCACTTCAACTGGCACTTGATAGTTAGCACCGCCAACACGGCGAGACTTCACCTCTACAACTGGGCGCAAGTTAACTAACGCTGTTGTAAAGACTTCTAACGCATCCTTACCGCTTTTAGCAGTAATTTGCTCGAACGCACCATATAAAATACGCTCTGCAACTGATTTTTTACCACCAGTCATCAATACGTTAACAAATTTAGAAACTTCTTCACTACCAAATTTTGGATCAGGAAGGATTTCACGTTTGGGGACTTCTCTACGTCTAGGCATACTATTCTCTATTCTCTTAATTTAATTTTGCTAGCAACGACACGAGCAAGGCATTTCAGCCGCTATTAAAATGATTACTTACTTACCAGCTTTAGGGCGCTTAGCACCGTATTTAGAACGTGACTGCTTACGGTCTTTAACACCAGCAGTATCTAAGCTACCGCGCACCATATGGTAACGAACACCCGGCAAATCTTTTACACGACCGCCACGCAATAGCACAACACTATGCTCTTGCAAGTTATGGCCTTCACCACCGATATAACTAATCACTTCATAGCCATTAGTTAACCTAACTTTAGCCACTTTACGTAACGCAGAGTTTGGCTTTTTAGGTGTGGTTGTGTAAACACGGGTACATACACCACGTTTTTGTGGACACGCCTCTAGCGCTGGCACTTTACTTTTAACAACCACTTTAGCGCGTGGTTTACGAATTAACTGATTAATGGTTGGCATTGCCTTAAACCCTTTTTAAATGCTTTAAAAAATTACTCTTCGTAATACTTAATAATACTCAACAACAAAACAGCACTAATTGTAGACAATTAGCCTATTCTGAAAAGCTGAGCATTGTATGGTCGGACTGCTTTCGTGTCAAGTTAAAAGTGGCTAGGATTTTGCCTAGCCACTTTTCATTTCAACATATAAACAACTTCGTCCTATTCTGCAGGCGTTTCTATATCTGGTGCAGCATTGGTAGCTTCTTGATCAGTAGTCACTTCAACCGCATCATCCACTTTCGTAAACAACTCTTCTGCAGCGGCCACTTCTGGCGACTCAATCACTCCTGCCGCCTTTCTTTTACGCGCTTCATGATAAGCCAAACCCGTACCTGCAGGAATCAATCGACCAACAATCACGTTCTCTTTCAAGCCGCGCAATTCATCACGTTTACCTAAAATAGCTGCTTCAGTTAACACACGGGTTGTTTCTTGGAACGACGCCGCTGAGATAAATGAATCGGTAGAAAGTGATGCTTTGGTAATTCCCAGCAACACATATTCATACGTTGCTGGACGTTTATCTTCAGCAACTACTTTTTCATTTTCTGTTAATACATCTGCACGTTCAACTTGCTCACCTTGAATAAAGCTTGTATCACCTGCATCGGTAATGCGAACACGACGTAACATTTGACGCACAATTACTTCAATGTGTTTATCGTTAATTTTTACGCCTTGTAAGCGATAGACATCTTGCACTTCATCAATCACATAACGCGCCAATGCTTCACGGCCACGTAAACGTAAGATGTCTTGTGGATCAGCTGGGCCGTCAACAATACTTTCGCCCTTAGTCACCACTTGACCATCATGTACGGTTACGTGTTTATCTTTAGCAATCAAGAATTCACTTGATTCACCATCAACATCCGTAATCACTAAACGTTGCTTACCTTTAGTATCTTTACCAAATGAAACGCTACCAGTTACTTCAGCTAACATACCTGCGTCTTTTGGTGAACGTGCTTCAAACAACTCAGCAACACGTGGTAGACCACCCGTAATATCACGGTTTTTAGATGACTCTTGCGGGATACTTGCAATGACTTCACCCACGCCAACATCTTGACCGTCTTTTACCGTAATGATACAGCCCAGCTGGAAGGTTACGTTGACTGGCAAATCACTACCAGCCACTTTTACTTCTTGACCATCAGCATCCAACAATTTAATGAGTGGGCGCAAACCTTTACTTTGACCAGCACGTTGTTTAGGATCAATAACGACCAAGGTAGACAAGCCAGTCACTTCATCTACTTGTTTAGCAACCGTTACACCTTCTTCGACGTTTTCAAACTTAACCTTACCCGCATACTCAATAATAATTGGACGGGTATGTGGATCCCAAGTCGCTAACGCTTGGCCAGCTTTAACGACTTTACCATCAGTCACGGCCAATGTCGCACCGTAAGGTATTTTATGACGCTCACGCTCGCGGCTTGTATTATCATCCATGATAACGACTTCACCATTACGTGAAATAACCACTTGCTCACCACGTGCATTTGTAACGTAACGAATGTTTGAAGTAAAGCTCAATGTACCGTTTGACTTACTCTCAACTTGACTAATTGTTGCTGCGCGTGAAACGGCACCACCAATATGGAAAGTGCGCATGGTTAACTGAGTGCCTGGCTCACCAATCGATTGCGCCGCAATCACACCAACAGCCTCACCCATACTGATTAACTTACCACGACCTAAATCGCGACCATAACAGGTTGCACAGATACCATAACGGGTATCACAAGTTAATGCAGTACGCACTTTAACTTCATCAATCCCTAGTGAATCAATTTTTTCAACCTCGTCTTCACCTAGCAATGTACCTGCTGGATAAATCACTTCTTGCGTCTCAGGATGAACCACATCTAAAGCTGCAGTACGGCCTAAAATACGATCGTGTAAAGGCTCAACAATTTCACCACCTTTAACTAATGCTTTTGTGACCAAACCTGATTCGGTTCCGCAATCCAACTCAGTCACAACTAAATCTTGCGTCACATCAACTAAACGACGAGTCAAGTAACCAGAGTTCGCTGTTTTAAGTGCCGTATCAGCAAGACCTTTACGTGCACCATGGGTTGAAATAAAGTATTGCAACACGTTCAAGCCTTCACGGAAGTTAGCTTTAATCGGCGTTTCAATAATCGAACCATCTGGTTTCGCCATCAAACCACGCATACCTGAAAGCTGTCTCACCTGTGCTGCTGAACCACGCGCACCAGAGTCAGCCATCATGTAAATCGCATTAAACGATTCTTGCGTCATGGCTTTGCCATTTTCGTCTTTAGCTTGCTTGCCATCAGCGCCAAGCACTTTTTCTTCACGCAACTGTTTCATCATCGCATCAGCCACTTTGTCACCAGTACGGCCCCAAATATCGACCACTTTATTGTAGCGTTCGCCTTGGGTTACTAAACCAGATACATATTGATCGTGAATTTCACGCACTTCTGCATCAGCAGCATTAATTAAATCTTCTTTTTCAGATGGCACAAGCATGTCATTAACAGAAATAGAGATACCTGCTTTTGTTGCGTAGGTATAGCCTGTATACATCAACTTATCAGCAAAAATAACTGTTTCCCGAATACCTACTTGACGGAATGAAGCATTAATTAAACGAGAAATTTCTTTCTTTTTCAAAGCTTTTGACAAGTTAGTAAATGACAAGCCCGGCGGTAGAATTTCTGACAGAATGGCGCGACCAACCGTTGTTTCATAACGATTGATTTTCTCTGTCTTATTGCCTTCTACGTCTAACTCATATTCTTTAATACGCACAGTAATTTTAGCGTGTAAATCAATCATGCCTTGATCATAGACACGTTGCACTTCTTTTACATCGCTGAAAATCATGCCTTCGCCACGCGCAGCAATTTTCTCACGCGTCATATAGTAAAGACCCAATACGATATCTTGTGACGGCACAATAATTGGCTCACCGTTTGCAGGTGACAACACGTTATTTGAAGCCAACATTAATGTACGCGCTTCCATTTGCGCTTCTAAGCTCAATGGAACGTGAACTGCCATTTGATCACCATCGAAGTCGGCGTTAAACGCTGAACAAACCAATGGGTGCAATTGAATCGCTTTACCTTCAATCAATACCGGTTCAAACGCTTGAATACCTAAACGGTGCAAAGTAGGCGCACGGTTTAACATCACTGGATGTTCGCGAATCACATCATCCAAGATATCCCAAACTTCCGGTCCTTCTTCTTCTACTTTTTTCTTCGCTGCTTTAATCGTTGTTGCTAAACCTAATACTTCCAATTTATGGAAAATAAATGGTTTAAATAACTCAAGCGCCATTTTTTTAGGTAAACCACATTGATGTAATTTCAGTTGCGGACCTACCACAATTACTGAACGACCTGAGTAATCAACACGCTTACCCAATAAGTTTTGACGGAAACGACCGCCTTTACCTTTAATCATGTCAGCCAATGATTTCAACGGACGCTTATTCGCACCCGTCATCACTTTACCGCGACGACCATTGTCTAACAATGAGTCAACCGCTTCTTGCAACATACGCTTCTCGTTACGGCAGATAATTTCTGGCGCACGTAGCTCTAGCAATCTTCTTAAACGGTTGTTACGGTTAATCACGCGACGATATAAATCGTTCAAATCTGACGTTGCAAAACGGCCGCCATCCAATGGTACCAATGGACGTAGTTCTGGTGGCAACACAGGTAAAATTTCAAGAATCATCCACTCTGGCTTAATACCAGATTTTTGGAAGGCTTCTAATACTTTTAGACGTTTAGCAATTTTTTTAATTTTTGCTTCTGAGCCAGTTTCTGACAAGTCTTTACGTAAGGTTTCAATCTCTTGATTGATATCCAGCGTACGTAATAATTCACGCACAGCTTCTGCGCCCATGACTGCATTGAACTCATCACCATACTCTTCAACTTTAGACAGATAGTCATCTTCAGTTAGTAATTGACCACGAACAAGTGGTGTCATACCAGGGTCAACGACGATAAACGCTTCAAAGTAAAGTACACGTTCAATATCACGCAATGCTATATCTAATACCATACCTAAACGGCTTGGTAATGATTTCAAAAACCAGATATGGGCAACAGGTGAGGCTAAGTCAATATGACCCATACGCTCACGACGTACTTTAGACAAAGTGACTTCAACGCCACATTTTTCACAAATCACACCACGGTGTTTTAAGCGTTTATATTTGCCACATAAGCATTCGTAATCTTTAGTTGGACCAAAGATTTTTGCACAGAACAAACCATCACGTTCAGGTTTAAATGTACGATAGTTAATGGTTTCTGGTTTTTTAACTTCACCATATGACCATGAACGGATTTTTTCAGGCGAGGCCAACGCGACCTTAATCGCGTCAAACTCTTCCTCTTGCGTTACCTGCTTAAATAAGTCTAATAGTGCTTTCATTTGACTTCTCCTCTAATGCGCTTAACTTAACAAGCGCATGAAATAAAATTAGTTGCGATCTAAATCGATGTCGATAGCGAGTGAACGGATTTCTTTCACTAACACGTTAAATGACTCTGGCATGCCAGCTTCGATTTTATGTTCGCCTTTTACAATATTCTCATACACCTTAGTACGACCGTTAACGTCATCAGACTTCACAGTAAGCATCTCTTGCAAGGTATAAGCAGCACCGTAAGCCTCAAGTGCCCAAACCTCCATCTCACCAAAACGTTGACCACCGAATTGCGCTTTACCGCCTAATGGCTGTTGCGTTACCAAGCTGTAAGGGCCGGTTGAACGTGCATGCATTTTGTCATCAACCAAGTGATGTAATTTCAATACGTGCATGTAACCAACAGTCACTGGACGCTCAAAAGAGTCGCCAGTACGGCCATCGAACAATTTAACTTGTGTTTTCCCCGCATGGAATTGCAACTGTTTAGTACGCGCATCATCATCTGGGAAAGCCAAATCAAGCATCTCTTTAATATCTGACTCAGCAGCACCATCAAAGACCGGTGTCGCAAAAGGCACGCCACGTTTAAGATTGTGTGCAAGTTCAATCACTTCAGCATCAGATAGAGAATTAATTTCTTCTTTCTTACCTGTACTGTCGTTATACACCTTATCTAAGAACTGACGGATTTCAGCCACTTTGGTTTCCGCTTCAAGCATTTCTGTAATACGCATGCCCAAGCCTTTAGCCGCCCAACCTAAGTGGACCTCTAAAATCTGACCAATGTTCATACGAGAAGGAACGCCTAGTGGGTTCAACACGATATCAACTGGCGTACCATCAGCCATGTGCGGCATATCTTCCACTGGTGCAATTTTTGAAATCACACCTTTGTTACCGTGACGACCGGCCATTTTATCACCAGGCTGAATGCGACGTTTAACAGCTAAATACACTTTAACCATTTTTTGCACACCAGGTGGCAACTCATCGCCTTGTGTTAATTTACGTTTTTTCTCTTCGTATTTGCTATCAAAATTAGCACGCGCTGTTGTTAAGCCATCTTTCAATTGCTCTAACTGACGCGCAGCATCTTCATCCGCTAAACGAATATCAAACCAATCATAACGACCAACTGCCTCTAAGTACTCAGCCGTCAATTTCTCGCCTTTTTTCAGCTTGTTAGGGCCGCCAGTAGCAACTTGACCTTCAATTAAGCGACGAATACGACCGAATGCATCATCTTCAACAATACGCATTTGATCAGCTAAATCTTGTTTAAAGTGGCCTAGTTGGTCATCAATAATTTGCTGTGCGCGTGAATCGCGGTCAATGCCTTCGCGTGTAAACACTTGCACATCAATAACGGTACCTGTTGTACCTGATGGTACGCGTAAGCTTGTGTCTTTAACATCAGATGCTTTTTCACCAAAAATCGCACGGAGCAATTTTTCTTCTGGTGTTAATTGCGTTTCACCTTTAGGCGTTACTTTACCAACCAATACATCGCCAGCCTCAACCTCAGCACCGATATAAATAATGCCAGATTCATCTAAACGGCCAAGCATACGCTCTGACAGATTAGAAATATCTTGCGTAATTTCCTCAGGTCCTAATTTTGTATCACGTGCAACAACCGACAACTCTTCAATATGAATAGAAGTGTAACGGTCATCCGCCACAACGCGCTCTGAGATTAAAATTGAATCCTCAAAGTTATAACCGTTCCACGGCATAAAGCCAACTAACATGTTTTGACCTAGTGCCAATTCACCCATATCAGTAGAAGCGCCGTCAGCAATCACATCACCGCGGCTTAATTGGTCGCCGATTTTAACCAATGGACGTTGGTTAATATTGGTATTTTGGTTAGAACGTGTGTATTTAGTTAAGTTGTAGATATCCACACCAACTTGACCAGCAACGGCTTCGTCATCGTTAACACGAACAACAATACGGCTTGAATCAACGTAATCGACGATACCGCCACGCGTTGCTTGCACGATAGTGCCTGAGTCAATCGCTACTGTACGTTCAATACCTGTACCAACCACTGCTTTTTCAGCACGCAAACAAGGCACGGCTTGACGTTGCATGTTTGCACCCATCAATGCTCGGTTAGCATCATCGTGCTCCAAGAATGGAATCAAAGATGCCGCTACTGACACAATTTGACCTGGTGCAACGTCCATATACTGAACACTGTCAGGTAGTGCCATCGTAAATTCATTTTGATAACGTGAAGAAACGATTTCTTCTTTAAAGCCACCTTTAGCATCAAGCTCAGTATTTGCCTGTGCAATCATGAATTCACTTTCTTCAATTGCAGAAAGGAAATCAATATCTTTTGATACTTTGTTATCTTTTACACGACGATATGGCGTTTCTAAGAAACCATATTCGTTAGTGCGCGCAAATAAAGCCAGCGAGTTAATCAAACCAATGTTTGGACCCTCTGGTGTTTCAATTGGACAAACGCGACCATAATGGGTTGTATGTACGTCACGAACTTCAAAGCCTGCACGCTCACGTGTCAAACCGCCTGGGCCTAATGCAGAAATACGGCGTTTATGCGTAATTTCTGACAATGGATTGGTTTGATCCATAAATTGTGACAATTGGCTAGAGCCAAAGAATTCACGAATTGCGCTCGATACTGGTTTCGCATTAATTAAATCATGCGGCATTAGATTATCTGACTCTGCTTGGCTTAAACGTTCTTTAACAGCACGCTCTACTCGCACTAAACCTGCACGGAATTGGTTCTCAGCCAACTCACCAACTGAACGAATACGACGATTACCTAAATGGTCAATATCATCAATCTCTCCGTGACCGTTACGCAATTCGAGCAATACGCCAATAACAGCCAAGATATCATCTGTTGATAAGATCATTTCACCTGTATCGCCTTGTGGACCAACACGCTCATAGAAACGCTTCATCCAATCAGCAGTACGATCTTCCAATTTAGTTGGGAAAGCACGACGGTTAAATTTCATGCGGCCAACAACTGACAAATCATAACGATCAGGATTAAAGAATAAACCTTGGAACAACGCTTCAACTGAATCTTCAGTTGGCGGCTCACCTGGGCGCATCATCCGATAAATCGCTGTTCGCGCAGAGTATTGGTCTGGCACTTCATCAATACGCAATGTTTGCGAAATAAAATCGCCATGATCTAAATCGTTTGAGTACAGTGTATCAACTGATTTTACTTTTGCTTCAACCAGCTTCTCAAATAGCTCTTCAGTTACTTCATCGTTTGCATTCGCAATCACTTCACCGGTTTCAGTGTCAATGATGTTTTTCATGATGGCGCGACCAAGCATAAAGTCCATCGGCACCGTAATGGTGCTGATACCCGCTTGTTCAATTTCACGAATGTGCTTAACAGTGATACGTTTATCTTTAGCAACAACCACTACACCATTTTTATCGGTAATATCAAATTTCGCTACTTCACCACGTAAGCGATCAGGTACTAAAGCGAACTCAACGCCTTTAGGTCCGATGTGGAAGGTATCAGTATCACCAAATATTTCTAAAATCTGTTCTGGCATAAAGCCTAGCGCTTTTAACAGCACTGTTACTGGCATTTTACGACGACGATCTACGCGGAAATACAAATAATCTTTAGGATCAAACTCGAAGTCTAACCATGAGCCACGGTAAGGAATCACGCGCGCTGAGAATAACAATTTACCTGAACTATGTGTTTTACCACGATCATGTTCAAAGAACACGCCTGGACTACGGTGCAATTGAGAAACAATCACACGCTCAGTACCATTAATCACAAAAGAACCGTTATCCGTCATTAAGGGCAATTCACCCATATAGACTTCTTGCTCTTTAACTTCTTTTACCGTCGGCTTCGAAGCCTCTTTATCCATAATCGTTAAACGCACTTTAACGCGAATTGGTGCAGCATAGGTTAAGCCACGCTGCTGGCACTCTTTCACATCAAAAGGCTCAGCACCTAGCTGATAGCTCACATAATCTAAGCGCGCGTTGCCTGAATGACTTTCGATAGGAAAAACTGAGCTAAAAGCTGACTCAAGTCCTGTATTTTTACGCTGGTCCTGTGAAGCATCAGCCTGTAAAAAGGCTTTATAGGACTCCAATTGCATTGCAAGCAAGTAAGGTACTTCCTGCACACTTTCTCTTTTAGCGAAACTCTTACGAATACGTTTTTTTTCGGTAAAGGAATAGCTCATAGCGTCTCCTGATATTTTGAGGGTAAAAATAAAAACGCTATAATTTATAACGCTTTGATTTTTAACATCATTTTAAAATTATTTTAATTACAATTTGATACACTTTTCGCCGTCCATAAACAGCTAAGGCTGACGGTTTCCCGCCAGCCTAACTTAATCACTTAAATGAATTATTTAAGTTCGCCAGTAGCACCAGCTTCGATTAATTTTTTCAATGCTTCATCAGCTTCAGCTTTTGGCAAAGCTTCTTTGATTGTTTTTGGTGCGCCATCAACTAAATCTTTAGCTTCTTTCAAGCCAAGACCTGTTAATTCGCGAACCGCTTTAATCACGCTCACTTTTTGCTCACCTGCTGCAGTCAACACAACGTCGAACTCTGATTTCTCAGCTGCTGCTGAACCTGCGTCGCCACCTGCTGCTGGTGCTGCTACTGCAACTGCTGCTGCCGCTGCTGAAACACCAAATTTTTCTTCCATTTCTTTAATCAATGCAGATAAATCTAAAACTGACATTGCACTGATTGCTTCTAAGATATCGTCTTTTGAAATTGCCATTTGTAAAACTCCTAAAATTTAAATATAAGTTAGCGTAAAGTTAAGCTGCTTTTTGATCACGTACTGCCGCAAGACCACGTACAAATTTGGTAGGCACTTCATTAAGTGTCTGTACAAATTTAGCCACTGGTGCTTGCATAGTACCGAGCAATTTAGATAACAACTCTTCACGACTAGGCATTGTTGCCAACGCTTTTACACCAGCTTGGTCTAAAACTTCGTTTGGCATTGCGCCCGCTTTAATCACGAACTTGTCGTTAGTCTTTGCAAAACTGTTCATTACTTTTGCTGCTGCCACTGGGTCGGCTGAAATGCCAAACATCAATGGACCAACCATATCGTTTGATAAACCAGAAAATGGTGTGCCGTCGATTGCACGACGTACTAACGTATTTTTTAGAACACGTAAGTAAACACCCGCTTTTCTAGCTTCTGCTCTTAGTGACGTGATTTCTGTCACTGTTAAGCCACGATACTCAGCAAGAACAATTGCTTGTGCAGACGCGACTTGCTCGCTGACTTCAGCAACTACTGCTTTTTTCTCTGTTAGATTGAGACTCAAGGTCTTTTCTCCTTCCGTTAATGTTAAGTGCAACACCTAGACTAGATATCGCACCACTCACGGCGTCCTTGATTCAGGGCTTACAAATCCTGTATCGGGTTCGCCATCTGCGTTGGAATCTGATGATTAATAACAGAGGATTGAATCACTTCACTCACCCATTATTCATCAACATCAATTAAACCCTCACGGGCACCAACGGTCTTTGATGCTCTTGTTGCTTTAACATTAAAACAACAAGCCCAAAGTTCTTTCAAGCCGAGTCAGACTCGGCAAATTCATTATGCTAATGTTGCTTGATCGACGCGAACGCCTGGACCCATGGTGCTAGAAAGTGAAATCTTCTTCAAATAGACACCTTTAGATGAAGCAGGCTTCGCTTTACTAATCGCATCAACCAAAGCAACCATATTTCCTGATAACTGCTCAACGGTAAATGACGCACGACCGATAGTGCAGTGAATAATACCGCCTTTGTCTGTACGATATTGCACTTGACCAGCTTTTGCATTTTTAACTGCTGTTGCCGCATCTGGCGTTACTGTACCCACTTTAGGGTTAGGCATTAAACCACGCGGGCCTAGCACTTGACCCAAAGTACCAACGATACGCATAGCATCTGGCGTTGCAATCACAACGTCAAAATCCATCATACCGCCTTTAACTTGCTCAGCTAAATCTTCGAAACCAACGATATCAGCACCAGCCTCTTTAGCCGCTTCCGCTTGCGCACCTTGCGCAAAAACAGCAACACGCGTTGTTTTACCAATACCATTAGGCAATACAATAGAGCCACGAACCAATTGGTCTGATTTTTTAGCATCAATACCTAAATTAATTGAGATATCAATTGATTCGTTAAATTTAACTTTTGAACCTTCTTTAACAAGCGCTAACGCGTCTTGTACTGGATACAATTTATTACGATCAATCTTTGCACGAAGTGCATCTATTCTTTTAGCCATGTTATTCGCCCTCCACAATAATACCCATACTACGTGCGCTACCAGCAATCGTACGCACTGCAGCATCCATATCAGCAGCCGTCAAATCAGGCATCTTCGTTGTTGCAATCTCTTCAGCTTGCTTACGTGTAATCGTTGCTACTTTATCAACGTGCGGACGTGGAGAACCTTTTGTAATTTTTGCCGCTTTTTTCAGCAAGATAGATGCTGGCGGTGTTTTCATGATAAAAGTGAAGCTCTTATCTGCAAACGCAGTAATCACTACAGGAATCGGCAACCCTGGCTCAACACCTTGCGTTGCAGCATTAAATGCCTTACAGAATTCCATAATATTCAAGCCACGTTGACCCAACGCTGGACCCACTGGTGGACTTGGATTTGCTTTACCTGCAGGAATCTGCAGCTTAATATAACCGATGACTTTTTTTGCCACTTGACTACTCCTTATGTGGGTACAAACGCCTTATAAAACTAAAGCTCCCCGTTAATAATACGAACGACTAAACTTCTTTATTAACCTGACTAAAATCCAACTCAACAGGCGTTGCACGACCAAAAATAGAAACTGACACGCGCACTTTACTTTTTTCGTAATTGACTTCTTCAATGTTGCCTGAGAAATCTTTAAATGGCCCGTCAACTACACGAACAGACTCACCTTTTTCAAAAGTCATTTTCTGCGTCGGGTTAGACTTACTGTCATCCATACGCTGTAAAATAATTTCAACTTCTTTATCTTTAATTGGTGTTGGCTTTTGCGCGCTACCACCAATAAATGCAGTCACACGCGGCGTACTTTTAATCAAATGCCAGCTAGCATCCGTCATCGCCATTTGCACCAAGACATAGCCTGGATATAAGCGTCGCTCAGAAATCTTTTTAACACCAGACTTCATTTCAACAACTTCTTCAATTGGCACTAAAATTTCACCAAAATGATCTTGAAATTCAGAGCGAGCAATCCGCTCTTCTAACGCAGCCTTAACTGACTTCTCCATACTTGAAAAAACCTGAACTGCATACCAATGCATTTCCATTAAGCACTCCGTCCTAAAACCCATTGAATCATCTGCGAGAAACCAATATCAACAACCCACAAAAAAGCTGCCATGACAACCACCAAGATGAACACAACCATCGTTGTTTGCATCGTCTCTTTACGCGTTGGCCAAACGACACGCTTCGCCTCTGCAATTGAATCTCCAAGAAAATCAAATGCTTGCTGACCGAGTGGCGTCACCTTAAACAACAACGCTGCAGCAACAACACCTGCAATTACCACAAGAATACGCAACACCAATGCTTGATCAGCCAAAAGATAAAAGCCAGCAATGCCTGCAGCAATAAGCAGCAGAGACAACACTAGCTTGATTTTATCTATCATAATTAATCACTTAAACTTTATTTGGCAGCTCAACATCATATTGAGCCACACTATTATTTGGCAGGCCAAGAGGGCTTCGAACCCCCAACCCTCGGTTTTGGAGACCGATACTCTACCAATTGAGCTATTGGCCTGTAAGCACTACAAACATCAAAAGCTACGCTAAATTAGCGTAGCTTCTTTGGCTAAAAACTTATTCAATAATTTTAGCAACAACACCCGCACCAACAGTACGGCCACCTTCACGAATAGCGAAGCGTAAACCTTCTTCCATCGCAATCGGTGCAATCAATGTCACTGTAATTGATACGTTATCACCAGGCATTACCATTTCTGTTCCTGCTGGTAATTCAACCGCACCTGTTACATCCGTTGTACGGAAGTAGAATTGTGGACGGTAACCTTGGAAGAATGGTGTATGACGACCACCTTCATCTTTACCCAACACATAAATCTCTGCTGTGAATTTTGTATGTGGCTTGATTGTGCCTGCTTTTGACAACACTTGACCACGTTCAACATCTTCACGTTTTGTACCACGTAGCAATACACCTACGTTGTCACCTGCTTGACCTTGGTCTAGCAATTTACGGAACATTTCAACACCTGTACAGGTTGTTGATTGCGTATCTTTAATACCAACGATTTCAATCTCGTCACCGACTTTAACAATACCACGCTCAATACGGCCTGTTACCACAGTACCACGACCTGAGATTGAGAACACGTCTTCAACTGGCATCAAGAAAGTACCGTCGATTGCACGCTCTGGCATTGGGATGTAAGTGTCTAATGCTTCTGCTAGTTTGAAAATAGCTGGCTCACCAATTTCTGATTGGTCACCTTCTAGTGCAAGTTTAGCTGAACCACGGATGATTGGTGTGTCGTCACCTGGGAAGTCATATTTGCTTAACAATTCACGCACTTCCATCTCAACCAATTCCAACAACTCTTCATCATCAACCATGTCAGATTTGTTTAGGAATACGATGATGTAAGGAACACCAACTTGGCGACCAAGTAGGATGTGCTCACGTGTTTGCGGCATAGGACCGTCAGCTGCTGATACAACTAGAATAGCGCCGTCCATTTGTGCAGCACCAGTAATCATATTCTTAACATAGTCAGCATGGCCTGGACAGTCAACGTGTGCGTAATGACGTGTTTCAGTCTCATACTCAACGTGTGATGTGTTAATGGTAATACCACGTGCTTTCTCTTCCGGTGCTGAGTCAATCTCAGCAAAGTCACGCTTGTCGCCACCAAATTTCTTAGTTAGCACTGTAGAAATCGCTGCCGTTAACGTTGTCTTACCGTGATCCACGTGACCAATTGTACCCACGTTTACGTGCGGCTTGGTCCGTTCAAATTTACCTTTTGCCATCTTCCAGTCCTTTACTTTAATTAGTTTTAACTAAAATTTTATTAACTTAATTTATGTTGCTTTATAAAAGTTTTATTTAACTTAATAAAACTTTAACCACCTTCAAAATCTATCTTACAAAGCTTTCTAGCGACCCGTGGTGCCCATGGCGGGAATCGGACCCGCGACCTCTCCCTTACCAAGGGAGTGCTCTACCACTGAGCCACATGGGCTAATAACACTTTCCAAAACGAATGCCCTGTTTGGAGCGGGAGACGAGGCTCGAACTCGCGACATTCAGTTTGGAAAACTGAAGCTCTACCAACTGAGCTACTCCCGCACTGCGGCTTGCCTACAACACTTCTTATTTCTTTTTCAAACGCCCATCTAAATTTAATGGTGGAGGGGGAAGGATTCGAACCTTCGTACTCAGAGAGAACGGATTTACAGTCCGTCGCCTTTAACCACTCGGCCACCCCTCCTAACCGAACCCGCGATTATGCTTAACTTTTAAGCTACTGTCAAACAAAATCACGCATAAAAAAGCCACTACAAGTGGCAAATTTTACATTTTAACTACAATGATTCTTAAAGATATTTGGTGCCGGATATCGGAATCGAACTGATGACCTTCGCATTACAAGTGCGCTGCTCTACCATCTGAGCTAATCCGGCGCTTTATTTGAGGCGTGACTATAGCATTATTTTTATTTTGAACGCTAGTGTTTTTTCAAAAAAATCTTATTATTTTACAAATTTTATTTAACGATAGTTAAGCTTGGGCGTTTTTTGCTCGCATCTTGCTTAGATTGTTTTTTTACGTCAGCCTCTTCCGCTTCGCCTTCATCAGAAACGGTCTGCGCTGGCGAGCCCAGCTCAAAAAACATACCTTGCCCATTTTCTCTGGCGAAAATGCCACGCACCGCATCCATTGGAACATATAAATTCTGTGCTACACCACCAAATCGTGCAGAAAAGACAACCGCATCATTATCGATATGCAAGTCTTTGGTTGCGGAGTAATTGAGATTAAGGACAATTTCACCATTCTTGACAAATGCTTTTGGCACTTTTGTCTGCGCATTGACCACGACTAATAAATGTGGTGTTAGCGCATTATCGACGCACCATTCATGAATGGCGCGTACCATATAAGGTTTTGTTGCCCCTAACGTATCTGCCATGATTAGCGACGCATTACTTTTTCTGAGGGCGTCATTGCATCCGCGTATAACGGACGTGAGAATAAACGCTCAGCATATTTCAACAATGGCGAAGCTTGACTCGGCATCTCAATACCATAATGCTCCAAGCGCCATAATAAAGGCGTCACTGCAACATCTAACATGGAGTATTCATCTCCAAGCAAGTAATCTCGTTTGCTAAAAATAGGCACTAATTGCGTCAGGTTATCACGTACAATCTTGCGTGCTTTAGCAACGCGCTCTTCATCTTCCGACTCCAAATCTTCAATGTGACTAAATAAGTCTTTCTCAAAGTTATGAAGGAAAAGCCTTGCACGTGCGCGCATGACAGGATCGGCTGGCATTAACTGCGGATGTGGGAAACGCTCATCAATATATTCATTAATAATATTGGCTTCTGATAACACCAAATCACGCTCCACCAACACAGGTACATTTCCGTAAGGATTCAACACCGCAAGATCTTCTGTCTTGTTAGCCAAATCGACATCAATCACTTCAAAATCCATACCTTTTTCAAACAACACAATACGGCAACGGTGACTAAAAGGGTCGACCGAGCCTGAATATAATTTCATCATAATTACTTCACCCTCAAATGCGCTTATCTATTTATAAATCGTAAGCGTTCGTTATTAATTTTATTTAATATCTTTCCAGTAAGCTGCTTTGACTTTCTTCGTTAATACCAGCAACACACCCAAAAATAACAATACCCAAATACCTAAACTCTTTCTTTGCGCTTTAGCAGGCTCTGCCATAAACGCCATATAGTTGGTTAAATCTGCAACAAAAGCATCGTATTCTGCTGGATTTAAACGCCCTGGCTTAACCAACTCCAACTCATGCGTCTCGTGATTCAAGATTTGCTCGCCCTGCTGTTGATAAAAAACATGCGGCATGGCGACTTTATCAAACACAATATTATTCCAGCCACTTGGCGTCGTTTCGTCCTTATAAAAACCACGCATATAGGCATATAACCAATCAACCCCGCGCGCTCTCACTTCAACGGACAAATCAGGCGGGGTAACACCGAACCATTTTTTTGCATCCTGTGGGTCCATTGCAATTCGCATTGGATCACCCACTTTATCGCCTGCAAAGAGTAGATTTTCTTTAATCTCTTTTTCAGTTAACCCAATATCAACTAAACGGTTATACCGCATATAGTTGGCACTATGGCAGTTTAAACAGTTGTTAATAAAGGTGCGCGCACCACGTTGCAATGAAGCCTGATTAGACGGGTCTATCGGCGCTGACTCTGTAACTGCTGCCGTGTTTGCAAACGCAATTATCGGCAAAAGCGCAATAATGACTAATAGCTTTTTCATGTTAATACGTCACCCTTTCTGGCACAGGTTTAGTTTTGTCTCGTGCGGTATACCACGGCATCAACAAAAAGAATAAAAAGTAAATTGCGGTAAAAATACGAGCAACAACCGTTGCACGATCAGCGCCTCCTGCCCATGCGCCAAATTGACCCCATACATTTGAAGGCTCCGTACCTAGATAACCCAATACAAAGAAGCTCACCACAAATGCCGCCAACCAACGCTTATATAAGCTTCCGCGATAACGTATCGACTTGACTGGACTCTTGTCTAACCATGGCAGGAATGCAAACACCACAACCGACAATCCCATTGCAGCAACGCCAGGAAACTGAGAGTTCAACACTGGCGGCACTGCGCGCAGAATAGAATAGTAGGGCGTAAAATACCAAACTGGTGCAATATGCTCTGGCGTTTTCAGCGGGTCAGCTGGAATGAAGTTGTTATGCTCCAAGAAATAGCCACCCATTTCTGGCGCAAAGAATACAATCGCGGCAAACACCATCAAAAACACCACAACACCAACTAAATCTTTCACGGTGTAGTAAGGATGAAAAGGAATGCCATCTAGTGGAATGCCTGTTTTCTTATCTTTACTCGCTTTAATTTCGACACCATCTGGGTTATTAGAGCCAACCTCATGCAAAGCAACCAAATGCACCATAACCAAGCCCAGTAATACTAAAGGCAATGCAATCACATGGAATGCAAAGAAGCGGTTTAATGTCGCATCTGCAGTCAAGAAATCACCGCGCAACCACTCCATTAAATCCGGTCCAATAAATGGAACCGTACCAAACAAGCTAGTAATCACCTGCGCACCCCAATAGGACATTTGCCCCCAAGGCAATAAGTAGCCAAAGAAAGCCTCACCCATTAGCGCTAAAAATATACCCACGCCAAACAACCAAATTAATTCACGTGGTGTTCTGTAAGAACCATAAATAATGCCGCGGAACATATGCAAATAGACCACCACAAAAAACATAGAGGCGCCTGTTGAGTGCATATAGCGAATAATATTCCCGCCAAATACGTCGCGCATAATATATTCCACGGATGCAAATGCTTCAGCCGCTGAAGGTTTATAGTGCATGGTTAAGAAGATGCCCGTTAAAATCTGCATCACTAAAACCAACATTGCTAATGAACCAAAGAAATACCAAAAGTTAAAATTCTTAGGTGCGTAATACTCTGTCAAATGCGCTTTCATTGTACTGGTTAATGGGAAACGACGATCTACCCATCCAACAACATTAGCGATAACTTCACTTGGTTTTTGTTTATTATCAGCCATCTTTTACGCCTCCATCTCAGTTTCAACACCGATAATCAACGTGTTCTCATCAATATAGGAATGAGGAGGCACTACCAAATTGGTCGGCGCAGGAGAGCCTTTGAACACACGGCCAGCTAAATCGAATTTTGAGCCATGACATGGGCAATAAAAGCCACCCGTCCAACCAGCACCCATATCACCACCTTGCTCTAGCTTTGCAGTTGGCGAACAACCTAAGTGGGTGCAAATACCAACCACAACACCGATATTCGGCTTGATAGAACGGTCTGCATTTTGACAATAGGCAGGTTGTTGAGAAGTCACCTCACACATTGGATCTGACAATTGATCATTATGCTTTGGCAATTCCGCAGTCATTTCATCAGTTCGCTTAATAATCCAAACGGGCTGACCACGCCATTCTGCTGTTTTAATTTGTCCAGGTGCAATGTCACTAACATCCACCTCTACAGGAGCGCCAGCTGCTTTGGCACGCTCGCTAGGCAACATACTGCCTACAAATGGAATTGCTGCAGTTGCTGCGCCAGCAGCGCCGACGGCAGCAGTTGCTACGACTAAAAACTGTCTTTTTTCTTTATCAACCTGAGACGGCTCTTGAAACGACAGCGCGCTACTTTTTACTGACTTCTCTTTTTCTGAATCTGAAACTGACATCGACTTCCTTTGCTCGCTCTTTTGAAGCGTGATTAAATACAATAAGAATAAGCGCGATTATACATTTTAAAAACTATTAATCCAAATAATATTATTTAAATCATTGATTAATATCGATTAAACTGGATTATCTATATCGATAAATTCGTGTCGTATAGACAGTTTTTCTGCCAAATGCGCGCCTAAAGCCTGAATACCGTAGCGCTCCGTTGCGTGATGCCCCGCAGCAATATAAGCCGTATTAGATTCTCGCGCTAAATGAACCGTTTGCTCAGATATTTCTCCGCTGATAAAAACATCTATGTCAGCGTTAATCGCTTGCTCAATATAGCCTTGCGCTGCACCTGTACACCAAGCGACAGTTTGCACTGGCTTGTTTGGGTCACCAACTAATTGCACTTGTCTATTTAACTTAGCACTAATCGCATCAGCAATCTTTTGCAAGGATTGAGCTTGCCCTAATGTAGACCAAGCAATCATATTTTTATCATCTAACCAACCCGTTATTTTCAAACCCAACACCTCGCCAAGCATGACATTATTGCCTACTTCTGGATGTGCATCTAATGGCAGATGGTAGGCAAAAAGATTCAACTCATTGGCTAATAAAAATTTTAACCGTCGCATTTTAATACCTGTAATAGGTTGAGATTCACCACGCCAAAAGTAACCATGATGCACTAAGATTGCATCAGCGTTAGCTGCGTGCGCACGCTCTAATAACGCTAAACTAGCCGTCACACCAGTGACAATTTTATTGACTTCACGCCTACCTTCCACTTGCAATCCATTTGGACAATAATCACTAAATTTTTCTGGCTGTAAAAATTGGATTAAATATTGATTGAGTTCACTTAACTGCATCAGACTTATCCTTAATTGTTAATAATTCATTCGTTTTCGCCTATACTAAACAATTCTTATACTAAACTCTAAAGATATGCGAAAAACATGGCTCATTTTTGCTCAAACAGTCACGATCTGTTTGGGCATATTATTTATGCTGCAGACATTTAAGCTGGATTTACTGAAGTTTAATCAAAAGCCAATTGTTATTCAGCAAGCAACATCCGAGGAATCTGCCAAGCCTGCTAGCACCTATAGTGGTGCTGCAAAAAAAGCGATGCCAGCTGTTGTCAATATTTTTACTTCTAGCAAAAGCATCAACCCTCATCAACAGTTTATGGACGACCCCTTATTCAGACACTTTTTTGGCGATCAAGAAGAGGATGAGCAAGAGGCCCCTTCTGATAACAGCCTTGGAAGCGGCGTTATCGTTAGCCAAGATGGATTAATCCTGACGAATAATCATGTCATCGCGTCAGCAGATGCCATTGAAGTTGCGCTTGCTGATGGTCGAAAACTATCAGCGACGCTTGTAGGCGCAGACCCAGAATCGGATTTAGCATTATTACAAGTTGATGCGAAAAACTTGCCTTCTATTACTTTCGCAAGTTCGGATAAATTAGAGGTCGGCGATGTTGTACTTGCTATCGGCAACCCTTTTGGTGTTGGCCAAACCGTTACACAAGGTATTGTTAGCGCACTTGGCCGCAATCATTTAGGCATTAACACTTACGAAAATTTCATCCAAACCGATGCATCCATTAATCCAGGAAACTCTGGTGGTGCGCTGATTGACGCCGCAGGTAATCTTGTCGGCATTAATAGTGCTATCTACTCTCGCAACGGCGGGAGCATGGGAATCGGCTTCGCCATTCCGATCAGCATTGCTAAACAAGTGATCGAGCAAATTGCAAAAGAAGGTGCCGTTACAAGAGGCTGGGTGGGTGTGGAAGCACAGAACTTAACGCCAGAGTTAGCTGAATCTTTTGGTTTATCCTCTGCATCAGGCGCATTAGTCGCAGGTGTATTAACAAACAGCCCCGCAGACCGTGCTGGATTAAAAGCTGGCGATATATTAGTTGCCATCAATGACAAGCCCGTTCTCAATAGCGCAACCATGTTAAATTTAATTGCTGTACTTGAGCCCAATAAAAATGCAATGCTAAAAATCGTGCGCGCTCAGAAAAAAATGGACATTAAAATATTGATTGGCAAACGACCAGCGCCGCCTTCAGAGTAATCATTTAAGGCTAGCGTGGATACTGTTATTTTTGGGCTGCGTCAGTCTTACAAATAAGATGCCAGCTTCATATAATAGCCAAAGCGGGATAGCCAGCATAAACTGAGAAATAATATCTGGCGGTGTAAAAATTGCCGCCAGTACAAAAGCGCCCACAATGACATAACCACGCATCTCTCTCAATTGTGCCACATTGACCCAGCCAAAATGCGCCATTAACACCACCGCAACTGGCACCTCAAATGCAAAGCCAAACGCTAGAAACAGCGTCATCACAAAGTCTAAATATTCAGCAATGTCAGTCATCACGGCCACGCCGACCGGCGCGCTACTAACAATAAAAGAAAAGACAACTGGGAACACCAAAAAGTACGCAAAAGCCATTCCGCATAAAAAGAGCAAGCTACTGATTACAATGGCTGGTAGCATCAATTTTTTCTCATGGGCATATAAGCCAGGCGCTACAAACATCCAAAGTTGATACAAGGTATGTGGTAATGAGATTAAAAAGGCCGCCATCATCGCCACTTTCATTGGTACAAAAAAAGGCGTTACAACGGCAGTTGCGATCATTTGCGTGCCTTCTGGCAACTTATCCAGCATTGGCGCTGCAAGTAGAGCGTAGACTTTATTAGCAAATGGAAATAGGCCTACAAATACCAATAGCATTCCCACAACGACTTTTAGCAATCGATTACGTAATTCAATCAAATGTGAAATAAGGGATTCGGTAGGCGTCAACGCTTAAGCCTCTTCGATTTTTATTTTGGTTTTCGGTACAGGGCGTTTAATGGTTTTTTTTGCTGCTTGAGTAGATGACTTTTTAATAGGTGGCTTTTTTGCCACAGTTCTTTTTACAGGCGTTTTCTTAACTGGTGAGGCAGTTAGTGTAGACGGACGCTTCGGCTTCACACTCTCTTCAACAGCATTCATGGCAGTGCGTACTTCATTTGCGCCATCCATGATACTTGCCTTTACATGGTTAGCACCTTGTTGAATCTCTCGCTGTAGATTCTGCAAATCTTCAAATCGAGCTTCACGATTTACTTCCTCTTTCACTTGTGAAACATAGCGTTGCAAACGCCCCATAAAAGCACCTGCTGTCCGCGCTACTTGCGGTAGCTTATCAGGGCCGATAACCAGCAATCCAACGACTGCAATGATCATCAATTCTGCAAAAGAAATATCAAACATACTGACTGTCGTCTAACATGTTACTGCTTGGTTTTTTCTGTCACTTCACCTTCTATAGTCGTGCCAGTTTTATCAGAGCCTTCTTCAGCGCCATTATCTTTCATGGCCTTTTTAAACTCTTTCACCGCACCACCAACATCACTACCCATGTTGCGTAGCTTCTTTGTGCCGAATACTAAAACGACAATCAACAGTACGATTAACCAATGCCACAAACTAAATGCACCCATTACAATCTCCTTAACTTTACGTATTTGGCAAGCCGCCACCAAAAACATGTACGTGTATATGAAATACCTCTTGACCGCCTTCGCGTCCAGTATTAATTAAGGTTTTAAAACCTTGTAAACCTTGCTCTGCTGCTAACTTAGGTGCCAACAATAACATCTTACCTAACAACTGTTGATGCGAAACATCGCAGCTTTTTAAGCTGTCTAAATGTAGCTTAGGCACAATTAAAAAGTGAACCTTTGCCATCGGCTTAATATCATTAAATACAATGACATCATCATCTTCATAGATAGTGGTAGCTGGGATATTGCCCGCTACAATCTTACAAAAAAGACAATCTGCCGTCATGCTATTCACCTTGTGTTTTAAAAGTGCTTATCTCAATATTAATCTTGTTGCCGTGCATTTTTTTCATCTATGCCAGACAAGCCTTCTCGTCTAGCAAGCTCATCAAGAATATCTTGCGGTTTTAAATCCGCCTTCGCCAGCATCACTAGCGTATGAAACCATAAGTCTGCTGTTTCATAAATAATCTCTTCTTTATTACCCCCTTTAGCAGCAATCACCGTTTCAGTGGCTTCTTCACCCACTTTTTTAAGGATACTATCCATGCCTTTTGCATACAACTTGGCAACGTAGGATGAGCTAGGGTCAGCCGCTTTACGCTGCTCTAACAACTCCGCTAATCGATTTAATATATCACTCATGCAGTTGGCTTATAAATATCTTCAGGGTTTTTAATGACGGGCTGGTCTATTTGCCACTGTTCGTTTTCTAGCTTCTTGAAAAAACAGTTATGTCTTCCCGTATGGCAAGCGATACCACCAATTTGTTCCACGACAATCAACACCACATCTTCATCGCAGTCTAGGCGAATTTCATGTACCAGTTGAGCATGACCTGACTCTTCACCTTTACGCCATAACTTTTGGCGTGAACGCGACCAATATACAGCACGCTTGGTTTTATTGGTCAGCATTAATGCCTCACGGTTCATCCATGCGAACATCAATACTTTCCCGCTGTTATACTCTTGTGCAATAACGGGCACAAGTCCATCATCATCCCAGTGTATTTTATCTAGCCAATTCATGTTTGGATTTTACAACCTTACTTCAATATTGTGTGCTTGCATATAGGCTTTTGCTTCATTCACCGTGTACTCTCCATAATGAAAAATACTAGCTGCCAATACAGCATCGGCACCACCAATTTTGATACCATCGACTAAATGCTGTAAATTACCAACGCCGCCAGAAGCAATCAATGGCACTTCAACCGCATCCGAGATTGCGCGATTAAGCTCATTATTAAAACCAATTTTGGTGCCGTCTCTATCCATGCTGGTCACTAACAATTCGCCAGCGCCTAATCCAACCATTTTTTTAGCCCAGGCAACGGCATCGAGACCCGTTGGTTTGCGCCCACCGTGGGTAAATACTTCCCACTCAAACGGCTGGTTGTCCACTTTTTTTGCATCAATCGCGACCACAATACATTGCGAACCAAATCGCGCAGTTGCATCGGCAACCATTTGTGGATTAAAAACAGCTGTCGTATTAATGCTGACTTTATCAGCACCCGCGTTCAGCAACCTACGCACGTCATCAACTGCACGCACGCCACCGCCCACTGTTAAAGGAATAAAAACCTGACTAGCGACATCCTCAATAATATGTAAGATTAAGTCACGGTCATCTGAAGTTGCTGTAATGTCAAGGAAAGTCAGCTCATCAGCGCCTTGATCATCATAGCGTTTGGCAATCTCGACGGGGTCACCTGCATCGCGCAACTCTAAAAAATTAACCCCTTTTACAACACGGCCAGCCGTGACATCCATACAAGGAATGATGCGTTTAGCTAGCATTTAGGGACAACTCATTCGCTAACGCTTGTGCAGCGGCAAAATCTAATGAACCTTCATAAATAGCGCGACCAGTAATCGTACCAATAATGCCTTCACTTTCAACGTCACAAAGCTTACGCACATCATCTAAATTGGTTACGCCACCAGAAGCAATCACAGGAATCATCAAGGCTTGCGCCAATGCGACCGTTGCCTCAATGTTAACGCCCGTCATCATGCCATCACGACCAATATCAGTGTACACAATCGAACTGACGCCATAATCTTCATACTTTTTAGCCAAATCAATCACATCATGACCGGTTAATTTTGACCAGCCATCAACAGCAACCTTACCGTCTTTAGCATCTAAACCAACAATCACTTGGCCAGGAAAGGCATAACATGCTTCGTGCAAGAAGCCTGGGTTTTTTACAGCAGCTGTGCCTAAAATTACATAATCAATACCATCATCTAAGTAACGCTCAATCGTATCCAAATCACGAATGCCACCACCAAGTTGAATCGGTATCTGGCCACCGATTGCGCTAACAATCGATTTAATTGCTGCTTCATTCACAGGTTTACCTGCAAATGCGCCATTTAAATCGACCAAATGCAGTCGCTCACAACCTTGGTCTAACCAATGTTTGGCCATCGCGCCAGGGTCTTCTGAAAAAACGGTAGACGCTTCCATATCGCCTTGTTTGAGACGGACACAATGCCCATCTTTAAGATCAATTGCTGGGATAATTAACATAGTATTATTAGTAACTTACTCAAAAAAATGATTATTAAGGTTTCCAGTTTACAAAATTGCTAAGCAATTGCAATCCTGCGTGTGCACTTTTTTCTGGGTGAAACTGAACTGCAAAAATATTCTCTTTTGCCACTGCGCAGACAAACCGCTCAGGGTATTCGCCAAACCCAACGGCACAGTCTTTATCTTCTGGACTGACATAGTAGCTATGTACAAAATAAAAACGTTCCCCATTGGCAATGTTGTTCCACATCCCATGTGGCTTCTCATTTTGATAAACTTGATTCCATCCCATATGCGGTACTTTCAGCTTTGCACCTGCATCATCAACTTTATTTTCCAATGAAAATTTCTTAACATTGCCTTGAAACAAGCCCAGACCTTTAATGTCGCCCTCCTCAGAGTGATCAAACAACATTTGTAAGCCGATACAAATACCCAAAAAAGGCTTCGTTTTAGCGGCATTGATAACGGCTTCATGTAAGCCACGCGCATCCAACTCTTGCATACACTCTGGCATTGCCCCTTGGCCTGGAAAGACAACGTGGTCTGCGGCATCAATTTCGTCTGGATCACTAGTGACTAATACCGTCTTATTAGATGCAACATGCTCGATAGCTTTTGAGACGGATTTTAAGTTTCCCATGCCATAATCAACCACGGCGATATCTATTTTTTTCATTTAATTCACAACAAAGAAATTGAGTTTATAGCACGCCTTTTGTGGAAGGCATAACGCCAGCCATGCGTTCATCCGCGGTCACCGCCATGCGTAATGCACGGCCAAATGCCTTAAAGATGGTTTCAGCTTGGTGATGCGAGTTATGGCCTTTTAGATTATCCACATGCAATGTCACTAACGCATGATTGGTGAATCCTTGGAAAAACTCATGAAACAAATCCACATCAAACTCGCCAATTGCAGCGCGGGTAAATTCGCAATTAAACGCTAAGCCTGGACGGCCAGACAAATCCAGCACAACGCGAGATAGCGCTTCATCAAGCGGCACATAAGCATGCCCGTATCGATTAATGCCTTTCTTATCACCTAGCGCTTTTAGAAAAGCTTGACCTAAAGTGATGCCAATATCTTCAACCGTGTGGTGCGCATCAATATGCAAATCACCTTTGGCTTTTACACTAATGTCCATCATGCCATGACGTGCGACTTGATCTAACATATGATCTAAAAAACCGATGCCAGTTTCAAATTGTGATTTTCCAGTGCCATCTATATTAATAGAGACTGTAATTTGTGTTTCAAGAGTATCGCGAGTAACTTCGGCTTGACGCATAGGATTAATGTAAAACTGTAATTAATTTCAAAGATTTAAGCGCATTTTAACCCAATCTCGCGACCTTGCGCAAAATTGCAATAAAAAAAGCCGACCACAGGTCGGCTTTTATTGTTACTCCAAGCAATTACTCAGCGTTAACTTCTTCTTGTGCTGCATCAATTGCATCACTTACCGCATCGCCAGCTTCATCCATTGCTTCGCCTGTAGCTTCAGCAGCGTCTTCTGCCATTTCACCAGTAGCATCAACTGCTTCAGTTACTGCAGCACCTGCTTCGTCCATTGTCTCACCAACTTGCTCCATTGCTGGATCAGTTGCTTCAACCGCTTGATCAGCTGAACCACCGTTTAATAGGTATAAACCTAACAATACTGCACCAGCAATAATGACCCATGGCAACCATTTCATACCGCCTGCACTTGTGTTGCCAGCGTGTACAATGCCTGTGATTTCAGCTGCAGATGCAGCAGGGTCAGCAGCGCCGTAAATAGCAGCACCAGCAACAACAATATCAGCACCAGCTTCAACAACTTGAGCAGCTGTAGCGGCTTTAACACCACCAGCAACAGATACTTTAGCACCTGTTTTTAAACCAGTAACCATTGCCAAATCGCCAAATGGTGTTTGACCAGCAGCTTGTTGATCTAAACCAGTATGAACACCAATAATGTGTGCACCTAATTTAGCCACTTCTAATGTGCGTGCTTTTTTGTCTGCAACGTTAATCAAATCAACTTGTGCCATTTTGCCGTATTTGTTAGCAACATCAATTACACCTTTGATTGTACCAATGTCTGCAGTACCTAATACTGTACAGATGTCTGCACCAGCTTTGTAAAATGGCTCAGCTTCGTAGAAACCAGCATCCATTGTTTTCAAATCAACTAAGATTTTGTTGTTTGGGAATTTTGCACGTAATGTTTTTAGCAACTCAATACCGTTATGCTTAATGCATGGTGTACCAATTTCTAAAATATCAACGTGTGGTGCAACTTTAGCAGCTAGTGCTACTGTTGCGTCAAAGTCTAGTGAATCTAATGCCATCTGGGTTTGTGCCATGATAAGTCTTCCTCCGAGTTTGCTCGATTAAAACAATTAAAATTTAATTTTGTATCCACTTAGCAACACCACATTAAATGGACTTAAGTGTATATTCCGACATCATAACCGCAATTTGTAGATAATTTCAACAATTTAGTCGCATTTAAATACAAAACCTTAGCGTATATTGGCTAAAAGTTAGCTTATGTCAACACGATGAATGTTAATGCCTTCAACAACTGCGCCATTTGCAGCTCGGTTCCAATCGTAATTCGTACAAATGGCGCTATACGTGTAGGTTTTTTGAAATGTCTAACGATGATACGTTGCTCACGTAGCTTTTGTGCGAGCACTTCACCATCAATGCTGGGATGTTTAGCAAGAATAAAGTTGGCCCCAGAAGGCAATATAACAAAGCCAATCGCTTCCATTTGTTTTACCAATGACTCACGCGCGTCAATGACCTTTTCTCGCATTGCTTCAAAATAATCAACATCTTGCATCGCAGCAATAGCGCCTGCTTCCGCTAGTCTATCAACTGGATAAGAGTTAAAACTATCTTTTACGCGAGTAAGTGCCTCTATTAAATCTGGATGACCGAGGGCAAAACCAAGTCGCAGTCCAGCTAGCGAGCGTGCTTTAGACAGTGTTTGCGTCACTAATAAATTCGGATAAGTGTTAATTAACCTAACCGCAGATTCCGTACCAAAATCGACATAAGCCTCATCAACAACGACAACAGAATATCGATTTTTTTGTAATAAGGCTTCAATCTTATCCAACTCAAGTGGAATACCCGTTGGCGCATTGGGATTAGGAAAAATAATCCCTCCATTTGGTCGATCGTAATCATGAATATTAATTTCAAAATGGCGATCAAGTGGAATAGCTTCATATTCGATGCCATATAAACCACAATAAACGGGATAAAAACTGTAAGTAATATCGGGGAAAAGTAGCGGTCGTGAATGCTTTAATAGCGCTTGAAACACATGTGCTAATACTTCATCGGAACCATTTCCAACAAACACTTGCGCTGCTGATAAACCATGATAATCCGCAATCACTGTTTTTAATCGTTCAGAATTTGGATCTGGATATAACCTTAAAGCATCAGTCGCCTCTGCTGTAATTGCAGCGATGACTTTTGGACTGGGGCCATAAGGATTTTCGTTGGTATTTAGCTTAATTAAATCTTGCACTTTAGGCTGCTCGCCTGGTACATAAGGCGTCAACTCATGAACAATACCACTCCAAAACTGACTCATGCTTTTACTTTCATACCTTAACTTTAATCTGTCTATTTCAGTCTATATTCAGCGGATCTTGCATGCGCTTGTAAGCTTTCACCATAAGCCAATGTCGATGCAATCTTGCCTAATTTTTGTGCGCCATCGCTGGAAACCATAATCAAACTTGAACGCTTTTGGAAATCATAAACGCCTAATGGTGAGCTAAAACGGGCGGTTCGTGAAGTTGGTAATACATGGTTTGGACCTGCACAGTAATCACCTAAAGCTTCACAAGTGTCACGCCCCATAAAAATAGCACCAGCGTGTTTAATTTTTTTACTCATGCCTAATGGGTCTTCAACCGATAATTCCAAATGCTCTGGCGCGATGTAATTACTAATTTCAATCGCTTCATCTAAGCTCTCGACTAAAATCAGCGCACCTCTATCTGTAATCGAGGTACTAATAATGTCTTTACGTGGCATTGCTTGCACTAGCTTCTGCATGCTCGCTTCCACTTTATCCAAGAAGCCTGCATCTGGCGACAGTAAAATAGATTGCGCTAATTCGTCATGCTCAGCTTGACTAAACAAGTCCATGGCAATCCAATCTGGATCTGTTTTACCATCGCAAATCACTAAAATTTCAGATGGCCCTGCCACCATATCAATGCCAACTACGCCAAATACACGGCGTTTTGCCGCTGCAACATAAGCATTACCTGGCCCTGTGACTTTATCCACTTGTGGCACAGTTTCCGTACCGTAAGCTAATGCACCAACCGCTTGTGCGCCACCGATACAAAATACACGGTCAACGCCAGCAATAGCCGCAGCAGCTAAAACGAGTGCATTTCTCTCACCATTTGGCGTTGGTACCACCATGATTAATTCTTTAACGCCAGCCACTTTTGCTGGAATCGCATTCATCAATACACTTGAAGGATATGCGGCCTTGCCACCAGGCACGTAAAGTCCAACACGATCTAAAGGCGTCACTTGCTGACCAAGCAAAGTACCATCCGCTTCGGTATAACTCCATGATTGCATGACTTGCTTTTCGTGATATTGTCGCACGCGATCTGCGGCAGCTTGCAGTGCTTCACGTTGACTTTCTGGTAACGAATTTAATGCTGCTTGCAATTCTGCTTGGCCAATTTCAAGCTCAGCAAGACTGCTAGCACTTGTTTTATCAAAGCGATTGGTATAATCCAAGACAGCCGTATCCCCCCGACTTTTAACGTCTTTTAAAATATCGGCTACGACCACATCAATTTTATCATCTTGTGCCGTCTCAAAAGCCAATAACGCTTTCAACGAGGCATCAAAATCTTTATCTTTTGTCGATAAACGTCGAATCTTCATACTTTACCTATTTGTTTGTGTCTACATTCATGGCAACTGCACGCGTAAAATCATCCAATATGGGTTGCAATGCAGAACGCTTTAACTTTAATGATGCTTGATTGACAATTAAGCGTGAACTAACATCACCCACATGCTCAACGGCTTCTAAATTATTGGCTTTCAATGTGCCACCAGTGCTGACTAAATCCACAATCGCATCCGCCAGCCCAACTAATGGGCCTAATTCCATTGAGCCATAAAGCTTAATCAAATCAACATGCATGCCTTTTTCAGCAAAATGCTCACGAGCAGTTTTAACATACTTAGTGACTACTTTTAGTCGTGCACCTTGACGAATCACCGCTTCATAATCAAAGCCTTTACGTACAGCAACCATCATTTTGCACTTAGCAATTTGCAAATCTAACGGTTGATACAAACCATCACCACCATGCTCATCTAATACATCTTTTCCTGCAATCCCAATATCAGCAGCACCATATTGCACATAAGTTGGCACATCAGATGCGCGCACAATAATCAGACGCACATCTTCGCGATTCGTTCCTAAGATTAGTTTTCTCGATGAGCCAGGCTCTTCTGTTGCGTGTATGCCTGCCGCCGCTAATAATGGTGCGGTTTCGTCAAATATTCTGCCTTTAGATAAAGCAATCGTAATCATATATAGTCTCTAATTAATGCGCTCTTTTAACCTTGGCGCCTAATGCAGTCAGCTTATCTTCTAAAAACTCGTAACCACGGTCTAAATGATAAATGCGCTCAATGACAGTCTCACCTCTTGCCACCAAACCAGCCAACACTAAGCTTGCCGAAGCGCGCAAGTCGGTTGCCATCACCGTAGCACCATCCAAATGTGATACGCCTTGGACTAAAGCCGTATTACCATCAATGCTGATATCAGCCCCCAAGCGCTGCAATTCTTGCACATGCATAAAGCGATTTTCAAAAATCGTTTCAGTCACTTTCGACACACCCTCAGCCATGGCATTCATGGCCATAAATTGCGCTTGCATATCGGTCGGAAAGGCAGGATGCGGTGCGGTACGGATATTAACGGCGTTTAATTTTCCATCACTCTTAACCGTAATTGTTTCTCCGTCAATCGTGACTTCAGCGCCCGCTTCACGTAATTTGTCAATCACAGCATCTAGCAAATCGGCTTGCACATTGTTCAGTTTAACTTCGCCACCAGTCATCGCTGCGGCAACCATATAAGTACCTGCTTCAATTCGATCGCAGACAATATTATGGCTTGCACCATTCAGCTTTTCGACACCTTCGATGGTAATTACATCGGTGCCAGCACCTTTAATCTTGGCGCCCATTTTATTTAAACAGACTGCCAAATCAACCACTTCAGGCTCTTTTGCCGCATTTTCTAATATGGTCGTTCCTGACGCGAGCGCCGCTGCCATCATGAGATTTTCTGTACCAGTGACCGTGACCATGTCCATATAATAACGCGCACCTTGCAAGCGCCGATTTGGCAAATGCAGTGTGCTGGCTTGAATATAGCCATGCGTAATATGAATCGCCGCACCCATTGCCTGCAAGCCTTTAATATGCAAATCAACAGGGCGAGAACCAATGGCACAACCACCTGGCAATGAAACGCGCGCACTCCCAAATCTTGCCAACAAAGGGCCCAAGACTAGAATAGAAGCACGCATGGTTTTCACCATTTCGTAAGTCGCCTCAAAAGAACCGACCTCACTCGCATCCAGCTTAACTTTATCTGCATCGCGCGTGACTTTAACACCCATGATGTCAAGCAGTTTGAGCGTGGTATCAATATCTTTCAACGCTGCAACACTAGTTAACTCTAATGGCGTTTCAGCCAACAATGATGCACACAAAATAGGGAGTGCCGCGTTTTTTGCACCAGATACAGTGATTTCACCATGAAGCGGTATGCCGCCTTCAATAATTAACTTGTCCAATTACTTGGCACCAGCTAACAATGTTTGCAATTCGCCGCTCTCATACATTGCTCGAATGATGTCAGAACCACCAACAAACTCGCCGCTCACATATAGTTGCGGAATCGTTGGCCAGTTTGCATATTCTTTAATGCCTTCACGAATGGCTTGATCTTGCAGCACGTCGATTGCAATATATTTTGCCTCACAAGCATCTAACACTTGCGTAGCAAGGTTTGAAAAACCGCATTGTGGGAATTTTGGGTTGCCTTTCATATAAAGCACCACTGGATTGCTTGTGACTGTTTCTTTAATTTTTGCTTGAATATCCATATTATTTCCTAATTAATCAATTACTTGTTTATTTCTGCCCACTTTTCAGGCGTCAATGTTCGCATGGAAAGTGCATGTATTTCTGCACGCATGCGATCTCCTAATGCTGCATACACCAGCTGATGCTGCTGTATCATATTTTTGCCTTCAAATGCAGGGCTGACGATAGTCGCTTCAAAATGCGTACCATCATCTCCTAAGACTTTGATGTAATCACACGCCAAATGGTCGGTAATATAACTTTCTAGTTGTGATGCACTTAACACGTTTACCCTCTAAATTAGCCTCGTAGTTTATAACCCGATTTTAGCATTTTTAAGCTCAACAGTACCAAAAGGGCTAAAAACGTTGAAACCACGAAAAAACTCACCCAAGGAGAAATATCACCTTTGCCAAAAAAACCGTATCGGAAGCCATCTATCATATAAAAGAATGGATTAAACTTAGAGATGGTTTGCCAAATTGGCGGCAGTGAATGAATTGAATAGAAAACACCAGATAAAAAAGTCAGCGGCATAATCACAAAGTTTTGAAATGCTGCCATTTGGTCGAATCGATCTGACCAGATACCCGCAATAATACCAAATGTACCCAACAAAGCACTGCCTAAAATAGCAAAGGTAATCACCCAAGCTACATGTACAAGCGGCAAATCAACAAAGAAAAGTGCAACCAAATAAATACTCAAGCCGACAATTAAACCGCGCACAATGGCCGCGGCTAGAAAAGCTAAAAAGAATTGTAGGTAGGTTAATGGCGTTAATAGCACAAAAATAATATTGCCCATGACTTTTGATTGAACCAAGCTCGAAGAGCTATTAGCAAATGCATTTTGTAATAACGACATCATGATTAAGCCTGGAATCAAAAAGGCGGTATAAGGCACATCGTCATACACTTGCACGCGCCCCTCCAATACATGCGAAAAAATGAGTAAATAGAGTAAAGCGGTAATAACAGGCGATGCGATGGTTTGGAACGCAACGCGCCAAAATCGTAAGACTTCTTTTTTAAATAGCGTATAAACGCCTCTTGTTTGTTCGTTAATTAAACTCATGCGCCACCTACTAACGATAAAAACACATCTTCTAAATCCGCTTCGATTAATTGCATATCATCAATTTCAGCATTTGCTTTGCGCAATTCACTTAAGGCAAACTCTACTTGGTTCAATTCAGTTAACGCTAATGTAAAGGTTGCACCTTCCACTTTTTTAAGCAATGGTCGCAAACTCTCTGGTAACGCGCCTGATTTCAATGTAATACAAAGGTTTTTAGCAGCAAACTTACTGAGTAGGTTTGCTGTGGTATCCAAAGCCACTATTTCACCTTGCTTCATCATTGCTACACGCGAACACAACTCTTCTGCTTCTTCCAAATAATGGGTAGTCAGAATAATGGTATGCCCCTCTTTGTTGAGCTTTTTGATAAAAGCCCACATCAACTGTCTTAGCTCAACATCAACACCAGCAGTCGGCTCATCCAACACGATGACTGGCGGTCTGTGTGCCAAAGCCTGGGCAATTAATGCACGTCGCTTCATACCGCCAGACAATCGACGCATATTGGTGTGTGCTTTATCAGTCAAACCAAGAGATTCAATAATCTCATCTACCCAAGCATCATTTTCTTTACCGCGACCGAAATAACCCGCTTGAAAACGCAGCATTTCACGCACATTAAAGAAAGGATCAAACACTAGCTCTTGTGGCACAACGCCCAATGCCTGCCTTGCTGCCTGATAATCAGTCACAACATCATGCCCCATAATGGCAGCATTACCGGTGCTTGGTCTTAATAAACCTGCAAGAATATTGATTAATGTTGATTTTCCTGCGCCATTTGGGCCAAGCAAACCAAAAAATTCACCCTGTTGCACAGTTAAATCAATCCCTTTTAAGGCCTGTAGAGAACCAAAGTGCTTTTGAATATGCTCAATTTTGATTGCTGGAACCGTCAAGATAGCTTTCTAAAAAAATAAAACGACTTATATAAACTGCTCATAAAATGAAACCCCATCTAAGGCAGATGGGGTCAAGATGTGTAATACCAAGTGCTAGATAATATTACGACTCAATTAGTGCTGTTACGCCGTATAAAGCCGTCAAACTAGTGAGATTTTTAGGTAAATTCACAAACGTAATTTGCTTATTTTCCGCTACTGCCCTACGTTGCCACTCCAACATTAAACTGACTGCAGACGTATCAACTTCTCCAACTTTGGCAAAATCAATCACTGCCTCATCAGTCAACGTCAATCGCTTACTTGATACCAATAAGCTATTTGCATTGTCCATCCCAATATCACCAGTGACATCCCAACGCTTTTCATTCTGAATAATTGCTGTCATCATCAACTTCTAAATCAATTACTTGCCAGCAGCACTAGCGTTTTTACTCGCTAATTTTTTGATGAGACTATCTAAACCATTCTGACGCACTTCTTGTGAAAATTGGCCACGGTAGTTGGTCACCAAACTAACACCCTCAATCACAATATCATACACTTTCCATGTGTTGTCTTCTTGCGCCAAAGAATAATCTACTGCAATTGGCTGACCACCACTTTGAATAATTTTTGTTTTCACTGAAGCTGTTTTAGCGTCATCGACCATGCGTAATGGCAAAAACTCAATTTTCTGATCTTTATATTTAGATAGCGCAGTCGCATAAGTGCGTAACAGCAAGGTGCGAAACTCTTTTTGAAAACTCGCTTTTTGTTCAGCTGTCGCTCTTGTCCAGTTTTTACCTAATACTAAGCGTGATACGCGCTCAAAGTTAAAGTTAGGTAAAATCTTCTCTTCTGCTAATGCAAATATTTTAGCCTGATTACCAGCTTGAATATCTGCATCCGACTTAACAATCTCCAACACATCTTCTGCAGTACGTTTAACTAATGCATCTGGTGATTCAATCGCAAAGGCAACACTGCTAAAACAAAACAAACTTAACGCAATAAAAAAGTTTTTCAACATATTCATATCCTAATTATATTTAAAGCCTTGAGACGGCTCTTAATTGACCAAGTCGTCCAAAGGATTCTCAGTTAACGCATCATCCTCTGTTTTGGTTGATTCAGCTTGCACTGCTGTAGCTGGTGCTGGTTCCGATGCTTTATTATACAAGAACTGACTAATCATCTTTTCAAGCACTACAGCATCTTGTGTATGGGCTATTTTATCGCCATTTTTCAACACTTCTTCGTCACCACCTGCTTCTAAACCAATATATTGCTCACCCAACAAACCAGCCGTATAAATGTTAGCAAACGTATCTGCAGGGAATTGATAGCTTTTATCCACATTTAAACTAACAATCGCTTCATAAGTTACCGTGTCAAATCGAATCCCCTCAACGCGGCCAACAACCACGCCAGCGCTTTTTACTGGCGCACGCGGCTTTAGACCTCCAATATTCTCAAATGCAGCTTCAACCATATAGGTCTCACCAATATTGCTAGTCGTTAAGTTGCCCACTTTCATGGCTAGGCCGAGCAGTGCGGCGACACCTAGCGCAACAAATATCCCTACCCATAAATCTATCGTTGTTCTTTCCATCTCGGCTCCACCCTTATTCTTACACAATCATAAACGAAGTTAATACAAAATCCAGCGCCAATACAACCAATGACGATGTCACCACCGTTCTTGTTGTCGCGCGACTAACACCTTCAGCTGTTGGTGGCGCGTCATAGCCTTCAAACAAAGCAATCATCGTACACGCAACACCAAATACAATACTTTTAATGACACCATTCACAATATCAAACTGCCAATCAACGTTTGCCTGCATTTGCGACCAGAATGCGCCAGAATCGACACCAATCAGCGGCACAGCAACCAAATAGCCGCCTAAAATACCAATCATAGAAAATAGCGCAGCTAATATAGGCAAAGCAATCACACCCGCCCAAAATCTTGGTGCAATCACACGTGAAATAGGACTCACTGCCATCATTTCCATCGCAGCCAATTGCTCAGTTGCTTTCATCAAGCCTATTTCAGCTGTAATTGCCGTGCCTGCTCTGCCGGCAAACAACAATGCGGTAACCACTGGTCCTAACTCACGCACCAAAGCCAATGCAACTAGCACACCAATTGCCTCTGATGAACCGTATTTTTGCAAAGTGTTGTATCCCTGCAAAGCCAATACCATGCCCACAAAAAAAGCAGATACCGAGATAATCACTAAGGACATCACACCAGTGAAATATACTTCACGTACCACCAAACGAAAACGTCGGAAGCTTTCACCTGAAGAAATGAGCATCAAACCAAACAAACGCGCGCCAGCACCTAAGCGCCAAACTTTGTCGATAAAATCACTACCAAGCTTGCGTAAAGAGCGAACCAAACGAATTAGAATCTTAGAACGTATCATTCTTTAACTTATCCTAACAAATCTAGCTTGTAATCAGCAGCTGGATAATGAAACGGCACTGGACCATCTTTTTCACCATGCACAAACTGATGGATGAACGGAAGTGTAGATTGACGCAAATCTTCTGGTGTACCTTCAGCTGCTACCACGCCATCAGCTACAAAATAAATATAATCCGCAAAAGAAAATGTCTCTTCCACATCATGCGTCACTACAATAGAAGTAATACCAAGCGCATCGTTTAATGTGCGGATTAAATCACAAATGACTGCCATCGAAATTGGGTCTAAACCAGCGAATGGTTCGTCATACATCATAATATCTGGATCAAGTGCAATCGCACGTGCCAACGCTACCCTGCGTGCCATACCACCTGACAATTCAGTTGGCATCAAGCCGTGCGCACCCCGCAAGCCAACAGCATTTAACTTCATCAGCACTAAATCATGAATCATGCTTTCTGGCAAATCTGTCAACTCTCGCATTGGAAAGGCAACATTGTCATAGACAGAAAGATCCGTAAATAGCGCACCTTGTTGGAACAACATCCCCATTCTACGGCGCAGTTTATAGATGCCTTCACGATTTTGCTGATGCACGACTTGCCCATCAACTCTAACTTCACCTGCAGAAGGTTTAAATTGACCGCCAATTAAGCGCAGTAGGGTTGTTTTACCGCTACCACTGCCGCCCATGATAGCCACAACTTTCCCACGCGGGAAAGACATTGAAATGCCTTTATGCAGCGTACGATTTTTGTAGCCAAATGAAAGGTTGTCAATTTCTACGATATTTTGGGTCATTGAATATAAATTGCTTAAAGTGCACTTTTAGATTGAAGTGCATTCTAATTCATATTCACTATAATTGAAAACGGCAGGTAACAAAAAAACAACACTTCCGCTAACAATATTATTTAAAATGACATGTATACAACATAAGCAGTTCCATCAATCGGCACCGCAACGCCAGCACTTGCAACTGCACCTCGCACCGCCACTCTAACTGCGCCTGAATTACCTGCACCATCATCTAGCGTTGTATCAATCTGCGTTGCCAATCTACCCAATATCGCATCAGAGCACACTACATAAGCGCCCCGCATGCCTGTTATTTCTGTAAAACTAGCAACACTCTGAACGCCAATCAGTCCACCGTCTGCATTTCTAGGTTGATAAGTATTATTAGCGGCGCAATTAATTAGGGTCGTTCCCGACGAGAGTCCAGCAAGGCGAACATGCTGCCAGATAGCACAGGATTCGTCAGCGCTTTCCGTCGTATTCCATGCGCCCTCGATAAGGCCGTTGCGCGCACCATTAGCAGGATTAGTCCCACCGACGTGTACATCAGCACTGTGATCATCACCCGGCAGGGTTTTAAATCGATCTTGGTATCCGTTGATATAGAGTTGTACATTTTGAAAATCTCGCGCCATTTTTTTGACTTTTGCACTATCAATTAGTGGCTGCCCATTCAGCACAAACCCTAACAACAAGCCAATAATCACTAATACAATCGTGAGCTCAACAAGCGTGAAGCCTTTATTTTTATTCATATCGCACCTTTTTATTATTCTTTTTTACTGCTTTATTTTGATTATATTTTCACTGCTAATGCTTTTAAACTATATCGACGAATCCTCCAAAAAATATGATGTTGAAATACTACTTTGCTTAATGCGAAGTGATTGTTTAACTATCGCAAACCTTGAATATAATCAGCAACCGCTTGCATTTCAGCATCTGTCATTTTAGTTGAAATCACTTGCATCATCGGTGCATTAGCGCGCTCACCCGTGCGGAATGTTTTCAGTTGCTGGGCTGTGTAATCTGCATGTTGCCCAGATAAACGCGGGAAACGTTTTGGCAAACCTTCGCCATTCGCACCATGACAAGCCGCACAAGCAGGCACATTCGTCGCCGCAATTCCACCTCGGTATATCTTCTCTCCCAAAGAACCATTGCCATTTGACTTTGCTTTACCCAGTGTAGGCGTTTGCTTAGCAAAATAATTAGCCAAGCCTTTTATATCGTCATCCGACAAATTGGCAGCCATGCCACTCATTACCGCGTTGGCCCGCTTGCCTGCTTTAAAATCGTGCAATTGTTTAGCTAAATAGTCTGAATGTTGACCTGCTAATTTTGGATTCAATGCGATAACACCATTCCCATCAGCACCATGACAAGCTGCACAAACTGTTGTTGCCGTCTGCTCAGCCGCACTCATATTGGCGGCAGGCGCTTCTTCCGCACTAACAATCAAAGAAACCATTAAAAATGAAATTAATAAGGATAAACCCCTGATACGCATACATGCTCCGGATATTTAAATAATTTAAGGCTCTTATTTTATCAAAGTTAACCCGTTCGTGATAGCATTTGCACCTTAGGCATTAGCCGCTATTACAAATAAAATCACATCATGTCTCTGTTTCAAAATGCTGCATTCTATATTTCAGCCCATCAACTGAGCGATTTACCGCCACCAAATGGTGTTGAAATCGCTTTTGCAGGTCGCTCAAATGCAGGAAAATCCAGCGCACTCAACACCTTAGCCAATCACAATCGTTTAGCCTATGTCAGTAAACAGCCAGGCCGAACGCAACTCATTAACTTTTTTTGCTTAAACCCAGAAAAAGGGGATGATAAATTTTTAGTCGATTTACCTGGCTATGGTTATGCAAAAGTACCTGAAAGTGTGCGCAAGCATTGGCAAGGCGTTTTATCTAGCTATTTAACTGAGCGTACGAGTTTATTTGGACTGGTGTTGGTCATGGATAGCCGCCACCCACTGACGCCTTTGGATAGACAAATGTTAGATTGGTTTTGCCACAGCGGAAAACCTGTGCATGTCTTACTCACAAAATCGGACAAACTTTCACGCAATGAAGCAATACAGACATTGTTAAAAGTGAGAAAAGAATTAAATCAAGTTTGGGGTGACAATGTCACTGTGCAACTGTTTTCTAGCTCTAAAAAGCTGGGCGTAGAGGAAACTGAAAAAATGATTGGCGGTTGGTTATTTCCTCAACAATCTGACAAGATTCAATCAGACACGAATCAGTCAGACTCGCTTGAAGACTAAATCCCAAACACCGTGACCCAATTTGATACCACGATTTTCAAATTTGGTTAGCGGGCGATAACTTGGCTTTTCTGCATAATCTTGCGCGGTATTATTTAGCATAGGTTCTTGGCTCAATACTGCTAACACCCACTCAGCATACTCTTGCCAATCGGTCGCTACGTGAATGTAAGCGCCCACTTTCAACTTACTGCAGATTAGCTTGACAAACTCTCCCTGAATTAATCGGCGTTTATGATGGCGTTTTTTATGCCAAGGATCAGGGAAGAAAATATGCACCCCATCCAAACTTTCATCGGCTAGCATGTTTTTTAACACCTCTACCGCGTCATGTTGAATGATGCGAATATTGTTAATATCGCCTTCTTGCATCAATTTTAGCAATCCACCAATGCCTGGCGTATGTACTTCTACTGCTAAAAAATCATGGTCGGGTAAGGTTTGTGCAATTTTTGCAGTTGCGTCTCCCATGCCAAAACCGATTTCTAATATCTTTTTTGACTTTTCTCTTCCAAATGTTTGGTTAACATCCAATAGATTAGGCTGATATTCAACGCCATAAACAGGCCAGCCCGTTTCTAAAGCGCGCTCTTGTCCTTTGGTCAAACGACCTTGGCGCAGCACAAAACTGCGTATAGGACGTAACTCACCTTCCGCCTGCTCGGTGAAAGGTTTACTATGCTTTTTTATCGATTCTGTCATGGCCGAGATTATACTAGAGTGTGTGCGACTTATCGCCACTGACAAAACCGAGCAATAATAAATCATCGTTTTCGGCTAAGTTTTTGGTGAATGAAATTGCTTTAAATAAATCACCCATTTCTGCAGGCGATAATAATTTTTGCACGGCGGCCGCCATTGGCATATAAACCGCTGCATCATCTGGCGAAACGGCGCCTAGCAAATCTAAAATGCCACAACTCATTAAAAACTGCGCTTGATTGCAGTAACCATGCAAGCTTAAGCCTTGCGCCAAACCAGCCTCAGCAATCGCAGTAAAATTAACGTGCGCGGTAATATCTTGCAATCCTAGATTAATCAACGGGTCGCTATGCGCATAATGTTGATAATGGCACATCAATGTGCCTTCATTCCGCTGCGGATGATAATATTCAGACGCTGAAAAACCATAGTCAATCATCAAAATTGCACCTGTCTGCAATGCAGTTGCCAAGCTGTGAATAAGCCCATTGGCGGCAGGACAGACCTCAGTGACATAATCATTCGGCAATGCATCTGCATCAATCAAATTGTTCAGCGCCACCTCTTCCAATGGCTTATCTCGCCAGGTCAGACTTTGATCAAAAGTAACGCCGCGCTCAAATAAAGCATCATTCTTCTTCACCAGCAAATGAACAGGAATCGCATCTAATACTTCATTGCCCAACATGATGCCAACAAAGTTGGTTGGCAACGTACCCAACCAAACAACCTTTTCAAACAATGCGCTAGGCAGCTTTTCTTTTAAGTTTTCTTGCTGAATGAATCGTAAGTGATTACTTACTTCTAAGATATAGTATTGATTAGGCAATTGCCCTAAACGTTCCAAAGCCAACAATAAATCAGCCGCGAGTAAGCCTGTGCCTGCACCAAGCTCTAACACATCGCCTTGCGTGAGTGAAACCACTTGCGCTACTTGCCGCGCAAGGGCTTGGGCGAATAATGGCGTTAATTGCGGCGCAGTAATAAAGTCACCACCACCATCTTTTATGGTGCCGAATTTCTGCGAGCCGCCACTATAATAGCCAAGCTCGGGCGTGTATAAAGCCATTTGCATCAATTCAGAAAAACTAATCCAGCCACCAGAAGTTACAATTTTTTTCTGAACTAAATCACATAATTGTTGGCTATAGTCCTGGGATTCGGCTGATGAGGTAGGTAAAGCAGTCATAAGTCATTATAATATTTTTCAAACGAAAACGAGTAAGCAATTGAACACCAATTTAGAGAATAAAGTTGTCCTTATCACTGGCGGAGCCAAACGGGTTGGCGCTGCCATTTGTCGTGAGCTGCATGCACATGGCGCAAATTTGATGATTCATTACAACACTTCAAAACAAGCCGCCAAAGCCTTGCAAGCGGAGCTGAATCTGCAACGCCCTGATAGTGTTAGCATTATTCAAGGCGATTTACTCAATGCCGCCATCGCAACCAGTTTAGTTAAAGAAACAACCACCCGCTTTGGCAAATTAGATATTTTAATTAACAATGCCTCTACCTATGAGCCAACAGAAATCGGCAATATCAATGAAGAAAACTGGCATGATTTAGTTGGTAGCAATTTAAAAGCGCCCACATTTATTGCGCAAGCCGCAGCAAAAGCACTTAAAAAAAGTCATGGTTGTATTGTCAACATCACCGACATGCACATTGAATCGCCAAAAAAAGGGTATGTGGTTTATAGCGTTGCCAAAGCTGGATTAGTCACACTCACCAAATCACTCGCGCAAGAACTCAGCCCAGAAGTCCGCGTTAATGCCGTCGCGCCTGGCCCTGTGTTATGGCCCGAGAACAATCCTCAATTCGACGAAGTCTATCGCCAGCGCGTCATTTCACAAACCCTACTCAAACGCATTGGCGACCCAACCGACATTGCAAAAGCAGTGAAATTTTTAGCGGCAGATGCGCCATTTATTACGGGACATGTGTTGGCGGTGGATGGTGGCAGATCGATTAATTTGTAGCGTTCACCTTCTCAACATTGCTAATGTTTTTAGTGTATCTATTAACGTGCTTGATGCACCAGATTGACTTTAAAATTCGAAACAATTCTTTTATCAAAACATTTAGCAATCTGTAAAATACACTACAACTCAATTACTTATCAATTATTAGCACCCTTTTACGCTATAATCCCACCCCATGAAAACCAAACATTATCCTGACAATGCCAGTAACAATTTCCTAAAATTGCGTAATCAATTGATTAGTGCGACGGGTAAGGCGATTGGTGATTACAATATGGTGGAGGATGGCGATACAGTTTTAGTCTGCATGAGCGGTGGTAAGGATAGCTTTACCATGCTGATGATGTTGTTGGCGTTACAAGAGCGGGCACCGATTACGTTTAAGATTATTGCGATGAATTTGGACCAAAAACAGCCAGGGTTCCCTGAGCATATTTTGCCTGAATATTTTGAAACGCTGGGTGTGGATTACCGCATTGTGGAGGCGGACACTTATTCTGTGGTGAAGGAGAAGATTCCTGAGGGTAAGACCACTTGCAGCCTTTGCTCACGGTTACGCCGTGGGGTGATTTATACCACGGCTAAAAAGCTGGGGGCGAATAAGATTGCGCTGGGGCATCACCGTGACGACATTGTAGAAACGTTGTTTTTGAATATGTTTTTTGGCGCTAAGATGAAGTCGATGCCGCCAAAGTTATCTACCAACGATAAGCAGAATATTGTGATTAGGCCATTGGCTTATTGTAGTGAGAAGGATATTGCTGCGTATGCGCGTGGCATGGATTTTCCGATTATTCCGTGTAATTTGTGTGGTAGCCAAGAGAATTTACAGCGCGTAAAGGTTAAAGAGATGTTGGCGGCTTGGGAGCGTGAGCAACCTGGTCGCGTGAATAATATCTTCCGCGCGATTGGCAATATTGAGCCTTCTCATTTAGCCGATACCAATTTATATGACTTTAAGGGGCTGAGCCAATCAAATAACCAAGATGAAGACCCTTTATTTGGTGACATTGCCAATGAGGGGGCGGCGCTCAATATTGCCAGTGACGATGGAAAACGCATCGAATTTACCCGTAGTTAGTCGATAATTAAGCTTAATTTCACGCTTTTTTCTACTTGTATTTAGTTATTGATTGTGCAAATTCGCCTTTGCTTGCTATTATCTGAACAACTTATCCAATAATATCTAACTATTTTAGTTTACATAAATGTCTAAATTACTCATTGTTGAATCGCCGTCAAAAGCCAAAACACTTAAGAAATATCTAGGAAATGATTTTGAAGTGTTGGCTTCTTATGGTCATGTGCGCGACCTTATTCCAAAAAATGGCGCGGTTGATCCTGATAACCAATTTGCGATGAAATATGACATTATTGAGCGCAATAAAAAACACATGGATGCGATCACCAAAGCAGTTAAAACCGCTGACAGTATCTATCTCGCAACCGATCCTGACCGTGAAGGTGAAGCTATTTCCTGGCATATTGCAGAAATTTTAGCGGATAAAAATCTACTTAAAAATAAACTGCTCAAACGCGTTGAATTTAACCAAATCACTAAAACCGCTGTGCAGCATGCCATTGATAACCCACGCGATATTGCGATGGACTTGGTTAATGCACAACAAGCAAGACGTGCATTAGACTATTTAGTCGGCTTTAATTTATCGCCATTATTATGGAAAAAAATTCGTCGCGGCTTGTCTGCTGGTCGTGTACAAAGTCCAGCATTAAGATTAATCGTAGAGCGCGAATTAGAAATTGAAGCCTTCCAAAGCCAAGAGTATTGGAGCATTCATTTAGATGCGCTAAAACATAACCACAGCTTTAATGCAAAACTGATTCAATTAAATGGTGAAAAAGTTGAGCAATTTACCGTCATTAATCATGACCAACAGGCAGATATTGTTGGCAAACTATTACTGGCTAGCGCAGGTAAAACAACGGTTTCTCGCGTAGAGAAAAAGCAACGTAAACGCAGCCCAGCGCCGCCATTTACAACTTCAACTTTACAACAAGAAGCCGTGCGTAAGCTTGGTTTTACTACTAGCCGCGCCATGCGTATTGCGCAGCAGTTGTATGAGGGTATTGATGTCGGCAGTGGCACTGTGGGTTTAATTACCTATATGCGTACTGACTCATTTAGTTTAGCGAATGAAGCAATTGCGGAGATTCGTGACCACGTTAAAAAGAATTTTGATGCGGACTATTTACCCAAAACGCCAATTGTATACAAAACAAAAGCCAAGAATGCACAAGAAGCGCATGAAGCGGTTCGTCCTACTGATGTTTCACGCACTCCAACCGCTGTTCGCCAATATTTGAATGATGAGCAATTTAAGCTGTATGAAATGATTTGGAAGCGCACACTGGCTTGCCAGATGACGCCCGCTATTTTTGATGCGGTTAGCGTCGATCTAAGTGTTGGCTCTGAGGCCAATTTGTTCCGTGCAACAGGTCAAACATTAATGTTCCCAGGTTTTATTGCAGTTTATAAAGAAGGTACAGATAGCGCAGAAGATGATGATGCCGAAGCAAAATTACCGCGTTTAGAAACGGGCGAAGTATTGGATGTTGACAAGATTTATGGTGATCAACATTTTACAGAACCGCCGCCGCGCTATGGTGAAGCGAGCTTAGTTAAAACGCTGGAAGAATACGGCATTGGCCGCCCTTCCACTTATGCGAGCATTATTAGTACATTGCAAGACCGCGAATATGTGTTGCTAGATAAAAAACGATTTACGCCAACCGATGTTGGTCGCGTAGTGAATAAGTTTTTAACTGAACACTTTACTAAATATGTAGATTATGACTTTACCGCTAATTTAGAAAACGCACTGGATAACGTCGCTGAAGGTACGCAAGAATGGCTGCCGCTGATGGACGAATTTTGGCAAGGGTTTAACAATCAAGTCACCAGCAAAGCGGATGTTGATCGCCCAGGTAATGAGTTGATTGATGAAATGTGCCCTAAATGTGGCAAACAGTTGCAAAAACAACTGAGCCGATATGGTACATTTATCGGTTGTACTGGTTATAACGATGAACCAAAATGTGATTACAAACGCAGTGCTAATGGTGCGGCAGAAGTTGGCGCGGATCCTATCGCAATTGGCATTGATAAAGAAACAGCCAAAGAAATTTATTTAATGAATGGTCCTTATGGTCCATATATCCAATTGGGCGTTGCGATTGAAGGCGACAAGAAAAAGCCAAAACGCGTCAGCGTGCCTAAAGAGTTTGCGATTAGTGATGTGGATATTGAGGTGGCGAATATGCTGCTATCATTGCCGCGCGACTTAGGACTGCATCCAGAAACCAATAAAAAGATTGTTGCTAATATTGGCCGCTTTGGCCCTTATGTAAATCACGATGGCAAATTCAAATCGATTCCTAAAACACAAAGCGTATTTACTATCGATCAAGCTGCCGCTGTTGAACTAATTGCCCAAGCGAATACGGGGCCTGCGCCAATTGCTGACTTAGGTGAGCACCCTTCTGGCGAAGGGCGAGTTGAAGTATTTGATGGCCGCTATGGTCCTTATGTGCAACATAAAAAAATACGTGCTACTTTGCCAAAAAGCATAGCGCCTGAGGAATTGACTTTCGAAGAGGCTATTGGCTTATTGACAGAAAAAGAAGCAAAAGGTACTCCAGCGAAAGGTAAGGCGCCGAAGAAGGCCGCGGCTAAGAAAGCACCCGCAAAGAAAACGGTGACCAAGAAAACACCTGTTAAGAAGGCAACAAAATAATAGCAATAAAAAAAGTGGGTTAAACCCACTTTTTTATTGCCTAGCCATTCAACGTAATTTGCAGTTAATTTTGATAAATTTGTCCGCTCATCACTAGCTTAGGATGTACTACTTTTTGATTCACAATACCTTGATTGGCAATCAATTCATGCGCATGATTATATTCAACCCATTTACGGATACGATTCGCATCACCAGTGCGTTTATTGGTTCCATCTGCATTCAAAAATATCATAATAATCGGCTCGCCAGCCATGGTCGTTTGCATGACTAAACAACGTCCAGCCTCGTTAATAAAACCCGTTTTTGATAGGCCAATATCCCATTCGCCGTCTCGCACCAAAACGTTGGTATTTTTAAACTCAACAGGATTTGCGCGGCCTGAGATAGACAAATGATAAAAAGGCGTTGTTGTTGCATTGCGAATTTCTGGATATTGGTAAGAAGCAGCAACTAGCTTGTATAAATCTTCTGCTGTTGATGTATTTTGATACATTAAACCAGTCGGCTCAGCAAAATTTGAATTAGTGAGCCCAAGTGCCAGCGCTTTTACATTCATCGCTTTTACAAATGCACTTCTTCCACCAGGATAATGGCGAGCCAATGAAAATGCAGCTCTGTTTTCTGACGACATCAGTGCCAATCTAAACATATCGCCACGACTTAATTGTGTCCCCAGCCCTAGTCGAGAGCTCGTGCCTTTAATCGTATCAACATCTTGTTCTGAAATATCAATGATTTCATCAAACGGTTGTCGTGCATCCAACACAACCATCGCTGTCATTAGTTTAGTGATAGAGGCAATTGGACTGACGATGTTGCTATTTTTAGCATACTTAATCTCACCCGTATTTTGACTAACCACCAGCACCTTATCTGAAGCGAGTTGTGGCAATGAACTGCCGTCATAATGCTCGCCCAAGTCTTTTGCCCGCTGTTCACTCCATGCTAATTGACTGGCTTTTAGTTTATCTTTACGTGCTTGATTCTTCTGGTAACTGACTTTTTTAATATTTTTTGATTTAGAAGCACCTTCTTGCGCATATGCTTGCGTAACTAATAGCTCGATTGGCAAAGATACAAGCGAGAGCGCAACAACAAATAGCATGTATTTTTTGAAATAAAACTTCACAAGCAGCCCTTAGTTACAATCAAAATTGGAAACTTATCTTAGCATAAAACATATACTGGTCAATCAGTTATTCGGTATTTATAAAAAAATATTCAGGTATGGACATGCCAACTTCACTTTCACACTGTCCTAGCATTGAGTATTTATGAGAGAATAACGGCATCTTTTATCAATACTGAACCCTTAACTTAAATTTGAATGATGAAATTACCCTCAGTTTTACATTACACAGCAGAGCATTTATGGGTTCAAGAAACCGATGACGGCAATTGGCTTGCTGGCATTACCGACTATGCGCAAGATTTGCTTGGTGACATTGTGTATCTTGAAATGCCTAAAGTTGGTAACACATTAACCGCTGAACAATCGTGCGGATTAGTGGAGTCTGTCAAAACAGGCTCCGACTTACACGCACCAATGAATGGCGTTGTAACAGAAGTGAATGAAACGTTAATTAATATGCCAGAGGCGATTAATGACAACCCATATCAGTCATGGATTTTTAAGTTCACCCCTGCAGACATTAATGATACTGAACGCTTGCTGACTGCCGAAGCTTACGCCAAGCTAGTGGAGTAAGCCATTACTCAGGCAATACAAACTTCACTTTAAGCAACAACTCTTGCAGCTCAGTCACGAGTTGCGCGCGCAAACGACTTTCCATACCTGGTATCGCCTTATTTAAGGATGCCTCAATACTCTCTTTCAACTTATCTTGCCCATCATTTATTTGACTTGAGAATGTCGTTTTGATTTCATCCGTTGCGGCACTTAACATCGTCTCTTTTTCTACAACAAACTCTTGTTTAAGTTTAGTAAATGCTTCTTGCTGCATGGTACCTACTCGACTATGCATAACACCGATTTGCTCTGATGCACTCTCTTCGGCACGTTTACCAATAGCGGCTAGTGTTTCATTGATTTGTTGCTGATATTCTCGAACAATACTTTCTTGGAATTCAGCCATATCTTTGCGCGTTGCCATCAGTACTTCATCTAATACTGTTTTTTTCAATGCCTCAATATCACCACCCTGCGCCAGCTTCACGCTCTCTTGATACATTTGCGGCAACTCTGTTTTGAGATCCGCTTTTGTTTTATCAACAAAACTTTGTGTCGAGTCAATTACATTATTATGTGCTTTTTTAATTTCAGACTTCAGCTCTTCTAACACAAATTCTGTAATTTCAGATTCTAGCCTCGGCCTCACTTGCGCCGTCACTTTTGCCACCAAATCAGCATTCACTTCAGAAGTGTGATTAACTTCTGCTTTTAAAGCTGGTTTTGGTTTATACACTTCTGTTAATACTGGGATTTTATCTTCTGCCAAAATATGCTCTACCTATTCTAAAAAATCATCATTTAATGAATTAACTGTGCTTCATCAAAATGCCTAATTTCATACCCTCTATCACGATAAAATTTGAAACGCTCTCTTGCTAACGCTTTGTCGTGCTCATCGATGCCAACTAACTCTACCAATTGCTTGAACCGACTAAAAACAGTTAATTGCCGCTGAGTCAGGTTAACCAAAATATCATCCTGACACAACTGCTCATCTTGCCAATCAATCACCACTGGCGTTTCGTTTGCTAAATCATGTGATGCCAATACATTGGGCAAAAAGCTTGTCGAATCTTGCTGCCATAAAACATCACTATACGCTTGCGCCGCTTGCTCACTTTCAGCAAACAAGGTCACTAAATGCCTTTTTGCTAGCGCTTTGCGCACCAAAATCATTAATGCCGCTTGCTTATCACGCACATTGGAATAAAAAATCACACGCGTCATTTAAAAAGCCAGCTTAATGATTAGCAGCGCGTTTAATTAAGAATGTCGTTAGCAACGGTACTGGGCGACCCGTGCCACCTTTCGCTTTGCCAGATTTCCACGCAGTTCCTGCAATATCTAAATGCGCCCAATCATATTTCTTAGTGAATCGCGATAAGAAACACGCCGCTGTAATACTACCGCCAGCACGACCGCCAATATTCGCCATATCCGCAAAGTTACTATCAAGCTGCGGTTGATAATCATCCCATAATGGCATATGCCAAGCTCTATCATGTGCCGCTTCTCCAGCAGCAATTAACTCCGCTGCCAGCGCATCTTGGCTGCTATAAACAGCAGAAGCATGATGCCCGAGTGCAATCACACAAGCGCCTGTTAATGTCGCCACATCAACCACCGTGCTTGGCTCAAATTTTTCTGCATAGGTGAGTGCATCGCACAACACTAACCGACCTTCTGCATCGGTATTCAGCACTTCAATTGTTTGACCAGACATACTCGTCACAATATCACCTGGCTTCAATGCTTTGCCACTTGGCATATTGTCGCAAGTTGGAATAATACCAACGGCATTGATTGGCAAATCAAGTTCACCAATCGCTTTAAACGTACCTAATACACTCGCGGCGCCGCACATGTCATACTTCATCTCATCCATTTCAGAACCTGGCTTTAGTGAAATACCACCTGTATCAAAAGTAATGCCTTTACCCACCAGCGCAATTGGCTTTTGCTCTTTTTTGCCTTTTTGATGTTGTAAAACGATTAAACGCATCGGTTCATCGCTGCCTTGCGCCACACCTAAGAATGCACCCATACCCAATTTTTCAATTTGCGCTTTATCTAATACCTCGACTTTAAAACCATAGTCTTTTGCGAGCTGTTTTGCCTGCTTACCTAAATAAGTTGGCGTACAAATATTGCCGGGCAAGTTACCTAAATCTTTCGCCATGCGCACACCTTCTGCAATCGCTAAACCTTGTGCTAACGCAGTTTTTGCTTCCGCTTCTTGCTTTTTCTCTACAAATATTGCTACTTTTTTTAAGGCTATCACTTCTGCTTTTTTGGATTTTAATGCATTGATTTGATAAGTTGCGTCTAAAATAATCTCTGCTATTTGCGCGGTTTTTTCTTGTACCGTCATTCCAGTTACTGGCAACTCTGTTAAATAAAATCCAGCCTCTTTCGCTACTTTTGGCAGCGCTTTAACGGCTGCACGTATTGCTTTTAAATATTGTTTAACGCCAAACTCACTCTGTTTACCTAGACCAACTAATAACACACGCTTCGCCATCACGTTGGGCAATTGATGCATTAATAAAGTAATGGCCAAATCACCACTCATATCGCCTGCTTTAATCACTGCACTAATCGCATTGCCTGATGCAACATCTATTAGTTCAGCTGATGCCGACAATTTTTTATTCTCAAACACCCCAACAATCAAACAATCATTACGTTGTTTTTCAGGATTCCCAATTTTTATGCTAAATTCCATCTATTAAACCTTATACTGTTGTCTGAAAATATTAAGTTAATTATCCAGTGTTTTGTTATGAAATAAAAGTGTAATCTCACAATTGAAAATTTTTAAAAAATCATTATCGCACGAGCTCATCTTCACAGCGACTGCACTATTCCTCATTCTAATTGGCATTGTGGTGGCTCAGCGTGCAGGCTTTTTAGTTGGAAAAGCAGCAAAAGGTTGGATACCTAACGACGCCCTCACTACGATACTTGGCTTTAATTTAATTCGCTTTTTACCAGCGCTATTGTCATTAACCATTTTTTTGGCGGTGTTACTCACCTTAACGCGCTGGTATCGAGATTCCGAAATGGTCATCTGGCTAACCTCTGGTTTAGGCATCACCAAATGGATTCGCCCTATTCTTAATTTTGCGGTACCTGTCATTACCATCATTACAGTACTCAGTTTTTTTGTCATGCCATGGGCAAACCAAAAAGTCACCGAGTATGAGAATCAACTGAAAGCACGTGACGAATCATCTTCTATTAGTCCCGGCGTGTTTAAAGAGTCCAACAATGGTGAGCGTGTTTATTTTGTTGAAGGCTTTGATGAACTCGGCAATGTGGTCAAAAATGTGTTTATACAATCAACCCAGCATCAGAAAACAGGCATTATTGTTGCCAGCAAAGGGAGTCGTTATACCGCTGAAAATGACGATCGCTTTATTTTATTAGAGAACGGTAGACGTTATCAAGGCAAGCCCAATTCAGCAGAAATGTCATCTACTGAATTTGAACGCTATGCATTGCGCCTTGAAACGAAAGAGGTTGCCGTACCCGTAGCAAAAACGGAAACTATTTCATCAATGAGTCTTATCTCGAGTGAAAGCCCTAGAGATAAGGCAGAGCTTCAGTCAAGATTAGCGATTCCTGTATCCGCTTTTATTCTCGTTTTACTAGCCATTCCATTGAGCTTTGTTGACCCGCGAGCAGGTCGTTCGCTTAATGTCATGCTGGCCGTATTTATTTTCATTATCTATAACAATATGCTTAACATTTTTGAAGCATGGATTACGCAAAGCAAAATTCATCCGATTATTGGTTTGTGGCCCGTGCATGGTTTATTTTCCTTATTGGCAATTTACTTGTTTTATCGTCGTAATTATTTATTACCTATTTTGCCGATAGCAATCACGAAATTAATCCCTAAACGATCAGCGCCTCAAGAGAAAAAGTTGAGTTAATGATGCGCATCCTTAATCGCTATTTATGGCAAGAATCCACACTAAGCATTTTAATGATTATGCTTGGCCTTATTGCCATGTTCTCATTCTTTGACTTTATTCAAGAGCTGGAGAACCTTGGCCGTGGCAACTACAATATTGCCAATATGCTGACTTTTGTTTTACTCAGCATCCCAGGGCATATTTATGAAGTAACACCAGTCGCGGTACTGATTGGCATGATGGTCAGCTTAGGCACATTAGGTCGTAGCTCTGAGCTGATTGTGATGCGCGTCAGTGGTCTTTCCATCTCAAATATTGGTTTTAACTTAGCAAAAATCGGTCTGCTTTTTACCATCATTACTTTTCTCATTGGCGAACTCATCACACCGATTAGTGAAAAAGTAGCACAACGGATGCGTATCCAAGCAACCGATGCGGTTGTTGCACAGGACTTTAAATCTGGCTTATGGGTCAAAGATGATAAAAGCTTTATTAATGTAGCGACTGTGCTTCCAGATGCTACGTTGTTAGATGTCATCATTTATGAATTTGATGACAGCTTTAAGTTGACCTCCATAAGCAATGCAAAAAAAGCAGACTACTTAAATAGCCGCTGGAAATTAAGTGAGGTCACTCAAACACAATTTAATGAAACCAGCAAAACTGACAAAAAACAAATCAAAACCGAGTTTTTCAATAAAGCGAATTGGGACTCTGCTATTCGACCCGAATTGTTAAATGTATTACTGGTTGCACCAGAAAAAATGTCGGCGTGGAATTTATACGCGTTTATTTCACACTTAACTAAAAATAAACAAAAAACCACGCGTTATGAAGTTGCGCTGTGGGCAAAACTTATCTATCCGCTAGCTTGTATTGTGATGGTAATTTTAGCGCTACCTTTTGGCTTTTTACAGCAGCGCGCTTCTAGTACCAGCACCAAAATATTTATTGGTATATTACTTGGCGTCGTTTATCAAATCATGAATCGCGTCTTTAGTCACTTAGGCGTGCTCAATGATTGGCCGCCATTAATGAGCGCTATTAGTCCTACACTGCTATTCCTACTTGGCGGCTTAACGCTCATACTGATGATTGAACGTCGCTAGCGCGATGATTACTTACTCACTTTAATTAACCGTGTTTTTAATATTCGGTCATGTAAAAACATGCGTTCTTTATCAACAAAAGCCCACAAAAATCCAATACCAAACCCTACTAAAGAAAACGTTGTTAACAAATATCTCAGGGCTGCCTGATAAACCGTTAACGCCTGATTTCTCTGGTTAACCAGCCTTATTTTCCATGCTTGTGTTGCAAGCGTTTGCCCTGTTGTAACCCAACAACGAATAAAGTAAGCCCCCGTTGTCAGCCACAAAAACAGCTGCAAGCAGAGCCGTTTTAATACCGTATCTGTATCACCAAACAACGTAATAAAAATTGCTGTGCACAGCAACCAAAGCGCAATCAAGGATAACAGCTCATAAATACAGGCGGCAAAACGATTGATTAAACCAACATGATTATTCATAATTTTTGTCCAAAACAGTAATAAAAAAGCCCACCAAATCAATGAGTGGGCAATTTTACCAATCCAAATAAAAACAAGTCTAGTCTAGCTCAGGATCATAATAGACTTCACCAGATTGTTTACGCATTTTTTCACGCTCTTGCTCTGGCAATTTCTGATGCTCAGCCCATTTATTTCGTAAGGCCTGTTGTTCCTCTGGACTCAAGCTATGAAACTTTTGAAAACGTTTACGTGCATTTTCACGCTCATAAGGCGTCATACGACTCCAAGTATTCAATCGGTTTTGTACGCGCTTTTGCTTTTTTGCGTCCATCTTTGGATAATCTTCGGCAATATCAAGCATTTTTTCGCGTTGCCAAGGTCTGAGCGTGTCCCACTCAGCAGATAGAGGAGTCAGCACACTACGTTGCTGCTCAGTCAATTCAGCCCATTTTTTTGCTGGGGCATCATCGCTCAAAGACGTTTTAATGACACCAATATCAGCCATTGCCAACTGCGCTTGATTTGTTGCTGCCTGCACATGCATGGCAAACAATAAACTAACTAGCAACCAAAACTTTTTCATGCAACCTCAATAACTTAAATTAAAAAAATGTGACTTAATTTTATACTCTAATTTTACAGACTCGCCGACTGATTCAACGCTGGTTCAAATCCTTTATCTACAAATGCTTCTGGCGGCAAATCCGCACCTAGCAGAAATGCATCACTTGTTTCATTCGCACTCATGCTTTGCATGATTAAAAAAGCGCTTACCAGAACTGCCAAAGCTAATCCTGCCATCGCAACACGATGATGATCAGCCCAGCTGACCCAATGACTTAATGTACCATCAGCATTAACCGTTGAGCCTTGCTGTTTTTGATGTCTGTTTACCGCTTGATTTCTGCCATCTTCTAGCTGCTTTAAAACACGCAGACTCAAACGCTGCGCCTTTTCGTCAAGCAACGCAGCAATCTGCTTGCCTTGTGCATCTTCATTATATTCGTAATCTGTATTGTCTGTCTTCATGACGCTACCCCTAAGTATTTAATTCTTTTACTGTGCCTAAGCCTTGTTGCGCTAGCAATGCTGCCATTGTGTGCAATGCGCGTGAACAGTGCGTTTTAACACTGCCTTCTGAACAGCCCATTGATGCTGCTGTTTCGGCAACACTCATCTCTTCCCAATAACGCAATACAAAGGCTTCTCGTTGACGTGCTGGCAATTTTTGCAACGCTGTTTCAATCACTTGCAGCGTTTGGCTGCCCTCTAATTGTGTTGCAGGATTTTGAGAACCATCATCAACATCCATCGTATCGAGTGGATCTCTCGCTTCACCATCATCACTTTGCGTGCTGAATGATGAAAGTAAAGTAGTCCAGAGCGCGCGCACCTTCTGGCGACGCCAAAAGTCACGCATGGTGTTTTGCAAAATACGCTGAAATAACATCGGATATTCTGTCACTGGTTTATCAGGATATTTATCAGCTAATTTCAACATAGCATCTTGCACAATGTCCATCGCGGCATGATCGTCACGCACAGCGTAAGCTGTTTGCTTGAAAGCGCGTCGCTCTACGTCCCGTAGAAAATCTGATAATTCTTGTGAACTTGCCATGAATTTATTTTGTAATCACCAACGCTCAGTATAACAGCTTAAGCGCTTCTAGCCTTTGCAAGACTGTTTTATACTTCACTTTATTTGTTACACCTATTCTACCTTTAAAGTTATTATTGTATCTATGCTGAGAATTCTAATCTTAATTGTTTTGGTTTGGATACTGGTTGTTGTATTAAAACGCTTTATTGCCTCAATAACCGCCAACAAGACTAAAGCAACGCCATCATCCGCTGAGAAAATAGTCGCGTGCAATCAATGCGGATTGCATATTCCTGAAAATGAAACACAGACAATTGACGGTGTTGTTTACTGTAACAATCCTGATTGTCATCCCAAGTAAACGATTAATATGGCGCCAATATCAGTTGCAGAAACAAAGCAAATGAAAGCACATTGGAATAGTTTCAAGCTTTATAACGGCTATCGTGTACTTATTGCAGTCACACTGCTTTTAAATAATAACGTCATCATAGATTGGCAAATCATCAATGGTGATGCACTTGCTAGAACAGCCTTAGGGTATCTTATTTTTAGCCTTGTTTCAGCTGTTGCCACTTGGTTTGAGAAACCAAAATTAGAATTAACCCTACCTCTGCAAATTATCTTAGATATTGCATTTATTTTGCTTTTAATACAATTGAGCTATGCCAATCATAACGTCATGGGCTTATTGCTTGTGATTGCAATTGCCGCTGCCAGCTTGATTAGCGATGGCCGCTTGTCTTTATTTTATGCCGCCGTTGCGACTATCGGCATTTTGTTACAACAATTTATTGATTCACTCATCCATCCAGATATTACGCATAATTACACCTCAGCTGTTATTCTCAGCATTGCTTGCTTTGCTATTGCTTGGCTTGCGCATAGCCTGGCCAGAAGAATGCAAGACAGTGAAGAGCTGGCCTCGCAACGTGGTTTAGATTTAAAATCATTAGCGCATGTTAATGCGCTCATCACCCATAGAATGAAGGATGGTGTCATTGTTGTTAATCGCGACCTCTTTATCAAACATCATAATTTACAAGCGGATTCTTTTCTTAATCTAGAAAATAAAGATTGGGAAGAAAAAAGTCTTGATTCTATTGCGCCTGAAATTGCTAGCCTACTCATCGAGTGGTTTAATGATGAGCCGGCATTTCCTGACAATGGTGCCCCCAACGTGTCAACCGTTCACATCCTTTCTCGTGAATTACGGATTAGCTTTTTACCCGTTGCTGAAACCCGAAATCAAGGCGCAGTTGTGTTTATTGAAGATTGGTCACAAGTACAAACGCAATCGCATCAAGTTAAGCTGGCTGCACTTGGTCGCTTAACCGCTAAGATTGCACACGAAATTCGTAACCCACTTAGTTCGATTAGTCACGCAAACCAATTATTGCAGGAAGAAGAGATGCCAACGGCAAATCAACGCATGTTGCAAATCATTGCCGACAATGTAGAGCGCGTCGATCATATTATCAGAGACATCCTAGAATTAAATCGTCGAGATCGTACTAACCAAGAAATGATTCATCTCAACCAATTTATGATGGAATTTCATCAGGAATTTTGTGCTGTTGAGAACATTTCTGCCGATCAGTTTGCGCTATCAATAGAAAATCATGATGACATTGTTCTTTTTGACCGCAGGCATTTGAATCAAATCTTATGGAATCTGTGTAAAAATGGCTGGCGCCATGGCCAACAACAAGAAAATAGTCTGCATTTAAAAGCCTATACTGGTAATGATTCATTTATTGCCAATATTGAAATTACTGACGATGGCGCTGGTATTCCTGACAGTATCAACAATCATTTATTTGAACCCTTTTTTACCACTGAAAAGACTGGCACTGGCTTAGGCTTATATATTAGCCGAGAGCTGGCAGAAGCCAATGGGGCAAATTTACAATACAAACCAACAGAAATTGGGGCAAAGTTTGTGATTCAAATTAAAAAGGCTACAATTTAACCATGTCAGATCAATTTAAATGTTTAGTCGTTGACGATGAAACCGATATTCGTGAGCTAGTGGTGTTAACCCTTGAACGCATGGATATCTACGCAGACAGTGCGAGCAATATCAGCGATGCGAAACACATGTTAGCTAGCAAAGAATACAATCTTTGCCTAACCGATATGCATTTACCTGATGGCATGGGCTTAGAGTTAGTCACCCACATTTCAACTGAATATAGCGGCCTACCTGTTGCCGTGATTACCGCTTATGGCAGTGCGGAAAACGCCGTTTCCGCCCTTAAAGCAGGTGCTTTCGACTATCTCACCAAGCCAATTTCACTCAAGCAATTGCGACCTTTGGTAGAGTCTGCTCTCAAACTTTCCAGCACAGATAGCAAGTCATCTAAAAGTACCGCCGATTTAATTGGCAATTCTCCAGTGATTAATCAAATTCGCGCAATGATAGAAAAGCTAGCGCGCAGCCAAGCACCGGTTTATATCAGCGGCGAGTCTGGCAGCGGTAAAGAGTTGGCTGCAAGATTGATTCATCAAAATAGCTCACGCAGAGACGAAGCGTTTGTTGCGGTTAACTGCGGCGCTATTCCAGAGACATTAATGGAGAGTGAGTTTTTTGGTTATAAAAAAGGTGCTTTTACTGGAGCGGTAAAAGACACGTCTGGCTTATTTCAAGCCGCTAATGGCGGCACCTTATTTCTGGATGAGGTGGCCGATTTACCGTTATTAATGCAAGTAAAGTTATTACGCGCTATTCAAGAAAAGAAAGTGCGTGCGGTGGGCGACACGATAGAGGAAGCCGTTGATGTTCGCATTATTAGCGCGACACATAAAAATTTAACAGAGATGATGGCAGAAGGTTTGTTTAGGCAGGATTTATATTATCGGCTGAACGTTATTCAGCTCAAAATGCCTTCTTTACGCGACCACCCTGAAGACATCCCAGAGCTCACACAAAAGCTATTAGAAAAATTATGTAAGGCGCAATCAATTGCCATTCCAACATTAGACTCAGAAGCAAGCAAACTGATTGCGTCACGTCCATTTACGGGTAATGTACGTGAATTAGAAAACATACTTGAGCGCGCGCTTGCATTATGCGATGGCGAAAAAATCTGCGCAGATGATTTATTAATTGATGAAACGGCTAATACGATGCGTGCTGATGCTGGCCATTTTAGTTCTAGCAAAGACGGCGATACGAGCCTGCCCAACTATTTAGAAGATATTGAAAAACGTGAAATTCTAAAAGCATTAGAAAAATCGAACAATAACAAGACAGCCGCTGCAAAATTGCTTGGCGTGAGCTTTAGAACGCTGCGTTACCGGCTAACAAAGTTAGGTCTGGCGAAAGATGATGCGCAAGATACTGACGATGAGATGCTAGAGGAAAACTAAACCTGTATTTATATGCTAGTTGTAAGTTCTACTAGTTTAATACAACACTAGCAGCAGATAAGTTAAATAAATCAAACCATTAACAAGCAGATGCCAAATGAGCAGCCCGCCTTTTGCAATCTGTATGCGTAACCAAATCGTCGCAATCACTGTGGCAACCAAGCCTAATACAATCTCAGTTTGCGCCTGCCAAGGTGTTAATAACACACCAATAGCCGGCAGCAAAGTACCTTGAAACACCATCGCACCAGTAATATTACCAAATGCCAAGGTATCTTTACCTTTGCGTATCCATAAAATACTATTCACTTTTTCTGGCAACTCAGTCGCAATAGGAATGACCAATAATGAAAGCAATAAGGTGGAAATGCCAATAATCTTGGCTGCATCCTCCACTTCGTCAATAAAACCTTTTGCACCAAATACCAGCAACACCAAACCGAGCAATAATTGCACAACAATCAATAACATATTATTGGGCAAGCCAAGTTTGCTTAAGAAAAGATCACTTTCTGCCTCGGTAGCGTGCCCATCCTGCACCAATGCTTTTGATGCTTTAATTGTCATCAATACATAAATGAAATAGATTAATATCATGACAAAACTAATGCCATAGCGCACGGATGGAAGTGAGTGTGGAATAAACAATGTAGCGGTCGCTAATGAGAAAGCAACCAAAAAGAAATTTAAATCTCTGATTAGCCCCGTACGTTCTGGCCGCAAATGTCCAAGCAGCCCGCGACGGCGCCACACTGCCATCGCCATCAAACTGAGTGATAAGGTTGATAGCATCAAAGGCGCACCGATAATCGCGCCGACGCCAATCTCATGGCCAACATTAGCATTGCCAGCGTGTTCGCTATAAGAAAAAATAGCCAAGAGCGGCACCATCGTCTCAGGTAATGCCGTGCCAATTGCTGCAAATAAAGAGCCTGTTACACCCTCTGAAATGCCCAACCTATCGCCCAAATGCTCTAGCGCATTGGTAAATACTTCTGCTGCAACTAAGATAACGAGCAACATGACTAATAATGAGATAAAGACCATATAAAATATACAAAAATGAATTGATTTATTTTACATGAGCAACCGCTTTTAGGAAGAAATACCCTAAAATAAACATAATGACTAAACCAAATAATCAGCCATATAGCATCAACAACAAAGGTGTTATGGCCGCAGCAAAACAAATAACCTCACCTAATTTTGATAATAGGGAAAAAGACTGTGCTATCGACATGGTGGTGATACATAATATTAGCCTGCCGCCATCAGAATACGGTGGGAATGGCATCATTGCGTTATTTACTAATGAGCTTGATCCTAATGAACACCCCTATTATGCACAAATTTATACTGCTAAAGTGTCCTCGCATTTCTTGATTAGACGAGATGGTGAGCTGATTCAATTTGTGCCGTGCAATAAACGCGCATGGCATGCAGGCGTATCAAATTGGCAAGACCGTGAACGATGTAATGATTTTTCGGTCGGAATAGAGCTTGAAGGTTCTGATTTTGAACCATTTGAATCCGCGCAATATAAAATATTGAATAAATTATTGATTTCTTTGAAAGAAACCTACCCTATTCAGCACGTGGTTGGACACTCAGACATTGCACCAGGGCGTAAAACAGATCCAGGGCCTTTTTTTGATTGGTCAGCAATTAATCAGTAATGAGCGATAATGATGGACGATAACACTTTAACTAATTAAGAATGAACCGCTTAACCATGCGCCAATTAACCATGCATCAATATACTGTCATTATTTCAGCCCTTTTTATATCTGCATTGCTTAATGCATGTGGTGCTGACAATGCTTCTGCTGATAAGAAATCGGACGTCCGAGCGACATTAGTATCTGTTTCAGCAGTAAAAAATCAGGCAATTGAAGTTACACAAACTTCAGTTGGCTCGCTAGAAGGGTTAGTCAACCCAACATTGGCGGCAGAAATGGCAGCACGTGTCATCAAAGTGCATGTTAATACAGGCGACACCGTCAAAAAAGGACAGCTTATCGCCATCCTAGATGCGACTGACTACATCATGCAACGTAACGAGGCGCAAGCAGAGGTTGCCAGAATCCAAGCGCTATTAGAGAACCAAACGAAAGTCGTGGCTCGTAACCAAGCATTGGTTAACAAAAATTTTATTTCTCAAAATGCCGTGGATAATGAAGTGGCTCAAGAAAATGTGTTAAAACAGCAATTAACTGCCGCTAAAGCCCGTGTTGCTAGCATCAATCATGACAGTAGCAAATCGAAAGTGATTGCGCCTGTCAGCGGGATTATCGAAAGCAAACCTGTCGATACTGGCGACTACCTGCGTGTAGGCGACCCTATCGTGCAAATTGTCTCTAAACAAATCTTACGCGCGCATTTGCCTTTTCCAGAACAGCTTGGCGCACAACTTAAACCTGGCTTAATTGTGCGCCTCAAAACACCGACCAGCGATCAAATGGTTGAAACGGTCATTCGTGAGCTAAAACCGCTCATTGCAGAAGGTACGCGCACTATTGATGTCATCGCCGATGTCAATAATGCGCCAGGCTGGCAGCCAGGTGCGACGGTCACTGGCACGGTTGTGTTAAGTGAACGGCCTGCTACTACTATGATTCCTGAACAAAGTCTGGTATTACGCCCAGCTGGTGAAGTCGTTTACGTTGTTCGTGATAATGTGGCTTATCAAGCCATTATTGAATCTGGCTTACGTCAAAACGGTTTAGTTGAAATACGTTCTGGATTACAACCTAATGACATCATCGTAGTTGATGGCGCTGGCTTTTTAACCGACAAAGCGCCAGTTGAGATTGCAAAAGAACGTAAAGCCGCAGAGATTTAGCGTTTATGACACTTCCTGAGTTCTCCATTAAACGACACGTCCTCGCTTGGATGCTGTCGGCTATGATTATTTTATTTGGCATCATTTCCTATGATCGCATCGGCGTCGACCGCATTCCTTCAGTTGATTTTCCTGTTATTACTATCACCACTACTTTGCGCGGTGCGAATGCCGAGGTTGTCGATACCAGCATTACCAGCATCATTGAATCAGCTATTAATACAACGCCAGGCATTGATCATATTGGCTCAGCATCCTCCCCTGGCGTTTCCACCATTAGCATTACGTTTAATTTAGATAAAGATATTGACGTTGCATTTAATGAGGTGCAATCCAAAATCAGTCAAATCCTAAGGCGATTACCGACTGATACCGACCCGCCCACTGTCAGAAAAGTAGACTCTGACGCCAGTCCAATTATTTGGCTATCATTAAATGGCGACCGCACGATTCAACAGCTCAATTTGTATGCAACCAATGTATTGAAGAAAAAATTTGAGACCATTAATGGTGTTGGCGAAATTAGATTTGGTGGTCAGCGCGATCGTGTGATTCGCGTGACTGTTTCTCCCGAGCGCATGGCTGCTTATAAATTAGGCGCTAATGATCTAATTGATGCTTTTCAACGCGAGCATGTGCAATTGCCAAGCGGCTTTTTAGTCAGTGAAAAAGCCGAGCAACTGATTAAATTAGACTTGGAATTTCACGACATTCGCGATTTAGAAAACATGGTCGTTAAACAAAAGGCAGGTTCGCCTATTTACCTTAAAGACATTGCCAAGGTAGAAGATAGCATTACGGATAACCGTCAGATTGCACGTTATAAAGGCAAACCAACAGTTGGAATTGGGATTGTTAAAATTGCGAATACCAACACGGTGGAAATTATTAATGCGGTTCAGAAAAAACTGAATGAGGAAATTATTCCCAATTTGCCACCTGGCCTGAACTTAGAAATATCGTCAAATGACTCTATCTTTATTAATCAAATTGTTAACTCTCTGAAAGAACATTTAGTCGAAGGCACCTTGTTTGCTGCGCTAATTGTGCTTATTTTTATGCGCTCTTTCAGCTCAACCGTTATGATTTGTTTAGAAATTCCAGTTTCGTTGCTAGGCGCTATCGCCGTGATGTATTTTGCAGGCTACACCTTTAATAGCATGACGCTACTCGCACTGCTCTTATTAATTGGGGTTGTGGTCGATGATGCAATTGTGGTGCGAGAAAGTATTATGCGCCATATGTCTGGCGAATTAGGTAATAAACTCAGTAAAGAGGACATTAAGAATCCAAGTGCCGTAGCGAGATTCCGCACACTTGCCACTATTAACGGCAGTAATGAAGTGGTGTTTGCTGTGCTAGCGTCATCCGCCTCTTTAGTCTGTATCTTTGCCCCTGTTATTTTTATGGATGGCATTGTTGGGATGTTTTTTGAGTCCTTTGCGGTAGTCGTTACTTTTGGCGTAATCATTTCATTACTGGTCTCGTTGACGCTAACGCCTATGCTTTGTTCACGCTACCTCAACGTGGTACAACAAGAAAATGCTTTCTATACAAAAATTGCCAATACCTTAGCCAAACTAGATAGCGCCTATCAAAAACTATTAGTTCTTACCTTACGTCATCGTGGTTTTATCCTAATATTCACCGCCATATTTGTGGCATTAACTGGCTTCTATAGTCTTAAGCATGTCGATAAAGAGTTTGTCCCTGAGTCGGATGAAAGCGCTTTTAGAATTAGTGCGAAAACGCCGTTAGGTTCCAACCTAGAATATACCGACTCACGTCTCAAACTGATTGAAGCTGCGTTGTCGAAATATCCAGAAATCGACAGCTATTATGCCTCTATTGGTACAGGCTCACGCGGCCAAGTGAACCAAGGCAGCATTAGTGTCCGCCTTAAACCGAAAGAAGAACGCAGTCTTAGCCAAGGTGAACTAATCAATTTAGTCAAAGAAGATTTGGCACAAATTGCAGGTGTGAATGCTTTCGCATCACCTCCGTCTATTTCATCTGGACAACGCTCAGAAAAATTACAATTTATTCTCACTGGAAATAACTTAGCTGAGCTAGGTGATGTCGCTAATCGCTTCAAAGAAACCCTCTCAAAAACTGAAGGCATGGGTAAAGTAGACATTGATGTACAACTAGACTTGCCGCAACTCAATGTTGATGTGGATAGAACACGTGCGGCTAATTTAGGCTTAAATGCCAGAGAAATTGCTACGGCCATTTCGATGTATGCAGGCGGTATTAATGTTGCCAGTTATAACGATACTATCAGTGATGGGCAGCGCTATGATATTCGACTAAAAGCAGACGAAACCTTGTTACAACAAGCAGCTGATTTAAGTAAAATTTACCTACGAAATGCCAGTGGAGAGTTAGTGCGGCTTGATGCTGTGGCAAGCTTTAAATCGACATTAGGCGCAGCGGTGATTGGTCGCTATGATTTGCAATATGCAGTTAATTTTTACGCCAATCCAACCATTCCTCTAAATGACGCATTAGATATCGTCAACGCAACGGCAGCGGAAATTATACCGGCAGAATATCAATTAATCCTTTCGGGTCAGGCTGAGGAAATGCGCAAAACCATTAAGAATATGTCGTTTGTGTTTATCCTAGCTTTTGTGTTGCTTTATATGGTGCTTGCGAGCCAGTTCAATTCGTTTATACAACCGCTCATCGTGATGCTTGCACAACCACTGGCGATTATTGGCGGTCTAATTGGACTCATGCTATTTAATCAATCACTCAATATTTATTCAATGATTGGATTAGTCTTATTAATTGGTTTAGTGGCCAAAAATTCAATTTTACTGATTGATCTGACCAATCAACTAAGGGAAAAAGGCGCTGGCATTGACGAGGCATTGACAAAAGCCTGCCCAGTGCGGTTGCGGCCAGTTATCATGACCTCGCTCACGATTGTGTTAGCGTTGCTACCTGCTGCCATTGGTTTAGGCGCTGGTAGTGAAACCAATAAACCGCTATCGATTGCGATTATTGGCGGTATGCTTTCTTCAACGATACTCACATTGGTGGTTGTACCTGCCGCCTATTCATTGGTGATGCATGGGTTAGAAAAGTTGCATGCAGTGAAGCTGCAAAAAAGCAATTAAGTTTAAGTAAAATTGATATTGTTTTTGCTAACTAGCTATACAGTTGAGCTAAGCTAATTTAGGCTAATTTAGCCAAAACCTGCAAACTCAAACCATCCACCTTGGGCTGCCACAAGCTAGGATTCTGTGGAAATGCCTCAAACTCACCTGTACGTTGATAACCGAGACGCTCATAAAATTCAATCAACTCAGTCCGCAAAGAAATGACTGTCATATGAAAACCTGCTACCCGCCATTCGCGCCTCGTCATGGTTTCAGCTGCCGTAATCATATCCTTGCCATGTCCTTTATTTTGCACGCTAGGCTTCACGGCAATCATGCCAAAATGCACCGTATGTTTAAATGCAATCACTTGCAGCTCGCAACAAATCGTCGCTACGATTTCATCGTTCTGCACACCAATTAAAATAAACGCATCGTTTCGTTTAATCATCTTGGCAATTTCAGCGGTCGTGGTGCGTAGCCCGTCTAAAAGATCAGCTTCTGTCGTCCAGCCTTTACGGCTTGTTTCACCCCGATAGGCAGTGTTAATGAGCTTTGCAATAGACTCGGCATCAACCAAATCGGCTTTATAAAAATGTAGCATAGAGAATTGGTAGCCTTAAGAAACGATTTTTTGAACAACTAAACTGGCGGTCATATCACCTTCGACATTAATTGTCGTACGTAAGGTGTCTAATAGGCGATCGACTGGTAGCAGAATCGCAATCGCCTCAGCAGGCAAACCAACAGATTGCAGCACCAAAACCATGGTCACCATCCCAGCACTTGGGATGCCAGGCGCCCCGACGGAAGCAAGCATCGCAGTAAGAAAGACTATCATTTGCTGAACAAAACTTAGGTCAACACCAACTAAGTTTGCAATAAATAAAGCCGCCGCCGCTTCATATAAAGCAGTGCCATCCATATTCATCGTTGCGCCAAGCGGCAACACAAAACCTGCAATTTCTGGCTTTACATTCAGCTGCTCTGTGGCACAGCGCATGGTAATGGGTAAAGTAGCAGAGCTTGAACTAGTGGCAAATGCCGTGATTAACGCTTGCCTTGCGCCTTGCCAAAACCAAAACGGAGTTTTTCTCGTAAACAAGAATAAAAGTAAGGGCAAGACGATAACGCCATGAAATAATAATGTTCCAGCAACAATCGCAACAAATTGCGCAAGCGTGCCCAACATAGCCACATCTTGCGTGGCAACTAGCTTAATCAACAGTGCAGCAATCCCATAAGGCGCTAACCACATAATCCAATTGACGATGCGCATGGTAACTTCTAAGCCTTCTTCCAACAAGACTAAAACGTTCTTATAGCGGTCACCGCCCATTACCAGCGCAATACCAAGAAATAAAGCAAAAATAACCACCGCTAACACTTTGCCTTCTGCTAAGGCTTGAAATGGATTAACAAATAGATTGTGTAAAAAGTGAGCAAAAAATTCAGGCAAAGGCATTTGTTGTGATTGAAAATTTTGCATCGCGCCTTCAAACATGCTGACTTCTAATCCAGAGCCAGGCTTAAAATAGGTACTCGCAGCCATGCCAACAATCATTGCAATGGCCATGGTTAACACAAAAAAGATAAGCGTGGTTATCCATACTTTATGCATTTGTTGATGTTGCCGTAAGTTGGCAATGCCCACGACAATGCTACAAAACACCAGCGGAATCAAAATCATTTTAAGTAAATCGATAAATAATGTACCGATAATGGTGGCTGCATATAAGCTAGAAGAGGCCGTTGTGCTTTCTATCCCTGTTTGCTGAAATAGCAAACCGACCACTACGCCAAATAGAGCGCCAATCAATATTTGTGCATTAAGACTAGGTAATTTCATCGACAATCACTTTAAATAGATTAATTTGAACGGTCTAATTTGAATATCCACTTTACCTATTTTTGTTTATTTAATAAAGAATCTGTTTTGTAAGGCACTTTACCCGCGGGCACTAATTTTGATGCGGTTTCAATATGCAAATCCTGATCATCAAAAAAGATATGCGGTTTGAATGCTTTTAAAATGGCGGCCTTATTTAGCCCACCCAAAAAGAATACCTCATTCACATAAACACCCCAATGGCGCAATGTATTAATTACGCGCATCTCGGCTGGTGCACTTCTTGCCGTCACGATTGCTAAACGAATGGGCGACATTTCCACGCCAAATGGCAAACGACTTTGTAATTTTGCTAGCTTTTGTAGGAATGAGGCATAAGGCCCTTCTAACATCGGCACATGTTGTTGTAAATCTTCATTTTGTTGAAACTCATCCAAGCCTTTTGATTTAAAGATAAGCTCACTACTTTCATCAAATAAAACAGCATCACCATCAAACGCAATTCTGACTTGGTCGCTAGGTAATTGCTCAATATCCTTAGGCGGCTCTTTTAATAAAGCAACCGCACATTTACCCGCATCCATCACTTTTTGTGCATCTTTAAGATTAGTTGTTAAAAACAAATCGACATCAAATGCTTCAATATAGTCGGCAACTGACTCTCCGCCAGTAAACGCATGGCGGCTGATTTTTAAACCTAACTTTCGAATGTTGTTAAAAACACGCACGCCTGTTTCAGGACTATTTCTCGACATCACCACTACTTCAACGAGTGGCGCTTCGTCTTTCTGATGAAACTTATTGAGTTCTAGTAACGCCCTGATAAGGGGCATACCTGTGCCATCAAGTAAGGGCTCACTTTCTCTAGCAAGCATATACTGCCGATATTCTATAACCGCTTTCTCAACATCAACTTTCAATCGCTCTTGAAATAATCGATCAGCCTCCCCTAAATCAAATAGAGCAGTTGCTGAAATGCCGACAACTAAGGTGTTAGAAAGATCCAGCGCCATTATTATGCGGCTTTCTTTAGCGGCTTCACAGTAGGTTTATCTTCTGCCAACTTCTTCTCAAACACAGCAGCAAAGAAACCATCTGTGCCATGTAAATGCGGCAATAAGTTTAAGTATTTACCTGTATCTAAGTTAATTTGTTGCTGTGCTAACACTTCATTGGCTGGAATTAAAACAAATTCTGGATGTGCGCTTAAAAATGCTTCGGCAATCACTTCGTTTTCTTCTTTCAGCAAACTACAAGTTGCGTAAACAACACGACCGCCAGCTTTAACTAATTTGGCGGCGCGCGCCAAGATGTTGGTTTGTTTTTGATTTAACTCAATCACATCTTGCTCTGTTTGACGCCACTTCAAATCAGGGTTGCGGCGCAAAGTGCCTAAACCACTACATGGCGCATCGACTAACACGCGATCAAACTTGGCATTTAATCGTTTTAGTTTTAAATCATTTTCATTGTTAATCACTTGCGCATTCAAATTGGATAAACCAGAACGTTTTAAACGTTTACCTAAATTATTCAGTCGTTTTTCTGATACATCAAATGCATATAAACGTCCCGTATTTCGCATTAACGCACCTAAAGCCAAGGTCTTTCCACCTGCGCCTGCGCATAAATCCGCCACCATTTGACCACGTTTAGGAGCAACCAAATAACTTAAAATCTGGCTACCTTCATCCTGCACTTCAATTTTGCCTTCAGTAAATAACACATGCTTACTAATGCCAACACGGTTAGGCATGCGAATACCAATCGGCGAGTAAGGCATTGCAGCAATGATATTTTCATTATTGATATTTTCGGCAATCATTTTGGCGAGCACTTCTTCTGGTGTTCCTTTAATGGTATTCACTCGCAAATCCAACGTCGCCTGATCAAACATACTACGACAGATAGTGAGTGCTTGCTCTTCACCATATTGTGATACTAGCTTCTCCCACAACCAATCGCGTACATCTGCTTGCACCGCAATTGGAAAATCTTCTGTTGATTTAGCTTTGATTGCAATTGCCCATTCTTTTTGCTGCTCAGTTAGCATGTCATCCAAGTCGCGCAAACTACGACCTTGCACGCGTAGCAACCATGCCAGGATAAGCTTACGCGCATCATCAGGATCATTTTCATCATTCGCCGTTAGCGTGCTTAAAAATCGAAAGCGTCTAATCACACCATAAACACTCTCGGCTATAAACGCGCGCTCCTTGTTGCCAAGATCGCGATTGTTGCGAAAAAATTCGCTCATTTTGGCATCGGCTGGTTTATCAAAATTCAGCATGTCATTTAATAACATCGCTGCTTGACGGAGTAAATTTGGGGTCATAATCTGTGGGATTCTTGAATAAGTTGAATTGGTTTAATGGTAATGATTTTCGCATGCAAAAGCTAACATACGCTCCTGCTTGGTAGCTTTTGTATCAAAGATGCGCTACATTTATTCAACTGTTAGTTTGATTAAATTCTGCTCAAATTTAGCGCCGTCATCATACATCACCACTTTCACGGGTAAATAATGATGGTCTTTTGCCAGATAAATAATTTTAGGTTCATCTGTATTTCGCTCAGTCAATGTCACTACATCAAAGTTGCCTGCTTTGGTTTTTTTCATTTGTGTCTTGGTCGTCACTTCATAATCAGTCATAGAAAGCTTTTTACCAATTGTTAATGGTATTGCAAATGGCGTCTGCATAGGCGGTTTAAACATAAACTGATACATAATGCTGAGTAAATCTTGCGTGCCATCCTGTAACGCTTGCTCTTTTTTACGGCCTTTAACTTGCATATTTAAGCGCTGATTTTCCCAATCAAAATCATTGATTAATGTTCGCTTTGCACTCGTGCTTTGAAGTGATTCAAAATGCAATGGCTTTAATCCTTGTTTCGTAACAACACCATTACTTTTTAACTCGCGCTTGCCTAGTAAGGCATAAATACCGATACCTTGTGTTACTGATTCAATCGTATATTGCTTTCCATCTTGGGTAAAATGCTCTGTCACGTTCGCAAACAATTGACCGTCGCGCTCTAATTCATATTCCAACGTCACTTTTTTTGGTGCGGCAATCGCAAAATTGATTGCCATCATGCTTAGCAAACCAAATAGAATGGTCTTTCTAATCCATAGCAAAATCATCTTTATCCTTACTTAAATAGCCAACACGTTATGTAATATAACGGCTACACTCTACATTTCGTTGTCATGATTGCATGATTGCTTTGAAAGTGGCAATTGATTAGATGACAATCGTTGGCGCTTCACCTGCACTTTGTGCGCGAATCTGACCAATCTGATAAACAGTCTCACCTTTTGCTTCTAATGCTTTTTTGGCCTCAGCTGCATCCGCTTGCGCCACAATCACAACCATCCCAATCCCGCAGTTAAAGGTTTTATACATTTCGTTATCTGCAATATTGCCTTGTTTTTGTAACCACTGAAATAATGGTGGTAGCGTCCAAGTACTAGCACTGATTTCTGCTGTTAGTCCTGCTGGCAATACGCGTGGCACATTTTCAGTAATGCCGCCGCCCGTAATGTGCGCCATACCTTTGACTTTTACTGTTTCTAATAAGCCTAAAATGGATTTAACGTAGAGCTTAGTCGGCGTCATCACCACATCTTTGAATTTTCGTCCGTGAAAATCTGATTCCATATCCACGCCAGATTTTTCAATCAATTTACGAATCAATGAATAGCCATTTGAGTGCGCACCACTTGAAGCTAAGCCAAGTACCACATCACCTTCGGCAATCGTCGAGCCATCAATAATATTGGCTTTATCCACACAGCCGACAACAAAACCAGCTAAATCATATTCACCTGCTGGATACATGCCTGGCATTTCTGCCGTTTCACCACCGACCAAAGCACAACCAGACTCTTCACAACCAGCTGCAATTCCCTTAATCACACTAGCGGCTGTGCCAACATCTAATTTGCCACAAGCAAAATAATCTAAAAAGAATAGCGGCTCAGCGCCTTGCACTAAAATATCATTGACACTCATCGCAACTAAATCAATGCCCACGGTATCATGTTGATTGAGTTCAAATGCAAGTTTCAACTTGGTGCCCACGCCATCAGTGCCAGAAACTAACACAGGCTCTTTAAACTTAGTTGGCATCGAAAACATAGAGCCAAACCCACCAATCGCGCTCATCACTTCTGGGCGCATCGTGCGTTTTGCAAAAGGCTTGATTTGGTCAACTAAAGCATCACCTGCTTCAATATCAACGCCAGCATCGCGGTAGGTTATAGGAGTATCGTTAGAATGTGCGCTCAAAATAGTCTCGTTTCGTCTTGTTTCAATAGTAACTGTTTCAATAGTATCTTTAGGTATTGTTGCTCAGCGTTTATTAATGTATTTTTTAATAAATTACGTTAAGTGGTTTAACTTCAGTATAATTTTGCTAATCGCTTACTTTACAAGCGCACATTTTAACTCACTATGGCTAATCAACCAAAAAACAACGCAACAATTACCCGTCTTTTTAGCGATAATCGCTGGACAATTTTCGCCTTACTGCTGCTGTTCATTCTGTATCAACTAGGGCCGATTATTACGCCATTTTTAGCAGCCGCTATTTTGGCTTATATTTGCGATCCTTTAGTCGATAAACTGAGTGATGTCGGCATTAAAAAATATAAACTCGGCAGAACGGTCGCAACCGTGTTGGTGATGTTTGGTCTTATCGCTTTTATGGTTGGCGTTGTGTTGATTTTAATTCCCTTATTACAAAAACAGTCCATTCTTATTGCAGAAAGACTACCTACATTAATTGATAATTTCCGTACACAAGTTGAGCCTTGGCTAGAAGGCTATTTAGGCATTAACTTCGTTATTGATATTGCACAAATTCAACAAATTGTGGCTGAGCATTGGCAAGAGACTGGCAACATAGTCAGCAATGTTTTAAAAATGGCTGGTAGCAAAGGGCTGGCCTTCATTGGCATGCTAGCTAACCTTATATTATTACCTGTCGTTTTATTTTATATTTTGCGCGATTGGGATACTCTCGTTGATAAAATTGCCAACCTCATTCCAAGAAAATGGCTCACAAAAACCACAGAAATTACTAAAGAAATTGATGAAGTGTTAGCACAATTTTTGCGCGGACAATTATCCGTTATGGCCGCTTTATCTCTTTTCTATAGTTTAGGCTTATGGATAGCAGGCTTAGAAATGGCACTAGCGATTGGACTGCTAGCTGGCTTGCTCAGCTTTGTGCCTTATTTAGGCTTTGCCATTGCATTCATCATGGCAGTGTTACTGGCTTTGCTACAATTTAGCGCACTAGCCGATATTGTGCCCGTGCTTCTTGTATTTGGTATTGGTCAAGTAATCGAAAGCTATGTTCTGACCCCTTATTTAGTCGGTGAGCGCATTGGGCTTCATCCTGTTGTCGTCATTCTTGCATTATTAGCTGGCGGTCAATTATTTGGTTTTGCGGGCGTATTACTTGCCTTACCTATTAGTGCGGCAATTGCTGTTGGACTGCGTCATTCAAAGGAAAGCTACTTAAACAGTGATGCTTACTTAAAATAGGTATGAAGCAACTCCTTCTTGATATTCAACCAGCGCCGCCCCAAACACTTGATAACTTTATTGTTGGCCATAATGCGGAAGCAGTCGCTAGCATTTATTATTTAATAGAAGGTGCTGCAGAATCTTCTTTTATCTATTTTTGGGGCGCAACTGGCAGTGGAAAAAGTCATTTGCTCAATGCGGTTAGCAACCTTGGGATAGACATTGCCGATGATGTACACCTACTCGATAATGACGCACAAATTGATTTATTTAACAGATATAACCAACTGAAAGCCGATGGCAGCAAACTCATTGCCGCTGGCTTACATGCGCCATCACAAATGCATCTACGTGATGATTTAGCGACTCGTTTGGCTTGGGGATTAGTCTATCAATTACAACCGCTCACTGACACGGAAAAAGCAGAAGCCCTTAAAAACCATGCGAAAGAGCGCGGTATGCGCTTGCCAAATGAAGTGATTGCTTACTGCTTGCGTTATCTGCGCAGAGATTTACCAACACTGATGTCGATCTTAAATGCCTTGGATGAATGGTCGTTGACTGAAAAAAAGCCGATAACGGTGCCAATGTTGAAGAGATTACTGCAGCTTGATTTAGATATTTAATTGATAAACGATATACAATTTACTATTGATAGATAAACACTATCCCACGTGAAAGATTTACAAAAATGATACGCATTACCGAAATCAAGCTTCCCATTGAGCAAGCCGATACGCTCAAACATCAAGATGATGAGATTAAAGCGGCGATACTAAAGCGCTTAGCAATTTCTGAAACTGATTTAATTCACTTTACTATTTTTAAACGTGGCGTTGATGCGCGCAAATCACATGCTATTTTGTATGTGTATAGCTTGGATGTTGAAGTTAAAAATGAAGTTAGTTTGCTAGCCAAATTTAAGCGAGATCAACATGTTAATCTCGCGCCAGATACTAACTATCATTTTGTTGCGCAAAGTGAAAAGACTTCTAAACTCCGTCCTGTTATCGTTGGCTTTGGTCCAGCTGGTATTTTTGCCGCATTAATCTTGGCACAATCAGGTTTCAAACCGATTGTATTGGAACGTGGTAAAGAGGTGCGAAAACGCACGCAAGATACGTGGGGGTTGTGGCGCAAAAGCATCTTAAACCCAGAATCCAATGTGCAATTTGGTGAAGGTGGCGCAGGCACTTTTTCTGACGGCAAACTGTATAGCCAAATTAAAGACCCTAAACATTATGGTCGCAAAGTGATTGCTGAATTTATCAAAGCAGGTGCGCCAGAAGAAATTCAGTATGTGAGTCATCCGCATATCGGTACATTCAAATTAGTTGGTATGGTAGAAAAAATGCGCCAAACGATTATCGAGCTTGGCGGTGAAATTCGATTTGAAAGTCGTGTTGATAATATCCATATCGACAATAATGAAGTGCAAGGCGTTACCTTACAAACGGGTGAACATATTGAAACGCATCATTTAGTATTAGCTGTTGGTCATAGCGCACGGGATACGTTTGAAATGATTCACAAAAACGGTGTTTTTGTTGAAGCTAAGCCGTTTTCTATTGGCTTCAGAATTGAGCATCCACAAGGCTTAATTGATCGTGCACGCTATGGTACAAGCTATAGTGAAGACTTACTAACAAAACTTGGCGCGGCAGATTATAAGCTTGTGCATCATGCTAGAAATGGCCGTAGTGTTTATAGCTTTTGCATGTGCCCAGGTGGGACAGTAGTGGCAGCCGCTTCTGAGCCAGAACGCGTGGTGACTAATGGCATGAGTCAATACAGTCGCAATGAACGTAATGCGAATGCTGGGATTGTTGTTGGCATTACGCCGGAGCAGGATTTTCCACCTGAAACTAGTCCCTTTGGCCCACTCGCAGGTATGGAACTACAACGTCAATTGGAAAGCAATGCGTACATCATGGGTGGCAGTAATTACAATGCGCCAGGGCAACTGATTGGTGATTTTTTAGCGAATAAGCCTTCAACACAATTAGGCCAAGTAACGCCGTCTTATACGCCTGGCGTCACACTCACCAACTTAGCTGATGCCTTACCTGAATTTGCCATTACTGCGATGCGCGAGGCAATACCAGAATTCGCCAAAAAAATTAACGGCTTTGATTTAGCTGATGCAGTCTTAACTGGCGTAGAAACACGGACTTCTGCGCCGATTAGAATTAAACGTGACGACGAATCATTACAAAGTATTAACACCCAAGGTCTATTCCCTTGTGGTGAAGGTGCGGGTTATGCAGGCGGCATTTTATCAGCGGGGGTCGATGGCATTAAAGTCGCTGAAGCGGTTGCTTTAAGCTTGATGACATAAGCTCGATAATAAGCAGCTGTTGATGCACATCAACTAGGCCATCAAAACAAAGCGTATACTTTAGTTTTCGAATCTTACTTTTGCTTGATAGGAGAACGCAATGAAAAAGAATGTAGGCGGTTTTGACCGGCCATTACGTATCATCGTCGGTTTAGCCTTAATTGCTTGGGCTTTATTCGCATCTGGCCCAACATGGGCATGGATAGGCGTTGTACCTTTGCTGACAGGCTTATTTAATTTTTGTCCTGCTTATAGTTTATTGGGTATTAATACCTGTAAAACAAAATAGTTAAAAAAAGCGGTAACAAGCTAACTCTTGTTACCGCTTTTTTTATAGCATTTTTACTGTCTAATTAAGTAATCAAAAGCACCCAATGCGGCTTTTGAACCCTCGCCCATGGCAATAATAATTTGCTTATAAGGCGTTGTGGTCACATCACCTGCGGCAAAAACACCTGGTAATGACGTTGCGTTATGGGCATTGATTTCAACTTCACCAAACTTACTTAAGTTTAGTGTGCCTTTTAACCAATCGCTATTCGGCAACAAGCCAATTTGCACAAAAACTGCATCTAGCTCTAAATGTTTGGCTTCACCCGTCACACGGTCAGTGTAATCTAAGCCGTTCATTTTATTGCCATCGCCAGTGATTGCTGTAGTTTGCGCACTTGGAATAATCGTTACATTATCTAAAGAACGTAATTTTCTTTGCAATACCGCATCCGCTTTTAACTCTGTATCGAACTGTAATAAACTGACATGTGCAACAAAACCAGCCAAGTCAATCGCCGCTTCAACGCCAGAATTACCACCACCAACAACCGCAACTGGCTTACCTTTAAATAATGGACCATCGCAATGTGGGCAATAAGCAACGCCTTTACCGCGATACTCTTTTTCGCCCGGCACATTCAGTTCGCGCCAGCGTGCGCCTGTGGCCAAAATAACCGCTTTGCTTTTTAGCGTAGCGCCACTTTCTAACTTAACTTCGATGTAGTCTTTATTCTTATTGCCTTCTTTACCTGGCTCAGCAAGACTCACTGCACGCTGCAAGTTCATGATATCGACATCATAACTTTTTACGTGCTCTTCTAATGCCATGACTAATTTAGGCCCATCCGTTTCTTTTACCGATACAAAGTTTTCAATCGCGAGTGTATCCATCACTTGCCCACCAAAACGCTCTGCCACAATGCCCGTTTTAATGCCTTTACGCGCTGAATAAATTGCAGATGATGCACCTGCTGGACCACCGCCAATAATCAATACATCATAAGGTGCTTTTTCATCTAGCTTCTTCGCTTCACGTGCAACTGCGCCAGTATCCACTTTGACCAAGATTTCCTCTAGCTCCATGCGGCCTGCACCAAATACTTCACCATTCAAATAAATAGTGGGGACAGACATAATCTCTTTTGCTTTGATTTCATCTTGATATAAACCACCCTCTACCATCACATGGGTAATGTTCGGATTAATCACCGACATCATATTCAATGCCTGCACTACATCTGGGCAGTTATGGCAGCTTAAAGAAACGTAAGTCTCAAAATGGAATTTGCCTTCAATCGCCGCTATTTGGTCAATTTTTTCTTGCTCTAACTTCATCGGGTGGCCGCCTGTGTGTAACAAGGCCAATACCAATGAGGTAAATTCATGTCCTAGCGGAATACCAGCAAAGCGCACACCAACAGCCTTTTGGGCTTGGCTATGTGTTTCGCCACGTTTTACGGCAAAAGATGGCTTACGTTCATTGTCTTCTTGAATGAGGCTAATTTTGTCCGACATCGCGGTAATTTCAACCAACAATTCATGCATCTCTTTTGCACCAGCGCTATCATCTAATGACTCAGCCAATACAATAGGCTCACGTAACATTTGTAGGTATGTTTGCAACTGTGTTTTGATATTTTCTTCTAGGGCCATGATTACTCTCTTTACATAATTTCAGGGTCAAAAAAGGCGTTATCTTTTGGACAACGCCAGTTTTTAATACTTGCTAGGGTGTTGCCCTAACAATGACTACTGATTTAATTACTTAAAATTAAATCTTGCCTACTAAATCTAGTGAAGGCGTTAATGTTGCAGAACCTTCATTCCATTTAGCTGGACAAACTTCGTTCGGATGTTCCGCTACAAATTTTGCCGCTTTAAGTTTACGCAGTGTTTCTTTCACATCACGTGCAATCGCATTGTCGTGAATTTCAAGCGTTTTAATCACACCTTCTGGATTAATAACGAAAGTACCTCTTAATGCCAGACCTTCTTCAGGAATGTGTACACCAAACGCATTCGTCAATTGATGTGTTGGATCGCCAACCAATGGGAATTTTGCTTTACCAACCGCTGGTGAAGTTTCATGCCATACTTTGTGTGAGAATTGTGTATCTGTCGTTACGATATAGACTTCCGCACCCACTTTTTGAAACTCTGCATAGTTGTCAGCTGCATCTTCTACTTCAGTTGGACAGTTAAATGTAAACGCTGCTGGCATAAAAATCACAACAGACCATTTACCTTTTAAACTCTCTTCAGTAACTTCGATAAAATTACCGTTATGAAAAGCCTGTGCTTTGAATGGTTGTACTTGTGTATTAATAAGTGACATCTTTTTTCCTTTAGTTAGTTGTAAAAAAATCGGTTTATCTCTAAGCCATGTCTGCATTATAGAGACATACTTAAAATTAGTAAATTTGATTGTTCTTATCAGATGTATAAATAAAATTTATCGATAGTAAGATATAAATCAAAAATACATCGTAAACTGTCTGTATGACAATTATGCGATGACAGTTGTTTCAGCTTGTTCAGAATTACCTAGATTGTCGTGCCACTCAACCGTGATTTTATCGCCCAGTTTAGCTTGATTAAGATGAAACGTTAAATACGGATTTTTAGAAATCCCAGTGCCCAATTGCATCTCAATCACTGGTTGTTGATTATGCTTAATCGCTACCAGTTGAATAAAGTGCGCAGGAATAAGCTCTCCTAAATCATCTTTGCCATAACCCGTGTGCATGGGGTGCGTAATAATGGCTTTTATTTGGGTCATCTTTTTATCCGTTAATCTTGCACGAATCTTCATACTCGATTTAAACGGATCACGATTATTGCTAGTGCCACCACAACCATTCTCTAAGACTTTGACATGTTGCTTAGCTGTAAAATATTGATTGCCAGATTTGACAATGACTTTAATGCCTGATGTTTCAGCCATTTTGATACGCGTCACCATCCAAGGCACAGCCGTTTGATGAAATAAATAATTCCCTATCAGCGCAGTCGGATTTTTATCGACAAAAATAGCAATTGCTTCTGTATTCGCAATATGGCTATGCACGGCCACCTGCACAATCGCACCGTTTTCGGCATGGCTAGGCGCGACAATTTTTATGTCTTTACTCTCTATTTCGCCCTCAATCGACAAACCTTTTTCTGCATCTGCCGTATTTTCTGCCTGAAATGCCGCTTTGTTCCACACCGCTGCCAACGCATTAAATGGCGCCAACAATATTGAAAAAATACTTAAGCCCAAAAAATCTCTACGTTTCATGATTGTGTTGCCTCTGTTTAATCTGGCTTCTTCAGCTTTTGTAAACGCTGCAAATCTTTCAAACGTGCTTCTACGATCGATTTTTCATAAAAAGAACCATCTGTTGCTTTGCTGGCAAACGTCATCTGTTCAACCGCTTTATCCACATTATATTGTCGAAAGTAAGCCTCACCTTGCGCTTGAAAGCGTAACAAATCTTTATGCTCAACAAAATATGCTTTGGCTAATAATTCATATAAATGCGCATCATTTGGATAAAGCGATTGCTTAGCTTTAACCAAATTAATCATCTCTTTTGTTTGCTTAAGTGCCAAAAAGTGATCAGCATAGCCATACACTAACGCGCGGTTTTGTGGATATTGCTTAATCGCAGATGCATATTGCTCGGCTACTTTTTGCGGATTATTTTGTGCCACTGCAATACGCGCTTTTACATTTTCGATAAAAGCGCTCTTCACTTGATGATCATCCAACCATTTGACTTGCTGGCTAGCGCCTGCAACATCGTTTTTTCGCAACATGGCCACCGCTAAACCATAATGCTCAGCCGCCTCATTAGCATAGCGACCTCTCTGAATATTATGTGCAAATTGATCAATAACAGTTTGCGCCAAACCTTCATTGGTCCGTAATTTTGCACGTACAAAATAATAATCTAAACTTGATGCCACTTGTTTATATGGCATCGTCGCCACTCGATTTTCAACATCAGAAATACGCTCGGAAGTCAGTGGATGGGTGCGTAAAAAACTAGGTGCACTGCCTTCCACAAACCGAGAACCACGCTGTAAAGTGGCAAAAAAAGCGGGCATGCCTCTAGGGTCAAATCCTGCGTTCTCTAATATACTTAAGCCAACTCTATCGGCTTCCCGCTCATGTTCACGCGTATAGTCCAACTGTCTTTGAATACCTGCCGCAGACGAAGTGGCCAATGCGCCAGAAGCCAACTGTGGATTGCTACGCGCAACCAATAAGGCGACGGCAATACCTGCAATATTTTTAAAAGTATCGGTTTTTTGTTTAGCTAACATTCTTGCCAAATGATGTTGTGTGACATGACCAATCTCATGTCCAAGCACACTCGCCAACTCAGACTCTGAGTTAGAAGATAAGAATAAACCGGTATGCACGCCAATCACGCCGCCAGGCATCGCAAAAGCGTTTATTGAGGCGTCTTTGACGACAAAGAAATGAAAGTTTTGCTGTTTATCATCACTGGCCGCCGCTAGACGATTACCTAGTGCTTGCAAATAATCAACCACTTCAACATCTTGCAACACTTCATCACTAGTTGCCACTTCAGCCAAAATTTGCTCTGCTATGTTTTGCTCATCCTGCGCTGATAATACCGTTTGAGAAACATCACCTAGCTCAGGCAGCTCTGCATGCAAATCAGGAGGTAAACTCATATCGAGATTAATCGACTTATCATAAGGTTTGCCCGATATGACACCCTCTGCGAAACTGAGGCTAGCGCTAAACAAACTAAGTGTTAATAATGTATACAATAAACGTGACATGCAAATATGCGGTTGGTGTAAGTATTGCTATGATAATGTTTTTGTTGCGCAAGTTCACATTTAATCGACAATAGAAAGTAAGCTATGGATAAATTAACGCATTTTGATCAGCAAGGCCAAGCGCATATGGTGGACGTTGGCGATAAAGCGAGCACCCGCCGCATCGCTATTGCCATTGGCCATATCAGCATGCTGCCAAGTACCTTATCACTCATTCAATCTGGCAACGCAAAAAAAGGCGATGTACTAGGCATTGCGCGCATTGCGACTATTCAAGCTAGCAAAAAAACAGCTGATTTAATTCCACTCTGCCATCCGATTGGACTCAGCAAAGTGGCAGTTGATTTTGATATTAATGAAAAAGAAAATCGCATTAGTTGCACCGTAACAGCTGAAACTACTGGTCAAACAGGCGTTGAAATGGAAGCATTGACGGCAGTGAGCGTAGGCTTATTAACGATTTATGATATGTGTAAAGCGGTTGATAGAGGCATGACCATTAGCGATATTAAGTTGTTAGAAAAGCAAGGTGGGAAATCTGGTCATTGGCAACTAAAAAAAGCAATCTAAACTAACGAAACGATTAACGCGTTTTACCTGAAGTCAAATACATCTCGGCTGCAATCAAGCCTTCTTGCGTCCCGAGCAAGACCACAACATCACCTTCCATCAACACAATATCCGGGCGAGGTAAAATATCTGCACGCATATTAGGACGGCGTAAATGTTGTATTTCGACACCAAACTCGCCTAAATTGATATGGCGTAAAAACTTCCGATTGGCATAAGCATTTCTACCAATCTCAACCGGGTGCAGCGTTAACTGTTTTGTATTACCAAATTCGGTACTTTCATCTGATAGTCCTCTAAAATATCCTTTAAACATTTGATACCGTTCTTCACGGAATAATCGAATACGCTTAACCACACGATTCAATGGCACGCCTAAAATCACCAAGGCATGAGAGGCCAACATCAAACTACCTTCCAACACTTCTGGAACGACTTCAGTTGCACCAGCGTCTCTAAACGCCTCCATATGCGTTTCATCAGAGGTGCGTACAATAACCGGTAACGCAGGATAGTTTTCCTGCGTTACATTCAGCACTTTCATAGAAGATCGCATATCAGAATAACTGACTATCAGCGCCTTTGCATGTGCAGCGCCAGCAGCTTCCAGCACCGCGCTTCTGCCAGCATCACCATACATCACATGCTCGCCTGCTACGGTCGCTTCATGCACACGAGTTGGGTCAATATCTAGTGCAATGAATGGGATATTTTCTTCCTTTAAAAATCGGCCAAGATATTGCCCACTTCTGCCATACCCACACAAAATGACATGTGCATCTAATGTTTTACCAACATCTTGCAATTCTTCATCTTTTTGATTGCTATTCATGATATAGCTTTTTGCTAATCGGCGAGCAATGCGTCCATTATATTGAATGATAAATGGCGCCGTAATCATGGATAATAAACAGGCGGATAAGACCAATTGCAATTCAGCACCACCAATTAAACCGCGACCTAAGCCTAACGTCAGAATCACAAAGCCAAACTCACCTGCTTGCGCCAAAATCACGCCAGTACGCAAGCCCACACCCCATTCAAACCCAAAAAAGCGGACTAATACGGTAATAACAACGGCTTTAAATAAGACAAAAGCCAATAGCAAAGCAGACACTAATGCGATGTTGTGGATTAAATAATTAAAGTCGAGCAACATGCCGACACTGATAAAGAACAAACCCATTAAAATATCGCGGAATGAGGCAATATCTGATTCAACTTGGTACCGATAACGCGTTTCTGAAATCAACATCCCCGCAATAAAAGCCCCCAATGCATACGATAAACCAGCTAAATTGGTAGCAAAAGCCAGCAACAGCGTAACCATTAATACGTTCATCACAAACAACTCACGCGAACGTTGGCCAGCAACTAAACCAAACCAATAACTAATCACAGTTTTGCCAAATTTAAACAAGATAAATAACAAGATTACTGTTTTTAAAAACGCCCAGCCGAGGATATTAACTAAGTCGGCGGACTGTGAACTCAATGCTGGAATCAGCACCAAAATTGGAATCACGGCTAAATCTTGGAATAACAAAATACCAATACTGAGCCGACCATGGCGCGAGTTTAAATCAACGCGCTCCATCAGTATTTTTGACACAATAGCAGTAGATGACATGGTTAAAGCAGATGCCACAATAAAGCTCACCGTTAGACTTAAACCCGCCAACCAACAAGCAGACATAATGCCTACCATGGTGATAATGACTTGCGCGCCACCCAAGCCAAATAAGGTTTTACGCATCGCATACAACTTAGGCAAACTAAACTCTAAGCCAATACTAAACATCAAAAAGACAATACCAAACTCGGCTAAATGTCGACCTGATTCGGTATCGGGCAATAGCGCAAAAGCATAAGGCCCAAATAAAACGCCCACCACAAAATATGCCAACATCGGCGGTAATCGTAAGGCACGAAAAAAGGCCACGAACAAAACCGAGCTGGTTAACACTAAAAGAATACTGGCGAGTGAATTAAACAATGATTATCTTTCTCAATTTTTATTATTAATATTAAAGCATAAACAATTATGCAAAAATTGTGCCTGCTTGTCGCTATTTATGCAAAAACGCATGTTTTTACTTTGATTCAGGAGCGATTCCCTTTTATACTAATTGTATATGAGTCCTACACTACTGCAAACTGAACAGCCACATGCACCAAGACGCGAGTCACTTGCACTTGCGCGCAAAGTGCTGCTCATTGAAGCAAAAGAAATTGAAGCGCTAGCTTCAAACTTAGATGCAAACTTTGAAGCGGCTGTTAGCCTTATTTTACATTGTAAAGGTCGCGTTGTCGTAAGCGGCATGGGAAAATCTGGCCATATTGGCGGAAAAATCGCCGCTACGCTAGCCAGCACAGGCACACCCGCTTTCTTTATGCATCCGGCCGAAGCTAGTCATGGTGACTTGGGCATGATTACCAATGGCGATGTTGTGATTGCATTATCTAACTCGGGCGAAAGCGACGAGATTCTGAATATATTACCAACGATTAAACGCCTAGGTGCAAAAGTGATTGGCATTACAGGAAAATCGACATCGACTTTAGCCAAACAAGCCGATATTCATCTTAGCGCAGAAGTCTCTCAAGAAGCTTGCCCATTAGGACTATCGCCAACTGCCAGCACTACAGCGGCATTAGCGCTGGGTGATGCGCTTGCGGTGTGTGTGTTAGATTGCCGTGACTTTTCTGCGGAAGATTTTGCCAAGTCACATCCAGGCGGTAGTTTAGGCAGACGCTTAATCACCCGCGTGGAAGATATTATGCGGTTAGGTGATGCCATTCCTTATGTTCTAGAGTCTGCCGCATTATCCGATGCGCTGATTGAAATGACGCAAAAAGGCTTAGGGTTTACTGCAATTGTTAATCAGCAACATCAACTGATTGGTATTTTTACTGATGGTGATTTACGCCGTGTATTTGCTGCTGGCAATAATACGCAATCAACCATCATTACTGAGGTCATGCATGCCAATCCCACCACCATCACGGCTAAAAAATTAGCAGCTGAAGCAGTGGAAATAATGGAACATCACAAAATTAGTGGTCTATTAGTCACGGATGAAAATGAAAAGTTAGTTGGTGCATTTAATATGCATGATTTATTAATGGCAAAAATCGTTTAATTGGAAAGAAGAAGAAATTGAGTGAAGTAACAGACGCAATCATCGCAAAAGCCAAAAAAATTAAAGTGCTTGTTTTAGATGTGGATGGTGTGATGACCGATGGCAGTTTAATGATTGGTGACGACGGTCAGGAATATAAAGTATTCCATGCGCATGATGGTTTGGGCATGAAGTTGCTCAACAAAACGGACGTTAAAATGGCGATTATCACTGGGCGCACTTCTAATGTGGTGAAGATACGCGCTGAAACCAATCATATTGAACATTGCTATCAAGGCGTTGAGGATAAAGGCCTAGCATTTGATGATTTAATTAACAAATTAGGCATCACCCCAGAAGAAGCCGCTTTTATGGGTGATGATATTGTTGATATTCCGGCTATGCGAAAATGCGGCCTTGCCATTACGGTACCAACGGCGCAACCACCCGTTAATGCATATGCGCATTATGTAACCAGCAGCCAAGCAGGTAAAGGCGCGGTTAGAGAAGTTTGCGAATTAATCATGAAAGCACAAAACACTTTTGAACCAATTACGAACAAATACTTTAAGTAATTAAGCATTAACTAGACAATGTTCAATCGCTCAACCATACTATTTCCACTCATTTTGGCCGCTTTTTTGGCGTTCATCACTTTTTGGATTAATAAAACGGTTGAGCAACAAGGCCCTAAAGCTGATGGCAGTAATCGCCACGATGCTGATTATATGATGGAAAATTTTGTCACAACCCAAACAGATGAGGCAGGCAACTTAAGTTATACGCTAGCGGCAGAAAAGATGACGCACTTCCCTGATGACGACAGCACCGTTTTGAAACAACCCAAATATACCCAATATGCAATCGATAAACCTTATACGCAAATTGAGGGAAACCATGCCAATGTTTCCAGCGATGGAGATGAAATTGAGATATTACAAGATGTTGTGGTTGTGCGTGAAGCAACAGCAGAAAAAGGTGAGATGCAGGTTTTAACGGATAAATTAATCATTTTCCCTAAACAAGATTTAGTCAAAACAGATAGTCCTGTGGTGATTAAACAAGCACCTAAGACCGTCATTCATGCTATTGGTATGATTTATGATAAACGCAAAAAAACCATTAAGCTACTTAACAAAGTAAGAGCACATTATGAAAAACCAAACAATTAATGCTTTGCTCAATCAAGCAGAAACCTATTTAGAAAACATGTTTAAAAGAATGGTGAAATAATGACTAATTTCTTTCGCATTAGTATGCTACTCGTCGGCTTCTTGACCAGCTTAAATGCGCAGGCAGAAGCTGCTGATCGAGACAAGCCAATTGAGCTGGAGGCTGACAGTGTCATTGTTGATGATGCTAAAAAAATCAGCACCTACATGGGAACCGTCGTTTTAACACAAGGTACTTTAGTCATTCATGCCGATAAGTTAGTGGTACGTGAGGGACCAAACGGCTTTCAAAGTAGCACATCCACAGGCAACCCAACCACATTCAAACAAAAACGTGAGGGTAAAAATGAATATATGACAGGTAGCGGTAGACGAATTGAATACGATGGCCGTATGGATAAAGTGGAACTGTATACCAAGGCTTGGGTAAAGCGTGGTGAAGATATCGTTTATGGTGATTATATTAGTTATGATGCTAATGCTGAATATGCTGAAGTGCTTGGTGGTGAAAAGTCTGAAAGTGAAGGCTCTTCAAGCGGGCGCGTTAAAGCCATTATTCAGCCAAAAAAGAAAACCATCTCAGATACCCCAACGCCAGATAAAGCGCCGGATCTTAAATTTAGTGATCAGTTAAACAAAACACCAAAATAGCGAATCATATGAGTCAACTTATCGTAGAAAATCTTCGGAAGTCTTATAAATCACGCACTGTTGTGCATGATATCTCTCTGCAAATAAAAAGCGGTGAAGTTGTTGGCTTGCTTGGCCCAAATGGGGCTGGTAAAACAACCAGCTTTTATATGATGGTTGGCTTGGTGCCTTTAGATTCAGGCAGCATCAGCCTAGATGGTGAAGACCTTAGTCACAGACCGATTCATTTACGTGCCAACAAAGGGCTCGCTTATTTGCCCCAAGAGCCTTCTATCTTTCGTAAACTAACCGTTTCAGAAAACATCATGGCTGTGCTTGAACTGCAGAACCTGTCCGACCAAGCCCGACATGATCGCCTAGAGTCCCTTTTACAAGACTTACATATTTTGCACATTCGTAGTAATGCGGCTGTGAGTTTGTCCGGCGGTGAGCGGAGACGGGTAGAAATTGCCCGTTGTTTGGCGGCTAATCCGAGCTTCATTTTACTCGACGAGCCTTTTGCAGGGATTGACCCAATTGCGGTGTTGGATATTCAAAAAATCATTCGATTTTTATCATCGCGCAACATTGGTGTGTTGATTACAGACCACAATGTGCGCGAAACCCTGGGCATCTGTGACCGCGCTTATATTGTTAACGAAGGTACAGTATTCGCCTCTGGCAGCCCATCAGAAATTGTCAGCAATGAAGCTGTGCGTGAAGTGTACTTAGGTAAAGACTTTAAACTCTGATAAACAACAACGATGAAACAAAGTTTACAATTAAAAATCTCTCAGAACTTAGCGTTAACGCCTCAGTTACAACAGTCTATTCGCTTACTGCAACTTTCTACACTTGAATTAAATCAAGAGCTTGAAATCATTCTGCAAGAAAATCCATTGTTGGAATTAGTTGAAGGCGATGATGACAATCAAGATGAAGATAGTGCAGAAACATCAAAAAATGAATCTAGCAATAATGAAGTCGGTGATAGCGACGACGATACTGATGGTGATAACAATATAGACCGTGAGCGCGATGCTGAAATCAGTAGCAAAGATACGCAAGATGCTTTAGCGGAAGCACCTATCTCAGATGACGATTTCAAACAAAATGATTTTGATGAAGATTATGAAGAATATGGCAGCGCGAGCCAATGGGATGAAGGTGGTAAACAAAACAACGATGATGACGATGATGACAATTTTACGCGTCAAGAAACAGTTGTCACCAGCCTACGCAATCACTTACTCGATCAAATAAAACTCTTACCGCTATCCGACAGAGACCAACGATTAATGTTACTACTGATTGATAGTATTAACGAGAATGGTTATTTAGAGTCTTCGTTAGCAGACATTATGGCATCACTGCCCGAAGAGCTTGAGGTTGATTTTCTTGAGCTTGAAACGGCGCTCAAACATGTACAAAACCTAGACCCGATTGGCATTGGTGCAACCTGTTTACAAGAGTGCATTTTATTGCAATTGAATGCTTTACCTGACAGCATTCCTGATTTAGCGTTGGCTAAGACTATTGTAAAAGAACATTTGCACGTACTCGCCAATAAAGACTTTAACAAATTACGTAAACTCGTCAATTGTAGTGAAGAGAATCTAAAAAGTGCGCAAGCACTGATTCAATTACAAAACCCACGGCCTGGAGCTGGTTTTGCCGAATTTAGTCCAGATCATTTTATTCAGCATGAAGTCATTGTTAAAAAAATTAAAGGCATTTGGGTTGCCACGCTGAATGATGGCGTCATGCCAAAATTACGCATTAACCAATTGTATGCTGACATATTAAAACGAAATCGCGAAAATTCAGGCCAATATTTGCAAAGTCAAATGCAAGAAGCGCGCTGGATGATTAAGAATATTCAGCAACGCTTTTCGACTATCCTGCGCGTTTCACAAGCGATTGTTGATAGACAGCGCAACTTCTTTGAACATGGCGAAATTGCGATGCGTCCATTGGTATTGCGTGAAATTGCAGAAGAGTTAGAACTACACGAATCAACTATTTCAAGAGTCACCACCCATAAATACATGCTGACACCACGCGGTATTTTTGAGTTGAAGTATTTCTTTGGTAGTCACGTTTCCACCGATTCTGGCGGCGAATGTTCTGCTACCGCCATTCGTGCATTAATTAAACAATTGGTGGCAGAAGAGAATACCAAAAAGCCACTATCCGATAATCAAATTAGTGAAATACTCGCAAAACAAGGCATTGTGGTGGCTAGACGTACGATTGCAAAGTATCGAGAGTCACTCAATATTCCGCCAGCCAATTTACGCAAATCTTTATAAAAAAATAATTCATAAAATCCTGAACTAGACTAGTTACATTGCGACTAAAAGGTGTACACTAAAATTGTTCTCAGTTTTTACTTAGTTCATTTTGTTAAAGTAAAAACTTAGGAACAAACTTAAAAAAAGGATCTCATTATGAATTTACAATTAACAGGACATCATCTAGACGTTACACCTGCTTTAAGGGAATACGTAGAAACAAAACTAGGACGAATTAGCAATCACTTTGATCATGTGATTGACGTAAAAGTAACCCTGCGTGTAGAAAAGCTTGCTCAAAAAGTTGAAGCAACCATACACGTTCCTGGTAATGATTTACATGCCGAGAGTAGCGATGAGAACATGTATAGCGCTATCGACATTTTGACGGATAAGCTGGATCGCCAAGTGCTCAAACATAAAGAAAAAAATAGCAATCATCACAAAGTGAATGGCGCGCTCAAGCACCAACCACTTAGTTAATCCAGCAATACATTATTCACGCGTTGATGCGTGATTGTCACAACGCCGCCTCAAGTCATATTTCATCTAGATTTAATACATGAGGCGGTTCAATTAATAAATCCAACTTTCACATCCCTGTTAAATTTCACAGACAATGGTAGACTATAGTGGTTAGTCGTTTTTACCGTTATAAAGGCTCACTAGCGTGCATTTAATTATATTAACAGGGCTATCTGGCTCTGGAAAAAGCGTTGCATTACGCGCATTAGAAGACAGCGGCTTTTACTGTATTGATAATTTACCTGCAACCATGTTGCCGCTTATCTCGCAACATGTTGAAACCAATCTACATCAAAATATTGCGGTCAGCATTGACAGCCGAAGCGCGGCCATCGAAACCTTGCCAAACGCCATTGCCTTACTAAAAGACAGCGGCCACATCGTTGATTTAATCTTTTTAGAAGCCAGCACAGAAACACTAGTTAAACGCTTTAGCGAAACCAGACGTAAACATCCTTTAAGCGATAAAGAAACCACGCTGGCAGAAAGCATTGCGCATGAACAAGAGTTATTATCTAACCTCAGCCAAATTGCCCACCGTGTTGACACCAGCAATAGCAACGCCAATGCGTTACGTAAACATATCCGCGAACTGATTGCGCAGCCTACTAACGAAATGGTGCTGTTGTTTAGCTCGTTTGGGTTCAAGAATGGGTTGCCGCTGGATGCTGACATTGTGTTTGATGTGCGCAGCTTGCCTAACCCGCACTATGACAAAGTGTTACGACCACTGACGGGCAAAGATGCAGCGGTTGCCTCTTTCTTAGAAAGCACGCCGATAGCAATTGAGATGCTCACTGACATTAAACAATTTGTTGAAAAATGGCTATTAAGTTTTGAACAAGACAATCGCAGTTATCTGACGATTGGTATTGGATGTACGGGCGGACAGCATCGCTCTGTTTATTTTGTAGAGCAGTTAAGTGCTTACTTTAAAACGTCCAAATATAAAGTCATTATTCGACATCGAGAATTAGACTAAAATACAAATAATCGTCAATACAAACAATTGCAGCACCAAGCTATTTAAAGGTAAAAGGTTACTATGATTGGCATTTTAATTATTGCCCATGAAACATTGGGTGAAAGCTTAATTCAGTGTGCAACGCATATGCTGGGTGAAAGGCCGCAGCAACTGCATGCTTTAGCGGTTAAAAGTAGCGATGAACCTGACGCATTATTGGAGCAAGCGCAAGCTATTGCCACCGAACTTGACTCTGGCGATGGCGTATTAGTGCTTTCTGACATTTACGGCGGAACACCTTGCAATATTGCAACCAAATTAGTCGGCTGCAGCCACTCGCAGGGCATTTCTGGACTTAATTTACCCATGCTAATCGTGGCGCTCAGCTATCGCGATTTACCATTTGACGATTGTTTAACCAAAGCCATGCATAGCGGTCAAGAAAGTGTTGTGCATTTTAATGAGAAGGGTTGCGTGCCTTTATGATTAAAGAAAATGTTGAAATCATCAATAAGCTAGGACTGCATGCACGGGCATCCACTAAATTCACCCAAGTGGCAAACAAATTTTCTAGTGATATTGCCGTTATCCGTGACGAAAAGCGCGTGAATGCGAAAAGCATTATGGGCGTCATGATGTTAGCGGCAGCAAAAGGATCTTTGATTGAAATAGAGGCGAATGGTGCAGATGAAGTAGAAGCAGTTGCTGCACTAAAAGCACTGGTGAATAACTACTTTGACGAGAGTGAATAATTGTCTAGCTTTAGCTTACATGGCGTAGCGGTTTCGAGTGGCATTACCATTGGTAAAGCCCATTTAATTTCTAATGCATTATTAGAAGTGGCGCATTATCAAGTGCCTAACCATCTCGTCGCCGATGAAGTTAAACGGTTTACGAATGCAATCAAAACCGTTAAAGCAGATTTAAAAGGCATACACCAAGACTTACCTGATACGTTGTTGGGTGATTTAGGTTCTTTTATTAATACGCATCTGGCCATTTTGTCAGACAAATCATTTTTAGATGCTACCAAAAAAATGATTCATGAAGATCAATGCAATGCGGAGTGGGCTATTAAATTACAGCTCGATAATATTATTGAGCAGTTTGATGCGTTTACTGATGCCTATTTACGCGAACGCAAACAAGATTTTATCCAAGTGGTTGAGCGGGTCATTAAAGCCTTGCTAGGGCATCCAAGCTCACAATTTAGCACCAATGTTAAAAAGAGTGATGATAAAGATATCATCCTAGTCGCGCATGACATTTCACCTGCCGATGCGATTCAGTTTAAACAAAATCAGTTTGCTGGTTTCATTACCGATGTTGGTGGCGTGACATCGCATACAGCGATTTTAGCGAGAAGCCTTAATATCCCCTCTATTGTTGCGCTACAAAAAGCACGCGATTTAATCAGCGAGGGTGAAGTGATTATTGTTGATGGCAGCCAAGGCGTTGTCATCGTCAATCCTAGTAAAGAAATTCTTAAACAATATGAATTACGTCAGCGCCAGTGGCAACTAGAACAACAAAAACTGTCATTAATCAAATCAACCGTTTCAAAAACGATTGACGGCACAGCAATCGCTTTATTTGCTAACATCGAAAGCCAGCATGGCATTGAGGCAATCCAGGAATCAGGCGCGACTGGCATCGGCTTATTCCGTACAGAGTTCTTGTTTATGAATAGAGTGGATGCGCCTGATGAAGAAGAGCAATTTTTAGCGTACAAGAGTGTGGCGCAAGCCATGAAAAAAGCACCAGTCATTATCCGTACACTCGATTTGGGTGCAGATAAACAGGCCAATCTGAGCAATATCGAAACGGCTAATACAGCTCTGGGCTTACGTGCGGTTAGGCTTTGCTTAACTGAGCCGCATATTTTTCATACGCAATTTCGTGCGCTGTTACGTGCCTCACATTATGGCGATATCAAAATACTCATTCCCATGCTCACCTCATTAGCAGAGTTGCGGCAGACCAAATCATTATTGGCGCAAGCTAAACAATCGCTCGCAAAAGAAAAAATTCCTTTTAACGATCATATTCAGCTAGGCGGCATGATAGAAGTACCAGCAGCGGCTATTAATGCCAAAGCTTTTGCACGTGAGCTAGATTTCCTCTCAATCGGCACCAATGACTTAACGCAATATACGCTTGCCGTGGATCGTACCGATAGCACTGTTGCGCATTTATATAATTCACTCCATCCTTCGGTATTGCAGTTAATTGCCAATACCATTGCTGCTGGCGCTAAATTTGGTAAAGCGGTTTCTGTCTGCGGTGAAATGGCGGGCGACGCCCAATTAACCAAGCTACTCTTAGGCATGGGCTTGCGACAGTTTTCGATGCATCCTAGTCAAATATTAAGTGTTAAGCAGAAAATTTTACAAAGTAATATTAACAAAATAACCAAATCGGTTAACAGAATCCTTAAAATAGAAGATATTGCTAAAACAGAATTACAAGTTAAAAAACTGAATCATTAACCACAAGCTTAAAACACAAGCAGGAGGACAGCATGTCAGAAGAAGTAATCGTTCCTAATAATGATGATAAAAACATTGCCACTGTGACACATCTCGCTGGCACCGTGTTTTCATTCATTCCAGCGCTCATTGTTTGGATACTCAAAAAAGACGATAGCGCCTTTATTGCAGATCAAGCCAAAGAAGCGCTCAATTTTCAAATTACCGTTGGTATAGCCATGTTTGTTTGCGGCTCAATTTTGTCTTGGATATTAATCGGCATTATGTTTGTACCAATGATTTGGCTAGCAAACATTGTTTTTTGCATTATTGCCGCCATCTCTACTAGTAAGGGCGAAACCTATCGCTACCCAGTTTGTCTACGCTTAATCAATTAAGCGACTAATTATAGCTAACAATATAAGGAACCACTTTGTCATCAAACCCATTACTGCATTTTTCTGGTCTACCTAAATTTAACGAAATCAAACCTGAGCATATCAGCCCAGCCATCGACAGTTTGATTGCTGAAAGCCGCGCCCTAGTTGAAGAGCTAGCCACCAGCCAAGTAACGCCAACGTGGGAAAATTTTGCCCTTAAGTTAGAAGACCAAAGTGAAAAATTGGGCCGCGCTTGGAGCCAAGTTGGCCATATGAATGCAGTGGTGAATAGCCCTGAACTACGTGAAGCTTATAATGATAATTTGCAGAAGTTAACGGATTTTGGCAGCGATTTAGCGCAAGATGAACGCTTATATGCAAAATTTAAAGACATTCAAGCCAGTGCAAACTTTAAAGAACTCAGCCCAACGCAACAAACCATTATCAATCATGAAGTACGTGATTTTAAATTAGGCGGCGCAGAACTACCCGCCAATCAAAAAGCGCGTTTCAAAGCGATTAGCGAAGAGCTATCCAAACTTAGCAGCAAGTTTGAAGAAAACATCATGGATAACACCAATGATTTCACGCATCTGATTACTGATGTTAATGATTTAGCTGGGCTGCCTGCAGATGCCATCGAAGCGGCGGCTGAAGCCGCAACTGCAGCGGGCAAAACAGGTTATTTATTTAGCTTACATTTCCCTTCTTATTTACCTGTGATGCAATATGCAGAAAATCGCGAATTGCGCGAAACCCTCTATCGCGCTTATGCCACGCGCGCATCTGAATTAAGCAAACCAGAATGGGATAACACCAGCTTAATTAGCGATATTCTTAAATTGAAAAAAGAAGAAGCTAACATGCTTGGCTTCAAGAATTTCGCTGAATTATCATTGGCAACCAAAATGGCAGATACGCCAGAGCAAGTATCTGACTTTTTAAATACCCTAGCCCAACGCGCTAAACCTTATGCAGAGCGCGATATGGAAGAATTATTGGCTTATGCAAAGAAACTTGGCTTGGCTGATATGCAAGCTTGGGATGTTGGCTTTGTAAGCGAAAAATTACGCCAAGATAAATATGCTTTTTCTGATCAGGAAGTGAAACAATACTTCCCAGAAGAAAAAGTGCTAGCTGGTTTATTTAAAGTCACCGAAACCATCTTTGGCGTACAAGTGCGCAAAGCAGAAGCACCTGTTTGGCACCAAGATGCCAGCTTTTATGAAATTAGTGACCATGCCAATAAACCGATTGCTTACTTTTATCTAGATTTATACGCACGCCAAAACAAACGCGGCGGTGCATGGATGGATGAATGCATTACCCGCCGCAAAAAAGCCACTGGCCTTGAATTACCTGTGGCTTATTTAACTTGTAACTTCTCCGCACCAGTTGGCAATAAACCCGCTTTATTTACGCACGATGAAGTCACCACCATGTTCCATGAATTTGGTCACGGCTTGCATCATATGCTCACGCAAGTGGAAGAATATGGCGTTTCTGGCATCAAAGGTGTGGAATGGGATGCAGTTGAATTGCCAAGCCAGTTTATGGAAAACTTCTGCTGGGAATGGGAAGTGCTCCGTAATATGACCGCCCATGTAGAAACTGGCGCGCAATTGCCACGCGAATTATTCGACAAAATGATTGCCGCTAAAAACTTTCAAGCAGGTATGCAAACCGTACGCCAAATTGAGTTTTCATTATTCGATATGCGCCTACATGGTGATTTTGATCCTAATGGCAAACTAACTGCATTAGATGTCATTGATCAAGTACGCGACGAAGTTGCCGTGCTACGCCCACCAAAATGGAACCGCTTCCCCAATAGCTTTAGCCATATCTTTGCAGGCGGTTATGCGGCTGGCTACTACAGCTACAAATGGGCAGAAGTGTTATCAGCAGATGCTTACGGCTTATTTGAAGAGCTTGGCGTATTGTCTGATGAAGCTGGCAGTCGGTTTAAGAATGAAGTGTTAGCAAAAGGTGGTTCTAGACCTGCAATGGAGTCGTTTATTGCTTTTCGCGGTAGGGAACCTAGTATGGATGCGTTGTTGAGGCATAATGGGATGGGTGATTAATTTTTTATGGTCGGCTAAGCCTGGATACAATCTAATAAATATAAAATAGGCAGCATAAAAAGGTTTAGTTGTTGATTTAATAATGATAATAATTTCTTTAAACACGATAAGCACCAGTTCTGATAAATTATTAGGCTCTTTTTTGACGTCTACTTTACATTGGGCATCATGAACGAAGAAGATCGAACATCGGCAATTGGCCTCGCACGTTACTCCCGTGAGTACTACGATGCGGCTATTGCTGCAGACAATGTAATCGGCCATCGAAAGGGCTACGAGGTTGTCGCCCCCGCGCCAGTAATGTTTTTAATCGCTCATGCAATCGAATTGGCGTTGAAGGCATATCTGAGATGGAAAGGTGTAGATCTAGGGTACTTAAAAAAGGTGGGGCACAATCTAAAAGACTGCTGGGACGCGGCGTGCGAATATGGTGTTACTGAGCATGTGCCCCTCTCGGACGAAGAGCTTGTCATCCTAGGCTTAATCAGCGATCTCCATAGCTCAACAGAGCTCAGATACATCAGAACTGGCTACAAGCAGTTTCCCGTTTTCGGACCATTGCAACAGATGTCGACCAAAGTGCTCGACAACGTTTTCCGTTGGTGGGGTTCAAATAGCCCGTAGGGTGCACCCGTTTACGGTGCGCCGCATGTATCTCATTTAATTTACATTCTTTTTCGCCTTTAGGCGAGTTACTTTCTTTTAACTGCCTGAAAAGAAAGTAACCCAAGAAAACGGCACCCCGTCGCCTCGACCGCAAGGGTCGTCCCCAACCTCACTAGGCGCTAAAGCGCCAAGTCGGTTGAGACGCCCTTCGGCTTCCCTGCGCTACTCAGCAAGCAAGGCGTCTGCGGAACTCGCTACGCTCAAACAGTCCTCGACGAAATCCCCTTGCTTCCTTCCGTTGCTCGGTGTTGCTAAAAGGGGGCGGAAAACCATCTGAAATTTCACCATTGCATCACTGAATCAGAAAATAAAAAAATTTACTACGTTGGGTTGCTTCCACTTCCCTTTATCAAGCTGAGTAGCGCAGACAAAATAAGATGAAGGCGAGGATCTGTTTGAGAACCGCGACAAGTCACGGTTTGTGTGGCTTGTTAGGGCGAGTTCCGTCTCAACTCACTTGATGCTTTAGCATCTAGTGAAGTTGGTGATGCCCTTCACGGGTACAGCCGCTTATTTTGTTGAGCAACGCAAGGAACCCGAAGGGCTTGATAGCAGGGTGTGTGTTTCTTTGGTTACTTTCTTTAGCACAAGCAAAAGAAAGTGACTCGCCTAAAGGCGAAAAAGAATGCAAGTTAATATTACAAACGTCACAATACACTATTCTCTACTGACACCTACTTACTATCTGCTCACAGTCCTAAACGTGATATTGTTCAATCTAAACATTTAATGAGTTCACATGCACCGTCCAACCAAAGAAGAAATTAGATCACTCCCTATGTATGAAGGGCTCGATCTTATTGACATTCACATTGTTGAAACTGAACAAGATGCGGCTGATGCATTAGCCGCTTTAAATCATGAAACGAAGCTTGGCTTTGATACTGAAACGAAGCCGACTTTTCGTAAAGGTGAAGCGAGCCCGGGCCCTACGTTGATTCAACTGGCAACCGCATCAAAAGCCTTTTTATTCCCGATGCGTTTTCCTGCCGCTGTTTCTTCCGCGCATGCATTATTAAGTAATCCCAATATTATAAAAGTGGGTTTTGGGATTCGTGATGATATTAAGGAGCTACGAAATAAGCTGGCGATTGAGATAATCAATACGCACGATTTATCGATTGAATTAAAGCATCTCGTTGATGAAAAAAACAATATTGGGGCTAGAGCTGCGGTGGCGATGGTGCTTAAATTGCGATTGACTAAAGGTGCGCAGACATCGAATTGGGGCGCGTACCCGCTGCAAAAACATCAGATTCAATATGCGGCGAATGATGCGCATGCGGCGATTTGTGTAGCTAATGCATTGGATAGGTTACAGAATGATTAACCGCCTCATTTTGACCATTAAACAGGCGCATGCTAAAGTGAGCGCCATTCAAATTCAACTAGAAACACATTCATGAAATTAGCTACTTGGAACGTCAACTCTTTAAATGTTCGCTTACCACACGTGTTGGATTGGTTAGCAGAAAACCCCATTGACGTATTGTGTTTGCAAGAAACCAAGCAAGAAGATGCTAAGTTTCCTTATGAAGATTTAAAAAATGCTGGTTACAACGCTGTGCATAGTGGGCAAAAAACGTATAACGGCGTGGCGATTTTAAGCACGCATGAAATGACAGAAATCGAGCATGGCATTGCTGGTTTTGAGGATGAACAAAAACGGGTGATTAGTGCAACCATTAATGGCGTGCGCGTGATTTGTGTGTATGTGGTGAATGGTCAAGCGGTTGATTCAGAAAAGTATGATTATAAAATGCGTTGGTTAACGGCATTGAATAACTGGCTTACAGGTGAACTTTTAAAATATCCCAAGCTCGTGATATTAGGCGATTACAATATTGCGCCTGATGATAGAGATTGTCATGATCCTGCTGCGTGGGAAGGTAATATTTTGGTTAGCCCGCGCGAACGTGATGCTTTTGAGGAGTTGCTGGCATTAGGGCTGCATGACAGCTTTAGATTATTTGAAGCTGGTGAGGGACACTTTAGTTGGTGGGATTATCGCATGATGGGGTTTAGACGTAATCTTGGTATGCGTATTGACCATATTTTGGTGAGTGATGCGCTAAAAGAAAAATGCGTTTCTTGCATCATTGATAAAGCGCCAAGAAAGCTAGAACGGCCTAGTGACCATACGCCCGTTGTACTGGAAGTTAGCGCCTAAGCAAAACTAACTACCTTTAATACTGACGCCAAGCTGTTTTAATTTGCGGTATAAATGGGTGCGCTCTAAACCTGAAATTTCGGCTAATTTGCTCATATTGTTATTGATTAGCTTCATATGATGTTTAAAATAATAGCGCTCAAATTCATCTCTTGCCTCACGCAACGGCTGCGTTAAATCAATCGGCAACACAACATCAACCACTTCTGTTACGCCAGAAAACTGTTCCAATACACGCGATACATCTTCTAGTGTAATTTTCTCACCCAAGCTTGTGAGCATTAGGTTTTGCACCACTGCTTCTAATTGCTTTAAATCACCTGTCCACTCTGCATTACGAAGCGCATTCAAAGCGGCAACATCAAAATCTTTATACGTAATGCCTGAAGATTCTGTTAGCAACGCGGTCATGGATAACACCAGCTCTGGAATATCTTCGCGATGATCATTGAGACAAGGCACTTTTAGATTGGTATTAGACAGCGTTTGTAACAAGGATTGATCAACAGTCGCTGTTTCTGCTAGCTGCGCTAAACCATGCGTAGTTGCACAGATAATGCGTACTTGATATTTATGCGCGTTTGACAATAACAGGCTTAGCCCTTTTTGCTCTGTTTTACTCAACGCGGTTAACTCTTCAATAAACACAATGCCTTCGCGCGCTTGATCTAAAATTTCGAGTGGCGCACTGGTTAACTTATCGTATTCACTCAAGGCAACCCACGGTGTACCTGCCACATGTAAAAAGTGGGCGCAAAGCTCAATACTCCCGCCTTTCTTACCAATTAATAACAGCGGTGTTTGTGTACGTGAGATTTGCTCTAAGCGTTGTTTTAATTCATTAATCAATTGACTTTTGCCAAGACTGACCAAATTCATTTCAGATTTTGGCAAAGTATCTGCATGCACAAGGGCTGAGTTGACGGTTTTTAATAGTTTTTGTAAAGCGATTGGCTTTTCTAGAAAATCAAAAGCACCAATTCTGGTTGCTTCTACCGCGGTATCAATGGTGCCATGTCCAGACATCATCACTACTGGCATGTTTAACAAACCTGCATTACCCCACTCTTTCAGCAAACTAATACCATCGCAATCTGGCATCCAAATATCAAGCAGCACTAAGTCAGGTCGCGCCGATAAGCGCATTTCACGCGCGACTTGCGCATTCTCAGCAGTAACGACGCGATGTCCTTCATCTTGCAAAATATCACTCAACAGCTCGCGAATGCCCACTTCATCGTCTACCACCATGATGTTTCTAGATGCCATATTGATATTACCTTTTCTCTCTACTATTATTTGTTGCACTGTTATTGATTAAACTATTATTTTTTGCAGCAATATTTGTTGCATTTATGCAACTGTCTTACATTCTACATTTATTACGCAATTTTATGCATTACACTATGCACTTTGCGACATTTTTTTATTGCTATTTATACTTCTTTTGTTAATGGTAGTTGGATACGGATACAAGCGCCGCCTGCGATATTATTCGCAATTGAAATCTGTCCAGCATGCTCTTCTACCATTTTTTTGACGATGGCCAATCCTAAACCAGTACCTTGTGCTTTTGTTGTCACATAAGGCTCATAAGGATTCACCAATACTTTTTCAGCAAACCCCTGTCCATTATCGCTTACTTCCAAGTAAACGAACATGTCATCCCAGTGCGTTTTTACCGTCACTTCAGGCGTTGCATGCCCTTCTAACGCATCCTGTGCATTCTGCATTAAATTATGCAGCACCTGTCTTAGCATAGTGGCATCACCCAATAAATCAGGCAATTTTTCCGCTAAATCATAAGTGATTTTCGCATGTGAATTTTCATATAAACCAGACACATCTTGAATTAATTTATTCAAATTAATCTTTGTCATATTCGCCGCTGGCGCACGCGCGTACTCACTAAACTCATTCACCATGGCTTTCATGGCATCCACTTGATTGACAATCGTACTAGTTGCACGCGCTAACATGGCAGCATCCTCTTTGCTCAGCTTATCTGCTAATTTATGCTGCATACGTTCAGCTGAAAGCTGAATGGGCGTTAAAGGATTTTTAATCTCATGTGCTAATCGTCTTGCCACTTCACCCCAAGCAGCATCGCGCTGCGCTTGCGCCATCGTTGTGACATCATCAAATACCACGACAAATCCACTATTAGCACTTTCTGGCAACCGTGTCGCACGTACAGAAAGCAATTGCTTACCTTGTGGCCCGACTACTTCTAACTGTCGACTCAACTCTGCACTTGCATGACCTTCATTAAAGGTAACTTCAAAATGGGTTTGTATTACTTTTACAAACTCAGCCAGAAAATGATTCTCAACTGCTATTTGGGTGAACAGCTTACTTTCATACGGCGCAAGATTAAATCCCAAAATATTATTAGCCGCTAGGTTAAACGTGCGCAACTCACCGTTTCGATTAATCGCTAATACCCCTGAAGACAAATGCGCCAAAATAGTTTCTAAATAACCACGCGCCGCTTCTAAACGCTGCCTATTCCGCTCATTGGCTTTATTCGCATCGCCTAATTGACGCGTCATACTGTTGAATGATTTAACTAACACACCCAGCTCATCATTCCCATACTCAGGCAACATTTTACTGTAATTACCATCGGCAATCGTTCGTGTACCCTCTGCCAAAACAGTCAATGGGCGCGACAATCGACGACTAAGCACAAAAGCTATCGCCAATGCAGAAAGCATGGCTAACATGAGCACCAAGGTTAATGTTAGCTTAAACACATCTTTGATAGATTCGCGGCTATAAGAAAGCTCTTGATAGTCACGATAAACATCCTGCACAGCTTCAGCCGTGTTCGATAAGGCTTTAGGGACTGGCTGTAACAGCTGTAAAATTAAGGTTTCGCCAGTGAGTTCTTGCGAATTGACTGGGGCTAAAATTCGTAAATATAAGCCTTTATCTGGGATAGGTTCTATCTTACCTACTAGTTGATATCGTGCTTGCCGCAATTGCGCCACACTAGGAAGCTCTGGTAAAAAACTAGAAGCATCGGCGCTGGACACCGCCATAATACGGCCGCTAGGTGACAACAATGTTGCATCTTGTATGCCCGATCTTTCTCGTAAATCATGCAACACTCTATATTGTGAAAGTCCAGGCTGTAACGATAACGTTGTTGCCATACTATCTGCTTGATTTTCTAAATCAGTCAACAAAGTATCTAAGGCGCGCTGACCTAAACTTAAACCGCCATCTAAAGCGGCTTCAACTTTGACGTTGAACCAAGACTCGATAGAGCGCGATAAAAAGTTCACAGAAACGAGGTAGACAATCAAGCCAGGAACAATCGCCATCATGGCAAAAGCACTGACCATGCGTAAATTGAGACGACTACCAACGACATGATTTTTAATATTTTTATAGAGATTTTGTATTTGAAAGGTAATCAGCACCACCATCAGCGTAGCAAGTGCAATATTCAAATACAGCAGAACTTTATAATAATCGCCTGAAACGGCAGTATTGGCACTTGCCGAGGAAAGCAAGTACAACAAAATCAATCCTAAGGCAGCACTAAAAAATACAATGTATTTCATACTAGTGATTTAAATCTTTTGGTATCCATTCAAACTGTTCTGAGGCTAAATTCCAATCTTCAGATCCAATCGCATCCACCTGTATCGCTTTAGGTAATTTGCTTTGGTCTAATCGCATGCTTAATTTTGCTTCGTATTGTTGTCCTGGCTCAATGGCAGACTTATTGAAAACTTTCCAGTCATAGAGTTGCACCAGCTCAATCATGGCCTCACTCAAAATATCATGAGACGTCTGACGCCCATCCTGAGTGACTAAATATTGCCGACTTAATGCATGATAGCTAACCTTAATACGTGTTTTCGTTTTGACTACGTCTGCATCTAGCCATAAAAATCGCGGCCTTACTAATTCAAATTCATATAAAAACTCAACTGGCACACCTCTATTAACCGCTTCTTCAACCTTTTCACCAAGACTAATTTCCAAATCGGCATTAAGATAATAAGACTCGCCAGATGCTTTTAAATCTGCATTTTTAACCACAATGTGCTGGGCTGCCGCTGAAGCTAGCAGGCAGGTCAAGAAAAAGACAAAAAATAAACTAACTTTTTTGTAATAAGGCATAAAAGAAGCCGTCGTGGGTACTTGAGGGAATCAGTTGACCATGCTGAATAGTCATGTTTTCGGTCCTGTCATCTGTTAAGGCAAGCGGTAATTGAATAGCATCCGTGTTTAATTGTAGAAAACGATCAATTTGTTGCTGATTTTCTTCAGCAAAAACTGAACAAGTTGCATAAAGTAATTTACCGCCTTTTGACAATAAATGCCACAAATTAGCCAAAATCACCGCTTGTTGTTGCGTAAACGAGACAATATCTGATTCACGACGCAGCCATTTAATATCCACGTGTCGTCGCACAATACCTGAAGCCGTGCAAGGTACGTCCGCTAGGATACGGTCAAATGATTGCTTTGTCTGCCATTTACCCGCATCACCCAACTGTAAATCAGCTTGCAAATGCAATCGCGTTAAATTACTCGCCACTCGATCTAAACGTTTAGCATCATTATCTAAGGCGGTCAGTTCTAGCGCTGCTAACTCTAACAAATGGCCTGTTTTACCACCCGGCGCACTGCATGCATCCAGCACCCGCATACTCGGTTTTACATCCAGCAAATAAGCTGCCAGCTGTGCGCCGTAGTCTTGTACGGAAACCACGCCATCCACAAATCCCGTTATTTGCTCTACTGGAATAGGCTTAGAAAGCATAACCGCTTCACTACCTAAAGCTGTTGCCGTAATATCTTGACGCGTTAGTAATTTTACATAAGCTTGTGCAGTAGACTGTTTTGCATTGACGCGCAATGTCATCGGCGGGTGCGCGTTACCTGCTTGCAACATCGCTTGCCAAGCATCAGGATATTGCTGTTTTAGTTTATTAATCCACCATTGTGGGTAAGAATAAAGCGCGACTTCATTCGTTTTTATTGAAGTTGAAAGCGACTCTTTTTTTCGCAAAAAATTACGAAGCACGCCATTGACCAAGCTTTTTGCCCAGCGCGGCTTAGCATTACCAGCGGCTTTAACCGCTTGATTAACCACGGTAAAGTCATCTGCTTGATCATGTAATAACTGATAGAGTGCCACTAATAACAATGCGTTGATATCCGTATTGCTCAATGGTTTTTCTAATAATTGCGTTAAATAGGCGTTGACCTCACCATAGAAACGGAGCGTGCCATAGCTTAAATCGGCGGCACCACCTTTTTGTTGCGGCGTCGCTTTAGGAAATACATCCAATGCATCAGGCAATGCTAAGGTGAGATTACGACCAGATAAAACGTCGGCTACGGCCATCGCAGCGATTTGTTGAGAAATGTACAAAAAGAGCTTTCAGATTTGGGTTGATGAGATTTTACTGCATATCAACCCAAACAGGGAGACGCTGATACAAACAACGCAATACGCTAATAATGATTCGCCATTGCTAACAGCCTTCTTACTCGCTCTTCAGTCTGTGGATGCGTACTAAAGAGGCCTTTCAAACTTTGACCTGACAATGGATTGATAATCATCATCTGGCCAGTTTCTGGATGCATCTCTGCTGTTTGATTGGGGATTTTATGGGCGTAGTTATGAATTTTTTCTAAGGCTGCCGCTAATGCTTTGGGATCTTTGCAAATTTCTGCCCCGCCCCTATCTGCCTCATATTCACGTGCGCGAGAAATAGCCATTTGAATTAAACCCGCCGCCATAGGCGCTAAGAACATCATCAATAAGCCGATAACTGGATTAGGTCTATTATCGCCACTACCGCCAAAAAACATGCCGAATTGTGCAATGGCTGAAATTGCACCCGCGACGGTTGCGGAAATAGTCGAAATTAAAGTGTCGCGATGTTTAACATGCGCCAGTTCATGCGCCATCACGCCGCGCAATTCACGTTCGTTTAAAATGCGCATAATGCCTACCGTTGCCGCAACGGCTGCATGTTCTGGGTTGCGCCCTGTGGCAAACGCATTGGGCTGCTGTTCGTCTATCACATAGACCTTGGGCATCGGCAATTGGGCATTTTCTGCCAACTCTTTTACCATGTTGTAGTAACTACGAAACTGCGTATTATCTGGCGTCACTTCTTGTGCGCCATACATTTTCAATACCGCTTTATCTGAGAACCAATAAGCATAAATATTCATCCCGCCAGCAAAGAGCAAGGCAATCATCATGCCACCCGCGCCACCTAACGCTGCGCCAACACTGGCGAACAACGCAGTAATTGCCGCCATTAATACAAAGGTTTTAATCCAGTTTCCTAACATGACAATTTCCTTTTAACGAACAAATTAAGTTGACGATTAATATCCCTAATATGCAGACCGATACTGCCATATTCAAGTTCCAGCGATTAAATAAAAAGCGCTTTCTTTTGTAAGTGATGTCCTTGAATAAATTGTTGCGCCGTTTGTCTTTTAGCACCTGGCATTTGCAATTCAATAATCTCCAGCAAACCTTCGCCGCAACCAACTTGTATAGTATTACCCAATTCAACCACTTCTCCAGGCATGCCTTGACCTTCAATCGCATTGGCAAACCAAATACGGCAGGTCTCACCTTTAAATTGTGTTGTTGCAACAGGAAATGGATTAAACGCACGGATTTGACGAGAGAGCTCAACAGCAGACTTGTTCCAATCTAAAACAGACTCTGCTTTTTCTACTTTATGCGCATAAGTCACTAAAGATTCATCTTGCTCTTCAGCAGCTAAATGACCTGTTTCTTGTAAGGTCTGCATCGCCTCAACCATCAACTTCGCGCCCATGTTACTAATGGCATCATGCAAACTCTGTGTGGTATCTGATGCTAAAATAGGCATCCTCCCTTTACTAACCATCGCGCCCGCATCAAGTTTTGGCACGACTTCCATAATGGTTACGCCTGTTTCTTTATCGCCTGCCAAAATAGCACGATGAATCGGCGCTGCGCCACGCCATCTTGGTAGTAAAGAGCCGTGAATGTTGTAACAGCCTTTTTGCGGCATATTAAGTATTGTTGTTGGAATAATCAAGCCATAAGCCGCCACAATCATGACATCGCATTCCATGGCTGCAATAGTAGCCTGCACGGCCTCAGGCTTTAAGGATTCTGGCTGATAAACAGGTAGCTCATGCTCCAATGCCAATTGCTTAATTGGACTAGCACGTAACTTCATCCCTCTTCCAGCCGGCCTGTCTGGCTGCGTCAGCACCATCACAATCTCATGCCCTGCTTTAATTAAAGCCGCTAAGGCTGGCACTGCGAATTCCGGCGTACCGGCGAAAATAATCTTCATATTAATCGTCGCTTAATAAGCGTTTCTCTCAATTTCACGCGCATGTTTTGCCAACCTCTTTTTAATGCGATTGCGTTTGAGCGGCGACAGATATTCCACAAAAACCTTACCTAGCAAGTGATCCATTTCATGCTGAATGCATACTGCTAACAAACCATCGGCCTGTAATTTAAACTTTTTGCCGTGTTGGTCTAAGGCTTCAACAGTCACTGTTTCCGCACGCGTGACAGTCTCATAGACGCCAGGAACAGATAAACAGCCTTCTTCGTATTCTTTTAGTCCGCTTTTTGCAACAATCTTGGGATTAATAAACACTTGCAAATCATTTTGTTCTTTACTGGTGTCAATCACAATAAGTTGAATATGCTGATCGACTTGCGTAGCCGCCAATCCTATACCTGGCGCGGCATACATGGTTTCAGCCATATCTGAAATTAATTGTCGAATCTCATCGTTCACCTCTAAAATAGGCTGTGCCACTTTATGTAAACGTGGGTCTGGATAATTTAATATTGTTAAGGTTGCCATATCGTTACGTATTTTGCCAAAAAAGCTTGATTTCTTAATGAATTACATGATAAGTTTAATGCAACTTCGCGGATAGATTCCGCCATTTGACTGAGATGACTCAATGTATAAAAAAAAGCTGCATCATGCCATTATAACGCTGCTTGCATTTACTTGCTTAAGCCATAACGTTTTTGCTGATGAAATTCAGTTAAAAAAAGACCATCCGCACCGTCATGTTGTTGTTAAAGGCGACACACTTTGGGATATTTCTGGCAAATTCTTAAAAGATCCATGGTTGTGGCCAAAACTATGGGGCATGAATCGTGATGAGATTAGAAACCCACATTTAATTTATCCAGGCGATGTTGTCATTCTAGATTTAAGTGGCGGCGATCCAAGGCTTCGCTTATTGCATGAAACCGTTAAATTAGAACCAACTGCACGGGTAGAAGAGTTAGCAAAAGAGTCCATTCAAACCATCTCTCCTCACATCATCACCCCATTCTTAACGCAACCATTATTGATTGAGAATGACGACTTAGCTACTGCGCCGCGTATTATTGCAGGCCCTGATAATCGCGTCATTATGAGTCCAGGTACTCGAGTTTATCTCAATGGAATTCATGAAGAAGATGGTCCTAACTGGAATATTTATAGACCCGGCGAAGCATTCGTTGACCCGGATACAAAAGAAATACTTGGAACAGAAGCGATACATTTGGGCGATTTAAATGTCGTTCGCTTTGGCGAGCCAGCCTCAGCAGATATTCACGCAGCAAAAGAAGAGATATTTGTTAAAGACCGTCTGGTGATTGCAACAGATGAGATTCGAGATCGATTTGTTCCGCATGCACCAGATAAACAAGTTAAAGGCCGCATCTTACGTATTTATGGAGGGGTTTCTGGCGGCGTAGCTGAAGCGGGACCTAATTCAGTTGTCGCCATTAATCTTGGTCAACAAGATGGGTTGGAGATTGGTCATGTATTGGCAATTAGTCGTTATGGACGCGTTATTCGAGATCCTGAATACAAACCAACAGGTGTTGTCGAACAAAAACCTAACTTAAAAGAATTAAATTTTGATGTTTCGAGAGATGAGAACGGCGCACCCATTGTTAATTTTGCAAAAGAACCTGTGAAAAAAGAGCTGATATTAGAGCCAGGCCAAGTGAAATTACCAGATGAACGCATTGGTTTACTGATGGTGTTTAGAACATTTGACCGTGTTTCTTATGGCCTTATCATGCGCTCGTCCAATTCGATATTTACTTTGGATGCTGTACAAACGCCCTAAAATAAAACAACAACTAATAATAACAATAAATGGAAACAAAAAAATTCGTGTCTGAAGACGCGAGCGACGCAAAATCGTGGATTGCACTGAGTCAGATTCAAGGGCTCAGTAATGCCGCTCTTTGCCAACTATTGGCTAAATTTGGCTCTCCAGCTAACATTTTCAGCACTCACCTCCAACAGCTTAAAGAGATTGTCGGCGATGCGATTGCTAGCAAAATCACGCAAGGGATAATGCTTGAAACGATTCAACCAACGTTAGACTGGCTGCAAAAAGACAATAACCACCTCATTACATTAGCTGATGCAGCTTACCCTCAAGCACTATTGCAAATTAGTAATCCACCTGCTGTGTTATATGCGATTGGCCATTTGCCTTGGCTAAACCATCCTGCCATTGCGATTGTTGGTAGCCGCAACGCAACACCACAAGGTCAAAGAAATGCAGAAAACTTTGCCGAGAATTTATGCAATCAAGGCCTCTGTGTTGTGAGCGGTATGGCATTAGGTATTGACGGCGCTGCACATCGGGGCGCACTCAAAAGTAATGGCAGTACCATTGCGGTAGTGGGCACGGGTTTGGATATTGTTTATCCAGCAAAACATCGTGCGCTTGCCCATCAAATTGCCGAGCGAGGTCTTATTCTTTCCGAATTTCCGCTTGGCACACCATCCAAGGCAGGCAACTTTCCACGGCGCAATCGTTTAATTAGCGGGTTAAGCCTTGGTTGTTTGGTCGTAGAAGCAAATATTGATAGTGGCTCGATGATTACAGCGCGCTTAGCAACAGAACAAGGACGTGAAGTGTTTGCCATTCCAGGCTCCATTCATTCCCCCGTTTCTAAGGGCTGTCATTCTTTAATCAAACAGGGCGCCAAATTAGTCGAAAGCTCGACAGATATTTTAGAAGAGTTACAGCCTTTAATGCCAACTGCACCATCAAGTACCAGTGTCAATAATGGTGAAATACCATCCGAAGCTTATGCACTTCTAAACATAATGGGGTTTGAGGCGATTAGTTTTGAAACATTACTTGAATTATCAGGATTGACGACAGAGGCACTTTCGTCCATGCTTATGATACTAGAGTTAGAAGGTAAAGTAACAACGCTAGCTGGCGGCAATTATCAACGTTTAATTGAGTAAGGAAACGATATGTTTGAAGTCTTAGTGTTTATGTTCAAAAATTACTTTACTAACCAAGACATGCTAGATGATGCTACTTTAGATGATGTCGCTATGGAACAAGAGTTATCGGCAGCGGGATTCGAACAAGATGATATTTTAGGCGCTTTTGGCTGGTTTAATGAAATGAAGTCTATGTTCACTACACCAGCATTTGATTACTCGCATGAAAAATCAGCCATTCGCGTTTTCACGCCAAGCGAAACCAAAATCATCAATACCGATAGCTTAGGTTTTTTAATTTTCTTACAACAGGCCAAAGTGATTAATGACGTGGAGCGTGATTTGATTGTTGATCGCGCGATGGCACTCAATACCAGCTTGGGCATTGAGGAAATGCGCTGGATTACCATGATGGCTTTGTGGAGCCAAGGGCGTGATAAAGATTACTCTTTTGTTGAGGATGCGTTGTTCAATCCGCGCGGCTCAACACTGCAATAATTAATCTTCAGCGTCTAAGCCTACATTATTAATAATCTTACTAATGGTATCTGCTTGGTTCAAGGTATAGAAGTGAAAGCTAGGTACGCCAGCTAACAATAGCTTTTCGCAAAGCTCGCTCACAACATCCGCGCCAAAAGCACGCAATGAAGTCAAATCATCACCATAAGCTTCTAAGCGCAAACGCAACCAACGTGGAATTTCTGCGCCACAAATACCTGAAAAGCGCGCCAACTGTGTGTAATTATAGATAGGCATAATGCCTGGAACGATAGAGGTGCGAATACCAGCTTTATAACAACTTTCTAGAAACTGAAAATAAGCATCAACATTATAAAAATATTGGGTAATTGCCGAGTTAGCGCCCGCATCAACTTTGCGTTTAAAGTTATCGATATCTTTAGCCGCAGACAGTGACTCTGGATGAAACTCTGGATAGGCTGCTACTTCAATATGGAACCAATCGCCTGTTTGTTGACGGATAAAAGCCACCAAATCGACCGCGTATTTAAAGTCGCCTGCGCTGACTTCGCCTGATGGCACATCCCCGCGTAACACCACTAAACGCTTAATACCTTTATCTTGATAAGCTTTTAGTAAGTCAATAATTTCTGCTTTACTGGATGAAATACACGAAATATGTGGCGCTGCGTCAAAACCTTCATCTTGAATCTCAAACACAGTATCCATCGTGCGGTCACGGGTAGAGCCGCCAGCACCGAAGGTGACTGAAAAAAACTCAGGATTAAAAGTGGCTAACTTTTTGCGCGTCTCACGCAAATTAGCAATGCCATCAGCTGTTTTTGGAGGAAAGAATTCAAAGCTTAATGCGCTATTTTTCATATTTTTGCTCAATCAAATGTCTTTAAGAAGACTTATTACCAAGCACTAGGCTCGCCAATAACCAAGAAATAAAACTGTAGGCTAATGCACCAATAATACCTGCAAGAATTGTGCTTACCTCGAACCCTTGTAGGTAGCGCCCGACACCCCAAAACAGAACGCCGTTAATGACTAAGATAAACAAACCTAGTGTCAATATGGTAATTGGTAGCGTCAATACAACCAACAGTGGTCGAATTAACATGTTCACTAATCCAATTACAACTGCTGCAATCAACGCCACGTCCAAACCAGTGACGTGGATATCAGGAAGGAGATATGCAACAGCTAACAATGCCAGTGCATTTAGCAACCAACTCAGCAAAAACCTCATTCCCGACTCCAAATAGTCAATTAATACAATAAATTAATAACGATAATGCTCAGGCTTATATGGGCCTTTAACATCAACACCAATATAATCAGCTTGTTGTGGTGTTAATTCAGTCAACTGTGCATTAAGCGTTTTTAATTGTAATCTAGCTACTTTTTCATCCAAGTGTTTAGGTAAGGTATAAACGCCAACTGGATAGTCTTTTGTTTTCGTAAATAACTCAATTTGCGCAATCGTTTGATTAGCAAAACTAGAACTCATGACGTAGCTTGGATGGCCAGTACCGCAACCTAAGTTAACCAGACGACCTTTAGCTAATAACGTAATGCGCTTACCATCTGGGAAAATCACATGGTCAACTTGTGGCTTAATTTCATCCCATTCGTATTTTTCTAGTGAAGCAACATCGATTTCATTATCAAAGTGACCGATATTGCATACAATGGCTTCATTCTTCATTTTCACCATATGGTCGTGCGTAATGACGTGGTAATTACCTGTTGTTGTAACAAAAATATCAGCATGCTCACATGCGTAATCCATTGTTACCACACGATAACCTTCCATCGCCGCTTGCAATGCACAAATTGGATCAATCTCTGTAACCCATACCTGCGCAGATAATGCGCGCAACGCTTGAGCAGATCCTTTACCTACATCACCATAACCAATCACAACTGCCACTTTACCTGCAATCATGACATCGGTTGCGCGTTTAATCGCGTCTACTAATGACTCACGACAGCCATATAAATTATCAAATTTTGATTTGGTCACTGAATCGTTAACGTTAATTGCTGGGAAAGCCAATTTACCTTCTTTGTGCATTTGATATAAACGGTGTACACCAGTAGTTGTTTCTTCTGTTACGCCTTTAATGTGTGCTAAACGGGTTGAATACCAAGTTGGATCAACTTTCAGCTTTTCTTTAATCGCCGCAAATAGGCAAGTTTCTTCTTCAGAACTTGGATTCGCTACCACAGATAAATCTATTTCTGCGCGTGTACCCAAATGCAATAACAATGTAGCATCGCCACCATCATCTAAAATCATGTTTGAGTAGCCACCGTCAGTCCATTCAAAAATGCGGTGGGTGTAATCCCAATATTCAGTTAAGGTTTCGCCTTTGATGGCAAAAACTGGCGTACCACCCGCAGCAATGGCAGCAGCAGCGTGGTCTTGTGTAGAGTAAATATTGCATGATGCCCAACGCACTTCTGCGCCTAAATCTTTCAATGTTTCAATCAAAACTGCCGTTTGAATCGTCATGTGAAGTGAGCCAGTAATACGCGCACCCTTTAGTGGTTGCGCCTTAGCAAACTCTTCACGAATCGCCATCAAACCAGGCATTTCATTTTCGGCAATTGCAATTTCTTTACGGCCAAAAGCGGCTAAATTAATATCCGCAATCACATAGTCTTTAATATCAGCTACAGTATTCATATTCTTCCTTTAATAAATGAAAACTGAGCAAGGAAATAAATCTTTGGAGGCTATCGCTCACCTTTTATATTCCGTGCTCGCACAGTAAAAAGTGAACGCAGTTAAAACATCTCTGAGCCTGGGAATTTTAGAATAAAATCTCGCAGCGTTCCTCAGAAGGATAGCATTATATCGTTAAATCAATTTAATGCAAAAAAACAGACACATGCTTCGGCTTAAAGTTCTGCCCATAGTTCATCTACATTATCGATTCCCCATGCTACTGTAGTCTCTGGCCCTGCAATCTCATCATGAACAGATGGCTTGGACAAATCTACTTCTTCAACTGGGATACGCTCTTTTGATTTAGTCGAGAAAAATACTTTCACGATAGGCTTTAATAGGCTTTTCTCCGACTGATCTACAACAACAGCTAAACGCTTAGACTTAAGCAACACCACAGAGCCCACAGGGTAAATGCCAACGCTTTTTACAAATGCCTTAAACACCTCTTCATCAAAATGTCCTTGCCACTGTGCCATTCTCTTGAGGGAAACACTTGGTTCCCAGCCAGCCTTATAGGGGCGATTGGATGTAATTGCATCATATACATCACAAATAGCCCCCATCTTAGCAAACAAACTAATATTACTGCCGGCCAACTTTTCAGGATAGCCTGTACCATCCACCTTTTCATGATGATGCAAACAAACATCCAAAGCCACTGTATCTTTAATGCCAGCCTTCATTAATAAAGCATGTCCTTTGGTAGGGTGCTGTTTAATCATGAGAAACTCCTCATCTGTTAACGCACCAGGCTTATTTAAGACTTCTAACGGCACGGCCATTTTACCGATGTCATGGAGCAACCCTGCCAAACCCGCCTGTTTGACCTCTAAATCAGATAATTTCAGCTCTTTAGCTAGCGCGGTCATCATTGCGCACACTGCAACACTATGCATGTAAGTATAATCATCTTGCGTTTTTAATCGTGCCAAACTAATTAATGCCGCTCTATTGCGATCTATTGATGCCGCTATACCTTCAACTAGGGGCATCATTGTTTCAGGATTAACCACTTTACCCAGACGGGCATCATTGAACATAACAGTGACTGCCTTCTTGGAGGCATTGATAAGGCCTTTAGCATTCTTCATTTCTTGAGAAGCATTGATCTTTTTTGTTTTTTTTACATTTCCAACTGATGCTTCTGCTGGAGCAGGTGATTCAATAACTAGTTGAGTTTCAACTGCTTTAACTTCGTCGACGTCTAAGCCCTTACTGGTGTCAATTTCCACTTCTTTCACCACACTCGCAAATAGTTTTTGCAAATCTTTTGGATTCTCAAGCACGAACTCTGTCTTCCAAAAAGGGTGATGAATCCAAGCACCTTTAAGTGCATGGATATACATACCAAGTCTGACTTGTTTTGTCTTTATTGTTTTAAGCATATAAGCACATTATTGCAAAAAATGCGTTTATTAAAATCAAAAAAAGAGGGCATAAATGCCCTCTTTTAAATTACTCAACAATTCACTAACTTACTTTTATAGTCCAGCTGCTGCTTTTAAGGCTGCGGCTTTATCTGTTGTTTCCCACGTAAACTCTGGTTCATCACGCCCAAAATGGCCATAGGCCGCTGTTTTAGTATAGATAGGACGTAACAAATCTAACATTTGCACAATGCCTTTTGGACGCAAATCGAAATGCTCGCGCACCAAAGCAGTTAACTTATCATCAGCAATCTTACCTGTGCCATAAGTATCAATCATGATAGAAGTTGGTTGAGCAACGCCAATGGCATAACTCATTTGCACCATACATTTATCGGCCAAACCAGCAGCAACAATATTCTTCGCCACATAACGACCTGCATAAGCGGCAGAGCGATCAACTTTTGATGGATCTTTACCTGAGAATGCACCGCCACCATGTGGTGCAGCGCCACCGTAGGTATCCACAATAATCTTGCGACCTGTTAAACCGCAATCGCCTTGCGGGCCACCAACAACAAAGCGGCCTGTTGGGTTGACTAAATACTTAATGTCACCTTTGATTAGCTCTTGTGGCAACAACGGTTTAATAATTTCTTCAATCGTTGCTTCACGAATCGCAGCTAACGTCATTTCTGGCGCATGTTGAGTTGAGACTAATACCGTATCAATTTTATAAGGTTTACCATCTACATATTTCAAAGTCACTTGCGCTTTTGCATCTGGACGCAACCATGGCAAACGACCATCTTTACGCAATTGGGCTTGACGCTCCATAATGCGATGGCTCAACCAAATCGGTAACGGCATCAGTTGCGGTGTTTCATTCACTGCATAACCAAACATCAAGCCTTGATCGCCCGCACCTTGATCGAGTGGGTCATCATTTGCGTTATCGACGCCTTGTGCAATATCAGGCGATTGCTTGTCATAAGCGACCATGACCGCACAAGATTTATAATCAATCCCGAAATCACCATTATCATAGCCAATACGCTTAACGGCTTCGCGTGCGACTTTAATATAGTCGACATTCGCTGTGGTTGTAATTTCACCAGCCAACACAATTAAACCCGTGTTAGCTAAGGTTTCAGCCGCTACGCGCGCAGTTGGATCTTGCTCTAAAATTGCATCTAAAATACTGTCGGAAACCTGATCTGCTAACTTATCAGGATGGCCTTCAGAAACGGATTCTGAAGTAAAAAGAAATTCATTCATTGTATGCCTTGAAAATTTTAAAGTTGATAAAAATGAAGAAATGACGCGCTAACTAAAGGCTAAAGCCAGAGCATCAAACCAACGTATTTGGCATTGTAGATGAAAATAAGTGCTATCCATACACAAATTTTACTATCTGGGTACTAAAAGCTGCTGCGATGCAGTATTATCTTCAGCATCATGAAAGCAAGTACGATGACACTAAAATTCACCAAAATGCAGGGCGCTGGCAATGACTTTGTCGTGATTGACAGTTATACAGCGCCAATCCAATTGACGACAGCGCAAATTCAGCACATTGCCAACCGCTATTTTGGCGTAGGTTGCGACCAATTACTCATGGTGGAAAAAACCAATACACCTAATGTCGATTTTCGTTACCGTATTTTTAATGCGGATGGCGGCGAAGTTCAACAATGCGGCAATGGCGCGCGTTGCTTTGTTCGCTTTGTGGTTGATAAAGGCTTAATCGACAAGTCCACCATTAACGTTGAAACCGCGAGCGGCATTATTACCTTAACATTAGAGGATAACGGTGAGGTGACAGTTAATATGGGGCCACCAAACTTTAATCCGCAAGCGCTGCCTTTTCTGGCAGATAAGCAGCAATTACAATATCCGCTGACGTTAGACAAAACCACCTTGCCTATCTCTGCTGTTTCTATGGGCAATCCACACGCGGTTGTGGTCGTTGATGATGTACACACTGCGCCAGTGCATGAATTAGGGCCGCAAATAGAGTCACACCAACAGTTTCCTCAGCATGTAAATGCGGGCTTTATGCAAGTCGTTAATCCACATGAAATTAATTTACGTGTGTTTGAGCGCGGTAGTGGTGAAACCTTAGCCTGTGGCACGGGCGCATGTGCTGCGGTGGTCAGTGGCATACAATTAAATTTGCTACAATCACCCGTGCTTGTCAATACACGTGGCGGTCAACTACAGATTAGTTGGGATGGCGCATCATCATCCGTGATGATGACAGGGCCTGCAACCATTGTATTTGAAGGTGAAATAGCGCTCTAGCTAACCTTAGAATATTAAGCACTTTTTTGTTTTAAAATCTTTATAGATTAAAAACATTGATTATTAAAAACATTAGGATTAACAATGCAAGAAAATGAAATTGCAAACTATTTAAAAGACCATCCAGATTTTTTTGAAAAAAATGCGAGTTTACTTGCCGACATTCATCTACCAAGCCCTCATGGCAATGGCACAATTTCCTTAGCAGAACGTCAACAACTTGCTCAACGTGACAAAATTACCGCACTAGAAGAGCGCTATGCTGAGCTAGTGCAAAATGCACAAGAAAATGACAAAACAACCAATAAAATGCATCAATTTTTTGTGCGGTTGCAACAGGCCAAAAATTTTGATGCTGTTGAACAGTTAATCAGTCACAATTTAGCAGAAGATTTTAATATTACGGATACTTGTTTACGCATCTGGGCAAATCCAGTTGAACGTAAAGATGCTGGAAACTTGGTGTTTTCAACAACAGATGACGCGATCAAAACTTGGGTAAGTGACATCCATAACGTGTATTGTGGCGAAACGCCTTCCAGTATTAATATCGATGATTGGTTTATGGTGCCCGCGCAATCGATTGCAGTATTGCCGCTTAGGCATGCAGGCGTTTACGGTTATTTAGCACTGGCTAGTGATCAAGAAAAACGCTTTTACCTTGGTATGGGCACCGATTTTTTACAAAAGCTGGGCAATCATGTCAGCGCCGCACTCTCTCGATATCTTAGTGCATGACTATTTAAAATAATATCGCCATATCATCATTAATCGTGTGGATTTATTAACTGAATATCTTAAGTTTCTCCATTTTGAACGCGGCTTAAGCTCGCTCACTAGAGAAAATTATTCGCGTGACATTCAGCAACTCTTCACTCTAAGTGATGATATTGCCTTAGATTCACTACAAACCACGCATATTCGCCGTTATATTGCCAACTTGCATAGTAAAGGTTTAGGTGGAAAAAGTATTGCACGTATGCTATCCAGCTGGCGTGGCTTTTTTGATTATTTAATGCAGCGTCATGGCTATCCAAACAATCCAGCAAAAGGTTTGCGTGCACCAAAATCAGCCAAAACATTGCCGCAAGCGCTCTCGATAGAACAAGCCATTAAACTGGTTGATGTCAAGGAAGATGATTTATTAAGTGTTAGAGATCATGCAATTTTAGAGTTATTTTATTCTTCTGGATTGCGCTTAAGTGAACTTATTAACCTGAATATAGATGAATTGGATTTTACTGAAGGCACGATTACGGTCACAGGTAAAGGCAATAAAACCCGCATTGTTCCATTAGGCAATCACGCGGTTACAGCTATTCAACAATGGCTCAAAATGCGGTCAAATTTACTGAATCAACATCCTCAAGAAAAAGCGGTGTTCATCGGCAAACAAGGCAAACGGATGACTGCGCGTAATGTGCAATATCGCCTTAAAGATTGGGCAATTAAGCAAGGCCTAGACTCTTCCGTTCATCCGCATATGTTACGACATAGTTTTGCCTCGCACGTTTTACAATCTAGCGGTGACTTGCGAGCTGTGCAAGAAATGTTAGGTCATGCCAATATCAGCACGACGCAGGTTTACACCCATTTAGACTATCAACATTTAACCAAAGTCTATGATACTGCGCACCCTAGAGCAAAGAAAAAATAACGATTCACTTCTAGTTTAATCGCGTCACATCACAATTAAACCGCAACCAAGTCATGGTTTTTATGTCACACTAATTATGGCAAAATAAGCACCATAAAATCATAATATCAATCGTTCACAAAATAAGGACCACACCATGGAACATACATTACCAGCATTACCTTATGCACAAGATGCATTAGCACCACACCTTTCAGCAGAAACATTAGAGTTTCATTACGGCAAACATCACAATGCTTATGTCGGCAATTTAAATAAACTAATCGTTGGCACTGAGTTTGAAAATGCAGCATTAGAAGACATCATCAAAAAAGCTTCTGGTGGTGTTTACAACAATGCAGCACAAATTTGGAATCATACTTTTTTCTGGAATTGCATGAAGCCAAACGGCGGCGGCGCACCTACTGGCGCATTAGCGGATGCAATTGCGGCAAAATGGGGATCATACGATGACTTTAAAGCAGCTTTCCAAGCATCAGCTGTTGGCAACTTTGGTTCTGGCTGGACATGGTTAGTGAAAAAAGCTGACGGTTCAGTGGATATTGTGAATATGGGCGCTGCTGGCACTCCGTTAACAACTGGCGACACCGCTTTGCTTTGCATTGATGTCTGGGAACATGCCTACTACATCGATTACCGCAATGCGCGTCCTAAATTTGTTGAGACATTTTTAACAAGTTTAGTAAACTGGGATTTTGCAAGCGCTAACTTTGCCGCTTAATCTTTGCATTGAGTGACAAAAAAGCCAAGTATTTTTACTTGGCTTTTTTAATGCGCATCACAAGTGTATTCATTAATTAAGTAGTAGTAATAAAAATTGTTAAACCTTTCAGAACAACCATTGTCAAAATATTAAAGCGCAATATTCTCACAGTCACTAACCGTTTCATCATCAATATTATTCCATTGATAGCCTAGCAATTAGTTATGCGTATCAACATAAACACACAAGAGAATCAGCACGAAGCTTAGCTATTTTATTTAAGCTTTCCGCGTTACCTATTCATCATTTAGGAGGAAATTTATGCATGATTTTTTAGTTTCTATTGGATTAACCGATAGCAGCGAATTGTTAAATTTAACAAAAACTGGTCTACGTATCACCATCATTATCGTGGTCGCATTCGTCATTAAAATGATTGCGGGCCGATTAATTACTAACCTTAAAAGCTATTTAAAAATAAAAGCCGAAGAAAATCTAGAAGAATACAAACGGATTGATACCTTAGGCAGGGTGTTTGGTTATATCGCAACGATTGTTATCTCGGTCATTGCCGTGATTCAAATTCTGAACGAATTAGGCATTTCTATCGCGCCGGTTTTAGCCGCCGCTGGTATCGTTGGTGTCGCAATTGGTTTTGGTGCGCAAAGCTTGGTTAAAGATTATTTTACTGGCTTCGTTCTGTTGCTTGAAAACCAAGTAAGACAAGGTGACGTAGTTGAAGTTGGCAGCAAAAGTGGCTTTGTAGAAGAAGTCACCCTGCGCTATATTAAAATGCGCGACTACGGCGGCAATGTGCATTATGTGCCTAATGGCACCATTACCACCGTGACCAATATGAGCCGAGAGTTTGCCTTTGCAGTGATTGATATTGGCGTGGCTTATCGTGAAAATATCGAAGAGGTGATGAAAGTGATGCAATCCGTCGGAAAAACATTGAGAAAAGATGAGGAATTTAAACTCAAAATTTTAGATGATATGGAAATGGCTGGTGTTGATCAATTAGCTGATTCAGCTGTCATGATTCGTTGCCGCTTTAAAGTGATTCCGCTGGCACAATGGAGCATTAAACGTGAGTATTTCAAGCGTTTAAAAGTAGCTTTTGATAAAAAAGGCATTGAGATTCCATTTCCGCATGTCACTATCTATCCTGGCGTCGATCAAAATGGATCAGCGCCTGCATTAAACATTAATCGCATGGATGCAGTTACGGCTAAATCCTAACTTTGCGCAATTAAATTGCTAAAAAATTATGGTAACATGAGCAAATGTTGCAACGGTTAGTCATTCATTTAAGTTTAATAGTCCTATTTGCGTTCACGCAAATGGGCGTTGCTACGCATGAAATTAGTCACTTAACTGACGGTAATACTCAGCATCAGCAAGACCAGAATAATCATCAAAACCAATGCGAGCAATGTCTTAGCTATGGGCATGCAGCCGTCGCCGATATCACGCCTGTTTTCACGTTCCATGTCACACCCGTTGAACAGATATTTACTGCTAGCGTGTTCGCTAGCAGCTTCTCAGTTGCAACGTCCTTTTACAGCGCACGCGCGCCACCAACCACCTCGCAAACTTAATACATGACGCTAATCCAGCCGCTGGCTGCGTTAGCTTTTATTGATTTTTTGTGAGGATACATAATGCTGTCTAATAGACAATTGTCGCGCATTTACGCGACTAAACCTGCTGTTCAATATAATAAACTTTTCATTGCAATCACTTCTGCTTTTGCCAGTTGCATCATAACAAGCACAACTAGCTTTGCCGCAGAAACCAATTCGACTGAAAAAAGCAAAATTAATGTCGCTCCAGTTGCCGTAACTGGCAATCCACTAGGCGTCGGATCTGATGAGCTCGTTGTTCCTGTGTCTGTGCTCAATGGTCGGGAACTGAGTTTGCGTCGAGAAAGCACCTTAGGAGAAACGCTCAATGGTGTTCCAGGCGTTACTGCGACACAATTCGGTCCTAATGCATCACGTCCCGTGATTCGCGGATTAGATGCTGAGCGCGTTAGAATAATGCAAAATGGAGTCGGCATTTTAGATGCTTCCAGCCTGAGCTTTGACCATGCTGTAGGCATAGACCCGTTAATTATTGAGCAAATTGATGTGGTTCGCGGACCTGCTGCTTTGTTGTATGGTGGTAGCGCTGTTGGCGGCGTTGTTAATGCAATTGACCACCGTATTCCGACTGAAGCTGTCGAAGGGATTATTGGCCGCGCAGAGGCAAGATTTGGTGGCGCTAATGATCAACGTAATGGTGCTGCGGTAATTGATATTGGCAATGGAAGATTCGCCATTCATGCAGATGCTTATAAACGCAAAACTAATGATTTAAATATTCCAGGCTTTGCTGTTTCTCGTCGTAAAAGCGAGGCCGATGGCACGCCGCGTGAAAACAAAGGTAAATTAGTGAATAGTGATGCTGAAAGCGATGGCGGCGCATTAGGAGCATCGTTAACATTTGATCATGGTTACATCGGCGCGTCATTTTCAACACTTGATAATAATTATGGTGTTGTAGCAGAAGAAGATGTGCGTATCGATATGAAAAGCGATCGATGGGATATTGCCAGTGAATTTTCTGATTTAGGCAGTGTGATTAGTCGCGTAAAATTCCGTTTAGCGCATACTGACTATGAGCATCAAGAGCTAGAGGGCAGCGAAGTTGGCACTACATTCAAAAATCGTGGCTTAGAAGGAAGCTTTGAAGCAGGACATGCGCCGATTGGTAACTTAACTGGTGTGATTGGTTATCAATTTAGCAATAGCAATTTTGAGGCCTTAGGCGATGAAGCATTTGTGCCAAATGTGAATACGCAAAATAAAGCGTTGTATTTATATGAAGAACTGCCAATTACAGCTAACGGCAACAAGCCACATAAAATCACTTTTGGTAGCCGCTTTGGACACACTACAGTTGACTCTAAAGATAGTGTTAACTTTGGTGCAGGGCAAAGTAACAGCTTTAATCCAAATAGCTTTGCATTAGGTGGCATTTACAACATCAATGACCAATGGTCGTTGGCGAGCAATCTTTCTCATAATGAGCGTGCGCCAAGTTATTTTGAGCTATATGCGAATGGCGAACATGTTGCTACTGGTCAATTTGAAGTAGGTAACAGTAATTTTGAAAAAGAGGAATCGAATGGGATAGATGCACAAATCCGTTGGAATAATGGCAAACACCATTTCAACTTTGGCACTTATTACACGCGCTTTCAAAATTTTATTGGGTTATTCGATACTGGGAACATCGACATACCATCAGGATTGCCAATTGCTGCGTTCCAAGCAGTGCCTGCCACCTTTAAAGGCTTAGAAGCTGAAGGTAAATTTGTATTATCTGACCAGTTCACGCTTTCTGTTCGTGGAGATTATGTGAATGCTAAGGACAATCGTAATAACGACTATCTACCGCGCATTTCACCATTACGTTTCGGGACAGGATTGGAATATCAACACACCCAATGGGGGGCCAAAGTCGATGTGCTGCATGCTTTTAATCAAAGCAATACGGCGCAAAATGAATTGGCGACGGATGGTTATACCAATGTGAGTGCATTGGTAACATACAAATTACCAACCAAAGCCCATGTTGAATTATTTGCGAAAGCCAATAATCTGTTGAATCAAGAAATCAGAGAACATGCTTCGTTCTTAAAAGACATTTCAGTAGCTGGTGAGCGCTCACTGTTGGTAGGCGCAAGAGCAGACTTTTAACTCAGCCTTAAATCCAAATTAAAAAAGGTCGGCATTGCCGACCTTTTTTATGCAAACAGAATTAAACCCCAAGTCATTACCACATTGGCTAGCGCTACGAACACAGCTGCACTACCAATATCTTTAGCGCGTTTAGCTAAAGCATGGCGTTCAATAGAAACACGATCAACGACCGCTTCTACTGCAGAATTAAGTAGCTCGACGATTAAGACTAAAAATACGCTGCCTATCATCAAAATACGGTGTAGCGCTTCAGATTCTAAAAAGAAAGCTAGCGGGATTAATATCAACGATAAAAATACCTCTTGTCTAAATGCATCTTCATGTTTAAAAGCGGCTTTAAAACCTTCTAAAGAATAACCAAAAGCATTCATTAAACGGCGCATACCTGTTTTACCCTTAAATGGGCTTTCTTCATGTACTTGCGAGTTTGAGTCAAAGTCGTTCATGTATTTATCACCAAAAAATGTTCGTTGCATTTTAACATGCGTTATTATGTTGTTTTATTGAATTAATAAATAGTAAAGGTTTTGTGACATGGCACGCATGGTAAATTGCATCAAATTAGGTAAAGAAGCTGAAGGCATGGACTTTCCTCCATACCCAGGCGACTTAGGTAAACGCATTTATTTGCAGGTTTCTAAAGAGGCGTGGGCAACTTGGTTAAAACAACAAACCATGTTGGTCAATGAAAATCGTCTAAGCTTAGCTGACCCAACGGCACGCCAATATTTAAAAGAGCAAACAGAAAAATATTTCTTTGGAGAAGGCGCTGATGTAGCTGAAGGTTATGTGCCTGAAAATAAATAAACGCCTAAGATACCTGTAAAAATCTGTGAGAGACATGTGAAAAAAGTTATCTTCTTACTGGTTGCGTTCTTTTTGTTTCAACGGTTTTATCAACCACAAACCATAGAAGTCAGCGCGGTTAAACATGATGACGTTTTATTGTATGCCACGGATTGGTGTGGCTATTGCGAAAAAACACGGCAGTTTTTAGATGATAATCAGATTCAATATATCGAACACGATATTGAAAAGTCAGAACAAGCGCGCCAACAACACGCAGCGCTCAATGCAAAAGGCGTTCCTGTACTCGACATTAAAGGCACGATTATTTATGGTTACGATATCAAAAATACCAAGTATGTGTTGAGTGCACTGAATTTAATGTAATGCATATAAGCAATAAAAAAACCCGCTTATTGCGGGTTTTTTATTGCTTCACTGACTGTTATTACTTGTACGTTTTAACGCCATCCGCTGTCGCCAACAATAAGATATTAGCTGGACGTGCTGCAAATAAACCATTCGTCACCACACCAACGATTTGATTAATTTTAGCTTCCATGGCAACAGGATCTTCAATGTTTAGATTATGGACATCCAAAATAAGGTTGCCATTATCCGTTGTAAAGTCACGTAATTTTGGCTGACCGCCTAATTTCACCAACTCACGCGCTACTTGTGAACGCGCCATTGGCAACACTTCTACTGGCAATGGAAACTTGCCTAACACTGGCACATATTTAGTCTCGTCGCAAATACAGATAAATTGTTTTGCCACTGCAGCCACGATTTTCTCACGTGTTAACGCACCGCCACCGCCTTTAAGCATATGCATATGCTCAGTAATTTCATCCGCACCATCGACATAAATATCCATGCCATCAATGTTATTCAAATCAAACACTTCAATACCGTGACCGCGCAAACGCTCAGCCGTTGCTTCAGAACTAGCAACAGCACCTTCAATTTTGTGTTTTACTTTAGCCAATTCTTCAATAAAGAAGTTTGCCGTAGAACCAGTTCCAACGCCAATAATGCCCTCTTTTACATATTCAACCGCTGCTTTAGCAACTTGTTGTTTTAATTCATCTTGCGTATATGCCATTTTAAGTAAATCCTTAACAAAGTCTTTATAATGTAACGAAAGCATAACTATACACTGCTCTACAAAATTTACACATGCCAAAACAAACCCAACAAGATTATCTTCACAATATTGAAAACGCGCATGTTTATGATGTCGCGATTAACACGCCTTTAGATTTTCAACCCATTTTATCTGAGCGCATTGCTAATCGCGTCCTATTAAAACGTGAGGATATGCAACCTGTATTTTCATTTAAGTTGCGCGGCGCTTATAACAAAATGGCCAAATTATCGGCTGAGCAACTCAATCGCGGCGTGATTGCCGCCAGCGCTGGCAATCATGCACAAGGCGTTGCATTAGCTGCACAAAAATTGAATTGTCGCGCGGTCATCGTCATGCCGACAACCACGCCGCAGATTAAAATCAATGCCGTTAAATCTAGGGGTGCAGAAGTCATTTTAATCGGTGACAGTTACTCGGACGCTTATATCCATGCACTTACATTAGAGCAAGCTGAACAGCTCACTTTCGTCCATCCATATGACGATCCTGATGTGATTGCTGGACAAGGCACCATTGCAAAGGAAATTTTAGATGCGCATCCCGAGCCAATTGAAGCCATATTCTGTTGCGTTGGCGGTGGCGGTTTAATTGCAGGTATTGCTGCGTATGTAAAAGCAAAACGCCCAGAAATCAAAATCATTGGGGTTGAGGCAAAAGACGCTGAAGCAATGACACAATCGTTAACAGCGCATCATCGCGTAACACTGGAGCAAGTCGGTTTATTTGCTGATGGCGCTGCTGTCAAGCAAGTTGGTGAACATACTTTTGCGCTGTGCCAAGATTATGTAGATGACATGATTGTGGTCGATAACGATGCAATTTGCGCGGCGATTAAAGATGTTTATGAAGATACCCGTAGCATTTTAGAGCCTGCAGGCGCACTGGCTACGGCTGGACTAAAAGCTTATGCCGAACAATATAACATCACAGATAAAACCCTCATTGGCATTGCTTCAGGCGCCAATGTAAATTTTGACCGACTACGCTTTATTGCTGAACGCGCGGAAATCGGTGAAAAAAGAGAGGCTGTTTTAGCCGTCACTATTCCTGAAACGCCAGGCGCATTTAAAGCATTTTGTGCACTATTAGGTAATCATAATATTACCGAATTTAACTACCGTTATGCTGACCCAGCGGCAGCACATATTTATGTTGGCCTTGCCGTGCATGACACGATGGAAACAAAAACATTAATTCAGCATCTTGAAGCGGAAAATTTAGCCACTTTAGATTTAACCGATAATGAACTGGCGAAACTACATCTACGTCATTTGGTCGGAGGAAAAGCGCCACAAGCAGAGCATGAGGTGTTGTTTAGATTTGAGTTTCCCGAGAGACCAGGAGCATTGAGAAATTTCCTAAATGCGATGCAGCACGACTGGAATATCAGCCTATTTCATTATCGCAATCATGGCGCTGATTTTGGAAGAGTGCTGGTTGGGATGCAGGTGCCGCCACATGAATTGAATTTATTTTATGCTTTTTTAAATAACTTAGGTTATCCCTACTGGGATGAGTCCGACAACCCAGCATATGCTTTATTCCTAGGGTAAATTAAGGCTTTTACTTAGACCCATATCACTCATCATAAGCTAGGCTTAATCAGCATGATGCGGTTTGCTTTATAATACAACTAGAACTTTTACATCATTTTTGCATCAGTATTAATATTAATACTGGATATCAATAGATTTAAATTACAACAATGGAGAAGTGGGATGAAACACATTTCAGCGTTTAATAAAACGCGAACAAGCTTGATTTTAATGGCATTATTAACAAGTCTAAGCGCTTGTAATCAACAAAAAGTTGAAGAAACAGTAGCAGAAGAGGCAGCTCCAGAAGCAACTGAAGTCGTTGCTAATACTGCTGGCTTAGCTTACGTGACTAGCCAAGATTCTGGCGTAAGTGTGATTGATTTAAACACAATGGAAGTCATCCAAAGCATTGATGTCAAAGCTGAAGGTCCACGTGGTTTAGGCGTGACTGATGACGGCAAAAAATTAATTGTTGCAACCCGTGAAAATGAAAGTATTTCTGTCATCGACACTGCGACTGGCGAAGTGATTCAACAAATCAATGTCGGCAAAAATCCAGAGTTTGTCCGTATTCGCGGCAATTTTGCTTTCGTTTCATCAGAACCAAGTGCAGTTGGCGGCCCACCACCAAAACCAGGTTCAAAAGAAGCTGAAGAAGACGATGATGACGATGACAAAACACCAGCACGTATTGCTATTGTAGATTTAGTCAAAGGTGAGAAAATTAAAGATATTGTTGGTGGTCCGGAAACTGAAGGCATCGAATTTTCAGCTGATGGCAATAACATTGTGATTACCAATGAAGCTGACAATACGATTACTGTTCATAGCATTGAAACTGGTGAATTAGTTAAAACCATCAGCACCCATGAATATGGTGATCGCCCTCGTGGTATTAAAGTATCGCCAGATGGTCAAACCTATGTTGCTACGCTTGAATATGGCAATAAATTTATGGTGCTAGATAAAGATTTTAATGTGCTACGTACAGTCGATACTGGCAACGTACCTTACGGCGTTGCATTTGATGCAACTGGCGATCACATTTATGTAGCTGCTAATAAAGAAAAAGCATTACAAGTATTTGATGCAAAAACCTATGAGAAAGTTAAAGACATCCCAACTGGGGACCGTTGCTGGCACTTTAGCTTTACCCCTGATGACAAACAAATTTTGTTAGCTTGCGGTAAATCACATGAGGTACTTGTCATCGATGCTGAAAAACAAGAAGTAACTAAGAAACTGCCTATGCCTGACCTGCCTTGGGGTGTTGTAACCTATCCTAAAGCAATGGGTAGTTTAGACACTAAACTTTAATCCTAAAGTTTTAATAGTCTAGTTTTAATTAAATGGGCATCTTTTAGAAGATGCCCATTTTTTATCTACTTAATAAATAGCGTTTATTTCCACTTTTTTAGGTATGATAAATAACGTTTTATCTAAATATGGGAAATCATGGCACGCAACGTTTTAGGAACACAATTACAAGTTTGTGGTTTAACCCCACTAACAGGGTTTACACGCAATGGATGTTGCGAAACAGGGCCTGAAGATTTAGGCAGCCACACCGTTTGCGTGCAAGTCACCGATGAATTTTTGGCTTTCTCTAAATCGCAAGGTAATGACCTCATTACCCCTCGCCCAGAGTTTGACTTTGAAGGATTAAAAGCAGGTGACCATTGGTGTGTTTGTGCCGCCAGATGGTTAGATGCCAGCGAAGCTGGCTTTGCAGCACCTGTTATCCTAGAGGCTTGCCATGAACGCTGTTTAGATGTTGTGAGCTTAGCTGATTTGAAATATCACGAATTACGTTAATCAATCAATTTGATTTTATTGATACAGTGCAAGGCATCGAACCGCATAGAGCACACCTAGTGCGACAAGGTGAGATAACGAAGCAATTGCATTAATAAAATTAAAATTTGTTTTTTAAGTTTTAATGCTAAAGTGCAAGGCGTTTGAGTGCAGTCAGTACAACTGGTACGGCAAGCGAAAAACAACGTAGTAATTTCGCATTAAAAACAAAAAATGTTTGCTCTGGTGTTGCCTGGGCCGTTAATCCTGAACCAAAAAAGTTCAGGTGGTAACAGCCTAAAGCGCATTAGGTTCACTCGCCAAGGGTCACTTAAAAGTGAACCCAACTTAGAGCGATCGCACCGCAACTTGATGAGCCGAAACCTATAACAAAAGCTAGTTCAAGGAATATTAGACCCAAGCAACACCACAGAAAACAAATGGATGATAAATCAGAAGTATGACAGATTGTGTAGTTTGAAAATTAAAGCAGTTTACTTTGTTCCGCAATCGCTTCATCAATTTGATTCTGCATTGCGCTAATCCTACGCTTATAGTCGCCGATGTCAATATCGCCAGCCTTGGTATTCAGCACTTCATGAGACAAATTTAACGCCGCCATAATAGCGATACGCTCAACCCCAACAATCTTGCCAGAATCGCGAATGTCGCGCATTTTTTTATCTAAATAAGCGACAGCATCCATCAATCCTTGGCGCTCTTCATCTGTGCAGGACACGGTAAACTCACGCCCCATAATTTGTACATCTACTGATTTTGATATACTCATGCGGCCTCTTCGCCTTGCGGTAATTTCTCTAACAAGCCTTCAAGCTTGATACTGGCTTGCGCCATCTTATTTTTTAGCGCATCTGATTTCTCACGTAACTGTGCATTTTCTTCGCGCAAAGATACGCACAAACCAACCAGCTTAGCTAGTTTCACTTCCAACTCTTTTATATCCGCATCCATAGTCCAACTATAATTTAAAAAATTCATATCAGTCAATAGCTAACAAGCGCTATTCAAAGTAATTTAACATATTTAAACATTCTGTTGTTTTCAAGTTTTCGTTGTTTTCTGTAACATATCGCTTATAATTCGCACTGTTGTTAGGTGCCTGCGTTGCTTTTCAAGTAACAAGGTGAAACTGGGAAATAGGTGCATTAAATTTTATTTTAATAAGTCCTATGCTGCCCCCGCAACGGTAAGTGAGCTTTAAATGAATTGCAATCAGCCACTGAGCATTAATCGCTTGGGAAGGCGCAATATCAATGCTCACAAGCCCGGAGACCGGCCTCGCAACAATCAGCCTAATATTTAGGTGCGCTAGGAAATGCCGCGGGGTGTCGGTACAAAAAAGCTGATACTCTGCCATTTTAGAGTGCATTTTTTGTCTTTTACCTTTCTGTACTCCCTAGTTTTAATCATTCACATGCGGGGTCGCATGTTTAGGGAAAAGATAATGAAAAAAACCATCATCGCTAGCCTTGTTGGGCTGGCATTGTCACCTTCTGCTTATTCTGCAGAAAGCATTGAATTAGATGACATCACTGTAAAAGCAAACCGATTTGAGCGTAAAGAGTCTGAAACCACGTATGCTTCTGAAATTCATACTGCAAAACAAATTGAAGATTCAGGCGCCGCAACACTTTTAGAATTTTTGGCGCAACAAACTTCGCTGAACGCTGTATCAACAAACAAGGCAACCGCTTCGATTAATCTGCGCGGCTATGGCAATGAAAATGGCAATCAAAACGTAGTCATTACGGTTGATGGCCAAAGGCTTAACAATATTGATTTGTCTTCGCAGTTATTAGCTGGTATTCCACTCTCTAATATTGAACGCATTGAAATTAGTAAAGGTAGTGGATCAGTTATTTATGGTGATGGTGCGACTGCAGGTGCTATCCAAATTTATACCAAAGCAAAATCAGGCGTGACTGTCACGACGTCCCTTGGCAACTATGGCCAAAAAAATCACAGCTTTCAAGCAGGAATATCAGAAGAACATATCGACTTGTCAGCAACATTAGCACATGATAGCCACGATGGTTTTAGTAAAAAAGATGAAACTGGTCATAAAGATCAATTTACCAGTAACAGTCAAAATGTGAAGTTGAAAATCAAACCCACTAACTACTTACGATTTTCTGCAGAGGGAACCAGTTCGCGTAATGATACAAGATATGTGAATCCATTAACTAAAGCCGAATTTAAAGACGATCCTCGACAAGTCACAAAAAGACCTTTTAATCAAACTTATACACATCAAGCACTCAATAGTGACAGATGGCAGGTAGGCGCAGAGTACGATGTTACAAAAAAACTATCACTTAAAGCCTCTCATTTTAGAGAAGATAAAACATCGGATTTTATTAACTTTTTTAATGCCTCTACTTATGACTATGAAGGAAATGAATTTAGCGCGCGTTTTACTGATGAAAAATTTAGCGTAATTGCCGGCTTACAAAATTTTGATGGCGACCGTAAAGCGAGCACTAACGTCACGACAAAAGATAACGAAGCCTATTTTATTAGTGCTGAACACCAAGCCGACTGGCTAGTCAACGGACTGACTCTCTCAGCAGGGGCAAGAAAAGAAAAGGTAAGTTACGTTTATAAACCAAATATTGGACAAGCACTAAAGCAGAGTGACGACCTAACAGCTTGGGATATCGGTGCAAATTATAAATTTTCACCCGAACTATCTGCGTTTACTAACTTTAACCAAGCCTTCCAAGCACCAGATATCGATCGTTTTTTCTTATTCGGCGGCGGTTTTAACAATTTTATTAAGCCTGCAAAAGTAAAAACGCTTAATCTAGGTTTGAATCATACTATTTCAAACAACCGCCTTAAATTAGTCGCTTTTTATTCTAAATTAGACGATGAGATTTATTTAGATCCTACGCTCGGCTTTTTCGGTACGAACAGTAATTTAGATAAAACGCATAAATATGGATTCGAAATACAAGACTACTTAACCTTTAATGACTTGTTAAATGCATCTGTTATCTATAATTTCACTCGCGCTAAAATTGATAAAGAAAGTAGTGGCGCAGGGGCATTCGATGGCAAAGATTTACCAGGCGTGCCAAAACACAGCGTTGTCGCCAACTTAAACTATCAGTTTTACCCTAATGCTAGTTTGAATTTAAATCATACATGGCGTGCTAAAGCCTATGCCTACAATGATTTTGCAAATAACTTTGATCAAAAACAAGACAATTACAACTCGACTAACTTAGCTATCCGCTATACCTATAAAAATGTAGATTTTTTTGCCTCAATCAATAACTTATTTGAACAAGAAAACTCAATTCAAGTACAAGATGACGCGATTTTCCCAGTCGATTTTGTTCGTACTTGGCGCGTAGGCATGAAGGCAGATTTTTAAAAAAATGGTATGATACCAACCATAAAAATGGAGACAGTTATGAATACATCACAAATCAACAAATCACTCATTATTGCAGCTATCTTGGCTTTTTTAATGTTACTTACCCGTGGCAGTCATGTCATGACGCATGTATCACTGCCTGATGCCAGTTTAGCGTTATTACTCATTGGCGGTCTTTGCTTAAAAAGAGCGGTATGGTTTGCTTTTTTTGTTGCGCTAGCAACCGTCATTGATTTTGGCGCAGCGGCGATTGATAGCTTTCAAGCGTTTTGCTTAACCGATGGTTATTGGGGCATGTTGCCAACTTACGCAGTGATGTGGTTAGCAGGTGTTTGGTTAGGTAAGCAAGCAGCGCCATATGATGTATTGAAATATGTCTCTGCTGGCGTATTAGCGACCTTTGTCGCTTTTGTCATTTCAACACAAACCTATTATCTATTCTCAGGTCGCTTTCCTGCCGAAGGCGTGATTGAATCGCTAAAACATGGTTGGGAATATCTACCAAGCTATATGGGTTACACCGTGATGTATCTAGCTGCATTTTGGGCACTTGCTAAAGCATTGCCAACCCTCAATTTACGTGCTCCAGTAACAACTTCATAAACAAGTTATATTTTTGAAAAGTAAGCCGCGTTAGGAACAATTTCTAACGCGGCTTTTTAACAAAGAAACCATGAACAATCACAGCTATTCAGATTTGGAAAAAGCAGCGATATATAAAGTCATCGCGGAACGCCGCGATATGCGCCACTTTGTGCCTAACCCTATTCCATCTGAACTGCTGACAAAGCTATTACATGCAGCGCATCACGCGCCCAGCGTTGGCCTGATGCAGCCTTGGCGGTTTATTAGAGTTACTGATATTGCGCTGCGTAAAAAAATTCATCAGCAGGTGAATGATGAACGGATAAAAACAGCAGAAGCGATTGGTGAATATGAAACAACTGCGCGCATGGCAGAGTTTATGCGCTTAAAAGTTGAAGGCATTTTAGATTGTGGTGAATTACTGGTTGCTACGCTGTGTGACGATAGAGAGAAACATGTTTTCGGCCGCCGCACTTTACCTGAAATGGATTTGGCTTCTGTTAGTTGTGCCATTCAAAACATTTGGTTGGCAGCAAGAGCCGAAGGGATAGGCATGGGTTGGGTTAGCTTATTTGATCCAGAAAAACTGGCTACGCTATTAAAAATACCTAAAGGGGCAAAGCCAATTGCCATTTTATGTCTAGGTTATGTGAATAGCTTTTATAAAGAACCTATGTTAGTTGAAGAGGGTTGGGCAACAGAAAAACCATTGGCTGATATGCTAATGGAGAACCACTGGGGAAATGAAAGCGAAAGTGAATCGAAGAAGAAATGAATAGCCTACCGCAACGCATTATTTGCTTGACCACTGAAACCGTAGAAGTGCTTTACCTATTGGGCGAGCAAGACCGCATTGTTGGCATTTCTGGCTATACCACACGCCCCGCTATTGCACGTAAAGAGAAGCCTAGAGTCTCTGCATTTACCACAGCAAAAATTGATAAAATTATCGACTTAAAACCAGATTTAATTTTAGGCTTTTCTAACTTACAAGCCGATATTGCAGCTGCTCTGATTAAAGCTGGTATTGAAGTGCATGTTTTTAATCAGCGCTCAGTAGATGATATTTTGCGCATGATTATTACCACTGGCCGCTTAGTTGGCGCGACTGAAAAAGCCGAAAATATTGTAAAAGCATTACAAATACAAATTGCTGACGTGCGTAAAACGGCGAGTGGATTACCTCGAAAACCTAAGGTTTATTTTGAAGAGTGGAATGAGCCAATGATGTGTAGCATTCTTTGGGCGGCTGAGCTGATTGAGATTGCTGGCGGAGAGGATTGCTTTCCCGAGTTGACTCAATTTCATAGCGCGAGTGAACGCATCGTCACACCAGCACAGGTATTAGAACGCATGCCAGACATTATCATTGGCTCTTGGTGTGGTAAAAAATTTCAGCCCGAAGAGGTCAAGGCACGGGAAGATTGGTCTGCTATGCCTGCAGTCAAAAATAATATGTTGTTTGAAATAAAATCAGCCGATATTTTACAACCTGGCCCATCAGTATTTACACATGGGTTAAAGCAATTAGAAGCCATTATGCAACAATGGGGAAAGACGCAATAATATGACAATTCATTTAGTATTAGGCGGCGCCCGTTCGGGCAAAAGCGCTTACGCAGAGCAACTTGCGTCAGCAAGTGAGTTGGCAGTCATTTATATTGCAACAGCGCAAGTGTATGACGATGAGTTTGCAAATCGTATCGCTCACCACCAAGAACGGCGACCTAAAGACTGGCAACTGATTGAATCGCCATTCAATCTAGCGACGACTTTAAAGACCCAAGCAAAAGAAAATACAGTGGTCATTGTTGATTGTCTTACCTTGTGGCTAGCACAATGCATTTGCCCAGATTGTGAGCGGCCTGAAAACGTTAGCTGGGAGCAAGAACGTACTGATTTTTTAAACGTATTACCAAGCCTTAAAAGCTCAATCATCTTAGTCAGCAACGAAGTTGGTATGGGCATTGTGCCACTGGGTGAAATTAATCGTCAATTTCAAGATGAACAAGGTCGGCTCAATCAATCAGTCGCCAAGTTAGCTGATAAAGTCAGTTTTATCGCCGCAGGCTTGCCACTTAAATTGAAAGGATAATCATGATTGAATTTACACTTAACAGTGAATATATCGCCTTATGCGATTTATTAAAAGCTGAAGGCATTGCAGATAGCGGCGGCCAAGGTAAGGCAATGGTTGCTGAGGGTATTGTGACGGTAGATGGCGAAATAGAGTTACGTAAAACGGCCAAAATTCGCGCTGGTCAAATCGTTGAATGTTTAGGGCAACAAGTAAAAGTGGTTGCCGCAGTCAGCGATTAATCTAGAAGTCGATTGATAAATTTCTGTTAAAAGCCACCAGCCCATTTAAGCAATGCGGCACAAGCTTCTGCATGATTCAATAATCCAGATACCGTCGTTCCAGCGACTTGATTATCCATTGAAATAGCTCCTTCTGCTCGTTTAGTGCCGTTATCGTCTATCCATAAAGCAGGCCGTGAAAAAGCATCACCACCACTCATCCCCATATACGTTTCATAACCAGTGATACTTGCATCGACAAAACTCAGTTTTCCACTGACTTGTTTTGGTTGTTGTTTTACTGCCAATCTCGTTTCCATCAATAGCCAACCAAACGCATCATCGCTTCCTGCCACTTCTGCAATACCGTCTGGGTCGTGAATGGCATTACCGAGCATTTGAAATCCAGCGCCAATACCGAGTAATTTTCCACCGTATCGTAACTGACGTGTGAGCGCTCGCTCCCATTGAAAGTCTTTTAAGGACTGTAAATCTTTCCGCACATTTTCACTATCTGGCAAAATCATTAAATCAGCTCTAGGAATATAATCACCTAGTTGAATCAACTGAAAATCAACATTCGGATGTAAACGCAACACCTCAAAATCGGATTGGTTTGCAATATGCGGCAACAGCGGCACAATGATTTTTAGCGGCTGTATATCTTTTTTCCCTGAATAAAAAGGCGCTATCGTCATCAACTATCGATTCACAAAATTAATTTTTGGAATATCTTCGCCAAACTCAAGTTGCGTCACACTGCCATAATCAATATTAATTCTAAACAATCCTTTGAGCTGCATATTCAACAAATACGCCACCATTGCCCGTATCATTCCGCCATGCGTGACGACCAACACATGCTGATTACGATACTGATGCAATAACTCATCAATAAATGCCACTCCACGCTGTTGTAACTCGCCAAATGTTTCACCATTGGGCGGCGCCATATGAGCATAATTCTGCGCCCATTCATCAAAATAATCGCGTGGAATATCATCCCAGGCTTGCATTTCCCAATCACCAAAATGCAGCTCTTTTAAGCGTTCATCATGGTTAATCTCATTAAAGCCTAATGCATGCGCTAGCTTTACACAGCGTTGCAAAGGGCTAGTAAAAACTGCATCTAATGCTAAATGTTGAATTTTATTTTTAGTGACTGCTGCTTCTTGCATAAAGCTCACAGCCACATCCACATCGGTCTGTCCATAACAAACCCCAGCTGGAATCTGTAAACTGGTATGGCGCACCAAAGTCAATTTCATGCGTTAACACTCCATAACATCAAGCCTAGATAAAACGCCAGCTCAGTGATTTGCTGCATAGCACCTAAAGCGTCTCCCGTATAACCATTTAACCAGCGGTTCATTTTTTTGCGCCACCATAACCAAGCCAATAACATTGGTGCTAATGTCAACGCTACTAACTTAACTACTAAAATCACAGGATGGTTTAACAGTAATAGCCCGATGATGCCGAGATAAGGAAGCAGCCCTAATAGATTCGCTAACCATAATTCGCGGCCACTAATATGCGTTGCGAGTGGTTTTGCTTTGCCTACTGGCTTTGCATAGGGCAATGTTGCCATCACCCAAACAGCAGCCAAACGACTAATCGCATGTGCGGCAATTAAAACTAGTGGAATAAAATCTTCGCTTAATACATTTAATAACTGGAACTTGCTAAATAAAATAAAAAAAAGTGCGGCAGCACCATAAGTGCCTAAGCGTGAATCTTGCATGATAGTGAGTATTTGCTCGCGTTGCCATCCGCCACCAAATCCATCCGCGCTATCCGCTAAACCATCTTCATGAAATGCACCTGTTAAATAGATTGTAGTTGCCATGCTGATTAGCACAGCAATATGTTGCGGCAAAAAAATAGCACTAATCATAAAAGCTGCTGCACCACACAAACCAACAATCACGCCAATTAAAGGAAAATATTTAGCTGAATGATTAAGATCATCTTCTTGGAAATTGGCAAATTGCGGTACAGGAATACGGGTAAAAAACCCAAGTGCTAATAAAAAATAGCGCCACTCTTTAACTAGCATTGGATTGCTCACTCACGCCAGCTTCTGCGAAGCTTGCCATTTCATTTAAAAAATTTACTGCCGATTGCACCAATGGATAGGCCAGCACTGCACCTGTGCCCTCACCTAAACGCAAACCTAAGTTTAGTAGTGGCTTCGCATGCAAATGATTCAACATTAATTGATGCCCTGCTTCATCTGAACAATGAGAAAAAATACAATACTGCAAAATCGTTGGCTGCATTTTAGCCGCAACAAGTAATGCGGAGGTCGCAATAAAACCATCAATTAATAACACACAATTCCGCTGTGCAGCACCTAACATCGCGCCAACCATCATCGCAATTTCAAAACCACCTAATGCCGCTACCACCTTAATTGGGGCGCTGTTATCTAAATGGTGATACGCCAATGCCTTTTCTAAAATAGCTACTTTACGTTGTACGCCTGCATCATCTAAACCTGTTCCACGCCCAACGCAGTTTGTAATTGGGATATCACACAATACACTCATCAAGCAACTAGCTGATGACGTATTACCGATACCCATTTCACCAAAGCCAATCACATTACTGCCAGCATCTGCCTCTTCATAGGAAATCTCAGCACCAGTAGTAAGCGCTTGCTCACACTGAGCCAATGTCATAGCAGCGGTGTATAAAAAGTTATTCGTGCCGCGTGCAATCTTAGCGTGCGTTAATTGTTCAGTGGGTTGAAATTCTGCATTCACACCACTATCAACCACGCGCAACGCCACATTATGTTGCCGCGCAAACACATTAATCGCCGCACCACCCGCTAAAAAATTTAACACCATTTGTGCCGTAACAGCTTGCGGATAAGGACTCACACCCGCATCCACAATGCCATGATCACCTGCAAAAACCAGCATAGCAGGTCGATTTAACACTGGCTTTAAGGAGTTTTGGATTTGCCCAATTTGTAACGCAACCGACTCTAAAGCACCTAAAGCGCCAAGCGGTTTGGTTTTGTTATTGATTACATGCTGTAAATTAGCTGCAATATCCGTATTGATTGAGTCAATCGGCTTCTGATAAGTCATCATCGTCATACGACATGACTATAGCTTAACTATCAGAAAAACAACAAATAAAAAAGCCGCAAAGCATTCACTTCGCGGCTTCTTTTTAAATGCGCTTAATAAAAAGCGTTTCTGCAAAAATTTAAGCAGGAATACGTAACATTTGGCCTGGATAAATTTTATCTGGATGGCTTAACATCGGTTTGTTTGCTTCAAAAATCTTCATGTACGAATTAGCATTACCATAAAATTGTTTAGCAATTTTAGATAATGTATCACCACTCACAACCGTATGGAATTGCGCATCCGGCTCAACGTTCGTTACCGTCATATTATCTTCAACGCTTTCAACACCTTTAACATTGCCGCAACATAACAAAATCTTTTCCTTATCCGCCTGTGTATCGACGATACCCGCAACGCTCACCGCTGCCGTTTTACCATCAAAACCAATCTCTAAGTTTTCTGCGCCTAAACCCATCTTAGTCACATAACCTTTAATCGCATCTGCCGCCGCTTTATTCGCAGCGGCTGTTTTTTCTGCTTTATCTGAAGTTGCCTGCGCCTCCTCTGCAGCCTTCGCTTCACCGATACCTAATAGTTTCTCACCAGCATCTTTAATAAATGAAAACAAACCCATTTTCTTCTCCTTTTTTTACATTGTTAAATGTTGCCAGCTTCACACTAGCGAGTACAATCGACGCCACAATCTTATGTCAAAACTATTTTTTTTACTACTTTTCAAATATTAAATATCATTAAGTGTTCCCAGTCGAATAATATTTGCTATAATGCGCGACTGCAATTAATTCATTAGTCGCAATGGCCCGATAGCTCAGTTGGTAGAGCAGCGGATTGAAAATCCGCGTGTCACTGGTTCAATTCCAGTTCGGGCCACCAGTAAAATCAAGGACTTACAGCTTAATCGCTTAAGTCCTTTTTTATTGCGGGTTAGCTCTGGGGTTAGCAGATGACTTCATGTGTCCTCTTTATCTTAATTGATAACGGTTAATAAAGTCTGTCTGAAATTGACTAAAATAAATCTAATTAATCAAGCTAGCTTATAATAGATTCAATTCAAAAAAAGCAGCCCTATTATGAACCTCGCATTAATAGACAATATTCGGCTGGAAGCCAACGCAAAGTTAATTCCATCTAATAAAAGTATATTAGGTCAGTTTATGACCCCTTCCCCCATTGCTGAGTTTATGGCCAACTTACTTACTAATGATAACGAGGTTGAGTTAATGGATTGTGGGGCTGGTATTGGCACACTTACAATTGCCGCAGCCAAAAAGTTAAAAAATATTAATACAATTGAGCAATGGGAAATAGATCCCATTATGCGTGAATACCTTGCTGGCAACACTAAATCACTAGGAATTCCGTTCAAAATACGACATGAAGACTTTATCGAAGATGCTGTTAAAAATATTCTAAATGGTACTGGAACACGTTTCACGCATGCTATTCTTAATCCACCCTATAAGAAAATCAATAGCAACTCTAATCACCGTAAATTATTAAGAACTGTCGGTATAGAGACTGTAAATCTTTATACTGCATTTCTTGCACTTACTATATTACTAATGAAGGATGGTGGCCAAATTGTGGCAATAATTCCTCGCTCTTTCTGCAATGGCACTTATTACAAACCATTTAGAGAGTTCATGATGAAGCATTGCGCTATAGAGCACATTCATCTATTTAAATCTCGTGTTTCTACCTTTAAAGATGATGATGTGCTACAAGAAAACATTATTATCAAACTCGTTAAAGGTCGAACTGTTTCCAAGGTAGAAGTGTCGTCGTCTGATGACAATAAATTTACCAATTTGAAGCAGTATGATTTTGAACCATCTAACATTCTTAGCCAAAATGATCCTGAAAAGTTTATACGCATTCCAACCAGTGATGTACATCTTGAGTTTGGTGAATCTAAATTATTTGAACATACGTTAGGTGATTTGGGGCTACAAGTAAGCACTGGACCTGTCGTAGATTTTAGATCCCGCCAATTTTTACTTCGCGAGCCTGCTGATAACTCTGTCCCCATCCCTTATCCTCATCATTTTGTCGATGGCTTAATTGAATACCCCAAAACGCATAAGAAGTACCCTAACGCGATGGTCTATGATGATTCAATAAGTAAACAGTTTTGGCCATCAGGTTACTATGTGCTGATCAAGCGATTCTCATCCAAAGAGGAGCGTAGACGTGTTGTCGCCTTCTTTGTTGAACCAGACTCTTTCAAAAGCAATCTGATTGCATTTGAGAATGGCTGGAATGTATTGCATATTGCTAAGAATGGGCTAGAGAAGTTTATTGCAAGTGGCTTAACTTGCTTCCTTAACTCCACTGAAGTTGATAATTACTTCCGCGTTTTTTCAGGTCACACCCAGGTCAACGCCACTGACTTAAGAAATATGAATTTTCCTTCACTAACCACTCTTGCAGAAATAGGCAAACAATTCATACCAAGTATGACACAAAGTGAAATTGATGTAATTGTAGAAAGCTACAAATGACCATTCAACAAAAACTAACGGAAACCTTATCAATTCTTAATCAGCTAGGCTTACCAAGGCAGCAACTTAATGAAAGAACGGCACTTTGTTTGTTGTGTTTACTTGACATGAAACCTGATAGCGATTGGAGTGATGCTGATAATCCGTTAGTAGGTATTACACCGATTATGGATTGGTCTCGACTTCATTACGGAAAAGACTATGCTCCAAACACTAGAGAAACTTTCAGAAGGCAGTCCATGCACCAGTTTATTGATGCTGGTTTGTGTCTATATAATCCTGACCAGCCTGATAGACCAGTTAATAGCCCCAAAGCAGCATATCAAATTGAACCGAATCTCTTAAATGTGCTTAGATTATTTGGAACACCTGAGTTTCATATGCAAATGACAGAGTTTTTATCTATGAGGCAGTCACTTGTGGATAAGTATGCAAATGCAAGAGACATGCAAATGATTCCAATTGGGCTTAAAGATGGTGAAGTAATTAAACTATCTGCCGGCGAACATTCACTGTTAATTAAAGAAATTATTGAGGAGTTTGGCCCAAGATTTGTGCCAAATAGCGAACTTATATATGTCGGAGACACTGGTGACAAGCATGGTTATTTTGACACAGAATTACTGAATAAGCTTTCGGTTAAGCTAGATAACCATGGGAAAATGCCTGATGTTGTAATTTACGATACAACACGAAATTGGCTCATTTTGATTGAGTCAGTAACTAGTCATGGGCCTGTAGATTCAAAAAGACACTCAGAATTAGCGACATTATTTAAAAACTGTACAGCCGGCCTTGTATATGTTTCTGCATTTCCTAACAAAAAAGTGTTTCTGAAATACTTGCCTGAAATTGCTTGGGAAACCGAGGTATGGGTAGCTGATTCTCCGACACACATGATTCACTTTAACGGAACACGGTTTTTAGGACCTTACTAAAGCAGAAAATAATAAGCTATTACTTTGATTGGGAGGCCATACATTCATAAGTTGATATGATTGATCAAGGCCTAGTTTACCTTTCAAATAAATCCAAAACTTTGTTATCCTTAATTGTATTTCAAATGATTAATGAGTTGAAATGTAAGAATAAGTTGCAGATTGAGAAGTGTTACTTTAAAACAAATGCTTGTTGGCCAATTAAGTTTTTCTGCACTCTAACCCTCCAAACAGATAAAATAAACACTAATCAATCTACAAATTTTAAGTTACCTATTTTTCATAATTACGTCAACATAAATAGTAAGTCCATGTACAGCAACGTCTAGCCAATCAAGAATCACCATGCTAACTGGGCTATTGGAAATAGATAATATAGTAGTTTTAGATATGAGAAGATAAGTTATGAAAACTCAGTCTTCAGTTGGACCTGGCAAATATGATCTTGAGCAAAAAAAACTCAAGCGAGCAAAGCTTATTCTAAGTATTTATTCCATGCCCGAAATCATTGAAAAAAGTCTATCCAATCTTAAACGTTGGAAAGCAAATAATGTCTGGTGTTCAGCTTATACGGAATGGCAAAAGATTATGGAAAGTGGCGACCAAAAGACGATTCGAGATGCCATGATTAGTGAATCTGAGCGATCAACTAGATTAAGGCAGTCACCACCATATGTTGGGTTGTTATCAAAACAAGAAGTGATGATGGTTAATCAGGATATTATCAATTTCAAATAGTAGTCAAACGGTCACCAATTATTTAACACTTAATGGCAACTAAATTCCCATTGCTGACTGTGATAATAGAACGATGATCTAATTTAATTAGAGGTAACATTCCAAGCGGTGAGACCACATTTATATGATCTAACCGCGTCTCTAAAATCGATTATAACCGACTAAGCCCATCTACCGATTTTGATACTTATCTAGACTAGAATCTAGATATGCGCAGTAATGAAGTCAAAGGACATTTGAATCTTTTAGAGTCAATCTTGAATGTCACCAGAGTTTTTCAGATATTTAAATAATTAATGGGTTATTATTTACACTGTTAATAATGAGTCAAAATTAAAATTGAGCATATCAGGCTTAAGGTCAAACCGTGGGGATATTTATCAAACGCTTGTTGCCTTTGATTGGGCCTTGTTTGTCCTTACTGACCCTCAGTTTGAATGGATTGATGTTGATTCAACTCAATATGCGGTGGATGATGTTGTCATTGGCAAATCTGATGGCACGATCATTTGTTGTCAATGTAAAAAAAACCAACCGGATTTTAGAGCTTGGTCTCTATCTGATTTGTCGGATGAATTGGAGAAAGCCGCCAAAACATTAGAAAATCACTCAAATATTAATGTTCGATTTTACTCGCGAGGAGAGTTTGGTCTACTCTCAAAGCTAAGAGAATTCGCAATTTGCTATAGTTGTGAAGCGGATTATCTCAAAGCCTTGACCAAAGAGCATACCAGTACGAACAACTCATTAATGCAAGTCATTTCCAGCGTTGCAGCTAACCTTACAAGCTATCAGTTTCTTATTCGCACTTCTTTCAATATTGACCCAGATTACGACCAAAAAGAGCTTTCATTGCGCGAACGTTTGCGTAATATAGCCAGTCAGTCAAATGCTGCCTTTGATGCGCTTTGGACGCAGCTGGATTTGCTTGGCGGACATATCTCAGCAGGTGGTTTATCAGCTTCACCAAAGTTTAGACTGACTAAAAGTGACATAAAGGAAATTGTTCATCAGTCTGGAGCAGTGTTAGCGCCGCCAATGGCAGTGAGTGACGTGCAGACATCTTTTTCAAGAACATCGGCTATAGGCAGAAATTGGCAACGCGACATTTCAGGTCATCGTATTCAAACTAAAACAGTTAACGAACTTCTTAATGCTATCAACGATAAAAAGCGATCGATTTTACTAACTGGTCTCCCAGGTAGTGGCAAAACTTGTGTAATGCTCAGTTTACAAGAGGCTCTTGAGCAAAGATCTAAAACGCAGTCAGATTTATCAGCCCTTTTTATTCAATCGCGCGAATTTGCTGACTTTACAACGGCTGCCGAACTTCAAGCACAGGGGTTACATAATCAATGGGTAGAACAAGCAGCTCGATTGGCAGAGCATAAATATGTTGTAGTTGTGATTGACTCTTTGGATGTGCTATCAATTGCTCGCGAACACAGTGTACTAACTTATTTCTTGGCGCAAATAGACCAACTATTATTGATACCAAACCTCAGTGTTGTAACAGCTTGTAGAGACTTTGATCGTAAATACGATGCTAGGATTGCTACTCGCGAATGGGATTTTGAACTGAAATGCCCACCATTAGATTGGGAAGCAGAGGTGTTGCCATTATTAAAAGCACTTAATATTGATTCAACAGTAATTGACGCTACTACAAGAGAGCTCATTCAAAACCCGCGCGAATTGTCTTTGTTTGTTGAGTTGGCGCAACGAGGTGGCAGTTTTAATGTGGTTACAAGCCAAGCATTATCGCAACGCTACCTAGATATAATAGTTAAGGCTGATACTAACCTTGGAGATGTTGCTTTAAAAGCAATTGAGCATATGGCTTCGCTTATGCTTCAATCTCGAAGCCTATCTATTCCTACTCAGCAATTTGATACGTCGCCAAATATAGCAAGAGCATTACGTAGCTTAAATATCATTCAAGACACTCACGATGCAAGTATTACTTTCGGTCATCAAACACTCTTAGATGTGCTAGTAATAAGCGCGGCAATACGTAAAGGTGTAACACTTAATCAGTTTATTCAAGGTCTGCCACCAGTGCCTTTTGTAAGGCCGAGTATACGAAGTTTTGTGGCTCAGTTGGCAGTTGGGGAGCGTTCTGTATTTAGAAAGCAAGTGCGAGCAGTCTTAACAGGTAACTCTGCTTTTCATATTCGCAGACTAGTTGCTGAATCATTTTCACAACTTAATCCATTTGACGATGATTGGCCTTTACTACTGGATTTGCGAAACAACCATCGCGAGATTTTTCAAGTTATTTATCAGCAAGCAAGCTCAGTCCAGTGGCATCATTTTTGGTTTAAACATTTAGTACCTGTTTTGAAAGACTCACAAGATGCCGATGGATTAACTGCGCATGTTTATCGAGTGTCTCAGTGGAAAAATCAAGATGCTAGTGGAGTTTTTACATTTTGGATGGAAGCTTTAGCAATCAGTTGGCTGAATAGCAACAATATTGCAACACAATTAGACCTTTATCTGAAAGATATTAACAAAGAACATCTATTTTTAGCGTTGCCTTTGCTAGAACACTTAATAAAACTGCCTAAAACTAACCATAGCCTCTTAGGTGCTGCAGTTGCACGTTTTGTAGAAGCTGGCGCGGTTAATGATGACTTGCTATGGCACTACATGACGAGTGAAATCGACGACGAGGTGATTCTACAATATCGCTTTGACAAAAAACTAAGATGCCAGCCGCATGAGTTTGGGTCAAAAAGAGAGAGTTTCTTAAGTGATAGGATGGTACATTCAACTTCTTTGCTAGATTTAGCTTTGGGTTCTGTCGAGTATTGGAGTGAGGTTCGTACTAAACGAAATGGTAAAACGCGTATAGGGTTTCGGCAAGGCTATTTAAAAGAGACCTCATACAGTGACACGCATACCAAAATAGGTATTCGACATGTAGATAGTGAGCGAATATTGTTTGATGCGATTGAAACGGCGATTATTCACCATGCCAATAATAACTCGCAATGGTGGTGCGGTAACCGTGAGCGGCTTTGCTTTAATCATGAGGGGGCATTATGTTATTTGGCTATATTAGCCTTAACTAAAAACCCTCAAACCAATTTAGATGTAATTGCTCGTTTGTTGTGTAATAGAGATTTGTTAGAGTTTAGCCTTTCGTTTGAGATTGCTAATTTAATTAAGTCAGCATTTATTTACCTTGATGAGACCGCACAAGATGCTGCGATAGCAGCAATGCTAAACATATGGCAAAAGAATGGAGAAACGGAGGAGAGCGATCGCTGTTGGAAGATAAAAAGAAGATTGGAATATATAACAGCCATTCCATGTCAATTGCGTACAGAAAAGTCGCAATCTTTAATGGATCAACACGAAAAAATAAATGGCAGATTTATTTTACAACCAGATATAGGTATGCGTGGTGGCACTGTATGCGCGCCATTCTCTTACGAAGTTTTCCTCAATGCAAGTGATGCCGGATTGTTAAGCTTGTTAACTCATTATACAGGTTATGGTAGGGACGGCTGGTCAGATGATTTAGTCGGCGGTGAGTCAGAAGTTGGATGGCAACTACGTGAGGCATCTTCTCGTCAACCAGTTCGCTTTTTAAAGGTTCTGTCCACTTATTGGGCTATGATTTCAGCTAAATTTTGTGATGAAATCATGGATGGTATAGCAAGCCATTTAGCGCATCGCTTTGGTAACTTGCAAACAAATAGGGCTTGGAATCCAATAGAAGAGCCAGATGGAGTGGGTCTAGCAAATGATGTTTTAAGTGAGTTGGAGAGACATCCAGCACACTGGATTCATAATCGCTCAGCTGCAAAAGCATTAGAAGCATGTTCGCATGTGATTGAAGATATAGATAACTCAACGCGAATAGCATTTATGGCAGTTGGTTTTTCTACCCTCGCTGAAACCAGCATAATCATTGGTGATTCAGACGATGTTCTGACTAGCGGACTTAATATGAAGTCTGGCAATGTTGCCGAAGCATTGATGATTGTCGCTACAAATCTTTTAAAAAATCAGATAGCTTTACCTGAGTTGTTAGAGCAAACACTTTGTCGATTTTCCCGTCACGAAAATCCTGCCGTTCGTGCGATGATTTTGAGGCGATTAGCATACTTCCAAAGTTTCAATCCAACTTTAGGGTGGCATTTGTTTAAAAGTGCCATGCAAAATTCAAAAGGGTTATGGATAATTGCAGAGCCTTGTCTTTATTACGCCTATCATAAGAACTTTGGAATAGTCAGTCCATTTCTGGAGCGTATTCGAGCAGATGGCTCCGATAAGGACATGGAAGTTTGGGGACGCATCTCTGCGCTAGCTGTGCTAACTGGACACATTGATTTGTCTGGTTTTTTAGAACAGTTAAGTACAGTAGACAACTCAGTTGCATGGAAAGGGGCTTCAGATGTGTGGACTCATTCTGAGAATATCAAGCAACATCGTGAAAAATGTCTTGCTGGGATTGAAGCTGGTCTGAATGCCAGTCATGAACACTCAATTATTGTTGCAAACCAACTTGAACATATTTTTCGCGATAACAAACCACCTGTGGTTGTACCACTGCATTTGATTCAACGATGTTTTGAAATATTCAATAATAATGAGCAAAACAAACATCATCGACTTCATGGATTTAGTGAATGGTTGAATGCAATATCACATTCAACCCCAGAGCTTGCACTAGATTCTGCAACAGAATACGTTGAATACATTAAAAATGTTAATACTTATTTTTACGATCACAATGACGAAATGATGCACGTAATGACGCACCTTTTTCGTGAAGCTGAAGAGAGGGAAGAGTCGGATCAAGGCCAAATGTTAAGTCAAGTTGTTAAGTTGCAGGATGGGTTGCTAGCAATCGGTTTAAACTCTGTCAATGATTGGTTCCACGCGGTTGAGCGTATTTAATATCAAGGTTAATATAAAAAGCAAAGGGGTCAGTTCCGCCATTAAATTTTTACCACTACTTAATGAGTTAGGAATTTTGGGGAACCCTGCTTCAGGTCAGCTTAGTTATTCAAAACATTTATTTCTCTTAGAAATTGACTGTCTGCTTTGTCACCAAAGTTGACGTTAAAGAAAAATTAATCGTCCTGTAATTCTCGTTCTTGAGGGTGTAAATGGCGCAACTAATTGAAAACTAAGGACATGTTGAATCTAGCGTGGAATTTTATTTAATGTGTAAATTGATTTATTTAGCAAGTTGGGGATTTAGTCAAAATGACCTTGCTCTAGTAAATCGCATAGTTTTGGAATATGAGCACCGTAATATAGATGTTCAACCTCATATGTAGTCTCAAAATCTTCTTGAGTTTTTACACTGGTAGTAAAAGTAAAGGTTACCGTATAATTTATTATATGGTATATTCTATTATACGGTTAAACGATGGTAATTAAGGCGGATTAAGTGGCTAGACTCGACTCGGTTGAATATAGGTTGTTAACATTAAGGCTTTTGCTGCAATGGGAAGGCTATTTAAACAGATCTAGAGTGGCAAATTTGCTTGAGCTTGGCGATGTTAGAGCAAGTCAGTGGATACAAGAATTTAGAAATCAATATCCATCATGGTTAGAGTGGAATGCTAAATCCAAGTCTTATCATGCTACTTATGAAGCATTTAAGGGGATGAACAGTAAAAACAATGCCATATCACTTTCAAAATATTTGAGTCTCGTTAATACGCCACATGTAATATCTGACTCAGAAGATTTTGTTTGTTCAGCTTTCCCAGAGCTATCCACTCCAGACCCAGAAATATTTTCTGGGATTAGCACAGCTATTCGTTATAAATCAGACATCTCAGTTTTGTATCGTTCTATGAGTGAACCTAAATCACACGAACGACTTATCACACCTCATCACTTGGTAAGAGTAGGTAGAAGGTGGCATATGAGAGGATATTGCTCTCTCAATCATGATTTTAGAGATTACAGCCTAGGAAGAATTGTTAAGCTCTCTATCCTGAATATGTCTAAAGGGAAGCCTGAGTCCGAAGATGCAAGATGGAATAAGTTATTGAATGTTAGATTAATAGCGCACCCAGAGCTTACGATAGACCAAGAAGATGTCATTAAATATGAATACTTTGAAGGTACTTCATCTAGGGTTGTTTCATGTAGAGCTGCACTAGTAGGATATTTTATACAAGACATTAGAGCTGCAACTGACATTTCAAATCATAAGCCGCCAGAATATCAAATTGCTATTTCCAATATTGAAGAAATTTTACCATGGATGTTTAAATGAAAAATCCATCCACAGAGTTATTTAAACAGCTTCCAGATAGGATATTTACGCCACTGGCATCAACAAATAGACAAAGATACTGGTCTGTATTATGTGCTATATATAAGCATAAATTTGGCCCAGATGCTCCTATCCCTCCTACATATGGATATTTAATATCAGATATACATCGGTTTATAGAAAACTACATAACTTACGATGACGTATGGGAAGATGAAGATGATAACTCTTCAGAAACACCTTTAAATATCAGGGCAGTTAGTATTTTCAATAGGCTCAGTGATGCTGGTTGGTTTGTTGTCGAAAAACATATCATGGATAAAGTTGTGACTATGCGGCCTTCAGTAGGCCAATTTTTAAGCACGTTGGTTAATTTCGCAGAAAAAGGTCCTGTTTTCGTTTCTGGAAAAATACGTTCAATTGCAAATCTAATTGAGCAAGTTCAGTCAGGTCAGGCTAGTGGGGATAGCCTTAGAGAAGCTGCTGAACAATCAAGAAATTTAATACAACATATTCAAAATACCAGCATGAATGTACGTGAATTAATAGATTCGCTTAATCCATTAGTATCAACGTCTCAATATGTACGTTCGTTTTTCCAAGACTATATCCAGCAATATTTTATTGGGGATTATAAAGACTTAAAAACACAAGATCATCCTCTTACTAAACGTAGACAGGTAATAGATGCAACTGAACTCATATCAAGCAATACAAAGCAAAGAACAGCGTTAATTGCTTGGTATTCTCAATATCTTACAAAGGGTAATGATGATGAGGCCGCACATTTATTAGAAATGGACTTTTCAAGAGTATTTGCTTTAGAAGGAATTGAGGATTTTCTTAATAGACTCGATGATGAACTTAGAAGAGCTAACCGAAAAGCCTTGGCAGTAATTAACTACAAAGTTAGGTCTACAAGACCTTTAGATGATTTGATTCATTTAGCTATAAAAAATATGACTAATTTTAATGGGACTGATGTAGAGACTCCATTTGCAAGTCAGATGCTTATGTCGGGTGCTCGGCTATATGAACCTAAAGTTAATGTTGAAAAGCTTAAACCTGAACCACTAAGAAAGAAAACCGTTTCATTTAGAGAAATAGCTATTGCAAGGCTAATGCAAAAAGCAAGAGATGCTAGGTCAGTATCGGCAATTAAATTAACAAAATATGTAGATGCTAACTTGGTAGAAAAACAAGTGGCTACAAATGATGTTTTAAGCATTAAGAGTATTGAAGATTTACGTGCATATCAGACATTACAGGTTGTTTCTATGGCTCAGTCAGCTTCTAGCTATGAGCTAAAACGCGAAAGCAGAATGATGGCAAGAACATTTGATGTAAACAGGTCGGGAACAAATGAAATTGGTCATCCATTTATTTCAGGTAAACCATTCATAGTAAAACATAGGCAAGGGTCTAGTACAACTAATAAAAACGGTGGTAAAAATGAGTAGCTATTGGTCGAAAATTGCAGATACAACTAACGGGATTTTTACTGAAGATGATTTTGAGTCTGCTTCATATCGTCTCATCATGGATCAGGCTATTTATTATTCAGACAGGGGTAGCAAATTAAGTTTTAGCATTATAGAAAAGCATGAAAAAGAATTTAGCAAGGTTCTTGAACCATTAGGTATTGAGTTAAAAGTGAACAGGGTTCATATGTATGCTGTTGCATTACCAACACATGTAAAACAATCACCATCTAGTAAATTAGAAACGTTATTTGCTTTAGTTCTGAGAGGTATTTATGAAGAAAGCTTGCGTCAGGCTACACAATATTTAAGCGAAACAGGCGAGGTGTTTTGCAATTTACATGATTTGGAAGAAAAGTATCGTTTAATGGTCGGTGATGATTTACCAACGGGTAAAGGGCCTTTTGAGGTTTTAATGCGCACAGTTCAGCGTTGGGGAATTGCAAGATGGATTACTGAGGATGAATACTCTACCGATGGAAGTTTTGATGAAACTGGAATTGCAATTAGACCTGCAATTGTAGATGTGCTTGGTGAAACTGCATTAAAAAAACTTGCACTATGGAAACAAGAAGAAAATAGTGGCTTAGATTCTGATTTGCAAAATCTTGATGTTATAGATATTAATGAGGTAGAGGCTAATGATAAAGCTTGAATTTGTCAGAGTTGTACAGTTCTATTTGAGTGAAAAGGAAGAACTCAAAATAGAGGAATCAACGGGTATATTTGGTCCAAATGCTGTTGGTAAAAGTGCATTCTTAGATGGCATTCAAATTGTGATGATGGGTGCCAATCAAAGCTTAATGTCATTTAACGCTCAAGCAGATGAAAAAACAAAAAGAACAATTCGCTCCTATTGCTTAGGGCAATACGGTCAAGGCGAGCAGCGTGCGAGGGATAATGCCACAACATACATCACATTAGTTTGGAGAGATACAGAGACTACCAAACCTATCTCTACAGGTGTTTGCATTTATGCATCTTCAAGCGAAGAAAAGCACAAAGTTTTGGGTCGATATGTAGCTCCAGGTGTTGACTTGTTGTTATCTGATCATCTAGAGATAAAGGGTGACGTAGAGCAACCTATGGAATGGTCATCATTTAGACTACTGTTGCAAAGAAAAAGTGAATCCGCTACAGGTATAAAAGATGTTTTTTACGAAGACGGTAAAGACTTTGTAGTAGGACTATTGTCAGAGTTAAGGGTGTCAATGGGGAGAATACCTGACTATAAAGCTTTCACTCGTTCATTTAAATTCGCAATGAGAATGCGTTTTGATAAATCCATTGACCATATTGTTAGATATGAAATTCTTCAAGACAGCCCAACAAATACTGGTAAATTTAAAGAGATAACAAACTCATTTAAACAACTCAAAGAATTGATTGCTAGAGTTTCCACAAAAATAGAATCAGGAAAGAAAGTTGCTGAGTTATACAAAACTGTTAGAGAAAACCATATAGACATCGCAACATGGAAATCAGTATCAGCCAGAGTGAATCAGGCTATTTGCCACGCCAATTATGAAGAAACTTCTGAGGAGCATGAAGAGCTTTCTGCAAAGGTTAGAACAAATACACAAGCACATGAAGTTGCTTCAAGAGCGCTTAGTGAACTAGAAACCAAAACTCAAACAGAGTATAGAAAGATGGTTTCACATACATCTCATAAAGATTTTGGAAAAGCTCAAAACGATAAGATAAATGCTGAGAAAAAGAAAACTGCATCGATAAAAACAATTCAACAACTATTCTCTCAAGCATCTCAAATATTGCGTAACATTTCACTGGATTCTACATTTGCTGGGTATGACAACGATATAAGAAAGGTTGAAAAACAACTTATATCTAAGAGCGAAGTTTTTGAGTTTGAAGAAAATGAATGTATCGAACTTTTATCTGAATTATCAAACTTGGCTAAGGTTTTGGCGGGATATATCCTCAATGGCCCAATGAGAGATAATGGACAAAGCATCAATTTGGCTGGCAGAGAAATTGAATTGATAGGTCAAAATATTTCTAGGCTAAACACAGGTAAAGCTGATTTGAGGCAAGAAACAATTTCTTTAGTCACTGAATTTTCACGGAATGGTTTGTCAGCAACGCCTGTTTGCGATTTAGTTAGAGTGTCTGACACAAAGTGGCAACCTGTAATCGAATCATATCTTGCTAGTAATGTAGAGGCGTTGTTGCTGCCAGAAGAACAAGAAGAGTCCGCATATAACCTTTATCGAGCAATGGATTCCAAGAGAAATATATTTAATGTAAAAGTAGTCCGTTCAGCCAATTTTAAGTCTGATAGTAAATCATCCTTTAAAGCTGGTTCGGTTGCTGAATTGATTGAAGGTGAGAACCAATTGGCTGTCGCCTATTTAAGAAGTCAACTTGGGGACTTGATGCGAGCCAATAGCGATAAAGAAGCCTTATCTACAACTAACACATTAACGAGCGATGGGATGTTGCATAGACGTGGAGCTTTTGAGCGTCTGAAATTAGTTAAAGAGAGTCAGTTGAAAATTGGAATACAAGTTAAAGGTAGATTGGAACGGCTAAACAGAGAGCTAAAAGAACATGAACAACAGAAAATGGCATTAGAAAAAGTAGGCAATGCTCTAATGCAATATAACCAGCAATTAACTAATCTTCATGGCGAACTACCGCAAAAGAGTTTAAAAGATTACTTTGAAAGATTAATTGAAGCTCAGTCTGAACTTGAAACTTCTGAATCCATACTTTCAAATCTAACAGATAGTGAATACCAAGAAATCTGCAAAAATCATGAAACGCTTCTGGGTGAGCGTCAAACTGCAAATCAGTTAGTGCAAACTGCATTAGAAAATAAATCTAAAGCTGTAGCTGTGCATGAACAATCTGGTAAGAATCTTGAAAAAACCCTAATCGAGTTAAATTCATCTACTGAATTGTTAGAAAACGCTGAAAGGGAGGTTGATTTTGATCCAAGAAGGTCAAGTGAGTTTTGGGATGGTTTAATCGATAAATACGATATTGAATATAACCAAATGCAGTCAAAAATTACTGAAAAGCTAAGAAAGTTAGATGGGAACCTCAGTAATGTATTGTCAAATGCTTCTAGAAGCTTTGGTGAGTTCTTAATATACAACGATGATAAGCCAAGTGAAGAAATTAGAGGTGATTGGAGATTGTCTGAAGAGTGGTTAACAAAAGAGTTAAACAGACTTGAGCAAACTGAGCTTCATAATTATCAAGAAGAGGCTGCAGAAGCATACAAATCAGCCCAAGATACGTTTTGTACTGATGTAGCTAGCATCCTATACGAAAACTTCAATAAACTTGATATTCAATTCAAGAGACTGAGAAACACTCTTGATAATTGCCCAACATTTTCAAATGGTGAACGCTATAGATTTAAATATGAACTGCGTCCACAGTTTAAAGAGCTTCACAGATTTGTGAACGATGTTGCAACATATGGCCCTCAAAACGATTTGTTAGGAGGACCAGGTGAAATTCCAGTTGAATTTGATTCTTTAGTTAATGATAAGGCGACGGCAACTTCATCGTCATTCATCAATCCACTTGATGATTATAGAGAGTTTTACGACTTTGATATTGAGATAAGGCGTGAGGATCCAATAACAAATGAGATAAAAATTATAGGGTTGCTTAGTGACAGATTAGGAACTGCATCAGGAGGTGAACATAGAGCACCGTTATATGTAATTGCTGGCGCAGCATTAGCATCAGCATACAGAATGGATGATAAAAACCCTGATGGGTTGCGGTTAATTCTTTTAGATGAAGCCTTTGACAAAATGAGCATGAATAACTTAGTTGCTACTATGCGATATTTTGAAGATTTAGGTCTTCAGGTATTGTTAGCAAGTCCAGGTGAAAATAAGGGAGCATTAGATGCATTCTTGCATCGATACTATGACGTATTACGTGACCCTTCTAACCAAACAATTTATTTTGAAGGGCATGATATTTCTATTGAGACTCGCATCATGATGAGAGCTGATTTACCAGAGTTTTATCCAGAGTTAATTGATAAAGAAATGGAAGCTGTCATTAAAGAACAAGAAGTATTGTTACATGGATGAATTAGCAAATAAGTTACTATCAAAACTTCTTGAAGCTGCGGATAGGCATCATGCGGGAGCTAGAGCTAGAGAAGCATCTTTAACCATGGGTAATCTCAAGGATTATAGAGGCTTAAATCATAAAGCTAGGTTGTTATGTGAAGAATCATTATTAGCAGCTCAAAGTATTCGATGTATTAAAGTTATTAGAGACAAACATAACCCAGATGATGGGCTAATTGAAAAAGTTGAATTAATTGATATTGAGAAGCTTGCAAAGTTTCTTGGAAAAACCACTTTATCTTATAAAGTAAAAAGCGCATTTGAAATACTTGAACATCACTGTGTAGAGTTTCCTGTTCTACTTGACGTTCTAACAAAATGGGAGTCTTCTAATAAGATAAGAGGTTGTGGCCCAGATACAGCAAAAGATTGGTTGGATACTATAAAAGCAATACAAGAAGCTAAAAAAAGATTACTAAATGATTCAACTTCCTTACCAATACGCGAGTTCAGTGCAAAGCTTTTCAGAGACAGTAAAAGAGTTGAACATTTAACAGTTTATGCAGACGTTTTGTTGGCCGATTCAATATCGATTAAACCAAGAGATCAGAATGAAGTATGGCAAGAAGTTGGTCTTTTCAGGGAGGAGCAACCAGTTCTATTGTCAGGAAATGTCATCATAAAAAGAACGAAAGTTTCATCATGCCTTGATGAGCCATACACTGGATTTAAGGCTGATTCGGTCTTATCAATAGTTTCTGATGTCAAAATGTTGCTCACAATTGAAAATCTTACAACTTTTCATAGTGAGGCGAAGAAACGGACAGCTGATGATGTTTTACTTATTTATACTGGCGGTATGCCATCACCATCATGGAGACGAATGTACTTAAGATTGCTTAACTCAATCGAAAAATCTATTGATGTATACCATTGGGGTGACATAGATGAAGGTGGTTTTAGAATTGCATCATTAATATCAAAAGATGCTTTGTCATGCGGCCATGCAATAAAACCACACAACATGAGTCCCTTAACAATACCACCAAACCAAATGGTAAAAACCCATGAGTCTACAATTATAAAAATGAAACACTTTTGTCAGGAAGCTGGTTGGCACGAACTTGCAATAGAAGTTGAGAAAGCTGGAATAACAGCAGAGCAAGAATCAATTTAGCCTTCATCACAATTCAAAAAAACCCACGCTACATTCTGTTTTTAATTTAAGATTAAAATTCCACACACAATTCCAGATACCCAAAACTAAGTAACCTAAATAAGTAACTATTGAGGTGTCTTGAAGTCTGTATCCAAGTGCTAAAATAGTTACCCATGTGCAGCAACTTCCAGCCAATAAAAAACCACCATGCCAACTGGGTAAAAGATAACTTTGGTTGCGACTTACCTAATGGTGAATGGCGAACTGATGCGTACCCCACATACCCAGCTCCTTTCATCTATCTTGATAACGGAAAACCTAGATGTGAGTTAGCCCAATTTGGATTGGTACCCCACTGGGCAACCGATAAAAAGAAATTTGGTTTACGAACCTATAATTCGCGGGCTGAGACCGTTCATGAGAAACCAAGTTATCGAACAGCTTGGAAGCAAAGAAGATTCGGCCTAGCGCTCATGGAGAGCTTCTATGAGCCCAATTGGGAGTCTGGCAAGGCAGCCAGATGGCGTATCAAGAGAACCGATGCAAAGCCGATTGCAGTAGCTTCTATTTGGGAACAGTTTGTTGATCAGGAAACAGGAGAAATCATATTCTCGTTCTCAATGTTAACCATTAATGCTGACGGCCATGAAGTGATGAAACATTTTCATAAACCTGACGACGAGAAGCGTTCTATTGTTGTCTTAGAAAATAATGATTACATGAGCTGGCTACATGCTGACCATGATGAAGCTAGGAAACTTTTGAAATTGGCACCTAATGGATTTTTGGCGAGTGAGGTGGCGCCGAGGTAAAGTGATTACAAAGAATCATTTTCATTAATTATTTCAACACCGCGAACATCCAAAGAACTCGCTATCATGCCACCCTTGTTAGCTTTATCAAATGCTGATGTAACCGCTTGAAACTCATTGTAAACTGTAACAATGATCTCAGTAATATTATTGCTAACTTGGTTATACAAGGTAACCTTATATTTCTGTTTACGTCGAGACGTATTGTTGCGTCTGTCGCCTCGCCCCAGTTGAGTTGCTCTTGCGCCCATTTTATTCTTCTTGTTTTTGTTGATTTATTTAATGATAACTAAGATTGGGTATATTTTTACTCACCATAGAATAAAAAATACAAACTAGAGTATTAAATTTATGAAATTAAAATTGGTTATATTAGACATTTTCGATCCAATATAACCGTGAACTTTCTAGTTTCTATTAATTAATTTATCAGTAATATCATCATCTTGATTTAGCATTTCATCAAGCTGGTTCAAACTTCTTACCACAGCATCTTCAAGTGCATTAAATTCCATAACGTTATCAAGCGGATGAGATAAGTATACAAATTTGTCTTTATCATAAACCTTAAATTCTTCCGAGCTTGAATCTATCTTTTGTCTTTTTCCTTTATTATTTTGAGCAGTCATCCATTTATATAGATTGGTTTTTATCAAACTAGCTAAGTGTAATTTTCCTGCAGAACTTTGTGAAAAAAAGTGGCGATAATCATTACCTTGGATTTGGATTCCCACTTCGATTCTATTGCCATCAAAAGTCTTCTCAAAATAAATCATAATTCCTGGAGTAGCTCTTGAATAAAATGTTCGTGACTGCAATTTGAAGCCAGATACTTCTTTAAATTCAATATTGTTAACTAAACGATTCAGTAAATTGTCATAAGCAACTTTCCCAACTAAATCATGAAGCCTTAATTTTCTGATTAATTGCGATTTTTGGATTTCTTTGTAAAACTTCTCAAAATTGATGTCGTTATTAATAAATTTTGCAGAGAAATTAATCGTAGATTCAACGAGAGCTAACAGTGATTTCGTAGAATGAACGTAATCATTAACTACCTGTATCAACAAGTCAGAATCAGAATTTATTTCTCCAAGCCCAGTTTTTATATTTTCTAGGAGTTTCTCCCACTCCAAGACTTTCCAATCAACCTGTTCAACTTTTCCTTTGCTCATCATGCTTTTTGGAGCAAGTAAAAATTTATGCAATTTAATAGTTGTTTTTGTGCTTTTGTCCTTGTGGCTTGTTGTTAATTGTAATTTTCCATCCGAGTCAGTTTTAATCGCCATTTTATCAATAGCATTCTCAGAAACCTCAGACTTACTACAACCATCTATAATTGTTAATCTTTCAAGTTTTTTATTGTAACTTTCCAGTTGCTGAATGCTTGGAAGTGCTTTTAATTTTGCTTCAATAATCACTATATCCTTAGGTGGATTGAAAGTCTCATTATAGGGAATGATAATTAAATCTAAGTTAGACTTTTCTCTTAATGCAATCACTTTTGTTGGAACTTCAGCGCAGCCTTCAAATAAAAGTCTAATGATATTTTGTTTGATCAATTGCAATTGAACAGAATCGCTTTCAAGGATAAACGCAATAAAATTAGTATGAAACAGCTCACGTCCACCCCTAGACATTGTAAATGTTACCGACTTAGATAACGTTTCTTCAATATCGAGATTAAGTATTTCAGTCATTCATATTCCTTCAAAAAATTTATTATTAGAACTTAGTAATTTTGTTTATTTGAGCATGGTTTTTGTTAACTAAACCAGTGGCGACTCATTTTGTTGTTGTTTAAAATCCAATTCTGGATGCTTTTAAGCTTTTGCTATTAACTTCCAAAGCCAGACTTTCTAAAAATTTAATCGGAGTGGCTAAATCTTCCATCAACTTAACCTTGCGGTTCACTACCGAAAAGTCGCCAGGTGTTAAGTTATTTAGACTACGAACTGACTTCTCAAGTGGCAATAATGCATTCAAGTTATTACCTAACTTTATAAGCACTGACTTAAACATCTCCCACTTCTGGTCGGTAGTAAGGTAGTCAAACTTAATTTTAAATGCAAAGCGTCTCAGGCTTGCTTGGTCTAGTTTGTTAATCAAATTAGTTGTACAAACAAAAATACCATTAAAAGCTTCCATTTGTGTAAGTAACTCGTTTACCTGTGTGATCTCCCAGCTTTTGTTCGCATCACGCCTATCCTGTAAAAAGCTATCAGCTTCATCTAAGACCAGGACTGCATTTTCTTCGTGTGCTTGCTCAAACATTTCAGCTAAATTCTTTTCAGTTCCTCCCAGCCAAGGATCCAATATATCTGAGGCTCGTTTGACTATTATCGGCAGTTGAATTTCATCTGCAATATATCTTGCCAACTCACTTTTACCAGTTCCTGGAGGACCATAAAAACAAAATGTGCCGCTTTGATTTAGTTTTAATGCTTCGGTAATTTGCATGATATTGTGATCAGAGTTAATTAATGTGACATCATATTGTGTATGTATTGTATTTCTTGAACGGCTTTCATTGTGATTGAGAAGTTTTGAGCTACGATCTAATGTTTGTTCTATTAAGTCCCAAGAACTCGCTTGATCTGTTTCATCAATAACGCGCACTACTTTTGCAGCGATTTCATATTGTGCAGGAGACGTCTTCTCGTTTGAAGCAATCTTTTTTAACCATTCTTCAGTTGGATTAAATTGGCTTAAATAACGTCTGGCGACTTCTAGTCGAACATTAATTGGTGGAATCTTAAAGTGGATTGAATAATCAAATCTTCTGAGATAAGCTTCATCAATAAATGGATCGTTAGTAATCCAAAAAGCTGGGGATTTATTTCGCTCTAAAGTTCTATTTAACCAAGCTTTAGTTGTAATTGAAGATTCAGTTTTAAATAAGCTGTGACTTGTATCTTCAATAACATCTTCAATTTCATCAAACATCAGAAGCGTATTATTTTGATGCCTTAGTATTCTCTGAGATAAATTATAAGCATTCAAGCGAGATTTTCCATCAAGTGGATTACCATCTGCATCAGCAAATGCTATCTCATATAAATTAACATTCAAATCCTGAGATAAAGCCTTAATAAACTCTGTTTTACCAGTTCCTGGCTTTCCATAAATGAGAATATTTACTCCAATCTCATTAAGTTTTAATGCATTCGATATATATTTTTTTAATGTATCAATATCTTTTTTTAGATGAGGAAAGTCGTTTAATACTAAATTAGTTTTGCCTGTCCGCTTGAGAAGATCATTCAATATCATGTTCTTATCAAGAGTAGCTTCTGTCATTATGTTTGCTAATCTACTTGTCATTGAAAGCTTGTTTTCCAACTCAATTATTTCAGAATTGAGCGAAATTAACCCACTTTCAATCAGTGGTGATTCTGCATTTAATTCAGTTTTTATAGCCTCTTCACTATATCCAAGTATGTTCGCTAATATAAAGTTGAGATGTTTGTTAGAAATTTTGCTGCTTTGCTCACTAATAATAGAATGAAATTGAAAAAAATATTCAAGGATAGAAGTAAAAGCTAAAATTGCTTTAGCAGCTTCGCTTAAACCTAATAAATCGCCTAGCGCTTTTACATTATTAAAAAGTGGTAAATTCTCAAAAATTACTTCATTGCTTATCTGTTCCAATCGTTTCTTAAAGGCAGCAATGTAAGATTCCTTACTGTAAACAGGCTGGTCTATTGCTGATATTAATTTTGATTGGTTTTCAACTAACTCAAATTCTTGAATTTTTATTTTGACTATATTCAAAAATACATCTGAATTATAAAAATGATTAGAACGATAGTCTGATGTATCTTCAATCCAGTTTAATAATAACGCCATCTTTAAAAGCCAATTAGCTTGTATCAGATTGTAAGATCTAGTTTCCTCATCAGTCGTGATTTCGTCATAGCGAATAGACGTATTTTTTAAAAAGCTAGGTAAGTTTTGCATATTAATATCCCTATCATGTAAGGTGATATTATTGCTCATCATAGCGACATCATATGTCGCACATTGCCATATTTCTTTACATTTTAATTATTTTTACTTCAAGAAACCAAATCGTAAAACCATATCTTCTCGATAATTGTTTAGCATCAATTCAGACATCTTAATTAAGCTATCACAATCGTTTATGATGAGTTTCAGCTCTTCCAAGTGATTAAATGCCTTAGAAAGCTTAGCTCTAATCAGTTCTTTTTTACGAAGCTCTAGTGATTCTAGTAATAATTGATGACTTGCTAAATGTGCCACTACAGCAGCATGAAAGTCATCAAGAACATAATTCTCTCTAATGTCTTTTGTGTTTATTTTGAATATTAAATAGCCTTCACTTAATGACTCTATATCACTTGGCATATCAACATAATTAGTAATAAGGGTTAATTTGTCATATCCAAGAAATAATGAGCCAACTAATTCACTTACTAATTTGTAGTTTTTAAATTGAGTATTGCTGAGTATTTCAGCATTAATAAGCATCATATGCACATCATGCTCTTTAAACATTTTTTTAATACTGACGTGAAAATGATGTGAATAAAGTAATAGTGAATTGCTCACTTAAATTTAGCCCTAGAAAATTTGGTGTTAGCTCAACTAAAGATGTTTTAATAGAGGCTTCGCTTTTATAAAAGACCCTGCATTATTGAGCCAATAAATATGGACTGGCGGTTCTGCTGCATAGCTGTAAGTTCACCAGGACGCAATTCACCTACAGAGCTTTCAACGAAAGCATATTCTTCTTTTATTGATGTCAAAAGTTTGGTTTCTACCTTAGCTAGCGTGTCTAAACGAATCATAGCAAGAGCAATAAGATCTTTGACATCTTGAGATTGCTCAAGCAATTCGAGTTCTTTTTTCTTATCGAGTAGATGAACGTAAGTTTCCCTCAAGGAATAAACAACTACATCAATTGCAATTTGCTGTGCTTCTGTACTAAAAATGTTCTCAGACATTATATTTTTCCTATTTAATGTAGTTGTTAAATTCTGGTTTAATGATTTATATGTGGTGCATTTATATTTACGCCATCGCAATCAAAATATCCTTGTGCCCATTATTCAAATTTTGGATTTAATACACAATTAGTCATTATTTTCCTTTTTTATTCATATAGTTTGAGAGCATTTACTAACATATCTTTAATTTTATTTCGAAGTGTAAAAGGCGAACAAACCTCTATTTCATTACCTTGCCCCATCAACCACCAATGCAGTTGCCATGTATCGTTGACGGTTGCAGTAACTCTGCACCATTCATCAACATCTGGTTCTATTTTTTGATCTACAGAAAGTGGTGTTTCAGTGAGATAAGCAGTTACCCATTTTGCGCATCTTAACTCCAGTTTTATTGGCGCACCTTGATTAGCAAACTCACCCAATCCATTAGCGATAGACTCATCTAAGTTAAATCCCTCAGGCACTTTAACAACTTCGTCTAAAATCACTACTTTGCTAAATCGGTGCAATGCATATAACTGCGCTTCTGTGTAATCCCACGCACTAGCGACAAGGTAAGAGACTGCACCACGCATAATAAGTCCAAGTGGATGCAGCAAATATTCCTTAATTTTAGGGTTGTTAATTGGCTGATAATTGACACGTATCTGCTTGAGATCTAGCAAGGCTTGATAGATGTTTGCTTGCACTTCACGATCAATTGATGGTGCCAGCATGGGTTGAGATGGCGAGACAATACGTACTTTATTAAGCCAGTCTTTTGAGTGGTTGCTATTATTAGTTTCAAGTTTATCCAGTTTATCTTGCGCTTGATTAAACACACCTTGTAAACCATCTAACATTACAGGTGGTAATAGTTGCTTCATATGCGTTTTTACCAATCGCATAGCAAGCGCTTCTGAAACACTCATGCCTGGAATATTAAGATTTGTTCCTTTAATCCAGCGCCAGCCATAATCACGTGGGTTTTTATCATTGACTTCAATATCAAAAATCTCACTTAGCTCCTGCAAATCTCGTTGTACAGTACGAAGAGAAACTGCATACCCTGATTCATTTAACTTAATAGCAATCTCGCTGGCTTTATCCCATCGGCCATCCGTCTTCTTGTCATGCCGACTTAATGTCAGCATGCGCATCATTTCCCATTGGCGTAACAAGGTGGATTTTTTATCATTTTTCGGCATGATTAAATTTCATTCAAAACTGGAGGCGTAAATCCTGAAAAGAACCACACCAGTCGCACCATTGCGAGTGTATCCAACTTGCAGTATTCACGTAAACCTACCGTCAATTCTTGTTTTCGTTGCTCTGGTGTGTTGGGATGCACAATTTCTTTATAAGCCTCTTGGGCATCCCCACCGTTACCAACAGTAAGCTCTGTGTAATCTAGATCTGGTGCAATAGTCGGTAATACCGCTTTAATTGACCATGAGCCCATCATATCTGGATGATAGTAATTGTCACGTGCGATAGGTAACAAATCGACAACGCGATTGTTAATTGCCAATAGACCTTCAGCTAAGTCAGGAAAGAGTTTTGCAAGTTCTGAAATACGACTTTTCTCAAACGCCTGAACGTAAACAAAAACTGGCCCAGAGTTACCTAAAGTTTCTATCATAGTTTCAGCACAAGCTCTTCTTGGATCTTCACCTGATACGCTAAGAAACATTTCATGTTGCAATTGACCTTGCGACGTTTCGATATGGCATGACCATTGAAATGGCACTTGCGTACGAAATGGGTTTGTTTTTGCCCAACGAGGTACGGCTAAAGTAATCGTTTCAAAATCTAGGTAATAACGTGGATATGGGAATCCATCTAGTATCTTGGCAGCCTGAGGTAAAAGTTCAGTGACGCGAGTCTGGCTTAAACGTTGTACCCATTGCTGCTTTTGATTAAGCAACTCTACAGGAATTTGCAGTGCATCATTTATCCCTTTATTTTGTAAACTTGTTTTAACGGTTGCTCTCAATCGAGGAATTGTATTGAGTGGAAATTCTGGGGCCCAAGGCTTTACTTCATTACGTGAACAATAAGTTTTAAATGGGCACTCAAAAGGATCATTACATTGATTACCAATTTCTATATTGGGCTCATCACCTAATAAAGTATCGCGAGCATCATTGATCCAAGTGGGCACACATTCAAGCAGAGGTGAAACTAAGTCATCTAACTGTTCAAAATGGAATAAGCCTTGATAGTTATCATCACCTTGATACTCGAAGTCAGTATCGATATGTGCTAACTCAATTGAACTCAAGGAGATATTGTTTTGCTGAAGAATCCATGTTTGGATTGCACAATCATCAACATGATAAGGCTTAACACTAGCGCTAGATTTAACTTCAGCCATGCGATAGCCGTTTTCTGTTGGAATCAGTAAGTCCGATCTGACTAAAACACCATCATACTGAAATGTTGCCTCAAAAATGGGTAAGTCTGGATGATTTTGAAGTGCTAACTCAGTTGAGCTCAATGCATCTTTAAGGTTGCCGTCATCAATTAAAATGCCGTCAGGAAATAAACCCTGCGCTACATCGCCAACTTCATAACCAATCTTAAAACCTCGATCAGCTTCTACTGACACTTCCATTAATTCAGGTTTGTGGATTTGTAGCCATAAGCGCTTAGGACACTGACGCCATGCGGCAATACGTGATTTTGATAGACCGTGAATTGCCATGACTTAGTCCCTTTTTAGTTAGCTAAATAGCATATTAGCAAAGAGATGCGTCGTAATGTGACGCACCTAGTTTTTTATTGGTTTAAATTTCCATTAATTAAATACAATTTAAACTACAATAAATTTTCTAAATAAATTTAAGAAAGTAAATCATGCCTCAAATACACTTAATAGAGCGCGTTTCTGAACTTAAAATCACCAATAAAGAAAATCAGGAGTGGGATAGCTATTGCTGGAAAGTAACTGAAGAAACTGCAAATAAATTAGTAGGTGGCAATATTTATCTGCATCGCGCACAAGATAAACCTTCACATTTTGGTGGAGAAATTTTGTCATACAGAGTTTTAGGAGAGAATGACGGTTACTTGCCAGGCAGAATAGTTTTCAATTTTCGAGCAAGCGCTGATTGCAAAGCTGTCAGAGCAGGTAAAGATGGATGGGGTATGGAAAAAAAAATCGTTTGGTAGTTTAAAACGAGCAAAAATTAATTATGAATAATTTAAGTTTTAAACATCAAAAAAATAATTTAATTTAAGGGCTTAGGCTTAACTAACTAAAAAAGAGATCAATAATGAGTGCTTATGCAAATCCTGTAGTTATCAACCAATTTGGCCATGCGAAAACTTTAGAACGCATTCCTTTGATACTATCAGAAAGTGGATTTTCTGAAAGATGGCTTCAAGAAGTACTGTTTAAAAATCCTCAATGCCTGCCAACTAAGGAAATTGATCCAAGACTAGGTAGATTAATACCAATCTGCATGGAAATTGAGACCGGCGCTGGACCTGCTGACATCCTGTATGTTACAGAAACTGGTCACTTAGTATTAGTTGAGACCAAGCTTTGGCGTAACCCAGAGGCAAGACGAGTTGTGGTTGCACAAATATTAGATTATGCGAAACAACTTACATCATGGTCTTTTTCTGATTTGGCGAGAGAGACTGCAATTGCAAGTAAACAGGGTCCAGAATACTTATTAAATTGCGTTAAAGAAGCTGTGCCGAATCTTGATGAGGCAAGCTTTGTTGATGGTTTAAGCAACAGCCTTGAAACCGGTGACTTTTTATTACTAATTGTGGGAGATGGGATTCGATCTGGCACTGAGTCATTGGTTAACTTTATTGAGCAGTATGGAAACCTTCGATTTGGATTTGGACTTTTGGAAGTGGCAACATTTAAATTAAATACTGAAGAAACTCTTATTCAACCAAGACTGCTAGCTAAAACTACAATTTTAGAAAGAACAGTTTTAACTGGCGCAATTGGTCCAGTAACTTTTGAAGATGTTGCAGAGGCAGAGGAGGTTGAAACAGATGAAAAATTAATTGCCAATAGAAAGTGGTGTCAAGAGTTTTGGCAAGGCTTCCATTCTATTCTAAAACTTGATGACACTGAGCAACCAATACCATCAACGCTTCCAAAATCTACAAACTTTTATTTTATGATGCCAATAGATAATGGTAACTCTTGGATAAGTGCATATATAGCTCAAAGCTCACAAAGCGCTGGTGTTTACCTTACTTTTGCGCAATCTTTTGTGAAAGTTGAGGAGTATTATGAACGGTTAAATAACGATAAAGTTGAAATTGAAAAAACTGTTGGAGTTGAATTACTTTGGAAAATAAGAGGTCATAAAGTTTATATTTCTACCCCAGAAATAACATACACTGATTTGAATGATCCAGTCGAACGGCAAGAAGTTCAGGAGTATCTAGCTAATATGTCCAACAAAATGGTTAATGCATTTAGGCATAGACTTGAGCAATACACCTACGAAGATGATTAGTTTTTAAGTTTTAATGTATATATCCTATATGGAAAATCTAAATCAAATAGTACGAAACTAATCCTTAAAAACACTATTCTGATAAGTGAGTACATTCAAAAAATATTCGTTTTCAAATTCAATTAAGGAAATCTTATGAGTATTAAGTCACAGATTCTGAAAACGCAATTAGATTGGGCAAAAACACAAGGACTCACTTTTGACGAACGAGGCTATCTTTCTAGCTATGAAGAGAATCTTTACCAACCTTTAAATCAAAAAACCAAAGTTGAATTTGATTTAGGCAGCGGTTCAGAATTAAAGGATAGCCTCAGATCTCCTGCCAAGATGAGAGCATTACATTCCTCGTCAGCCCTAGCGGTTAACTTTTTCGATACATGGGTTACCACTGATATTACTCCCCTTATTAATGTCCTTGATTTGGATGTTGAAGATATGAGCATCCGATTTGAAGGCCAATACCCTACTGGACTGCCTGGAAATCCGCCTAATTTAGATGTAATCCTAGAGTCTAGTAATGGACTATTGGTTGGAGTTGAAAGCAAATTTACTGAGTGGCTATCACCAAAGTCAAGAAATAAACTTCCATTCAAAGATAAGTACTTTCCACAGGGAGTTGGGGTTTGGGAAAAAGTTGGATTAGTACAAACTCAAAAGCTAGCAGATAAAATGCAAAATCAATCTTTATTTTTTCGCTACCTAGATGCAGCACAACTTATGAAACATGCACTGGGCTTGGCTACACACCACAGGGATAAATTTCGCCTGCTTTATATTTATTTTGATGATGAAGGTACTGAAGGTGCTGAGCACAAAAACGAAATTACTATTTTTTCCAACCACCTAAAAGGTGAACTTGGTTTTTGCGCCTACACCTATCAGCATTTAATTCTAGCCCTTCAAAAAAACTCAGAGGTCTCTGACACATACATTGATTACCTTTCTGCAAGGTATCTTTAATTATTTATCTACTAATTATCTTTCTGAGATTCCTTGAAACAATAGTTTTTCAATGTTTCCCAATGAAGGTCAGAATTATAATAATGCAAATAATGACGATCCAAAAAATAATTTCATTGGAAGTTTCTGCGAACATTACAACTCCTAATTAATGTCGAATTATTCTTTTGTATCGATGACCAACTGTTAGTACCTCTCCTGCGATAGAAACAACTGCATAAGCATCCATTTGAGATTCACTAACTTTTTGGTAGTAAGAATTTTTAGACTCTTTAAGTCGTTTACGAGACTGCTTATCAAAAAATACTATTAAACATCCTCTATTGTCATATCTCTTTGAGCCATACTTAATCAAATAATCTAAAGTTTGCCCATTGATACCTCGTTGCTGCATTCTAGCTAAAGCATGTTGTGTTACGACTTCCATAGATCCTCCATAGCTTATTTTCGGAATTATTATTCTAAGGAAGTAAGTGGCTCATGGAATGATCTACTAAATATAGATGCTTAAATATTTATTTACCCAAGTTTGAATTGTGGCTCATTCCATGAGCTAGTTGATATGATAAAGTTTGCAAGTTGGAACTTAAACCTAAGCGTTTTTAAATTTTATAAGGACATTCTTTGCAAAAAATTAATAATAAGATTGTCTTTTCAGCAAGTGATATTACCTATTACGCTGAGTGTGAACATCGTACCTGGCTGGATCGTCTAAATCTAGATACACCCATGGAAAAGGCAGAAGATGATGCACAGTCAAAATTAGTGCAGACTAAAGGCTTTGAACATGAAGCTACTTTTTTTGCCAAATTACAAGAATCACATGATTGCGTTGAAATTGACACAAAACAATCTCTAGAAAAAAGGATTGAAGCGACTAGGCTTGCTATAGAAGCGGGAGCTGAAGTGATTTTTCAGGGAACCCTTAGCCGCGGCAACTTGATTGGTCATTCAGACTTTCTGCTTAGACTAAATACTAAAAGTTCAACTGGTAAATGGTTATATGAAGTTGCAGATACTAAGTTAGCAAAATCAACTAAGGCAAAATTTATTCTTCAACTTTGCTTCTACTCAGACTTGCTTTCAGATATTACCGGTCAACTTCCACACCATATGCATGTTGAACTGGGCACTGGAAAACGAGTTTCCTTCAAAGTTTCAGATTATTTCTATTACTACAAACAACTTCTTGAGCGTTATTTAGATTATGTTGCTAGTTATCCAGAGATAACGCCACCCTATCCATCACCGTGTAATCATTGTTCACTTTGTCCATGGCGTGACCGATGCGAAGAAAAGCGTATAAGTGATGACCATCTCTCAGCTGTTGCAAATATTAATCGTCAACAAATTTTACGATTAGAAAAAGCAGGAGTAAATACATTAGCAAGGCTAGCTGATCTTTCAGATGAAGAAACTATACCTAAGTTTCTTGTAGAGTCGCTTAACAAGCTACGACATCAAGCCGCGCTGCAACTACATGAGAGAAATACAGGAAAGCAAAAGGTGGTTGTTCTACCTTTTTCAGATGATAAATTAAGAGGGTTTGCACGCCTACCTAACCCTAATGAGGGTGATTTGTTCTTCGATATGGAAGGCAACCCAATGCATGAAGGTGGTCTCGAGTACTTATTTGGGATTTATTATTTCAATAATGGAAAGCCAATATTTACGCCATTCTGGGGACATGATAGAGAGCAGGAGCGACAAGCTTTTAGTGACTTCATGGATTTTGTCGAAGCTAGAAAAGCACGCTTCCCTAAAATGCATATTTACCATTATGCCAATTATGAAAATGCAGCATTGAAACGATTAATGGGCTTACATGGGATTAAAGAATCAGCAGTAAATGATTTACTCCGGGAACAGCGCTTAGTTGATTTGTATACAATAGTTCGCGAGGGCTTGCGCATATCTAAACCCAGCTACTCAATCAAAGCTTTGGAAGCGTTCTACGCTGACAAAAGGTCTGGTGATGTAAAGAAAGCAACAGATAGTATTGTCGTTTATGAGCAATGGTGTGAAAGTAAAGAGCCCGCATTACTCGAGTCAATTCGCCAATACAATGAAGATGACTGCCGCTCCACATGGCAACTTCGCGAATGGCTTCTAAGCATAAGACCATCAGACTTAAATTGGTATTCAAGCTCAACAGAAAAAGCTGTTGAAGCTAGTCCAACTAAATCAAAAGGTGACAAGACAATTAAGTTGGAAGCCGAGCTTGCGATTTTTCATCAACGATTAGTGGTAAATCCTGAAAATTCAAATTTAGACCTATCTTTTGCAGAACTGGTTGATTCAGTGCTCGATTTTTATCGTCGAGCAAATAGGCCTGTTTGGTGGAGCATATTTGAGCGACAAGGGACTGAGCTTGATTTACTGTTAGATGACCCCGAGACAATAGCTGGGATGCATTCTCCAGAAGATCTTGGCAATAAGCTATATCGATACACCTACCCTGAGCAGGATTTCAAACTACGAGAAAGTAGTCGTGTTTCACGTCTTGATAATTTAAAGCAAACAACCCTTATTAAGGTAGATGAACAAAAACGTATAGTTGAATTTAAGTTAAATCTGGATAAAGATGAAATTGCTCCAGAAAACTTGTCACTAACAGTAGGTAGTCCTATCTCTACTGACGTAATGCAAAATGCTTTGTTTAGGTTCGCCGACTCTGTGATCAAAGATGAAGGAAAATTTAAAGCTGTAATGGATTATTTAATGAGAAATATTCCAGATATTCAATCGCATAATCCAGGTTCTGTGATTGTTGGTGATGCAGAAAATCAACTTGATCAGATCATTTCAAAAGTCTCTAGTTTAAATAACTCATACCTATTTATTCAAGGACCTCCTGGCACAGGTAAAACATACACAGGTTCTCATTTGATAGCTGAATTATTACAACAAGGAAAAACTGTCGCTGTTTCATCAAATAGCCATAAAGCCATCAATAATTTATTACACGCAGTTGATGTAAGAATGACTGAAGCTGGCAAAAGTTACTATGGTATTAAAAAAGTATCCAAGGCTGACGATGAGATTGAGAGTGCATTCATTCAAAACTGTTATAGCAATGTAGATATAATTGATACATCGCTCCCACAACTTCTAGCAGGTACTGCTTGGCTGCTTTCAAATAGTGAACTTACTACGTCTTATGACTACTTATTTATTGACGAGGCGGGGCAAGTTTCATTAGCTAATACTATTGCTATGGGTATGTGTGCTCGAAATATTATTCTATTAGGTGATCAAATGCAGTTAGGTCAACCAATACAAGGTGTACATCCTGGAAGAAGTGGTGAATCTGCACTTGAGTATTTATTAGATGGTGAATCGACTATTGCACCTAATCGTGGCATTTTTCTGGGCACTACCTATCGCATGCATCCTGATGTATGCCGTTTTATTTCAGATGCTATATATGATTCAAAACTATTTTCGCATCGTTCTACTTTCAAACAATCACTAATTCTGAATAGCACCGCTCATCTTGCATTAAAATCAACTGGCATTAGCTACCTACCAGTGGAACATGATGGATGTTCACAAAGAAGTGAGGAAGAAGCGACAATTGTGCGTGAATTAGTTATGAATCTACTTACACAGTCATATCAAGATGGTGAGGGTAAAGTTCATTCAATAAAGCTGAATGAAATTCTTATTGTAGCTCCATATAATATGCAAGTTAATTTACTCAAAAGCACTTTGCCAGAAGGTGCAAGGGTAGGAACAGTAGACAAGTTTCAGGGGCAAGAGGCGCAAGTGGTTATAGTTTCAATGACCACTTCAAGCGAGGAATATTTGCCAAGATTTATAGATTTTTTATTCAGTAAAAACAGGTTGAATGTAGCAATTTCTAGGGCGCGATCAAATGCTATCTTGGTTACAAGTAAGTCACTCCCAAAAATCACATGCAATACGATTTTCCAAATGGAATTAATTAATTTGCTTTGTAGAACAATTTCTGTAGCTAACAATATAAATAAGAAAGTATCAAAATGAAATTAACATCTGATATAGCCAAATCCATGACTGAGTTGACAGCAAGAATACAGCCTGTATTCGCTTTGCAAGGCATTCGAAAAGGCCAGCATTTAGAAAAGTCATACAGGTATCAATTTCCTAGCTCTCCTACACGACATATAGCAATAATGAGAGAAGATACTAGAAACGGAATAACTGTATACATTAACAATATTTCAGTATTAGGTAACGAGTTTAGTTCGTCGAAAATTGATGGTATTGATATTACAGAAATGTATCCTGCTGGCTATGAGGGGAAGAATGGGAATAAAGGTATTGCAGGCTCAGTTGCAAGATTGTCTTCATTGAATCCAAAAGATAATGATGTAGTTAGACTCACAATATCAAGTGAATCCTCTTTCAGTAAATTACTTGAGTGGTATTTTGGTATTGACTCTAAAAATTCAAATTTCTCTAATGATCAGATAAATATTCAAGAAGAATCAAGTCTTGATGAAATCTATGAAAATATGTCATTGAGTGAAAGCGATCAGTCTGATGAAAGTTTAGGCTATCAAATTGATCCTAAGAAACGCAAGTGTGTAGAGCTTTATGCAGAAGACTGTGCTATTCAATATTACGTAAACAGAGGTTTTTCTGTAGAAAGGAAAGGCAAACCGTATGACTTATTATGTATTAACGATAACTTAACTATTCATGTTGAAGTAAAAGGGACAACAGGCTTATTGAACAAAGTCATACTCACGCGTAACGAAATAATTGATGCAAAAAATATTAACTGGCAATCAGACTTATTTATTGTTCATGGAATTCTTCTAACAGAATCAAATGGTGTTTGGCAAGCATCAGGAGGCAAACAGCATTTACTAGCAAAATGGCAATTAAAAGATATTGACTTAAGCCCTTTGACTTTTGAATATAGAGTTCCAAAAGAATAATGAGTCAATCCACTCGTCTTCGTGACATCATTGCTATTCTTGAGGCACGGAACCAACCCGTGCCGCTTGAAGTTTTTCTTAATGAACTCGAAATATCACGTGCTGCATTCAAGAGAGACATAGCAGTCCTGCGTGATCAGATGCAAGCTCCAATAGTATGGAAGCGGGGAGATGGAAAAAGTCAAAGAGGTTACTTTTTAGAAGATAAAGGATGGTCCTCTGGCAAGCTTGGTTTACCAAACGCATGGTTCACCTCAGCTGAAATTTATGCGCTTCTGATGATTGATGAGTTAGCAAATCATATAGGTCCAGGGCTATTAACAGAGCACTTGACTCCTCTTATAACCCGCATAACAATTGCCTTGAGTGCAGCCGATGATTCACCAAAAGATATTCGTAGTAAGGTGAAAATCTTAGCTTCTGCTAACAAGCGCATTAATACGCCCTTTTTTGAAACCATCGCACAAGCAACTATCAAGCAATACAAACTCATCATCACCTATTTCACTCGTAGTAAGAGCGAGAGTTCTGAGCGTTTAGTGTCTCCGCAGCGCTTAATTCACTATAAAGAAAATTGGTATCTAATTGCCTGGTGCCACAAGGCTGAAGGTTTAAGGATGTTCGCCCTAGATGCTATTGAAAACGCGAATTCAATCACGAATCCAGCTATAAGTGCAAGTTTAGAGCTTATCGATTCACTTATTGGTCGTGATTTTGGAATCTATTCTGGTGGTGAACGGCAATGGGCTAAGCTAAAATTTAATGCAGTTCAAGCTCGTTGGGTTCAAGCCGAGATCTGGCATCCTGAACAAAAAAATAAAATTAATGAAGACGGCAGTCTTATCATTGAAATTCCCTTCAGCAATTCAAAAGAATTGATGCTTGATATTCTTAGATTTGGGTCAGACGTAATGGTGCTTGAGCCCCCATCTCTTCGCCAAGCTATTAAAGAAAGGTTGGTTAAAGCAGCTTCTCAGTATGATTAAGAAATATCACATACAACTATGGTTATAGTACTGGGGAAAATATACTTCAATTAATCTTTTTTACTTCTGATACATACTTGAAATTAATATCTTAATTTTGAGAGGTTATCAATTACTTGATATTTATTGCTATTAATCGCCTTCAAAAGCAGCTTATAAGTGTCATGATCAAATGCAAAAATTGACTTACTCTCTAATGCTTCTGCATAGTCATTTTCATTATCGACTGTGGTTAGATGGCACCACTGATCAAAAATATGCATTGCAGTTCTTCCCGTTAATTTGCACACCTCTCTAATGGCCAACTTGCCTTGATAAGGCCATGCTTTGAGTTTATGAGCTGCCAGTGCTTGCAGCAACCTTAAATGATGGATTGCTTTAGATTCTTTACCGTCACAAACACCTTTACACTTATGCAACTGTGAAGCAAAGCAGCGGCCTTTTCCTGATTCTAACCCTAATGCTTTTGGACATAGTTGGTGCACTTCTGCAATGTTGCGGAGCGCTTCAATTGCTTTGCGCTTAGATCTAAATGTACCAAATAGCCTACCTAGCATATTGGGTTCAATTTCAGATGTACTTATAAGCTTAACCTGTGGCAACTCTTCTGGATTATCGACGATCTGCCAGGTGCAAAGCTGACGCTCTCGTCTTAGTTGTCTGTTATGGATAGGCTGGCGTTCTTTGACTAACTTTGACTCGAGCAATAACGCGCCTAATTCCCCTGCGGTTTCAATCCATTCTATGCGTTTAATTTCTTGTGATATTCGCATCTCCTTGGAGGATGCATGATCTCCGCTAAAGTGTGACATGACTCGATCGCGCAACTTAATGCTTTTACCAATATAAAGCGGCAGATCATTTTCACCATAGAAGAAATAAACACCAGGCGTATCAGGAATATCATCAACTAAACTACTATCAATATTGGCTGGAAGACTTGGTTTTTTAGAAAGCTCTTTAGCTACCTCACCAACGTATTCAATGCCTAATTCGTTTTGGGCTGAATTAACAAATCCAATCATCAACTCAACATCGCCCACGGCACGGTGGCGCATTTCAGTTGTTAACTTATGTCGATGCATGATTGCATCTAAACCATGACCTCTGTGTTGTGGGTAAAGCTTACGTGATAGCTTTACTGTACATAAAACCCGCTGCCGTAAGGTTTGTCCGAGTCGTCTATATTCACTTTTTAAAAAGCCATGATCAAATCGCACATTGTGTGCAGCCATGACAGAACCTTCTAAAAAGGCTGCTAGCCTATCCGCTACTTGTGCAAAGGTAGGCGCGTCTTGCACCATGTCATTAGTGATGCCAGTTAGTTGTTGGATAAATGGAGGGATAGAAGTTTCAGGATTAACTAAGGTTTGCCAGCGCGCGACTTCAATACCATTTTCAAATCGCACTAAAGCAATTTCAGTAATACGGTCTCGTAACGGCGTTGCGCCTGTGGTTTCCAGATCTAAATAGGTGATGATAGGCAGCATGAATTTTGAATAGTATCAAACTTTAATTAAGTCGTTCCACTTTGTCTCTTATTAAATTAAACAGCTCCAATAGCATTTCAACTTAAATGATAGGTTGGGCTTTAAATGGCAGGGCGAAAACATAACTCTTCAGTTGCTTTCATGATTTTTATTTCTGGAAGAATGAAGGGATGGCCATTAATAATAAGTTTGGGGATTTGAAAAATTTTTGGTGTAGCTTCTAAGTATGATTCAGTTTCAACTCTAACAGAATAACCATCGGTAGTTTGATAAGGCATTGGTACTAGTTTCGGAATTTGAAAGCTATTAGTTTGCTTAAAAGTTATTGCATCGAGTTCTATGAGCTTATCACTCTCAAAATGTGCATATATTTTTTTAGGGTTTCCCCAAATATCAATAAGTAAGTTTTTGCTTTCATACTTCACTCCACCTACCCAGCTGAACGTAACTTTAACTCCATTTTCAAGTTGAATTGCATTTGCTGTGGGGCTGGATGATTGGTAAGTTTTTACTTCGTTTGGAATATTTATTAATGTTTTCTTTAGGTGTGTCACAGGGCCACAACTTGAACAGCCAGCCAAGAAATAGCTTGCTGAGAATAACAAAATATGGATTTTTATCATTATTTAAATTTATGCCTAACGTCACTGTAAACGGTTGGCGGAGCAGCGCATAGACCATCCGATGGAAGCCGCGTATTTTTCGGGTGGAATGTATTTGACAGTTTTGTTAAACGTATTATCTGCAATTGGCAAGATACTCTCTCATTTCTGCCCATCTCTTTTCTTTTTCTGCGTTAGAAATTCTTGCAGCAGGATGAGGCTGATGAAATATTTTTGTATTTTTATACATAAACGAATCACTACTTGATTCTTGTTTATCTTTACACGCGTCAGACAGGGCATCAAATGTCTTCCGTCCTAACGCTATAGATATTTTAGGTTTAATGATGTCTATCATTGGTAAGGTAAACTGCTCTGCCGACTTCCGCATATCTTTTATTGGTATGTTAGCGCTCATATCACCCATTTTTATAAATGGAAAAAGATTCGTTGCATAAGTATGTTTCAATTCCAAATTGAAATACTCGCTAAGTAAATTTATCAATTTTTTGTTTGTTTTGACCTCGGGAGTATAGCCAAGCCTATTAGTTTCTTCGCACTTCCCATGCATATTATCATGTGAAGACCAATCCTGAAGAATAATGAAAACTTCGGCATTCACATTATGAGCAGATTTACTATATGGGGATACGTAATCACACTCATAAAAGCCGTCCTCATAAAATCCTATTGGATTATATCCATCGTATGCTCTTTCTTGTCTCAGTTTAGCCAAACGTAATAATTTTTGAGATTTATCCATATAGTTTCAATAGAGACGTATAACGTGTGAATTAAGGGGCGCCGTTAGGCGTCCCGCTTGATGGATGGGTTAGGCGAACACTTATAAGACACGATACTCACCTCTAGCTACACGTTCAAATAAAGCAAGTTCAGTTTTAGCACTTTTGCATGCACCCTTGTTTGTGTGATTAATGCAGTGATCAGAAAGAATTATCCACTGAGTGTCATTTGCCAGTGCGGGAAAGGCTGATTTCCAAGCAGCATCAACAGTCGACTTCTTCACAGTTTTTCCATGCATAGGGCCAATCACCTGAGCTAGTCGGTTATGGCGTTTACTAACTGTTGTTGTGAAAAAGTTGCACATGGTTTTATTTGCCTAACGTCTGAACTAAGGGGCGCCGTTAGGCGTCCCGCTTGAATGATGGGTTAGCTGACCCTGGATTTCTTGAGCGCGCATTGCGGCCAATTTCCGATCAGTGACGTCGCGAACATACTCTTGAATCTCTGGCCATGGAATGGCCGAAAGACGGTTAGCCTTCGGTATATGGATAGTGAAGGTTTTTTGATTTTGGGAGGGGCTTGGGATGTCTTTGAACAAAACCCAGTAAGCCTCTCTCTCACACTCGATGAACTTCACTAGCATAGCTACCTGCAATTTACTCCTAAGTAAGTTGTAGGTGGCTACTCTTAGGCGCACTGTTTCTGACTCTCCCTCTGTCGACCCCTCGGAGGCTTTCAACTGGACTAGCAACTCTAAGCCCGTCGCATGTTTGCCTTCGAATAGATCGACTCGAAGATCAACGCCATAGTCGTTTGCGGGTTTTTCTGCAGTCCAATTCCTAGGTAAGCATTCTCGAAATAATCGCTCGGAAGCCTCTTCCAGTTGATGTGATTCGCTTCGGACCGGAAATTGAGTAGGCATGGTAGCTAACAGATATTATACGGACGCATGCGTCCGTATGACGTGACTAATGATTTGATGTGATTCATGTTGTTTTTCTTTTTATATCTTATGGTTAGCTTATTTTGAGTACATTATCATAAATCGCAAAAGCGGCGCAACATCATTTATATTTCAGCAAGAATATAGGCTTTCAACCTCATTAATGGAGCAACACTTATGGGGTCAATTTCAGTCAACCCCTCATCAACCTCTAGTAATGCATTCTACTTAACAAACTATATTTAGTTAGTTGACGTTTACTAGCTCTTCCCACTTCGTCGTATAACAAGGACTTTTGTTCCCCTGCTTCATCTTCCATGGTCGCTTAAAGCCTTCACTGGCTAACTTAATAGATTCCTTGCCCATCTTCTTATTAATGCCATCAAGAATACCCATTAACTTTGTCGACTTTGGTGAAATTTGCACCTGACTGAATAAGTCGTTTTGCACCCCTTCTGCAGTTACAAGCTCACTGAGCATGATTCCTGCCTTAGCATAGTTGTAATTGGGCTTAAAAAACTGCTTTAAGCCCCATAGCGCTGCATTTACTAGCAATCTGGTGTCGTCACTAGGCGTTGGTAAAGGAATCGTTAATCCGTTGCTATAGAACGGTTGGTCATCTTTGAACGGACTGGTTCTGATGTAAACAAAAATCGAGCCAGCATAAGAGTTTTGTTTGCGGAGCTTTTCTGCTGCACGGCTAACGTAAAGCGTAATTGATTCAGCCAAACTATTGTAATCCGTGACTGGGTAACCAAAGCTGCGGGAACTCACGATTTGCTTTTTGGGTGGCGCGATTTCTTCCATCTCAATACACACAGTACCGTTTAGTTCGCGAATGGTTTTTTCCATGACAACACTAAATAGCTTTCTCATTCGTTTAGGGTTCGCTCGTTTCAAATCTAATGCTGTATTGATACCAAGTGCTTGTAGTTTGGGCGCAAGTTTTCTGCCAACACCCCACACTTCTCCAACATCAATTTCACTGAGCACTTGATTAACAGCTTCTGCCGTCATTTGATTAAAGTTGCATACACCATTAAATACTGGTCTCTTTTTAGCGCAATGATTAGCTAGCTTTGCTAAGGTTTTAGTTGGCCCAATACCAACGCAAACAGGTAAACCAGTCCATTGCAGGATTTGATGTCGCATGGATTGCCCGTATTGCAGTAGGTCTCGTGATTTAAAGCTGGTCAAATCTAAGAATGATTCATCAATCGAATACACTTCTTGATCAGGTGAATACTGCCTAAGAATGGACATCACTCTATTACTCATATCTGCATAGAGCGCATAGTTAGATGAGTAAGCCGCAATGCCATGTTGCTTAGCTAAGTCTTTAAACTTGAACCATGGCGCACCCATACCAACCCCTAGCGCTTTGACCTCATTACTTCGCGCCACAGCGCAGCCATCATTATTGGATAAGACAACAACTGGTTTATTGTGTAGCTTTGGGTTAAATACACGTTCACAACTCACATAAAAGTTATTCACATCAATTAACGCAATGTGGCGCCGTGGTTGATTACTATGCATTTTTAACACTTATTCCTATACTTTTACTGAGCCATTGATAATGAATTTACTGAGCCTGTGTTCATGAACTTAAATAGCGTGTTTTTTACTGCATAGCCGATAATGTTTTTATACGAGGAAGACAACTTGTTTACTCGAACCAAATAACTCAGGAGAAATATTATGTGGACAACACCAGCAGCTACAGAAATGCGTTTTGGCTTTGAAGTTACAATGTACGTAATGAACAAGTAATTAATCCTGTATTCATTACATCAAAAGAGCCTAGCGAGTTGCTAGGCTTTTTTGTATGTTCAATATTGTCAAAACCGTCTAAACGATCCTGTCACCACACCCCATATTTCAAATGACATTTCTTCAGTGATATTGATAACTGGATAATCAGGATTTGCAGGAATCAGCCTTGGTGCCCCAGCTTTTGTTTTGCCCAACGTTTTAATTGTAAACTCTCCATCAATAACCGCCATCACAATGTCACCCACTGATGCTTGCTTAGAGCGGTCTAAAACGGCTTTGTCACCACTGAGCAAACCCGCATCACGCATAGAGTCTCCAGTGACCGTTACAAAGAAAGTCGCGTCTGCTTGCTTAATCAAATACTCCGAAACATCTAAGCGTTTTTCTACGTGATCATCGGCTGGACTAGGAAAGCCTGCGCGGACTTTAGAAGTAAACAAAGGTAATGCTAGGCTAACTGGATTTAAAGTTGAAGGGACAAGGGAATCAACGTTGCTTGATGCCAAGATATTCTTTCTTTCTTGATAGTCGGATAGGTAGCTCACAATTTTAGTTTTCTGACTCTCAGGCACCCTGACTACTGATGTGGGTTCACCATATTTACCACTGCCCGTTTTTCGGCCAGCATTAAGGCGTTTACCACCATGTGTGTCTTGAGTGTCGTTTTTCATTTTGAATATTGTAACTTAATTCAAAATTAAAGCTAATACATTATAAAATTGAATTTTACAACTCTTGCTAACGCTGAGCGTAGTCGAAACGTAACTAGGTGACACTAATAATGATTAACTTAGACTAAATACTACTAACTTTATAAAATTGCGAGCGTTGCAAGTTATTGATTTAATTAAATTTAAAAACTGACTTCCATTTTGAAAATCCGCGTGTCACTGGTTCAATTCCAGTTCGGGCCACCAATCAAGCTCATAGTGATGTGGGCTTTTTTGTTAATACTAATTATTGATCACCAAACTGGTTAATGTTTGAAGTGCGATTTCTGAAGTTGCTGCTAAATCTTCCTTAACTGCTCCATCCTTTGCCTTTAAAGCCATCCCCTGAATAATTGTAGTAAAGAATTCTGCAAGTGATTTAGGGTCTGCTTCAGCCTTTATCTGATTATCTAATTTAGCTTTTTCGAATCTCGCTTGCCAAGCTGTCATGTAGTATTTTCTTAAGTCTCTCAATGCTTGTACATGCTCCACATGCTCAGGTGAGGTATTAATTGCCGCAGTCATGATTAAACATGTATTTGGATTGTCTTTACTAGTAAATAAACGCACACACTCATTTAAGGTTTTTTCTACGGCCTCCTGTATATTGGGTGCGTTATTTAAAACAGCTAACTGTCCGTTAGCAACGATAGGTAAATAATGTGAAACGACATGCTTAAATATTGCATCTTTATTTCCAAAGGCTGCATAGATACTAGGTGCTTTCATACCTATTGAATTGACTAGATCAGCCATTGTTGTTCCTTCATAACCCTTTTCCCAAAAAACATACATTGCCTTTGTTAAAGCCTCGTCTTTATCGAATGTTCTCGGTCTTCCTACCACAGCCATTGTTTCACTCCTGCATAATATTCTTAATTAATATAACACAGATTACATATATATGTTGACAAGTTAGCAAATTACAAATAATAATGTAATCTGTATTATATATTTATTTAATGACAAACTAATTTAGGAGAAACAAATGAACAAAGTTGCATTAATTACTGGAGCGAATCGTGGGATTGGCTTTGAAACGGCAAAAGCACTAGGCGCATTAAATATTAATCTAATTATAGGGTGCCGAGATATAGATAAAGGAGAGGCTGCGGCAAAAGAGCTGCAGGCGCTTGGATTCATGGCAGAAGCAATAGCTTATAACGCAAATGATACAAATTCCGCTGATGCTGTGTATCAATATATCGAAAAGAAATATGGTGAGTTAGACATTCTAATTAACAATGCCGGCATGATTGCAGAAGAGCTTATTGGTGAAAATTCAAGTAGCACTGTTAGTCAATCTGTTCTACAAAACACTTTCCAAGTGAACCTTTTCTCAGTTGTTGCTCTTACACAAAAATTACTCCCTTTAATTAAGAGGTCAGACTCAGGCAGGATTGTTAACCTTTCTAGTGTCGTTGGTTCATTAACACTTCATAACATGGAAAACTCTCCAATTGACCCGGCTAAGGCATTCGCATATAACGCTTCAAAAACTGCCTTGAATGCTTACACAATACATTTGGCACATGCGTTAAAAGACACCAAGATTAAAGTCAACTCTGCACACCCAGGTTGGGCTAAAACTGATCTAGGGGGGCCATATGCACAAATGGAAGTTTCTGACAGTTATAAAACATCTTTAAGATTAGCCACTTTAGACAGTGATGGCCCTAGTGGCGGGTTCTTCCATGAATCTGAAACATTACCTTGGTAAAAAGGCAGCCTCATGGCAAAAAAAATACCATTTAGGTACCGCGTTTATGTCTTTGCATTAATCATGTCATTTTTTACATCCATGATTGTATCCGCCATCATTATCGCGTCACGCACAATGTCTTACGACAAGTTTATTCAGATTTGGCTTTCATCATTTGTTATCGCTTGGCCAATTGTATTTATAGCTATTTTGATAATAGCGCCGCTGGTAAATAAGCTGCTGGATCAACTTGTTGAAGCACCATAAAGTCAACCAAATATACAGATATCACATGATAAATAAAACTTAACTAGGAGTTAAAAGAATGCAAACTTTATCCAATATTGGACAAGTGTTAGAAATTCAAATTGATAGCAAAACAAAGCTCAGATATTTAAAGGCAGGTTCAGGCAGCCCGCTAATATTAATGCATACAATTCGAACTCAATTAGACTACTTCCAAGAGGTCATTCCAGCACTGGCTAAAAATCACACCGTCTATGCACTGGATTTACCAGGCCATGGATATTCTTCTATAGATAAAAGTGCAAATTATGATGAACCATACCTTCGAAATGCTGTGATTGCATTCTTAGAGAAACTTGATTTAAAACAAGTTACTTTAGTCGGTGAATCAATTGGAGGAGTATTAGCGCTGACTGTAGCCAGTTCAATACCAGAGCGCATTGCTAAAGTAGTTGCATCGAATAGTTACGACTATGACACACGGTATGCGGATGGTGTACGAAGAGGGAACTTCTTTGCAAATATTGTTCTGGCTAATTATAGTATACCAATACACGGTGCCATTTTTGCAGCACTTGAAAACTGGCTATTCCTTGGTATTGTATTGAAAGGCGGGTTGCAGAAAAGAAGATGGATGCCAAAGACACTTTTGAGTAAGATAAACCGTTCGGGCTACCGAAGAGGTTTTAGATACGTAGAACGTAATGTCTTTGCAAACTGGCAGTCATGGGGAAGAGCAAGAGGCCTTTATTCAGGTGTAAAAGCTCCAGTAAAATTAATTTATGGTGACGCTGACTGGTCAACTATTGAAGAGCGACAAAGAACCGCAAAATCTCTTGGGAATGTAAATATCTTGACGCTTAAAAATACCGGTCATTTTGGGTTCATAGATAATCCAAAAGAAATGATAGCGTTAGTTTTGGAATGATATAAACGTGACAAAATTGTCACGTTTTAGCGAGACTTAACGAGTGTGGGCGGGCCTTAACGCTTAATAAAACATCAATTTTTAAATTTGAAAATCCGCGTGTCACTGTTTCAATTCCAGTTCGGGCCACCAAATAAAATAAAGCTCAGATAACCTCTGGGCTTTTTTATTGTCTGATAGTAGCTGACTTTAGCATCGCGTTGACTTTAGTTAGCCGACTAACTATAATAGTTGCTGATAAATTAATATTAACGCCTGTGGTCTAAATTAAGCCATGGGCACTATGTCTAATGGAGTAATTCAAATGAATTCATTATTACGTGCGGTTTCAATTGGTATAGTAGCAACGACACTCACAGTCGCTTGTAGTAAACAAACTGAGGAGCCAGTAGGCGACACGTCTGCGATAGTTGAAGCTGCAAATGTTGAGTGGAATAAAGCGTTAAATAGTAGTGACACTGAAGCCTTAGCTTTACTCTACGCAGAAAATGCAATACTTTCTGCAGGAGATGGAAAGACTTTAGTAGGCCGTGCTGAAATTGAAAATCTATTTAAAGGATTTGTTGATGGAGGAGTACACAACCATACCTTAGAGGTTATTGAGGTGGGTGGCTCTGGAAAAATGATTTATCAGGTTGCTAAATGGAGTGCGCAAGGGGCAGAAACTAACGGTGAAACGCCTACATTTGGCGGCATCACCACAAATATACTTGAGCAAAACCCAGATGGTAAATGGTTAGCTCGTTCACATGTTTGGAATATAAGCCAGCAGTAACTAGGCTTTAAACACACTCTAAACGTTACGATTAAAACTGTTTATATTTTATAAGGCTATCAATTGAGGGCCTTTTTTATGGCATCGACAATTAAACTTTAGACGTTGAGTCTCTAAGGGATGAAAATTATAAGTGTATATTTTTCGATTAAAACTTTTACTCGAATACATGACTATTTTTTTTAAGTAACAGTAAGTGCTCTAGTAATTGCTCCCTATCAACATTACTTATTGTGGTCATTAGTTTATTGACTCTTAGATAATAGTCCGGCATCACCTCATCAAGCTTAGATTGGCCTAAGCTGCTCAATTTCACCATATAACTTCTTTTGTCTATATCACATTGAATTCGAGAAATTAACCCATCTTTTAATAATCGATTAATTAACCCATTCATTGTTGGCTTACTTACTCCAGCTTTCATTGCTAGTTCTGAAGGGGTTGAAGTTAGATCATCTTCACGCATTAGCAAAATAAGCACCCACCATCTTCCTTGCAGCAAGTCATGCTTATATAAGAAGCTATTCAAGACTTCAGTTAAATCAGTTCCGATTCGAAGAATACTTAAAAACTGTATTACTAATTTTGAATCTAACTCGTCATAACGATCGGCAAACTTTTTGAGAATTTTAGCATCTGGAATATCTTTTAATTCAAGCATAAATCTGATTATAATTAGTTAGCTAACTAAGTCAATAAAGGCTAAAGCTAACCTATTTTTTTAAGGATTTTAAAGCAGATATTCCATATTTAAAACCGCGTGTGACTGGTTCAATCCCAGTTCGTGCTCCCATATAAAATAAAGCTCACATTAATGTGAGCTTTATTTGGTTGAAACACCCTTTTATTAAAGGATTGTAATAACCGCAAAAAAGCCAAACGAAGTTGTATTTTAGTAAGCAATAGAATAGCCAACATAGGCAAAAGGCTGTATACGTGTTTCAACTATTGGGCTGTTGGCTTGTTCGTCTCCTAGCCTTGTTATAGACGTTCCAAACAAAAGATATTGATCTCTTATAATAGAATATGCTCCGTTTATACCTAACCTTACCTCAGTACTTGATCCAGCAGAATAAGCTGGTCGAAAGGCTGAAGTTTCGTTTGCGCCAACGCCAAAATAGTAGTCATTTAGTTTATGGTCATTCCATGTGATGCCGAAGTTTCCATTTAACTTAAGTGCACTGCTGCGGTATACACTTTTTATATATTGCAAATCTACTGTTTGCCCATTACTAGCGCTACCAACATCAAATCCCCACTGGGCATTAAAAGTTCCAAAATCAGTTTGCCAACGGACAGTTGGCCCTAAGTCAATTGAGAAATCGCGATTATTCATGCCTCGAGTGAGTTTTCCATCTTCTGCATCCCATCCAAATCGTGCTTGTGTGGATAAGCCAAATCTTAGTCGCTTGTCATAAGAATCAACTAACCATACTCCTGCTTGTAGTGCATTAATATAGTAACGATCGCCATAGTTTGCGTTAATGATGGGCAACGCTATTGCCCTAAACTCATCTGATCCAGAGGTCTTTGGCAGTACAGCGACGCCAATACCATAAAGATTTTTGCTTCGAGGAATAGCTGTTTCAGTATTGCGATCAATCTCATCGTTTGCGAAGGTTGCGCTTACAAAAGTAAAACTAATAATGATGCTGATTGTTATGATTTTAAAAAATTGATTAAGAAGTGACATTGAGGTTCCATATTAAATTTGACTGAAAAGTTGTACCGTTTAAATGTAAGAAAGTTCACTAATGATGATGAGCCGTTATCTTTAGCAGACCTTCACACTGAAAAAACAGCTACTTTTTAAATCCGCGTGTCACTGGTTCAATTCCAGCTCTGGCCACCAATCCATTTAAACTCAAAGCAGTGCGATCTTTTTTATTGCCCAACAGTAAAATCAGCATAAGAATAATTTCCTAGATCCGCCACCAAATGTTTTTTATCTTTTTCGCATAAAGCAAGTGGGATTATTTCCAAATAGTTAGCCTGGAAAGTAGGTGATTATTTCCGCTATTATCTTAACTGATAAAAAATCCACCTAAAATAATACAAATTTAGCTGCTAATGTAGTTTGCATTAGCTTAAAAGGCTCAAATTTGTAAGATTTAGTGAAATATTCATTTAGAATTAGTATTCACTCGTCAAAAGCTTCGAAATTCCGGAAATAATTCCCTGCTTTTAAGATAACATCAACTTTATTCAATAGGTGGTCTGTCCACTTTTTGTAAACCTTTAATTAAATATCGATAAATTTCAGCATCTCAAATTTAAACTCCACAATAATCAAATTAAATAATATTCCTATTTAAACGTCTCAAAAGTAAACCAACAATTTTTATGCCTTAAGCAAGTTGTGATTCAATTTATCTTTATTATTTAAAGAGTGCTCCAATAAGCAGTTCGTAAAATCCACCTCCCTAGAAAGTAGGGTTACTTTAATAACGAAATAGATGTTATTTCAATTTGCATAACAAAATTAGATTTTTTATTAAGAAACTATTAAGCATACTATGCTGAATAACTATATTTTTTCATTTTAAAATTGACTAATAATTCGTCAGGCAACTATTTTCTGACCATTATTATCATATTGAATATTTCTTAGAAAATGAGATTTTTATCCGATATTAAATACATTAAAAATAAACCAATAAATACGAATTTATTCTATAAGTAACTGTTTTTAATGTTTTTATTGACGTATTGCATGAGTTTAAATATAATGCAAACTTATGCAAGTTTATATTAAAACATCAGCCAAAGACCTTAAGCTTGATCTCAAGCGCATCGGCTCCACGGGACGATCTCTAATACGAAGTATTAGTATTTCTATTCCTATTTATTTAATTAATTAGCCGTCACACGCATGACGGCTTAGGAGCTGTCATGTTAAACGATTTAATTCATCCTATTGCAAATACCGAACACGTTAAAAGTCGTGTTAATGCATTACGATTACGCTCAGACGATCTTAAAGGTCGTGTTGGGCACACCCTTAAAAAACTATGGAATCCCGAGCGCATTTTACGTGCAATCCCTGCAGAGATTGATCTCAATCCATTACGCCCGAGATTCCCGCAATTTGCTGAGGTCATTGATTTCTACGAAAACTCGATTTTGAGTTTGGCTAGGCTTAATCTCCCCTTTGAAGTCCCGCCTATTTTATTGCAAGGGGATCCAGGTTTAGGTAAAACTTATTTTGCAAGTGAACTGGCAACATGTATCAACTTACCTTTATTTGATATTTCATTCGCCACCATCACCGCATCCTTTGGCTTGAGTGGTGGTAACTTACAGTGGTCAGAAGGCTCTACTGGCTTTATCGCTAATACCCTTGCATCTAGTGCCGTTGCAAATCCCATTATTCTCATTGATGAAATTGATAAAGCTGACGGTAGTGCAAGATATAACCCCATCAATGTGCTTTATGATTTATTAGAGCCACATTCTGCTAAGCGGTTCAAAGACGAAGCGCTTGATTTTGAATTAGATGCAAGCAAGATTGTATGGATTGCTACCAGTAACTATTTGGAATACGTTCCAGCACCTATTCAGTCAAGAATGCGTTTATTTACCATTTCACAGCCAGAGCCGTCGGACATGACATCGGTTATTAAGAGTATTTACAGTCATATTTTGGCCAATAAAGCCTATGGAAAGTTGTTAGATCCAACAATTGGTGCAGACTTAATTCATCATCTAAGTAGCTACTCGCCTAGAGCGGCTAAATTAGCTATTGAAGAAGCCGCATTCAAAGCAATTCGACATCAACGTAGCACTATTTATGTCAGTGATTTGCCAGTAAAACAAAAGGAGAAACCTCGTGTTGGATTCATCTAATAACCAAAGTAATCAAGAAACACCATTTGATGCAAACGCATTCTTTAATAACTTATGTGTTGATACCAAAATTCTTGTACCTGGATACGCTGAAATTCAATTTCAGCGAGGCTGGGCAGAAATTGTTGCGGAGTTTATTGGGAAAGTTAAAAACTACAGTATTCGTATCGATGAAATTTCGGACTCTTACACAGTGCTTGACATCAGTTTTAGTGTGATTAAGACCAATAGAGAGGTAGAGGTATGGCGTGCTGCAAATGAAGCCAGAATTACATCTAAGTCCACTTGTGCGGGTTGCGGCAATCACAAAGGCTTTAGGCGTATTGTGCAGACTACGAATGTGCTATGCCAGTGGTGTTTAAGTAATGCGCATTTAACAAATAATACGGGAACTTGGTTGGATAAATACTAAGGTGCTGTACTAGAGCAGCCTTGTGGCAAGCCCCTAGTATTCTAGACATTTAGTAGCGTTACAATTAATTCAACATATAAAGAGGTGTTTAAAATGAGTGGTAAGCGCTATACAAATGAGTTCAAGATTGAAGCAGTCAAACAGGTTACAGAACGTAAGAACAAGTTAAGCGATGTTGCAAATCGCTTAGGAGTTACAACCAAAAGCCTACATGCTTGGGTTGCTAGATATGATAATTCAGGCAACCAGCGACAAGCTATTGATACGCAACTAGATGAAATACGGCAGCTAAAAGCTCAGCTCCGACGTGTGACAGAGGAAAGAGACATTTTAAAGGAGGCCGCTGAGTATTCAACTGGTCAACGCAACATAGTTTGATATTACCTCACGAGGGGTTTTATAGTCTAAAGTTTTTCTTGGACGTTCATTTAATTCTAAACCCACTTTATCTAAATCATCTTGTGTAAAATGATTTAATGGCGTTTTCTTCGGAAAGTATTGTCTCAACAGGCGATTCGTATTTTCATTAGTTCCACGTTGCCATGGACTTTGTGGGTCGCAGAAATAGACTGCCATATCCGTAGCAATGGTAAAGCTTGCATGTTTAGCCATTTCCATACCTCTATCCCAGGTTAACGTTTTCTTAAATTCAAATGTAGCTTCATCATTTCACGCGTAATGGCTTGAATAACAGAGTCAGTGTCTTTGCCCTCGAGTTGTGCCGTTATCGTATAACGTGACTTGCGTTCAACAATCGTTGCCACATGGCTGTTATTACTGCCACAAATCAAATCGCCTTACCAGTTACCAGGCACAGCCCTATCAGCTACTTCTGGCGGTCTTTTACTGATGGTCAAGCCATTCACGATACGTATCGTTCCCCTGTTGCCACGGGTGCTGTGCATTTTTGTATGCCGCATTTTATGAACATATCTAAGGTGCTGCATTAACTCTTTTTTGAGTAGGTAATCCCCCCTGCAAAAAGTACCGATTAAAAGTAGAATTTCTATAAATAGGAGATCAACAAAATGAAGCATTCGAAATTTACAGACAGTCAAATCATTGAAGCATTAAAACGTGTTGAAGGCGGCTTGGCTGTTCCAGAGTTATGTCGAGAAGTGGGATTAGTTCAGCCACCTTTTATAAGTGGCGTGCCAAATATGGTGGCATGGAAGTTCCATGATGTCGCGTATGAAAGAGCTGGAGCTTAAGAATGCACGACTTAAAAAGATGTATGCCGAAGAGCGGTTAAAGTCAGAGATACTGCAAGAAGCTATCACAAAAAAGTGGTAAAGCCATCTCTGCGTCGTGAGATGGCTTTCAAAGCAGTCACGGACAAAGCTGTATCCATACGTTTGACTTGTAGTACGTTCAGCATTAGCCTGAACTGCTATCGTTACCAGCCATTGCTCAATGCCGAGAATCAGCATATCAGTGACTGGCTACTCAAGCTCACTGAGAACAATCGCAACTGGGGATTTGGACTGTGCTTCTTGTATTTACGTAACGTCAAAGGCTACTGATGGAATCATAAACGTGTTTATCGTATCTACAGGGAATTAGAGTTGAATTTACGAATCAAGCCAAGAAAGCGACTAAAGCGAGAGAAACCAGATGCATTGGTTGTACCGATGAAGATTAACCAAGTATGGTCAATGGATTTCATGCATGATCAGCTACAAGATGGCAGGAGCTTTAGGTTATTTAATGTGATTGACGATTTTAATCGGGAATCATTGGGGATTGAAGTAGACTTGTCCCTCCCTTCTGAAAGAGTCATTCGCGCATTAAATCAAATTATTGAATGGCGAGGTAAGCCAAGCACGTTGCGCTGCGATAACGGTCCTGAGTATATCAGCGGTGTGATTCAAGCTTGGGCTGCAATGTGTGGAATTGCCATCAGCTATATCCAACCAGGCAAACCACAGCAGAATGCTTATGTTGAACGATTTAACCGCCAGTGCGTTATGAATGGCTATCGCAATATCACTGGCAAGATTTAGATGAGGTAAGACTATATGCTACAAAATGGATGTGGCGCTATAATCATGAACGCCCAAACATGGCCTTGGGCGGCATTACACCAATACAACGGTTGGCTATGGCCGCTTAACTCTACTTTTAGTCGATGCTAAAAATGGGGGGATACCGAGTGAAGCCACAATTAAACAGAGTTACTGGCAATCTTTATAGTATTGACAGTTTGAATGCACACTGTCTTTTATCCGAGAATTAAATGAAAAACCTGTTACATTTAACCATTCTTGCTTCTTAAGCTCTACCACTGGACGCCACTTCTGTTCTATAACAGTATCATTTATCACAACTAATAAATGCTTTGAATAATTTGAATGTACATCCGATTCAAGTACTAAAGGAGATGCTGCTTTGATAGCGGATGCAATATGAAAATCACTAAATCCAATAACTCTTAACCTAATTGCAATCTCAAGATCTTTTAAATAATTATTTTTTGGTTTATTTCCTAAATTATTTGAATGTAATAAATATGCATTAATAGCATAATCGATAATAGTCTTTGGTTCCATAATCATTTTTTTACTACTTATCTTCATCTCTAGGTGTTCAATCTCCCTTGGAATTGGCCAAATCAAAAAGTTACATTTTGGCTTAAATTGAGCTTGCCGATGAATTCCCTGAGCTTCAATTCTATTAATATTAGTCTCGAATCTACCAGCATCAACTTTTTGTAGAAAAGTAGAGGTGTCTATTAAATTAATAATTTTATGCTCAACCTTCATTTCCCTTGCCTCAATAGCACATTGAAATTGAAAATCTAGCGATCCATTAAGCCTAAACTTATCCCATTTTGTTGAAGCAAGTGTTAAAAAAGCCCGAATTACTTCAGGTATATTGTATACATGCTTTAAAAGAATTGCTGAACCTTCAATTACAAAATCAATGTTTCCATCCTGATTCCAATATTCTCTGAATGAGTTACATTCGAAACCAATCTTAGACGTTTCAGACTGATAACCTTTAATGAAGATTAAATTATTTACTTCCTGTGACGGCGTTATGCAAACTGCATTCGCATAGATATATTTACTTTGTTGATATTGTTTCTGGTCAGCTTGGTACTTCTCAAATAAATTAACATACTTTAAATAGTCAATAAAGTTATTTACTGGTCCATTTTCAGCATTAAATTTAGCCTGTAATTCTTTTGTTTGAACACTCAACAACTTTTTAAGTTCTGATTTCTCTGTGCGGTGTTTATCCCTTAAAGCTTTACTGGTATCGTAACCTGCATTTAATGGAGAATTTATTTTAGCTATATTTAACTTATCAAATTCATTCATTCTATTTTTAGAAATCACCTTTAAATCTTTATGTTGCTTCAATAAGTCAATTTTTAATTGATAAAATTGCTCCCAGCACTCTCGTATTAGATCACTCATCCATCTAGCTGGCTTGGGCTTTACAAACTTTATAATAGGGTTACCATCTTTTGTATTGAATTTTTTAAATAACCCGAATTTTGTTTTAATACGTTTATTGATGCTGATTGACGAAGCTTTTATTGTGATCGGTTTGTCAATCTGATTCACTACATAAACATACCCTTTACCTTGTTGCTTATATACAATTCCATTATTAGCTAAATCTTGATGTAAGGAATGCCAATTATGAATTGATGATTCATACAATGCCCTTTGAAGCACCTCTTCAACATACTCAGAAGCCGAACGTTGACCATAATACGTAGTTACCGCGTTTTTTTTGAGCGTTCGTGATTTGATTAAATTACGCACAGCAACTAATTGTTGATTCGTTTTAATAATTGAGTAAATCTGATGATTTTGAGGCCCCCATTTCTGTATGTAATTAACGATTGCAGCCGAGCGGTGAAGACTTTCTATAAACCACTGTCTAGGTATACTTTTGCGAGAAACTGGATGTATAGCAACTACAACTAAATGTATATGAATATGAGACTTATCGTAATGTAATCCAGCCATGGCTATGCATTCAGCTAGGCCCGCAAGAAGCAATGTAATTTCACAAGCTTGATGTGATTGTGAACGCGCTGGATATACTGATTTATCGTAAGAGATAACTAAATGTTCATATGTTCTTCTACCTCTGGGATTTGATGAATTGATGGCTAACATTTCTGCTATGCCCGACTTATTATCATACGCATTATAAAACCAAACATCATGTGATGTTTCTTGAGCAGCCTGAGGCTTTTTGATGTAACATATTAATCGCTTTAATCTATTTGATGAAGTATCAGTTAGCCCAATACGTTTAACAATCACCGTCATTTTAGATTTCCATCAGCTTATTCATAACTTTAACCATTTGATTCAGCGCATTTGTAATAGAAATACGATAGAAATGTGGCAAGTGTTTGGTGTTTTTCAAGTTTTCACGAAGCAGAAAACAAGCCTGTCTTAATTCGCAAACAGCCAAAGCATTTGAATTAGAGCTTATTTTAGAACCATTGATCGCTGAACGTATCATATGTGGTAGAGTATGTCCGTGTTGCTTTGCCTGCGTTTTCCAGCCTTCAAGTTCAGCCTCAGAACAACGGAATCTGTAAGATTTGTTGAATTGATCAATTTTGTTCTTTTCCTTTTTTACCATTTGAACCCCTAAAACAAGTTTAAAATCAGTAAAATTATGATGCGAGATAGTTTGTTCATTGACACCTCCAGGAGATTACTACTGAGCTAACCATGGGATTATGGTTATTAGTCTCTTCGGTGGGTTCGTGCTTCACAGAGGTGTCTGACAGCACATCCTCTCCAAGACCGCCGAGGTCTTCACCACGGATGTAAGCAGATGAATCTGCAATATCCGTGCGACACGCTAACACGGCATGTCCTGCCGCTTTAATATTGTTAGCTGCATTGACATCAGCGTTAGTTGTGTAACCACAACTCACACAAGCAAATTTAGCTTGAGTTGGTCTGTTTGCCTTATCTATCTTGCCGCAACAGCTACAGTGCTTAATTGACTGCTGTAAGCAGCACTGGCTAGGTGCCGCATTGAGCCATGGAAGCTCCTGCTTCCATTGCGGTTTAGCTAATCTGGTGTAGCTAAACTTAAACTGGGTATCTGCTTTATATCGGGTATTTTGCCAATCTAACGCTTTGTTAAACACGAAATCAGAGGAACCTGCATAACACCTAATGGCGCGCAGCAGCGCACCATTAGGTGTTAGCTCAAACTGATAGGCTTGCAATCTTTTCATGTGTATAGCATCCAGGATAAAGGTTATAAAACTGAATCAAAGTTAATAGTCTGTACAATCTAAGCTACCAGCTAAATATTCAAAGTCAAATTTTTTTAAAAGATAACTCCGCTGTAAGCACCCAACTTATAACACAGTCATCTCGTAGAGTATTTACGCTGCATTTCTGTACTCAAACCTTGTCATTTCATTAAGTGAGTCTTGCGGTCGTTCGTTGTTATATAGCTCAATTCATGCTTTGGCTATTTGTTTCACTTCGTTCAAATTACAAAAATTTAGCAGAAGAGCACATTCATCATTAGATTGGATGACACTTTCTGAGTACGCCCAAAAATACTGGGAATCCACCCAAAATGCCTGTGCAATTAAGGCCGAAATTTCTATTTAAGAATGGCTCGGATATTGGTGCAGGGTCACCTTTTGTCTCTGACGCACTATTTGAACATGCCCCAACCTATATCTATCACGCAGCAATCAGGTCAAATGACACCTATATGATTGTTGGTGGCATTCGGATTGTATTTGACTCAACATCAGAATTATCTGCCAAGTTAAAAGACAGCATTCCTGAAAAATCGTCTTTTAGTGTTTTTTATATTAATTGACAAGGTCGCATCATTTCCAGTACCGATCTAACTCGACCAGTTGGTTCAATCCTTAACATAAATAAAGCGTTACCGACTTTGCCTAATGGCGCCAAGGCTTCTGAAGTGGTCATCCACCACAATCATTACGCGATTGTTGGTCGTAGTGTGTCGAATGGTTATCGTGAGTTTAAAGTCACCGATGACTATCACGAAGATATCATCGCAGTTGTATATCATTTTCTTGGCGAATTCCAAGAACATTTTAGTTAGCGAGATGATGCAACAACCATCATTAATGCTCACCCAGTATAATCAAGCGATCCTGAATTTGCTACCTTCTTTATTGATGATGAACTATTTGCCATTGATGCCTCAAACGTAATGGAAGCATTACCCGCCAATGCCATATCGACTGTTGCACTAGGCGCCAGCACCGAGCGGGTTGGCATTATTGAAACGCCGCATGAAAGCAAAAAGAAAGGCTATGCATGGGTATTTGATCTTGCTTACTTGGTCAGCGGCAAACCATTAGCCATTGATAATAATAGCCAAGTCATCATTGTGAAATGCAATCAGTACAAAATTGGTTTACTGGTAAGTGCCCTGCATTCTGTCGCACAATTCAGTGAAAAAGACCTAACTAACACCCAACTGAAAACCATGAAAAAACAGACCCTCATAAACAAATTATCAAAGCGAATAATGGCAATCTATTAATTCAGTCAATAGATATCGACTATCTACTGCAAATGCTCAGCAATCCATTTGCGCCTGTTGATTCAGCAAAACTAATCGACGACGAAGACTATGATAATCGACAGTTAGTAAGGCATTAATAATGCATCCACTCCAAAAAATTGCGTTAGTCTTTCAAACACTTGCTGACTAGCTCAAACACATCACTAGATAAGTTTGGCGTATCCAAAATAGCTTGTAAGCTGTTTTTCATTAACGTTTGTAATTGCGGAGTGTAGCGTTTCCATTCACGCAATGGAGTTACCATACGCGATGCAATTTGTGGATTAATGGTGTTTAGCTCAATAATCGCATCACGTAAAATGGCATAGCCTTTTCCACTTGGGTCGTGGAATTTAACAGGGTTATTAATCGCAAACACTGAATAAAGCGAGCGGACTCGGTTTGGATTTTTGATATTAAATTCAGGGTGATTTCGCAATGCAGCAAAGTCATCAAACAAGCTGTCTCTATTGGCCATCGCTTGTAGTGTGAACCATTTGTCTACCACTAATGGATAGTCTTTATAGCGTTGATAAAAATCAGCAAAGACGACATCTCGTTCTGGTTTTGTACTGTCTGCTAGGCAAGCAAGCGCAGCAACGCGGTCTGTCATATTATCTGCCGCATCATAATGCGCTTTAGCGCGGGCGGCACAGCCTGTGCCGTTGGTTACAGTTAACAATGTCAGCACCGTGTTTTGTAAGGCGCGACGCCCCATCGCTGCTGGCGTTAAGGAGAAAGTACCTGTGTTGCCATTGGCATTATATAAACGCGTTAATGCGTCTTTATGTGCGCATTTTATTTTAGTGAGAATGATAGTTAACGCTTGGTCGATTGCCGCTGGATTAATCTCTTCTAGCGATTGTGCAATCACTGCAATTTCAGGCAAGGTCAGCGCACGTGCGAGTAAGGCTTTATCGCCTTTTTCCGCTAATCCTTGGGCAATCAGGCTACCGAAATCATCAACAAACAAGCTAATGTCTGCCTCGTTATCCGCCATCACGCGCTGAATAGTGCGTAGCGCTAAGGTTTGTCCTGCTTCCCATTGGTTAAAGCCATCGGTATCGTGCAATTGCAATAGGCGCAAATCATCATCGGTTAAATCGGTGATTAATTTCACAGGCGCTGAAAAGCTGCGCAAGATGGACGGCACAGGACGCGTGGCAATCTCTTTAAACATAAAGGTTTGTTCACGTTCAGTCATTTCTAAAATCCGGGTCGGATGCGTTTCATTGCCTTGTGCATCTAGCAAACCAATAGCAATTGGAATCAGTAATGGTTTTTTATTGGTTTGGCCTTGGGTATCTTGCTGAGATTGTTTAAAGGTTAGCGAGAAATTCTTCAGCGTTGGATTATAGTGACTGCTAACCGTTAAGGTTGGCGTCCCCGCTTGTTTATACCACAGAAAAAACTGCTCCATATTGCGACCTGATGCATCAGCCATGCACTCTACAAAATCATTACAAGTCACGGCATGCCCATCATAACGATCAAAATATAAATCCGTTGCTTTGCGATAGGTTTCATCGCCTAACAATGTGTGTTGCATACGGATAATTTCTGCACCTTTTTCGTAGATGGTCGTAGTGTAGAAATTGCTAATTTCGATAAAGCTATCTGGCTGCACCGAATGCGCTAACGGACTGGCATCTTCCGAAAATTGTAGGCGGCGTAAACGATCCACATCATCAATACGCTGCACCGCACGTGAGTTTAAATCTGCGCTAAATTCTTGATCTCTAAAAACCGTTAAACCTTCTTTAAGGGATAGCTGAAACCAATCACGGCAAGTGACACGATTACCTGTCCAGTTATGAAAATATTCATGCCCAATAACGCCTTCAACACTTAAGAAGTCCATATCGGTCGCCGTTTCTTGGTGTGCGAGCACTAACTTCGTATTGAATACATTGAGCGATGTGTTTTCCATCGCACCCATATTGAAATCGCTCACGGCAACGATGTTAAATAGGTCTAATTGATATTCACGACCATACACTTCCTCATCCCATTGCATGGCTTTTTTCAGCGATTGCATGGCATGACCGCATTGCTTTTCATCACCAGCGCGCACGTAAATATGTAAATCTACAGTGCGACCAGTCATGGTGGTGAACATATCTTCTGTGCGAACCAAATCACCTGCAACCAAGGCAAACAAATAACACGGTTTAGGGAACGGATCATGCCAAACAGTAAAGTGACGGCCATCGGCAAGTGCGCCAGCTTCTGCTAAATTACCATTCGACAACATCACGGGATAACGCGCTTTGTCGCCTTCTATGCGAACGGTAAAGGAGCTCAATACATCGGGTCTATCTTGATAATAAGTAATACGGCGGAAACCTTCTGCTTCACACTGTGTGCAATAAGTGCCTTGCGATTGGTATAAACCTTCTAAGGCGGTATTTGATGCTGGGTCGATTTCGGTAACGATGGTTAAAGTGAATTGCTCACCCGCATTGGCTATCGTCATTTTGTCATCCGCAATGGTGTAACCATCAAATGGCTGGCCATCTTTTTCAACTGCAACAATGGTTTGATCTTGTCCATTTAATACCAAGTCGTTTGCAGCATTAGCCGGGTTTTTCACATAAGCCACGATTGAAGTCACGATGGTTTTTTCTGGCAATAACTTAAATGTCAGATTCACATGCTCGACCCTATACGGTGCTGGCATATAGTCTTTTAGATAAATCGTTTTAGGCGTTATATGAGTTTCTACTTTATTCATCGCATTCTCTATTTGATTAATTGCTCTCTAAGTATAAAAGAGATTATGTTGTGTGATGTGGCTTTATCATAGACAACCGACTAAGATAATGGTTGTACTATTCTAATTGATTGTTAATTTTTCATAAAACCGCCATATTACTTTCATGAAACCATCTTATTTCTTCTTTAGCATGCGTGCATATGATGCAAGACTGCTTGTACTCTTCTCCCCCATTTTACGCATGAGCGATGAACAATGAAAATTGCTGTTGCAGGAATAGGCTATGTTGGCTTAGCGAATGCGGTTTTATTAGCCCAACACAATCAGGTGATTGCGCTAGATATTACGCAAGCACGTGTTGATGCATTAAACAAAAAACAATCGCCGATTCCCGATCAAGAAATTGAAGATTTTTTGCAAAATAAAGTGCTTAATCTGACGGCCACGCTTGATAAAAAACTAGCGTATACCGATGCAGATTTTGTGATTGTATCTACGCCAACCGACTATGACCCCGATACTGGTTATTTTGACACCTCATCCGTTGATAGCGTCATTCAGGATGTATTATCGATTAATACAGAAGCCGTCATTATCATTAAATCGACTTTACCTGTTGGTTATACCAAACAGTTAACACAACGATTTGATTGCAACAATATTATTTTTTCTCCTGAATTTTTACGTGAGGGAAAAGCACTATACGACAACTTGCATCCTTCTCGTATTGTGGTTGGCGAGCGTTCTGCTCGCGCAGAAACCTTTGCTCATTTACTAAAGCAGGGTGCGATTAAAACAAATATCGAAACGGTATTTACTGATGCGACAGAGGCAGAAGCGATTAAGTTATTTGCCAATACTTATTTGGCGATGCGCGTGGCTTATTTTAATGAGCTAGACACTTATGCGGCTACCCATGATTTAAATACTGAACAAATCATTAATGGCGTTTGTTTAGATCCACGCATCGGCTTTCATTACAATAATCCGTCGTTTGGCTATGGCGGTTATTGCTTACCAAAAGATACGCAACAGTTATTGGCTAATTATCGCGATGTGCCACAAAACCTGATTAATGCAATTGTTGATTCAAACACCACGCGCAAAGATTTTATTGCCAGCGAGATTATTCGCAAAAAACCAAAAGTAGTTGGCATTCATCGTTTAATCATGAAAAGTGGTTCTGATAATTTTCGTGCTTCGTCGATTCAAGGCATCATGAAGCGCATCAAAGCCAAAGGTATCGAGGTGATTATTTATGAGCCTATGCATCAAGAAACTGAGTTCTTTCGCTCTCGCATCGTGAATGATTTAGTACAGTTTAAGCAAGAAGCTGACATCATTTTAGCCAACCGCATGTCTCCTGAAATCGCAGACGTAAAATCAAAAGTCTATAGCCGCGATTTATTTGGTCACGACGCCTAGGGCAAGCTATTTCACCACGTGCAAGTTAAACAAAAAACACCGATATTAAGCGCCAAAACACTCTATTGGCGCATGCTGAATTATGTCAAACCACATTGGCTCATCTTTAGCATAAGCATCATCGCGTTAATCATTTTATCCGCAACCAATACCGGATTTTTAGCCACCATTAAAACGGTCACAGATGAAGGCTTTGTGAACACGCAACAAAGCAATCATGCGCTATTGCCTCTATTGCTGATTGGTCTATTATCGTTGCGCGCACTGTCTGGTTTTATTTCTGCTTACACCATGCGCTGGGTTGGTCGAAAAGTGATTGAGCAAATACGGCTGGATGCCTTTTTAAAGCTCATGACATTGCCCGTAAGCTTCTTTGATGCAAACGCTGTCGGTAGCATTACCTCTAAATTTACCTTTGATAGCGAACAAATGTATAACGCGGTGACTAAGGTGACGGTGAGTATGGTGCGCGATAGCCTCACCATCGTTGGCATGGTGGCTTATATGTTGTATTTGGATTGGCGACTAACCTTGATTTTTGCTTTGATTGCGCCATTGATGGTGTTTTTCTTGAAGAAAATGACGCCTAAATTACGATTTGCCAGCACCGCAGTTCAACAATCTATGGGCGACATGACGCAAGTGATTGAAGAAGCCGCCAGTGGTCAACGTATGGTAAAAATATTCGGCGGCGAGCACTATGAATATGAGCGCTTTGCAACAATCACCAAAGAAAATCGCCAGATGATGACGCGCTTAGGCAAAGTGTCTAGCCTCAATAGTATGGTCATTGAATTACTCGCTGCCTTCGCTTTAGGCTTAGTGGTTTATTACGCCGTCGGCCGCTTTAGCGCTGGTGAGTTTGCCGCTTTTATCGGCGCACTGTTGATGCTGATTGCGCCGATTAAAAGTCTGACTTCTTTAAATGCAGATATTCAAATTGGCTTAGCCGCAGCTAAAAGCATTTTCACCCTTATTGATACGCCTGCGCAAATCGATGAAGGCAAACAAGATATTGGTAAAACCAAAGGCGAAATTAGTATTAAAGGTGTGAGTTTGCAGTATGAAAATGCTAAACGCCCTGCCTTGAGCAATATTGATTTAACCATTGCACCTGGTGAGAAAATCGCTTTAGTTGGCCGCTCTGGTGGCGGTAAAACAACCTTGGTTAATTTATTACCAAGGTTTTATGAATTGCAACAGGGCGTTGCCATGATTGATGGTTTGGATATTCGTACCATGTCTCTGAAAAACCTACGCGAACAATTTAGCATGGTCAGCCAAGAGGTCGTTTTATTTAACGATACGGTGTTTAATAATATTGCTTACGGCACGCTACGCAATGTGAATGAAGCTCAAGTGATTGAAGCGGCAAAAGCGGCGCACGCATGGGACTTTATTCAACAATTACCCAATGGTTTGCAAAACGAAATTGGCGATCGCGGCGTGCGCCTTTCTGGTGGCCAGCGCCAACGACTTGCCATTGCACGCGCTATTCTCAAAGATGCGCCTATCTTATTATTAGATGAAGCAACTTCAGCACTAGATACTGAATCTGAGCAGCATGTGCAAGCGGCATTGGATACCTTAATGCAAAATCGCACGACAATTGTCATTGCCCATCGCTTATCCACCATTGAAAATGCAGACCGTATTTTGGTGATGGAACAAGGCAAAATCATTGAAAGTGGTCGTCATCACGATTTATTACAAATGAATGGCAATTACGCCAAACTTTACCAAAAGCAATTTCATTAGCATGAAGCAAGCAACTATTTTCACCTTAAGCTCTTTCATGCGCTATTTGCCTTGGATACTGCCGCTGTTATTACTCTTTTCTAGAGCTGCAGCCGATATCACAGTGCTTTCTATCGGTGTAGCTTTTCTATTCAAAAGCTATCAATCTAAGGATTGGGCGTGGACAAAACAAACGTGGTTTAAGCTCAATCTAGTGTTTTGGCTGTATTTATTATGCATCAATGCACCGCTGAGCATCGATTCTGCTGATAGTTTCATGCATGCCATCTTCTATTTAAGATGGCCATTATTTGCCGCCGCACTTGCTTATTGGTTATTGCAAGATAAAAAATTTCAGCAGCACTTTCTCATTGCGCTCATGCTTGTCTGCGCATTTGTGTTACTAGACACCAGCTTGCAATATATCACTGGCACTGATTTATTTGGTCACACCAAACCAGGTCCAACTCGACTCACTGGCCCATATAGCAGGCCGATTCCTGGCATTATGATGTTGCGTGTTTTATTTATTATGCTATTAATCACAGTGATGATTCCATCATTCGCAACAGCAACGCGGCGCATTTTGTTTACGCTCAGCTTGTTATGTATAGGCTTGTTGTTTATGTTTATCACTGGCGAGCGCATGGCCTTAATTCTTTTCTTTGCAGGGAGTGTTGTTGTCCTCATTGGCTTGGTGTTAGCGCAAAAAATGCATAAAGCAAAAGTGTTATTAGGCTTCGCATTTATCTTGGGGTTATTCGCACTCGCGATTGCATTCAACCCTGAAATGGCTGAGCGATCGGTCTTTAGCATCATTAACAAATTGTCGCAATTTGTCGACTCTGACTATGGCCTTGTTTTCCGCGCTGCGATAGCAGCTTGGCAAGAAAACCCGATTGTTGGTAGTGGCTTCCATACTTATCAACTGGCTTGTGAACAGTTGGGACTGTTGCCGCAATGGGGCATACCGTGCTCACACCCACATAATCTTTACCTGCAAATTGGTGCAGAAACAGGCTTGATTGGTTTAATTATATTCTTCAGCATGGTAGTGAGTATTTACTTTACTGCGCTTGCTCAACCCATTAAGAGCAAAAAATGGTTTATCACCTGTTTGAGTTTCACTATTCTTAGCGTTAGCTTTTGGCCACTGATAGGCGGTATCAGTATTTTAAATAATAGCGTAGCCGCATTAGTTTGGCTGGGTGTTGGCTGGGCACTCTCCATCTCAACAACTACAATATCCAAAACTATAATATCCAATTCACAGCCATCTAAATAAATGTCATCAATTTGAAATATAGCTTAATTATCCTTGTTGCTAAATTAGGATAAATAAGAGAGTTAACGATGAATACTTTAAACAGCGATTTATTAGATAGCTATGATGAAGAGCTTGAACTTGAGCTAGAAGACCGTACGCTTGAGCATGTTTTAGAAGGTGAAAACATCCATATCTCTGATGAAGAAAAAGCGTTTCGTCGTACTTATTTTAGAGAACTATTTCGCCTGCAAGCAGAGCTTGTCAAGCTGCAAGATTGGGTGGTTGAAAGCGGGCATAAAGTCGTTATTTTATTTGAAGGCCGCGATGCAGCCGGCAAAGGCGGCGCCATTAAACGCATTACCCAACGCTTAAATCCACGTGTTTGTCGTGTTGCGGCATTGCCTGCACCAACTGAACGTGAGCGTACCCAATGGTATTTTCAACGCTATGTTTCACATCTGCCAGCCGCTGGTGAAATGGTGTTATTCGACCGCAGTTGGTATAACCGCGCTGGCGTAGAAAAAGTCATGGGCTTTTGTACCGATGACCAATATGAGCAGTTTTTTAGAACAGTGCCCGAGTTTGAAAAAATGCTGATTGATTCTGGTATTCAACTTATCAAATATTGGTTCTCAATTACCGATGATGAGCAAAATATGCGCTTTCAAGGCCGTATTTATGATCCATTAAAACAATGGAAACTAAGTCCAATGGATTTGGAATCACGCCGCCGATGGGAAGATTATACAAAGGCGAAAGAGACGATGTTAGAACGTAGCCACACGCCAGAAGCGCCTTGGTGGGTAGTGCAAGCTGATAATAAAAAGAAAGCGCGTCTCAATTGTATTGAACATTTGCTACAGCAGATTCCTTATACCAATGTAGAAAAACCGCTCGTGCAGCTTCCGCCACGTGTGCACAACGCCGACTATATTCGCCAACCAGTGCCTGCTGACATGTATGTGCCTGCAATCTATTAACAATCGTCATATTAATAAAGAATCATACTAAATAAAAAAAATACTGATAAACACAACATCACTGACCAATTACTTTAATTTTTAGGGGAGCAGCAATGTCGAGTAGCATTTTAGAAAAACCACCCGCAGATGCAGCACAAGCAACTGGCGATATGAAGTTAAATATCTTTTTTGCCGTGTTATTTTTAGGCACGGTTGCTTATTTTTCTTTTTGGGGACTAGATTATACGAATAATAACCACGTCATTCTGTTCATTCTAGCCACCTTATTTGGTGTCTTTATGGCATTTAATATTGGTGGTAATGATGTGGCAAACTCATTCGGCACCAGCGTTGGCGCAGGCACATTAACCATTAAACAAGCATTAGTTGTGGCGGCCATTTTTGAAGTGAGTGGCGCTGTGATTGCAGGTGGTGAAGTCACCAAAACCATTCGTGGTGGCATTGTTGATTTGTCCCAACTGCAAGTTGAACCAATGCAATTCGTCTACATTATGATGTCCGCTTTATTAGCTGCTGCCATCTGGTTATTAATTGCTACGAAGAAAGGCTGGCCAGTCTCAACAACACATTCAATTATTGGCGGTATTGTTGGCAGTTCGATTACATTAGGTTTTATGTTGAGCGGTGCGGATACAGCACTTGCCCTCGTTAAGTGGGATAAAATTGGTACGATTGCATTCTCATGGATACTCTCACCTGTATTAGGCGGTGCGGCGGCTTACTTCTTGTATTCACAAATTAAAAAATACATTCTTAACTTTAATGAGCAAGCTGAGCAAGAGCTATTAAAGCTTAAGGAAGATAAAAAAACACATAAAGAAAATCATAAAAAAGCATTTGAGCGCATGGCAGAAATTCAAAAGATTTCTTATGCTACAGCCATGGCAAGAGATGCGCATACAGTAAAAGATGATGACTTTGATAGCGCTGAATTAGAATCAGATTACTATAAAGAGCTACATGAGATTGAGAATAAACGTAATCAACTGAATGCGACTAAAGCATTAGAAACTTATGTTCCTATCTTTGCCGCGTTAGGTGGCATGCTGATTTCAGGCATGCTGATTTTCAAAGGTCTAAAACACATGCATTTAGGCCTAAGCAATATTGATAACTACTTGATTATCGGCATGATAGGCGCAACGATTTGGCTTGTAACTGCCATTTTCACCAAAACACTAAAAGGTAAATCATTAGACAAATCTACCTTCTTGCTATTTAGCTGGATGCAAGTATTTACTGCGTCAGGCTTCGCTTTTAGTCATGGTGCAAACGACATCGCCAACGCGATAGGCCCTTTTGCCGCCATTATGGACATTCTTCGCACAGGTGAAATAGGATCGAGTGCAGCAGTTCCAACCATTGCTATGCTGACTTTTGGTGTCGCGCTGATTGTTGGTTTATGGTTTATTGGTAAAGAAGTGATCCAAACTGTTGGTCATAATTTAACGAAAATGCATCCAGCCTCTGGCTTTTCGGCTGAGCTCGCTGCCGCTGCCGTGGTGATGCTTGCTTCCGTATTTGGGCTACCTGTTTCAAGTACGCATATTTTAATTGGTGCGGTATTGGGTGTTGGTTTAGTCAACAGAGCCGCAAACTGGGAGTTAATGAAACCGATTGGTTTGGCATGGATTATCACCTTGCCTGCAGCAGGTATCCTTTCTGCCATTACCTTTGTTATTTTGACCGCATTACAATTGGCATAAGCAATTGGATGATACCTTGCTCACAAGGCATGGCCAAAAAAGGCAAGCGCACTAGCACTCGCCTTTTTTATTTACTTCAGCTATTTTATGCTAAATGCGTTAAACCGTTGAAGCACTTGCGAGACTGTTAGCATTGCCAAGTCATCCACTTCTATCACTTCAAAATGGCGACGACCAATCTCTGCTCTAGCAGCTGATGTGCTTGGCCCAAAAATAGCCAAACCCGCCTTATTCAAATAAGAGGCAATATGGCTAGGCCCAGTATCGTTACCAATGACATACCGCGCAGCATTCAAAACACCAGCTAACTCAAACCAATTAAGCCCTTGCAAAACATGTCCTGGCATCTGTTTAGCTAATGCAGATTCATCTGGCCCTAGCACCACGACTACTTGATAATTCTCATCAATTAATGCTGTTGCTAAATCTGCATAATGCGGCCAGCGTTTTTCTAAATGCTGAGCTGACGAACCTGGAATTAGCACTATATATTCACCTGTCACAATGTCTCGCTCATTGAGTAGCTTGCTCATATCATCGGCTAGCCATAGCAACTCTGGCTGGTAGGCATGAGGTGTGGCAATACCTGCGCTATTTAATAAATCAATCAAACCAATTAATCCAGATATTGGCTCATCGGCTTCTGCATCACGGCCTATCCACATGGTTTGGCTAAACCAAAATTGTTGATACATGCGTGAGCGGTCTGAATTTTGCAGATCAATCACCACATCAAACTGTTGTTTTTGCAACTTCTTTTTGAGTTTAAGTTGTTGATCGACACGCCAAATTGGCGCTCTATTATCGGCAATCAGATGGTCAATCGCAGGACATCGCTGCATGAGTGAACAATAGGCTGGCGCTGTTAACAAAGTTACTTCGTGATGAGGGTAGTGACTTTTAATATCCGTTATCAGACCAATCGACTGAATCAAATCACCCAAAGCACCATGTTTAATAATTAATAATTGCTGCATTTTTATTACTTCAATCACACATCCGTTGATAACAATTAATGGTTTCTTTTGTCATATAACTCAACGTCATTTGCTGCTGTGCCAGCTGTTGCGGCGCTTGCATCAGCGCTGTCCATTGCTTAGGCTGTTGTAAAAGTTTTTCTAATCGCTGACGTAACATGGCAACATCGCCAACTGGCACGATTAACGGGCTAGGTAATACTTCATTGGCTACAGGCACATCGGTTGATAACACATTGGCACTGCACATCAGCGCTTCGTTCAACACATAAGAAAAGCCTTCGCGCCGAGAGGAGATAATCACTCCATCAACGCTGCGCATGATTACAGTTGGATTTTCATGATGCCCAATCAAGCGCACATCAGTATTAGAATTTAGTAAAGCAATTCTTGCCTCTAATACTTGTCGCTCTGGCCCTTCACCGACAATCAGTAAACTCACCGCTAAACCATCAATTGCATCTAGCAATACATCAAATCCTTTTGCGGAGACTAAACGACCAACGGCACAAATGACTGGCTTATCAGCTGGTAACTGATAGCGCTGCTTGACATCTATGGCCACAGTTTGTGGCGCATCAATACCGTTATAAATCACTTCAGCACCGGCATGATTAATGAGACTTGCTAAATAACGGCTCACGCAAATGACATGATTAAATCGATTAAATAATGCAAGACGGCGCTTTATATTATGTAGGGTGACGACCATTGGCGTTTTGATTAACCATTGAATACTTGCCAGCATAGCGGCCGCTTTATTTGCCTGCGCATGAATCACATCAAATGGATAACGTCGTAAACAACGATAAAGCTGATACAACAACCAAGGGTTATATCGACTTAAACGCATATTAAGATCAACACGTTCAACTTCAGGTGGCAAGGTGTTAATAAAAGCAGGATCTCCAATCACCAGCACTCGATGACCTTGTGCAACTAAACACTGACTCAACTCGCGCACATGCTTTTCCAAACCACCATTGCCTTGGCTGGCAATGATTTGTGCAATAAACATGATTAATGTGTGCTCCGTTGAAGTGCTTGAGCAAGCTCCTGATACACGTCCATAGTTTTTTGCAACATATTGTCTAAACTAAAATCTTGATTATTGGCAACAACTGGCGGCTGATGTAACCAGCGCAAAGTCAACGTCGCAGCCTCTGCCACATTGCCTACATCAATTCGTCCTTCAGGTAATAATGCAGCTAACTGCTCACTCACACCACCATGCGCATAACCAATGACCGGCACACCTAAGCTCAAGGCTTCTATCGTCGTGCGTCCAAATGCTTCTGGCTCCAATGACAATGAATAGACAATGTTAGCAATCGCCATAATCTCACGCAAATCATCACGATGCCCAACGAAAGTGACATGTTCACTCACGCCAAGACTCTGCGCTTTTTTCTCTAATTTTTTAAGAAAGTTGGTTTTGCCTTTTTTAGCTTCACCCACAATCAATGCATGAAAATGTACCTTATGTTTTTTTAATTGTGCTGCCAACTCAATAAAATCAGCTTGCCCTTTCCACTTGGTTATTCTCGCTGGCAACACCAATAGTTTTTTGTCTTTTGTCTGCGGATAAGCGTGATACCACTCTTTTAACCAAGCTTTGCTTGGCTGAAAACCATAAGGAAAATCATTGGCATTGACACCGCGATACACCAATCTTAATTTCTCAGGTTTAGCCTTATATTGACTGGTGACATACTCGCGAATCATTTCTGAAATCACAATCACCCGTTCGCCTTTAGTCATCACTTCACTATAAGGACTAACTGAATACGGACCATGCACTGTCGTCACGAAAGCTGGACGCGTTTTAGGGTTCATTTCTTTCCAAGCAAGATAAGCAATCCACGCCGGGAAACGTGAGCGCACATGCACAATATCCACTTTTTCTTTTTCAAAAAACTGGCGCAATTGGCGCACCAGTTTTAGCGTCAATAGTGACTTTTTACCGATAGGCCAAGTAAAATGTTCGGTGCCTTGTTTTTCCAGCTTGTTGACCATACGGCCACCTGCAGAAATCACAATAGAGCGATGTCCGTTAGCAGACAAGTGAGCGCCCACTTCCAATGTGCCGCGCTCCACACCACCAGAATCTAATGCAGGCAGTATCTGCACTACCGTTAAGGGAACTTGCATTTAACTATGCTTTAATTGGCAGTTCAAATACAGGGAGACGCGTTGTTGTTGGCTGCATCCAAGCATGTAATATCCACCGACTACAGCGTTCTGCTTCAACAAATCCAACTGACGCTTTTAGTTTTTGCTGATAAGTTTGTAAAAAATCAAACCTAGCAACCATACCTTGATTAATTAACTTCTGCACGCCTCGGCTCACACGGCTTTTTCGCTTCACTGGCATATTCAATAAACCAACCGCGACTTGCGCCGTTAACGCTTCATAAACCATAGAAACGGAGTCTTCAGTTACCCAAGCAAATGCACTTTCTGACAACTGTTGCGCCACCCAACCTTTTTCGGTTTCTTCAAATGGCACCACTGTTAAATTAGGAAAATGAATTCTTTTAACTGCAGATAGAAATGCTTTTGGCGTTCGACGCGAAGTCGTTAACGTATAGTGAATATGCGCATTATGATTCACTAATTCATACACTTGGGCGATTAACTTTAATGTGTCCCAATCGCAGTGTTTAGACGGACCGCCAATCATAATCAGCGCTTGATTACTCGCATGTTCACCCTCTGGTTGAATAGGGTTAAGCACGCCTCTCGTTTGCAGGTACTCAGCATTACCTTGGTATTGGTCATGCTCAGGAATCAAACATAAATCAAATAACTTAGCAGGCAAGCTTGGCTGCATCAGCACAATGGTTTTGCCGCCATAGGCACGTTGCGCAGCTAGCAGATGTAAATGCGTCGCATGGCCAGCCCCGATAATTAAATCAGGCAAAGGCAAACCCGCCCCCAAGCCCCAAGTGGAAGTTAACAAACCGACCATCGCCTCAAAACCATTGCTCACTTTAATATCAATGGCTTGGCAATCTGCCTGTTTAATAAGCGCTTGTAGAAGGCCTAAGGACTGGCTTTCATGCCCCGCCTTTCCATCAATTAATCGCCAAATCGTTAATGGTCTACCTTCATCTAAACGAAGCACTTGTTCCAATTTATTCACCAACCTATTTTAAAAAAGACTTTTTTACTAAGCCTGTAATTTAAAATAGTTTTATGACAAGATTATGCAACTTATTTAAATATTTTATTGCTAATTAAACGATTCCGCATTAGCAAAGCAGAATGCAATCATTTAATGGCGAGATAGCTTCATGGTGTCACCTTGCTGTTCCAGCTTAAATTCACCAATCACATTCATGCCAAGCAAAAACGCATCATCACTGATGCCTTTACTATAATTGACCGTAACGTTATTAAGCACAAACTGTCCAATTGTCAGCTCTTTAGCCGTGGCAACACACACATCAGCTATCCCATTTGTCGTGATAACTTTAGATTTTCTGCATTCTGTAATGCCTGCATATTGCGCGAAATTGTCTGATACGGCGACATTGGTTGCACCAGTATCCACCATAAAATAAGCAGGCTTTTGATTAATGGTGCCTTCTACGGTGTAATGCCCGCCTTCCACTCTTTGCAAAATCAAGCTTCCAGAACCCTTAACACGCTGCTGCCCGCCTGATTGCATCCCTAGGGAGTGGCTTAGCGATATCATGACTTCTGCAGGCTGTTGACCATAATTTTTTAGCTGCACATGGGTCACCTGATTTGCCTTAATTGCTACTACTTGGGCAGAGTCAATATAGTTAGCATCACTAAAACCATTAGCTAAGTTACACCAAGTACGACCAGTCTGTACTTCCAACTCATATTCACCAATTGGCAACTTAAACTCACTGTGTTTTGCTGGAGTTAGGTAAAAACTAGTAGCCGCCTCTAAGCTTTGTATGTCATATAGCGTAACCCATACTGGATAAAGGTGGGCGTTATGAACAAACAATCTGGATGTTTGTTTTAAGTCTTGTGACTCTTCTGCAAACACATATCGCTTACCATGCGCTGGTGGCTTACCGTGACACGCTTCTTCGTTGTTGATGGTAGTGACTTCTGGCGTTGACGATATCTCTAAAAGAGATTGATTGACGCCAACGTGATCAAGTAATGCAACTATTGTTGCGCGCATCTCTGTTAGGGTAGATCCATATTGCGCTAGTGGTGCAGCCTTAAAAAACCAAGCCCAAAACCCAACAATGCACAAAATGACAATCAGTGTTCTAGTTTTTCCTGCAAGCATATTTTGAACTTATTTTTAACCAATAATAAGCTATGGACTACCGACAATAACGCCTATTTCTACCTTTGCACTCTTCAAACAGCCATGTTTCAGCATGCTCGATATAATAAGAATCGGCATTTAGCATCACATAACGATCTTGATGCGTGATTGAAGTGCTCAACAGTAACTCAACCCCTGTTTCACCGGGGTTGTTAGCATCATAGATATCATAAGCACCAGCCAAAGCGACAGTAGCTAGTGCCCCAGTCAAGGTATTATGTGCAAAAGCATCTCTCAACACCCAAAACCCTGTTGTGACTCCTGTTGCCGTTCCAGTCTTATAGCCAAACTGCTCAGGATCAATGGCGCTGGCATGCTTGATCACTTGCGTGTCATAGCCAATCTCTAATGCGCCCTCTTTTTTGGTAGAGACAACTGCGCCAGCCTCAATAAAATTAGCAATCATGTATTTTCTAAAAGCATGATCAAACACTGTATTTTGGTTTTCTAAAATATATAACGGCGTATCGTTTGAAAAACCGCTTTTTGTCAGCGCTTGGCGGGTACGGGCAACCGCATCTTTTGCAACCAAATTCCAATGTTGTGCTGCCATTAGTTTTTTCTGTGTCGATGGCGGAAAGTTTTTTGCTTGTGGGATTTTGGTAGCGCAGCCCGTTATCAGTACCACGCTCAATATTACGTAGATTAATTTCATCATTGATTCCTTATTCAATTACCATTGTTGCGTAGTTAATGGCTCAACTGCATCCCTGCTCACATCATCCGTTACGGATGGCTCCGTCATAATATGTGGCGTAATCAGCAAGACCATTTCCGTACGTCTAGCAGACTCAAACTTGTCTTTAAAAGCGTTGCCGATAATCGGTATATCGCCCAATATAGGCACTTTATTTTCTTCTTTTGTAACAGTGTTACGAATTAAACCGCCGATTGCCACCGTTAAGCCATCTTTTGCTACCACAACGCCCTCTATATTCGCGGTATTCACAGAATCAATATTGATATTGACCACTTGCCCATTCGCAACTAACGGTGGAAAGGCGATGGCACCAACATTAACCGTCGATGTATCTTGGAATATACCAAGTGTCACCGTGCCATCAGCGTTGATTTTAGGAGTAATATTTAAGCTATTACCTACATTTCTAAGCTCAGTTTCATAGGTGATGCGGGCGGGCGTAATAATGTTGGCATTCAAACCGATAACAGCATCTGTTAAGGTCGCACCTCTGATTAATAACCGTTCTTCACCTACAAATAACCTAGCTGTTCTATTATTAGAGGCTAATAATACGGGTGAGCTAACAACGCGTGCTTGGTTATTTTGTTGTAGCAACTCTAGCTTAATGCCAATCAAATTATCAATAAATTGATAAACAAATTTACCCGTGCCACTTCTATTGCCATCCTCTCTACTAGTAGCAAGGCTTTTACCATTGCTGGACAATGCCCCAAATGAGAATAGCTGTGTGTATGCATCCCCAACATCCACCTCTAAGATTCGCATTTCTAGTAAAACTTGTTGCGTCGGCTTATCCATGGCTTTGACTAAATTTTCAATCTCTTTGACCGCAATCGCGTCACTAGTCCGGACAATCATTAAGTTTTGTTGCTTACTAATGGTGATATAAATCGGTTGTTGCGCACGGCTAATGCCACGAATCCCATCCCTGACCACCAAATCGCCGTTTTCATCAATCTGCAACATTTCTTCTAATCGCTCTAACTGTGTTGCAGATAAATTTTCAGTAATCGCCATATTGCCAGCGGTTCCTGCTTCTTTTTCAACTGCCGCTCGATTCTGATTATTATTTTGGCCAAAACCGCCACCGCCAATACCGCCGCCATTTCGGCTAGAAATACCAGACGTAATGCCTCTTCTCAACCCAGCTTGGCCACGGCCTAATCCCGCTCCGCCTTGCGCACCTCGATTTACACCAGCGCCGCGTCCTGCTCCTCCACCAGCACCACCGCCAATACCGCCACCTGAATTAAATTCGCCTGTAAAAAAGTCATCATAATCGGCGCCATAACTCAGAATCACGCGCTCGCCATATAAATCGCGCACTGCAGTCGCAACATTGACTGGGTTTGGGTGCAACAAATCAAATACGCGGGTGATATCTTCGCGATAAACCACTAAATCACGCTGATATTCCTCTGTGGTCATAATACGGAATGTGCCGCTATCTTTATCCTTGCGATACCATAAACCCGTATTTTTGGTCACCGCTTCTAGGGCATCTTTAACTGATATATTTTGTAGAAAAACCGTCACATTCTTCTTTGAAGCTTGCTCTGTCGCCACAAAATTCAAATTTGAAATATCGGCTAACGCTCTTGCCACATCCAAAATATTCGCCTGATTAAACTCTAAACGACTAATCATCGCGTCTTCATTGCTCTTTGTTTTGCTATTAACAAGAGTCGGCTTGATTTCTATATTGCCTTTACCATTAACCAGCTCTTCACCTGGCGCCAACTTCAAATTCTCACCTGCTGGTTTTAATGCTTTAATTTTCTTCAGCAAAGCCTCTTCATTCCCCTTGCCCTCTGTCGTTATCACTAAGCCCTTTTTAGGTGCGTTTACAACAGGTGGAACAATCTCAATCTCTGGCGCTAAATCAAGTGCTGCATTCTGCTGAGCTTTTTCAGTTGCCCCGGTATTAAAAGAATTCTTTTGCGGCTCCTCAACTTTAGTCACATTGAATTGATCCAACTTTTGTAGTTCTGGCGATTGACTCTGCTCATTGTCAATTTTGGTTTTCACATATTCAACCACCTCTCCACCAAGGCTATTTCTCCGCACCACCTTGCTAACTTGAATATTGCCATCTTCAATATATAAAGGCACCACCTCATCAGCAAGCAACTGTATCGGTATAAAAATTAAAGACACTGCAAACAAGTTTGTTATTTGCGACTTTAACTGACTTAATCTTAATTGACTCATTTCCACCATCACCTCACTCACACTATTACTCTTCTCATTTGTCATATTTATCTAACGATAATCACTTGATTAACACGTCCTGATTGCACTTTCACACCATTAGGGCCCACTTCAATCACTTTCAACACCCCTGGTGAACCAATTGCATGCAAACCAATTTCATCGCCTTTGCTCACCATAAAAACACCCGCTCCTTCTATTTCTAATAAGGCCGTTGCTTTGGATACGTTTTTTGTCACGTATCCGCGTAAGCGCATTTTGGGCGCCCCTTGTGCAGAAGCGCCATAGCCAGGAATAAAACCACCATATACCCCAGCTCGTTCGCCCGGTGGCAAACCGACTTGTGCATGCATTTTGTCACTGGTTGTAAAAGGATCTCGCTGAAACTCTTGAGGCATTCCTCTATTATCTTGCACGCTATAATCCACAGCATTAACAGAAATAGAAGCCAAAAGAATAGGCATCACCAACAATAACTTTTTCACTGTTTTCACCTTATTTAACAAGAGAAAATAACGCCATAAAGAACGCGTAATAAACAAAACCAACAATCACACCAATGACCAAAATTAACACTGGCTCAATCAATGATGACATGCGTTTTACACCCTCTTCCAAACGCTCTTCATAATAGCCACCAAGCTCATCTAAAATCTGGTCTAAAGAACCTGTTTGTTCGCCAACTGTAATCATTTGTGGAATCAAATCAGGCACCATCTTGTCTTGAATACTGGAAGCCAAGTCCTTACCAATCTTAATTTTCTCAGCCGCCCTTGCTAGATGGTCTGATATATAGCGATTACCAATTACTTTGCTGGAAATATTTAAAGACTCATATGCTGTTAAACCACTGTTTAGCATCATAGAAAGTGACCAACTAAAATCTGCAAGAGCACTATTCAAAAGCAATTTGCCTATCACTGGTATTTTTAATAGGAAGGTATCCAACATCAATCGACCACGCGGCGTAGTGTAAAAAACACCAATTAACACGGAAATCAATAAAAAAACACCAATAATGTAAACACCGTAATTGATCACAAAATTAGACATATCAATCAATAGTTGTGTCGGTGCTGGTAGCTGCTTACCTCTATTGACTAAAAATGCCGCAAACTTAGGAATAATCACGCCGAGCAAAAAAGTTACAACAGCAATAGCTGCAAACACCACAATCATTGGGTAAATCATTGCGCTAACAGTTTGCGATCTAAGCGCCAGTTTTTTCTCTAAATGCTTTGCTAGTCTTAACGTCACTGCATCAGTTGAACCGGTACTCTCTCCTGCCAACACCATATTGGCTGCAATCGGCGGGAATACATCTGTTTTATATTTCTTCATTGCAGTAGATAAATTACTACCCGCTTCAATATCCACAATCATGCTTTGAATGATGCGCGCTAATCGACCTTGAAATTGATTTTTTGAAATATTAAGCGCATGTAACATTGGCAAACCAGCGCGTAACATAAACGCCAACTGTTTAAAGAAAAAAACTAAATCTCGCTTTGAAATAGATAAGTTATCAGTGATTAAAGCACCAATGCCGCCTTTTTTTCTGACTGCCGCGCGGCGTTCATCGCTAATGCTTACCACAAAGAGACCTTCTGTTCTCAACGCTGCGCTAGCAGTATTGGTGTCGGGCGCATCAATTTGCCCTTTTCGCTCTTTGCCATCTACGTTTAACGCTGTATATATAAATGTTGCCATTTACACTCTCTTTATAGTGACTTTTTGCACTTCTTCTAATGTAGTCACACCTAGCTTTATTTTTTCTGCGCCGTCATGCCACATTTGTCTTAGTCGTTCGCCAGCCTCGGCTACCAACATTTCTTCAGTACAGCCTTTTGATACAAAACGCCTCAAATCATCGTCAAACCAAAGCGTCTCAAATAAGCCAATTCGTCCCCGATAACCCGAACCTTGGCAGCTAGCACAGCCTACTGCACGATAGAGTTGAACATCTTCTTCGCGCTCTCTATCCAATAGCACTTTTTCTTGCTCAGTAGCTGGCTCAGTTTTTTTACAGTGTTCACATAAGCGACGCACTAAACGCTGTGCAATCACCGCCGTCATGGTAGAACCAATCAAGAAAGGCTCAACTCCAATATCAACCAGTCTTGAAATGCAGCCTGCAGCGGTATTGGTATGTAAAGTAGAAAACACTAAATGCCCTGTCATCGCTGCTTTTAAAGCAGTATCTGCTGTTTCTTCATCCCTAATTTCACCAACCATCAACACATCAGGGTCATGCCGTAAAAAAGAGCGTAACGCACCAGCAAAGGAGACTTTTGCCCCCGTTTGAATCTGTGAAACGCCATCGATGACATACTCAATTGGGTTTTCAACGGTCATGATATTAATATCGGGCGCGCTAATTTCTTTTAGTGCGGCAAACAGTGTTGTTGATTTACCGCTACCAGTAGGACCCGTAAGCAAAATCATGCCAAAAGGCTCGCGGATAGATTTTGCAAATCGAGCCAAATCGTTTTCAGACATGCCAATTTTTGCTAAGGTTAAATCAGCTGCATCTTGCCCCAAGATACGCATGGTTAATCGCTCACCTAAGCGCGTTGGCGCAGTAGCAACCCGCACATTAAAATTAAGGTCTATCGGCGGCGGCAAGTAATAACCCATACCGCCATCTTGTGGTTCTCGTTGCTCGGCAATATCCAAATCAGCCAGCACTTTGATACGTGAAATCAGGCTATTCGCGACAACATTATTCGATCCCGCTTCAGGAATATACTCTTGCAATTTGCCATCCACGCGCAAGCGAACGCGCATGCCAAAATCATCAATCAATATATGAATATCTGATGAGCGCCTGAGATAAGCTTCTTTAAAAATATCATCTAGCAATCCAACAATATCAATGTCATTCACACCTTCATTAAGTGATGCAGGCATAACTTGTTTCATATCAATATAAGCGCGCTGAATCGCCATTTCTAATAATTCAGGCTCAGATAAAGCAATATGGATTGGTTTTTTAAATAAACGCCTAATGGTTTCTATACTGGATCGATCGTCGGGATCAGACGTGCCAAGCAACACTGAACCATCTGGTTGTGATATGGGTAAATAGTTTTTACGCTTAACCAAAGCACTTGGAATTTTCTTCAGCAACTCAAAATTAGCTTGCATCTGCGCGTATTCAATATAGGCAATGCCACGCTGTTCAGCAGCTGCTCGATAAAATGCGTTTTTTGGTAAACGATATTTCACCATTAACAAGTCCAACAAAGCTACGCGTTGTCTGCGTGCTTCAGTACGCAGATTATCCAAAGTGCGCTTATCGATCATATCGCGCCGCAATGCTGCCTCTATCAATTGCAAATCAGCTATAGCCATTCATCAAGTTCCTATTATCATTTCTACGACCAATGGCTGCGGAAAACCTTGTGTCGCCGTTTGTGTTAGTAACTGATAATTAATTTTAACAACCGTGATTTGCCAAGGAAGTCCTTGTAGCCCCTCGATAAACGTTTTGATACTATGATAAGTGCCCTCAATTTTTACTTGATGCAACGGTCTAGGCTCATCAAAGCCATTGACCAACTTATCCATCAGCTCACCTTCTTGCGTATAAACACCGACTCCCGAAGCTGCACCTGTTCTGGCAGCTTGTCTTTGTGCACGTTGCGCCGCTTTCCGCGCTGCTCGGTCTTGCCTTCTTTGCTCAGCTGGTGATAGTGTTTTCTTGCTACTCACTGCGGACCCAGTCGTACCAAGAGCCACTCTTCTTTTGACTAAAAAAGGCACATTACTCACAATCCGCACTCTAGATGCTCTCGCCAAATCGGATATCTTCAGCAACACTTCCTGACTATTATTAATATCAGGTAAGTTCTGTGCCAAATTGCTAGCCTGTGCTGTTAACTCTTCAAGTCCATCATTGATCGCTTGAACCTCATCCTCAAGGCGCTCAATATCTTCAAGTGGCTCTTCAGGTACATTGGGATTGGTAAGTAAGGTTTGATCAGCATTGAGCTGTTTATTCAAAGCACTCACACCATCAATTGCTGATACCAACCTAAATTTAATATACAAACCCATCAGCAATAACACCACCATGAGTAAGATTAAAAACTGTTTTTTACTGTCTAGTTGATTAATTGACATAACATCACTTTATTTAAAATTTTGAACATACGCTTGCGAAAACAGTGTTTGACTAAACGCTTTACTGCACTAATATCTCGGTTTCGGTAGTACACTCCGCCGCGCCCATTCTTCTTCGCTATGTGTTGTAATCGAAAAACGCATCGAATACCCAAGCAAACCTAATCGACCCGTACCTTCACTTACGGTTAGGTTTTTGACCCTAAAATTCATCGGATGAATCGCCAACTGAAAGTCTTTAACAAATGTCTGTGCTGCTTGGTCGCTCAGCGCCCACACATCAAAATCAAAGCCCAACATGGTATTTTCTGTAATGCTATTTATCACTACATCTTCAGTAACACTCGCTTGCAGCTTTTCCATCAAGGTTGTTAATGTTTGATTCCTTTCTGGCAGTTCTTTTGTCAGTAAGGTAACCATGGTTTCCGCAGTTTTTTTACTTGCCTCTTTTTGCTGTATCTCTTGTTCCAATGTTTTTATAGTGCTAATTTTTGTATTAATTCGCTCTATTTCACCGCGAATTCTGCCTACATCTTCACTAATGTTGGCTATTCTGCTTTCAATCCACAGACGACTAGTAAATACCCCGACTTCAGATAACACAATTAGGCCAATCACTAACATACCAGCCAAAATGGCACGTGTAGAAAATCGCTGCATCACCGCAGGCAAATAGTCATAGACAGAAACACCTTCAACATGCGCGACTTCTTTTACCCGCATAAAATGCCTTGTTGCATTACGCATGGAGAGACTCATTTTTCCTGCCAACATCGGCAAACGATTGATTGGCCGTGTCAAAATATTTTCAATATCCGTTGCTAGCTGCTCAGATGTATGTTCACTTTCACTTAAACAATCAATCAGACTAATCGGCACTTCATCAACGTCGCCAAGCCCAGTCAATAACTCATTAATATCGCCTAACAATGTTTCTGCATTACAAGGCATTGTTTGAATCTGCATGGGCATATGATTAGAAACAGCCACGGCCGACATCACGCCTTGGTGTAGCTCTATCATCACCTCTTGAATCGGCAGGGCTTTTGGCGTTGCTTTAACATCAATCGGATGATGCGCAACCACACCCGCAACTGGATAAATGGTTTCTAGCTTCACCTCAACTGTTGAAAATGCCGCCTGCCACTCTCTTAGTAAATCCTGCTTAACCCCAACCGCCAACCATTTATATTCACCCATATCAGCCAATGGTTGCCACGGCAGAGCATGCCAACCACATTTCACAGCATCGCCCTCACTAGCAAACCAGCGCTGTCTTGCTAACGCATCCTCCAATTGGATTTTTTTCATGTAACCAGCGGATACCGCTAATTCACCAAACCGTCGATACTCAACTGCGCTAGTTTTGCTATCGAGCAATATGTTTTGTTGGCGTAATATTTCATCTGCCTGACCCGCCGTTAAAACACCCTGCACTTGCATAATTTGACTGATACTTAAAATATTTTTGTATTGGTTATACGCTGGCTCAAATTCCCACTGTATGGTTTCTGCAATTTGCTGCATTTGCAATTTATTGTTCGCAGGCAAATTAAGATTCAATACCGTCAAACAAGCAGCAGGGCTCACCACAATGGCATGCTGCCCCTTCCAACCTTGCTGTCGTACTTTTTGCACCACTTCTGCTACCGCTTCATTTAGCTCAAGCCGCTCTGAGTTTGCCTCATAGCTTGCGGTTAATTTATCGCCTTTTTTATCAACCACAACGGCGCGAAGCCCCAAATAACTCGCCTCACAAACCAGCACATTCTCTGGGCTGGCTGGTGTCGTAATTTTTTCTAAAAAAGACTCAAAACGCATACATTTACTTTCTATTGAATAGGCCAGATGACTTCATCTGGCACTGGAATATAACTACGTGGGCTAACATTGAGCTTGTAAGGCGTGGCAATTGGTGAATACGCATCGCTACAATTTCCATCAAATAATAAACCATCAGTCTCACAAACAATGGTGATACTGCGTAAGCCTTTTGGAATAGTCGGCGCTGTTTTTGCAATGGTAATCACATTGCCGACTACAGTTGAAGTTGATGGAATAAGAAACTGGTCGCCACTATCTGTTATTACCAAGTCACCTTCAACATCAAAGCCTTCAGATACCGTGACCGTAAAAGGCACAGCAGAAACTAACTTAGGAAAATAGCTATCTTCAACATCTGCATTAAACGTGAGTGTTCTGCCAGCAGCTGGGGGAGCTAAGTAAACTAATCTAGGATTATCCAACTTCGCTACTTGTGGCAGTTCAATGATGTATTTACCGAGATCAGCAGTGATTGGCGCAATCTTTTCTGGTGGGACTACAATTGCTACTGTGTTATCTGAATCATTGATTGACTCACCATCCGCTACCAATACACCACTCATCTTAATTGGAGGTTCAACTTGAAGCTGGCATGGACAATCTTGGAGCATTAAAACTGAACCGTCATCAAACGTCAGTGCAGATGAAGCAGCATCTGGAATCTCGACTAATGTTGAAAACGCTGTTGAAGACAGCACGGTAGCCGAAGGTACAAAATCTAGATCCTTTGCCACTGGTGGCGTATTAGTTAAAGTATCAGTATCGTCACCTGTATAGACTTTACCTGCACCATCGACAAAACGTGTTGCTGATACTGGAAACGTAACACTTAAAAAAGGCGTGCCATCTCGCTCTACAGAAGTGTCAATAAATAAATCACTCCAATCAGGAATGCTACCGTTAGCGATTGGGTAATTGAGTCTTAAACGCAAATCGTTTGCTGGGATCACTCTTGACTGACCGACTATTCCTGTTGATTTTATCTTAACTGGCACTTCGTTCCAGCCTGCTCCCATATCCACTTGATAATCATGGCGCGTAACCGAAGGGATATATTCTCCTCCTAATGCTACATTCGGATAATCATTGGGAAAATCATCTGGTGTACTGTTACCAACTTTGCCGCCATCGCCGCAGCTTTGTACAATAATCGCACCAGGTTGCCGTTGTGCCACCTCTACATCAGCATCGTCACAGTCGTCACCTTCATTGACATCAGCTGCAACAGTGCCAAATAACCAACCATAATTCAATGCGTCATCGTTACCTGTACCATTGTTACTTCCTGTATTGCCCCAACCATCTCTATATTCATTGGCACCAGGTATGCCTAAATAAGGGCCACGCCAGCCAGACCATTGGTGTGAATCGATATTTTGTGAATAAATCCTTAATTTACGCTCTGGTACACTTTGGTCATCAGGCAAAACTGCTTCGCAGTCATAAGGCCGAATCAACTCACGCAAGCAATTGGGCAAACGGCCCATATCTGTTGCAAAACCAGAATAATCGCGGCGGCCTGTTATATCGACGATATCATCACCCACAATCGCGCGTTTAATCGATAACCATTTATCTTCTGTTACTTCTTGCTGTTTCCACTCACCTGTATCCACTATTAAGCTAACAGATGCCAATGCAACAATGCCTAACAACGACACAACAATCAGCAACTCTAACAAGGTCATGCCACGATTCTTATTTTTATTTCTGCTCAAAGAGCGGTTTTGACGACGCAAAAAGCCATTAGCTTGCAATGGTAATCCAGCGAATGATTCGCTACTTTTTCTCAAAATCTCTCCCTAAGATTTGTGTTTAGCAGATACACCAAAAGACAGCACCTTGCGGTGCTGCCTTTCAGCGTTATTGATTACTACAACTACTCAATACACACTAGTTAGCAGTGTCGTCGTTAGCTGCAGCTACGTTTTCATCAATCACTTTACCTTCTGGATCAATTAAACCGATTAATTTAGCTTTACCATAAACCTCATTTGCTTGAATGACGTTATCGCCATCTCTATCAATAGCTACATCAAACAGACCGATGTAACGCGCATAGTTGTCAGCTGGTTTAACAGCATTACCAACAAATGCTGGTGCAGCAGCAATCGCTACATTTGAATTAACAGTGCTGTGTGCCGCATCATGACCAAAACCTAAAGCAACGACTAAATGACACTCGTCTTCACCAATATTGTCATTGATTTTTGTCATATAAGCTTGCGCAATATTTGCATCATCAACGTTACTGTCAATGGCATCACCTTCTGCATCAGTAGTACGAATTTCTTCAAAAGTACCACCTTGAACTGCACACATAACACCACCTGCACCTGCTACACTACTTGTAGCTGTAGGAATAACAACTAATCTCGTTGGGAAGTCACCCTCTTCAAGCTCAATTTCAATTGTAGTGCCGTCACTTACAGCACCTTCACTGTGTTGTAGATTTGGCTCTACATCATCTGCAGTTTCAGATGTATTTCTAGCTTGCAACTCTTCAATACCGACCTCTTCAAATGCCTCGATAAGCGCTGATGACAAAGCCGTTGCATTGACTCTTGCTAATACTTGATAAGTTTCATCTGCTACGAAATCTAAAGCTGATCCAGTGGCATCATTTGCAACTAAATGATCCCATTGGTTAGGGTACACTTTAGCAACAGCACGATAGTTACGAATCGCTTGGTCAGCAGATGCAGTATTGTTAGCTGCAGATGATGATTGCGCTTTATCTGTTAAACCTTCATACGCCAAAATAGCACCTACAGATAAAATTGCGATGATGGTCACCACAATTAATAGCTCTAAAAGGGTGAAACCCTTTTGGCTTTGTTTACTAAACATTGATTGTTTCATTTTTACCTCTCCAAATTTATATAAGTTTGAACAACTTTTTTATTGGCTTGTTAAGCTGGCGCATAAGTGCGTCAATTTTACAAACCATACATGTTGTTCAACTTGATGTTTTATAATCACCTTCGCCGAACTTATCGACAGACATAAAATAAATGCCCTTCGACACATGCGTCACGCCATGTTAATGAGATGTTTCAATATGTAACAATTAAAATATCCCGCGTTCTATTGGGAAAATATCCCGACGTGTTTGGGAACTATATTGCAGTGCGTTTCGTTATTTATTCCTTAACCGATTATTTGCGTGTGTTGAAACGTTGGAGATGGATTGCTTCGTCATTAGATTTCTCAAAATACTAGTGAGGTTCTCGCAACAACGGTGAAATCTTTTAATTGCTTTTACCATCATGCAGTCATTGCGAGCTTAGCGCGGCAATCCAGTTTTGCGCACCTGTGAGAGAAGCATGGACTGCCACGGCCTATGGCCTCGCAGTGACGGTGGGAATTCTGTATACCTCAGCACTCTCCCAGACCATTACTAGCGTCTAAATCGAATTGATGGCCACGCAGCTTAGTGAGATTGAGGTCAGTCATTGCGAGCGTCTCAACCGACTTAGCGGCTTTGCCGCTTAGCGAGGTTGGGGACACTCCTTCACTCTTTACTTGGCACTTTAGTGCCCTAGTAAATAGGGGAAGCCCCATGCGGGCTAGCGGGTGAAGCGTGGCAATCTAGCTTTTGCGCACTGATTAAGTAGTCATGGACTGCCGCGGCCTTTGGCCTCGCAGTGACAGTGAGCATTCGGCATGCCGTAGTTACCTGCATAGCCGTCATTTTTTCAGATATTGTGTTTTATAAAAAAGCCGCATAGGGAGTGCGGCGGTAGGGAAGTCTTTAAGGGGTACTTTTTATTATAAAAAATTACCGCCATGATTTACTGTTGTTTTTACCATGGCGGCATTACGGAGGTAAGCTACATGCAAGCAACTTAAGTTTTATATTAAGGTAAAACTTCAAAAACGACTTGTTAGTTTATCCTGAATAGTTAGGGAAATATTCCCGTTAATCAACCTTAATTTATTGAACGCCAATCCTATTTATCACTTTGCTGTAACTGCTTTAATTGATTTTGCAGGGCTAGCAAGTGCGGATTATTGTGATTAGCAGGTTTGCTTAATTGTTTTTCTAATTGCTTTGCAAAGTCATGGGCAAAGCCTGGATGTCTGATATAAGCGCGTTTTAAATAGGCACTTGCTTCTTGCATTCGTCCATCGGTTGCTAATAATAAAACATAGCGATAAACATCTTCTTCCGCTTGAATGTAATGCAATACGCTCTCATATTTTGCTACTTTTTCTGCGATTGGCGCTTGTTTGGACGGCAATATGCTATACGCCCTGGTTAATATCAAATGTACCGACTCCGCGACTAAGGTGTGTTGCTGCAACGCTGACATCTCGTTCAACATTGCAATGCTTTGCTTATCATTAAATGTCGAAAAGTTCTTTACCCAATATTCTATTTGCTTGTATTGATAGGTGGTTACGCCAATTAAACTGATTGCTACAACCATTGTTACACCTGCGCCTGCTTTGATTAATATTGGCTTGATAACGCTAATAGAAATGGGTTTATCAGCCAACGCAACGACCACGACAAGCACACCTAAAAAGTAGGCATACCACAATGGGTATTCCAACATTGAGTGCACAAAAATGATGCCGCTGATTAATAATAGCCACCAGCGCTCTATGGTATTTTGTTGTTTGAACAGCTGAATAAGCCAATAAACACAGCCGATGAGCAGTGCTAGCAAAGCAAAAATACCGCACTCTACTAATATTTGCACAAATAAATTATGGGTATGCGATGTAAAACCAGTATGCATAGTATACGTATCGGCAAAGATTAAGTCATACCAAACAAATTGCCCCCAGCCGACGCCAAACCAAAGATGATGTTGCGCAATATCGAGCGCCTCTTTAATAAATGATAAGCGTACTGATGGTTGCCCTGCCATTTCTGCTAATCTAGCGGCTGGCGTAGGCGGAATTAATCCTGCTAATATCAATGGCAGGCAAAATTGTATTAAGCCAAAAATGAATGGTAGCAATAGGATATATTTGGCTTTATCTCGCCAGATTGTTTGCTCATTTGCGCGGCCGAAGATAAAAAACGAGACGCTAATCATCAGCACATATAACCAACTCATTCTTGAGCCAGTTAACGATAATGCAATTAATAAGATAAAAACGACGATATAAACCGTGCTGGCTTTTACTTTACCTTTGAGATGCAAGTAAAGTATTGAAGTCATTGCCAATGAAAGATAATCGGACAATAGATTCACTTGCGCTAAATTGCCTGTGTAGCTAGTGCCTTGTAGTGCGAATGTCCAAAAAAAATGGTCGGCATCAATTAACTGCATCAACACGACCAACACATTAAATAAGCCACCCAATAACAGTGCATAGGCTAACCATGTCACTAAGGTTTCTAATGGGTAGATTTGTTTTAGATGCGTTACCGTTAGCATGAGCATAATTGCCCAACTCAGATATAAAACGCCAAGTGTTGTCTCTTGCCAAAAAACGCCTATGCCTAAAAACCATTGCACGCCTAATAATAAGATAAGCGCGATGGGGACGAGTACCGTGGGCGGAACCGCTAGCCCTGTTTTCGACGGCTTGAAAAATGCGCCTAAGGATAAAACCCCTAGTGTGAAGGCGAGCGCTTGTCCATAAAAAGTAGTCTCTGGCGTTCGATGATGCGACACTAAGAATGGCAGGCAAAACATCAAAAATAGACTGCTCAAACTCATTAAAAAAAATAGATTTTTATTTTCGGCTTTCATCGACTGCTTTCTTTTTTTCACAGCTAACTCACTCATTTTTATTTATAGATGCTAATTTTTAACCATCAATAATGCCGTGCCGTATGGCAATGCGCACCATTTCGATTGGGCTATTGGCACCCAGTTTTTGCTTAATCATGGTGTAATAATTAGATACGGTTTTTTGACTAATTTTGAGCCGTTCGCCCACCGCCTCAACGCTGACGCCTTCTGTTAGTAAGCGAAAGACTTCAAACTCGCGTGCAGACAACATTTTTAATGGGTTCTCATCGCCAACCATGCTTTCTAGCGCTATTTTTTGTGCGACTTCTGGGCTTAAATAGCTTTTACCTTTTGCCACTTCATGTATCGCTTTCAGCAAATCACTATCCGCACCCGTTTTTGTGACATAGCCTTTTACGCCTGCTTTAAGCACTTGTGCGGCAAATGTTGCATTATCATGCATCGAGAAAATAATGATTTTGACAGCAGGATAGCGCCCCAAAATGCGCCTGGCCGACTCTAAACCGCCCATGCCTGGCATGGATAAATCCATGACAATCACATCAACTTGATTGGCACTGAGCAATTGATAGGCAGCCTCGCCATTTTCAGCTTCCAACCCAACTTCTAAATCAGTTTGGTTTTCCATTAACCGTTTTAATCCTGCTCGCACAACGGCATGATCATCCACCAACATAATCTTAATTTTTTCGATACTCATATCTTTTTGATATTCCTTTTATGCCGACAAGGGCAACCTAATCACTAGGCGCGTGCCTTCATCAATCGCGCTATCTAACTCAAACTCACCGCCCAGTCCTTCTACCCGCTCACGCATGCCTGTTAAGCCATAGCCATCGGTTTTGCTTGCGGCATCAAAACCGTCACCATCATCTTCCACCATTACAACCAAGGTGTTTTCTTCTTGCAAAATGCCGATGTATACTTTTTTAGCATTGGCATAACGTGCGATATTGGTCAGACTTTCTTGCACAATCCGATAAGCCGTAATGGAGATAGTTTCTGAAAATCCTTCTAAGTCACCTGAAATATTGAGCGTACATTCAGCATCGCCAAGTTTAGATTTCCATGTGGAAACCAAGTCAGCCAACGCTGTTTTTAAGCCTAACTTATCAATTGCATCTGGACGTAAACGGTCTAAAATTTTGTGGGTAATGCCCATCATATTTTTAGTCACACCCAATATGGCTTGCGCACTTAACCGTAAATTACTGATTGAGGTTTGATTGATTTCTTTAATATTTAAAATCGCTTGCGCGTCGACATGAATCGCCGTAATACTCTGGCCGATTTCATCATGCAAATCGCGCGCGAGACTTTTGCGTTCAACCTCTTCTAAACTAATGATGTGTCTTGATAAGCCTAAGTTTCGTTTGATACTTAACTCTAGTTTTTCTGCCATGCCATTAAATTTTTTGCCGATACTGGCCAATTCGGGCAACTCAAAATCTGATAGCCGCGTTTCTAATTTGCCATTTTCTAAATCCGTTAGCGCCACCAAAATACGGCCAACGGGTTTTAATGCTTTATCAATGGCAAAATAAACCAATAAATTAACAGAAACAAAAAAGATAAAAACCACCGCCAGCAAATCTTTAGTATCGTCCCAAGTTTCTTCTATCTCATAAGATGGATCGGGCGTGATGACTAACTGGCCGACTGCCTTTCCGCCAAAAATAACGGTACGAGAAACATAACTGAGCGGAGACATATTGGTCATCAGCCGAACAAACCATCTCGGCGGTATGCGATGATTAGCAGTCTCTTTTCCTTGTTGATTCGTGTCTCTCAAGATGCCTTGCATATTAAAAAACTCAATGCGTAAATGTCGAATATGTTTCAAACTCGCCAATTGGAACGGCATGGCATTTGGCCCGCCAATCGGCGTTTCTGAAAAGGCGAGTATCTCTCTATCTAATAAGTGCAATGCCAAATTTGCAGTAGACTCAATTTCTGCACGCACATTTTCACGTGCGTTTATCAGCATAAATACTGCGCCGATAAGCAATACAATCATCAACAAGCAGGTAATCATGATGTTGAGCCTAAGCTTCAAACTCATTTTATTTAGTTTCATGTTTTCGCTAAGATAGTAGTGTTTTATTGTGATTAAGTATTGGGAGAAATTCCCGAATGATTGATATTGGAGCTTACTTTTATTTTATTGGTTGTTTGACAAAGCAGGCTATCTGAAACAATTGCAATTAACATGCCATTATTAACTAATTGATTTAAATAACTATTTAATTTTACTGATTTTATTATTGGTTAATTACAGCCAATATGGTGGTTGTTAAACCATTTTGCGTTAACTTATTCTTATAAAGTACGCTTCTACGGCTAGCTTTTCCCACTTAATTAATTAGATAGCTAACGTTACTGGATTGCTTCGCTGTGCTCGCAATGACAGCGAAAAACACGGAACCAATAGTCGTAAAAAAGCCCTCCGAAGAGGGCTAATTGCAGCGCTTACTTAAAAGCGCATAATGAACAAAGCCTAATTAAAAACGCTTACTTAAAAATTATTCTTCACCAATTTGGTAGTTTTCGTAGCTTACTTCAACAATTTTACCTGTTGTCGCATCAACTTCTACTTTAATTTCTTCGTTATCTGCTTCTAAAATATCGATTTCATAAGACGCTTTGCCGTCTGATTCAATCTCATACTCAACCTCTACAATTCTGCCAGGATGTGCAGCTAAAGCAGTTGCTCTTGCTTGCTCTTCTGTGAATTTTGCCTTTGATGCAAATTTTTGATCATCTACTTCCACTTCTTCTTCAAGCTCTGTGATTTCAGAAGTCTTCACATTACACTCAACTTCCCAAGCTTTGCCATCTGCAGTTTCGATATCAAACTCATACACTGGCGTCTTTTTTTCCATCTTGTATTCTAATTTCACAATTTTGCCATCGTGCTTAGCCAGTGCTTTTTCAACACACTTACCTAAACTATCGTATGACTGCGCTTTAAATGTGCCTTTTGCTTCTGCAAAAGCAGTATTTGAAGTTAAAGCAAGTGCCAATAAACCCGCACCTAAAGATAAACGTAACATAACAACCTCCATTGATAAAAATAATAAAAAAACAAAAAATTCATGTACTTATAGTTAAGTACATATTATGGAGAAATGACTGTATAAGCTCAATAGTGCGTTGATTCTTTTACATTTTACTTACAGTTTTGGCTATTTACAGCCAACAAAAAGCTGCGATTTGGTTGTATACAGCTAACAATTTATTAAGCTGAACTTTTTACGCTTTTTTCACAAATTGCGATTTTAGTTTCATTGCGCCTATGCCATCAATTTTGCAGTCAATATCATGGTCACCATCAACCAATCGAATGTTTTTCACTTTAGTGCCGACTTTTACCACAAATGAAGAACCTTTTACCTTTAAGTCTTTTATTACCGTGATGGTGTCGCCATCATGGAGCACATTACCATTCGCATCTTTAATTTCAACGCCTTGGTTTTCTGCTTGCTCACCTGCTGTTTGCGACCATTCATGTGCACATTCTGGGCAGATATAAAGACCTCTGTCTTCATAGGTATATGCCGATGCACATTGCGGACAGTTAGGTAAAGCGCTCATATAAACTCCAAAGGGGTTAAATCACAAAAAGTGAAAGTAGCATTATAAAGCATATTCTCTACTAAGCATTGTGCTGACATGCTTAATTAATCACGATAACTATCTGTTTAAGTTAATGTTTTATGTGTACAATAAACAATCAATAGGAATGAAAAATGAAAAAGTACACAGAAATTGAAGTCGCCGAACTATCTGGCACCTTAGCTAAAAACAATGTTTTACTGGTCGATGTGCGCAATAATGATGAAGTCGCGCGCGGCATTATTGAAGGTGCGATGCATATCCAATTAGCATTATTGCCGCTAGAATGCGAAAAGCTAGCAAAAGCAGATATCGTTGTTTTTTATTGTCATAGCGGCATCCGTTCTGCCCATGCCGCCGATTTTGCCGCAACAAAGGGGATTACAGCGGTGAATCTGATTGGTGGTGTGGTTGCTTGGGCAAAAGCTGGCTACACACTTTCTCCTAAACTGTAAGTAGATGATTGAGTAAAAACATGATGGAATTTGATAAAGAAGTCGACGCACGCAACCTAAACTGCCCATTGCCAATTTTGCGCTGCAAAAAAGGCTTGAGCGATATGTTAGGCAATCAAACCTTAAAAATCATGGCAACTGACCCAGGCTCAGAAAAAGATTTTGCGGCATTTTGCAAACAAACCGGACATGAATTATTGCAATTAGACAAAACAGAAGACGTGTTTACGTTTTATATCAAAAAACGCAATATTGCTTAAAAACATGGCTTAATCCAATATGGCTAAAAAATTAGCACTGATTGCATCTAAAGGCAGTTTAGATTGGGCTTACCCACCATTTATTTTGGCTTCAACTGCGGCGGCACTGGATTATGAAGTGCAACTCTTTTTTACCTTTTATGGTTTAACGCTACTTAAAAAAGACATTAGCGATTTAAAAGTCTCACCTCTCGGCAACCCTGCTATGCCCATGCCGATTCCAATGCCAAATTTAGCGCAAATGCTACCCGGCATGGAAAGTATGGCGACCATGATGATGAAGCAAAAGATAGCCAAAAAGGGGGTGGCTAGCATTGAGGGGCTACGCGAAGCTTGTTTAGAAAGTGGCGTAAAACTCATTGCTTGCCAAATGACGGTTGATTTATTTGACTTCAAACCAACTGATTTTATTGATGGCATTACATTTGGTGGCGCGGCAAGCTTTTTTGAGTTTGCTGGCGAATCGGATGTGAATCTGTTTATTTAAGCATTAACCTTAGGAGCTAACATGAGCAAAGGCTTAAGATTATCTGAAAAGTGGTTCAACCGTGGTTTATGGCTAGTGGCTTTTGTCTTTGCTTGGTTTTTAATTGGTTTAGGCGATACCGTTATTCGCGACTTGCCTAGAGTAGAAACCTATTATGTGCTGGACGATTTTATTGACAAAAATGCAGCAACGCCTATTCGTCAAGAAATCAAAACTTTGCATACGCAATCACAAAAAGTAGCGGATCAATTAGATCAAGCGCAGTTACAGCTGGACATTAGAAGCAATGACTACCACGCCGCCCGGACTACTTTTGATAATTGGGTGTCTACGCGCAATGTCACTAATCAAGCCAACCAAGATGATGAAGTGATTCAACGTACGCAAAGCTTAGATCATTTGAAAAGCTTAGAGCGCGACGCATTAACAGCGGTTGAAAATTTAAAGCAACAGCAATTAACCATTAATCAAAATATTAATACACAACAAACAGCACTTTCAACACTTGAAGATGCCGCACAAGCCAAGCTTTACGACAAACAAAAACAACAAGATATTCGTGCCTTTTTATATCGTCTTGCCTTAACACTGCCATTATTATTGATTGCCGCGTGGCTGTTTAAAAAGAAACGACAAACGCCTTATTGGCCATTTGTTTGGGGCTTTATTATCTTCGCTGGCTTTGCTTTCTTCGTCGAATTAGTGCCTTATTTACCGAGTTATGGCGGTTATGTACGCTATCTTGTTGGCATCGTGTTAACCATTGTGATTGGACGACAAGCCATTATTTCGCTGAATAAATATCTTGAAAAACAGCGATTAACAGAAGCGATGCCGAATGCAGAAAGAAGAGGGACGTTGAGTTATGACATTGCGCTAGCAAGATTAGCCAAGAATGTTTGCCCAGGCTGTGAACGTGCAGTAGATTTAAAAAATACTGACAATGATTTTTGTCCGCATTGCGGCATCGGTTTGCATGATTATTGTGGCAGTTGCAATGGTCGCAAAAGTGCTTTTGCTAAGTTTTGCCACAAATGCGGTGCGGTTGCTTAGAGAGCGATTTTATTTATTGATACGTTGCTCTGCTTTTTCGCGCACTTTAGCAATGATATAAAACAAAAATGGCAAAGTCAGCAAAAAACCAAGACCTATCAGCAACCAGCCTGATTGATCAAACTGTGTGACCGCTGGCCACAAATCAATCCCACCAAATTTTTTGGCAAGACCCAACGCCATTAACACACTACCAAAAAATTCTAGCGCTAACATGCTCAAAGGCAATGGGATCTTTTGTTCATCACGCTTATTGTCACTCATGATTATCTCCTACTGATAGTTACTCTACTAGACACACATCCTATTAGAAGCTTATCCTAGTTTAGCCAATTGCGCTTCCAGCTTTTCTAAACTCGCTGCGAATTCGGCAACCCTTGCCTTCTCTTGCTCAACCACTTCCGCTGGCGCGCGAGCAACAAAGTTTTCATTATTTAGCTTACCATTAGCTTTGGCAATTTCGCCTTGCAATCGCGCTAGCTCTTTGCCTAAACGCTCTTTTTCAGCGGCAACATCAATTTCCACTTTCAACATTAATTTAAAGTCACCAACCAACATCACTGGCGCATCAGCTTCGGGCAGCTCTGCTGTCACTTCTACACTCTCTAACTTAGCCAACGCTTTTAAGTAAGGTGCATAACCGTTAAGCATATCGACATTACCAGCTGCAATCAAAGGCACTTTACTTGATGGAGAAATACCCATTTCACCGCGTAAACTACGACAAGCATCTACACAAGCTTTCAGTTGCATCACCCAAGATTCGGCATTTTCATCAATCTTTTTAGGCTGTGTGATTGGATAAGCTTCGAGCATAATGCTTTCGCCAGTTCGACCGCTCATTGGGCCGATGGTTTGCCAAATTTCTTCTGTGATAAACGGAATAATCGGGTGTGCTAAACGCAATATTGTTTCTAATACACGTAATAAGGTACGACGCGTGGCACGTTGCTCCGCTTCAGTGCCATTCTGAATTTGCACTTTCGCAATTTCTAAATACCAATCGCAATATTGATCCCACACATATTCATAAATCGATTTTGCAGCCAAGTCAAACCGATAGTCAGTAAATGCTTTTTCCACATCCGCTTCTGTTTTTTGCAAGATAGAAACAATCCAGCGATCGGCTTGGCTAAAACTTAAATAACCTTCTGGTTTTGTTTCACACGCCTCTAAGCCATTATCTTGAGGCGTTCCATCTTCATGTTGTGTATTCATCAACACAAAACGCGTTGCATTCCAGAGCTTGTTACAGAAGTTGCGATAGCCATCACAACGTTGCAAATCAAACTTAATATCACGGCCTGGGCTAGCTAGTGCGGCAAAGGTAAAGCGTAACGCATCTGTGCCATAAGCATTAATGCCTTCAGGAAACTCTTTGCGTGTACGCTTTTCAATTTTCTCCGCATCTCTCGGGTTCATCAGTCCGGTCGTGCGTTTTTTGATTAAGTCATCTAAAGCAATGCCATCAATCAAATCAATCGGGTCTAATACATTACCCTTAGATTTAGACATTTTTTGACCTTCGGCATCCCGAATCAAGCCATGTACATACACATGTTTAAACGGGATTTTTCCTGTGATGTGCTTGGTCATCATCACCATGCGCGCCACCCAGAAGAAGATAATATCAAACCCTGTCACCAGCACACTAGAAGGCAGATATTGCTGTAAGGCTTGGTTTTGCGCATCAAGCGCTTCGTCGCCCATCCAGTCTAATGTTGAGAACGGCCAAAGCGCGGATGAATACCACGTATCTAGCACGTCATCATCGCGTTTTAAATTGCCTGTATAGCCATCTTTTTCTGCTAGGGCTTTTGCTTCTGCTTCGTCATGCGCAACATACACTTGTCCATTATCGCCATACCAAGCAGGAATTTGATGGCCCCACCATAATTGACGTGAAATACACCAATCTTGAATATTATTCAGCCATTGGTTATACGTATTCACCCAATTTTCAGGGTAAAACTTAATTTGGCCATCAGCTACAACATCTAAAGCTTTTTCGGTAATACTCTTACCATCCGCAGATGGTTTGCTCATTGCCACAAACCATTGGTCTGTTAACATCGGCTCAATCACCACATTGGTGCGATCACCGCGTGGTACTTTCAGTTTATGTTTATCAACTTTAACTAAATAGCCTTGCGCTTCTAAATCAACCACTACCTGCTTACGGGCGGCAAAACGCTCTAATCCCTGATATTGCTTAGGTGCCTCTTCATTAACAAAACCTTCTAAATTCAAAATGCCAATCATCGGCAATTGGTGACGTTGACCAACCGCATAGTCATTAAAGTCATGTGCTGGCGTTACTTTAACCACACCAGTTCCAAACTCTTTATCGACATAATCATCGGCAATAATCGGAATTTCACGGTTACATAGTGGTAGCGTTACATTTTGGCCAATCAAATGGGCATAACGCTCGTCTTCTGGATGCACCATCACCGCCACGTCACCTAACATAGTTTCTGGTCGTGTTGTGGCAACGGTTAAATGGCCTGAACCATCGGCAAGCGGATAGTTGATGTGCCACATCGAGCCATCTTCTTCCTCTTGTACCACTTCCAAATCGGAAACCGCTGTGCCAAGTTTGACATCCCAGTTAACCAACCGTTTGCCACGATAAATCAACCCTTCGTTATACAAACGCACAAAGGTTTCAGTCACCACTTTATTCAAGCCCGCATCCATGGTGAAACGCTCACGTGACCAATCTGGCGAAGTACCTAAACGGCGCATTTGTTGGGTAATGCTACCGCCTGAAAACTCTTTCCACTCCCATACTTTTTCTAAGAATTTTTCACGACCTAAATCATGACGCGATACACCTTGTGCATCCAACTGACGCTCAACGACAATCTGCGTTGCAATCCCCGCGTGGTCAGTACCTGGCTGCCATAACGTATTATCGCCGCGCATACGATGATAACGTGTTAGTGCATCCATTAAAGTTTGATTAAAACCATGCCCCATGTGCAGCGTACCTGTCACATTCGGTGGTGGTAATAGGATGCTGAAGTTATCTTTGATTTCTGGATTCAACCCGGCAGCGTAATAGCCTTTAGCCTCCCAAAAGGCATACCATTTATTCTCTATGGTTGATGGGTCAAAAGCTTTGTTTAAATCGTTTTGTGGCGTAGTAGTCATAGCGCGTGATTTTACCACAGGCAAAGCAAAGACTTAATGTCATTAAACAGTCTTCACTATCTAAACTAACTAAATGTAAACTAACTAAATAATGACTATCAGCAAAAGATTCCGTTTATGTTCGTTTAATAATAACGATAAATAGTGCTACTATTCCTTAATAATATCAACAAATGAGGTGATTATGATTGATCCAGTTTGGGCTTGGGCAATATTAGGCATTATTCTATTGTCGGTTGAAATGGCAATTGGTACTTTTGATATTTTATGGTTTGGTGTTGCTGCCATCTTTGTTGCCATTGCCTTATGGCTGTTTCCAGAGATGCCGCCAGCAGCGCAATACATCATGTTTGCAGCACTGTCACTTATTTCACTCGCTATTTGGCGCTTTCACTACAAAAAAACAGAAACACACTCGCGTGTAGGTCAGGCACAGGGTGAGGAAATCGGCAGGATTGGCATTGTGATTGCCGCTTGTGGCCCGAATAAAAATGGCAAAATACGCTTTGCACAAGGACTGATGGGCGCCCGTGAATGGACGGCGGTATCAAACGAAACCATCGCAAAAGACACAGAAGCAGAAGTCGTTGCCGTTGAAGGCAATGCGTTAAGAATTAAATCAATTTAATCAGACAGGAAAACATCATGACCGAACTCAGCATTGTAATCATATTCTTGGTGATTATCGCCATTGTGAAAGGCGTACGGATTGTGCCGCAAGGTGAGGAATGGGTAGTCGAACGCTTAGGGAAATTTACAGGTGTCATTACCCCAGGACTGCATGTCATCAATCCGATTTTAAGTAAAGTCAGCTATAAAGTAACGACCAAAGATATTATTTTAGAAATCCCAGAACAAGAGGTGATTACCTCTGACAACGCAGTCATTTTAGCCAATGCCGTTGCCTTTATTAAGGTGAGCAGTATTGAACGCGCTGTGTATGGCATTGAAAATTTCCGTGAAGCGATGCGAAATATGGTGCAAACCAATTTACGTTCGATTATTGGTGGCATGGAGCTTAATCATGCACTCACTTCGCGTGACCGTATTAAAGCAGAACTCAAAAATGCCGTGGCAGATGAGGCATTGGATTGGGGATTAACGGTTAAGTCGGTTGAGATTCAAGATATTAAACCATCTATCAATATGCAAAATGCAATGGAAAGACAAGCAGCCGCTGAACGTGAACGTGTGGCTGTGGTGACTGAAGCGGAAGGTGCAAAACAAGCGCTGATTTTAAACGCGGAAGCGCGCTTGGAAGCTGCACGTAAAGATGCAGAAGCGCAAATGGTTGGCGCGAAAGCCTCTGCAGAATCGATTAAATTCATTACGGCATCAGCAAAAGAAAATATTGATTCAGCTAACTTCTTATTGGGCGACCGCTATATTCAAGCGCTACAAAAAATGTCTAGCTCAGGCAATAGTAAAATTGTAGTGATGCCAGGCGATTTAATTGGCGCAGTTAGAAACTTGGTTGGCGGCAAATAACAGCTAACCACCACACACTTTACAAGCAGGGTCGCGCGATAACTTGATAGTGCGCCACTCTGCTGTGAGCGCATCCAACAGCATTAATCGACCCTGCAACGTTTCACCAATCCCCATTAAACATTTCAGCGCTTCTGCTGCTTGTGCCGTGCCTATCATGCCTACCAGTGGTGAAAACACACCGTTATCTGCACAGCGCAACGCTTGATCATCGCCCGTATCTGGAAACAAACATTGATAACAAGGACTGGCTTCATTTCTAAAATCAAATACAGTAATTTGTCCTTCAAAACGTACGGCAGCACCTGAAACTAATGGCTTCTTTTGTTTAAAACAAAGCCGATTTAATGCATACCGCGTGGCAAAATTATCGGAACAATCGATTACCACATCGGCTACTGAAATTAACGTTTCCATTTCAGCATGCGTCGATTTTTTTTCAATTGTTTTAACTTTAATTTCAGGGTTAATTGCATCAATGGTTTGCTGGGCAGACATTGCTTTATTCATGCCAACCGATTGTGTCGTGTGAATAATTTGTCGTTGTAAGTTGGTTAAATCAACCTCATCAAAATCACAAATGGTTAAAGTGCCAACACCACTAGCGGCTAAATATAAAGCCACAGGCGAACCTAATCCGCCAGCGCCAACAATCAATGCATGGCTGGTGGTCAATTTTTCCTGCCCTGCATATTCCACCTGCGGTAGCAAAATATGGCGGCTATAGCGTAGTAGTTGGTTGTCGTTCATGATTCAATAATGTCAATAATTAATGGATTTGTCCTGCCACAATCATAGCGTTATACAGCACATAAGGCGATAGCCATGTCACCATATGGTCAAATTCTCCATTGGCGGATGCGGATGTTGTGATGGGATGGCTGATGAAAGTTGTATTCGACGGCGCAATTAAATTTTGACTTTCATCTGCGCCGCCACTTACTTGATTGGCTGTTGCCCTAAGTGACAAAATAACTGGGCATTAATATGCCCTTCAGATGGCAATACTGTTGATTGATGCGTTCAAGCAACTAAGACGAGACTTACCAAAAGAGGCAAAAATATTTTGATGAGACAAGCATGAAGTTGCTTTTTGAAAATCGTCCGCGCATATTGCATGCGCGCGTCAGCAAACGCTGAGCACGTAAAACCTCTCATACACTATCCTATTCTTCTTATTGTTATTTCTTATTACTTCTTATTGAGAAGCACTATAACCCTTAATTCTATTTGCTTCAATACCAAGCAAATAGATTCAAGAAAATAGATTAAAGTACAATAATGAAGAGATAGAAAGCTAGAAAACTAGGCTTGACGCAAAATTAATGCAATTTGATATGGCTTTTAATCACATTGGTCAACGCACCAAATACCATGACATATTCCATCATTGATAACATTAACTGCTGCCATTCAGCCAAAGCACCAAACTGGCTCAGTAATAGTGATAGCAGGTTAGAAATAATGCCAATCAAGATAATCAAACCAGTGATTTGATTTCGAAGCACAACGGTGTAAACCAACGCAATAAAGGCTAGCGAAAAACACATACCTAAGTCAACCGTGCCTGCTGACCAATTGTTAGCTAGCACCAACAACCCATAGAAGGAAACAAATAATAAAGCAGATGATAATTTAGTTGGTAAACCAGAACCGTCATGCTCCAATTTCATGACATAAAATGCGTGTTTGAGTAATCCATCAATCAGTTTCATAACGTATCTGCCTAGTTCTTATCTTATATAGATATCTACGGCAAACGAATGAAAAAGTTTAATTTTTAACTGTAATGCTCACTCAGATAATAATATTGATGAATATTATTGTTAATAGGGCAATTGTTATTCTGTCTAATAATCGTTTTGTTTTGTGCGGTTACTAAATATTTCTTTTTGCATCAATTTATTCGTATTTAGTACGATATGATAATCAAGAACCATTTTCATAAACGTGTAATTTAATTATTACCAAATCACTAAATTAAGGATATGGGATGAAGCCACATTTCAAGATAGCATTGCTCTATTTCTTTTTTGGCGCTTTGTGGATTTTCTTTTCCGACCTCATCGTGGAAAACGTTTTCCATACTCCCCAAGAACTGACTTTTGTACAGAACATTAAAGGTTGGCTATTTATTGCTGTCACTGGCTCGGCGCTGTTTGTACTAATCAAAAAAGCCATGGACGAAAAATCCGCCATCAATAAAAAATTGATTGATAGCTACGAACAAACCATTTATGGCTGGATTAAAGTAATGGATTTGCGTAATCAAGAAACCAAAGATCATACAACGCGTGTTGCGAAAATGACTGTCGAATTATCCAAATATTTAGGGATAACCGATACTGAAGAGTTAAAGAAAATAGAAACTAGCGCAATCCTACATGATGTAGGGAAAATTGGTATTCCCGACTCCATTTTAATAAAGCCTGGCGCACTGACAAAAGAAGAGTTCGAAGTCATTAAAACACACCCCCAAATAGCCTATGATATTTTGCACGATATTGATTATCTTAAGAATTGTATTGATATTCCATATTGTCATCATGAAAAATGGAATGGTGAGGGTTATCCGCGAGGCATTAGCGGAAAGGATATTCCAGTAGCAGCACGAATATTTGCAGTCATTGATGTGTGGGACGCATTATCCCATAGCCGTGTATATAAAGATGCTTGGCCAGAAGCTGAAGTATTAACCTATATTGAGGAAAGATCAGGCATCCAATTTGATCCAAATATTGTGAAAGTATTCCTTAACAACTATCAGTCTATTACGAAATGTGTTGTGTGATTTTGAATTGCCAACTTTTCGAATACAACGCCAATAATCTTAAGTTTAGCTTTATTTCAATGCACTTATTTGAGATGCTTTTAGTAGATGGGGTGGCTGATGGGGCTCGAACCCACGACAACTGGAATCACAATCCAGGGCTCTACCAGCTGAGCTACAGCCACCATAGAGACTAGTAATGGCCTGCCCGACAGGAATCGAACCTGTAACCCCCAGCTTAGAAGGCTGGTGCTCTATCCGGTTGAGCTACGGGCAGATTGTAGTTACACGTGACGACTTTATTACTGTTACGGGCAATGACCAAAAAAATGGTCGGCGTGGAGAGATTCGAACTCCCGACATCCTGCTCCCAAAGCAGGCGCGCTACCAGGCTACGCTACACGCCGAAGAGGCAGAAATATACTGGAATATACGCAATTGGTCAAATCAAATATGCTAAAATGCGTAATTATTTCAACATTTCATTGAAACACATTCATGTCCGCGCAAATCATCGATGGTAAAGCCATCTCCGCAAACTTACTCAATCAGATTAAATCTCGCATTTCAGCCCGTATTGCCACAGGTAAACGTGCGCCATGCCTCGCTGTTGTGTTAATTGGCGCTGACCCCGCCTCTGCCATTTATGTGCGCAATAAGCGTTTGGCTTGTGAAAAAGTGGGGATTACTTCCATCTCGCATGATTTACCTGCTACAACCACCGAAGCTGAATTATTAACACTGATTAAACAACTTAATAATGATGCAAGCGTTGATGGCATTTTAGTGCAATCACCATTGCCTTCACATATTAATGAGGATGTACTGATTGAACATATTGACGTGAATAAAGATGTGGATGGCTTCCATCCATATAATATTGGTCGCTTAGCTGTCCGCCAGCCCACGCTACGCTCTTGTACACCATTTGGTGTCATCAAGATGTTAGAAGCCAGTAATATTGACCCTATGGGCTTAGATGCCGTTATTGTGGGCGTTTCGAATCATGTAGGCAGGCCGATGGCTTTAGAGTTATTACTAGCAGGCTGCACGACAACTAGCTGCCACCGTCATACCAAAGATTTAGAAGGTCAAGTAAGAAAAGCAGATTTAGTGGTTGCGGCAGCTGGTAAAGCTGGTTTAATTAAAGGCGAATGGATAAAACCTGGTGCAATTGTGATTGATATTGGTATTAACCGCTTAGCAGATGGTTCGCTCAGTGGTGATGTTGATTTTGCTACAGCCAAAGAACATGCCGCCTTTATTACGCCCGTGCCGGGCGGTGTTGGGCCGATGACAGTGGCAACTTTGATGGAAAATACCTTGCTCGCTTTAGAGCTTACCGAAGCTAAAAATTAGCTTAATCGATGCGAAGGCTTTGCATATCATAAATAATCAGTGTAAACTCGCGCGATTAAATTCTTATCACTTTCGTTTTTTTAAGTAGTTTTTTGGACGCAAAATGGCAAAAACAACACCAAATATTAGCTTCACACCTTATCAGCCCAAGCCTGATGAGGAGTATATGAACAAAAAACAGCTCAAACACTTTCGTGACATTTTAGAAAAGTGGAAGGCTGAGTTAAATGACGATATTGACCGCACCGTGCACCACATGCAGGACGAAGTCTCGACATTTGCTGATCCTAATGATCGCGCTAGTCAAGAATCTGACATGGCACTTGAATTACGCAACCGCGACCGCGAACGTAAATTGATTAAAAAAATCGAAGGCACTTTACGCAATATTGATGCTAACGAATACGGCTATTGCGAAAGTTGTGGTGTAGAAATTGGGTTAAAACGTCTAGAAGCCCGCCCCACAGCAACACTCTGTATTGACTGTAAAACATTAGACGAACTAAGAGAAAAGCAAGTTGCTAAATAAATAGCTTTATACTTTGTTTCGTGAATTACAGGTTTACGCATAATAAAAAAGCCCGCTTAGCGGGCTTTTTTATTGCTTACTTCAATTACTCTTCAGAAGCAGCGTCTGCTTTAGTAGGCTCTTCTATCAATGCTTTCATACTTAAACGCACTTTACCTTTCGCATCAATCTCAACAACCTTAACCTTAACAACGTCGCCTTCTTTTACAAAGTCGCTCACTGCATTCACGCGTTGATGAGCAATTTGTGAAATGTGTACCAAACCATCTTTACCTGGTAGCAATGAAACCACTGCACCAAAGTCCAGTAATTTAACCACTGGACCTTCGTAAATTTGACCAACTTCCACATCAGCAGTAATTTCTTCAATGCGGCGTTTTGCTTCCGCCCCTTCATCTGCACTAGTACAAGCAATTTTTACTGTACCATCTTCATCAATATCAATGCTGGTATTGGTTTCTTTAGTTAACGCTTGAATCACTGCGCCGCCTTTACCAATCACATCACGGATTTTGTCAGGATTAATTTTTAACGTAATAATACGTGGTGCAAATTCTGACATTTCAGTACTTGCATTGGCCATAGCGTCCGCCATGATGCCCAATATATGCTCACGGCCTTCTTTAGCTTGCGCTAAAGCAGCTTGCATAATTTGTGCGGTAATACCAGTAATTTTAATATCCATTTGCAACGCTGTAATACCGTTTAATGAACCTGCTACTTTAAAATCCATATCGCCCAAGTGATCTTCATCGCCCAAGATGTCAGTTAACACTGCAACACGGTTACCTTCTTTAATCAAGCCCATAGCAATACCAGCCACTGGTGCTTTCATTGGTACACCAGCATCCATTAATGCCAAGCAACCGCCACATACAGAAGCCATTGAGCTTGAACCGTTAGATTCAGTAATCTCAGAAACCACACGCATGGTGTAATCAAAATCTTCTTTAGATGGCAATGCACCAACTAAAGCACGTTTCGCTAAACGACCATGACCAATTTCACGACGCTTAGGTGTGCCTACGCGACCTGTTTCGCCAGTTGCATACGGCGGGAAGTTGTAATGCAACATAAAGTTATCCGTAAACTCGCCTTGCAAGGCATCCACTTTTTGCTCATCACGGCCAGTACCTAGTGTCGCAACAACCAATGCTTGCGTCTCACCGCGCGTAAACAGCGCAGAACCATGCGTGCGTGGCAAAACACCAGTACGAATGCTAATAGGACGCACAGTACGTGTATCACGGCCATCAATACGTGGTTCACCATTTAAGATTTGACTACGAACAACTTTTGCCTCTAAGTTAAAGAACTCGCCTTTAATTTCATTCGCTTCTGTTGTTGAAGTTTCTTCTGTGATTAATGTAGCAATGACACGGTTTTTAATTTCTTCCAACTTAGCAGAACGCTCGCCTTTTGCTTTAATTTGGAAAGCAGCATTCACATCTGCTTCAGCAATTTCAGCCACTTTAGCAATTACAGCTGCATTTGGTTCTGGCGCTGTCCAATCCCAAGCATCTTTACCCGCTTCTTCAGCCAATTCACTAATCATTTTAATGACTGGCTTCATCGCTTCATGACCAAAGGTCACAGAACCTAGCATCACCTCTTCTGAAAGCTCTTTAGCCTCAGACTCTACCATCATCACTGCTGTTTCTGTCGCGGCAACTACCAAATCTAACTCAGTAGTTTCCATTTGCGTTTTGCTTGGGTTAAGGATGTACTCGCCATCAATATAACCAACGCGTGCCGCACCTAATGGCCCGTAAAATGGGATGCCTGATAACGACATCGCAGCTGAAGCACCAATAATCGCAGGAATATCTGCATCAATTTCTGGATCTGATGAAAGTACAGTCGCAACCACTTGCACTTCGTTATAAAACGCCTCCGGAAACAACGGGCGCATTGGACGATCGATTAAACGTGATGTTAATGTTTCTTTTTCTGAAGGGCGACCTTCACGTTTGAAAAAACTACCAGGAATCTTACCTGCAGCATATGTTTTTTCCATGTAATCTACAGTTAGAGGGAAAAAATCTTGGCCCTCTTTTACTTCACGACGGCTAGTTACGTTAACCATGACAACGGTGTCGCCATAACTTACCACAACTGAGGCATCTGCTTGGCGAGCAATCTCGCCTGTTTCTAACGTTAAGGTATGGTCACCATACTGAATACTTTTCGTTACTTTATTAAACATTTCATTTCCTTTTTCAACAGATTGTTATTCACTACCCAATAACAATCGAACAATAAAAAAAGCCGACGCATTGTTGATGCAATCGGCTTTCTACATAACTATAAAAGCGATAATCGCATTTATAGAAATTACTTACGTAAACCTAGTTTACCAATCAAATCTTGGTAACGGCTAACGTCTTTACCTTTTAAATAATCTAACAAACGACGACGTTGGCTAACTAATGCCAACAAACCACGACGTGAGTGATTGTCTTTTTTGTTAATTTTAAAATGCTCTGTAAGATAAGTAATACGATTAGTTAACAAAGCCACTTGCACTTCTGGGCTTGCCGTATCATTAGGAGCACGTTGATATTCTTTAATAATTTTTGCGGTGTCTTGCGCTGTAACTGCCATCTTTTATCCTTTAGTTAGCGTCAATGCAAACCTAGCTAAGTAACCTATTTACCCAACCTGCGCTCACATTCAATTTACATGTCTAAATACATGAGAACGGCATTATAGTCACAAATACCAAAAACACCAAACATTTTACATTTAAGTTGATGTTTTTATTTGCTTTTGATGAGTAATTTTGCACAATCAGCATCCATCAAATTAATATTAATTTTCTGGCAAACCAATGTTCCAAACCATATTTATATTAATTTGCAATTCAAACTACAGGTTGACTAATCGTTTTGGCGTGATTTTCCCATCATCTAATAACCGACCTAAACCTAGAAACGTTCCTTTTTCTTCATAAACACGCAACTCGCCTTCAGGTATTTTTCCAGACTGCCAAACTGCTTGTCCTTGTTTAAAGTAAAAAGCAGAATCTTCACCAATAATTACTTGAGGCAACACCGCAATAGCAGAATCTACTGATAGCAACTTTGTATCACGCTCCTCTATCGCCAGCGCTTCAACAGCCTCTATTGTCATGGCCTTAATAAGATCGTAACCAGCAGTTTGTGTCCGGCGCAAACCAGTTAAATATGCATGATTGTCTAACATCTTGCCGATATCTTCTGCCAACGTGCGGATATAAGTACCCTTACTGCAAGTGACGCTAATCACTGCATCAGCACCAGAAAAGGCATCAACTGTAATATTTTTGATAGTGACTTGTCTTGCAGGTCGGGCGATTTCTACGCCAGCTCTCGCATACTCATACAATGCTTTTCCATCATGCTTCAATGCTGAATACATCGGAGGCACTTGGTTAATTTCGCCTAAAAATTGTTGGCAAGCTTGCTCAAATTCTTTCGCTGTAATATTGACTGGTTTGCTAGCAATGACTTCACCTTCAGCATCACCCGTAGTGGTTTGAACACCTAATTTGATCTGCGCAATATAGGTTTTATCCGCGTCAGTAACGTATTGTGCAAACTTGGTCGCCTCACCTAAACAAATTGGCAACAGTCCAGTTGCTAATGGGTCTAGCGTGCCCGTATGACCCGCTTTTTCAGCTTGAAATAGCCATTTAATTTTTTGTAGTGCTTGATTGGAGGAGTAGCCGAGTGGCTTATCCAATAAAAGAATACCGTTAACTTTTCTTTTAACTCGCTTGAACTGCAAAAGCTTAATCTTCTTGATTGTCTTTGGGACTATCTGCCAATGCTTCATCAATTAACTTGGTCATTTTCATGCCATAGTCAGCCGAGGCATCATACTCAAAGTGCAGTTGAGGGACTTTACGCAACAGCATACGTTTAGCCACTTGCGAGCGCAAAAAGCCTGATGACTTTTCTAAACCCGCTTGCAGCGCAGGCGTACCTTCTGCTGCACTATAGAAAACCTTAGCGTGCTCCATGTCGCCAGTCACTTCAACTTCAGTCACTGTCACCATACCAACACGCGGGTCTTTCACTTCAAACTGCAACAAATCAGCTAATTCGCGGCGCATTTGCTCCGCGACACGACTTGATCTTGAAAATGCTTTTGCCAATTAATTATCCAATCGCTTATAAAGAACGTGCGATTTCTAACACTTCATAGACTTCTAACAAATCGCCCACTTCAAGATCATTAAAGCCTTTTAATGATAAACCACACTCAAAGTTGTTTTTCACTTCTTTAACATCATCTTTAAAGCGTTTTAGTGAGTCTAGTTCGCCTGTATGAATAATCACATTGTCGCGTAATACGCGCACTTTTGATTCGCGTGTAATGCGGCCGTCACGCACATAACAACCTGCAACAGCGCCGATTTTAGAAATACGGAATACTTCACGAATTTCCACACTACCGATAATACTTTCACGCTGCTCTGGCGGTAACATACCACCAAGTGCAGCTTTGATTTCATCCACAGCCTCGTAAATAATATTGTAGTAACGAACATCTACATCATTAACTTCAATCAACTTACGAGCGCCAGTATCTGCGCGTACATTAAAGCCGATAAGCAATGCGTTTGAAGCCACGGCCAAATTCACGTCCGATTCACTGATCGCACCAACGCCTGTATGAATAATGTTCACACGCACTTCTTCCGTTGCCAATTTAAGCAAGCTGGTTTCCAATGCTTCGTTTGAGCCTTGCACATCGGACTTAATAATCAAACCTAGCGTTTTCACTTCGCCATCAGACATCTGACCCATCATGTTTTCTAGTTTTGCAGCTTGTTGTTTTGCAAATTTCACATCACGGAACTTACCTTGACGGAACATCGCAATTTCACGCGCTTTACGCTCATCATTCAACACAATCACTTCTTCACCTGAAGCTGGCACATCAGATAAACCCAATACTTCAACAGGAATTGATGGGCCTGCTTCTTTAATTTCTGCACCAGTTTCATCCAACATGGCACGTACGCGACCATAAGTGCTACCCGCTAACAACATATCACCACGTTTTAATGTACCAGACTGTACAAGAATCGTAGAAACTGGGCCACGCCCTTTATCTAAACGACCTTCAACAACTAAGCCTTTAGCTGGCGTGTTTTTTGGTGCTTTTAATTCTAGAATTTCAGCTTGCAACAATACCGCCTCAAGCAAATCATCAATGCCTTGACCTGTTTTAGCAGAAACATTGCGGAACATGACTTCGCCACCGAAATCTTCTGGTACCACTTCTTCTGATACCAGCTCCATTTTCACACGTTCCGGATCAGCTTCTGGTTTATCAATTTTATTGATTGCAACCACTAATGGCACATTACCCGCTTTGGCATGATGAATAGCCTCTTTGGTTTGTGGCATCACGCCATCATCTGCAGACACCACCAAAATCACCACATCGGTTGCTTTCGCACCACGCGCACGCATTGCAGTAAACGCTTCATGACCAGGCGTATCTAAGAAAGTCACCATGCCATTAGGCGTTTCTACATGATAAGCACCAATATGCTGCGTAATACCGCCAGCCTCGCCGCCAGCCACTTTACTGGTACGGATATAATCTAATAAAGAGGTTTTACCATGATCTACATGGCCCATCACCGTGACAACAGGTGGACGTGATTCAAACACCGCATCTTCATGCTCAGCTTCTACTAAGAAAGTTTCAGGATCATTATCTGCCGCCGCAATAGCCGTGTGGCCCATTTCTTCAACCAGAATAATCGCCGTTTCTTGATCAAGCACTTGGTTAATGGTCACCATCATACCCATGCCCATTAATGTTTTAATCAACTCGTTAGCTTTAATCGCCATTTTCTTAGCTAAGTCAGAAACAGATATTGTTTCTGGCACCAACACCTCATGCACAACAGGCTCTGTCGGTGCTGTAAAAGCGTGTTCAACCTCTTCTTCCCTAACGCCACGCCCTTTATTCTTACCTTTTGGCGATCTCCAGCCATTACCAACGGGTGCTGCACCGCGTGTTTTTAGTCCACGCTTACGATTTTCTTCGTCATTCCAATCTTTATTACTACCTTTACCTTTTTTAGCATCTTTATTAGCTGATGGTTTGGCACCATCTTTAGCCGCAGGCTTATGCAAAGTACCTTCGCTAAGGTTTTTCGCTTTTTCTTTTGCAGCAGCTTCTGCCTCTTCTTTACGTCTTTTCTCTTCTTCTGCGCGACGTCTAATTAGATCTTCTTTTTTGCGTAAATCCTCTTGTTGAAACGCAATCAATTTTGCATGACGCTTCGCCTCTTGCTCACGAATTGCAATCTGCTCTGGCGTTAGCACTTGTTTTTTGCGCTTAACGACAGGCTCCTCAACCTTTACTTCCTCGACAGCATCTTCTACCGCCTCAACAGCAGGCTCTTTTTCCTCTTCAACGACCACAGGCTCTGGTGTCTCAATGACTGGTGGCACTTCCACAACAGGCTCAGCTACTGGTTCGACTACTTCTTCAACAACAGGTGCTGGCGACGTTTCAAGCATTTCTTCATTACGCATTAATACACGCTTTTTACGTACTTCAACTTGTATCGTCCGTGCACGACCATCGCTGTCTGTTTTTTTAATTTCAGTATTTTGCTTACGAGTGAGCGTGATTTTATTTTTAGGCGCTTGTGCCGCACCATGCTCTTTACGCAAATAGTCTAACAATGCCGTTTTATCAGTCTCGTCTAATTGATCATCAACAGCAGTTTTATTAACTCCTGCGCTCTTCAATTGCTCTAATAGCAAAGCCGTTGGTAACCCCAACTCTTTCGCAAATTGTAAAACGGTTGATTGTGCCATGTACTGCTCCAGTCTCTTTACTTTTTCTACTACTTTAAATTACTTACTTAAGTCATGATTGATGCAAACGTCTGATTTAACAAACCAAGGATTTATTCAAACCAAGCTCTATTCAAACCCAAGGTCTATTCAAACCAAGGTGCACGCGCTGTCATAATCAGTGTTTTTGCGCGCTCTTCATCCATGCCGCTTAACTCAACTAACTCATCGACAGCTAATTCCGCCAAATCATTCATCGTCACAATTTCTTTTGTCGCCAATAATGCAACGGTTTCTTCGTCCATGCCGTCCATTGTGCTCAACAGATTGTCTGCCGCATCTTCAACTTTTTCTTCTTTAGCAATTGCCTCTGTTAACAATGCTGCACGCGCCCTTGCACGAAGCTCGTTAATCGTATCTTCATCAAATGCTTCAATTTCTGCCATTTCTGACATTGGCACATAGGCAATCTCCTCTAATGTGCTAAAGCCTTCTTGAACAAGAATATCAGCCACTTCTTCATCAACATCCAATTTTTCCATGAATAATTGACTAACATTGGCATATTCATCTTGGTTTTTCTGCGCAGCTTCTTCTACTGTCAAAATATTCAATGTCCAGCCAGTCAATTCAGAGGCTAGGCGTACATTTTGTCCACTTCGACCAATCGCTAATGCCAACTGCTCCTCATCGACGACAACATCCATACTATGCGTATCTTCATTCACTACAATGCTAGAAACTTCAGCTGGCGCCATCGCATTAATCACAAATTGTGCAGGCTCCATACTCCATAACACGATATCAACACGCTCGCCTGCTAACTCTGCTGTTACGGCTTGCACACGTGAACCACGCATACCAACACAAGTACCGACAGGATCTAATCGTTGATCATTGGCTTTAACTGCAATTTTTGATCGCAAGCCTGGATCACGCGCTGCAGAACGAATTTCTAACAGCCCCTCTTCAATTTCCGGCACTTCAAGTTCAAACAATCGTTGGATAAATTCTGGTGAAGTTCTGGATAAAATAAGTTGTGGCCCACGAGGACTACGGTCAATACGCGACAAGTTCGCACGTACACGATCGCCTACACGTAAGTTTTCTTTCGGAATCATTGATTCTCTTGGTAAGCGACATTCAAGACGACCCACCTCAATTAAGGCATCACCTTTTTCCATGCGTTTAATAACACCAGTAACTAATGTTTCATCTCGCGCCAAGAAGTCTTCTAGAATTTGTTCGCGCTCAGCTTCACGCACTTTTTGCAAAATGACTTGCTTTGCTGCTTGTGCGCCAATACGCCCAAATGCAATAGATTCTAATGGCTCTTCATAATAATCGCCTATTTCACGACCTTTAGCGCGCTCATCCTCTTCATCAAACTGATAATCCGAGCTTTCTAATAAATCATATTCAACATACTGCCATCTTCTAAATGTTTCATATTCACCAGTCTCACGATTGATCGAAACACGAATATCGGTATTATCTTCATGATTTTTCTTAGTCGCCGAAGCTAAAGCCAATTCCAACGCAGTAAATACAATCTCTTTGCTCACGTTTTTTTCGTGCGCTAACGCATCTACTAATAATAAAATATCTCGACTCATCGTCTCTCTCCGACTAAAAATAATTACTTAACGATTTAAACTAAAAAATCTAAAACTGTGGGCTTAAGCGTGCTTTATCAATATTATTCAGCAGCAACACTTCAACAACACCATCACACTCAATCTGTACGGAACCATCTATGACACCGCGCAATATACCAATGAAATTTTTTCTTGGCTCTTTATTCTCTAATACCAAAGGCACACGTAACTTAATCTGCGCATGCTCTCCAACAAACCGAACAAAATCCTGCTCTTTTTTTAACACTCTATCCATGCCAGGCGAAGAAACCTCAAGACGGTCATAATCAATCTCATGCTCAACCGTTAACACGTTGCCCAACTGATTACTAACCAACACACAATCATCAATATTGACCGTATCTTTAATATCTTTCGGATTGAGCTTATCAATAAACACGCGCAACAACTTGCCTCGGTTTGACATCTCAAAGTCAACCAATTCAAATCCAAGTTGCATCACTGTTTTCTCAACTAAACTCTGTAAATCCTGCAAAACATATCCTTTAACTTCACTTCCACAAAAATCGCGCACAAAAGTCGCGGAAATAAAAAAAGGGACTACTGCCCCTAAACAACGCACGATTATATCAATAAATTCAGTTAATTGGAATGCGTTCCTCGCAATTTTAAAGAATCAACCCTCTTTAAAATTACTTTTCTCTTCAAATTTGCAGATAAATCACCAACCTCTTCGTTATATTCTCTAAGTTCACTTACTGAGAAGCATTATGCATCTGCCTAAAAACCAAAAAAGCTCCACAAGGGAGCTTAATCGGGTAGTAAATAAGGAGCTTGGCAGTGACCTACTTTCGCATGCGAAGAGCATACTATCATTGGCGCAGGTTCGTTTCACGGCCCTGTTCGAGATGGGAAGGGGTGGGTCCAAACCGCTATTGCCACCAAGCATAAACGGTAATGTAACGCTGTTTTATAAACATCAGCTTATAAACAGCCTTTAACAAATTGGAAGAAGTAAAGATTAATGGGTTTTGATTGTGTATATCGATTTTTGGTCACTTTAGAACCAACCTTTTCATCAAAGATACCGTCATTATCTGACTTAAGTTCTTCAAGTCTTAAGGTTATAGGATCAAGCCTCACGAGCAATTAGTATCAGTTAGCTTCACGCCTTACAGCGCTTCCACACCTGACCTATCAACGTCCTGGTCTCGAACGACTCTTTAGGGGGGTTAAACCCCCAGGGAAATCTCATCTTAAGGCGAGTTTCACGCTTAGATGCTTTCAGCGTTTATCTCTTCCGCATTTAGCTACCCGGCGATACCACTGGCGTGATAACCGGTCCACCAGAGATGCGTCCACTCCGGTCCTCTCGTACTAGGAGCAGGTCCCTTCAAATTTCCAGCGCCCACGGCAGATAGGGACCAAACTGTCTCACGACGTTTTAAACCCAGCTCACGTACCACTTTAAATGGCGAACAGCCATACCCTTGGGACCGGCTACAGCCCCAGGATGTGATGAGCCGACATCGAGGTGCCAAACTCCCCCGTCGATATGAACTCTTGGGAGGAATCAGCCTGTTATCCCCAGAGTACCTTTTATCCGTTGAGCGATGGCCCTTCCATACAGAACCACCGGATCACTATGACCTGCTTTCGCACCTGCTCGACCTGTCCGTCTCGCAGTCAAGCAACCTTATGCCATTGCACTATCAGTACGATTTCCGACCGTACCTAGGTTACCTTCGCACTCCTCCGTTACTCTTTGGGAGGAGACCGCCCCAGTCAAACTGCCCACCATACACGGTCCCCGATCCAGATTATGGACCTAGGTTAGAACCTCAACAACATCAGGGTGGTATTTCAAGGATGACTCCATAAGAACTAGCGTCCCTATCTCAACGTCTCCCACCTATCCTACACAAATCTTGTCAAAGTCCAATGTAAAGCTACAGTAAAGGTTCATGGGGTCTTTCCGTCTAGCCGCGGGTAGATTGCATCTTCACAACCACTTCAACTTCGCTGAGTCCCTAGAGGAGACAGTGTGGCCATCGTTACGCCATTCGTGCGGGTCGGAACTTACCCGACAAGGAATTTCGCTACCTTAGGACCGTTATAGTTACGGCCGCCGTTTACTGGGACTTCAATCAAGAGCTTGCACCCCATCATTTAATCTTCCAGCACCGGGCAGGCGTCACACCGTATACGTCCACTTTCGTGTTAGCACAGTGCTATGTTTTTATTAAACAGTCGCAGCCACCTTTTCACTGCAACCCCATCGTGCTTCACGAGTAAATCGCTACACACTACCGGGGCACACCTTCTCCCGAAGTTACGGTGTTATTTTGCCGAGTTCCTTCTCTAGAGTTCTCTCAAGCGCCTTAGAATTCTCATCCTGCCCACCTGTGTCGGTTTGCGGTACGGTTTTAATATAACTGAAGCTTAGTGGCTTTTCTTGGAAGCATGGTATCAATCACTTCATGTACAAAGTACACTCGTTATCACGTCTCGATCTTAGCTCTCCGGATTTGCCTAAAGAACCAACCTACACGCTTGAACCGGGACATCCAACACCCGGCTGACCTAACCTTCTCCGTCCCCACATCGCATTATATTAAAGTACAGGAATATTAACCTGTTTCCCATCGACTACGCATCTCTGCCTCGCCTTAGGGGCCGACTCACCCTGCGCCGATGAACGTTGCGCAGGAAACCTTGGGCTTTCGGCGAGGGGGCTTTTCACCCCCTTTATCGCTACTCATGTCAGCATTCGCACTTCTGATACCTCCAGCATCCCTCACAGAACACCTTCGCAGGCCTACAGAACGCTCTCCTACCATACTAATAAATTAGTATCCGAAGCTTCGGTTACGTGCTTAGCCCCGTTACATCTTCCGCGCAGGACGACTCGACCAGTGAGCTATTACGCTTTCTTTAAAGGATGGCTGCTTCTAAGCCAACCTCCTGGCTGTCTGTGCCTTCCCACTTCGTTTTCCACTTAGCACGTCATTTGGGACCTTAGCTGTCGGTCTGGGTTGTTTCCCTCTTGACTACGGACGTTAGCACCCGCAGTCTGTCTCCCGTAATTGCATTTCTCGGTATTCGGAGTTTGCAATGGTTTGGTAAGTACTTATGCACCCCCTAGCCATAACAGTGCTCTACCCCCGAGAATGATATACGAGGCACTACCTAAATAGTTTTCGGAGAGAACCAGCTATCTCCAAGTTTGTTTAGCCTTTCACCCCTATCCACAGCTCATCCCCAAATTTTTCAACATTTGTGGGTTCGGACCTCCAGTACCTGTTACGGCACCTTCATCCTGGCCATGGATAGATCACTTGGTTTCGGGTCTACACCCAGCAACTGAACGCCCTATTCGGACTCGCTTTCGCTACGCCTCCCCTATCGGTTAAGCTTGCTACTGAATGTAAGTCGCTGACCCATTATACAAAAGGTACGCAGTCACGGAACAAGTCCGCTCCCACTGTTTGTATGCATACGGTTTCAGGATCTATTTCACTCCCCTCCCGGGGTTCTTTTCGCCTTTCCCTCACGGTACTAGTTCACTATCGGTCGATTACGAGTATTTAGCCTTGGAGGATGGTCCCCCCATGTTCAGACAAGGTTTCTCGTGCCCCGCCCTACTTGTCGTTATCCTAGTTCCACACACGGGATTTCGTATAAGGGGCTATCACCCTCTATGGCCGGACTTTCCATTCCGTTCTACTATCGCATGTGCTAAAAATAACAGGCTGTTCCGCGTTCGCTCGCCACTACTTACGGAATCTCGGTTGATTTATTTTCCTCGAGCTACTTAGATGTTTCAGTTCACTCGGTTTGCCACCATCTCCCTATATATTCAGGAGCGGTTACCCTTGCGGGTGGGTTTCCCCATTCGGACATCTCCGGATCAAAGCTTATTTATCAGCTCCCCGAAGCTTTTCGCAGATTATCACGTCCTTCATCGCCTGTAATCGCCAAGGCATCCACCATATGCACTTATTCACTTGACCCTATAACGTTAAAACCTGAACCCTTTTAAATTCAAATCTTGCGGCGCATGAGACGCCCGCTATAGGTTTTCTAAAGCAACTTCATTATTGTTCCAAGGTTATTAAAACAATAATTGGTTTGTTATTTCAACTTCAATCGTCTTCAATCAAACTTAACGTTCAATTAAACACAACAAAGCGAAATGATTTTCGATTTTGCAATCAATAATATTATCCGACTAAGATAATATTACCCATTCGAATATAGCAAGTCATCACAACTTGTATATTCTCTTTACTTCTTCCATTTTGTTAAAGAACAGTCTAGCTAAAAAGCTAGAAGCAAATATTGTGATCTAAATTACCTTCACAAGACTTGCTTCTAGGTTTTACTTAATCAAAGACTTTCCAAATAATATTGGTGGAGGATAACGGGATCGAACCGTTGACCCCCTGCTTGCAAAGCAGGTGCTCTCCCAGCTGAGCTAATCCCCCATATAAGGTGATATCTGGTGGGTCTGGATGGACTCGAACCATCGACCCCTGCGTTATCAACACAGTGCTCTAACCAGCTGAGCTACAGACCCTAATTAAAGGCTCAATTAGCATCAACGCTAATCGTTTGGCCAATCTTTGATACTGCTAATACCGAACGACTGATAAGTGTGAATGCTTGCAACTAAAGTCAAAGTCTCTAGAAAGGAGGTGATCCAGCCGCACCTTCCGATACGGCTACCTTGTTACGACTTCACCCCAGTCATGAATACTACCGTGGTAAGCGTCCCCCTTGCGGTTAGACTACCTACTTCTGGTAAAACCCACTCCCATGGTGTGACGGGCGGTGTGTACAAGGCCCGGGAACGTATTCACCGCGACATTCTGATCCGCGATTACTAGCGATTCCGACTTCATGCTCTCGAGTTGCAGAGAACAATCCGGACTACGATCGGCTTTCTGGGATTGGCTCCACCTCGCGGCTTGGCAACCCTCTGTACCGACCATTGTATTACGTGTGAAGCCCTGGCCATAAGGGCCATGAGGACTTGACGTCATCCCCACCTTCCTCCGGTTTGTCACCGGCAGTCCCAATAAAGTGCCCAACTAAATGATGGCAATTATTGGCAAGGGTTGCGCTCGTTGCGGGACTTAACCCAACATCTCACGACACGAGCTGACGACAGCCATGCAGCACCTGTGTTACGGTTCCCGAAGGCACCAATCCATCTCTGGAAAGTTCCGTACATGTCAAGGCCAGGTAAGGTTTTTCGCGTTGCATCGAATTAATCCACATAATCCACCGCTTGTGCGGGCCCCCGTCAATTCATTTGAGTTTTAATCTTGCGACCGTACTCCCCAGGCGGTCAACTTCACGCGTTAGCTACGTTACTCATGGATTTTACTCCACCAACAACTAGTTGACATCGTTTAGGGCGTGGACTACCAGGGTATCTAATCCTGTTCGCTCCCCACGCTTTCGTGCATGAGCGTCAATATGATCCCAGGGGGCTGCCTTCGCCATTGGTATTCCTCCACATCTCTACGCATTTCACTGCTACACGTGGAATTCTACCCCCCTCTGACCTATTCTAGTCTTGTAGTTTCAAACGCAGTTCCCAAGTTGAGCTCGGGGATTTCACATCTGACTTACAAAACAGCCTGCGCACGCTTTACGCCCAGTAATTCCGATTAACGCTTGCACCCTACGTATTACCGCGGCTGCTGGCACGTAGTTAGCCGGTGCTTCTTGTCAAGGTACCGTCATCAACATAAGCTATTCACCTATATCTTTTCTTCCCTTGCGAAAGAGCTTTACAACCCGAAGGCCTTCTTCACTCACGCGGAATGGCTGGATCAGGGTTTCCCCCATTGTCCAAAATTCCCCACTGCTGCCTCCCGTAGGAGTCTGGGCCGTGTCTCAGTCCCAGTGTGGCTGGTCGTCCTCTCAGACCAGCTACTGATCGTTGCCTTGGTAGGCCATTACCCCACCAACTAGCTAATCAGGTATCGGCCGCTCCATTAACGCCAGGTCCGAAGATCCCCAGCTTTCCCCCTCAGGGCGTATGCGGTATTAGCCAACCTTTCGGTTAGTTATCCCCCATTAATGGACACGTTCCGATATATTACTCACCCGTCCGCCACTAATCCCCCTAGCAAGCTAAGGTTCATCGTTCGACTTGCATGTGTAAAGCATTCCGCCAGCGTTCAATCTGAGCCATGATCAAACTCTTCAGTTTAATTCACAACTATTACTTATTCCTCTTGCGAGGTGGTATTTCGCTTTTGCTTTTATATCTATAAAGATTGCTCTCTATAAAAACTCAAATTCATTTCCAAGGTGTGTCTTGTACACATTAGCTAATAAATTAACTAATGCGTTATTACATACTTGTCATAAATTTAAGTGTAAGCATTTGTATCTTGAGTACATCATATCCGAAAATATAATGCTTATGACTCAGTCACAAACACCCACACTTATCAGTCATTCAATTTGTTAAAGAACAGTGCCTTTCGGCTCAATCGTTAATCGCTTTGCGTTAACGAGGTGCGCATTGTACAGGGGTTTAAAACTCCGTCAATACTTATTTTCGGAAACTTTAAAAACTACTTAAAGTTGGTTGCGGGAACAGGATTTGAACCTGTGACCTTCGGGTTATGAGCCCGACGAGCTGCCAGACTGCTCCATCCCGCGTCCGATTCGGCCATATGTAGCGCCGAGAGATGAGACTATAGCAAGCTTTTAAGCCGTCTGTCAATGTATGTTTGACATTTTTATAGACCAAAACCAACAGATTTATTGCCTGGAAATTAAAAAACCCTAAGCCATGAAGGACTTAGGGTTTAAAAGGCAATTAAAATTAGTTTTAAATTATTTTGCTACCGCCCCAAACACCTTTTTAAGGATACTGCTTGCTTGTCCAATCGGGTCTTTTCTTATAGCGGCTTCTTCTTTTGCAATCATCAAGTACAAACCATCTAATGCTTTGTTTGTCACATATTGCTCAATATTGGCATCTTGTTTATTAACAACGCCAAATTGGCTACCTAACTCGGCATATTTGTTGTATGTCTGTGCAAGTTGCACTTTAGAGGTTGCGTCTTTAACAATTGGCAAAAACTTTTCACTCATTTTTGTAGAGGTTGTTCTTTTGAAGTATTGTGTAGCTGCATCTTCTGGACCAGTCAAAATCGCTTTTGCATCCGCTAAACTCATTTGTTTAATCGAATCAACTAATAAGGCTTTAGCTTCTGGTGCTGCGGCCTCAGCTGCGCGATTCATTTTCAACACTAAAGCATCAGACTGCTCGCCCATGCCCATCAACTTCATGCCTTTCTCAACTTTTTTTAGCGAGTCTGGCAGTGGAATCTTCACTTCAGGATTGCCAAAAAAGCCGTTTGCAATACCTAAGCTACTCACGGCTTTATCAACGCCTTGGGTTAAAGCTGTTTTCAATCCACTATTGACTTCCGTATTACTTAGCGAATCTACGCTCGCATTATTACTGGTTTTGCCAGGACTAGTTTTTGTAGCTTCCGTCGCAATAGACTCCAAATCTTTCAAACTCCATGCATTGGCCTGACAACCGATTGTTGCCAGCGCCAAAACTAAAATTGTTTTTTTCATCTATTGCTCCTCAAGTGTTTTGTTTGATACATTTATACGTACGAAGTGTACCCCTTTTTATTTCACTTTGAAGCTAAAGTGCCTAGATTTTAAAAGATTTTACATTCCAGATATTGTCTGCATACTCGCCTATTGTTCTGTCACTGGAAAATTTGGCAACGCGCGCTACGTTTAGAATCGCGCGGCGAGACCACTCCTCTTGATCCTTATAGACTTCAGACACTTCATCTTGCTTGGCAATATAGCTAGCATAGTCAGCTAGCAATAAGTAGTGATCGCCATTTTTCATCAAGTTATCGAAGATAGCCTGATAACGGCTGGGCTCCTCTGCCGAGAAGAAGCCGCTCGCAATCATATCTAATACTTCTTTCAACTCTGGGTTTGCATGATAGAAATCCCAAGGGTTATAGCCATTCGCTTTTGTTGCAGCAACTTCGGGCGTTGTTAAGCCAAAGATAAAGATATTGTCATCGCCAACTTCTTCTTTAATTTCCACGTTTGCACCGTCAAGCGTGCCAATAGTGAGCGCGCCATTCAGTGCCATTTTCATATTGCCCGTACCACTTGCTTCGGTACCAGCTGTGGATATTTGCTCGGACAAATCACTACCTGGGAACAAAAGCTCGGCAGCTGATACTTCGTAGTTTGGATAAAACACGACTTTCAGCTTATCGCCGACTGCAGGATCGTTATTCACCACTTCAGCCACATCATTAATCAGACGAATAATAAGCTTTGCCATCCAGTAACCTGGCGCGGCCTTGCCGCCAAAAATAACAGCGCGCGGCGTCATGCTACTCGCCTCACCTTTTCGAATGCGGTTGTACATTGTAATAATATGTAAGACGTTCAGCAGCTGTCGTTTGTATTCATGTATTCGCTTAATCTGCACATCGAATAAAGCATCCGCATTCAACTTAACGCCTGTCAGTGATTCAATCTTGTTGGCTAATCGCTGTTTATTCTGTTTTTTTACAACTCTGAAGGCTTTGCGGAAATCTTTATCATCCGCCAATGGCGACAATTTAACCAGTTTGCTCAAGTCTTTCTGGAACCCTGTACCAATCGCTTTGATTATCAGTGCAGTTAACTCTGGGTTTGCTTGGTTTAACCAACGTCTTGGCGTAATGCCGTTGGTGACATTGGTTAATTTATTCGGATAAATTTTATGGAAATCCGCAAATAAAGTTGTTTTAAGCAATTCGCTATGCAATGCTGCAACACCATTCACTGTGTGGCTGCCCACGACAGCCAAATGCGCCATCCTGATGCGTTTTCCGTTCGATTCATCAATGATTGAAACACGCTGCAATAATGCATTATCACCTGGGAACTGGTGATTAACCATGTGTAAAAACTCGTGATTAATCCGGTAGATAATTTCTAAATGACGCGGTAACAAACGTCCGAACAACTCTAATGACCATGTCTCAAGGGCTTCAGGCATCAAGGTGTGATTGGTATAAGCAAATACTTTTTCCACCAAACTCCAGGCAAAATTCCAGTCTAATCCATGAATATCGACCAGTTGATACATCATTTCAGCAACGCCAATAGAGGGATGGGTATCATTTAATTGAATGGCAACTTTGTCTGGCAAAGCGCTCCAATCTTTTTTACTTTTAATTTCACGTGTCGATAAGAAGCGGCGCAAGATGTCCTGAATAGAAGCAGAAACAAAGAAATATTGTTGTTTTAATCTTAACTCTCTACCAGAAGCTGAGGCGTCATTTGGGTAAAGCACTTTAGAGATGGTTTCTGAGTCATTACGCATTTCAACAGATTGTTCATAATTACCTTCATTGAACTGACCTAAGTCGAACTCTTCCGTCGCTTTAGCAGACCATAATCTAAGATTATTGACCGTATCCGTTCCATAACCTGGCACTGGCACGTCATAAGCCATAGCAACCACGTGCTGCTCATCAATCCAATGACTTTGTGAACCTTCCTCTGTATTCGTGTGAACCACTTTGCCATAAAATTTAATGGTATAAGCAGATTCTGGGCGTTGAAATTCCCAAATATTATCGTAGCGTAACCAGTTATCTGGATTTTCTACTTGCTGCCCGTGCTCCAAAGTCTGTTTAAACATGCCGTACTCATAACGAATGCCATAACCTGTTGCAGGAATATCCATTGTCGCCATTGAGTCTAAGAAGCAAGCAGCTAGTCGTCCTAAACCGCCATTACCCAAAGCAGCATCATGCTCCATTTCAACAGCTTCTTCTAAACTGTGGCCCAATGACTTCAATCCTTTATTAAGCTCATCATTAATGCCCAAATTGAGTGCAGCATTGCTCATCATGCGCCCAATTAGAAACTCTAATGAGAGGTAGTAAATGCGCTTTGGATCCTCATTATTGTAGGCAGATGCCGTTCTCACCCAGCGCTCAACTACATGGTCTCGCACCGTGTGCGCAGCCGTGTCATACCAGTCTCTAGGCGTTGCCGTCTCGTCGGTTTTAAATGATGAAAAAACAAGATGATTGCGTAAAGCTTGTTTAATGGACGTTAATTTTGGCATAGGTTTCCTATTCAGCGATTAGTAACAATAGTGAGACAATGATTGCAATAATTAAAGTTATGCAAGTATCACGCCAACTATTGGATGCTTAATGTTTGCATGATGTAAATTAAAAAACAATCTACAGCACAAGTGTGTTGAAAATATGAAAAAGCCCTTGCATTCTAAAACAAGGGCTTTTGAAATGGTAATTGATTATACCAACAACGCATTTACTCTACGTACGAAGCTGGCAGGATCGTTAAGCTGACCGCCCTCTGCAAGCAATGCTTGGTCAAACAATACACGTGTGTAGTCATTAAACTTACTTTCGTCTTTCTCAACTTTTAGCTTTTCAACTAAACGGTGCGCTGGATTCACTTCCAACACAGGCTTAGCGTCTGGTGCATTCTGTCCAGCCGCTTTTAGCATACGTGCCAAGTTACCAGATAAATCGTGTTCTCCCGCAACCAAACAAGCTGGTGAATCGGTTAAACGATGCGTCACACGCACTTCTTTCACATCTTCACCCAGCGCTTTTTGAATGCGTTCGATTAAATCTTTAGACTCTTCTTCCACTTTCTTTTGCGCTTCTTTTTCAGACTCGTCTTCCAACTTGCCTAAATCCAAATCACCTTTGGCAATTGATTGTAGCTTTTTACCATCAAACTCACTTAACCCGCCCAACATCCACTCATCAACCTTGTCAGACATTAACAATACTTCAATGCCTTTTTTACGGAAGATTTCTAAATGTGGCGAATGCTGAGCCGCAGCAAAACTATCTGCTGTGATGTAGTAAATCGCTTCTTGGCCTTCTTTCATACGCGCAATATAGTCAGCAAAACTTACATATTGCGTTTCATTGTCATTATGCGTTGAAGCAAATCTTAATAACCCTGCAATTTTGTCTTTATTCGCAAAATCTTCGCCTGGACCTTCTTTCATGACTCGACCAAACTCAGCCCAGAATTTAGCATAGTCCTCTGGTTTATTTTTCGCCAAATCTTCTAATAAGCCTAAAACCTTATTGACGGAGCCTTTTTTAATCGCATCCACATCGCGGCTATCTTGTAGCAGTTCACGCGACACATTTAATGGCAAGTCCGCACTATCAATCACGCCACGAATAAAACGCAAATACTGTGGCATCAACTTTTCAGCATCTTCCATAATAAACACGCGTTTGACATAAAGCTTAATACCATTACTACGCTCGCGGTCGTATAAATCAAACGGCGCTTTAGATGGCACATAAAGCAGTGAAATATACTCTTGATTACCTTCCACACGGTTGTGCGTATAGGTCAGCGGATTTTCCATATCATGTGCTAGATGCTTATAAAATTCTTGATATTCTTCTTCGGTAATGTCTTTTTTACCACGGGCCCACAATGCTGAAGCTTGGTTAACGGTTTCATCTTCATCCGTTGTTACCATTTCGCCGCCTGCACCATCTTCACCGTCTTTCCATTCTGATTTTTTCATCAAAATTGGCAAAGTAATATGGTCTGAATATTTGCGCACAATTGACTTCAATTTCCAATCGTTTAGAAACTCGTCTTCTTCTTTACGCAAATGCAAAATCACATCCGTACCGCGACTGGCTTTTTCGACTGTGTCTAGAGTGAAATCACCCTCACCTGCAGATTCCCACTTAACCGCCTCTTTACTACCAGCACGACGTGTTACTAATGTCACTTTGTCGGCAATAATAAAAGCAGAATAAAAACCAACACCAAACTGACCAATTAAATTAGCATCTTTTACTTGGTCACCAGACAATGCGGTCATAAAATCTTTGGTACCAGACTTGGCAATGGTACCAATATTGTTAACTACTTCTTCGCGCGACATACCAATACCATTGTCAGAAATAGTGACCGTGCGCGCTTTTTTATCAAACGCTACCCGAATATTCAACTCGCTGTCATCTTCATATAAGCTGCCATCTGCCAACGCCTCAAAACGCAGCTTATCTGCCGCATCTGATGCATTTGAAATCAGTTCACGTAAGACAATTTCTTTGTTGGAATACAAAGAATGAATCATGAGGTGCAATAGCTGCTTAACCTCTGCTTTAAACTCCATTTTTTCTGATTGATTTTTAGCCATTTTTTTCCTTTTATCCGTTTTGTTAATCCGTTAAACTTTGTTTTGCCTTTTAGGCTTTGCTTACATTTTGGGCTAAAAGTTAAAATTTCAAGTAATCAGACAATAAATTGTGGGATGAACATGGCAAACATAACAGTCAATGAAATTAACCAGCAAACCTTTCGCGTGAAAGTCGTTGCCAATAGTACGACAGAACATGAGGTGAGTCTCGAACCAGCTTATGCAAGTAAATTCTGTCATGAAAAATTGACGACAGCACAACTGGTTGAAAAGTCTTTTGAGTTTTTATTAGCAAGAGAATCAAACACCAGCATCTTAAGACGGTTTGATTTAAGTGTGATTAGCCGCTATTTTCCAGAATATGAATCTGAAATGGCTAAGCTTTAACTTTCTGATTTAAAAGAATTTATTTAGCGACTAATTGATTAATCGCCTGCTGCGCTAATACAAAGCCGAATGTTGCAGTGATACTGACACTAGAGCCATATCCTGCACAATTAAGCCCCGTCACACCACTCTCACCTGTATCACAAACTGCATCAGGCTTAATCACAGGCTCATCCGAGTAAACGCATAACAACCCAAATTTAACTGATTTTTTAGTATTGCTGGCTTTTGGAAACCCATGGTCACGTCGTAATTGATTGCGCACTTTAGCGAGCAATTTATCGCCTGTCACGCTCGCCATGTCGGATAATTGAATACGGGTTGGATCTAAACGACCGCCTGCACTGCCTGACATAATCAAGCTGATTTGATTGGATTTGCAAAAATATGCCAAAGCTATTTTTGCCTTCGCATCATCGGTGCAATCCAAAATCACATCACATGGCTTTAATAGTACGCTGAGATTTTCAGGCGTAATAAAATCTTCAATTTCATGCACGATACAACTTGGATTTATTTGCACAATACGTTCATGCATTGCGCTAACTTTCGCTTTACCAAAATTGCCATCCAAAGCATGAATCTGCCGATTCACATTGGATTCTGCAATATTGTCTAAATCAACTAATGTGATTTCACCAACCGCATTGCGTGCCAGCGCTTCCGCCGCCCAAGAACCAACGCCACCAATGCCAATCACCACAACATGCGAGCCTTGTAATTGCGTCAGTCCAATTTCACCATATAAACGGCGCACACCAGAAAAGCGACGTTCTAAATCAATCGATTCACTCATGTCTCTAACACAACAAATGCGGCAGCTAAATTTTTCTCGTCACTAATACTAATATGCATGTGCTGAATGGCTTTAGTGGCTAAAAAATCTTGTAACGGTTGCGCTAATACTAAGATTGGCTTACCCAAATCGTCATGTGAAACGGCGATATTTTGAAAAGTCGCAGGTTCACGCAAGCCTGTGCCTAACGCTTTGGAGAACGCTTCTTTTGCAGCAAAACGCTTGGCTAAGAATCTAGGTTTGATAGAAGAGTCGAGATAACTTTGCATTTCGCTTTCAGCAAGAATCCGCTCAGCAAAATCATCACCAAACTTTTCAATTGAAGCTTCTATGCGACTGACTTCAACAATATCTGTCCCAATGCCGAAAATCATTTAACCGTCGCTTCTCTAATGAGGGCTTTCATTTCACGTACTGCATTATCCCAGCCAACAAACAGTGCATGTGCCACAATCGCATGGCCAATATTCAGCTCATCAATGCCTTTTAATGCAGCGATTTTATGGACATTGTGATTGTTCAAGCCATGGCCTGCATTGACGATTAATCCTAAACTCAACGCATGGTTTAGCGCGTCTTTGATGCGCGCTAATTCAGCCGCTTGTGTCGTTTCATCATGCGCATCGGCAAAAGTACCTGTATGCAATTCAATCACTGGCGCACCGGCTTTATGTGACGCGTCAATTTGAGCAATATCAGGCGCAATAAATAAAGAAACGCGAATGCCTGCATCACTTAATTTTTTCGTCGCCGCAGCCACTTTATCAAAATGGGCAATCACATCTAAACCGCCTTCTGTGGTGCGTTCCTCACGACGTTCTGGCACCAAGCACACATCTTGCGGCGCAACTTGCAATGCAATGGCAATCATCTCATCGGTCACTGCGCACTCTAAATTCATTTTAGTTTGCAACAGCGGTCTCAAAGCAAAAATATCCGCGTCTTGCATATGGCGTCTATCTTCACGTAAATGCAAAGTAATGCTATCAGCACCCGATTGTTCAGCACGCAAAGCGGCTTGTATCACACTCGGATATTTGGTGCCACGCGCTTGACGCAAGGTGGCTACGTGATCAATATTGACGCCTAATTTTTTCATTTTCTGTCCTAATCTCTCTTTTATAAACCTTGCAAATCAATTAATAACTGCCTTGTATGCAATGGTTTATCACCCAAATAATGCGCCAATAAGTAACGCATCAATTGTTTACTCTGCTGCTGGGTTTGTGGTCTTTTATAATTGTCCTGCGCCATATCATGTAAGGTCTGCCCACTCAGCACGATACCATTTTTTGTTGCCGTCAAAGCACAAGCGCCATGTTCAGCCTCGTATCGATACTGATTATCCGCCACAATTGGCGCATCATGTTCATCGACTTGAAGCGGCACGGCATAACCCATTTCTTGCAACATTTTTAGCTCAAATCGACGTAAGTGGGTGGCTAATTGTTTGCCACTCGCTAACGCTTTCACGGTTGCTTGGTAATAGTCGAACAACTGTTCATGCGCGTCTTCTCTTGGCAACAATCGCAACAGCAACTCATTTAAGTAAAACCCACACATGAGCGCTTCGCCTTGCAATGATACCAAGCCATCAGCCCAATCTAGACTATGCAGTGTTTTTAATTCGTTCTTACCTGACCAAGTTGCAGATAGCATCTGAAAAGATTGTAACTGCCCTCGCATGGCTGAACGCGGACGGCGAGCGCCTTTTGCAACAGTTGCCACACGTCCATGTTCTTTGGTAAATAACTCAGCAACTAAGCTGGTTTCTTTAAAGGCATAGGTATGCAACACGTAAACAGCTTGATTATCTTGCCGATATTGATTGGAAGCCAGAGCCATAGTGAGGTTGCGATTCGATCAAGCCATGAAAGACGCTATTAATAGCCTAAGCTTTTGAGCGCTCTTTCATTATCCGCCCAACCGCCTTTTACTTTCACCCAAGTTTCTAGATAAACTTTGCCGCCAAACAACTTCTCCATGTCTTGCCTTGCTTCAGTCGATATTTGTTTTAACTTGTCGCCTTTTTTACCAATAATCATGGGTTTCTGGCTATCTTTATCGACAATAATCGCGGCAAAAATGCGACGAAGATTATTAATCGTTTCAAACTTCTCAATTTCTACTGCGATTGAATAAGGAATCTCATCGCCTAATAACCTGAAGATTTTTTCGCGTATCATCTCCGCCGCCAAGAAACGTTCATTTTTATCGGTCAACTCATCTTCACCATAAATCGCATCTTGTTCTGGCAGATGCGTTCTTACTGCAGATAGCAAATCATCGATATAAAGATTCTTTTTAGCACTCACTGGCACTATGCTGCTAAATGGATGGAGCAAATCAAAATCTTGAATCAGCGGCAACAAGTTGTTTTTATCGCCCATCAAATCGGCTTTATTGACCACTAAAATTACTGGTTTATTTTTAGGCAGTAGTTTTAAAACAATTTCATCCGCTTGGCCCAATTTCATCGGCTCAATCACAAATAGCACCACATCGACTTCGTTAAGCACTTGCGTAACAGTTTTATTGAGCGATTTATTGAGTGCATTTAAGTGCTTCTGTTGAAAGCCCGGCGTATCCACAAAAATAAATTGCGTATCGTCTGTGGTGTGAATACCAAGCAAACGATGGCGTGTGGTTTGCGCTTTACGCGAGGTAATCGCTAACTTTAAGCCTAAAATATGATTTAGCAAGGTTGACTTGCCAACGTTAGGTCGCCCTACAATAGCGACGGTGCCGCATCTAAAATTTGTTGTCATTTTGCTTTATCTTTTAATAGTTGTTTAAGTGCCAACTCTGCCGCTTCTTGTTCAGCATTACGACGGCTAGTGCCTTCACCTAATGTATGAATATTACGCTTTGCTATGGTGCAAGAGACTTTGAATGTCTGCGCATGCGCTTCGCCTTCTATAGAAGTCACCACATAATCAGGCAAATCCATTTTTTTACTTTGCAAATACTCTTGTAACTTAGATTTCGCATCTTTATCAATCACCTTAGGATCAATATTTTCTAGCTTATCTTCATACAATTTAAGCACCAAAGCCTCTGCAGAAGCAAAGCCACCATCTAAATAAGTCGCACCAATAATCGCTTCTAATGCATCGGACAAAATAGAAGGACGGCGCCAACCTGCGCTTTTTAACTCGCCTTCACCTAAATTAAGCAAATCGCCAATGTTTAGTTCTTGTGCGATTTCAAACAAGGTTGCTTCTTTGACTAATTGCGCGCGCAAGCGACTTAAATCACCTTCAGCTAATTTTTGAAACCGCTGGTAAAGCTGATGCGCCACAATAAAGTTCAACACACCATCGCCTAGAAATTCTAGGCGTTCATTATTCAGACTGGCATAGCTGCGATGCGTTAACGCTTGTTTGAGTAAGTTAAGTTGGTTGAATTGATAGCCAAGCCGTCTCTGTAGTGCCTCTAATGTCATTGAACGTTACTTAGCCGATGAGGCTTTAAAATCCATTAAAGCACTTAAATTAAAAGCCAACGGCTCAACCACTTCATATTGAACAGAAATGACTCTTTCACCGTTCACCCCTGTCGATATCATCAAATCACGTCCGTTAATCACAGTGATGTAATTAATGTTGGCACTTTTATCAAAGGAAGTAATAATTTCTGCGTTAGTCATACTGCTAAAGTTAGGCTGATTGCTGACGGAAGTAAGTGTTTTTTTAACGCTAAAAAACTCAATGTAATTGGGCACAATTTTAATACCTGCCAACACTAACGAGAGCCCAATAATCGCTACAATCAGAAACCCTAAAAACGTCATGCCTTTTTGCTTTGCTAACATTGCAGTCTCCTTAAGCTATTGAAATAAATACATTAATGAATCGAACGACCGATTCTTGAAAACTGGTCAAAATTAAACCAGATTAAAAATGCTTTACCAACTAGATTTTCATCTGGCACAAAACCCCATACACGTCCATCAGAGCTATTATCTCGGTTATCGCCCATCACAAAGTAATGCCCTTCAGGCACAACGATGGTTTCGCCATTGAGAAACTGATCGCCTATCGTATTCGGTGAATAACGATTAGGAATGTCATGTATCAAAATTTGATGCTTCACATCAAATAATTGTTCTTCTAATTGCTCTGCTCTAATAATGCTATCACCCTGCATTGCGTAGTCTTCACCGACTAATGGCACCATTTCTATTAGTTGACCATTAATAGTTAGCTGCTTATTTTGATACTGAATACGATCGCCAGCCAATCCAATCACCCGTTTAATGTAGTCTATTTTTGGATTAAGGGGAAAATGAAACACCATCACATCACCATGTTTGGGTTCACCTGTATTTAAAAATACATTGTTCAACACTGGCACACGCAAACCGTACGAAAACTTATTCACCAAAATATAATCGCCAGCCAACAACGTTGGATTCATAGAGCCAGATGGTATTTTAAAAGGCTCTGCAATAAATGAACGAATAACAAATACCAGCAAAAGAACCGGGAAAAAACTTTTAGCATACTCTACGGCTGTTGGCTCGTCTTTACTGGTGCGCTTTTTCTCAAAAAACAAATAATCAACCAGCCAAATAATGCCAGTTAATAACAACATCAACACCATAAAGAGTGGAAAACCAATGACACCAAAGTAAACACCAGCTAAACCTAAAACAATCAACCCAAAAAACAACACCGTCATCATTTGTCCTCTACTTTTAAAATTGCCAAAAAGGCTTCTTGCGGAATCTCTACATTGCCCACTTGTTTCATGCGTTTTTTACCCGCTTTTTGCTTCTCTAACAATTTACGTTTACGTGAAACGTCACCACCATAACATTTGGCCAACACGTTTTTACGCATTGCTTTCACCGTTTCGCGTGAAATAATATTAGCGCCAATTGCCGCCTGAATCGCAATATCAAACATTTGGCGCGGAATTAACTCGCGCATTTTAGCGGACACTGCACGCCCACGATGCACGCTATTTTCACGATGGGTAATCATGCTTAATGAATCCACACGCTCTCCGTTGACCATAATATCAAGTTTTACTAAGTCTGCTGCACGAAACTCTAAAAACTCATAGTCCATCGAAGCATAACCACGAGAAACTGATTTTAATCGGTCAAAAAAGTCTAACACCACTTCATTCAACGGCATTTCATAGCTCAACATCACTTGGCGACCCATATATTGCATATTGCGCTGAATGCCGCGTTTACTGTTACACAAAGTCATGACTGGTCCGACATAATCTTGCGGCATCAATAAGTTAACAGCAATTACTGGCTCACGAATTTCATCAATAAAAGAGAGTTCTGGTAGACGTGATGGATTTTCTATTTGAACGACATCACCATTTTTGAGTAGCAATTCATAAACCACCGTCGGTGCTGTAGTAATCAAGTCCATATCATACTCACGCTCTAAGCGTTCTTGTACGATTTCCATATGTAACAACCCTAAAAAGCCACATCTAAAGCCAAAACCTAAAGCTGTTGAATTTTCTGGCTCGAACAACAAACTCGCATCATTTAAACTTAGCTTTTCTAATGCTGTTCTTAGTGCTTCAAATTGGTTTGACTCAACAGGATATAAGCCTGCAAACACTTGCGGCTTCACCTCTTTAAATCCAGCCAATGCTGCTTTTGCAGGATTATCAGCTAGCGTAACGGTATCGCCCACTTTGGCTGCTGCCAACTCTTTAATACCAGCAATAATAAAACCAACCTCACCCGCTTTAAGAGAAGGCATTGGCAATGATTTTGGCGTAAACACACCAACCTGCTCACACAGATGTTGAGTGCCTGTTGCCATCATTTTAATTTTATCTTTGCGCTTTAGTTCGCCATCGATAATACGCACCAACATGACTACGCCAACGTAGTTATCAAACCAAGCATCGATCACCAATGCTTTCAATGGCGCCGAAACATCACCTTTAGGCGCTGGCACTTTAGCAATCACCGCTTCAACGACATCACGCACACCTAAACCCGTTTTAGCTGAGCATTGCACTGCGTCGCGCGCATCAATGCCAATCACATCTTCAATTTCTTGTATCACACGATCTGGCTCAGCTGACGGCAAATCAATTTTATTTAGAACCGCAGTTACCTCTAAGCCTAAATCAAGCGCGGTATAGCAGTTCGCCACACTTTGCGCCTCAACGCCTTGACTTGCATCGACAACTAATAATGCACCTTCGCATGCAGAAAGTGAACGGCTGACTTCATAGCTAAAATCGACATGGCCTGGCGTATCAATCAAGTTCAATAGATACGTCTCTCCATCATCTGCTTTATATTGTAATGTCGCTGTTTGCGCTTTAATGGTAATGCCGCGTTCACGCTCAATATCCATACTATCCAGCACTTGCGCTTCCATTTCACGGTCCTCAAGACCACCACAAAGGTGAATAATACGATCGGCTAAAGTTGATTTGCCGTGATCAATATGCGCGATAATGGAGAAGTTACGAATGTTTTTCATGTGTCTTTTTAAGGATTACAAATAAATAAAGCGCACAAAGCGCTCTTTTTCAATAGGCGTGATTTTACTACAAATGCTTGACTTAGTTTGCTAATTAATTAAACGAGCGCTTTATCGACGTCAAATACACGCTATGAATAACAAAAAACCCGCACTAGTCTCACTAGGCGGGCTTTTAATCGTATCAAACTACTTCACTTTAATGGGCACATACAAGGTGCTATCACCACGTTGCACTAGCACAGCCACAGTTTTGCCTGCTCGCACCGCATTAATTTGCTTATTAAATTGGTCGACACTCTGTGTTTCATTATTATTTAACCCTAAAATCACATCGCCACGACGAATACCTGCTTCTGCACCAGCGCCGGTACTTGCAATCACTAACAAGCCATTTTTACCGTTTAACTTCTTCTTTTGTTGAGGCGTTAATGCACTCAGTGTCAGACCGATTTTATTGCTTGCTGTTTCAGCTGGCGGTGTATTGCCTTGGCTAATTTCGATGTCTTCTGACGGCATTTCGCCTACTTTGATGCGCAATGTTTTTTTATTGCCTTTACGCAACACATCAACATTCACTGATTTACCTGGTTCCGTCATCCCAACCACGCGTGGCAGGTCACTCGACATTTCAATGGGTTTACCATCAAACTGAATAATGACATCGCCAGCTTCCAAGCCACCTTTCTCAGCAGGCCCCGCTTTTTCAACGCCTGCAATTAATGCGCCTTTAGTATCTTTCATGCCAAATGATTCAGCCAAATCTTTTGTAAGCTCTTGAATCGCAACACCTAACCAGCCCCGTGTGATTTTACCTGATGATTTTAATTGGTTAGAAATGCCAATCGCTACATCAATAGGAATACTAAAAGATAAGCCCATGGATCCACCACTGCGACTATAAATTTGTGAGTTAACGCCAACTACTTCACCATCTAAGTTAAAGAGCGGTCCACCCGAGTTGCCTGGATTAATCGCAACGTCTGTCTGAATAAACGGCACATAATTTTCTTGTGGCAATGCGCGCCCAACCGCACTAACAATCCCTGCGGTCATGGTGTTTTCCAAACCAAATGGGGAACCAATCGCGGCAACCCATTCGCCAACTTTCAGTTTTGACGGGTCACCAATATTCACTTTTGGTAAATTCTTTGCGTCAATTTTAATTAAAGCGATATCTGTTCGCTTATCTGCACCAATAATTTTCGCCTTAAACTCACGCTTATCTGACAACTTCACCAACACTTCATCCGCCGCATCAATCACGTGTGCATTCGTTAAAATATAGCCATCTTGACTGATGATAAACCCAGACCCTAACGATTGCGATTTATACTCTTGCCCACCTTGATCAGGCGCACCAGGCATGCCTGGCATTCCAGGAATACCAAACCGTTTAAAAAACTCTTGCAGATGTTCATCATTTGGAAAACCTGGGAAAGGCATCTGATTACGACGCATGACTTGCGTGATACTAATATTTACCACTGCTGGGCCTTGCTTTTCGGCTAGCACGGTAAAATCAGGCAAGCTTGCGGCAAAAGTTGGCACTGCTGCCAACATCACTGATAATACGATTACAACGGTTGATAAAAACTTCTTCAACATTTCACTTCCTTAACTGATTGATATTGAATAATTGATTAAAAAATAATTATTAAGACTGGCTATTGAAACTGAATAGTATCGACACCAGACGTCGCAGTATCTAAACGTAATATTTTAGGCTGATGATTGTGGTAATAAGCATGCCCTGTAATATGCCCTTTTACCCAAAAATACCCAAGCACCAAACCAACGCCGGCACCTAACATAGCAGTCAAATCAGTATCAATCATTTGAGCTGCTAATATTGCACCTAGTAACATCGTCGCTAGCGGTACAAGGTACAAAATCAGTGCACTTTTCATCACCGCAGCTTCATCAATCCCAACGATGACACTTTGCCCTACTTTTGCATTGATATGGTTTTGCGCTTTAAAACTGCTAGCTTTGTGTGCAAATAATTTGCCCCAAAATGCATTGCCACAGCCGCTGGTTTGCCCGCATAAACCACAAGCAGATTTACGCACCACTTCTATCGAAGCCATTGGCGGACTAGCTGGGTTAAGTTCTGCTTGAGAGTCTGTTGCAAGAATAATGGCGTACTGTTCAATCATGCGATAACTGCTTTCCAACTATTTTTTAAAAGTAACAGCTTCTGCAATACTTTTAACCGTCTTGGCTGGCACTTCACCAACCACAATAATCTGATGCCCATCGGTTACATGCGCGCACATATTGGTTGAGCCCATCGGCATATTACCTGTTTTTGGCCGCTTACCTTTAGTCATTGGCTCAATAAAGACCGATACAGAACCAATCCCATCTGAAAAGACCAATTGATCAACTTTGCTACTGCCTTTTGTGCGCTGGATATGGTCAATCTGCTGGTAACCAGCTGGCAAATTAGTCACTATCAAGTCATTATCGACTCGTGTCATTGGACTTTCGCGCTCTGTTACATAGTCTTTACCTACTTCAATTTTCGGTTGAAACCAGTTTAAGTTCTCCGAATTAAGCATGCTCAGCTGATTAAAATAAATTTGCTCTAAGGTTTTATTATCACTATTTAGCAAAGTCATTTTTAAAATCAGACCAAACTTCATATCCGTCCAGATTTTATAACGATAACGATAAGCATCACTAGGTACTAGCTCAACAACCTGCGCTTCACGGTTGGCCACATACTCTGTGCCAGCTAAACGCGCATTGTAATTCGCTTTTATGATGCTTAAATCAGTTGGCAACATCGCAGGAAAAAGGTTTTTACCACGCCTTTTTTTGATTAGCACATTTTTTTGGGTTGGCTGAAGGATAACAATATCATTGCCTTGGCTATACACTTCTCGATGGCTATTATCCAACACAATATTACGCGCCACTTCACGGCCGCCATAGTTCATATGTTTAACATCAACGGTGCGTGCATTTTCACCATTCACATAGCTAAACTGCCCTTCATAGTTAAGCTCACGTGCGGCATGGGCAGATTTTTCTAATATTTGCCAAGCATCGGTTAAACGTGAATCCACAGCAATTTCATCTGCGACTAATCCACCAGCTAATACACGTAGACTTGCTGTTGCTAATGCAAGTCCCACTGCCAATTGCCGCATTATTGATTAGACTCCGTATAGTTTGCTGCTTGTATATAATAAGCCGCACTACTAGGCGCCATAGATTGATGCGCTTGAAGGTATTCCATTGGTACGCTACTTGCAAGTTCAACTGGCGTCATATCTTCTGACTCACCAAGCTGCATCTCAAACACCATCAATCCTACAAACATAACGGCTGCAACAGAAGCAGCAATAGACCAAAACATTGGTGTTTTAACTGCACGTTTCTTGATTTCGGGCGCGACTACTTTTACTTGTTTATTCACAGCCAACACAGTTGGCTCGGCATCTAAGGCTTGCATGATTTTTGCACTAAAATCTCGAGAGCCTTGCACATTCCCTCGCATCGCATCACCAATCAAATGATACTGTTTCCATGCTTCCTTCATCTCACCGTCCGCCTTCAATGCTGTGACAATGTGTTCAGCCTCTTCAATATCGAATTCACCATCGATTAATGCAGATAATTGATTTTTCATACGTAACCTCTATTACAAACGCCTAACAATATTAAAACAAAATTCACGACTACCAACGCTTATTTTCTGCTGAATTTAGCAGTGGGCGTAGCTTCGCCGCTATGGTTTCTCGTGCTCTAAAAATACGCGATCTTACTGTACCAATTGGGCACTGCATAATATCGGCAATCTCTTCATAACTCATTCCCTCTAACTCACGCAAGGTGATCGCCGTGCGTAATTCTTCAGGCAAATTGGCAATGGTATCGTTCACCGTTTGCGCAATTTGTTTATTCGCCATCGCGGTTTCTGGCGTTTCCATTGCCCGCATGTCAGTAACGCCTTCGAAGTTTTCCGCATCTTCGATTTCGACATCATTCAACACTTGTGGCTTGCGACCTAAAGATACTAAATAGTTTTTCGCGGTGTTAATGCCAATACGATATAACCATGTATAAAAAGCACTGTCGCCTCTAAAGTTGTGTAATGCGCGATACGCTTTAATAAACGCCTCTTGCACCACATCTTCCACTTCCGCTTGATCGCGCACCATACGACCGACTAAACGACCTAACTTGCGATGGTACTTCTCTACCAATAAGCCAAACGCTTTTTTATCGCCCGCTTGCGCACGCTCAACCAAAAGGCGATCTAATTCGCGATTTGAATTGACTGGCATATCGTTTAGCTTATTAGCCACTTCGGTAAGACTCCCATTTTTAGCTGTTACGCCTATTCTAACATCGCTCTTATGCGATGCGTTAGTATAACTAGACGGCACAGCTTCCACGAAAGTCGTACGAGTTAACTTTTCTATTTCTTTAGTTTGCAGCATCTTCTCTCCCTACTTAAACCAAACGCGTTTCTAGCATTTCTTTGCTAGCCTAAGGATAAAGACACGGTTACACTATTATTAGTTCACTCAAAGTTGATATTCAGTTTATATTTATGTCACAACAATTCGACGTTTTAATCATTGGCAGCGGCCTTGCAGGTCTCACACTCGCTTTACAAGTCGCTGACTCTAAAAAAGTCTGTATCGTTAGCAAACGCACCATGCAAGATAGCGCCAGTAGCTGGGCGCAAGGCGGCATTGCCACGGTGCTCAACAGCAATGACACCATTGATGAACATGTTGCAGATACGTTAATCGCAGGCGCAGGTTTGTGTGACCCAGATATTACGCGCATGGTGACAGAACATGGCCGAGAAGCCATTGATTGGTTAATTGATTTGGGCGTGGAATTTACGCGAGAAGAGAATAGCGAAACTGGCTACCATTTAACCCGAGAAGGCGGTCACAGTCATCGCCGCATCATTCATGCCGCTGATGCCACAGGTAAAGCAGTACAAAAAACCTTATCGCAAAAAGTACGTGAGCACGCCAATATTACGCTATTAGAAAACCATATTGCTGTTGATTTAATCACTTCAAAAAAGCTCAAACAAGATTCAACCAATCGCTGCTTAGGCGCATATGTACTAGACAACAGCTCAGGCAAAGTAATGACCATCGCCGCGCAACAAACGGCGCTAGCCACTGGCGGCGCAGGTAAAGTCTATTTATATACCACCAACCCAGATGTCAGCACAGGCGATGGTATCGCCATGGCGTGGCGCGCAGGTTGCCGCGTGTCAAATTTAGAGTTTGTGCAGTTCCATCCAACCTGCTTATTTCATCCTCACGCTAAATCCTTTTTAATCACAGAAGCGATACGTGGTGAAGGCGGCTTATTGAAATTACCTGATGGCACTCGCTTTATGCCTAGCCATGACGCACGTGCTGAATTAGCGCCCAGAGATGTAGTGGCGCGAGCCATTGACTTTGAGATGAAAAAGCGCGGGCTTGAATTTGTTTATTTAGATATTTCACATCAGCCTGCGGCTTTTATTAAAGAGCACTTCCCAACGGTTTATGAACGCTGCTTGGCACTTGGCATCGACATTACTACATCGCCAATTCCAGTTGTACCGGCTGCACACTACACATGCGGCGGCGTGGTCGTTGACCATAACAGTCTGACAGATATTGCTAATTTATATGCCATTGGCGAAACATCTTGCACAGGCTTGCATGGCGCCAATCGTTTAGCCAGTAACTCACTGTTAGAATGTATGGTTTTTGGTCGTATCGCCGCTAAGCAAATACTTGCCGCACCAACCCATAATGTCACCGACTTGCCTGATTGGGATGAAAGCCGTGTAACCGATGCGGATGAAGAGGTGTTGATTACCCATACATGGAACGAGTTACGCCGTTTTATGTGGAACTACGTCGGCATTGTCCGCACCGATAAACGCCTCAGCCGCGCCATGCATCGTATTCATATGTTGCGCGATGAAGTGCATGAGTTTTATAGCAACTTTAGAGTCACAAACGATTTAATCGAGCTACGTAATTTATTACAAGTCGCTGAATTAATTGTTAAAAGCGCGATGGAAAGACGCGAAAGTCGCGGCCTACATTACAGCAAAGATTATCCAGAGCTACTGGACGAAGCGCTGCCAACTGTGCTGACGCCAGCAGAAAATTACAGCTTGTTAGACAATCAACACGGTCACTAAATGCGCTTTATTTACGTTTTATTGATTGCACTTGCAGTTTTGATTTTTGTTAGCTTTAACGCGCATCTATAAACAGACTCATTAATTAACGGTTTTTTCAGGCAAAAAAGCCTGCAAAAACAGCCTAAAACCATTAAAATTCAATTTAATCATTTTACAAAACTAGGAAGAAAACATGCAAATCTCCATGAATACCGTTGTCACCATGACTTATGAACTTAAAAACAGCAAAGGTGAGCTGCTTGAAGAAAGCAAAGAACCGGTCGCTTACCTGCACGGTGGTTACGACAACATCTTCCCAAAGGTAGAAGAAATGATGCACGGCAAAGCAGTCGGTGACGTTGTTGAGGTCAGCCTAGAACCTGCTGATGCATTTGGCGATTACGATGAAGAGTTGGTGCAAATCGAACCAGAAAGCGCCTTCCCAGCCGAGCAACTCAAAGAAGGCATGCAATTTGAAGGTGAAGATGAAACAGGCGAAGTTATTTTATACACCATTACTAATATTGCAGATGGCAAAGTAGTTGTTGATGGCAACCATCCATGGGCAGGTGAGCGTTTATTGTTTAAAGCAACCATTACCGATGTGCGTAAAGCGAGAACGGAAGAAGTGGATCATAAACATGTGCATGGAGCTGGTGGGCATCATCATTAGTTTTGAGGGATTTAGTTTATATATAACATCTGCTTTACGTTAGGGGGATATGGAAATATTCAAAGTTATGGTGTCTTTTGACAATAATGGAAACATATTCCTTGCCGATGGAATTGAGCACGAAGGCTCAATTTGGATTGTTTCAAAATGGCTAAACAACCCTGCCGAAGGGAATAAAAAGCCAGAAAGAATTATTCGGTTACAGAAAGATGAGATGCAACATACCCCTGACTCTTCAAGTTATCTTTATCTGGCAAAATACCCATTACCAGCAATATTGGGAACAGCTTTGAACCAATCTGAAATACCAGAAAGTTACGCTGTTCAATTTCTCCCGGACTTAGCATTTCCAATCCAAAGCTCGTAAGGCGTAATAACTGAAAGGCATTGTACCGTATGAATTTTCTTTGGAGAACTCGTAGGGCGGATTAGCGTAGCGTTATCCGCCGTATGAATATTGACTAGCTGTCGCACTAAAAGGGACTAGTGAGAAAATCTCAAACCTTTCATACGGCGCAATGCGCTATGCTTATTGACGCCCTACTTTTAACCCATCTACCTGGTTGTCATCCTATGCTTGCATTAACTTGTCATGAAGAGGATATTGATGACAAGCCAAGAGAAAGGGCTGAAGCCGAGGTCGTCATAAGTCGTAAGAGACTGTTCGCAATGGAGGCTGCCTTTCTCTGCTTTTACTGATTCCGGACAGTTTATTGGGGCTAGACCCCGCATTAGGATGGATGGAGGGGTAATAAGCGCAGGCTACTTCAACTATTTAGGAGGTGCGATGATCGTAGGAATTGATATTAGCAAGCAATGGATTGATGCTGCTTGGCAACAAAACGGGCAACTACAGCAGCAGCGATTTGATTACAACGAAACAGGCATCACACAGCTACTCACGCGCACTAACCTAATCGCGCATTATGTGATGGAAGCAACTGGCACCTATCACACTCGTTTAGCACTGGCGCTACACCAAGCTGAACGTAAAGTGAGTGTGGTTAACCCACTCATCATCAAACGATTTGCTCAAATGCAGCTATCACGTGTGAAGAGCGACCGTGCGGACGCAGACCTTATTCGTCGTTATGCAGAACAACAAACCTTAACGCCTTGGGCTCCCGCTGCAACCGAGGTGCTGGAACTACAACAAGCCCACGGATGGCTCAACGATCTGATAGGCGAGCGTACACGACTAACGAACCGCAAAGAAGCGCACATTCACCATGCAAGTCCTAGCGCATTTGTGCTGGCGCAAATGGACGAACAAGCGCAGTTACTGGAACATCGCATCCGCACTTGTGAAGCGCATTTGGAGCAATTGGTAAAAAAGTCTTTTGCATTACTGTTTGAGCGATTGCAAACGATACCCGCCATTGGTATCAAAACTGCGATTGAGCTGATTATTGTGACGGGAGCTTTTCGTCAATTTGCTGACATCAAGGCACTCAGCGCATATGTTGGAGTGAGTCCGACGACTTATTGCTCTGGCAGCTCGGTAAAAGGCAGAGGAGGTATTGCCAAGTTAGGACAAGGCCGTATGCGACAATTGCTTTATTTGTGTAGTTGGACAGCTAAAAGTTGTAATCCAGCTTGTCGGGCTCTCTACCTGCGCCTAAAGGCGATCGGAAAACCAGCTAAAGTGATTAATATTGCAATTGCGCATAAATTGTTACGCCAGGCCTATGCTGTTGCAACAAGTCAGAAAGCTTTTTCTCCAGAGTTCACTTGACTTTACGCACAGTTCATTGCGAGGGCGTAAGCCCGTGGCAATCTATTTGCACTTTCGCAACGAACCAAATGCTGGACTGCCGCGCTTCGCTCGCAGTGACAACATCTGGCTAATCTCAGCAGCAAGGATAAAAGCCATAAATGATCAGCCGAGTTCTTTCAATTTATACAACAACTCCAAAGCCTGCTTAGGCGTCAAATCATCTGGCTGTATCGCTTCCAATTCACTCACGACTGGATGTTGCGGCGCTTCTTCTGGTTCTGCATTAGCGGCAAACATATCAGGTTGATGTTCACTTTGTTGTAATTGGTTATTCTCTAGTTGGGTTAACTTTCTTTTAGCTGAAGCAACAACCGATTTAGGAATGCCTGCTAATTGCGCTACTTGAATTCCATAACTTTGATTAGCTGCGCCTTCTTCTACTTTATGCAAAAACACAATGCCTTTGCCATGCTCTGCGGCGTCTAAATGCACGTTGGCGGCTTGTTTAAACTCGTCAATAATGCGGGTGAGTTCAAAGTAATGAGTAGCGAACAAGGTTAACGATTTATTTTTTTCTAATAATTGTTTTGCTACTGCCCACGCTAAACTTAAGCCATCAAACGTACTGGTGCCGCGACCAATTTCATCTAATAACACCAAGCTTTTATCTGTTGCATTATGTAAAATATTGGCAGTTTCGGTCATTTCCACCATAAAGGTTGAGCGACCGCCTGCTAAATCATCCGATGCGCCGATTCTTGTGAATATGCGGTCAATTTCACCAATATTAGCCACATCAGCTGGCACGTAACAACCGCAGTAGGCCAACAATACAATGAGGGCTGTTTGGCGCATAAAGGTCGATTTACCACCCATATTAGGGCCCGTAATTAACAGTAATTGTCGATAAGGATTTAACACAACATCATTCGAAACAAAAGGCTGTGTGATTTCTTCCACCACAGGGTGACGCCCAGCTTCAATTTGCAAACTGCTCTCTTGCACAAATTGCGGTTGCACATAATTTAAACTCACCGCGCGTTCAGCGAAACAACACAACACATCTAAGCTAGCCACTGCACCTGCATTGGTTTGTAATGCGCTGATATGCAATGCGAGCTGATTCAGCACGCCTTCATATAAGATTTTTTCTCTGGCTAACGCACGTTCATTCGCGCTTAATACTTTGTCTTCAAACGCTTTTAGCTCTGGCGTGATAAAACGTTCTACATTTTTAAGCGTTTGTCTGCGTCTATATTCTGTCGGTGCATTTTCGGCTTGGGCGCGGCTGATTTCAATATAAAAACCATGCACGCTGTTGTACTCGACTTTTAGATTGGTTAAGCCTGTGCGTTGTTTCTCTGCGGTTTCATATTGCAATAAAAAGTCACCGTGATTGGTTTGCAATGCACGTAGTTCATCCAACTCCGCATCAAAACCATCGGCAATCACACCACCCTCTCGCAACACAACCGAAGGCTCCGATTGAATCGCTTGTGTTAATAATTGCATCGCCTCAGTTGGCGCTTGCAAATGGGTATTAAGCGTATCCAATAAACTAGTTTGGCAACCTTGCAAGCAAGTTTGCACTGCAGGTAATGCATTCAAGCTATCGCGCAGTGCAGATAAATCCCGTGGCCGTGCAGTTCTCAATGCCACTCGCGCGGTAATGCGTTCTATATCCGCAATATTTTTTAATAGGGTATGCAGCTCAAGCTGTTTATCCATTTGGATTAACTCAGCCACCGCTTGATGTCGTTTAGCAACTAACGTTCTATCGCGAAGAGGATGATGCAACCAATGACGCAACAAACGCGCACCCATTGCAGTTTTTGTCGTATTTAATAGTGAATACAAGGTTGGAGAGACTTCACCACGAATCGTGGTATCAATTTCTAAATTACGACGCGTCGCAGCATCTAATTGAATATATTGGCTAGTTTGTTCAACACTTAAGGCAACAATATGCGGCAACGCTGTGCGTTGTGTATGTTTAACATATTCCAATAAAGCGCCCGCCGCAGAAACAGCAACGGTCAACTCTGCACAACCAAACCCATTTAAATCTTTTGTTTCTAATTGTCTAGTCAGCACATTAGTTGCAGTTTCAAAATCAAACTGCCAACTAGCAATGTGTTTTTTAGGTGCTTTATGTTGCTTAATGGCTTCGTTCTGCACATTATCTGCGCAGACAATTTCAGCGGGGTTAATGCGTTCTAACTCCTGGGCTAAATGCCCTACCGCTACTTCGCTCAATACAAAATTGCCTGAAGCCAAATTTAACCAAGCCAGACCAACCAAGCCTTCACCAAAACAAATGCCTAATAACGCATTATCACGAGTTTCATCTAGCAAAGCAGCATCGGTTAATGTGCCAGGTGTGAGAATGCGAGTAACCGCACGCTCAACAGGCCCTTTATTTGTGCCGCCTTTTGGCACTTCACCCACCTGCTCACAAATGGCAACCGCTTCACCTAATTTAGTCAGTTTAGCTAAATACTGCTCTGCCGCATGATACGGCACCCCAGCCATTTTAATTGGCTCACCATTACTTTTGCCACGCTGCGTAAGCGAAATGCCTAACAAGCGTGAAGCTTTCTCCGCATCCTCAAAAAACAACTCATAAAAGTCGCCCATGCGAAAAAATAACAACATGTCTGGATGTTGTGATTTAAGCGTTAAGTATTGACGCATCATGGGGGTATGTTGTTCTAGACTCATTAGGATTTGCTACTTAATACTGATTGCTGATGAAGATTAAAAAATTATATAGTAGATTTACATTAAGCCCATCACATTGAGCCATTTAGCTGAAAGTTGATGCGCAGATAAGTTTTTATTGTCGCCTTTTTGGCTTTCTTCTAGCGGCCTATTTGCCCAACATAAAAAGTCAACTTCACCCGCTGGGTATCCGCATTGATCATATACTGTTGGCATAATCGGCACGTGGTCGCCATACCAGCACAGACCCGCTAAACGATTGCATTGAAGCAACGCCTGCTTTAAATAGCTAATCATTTGGTCTGCATTTTTTAAATGGCGTAAGTAAATGGTCATATCATCAAAGCCTGCGGGTGGTTGTGCATAATAAGCACGAGTGATATCTGCTGATTCAACCGTTTCTAAATGCAGCGGGCCATGATTTTCCATGGTGATGGCAAATACAAACACTGGGTTTTCGCTTTGTTGAACAATATCAATCATCTTTATGCCAACCGCTTCATCAGCCGTATAAGGGCCAAATTGATCATCATCACTAAAAGCGCTTATATCAATAAATTCATCAAATCCTAACTTTGGATAAACGATATTGCGCTGATAAAAGCTAGCGGGATAAGGATGTATACAGACTGTGCGATAGCCTAAGTCTTTTAAATAGCTGGCGACTGAAGAGATATGCCAGCCAGCAGCGAGAGCGCGGTATGGGTTAAATTGATGTACGCCGAGCGTGGTGCCTTCTATGCCTGAAAGAAACGCAAACTCAGTACGTACTGTATTGGCGCCCCACGCGGGAACATGCAGCTTGCCACTCAATATTGAGTCTTGTTTGATTGCATCAAACGCGGACAATACTTCAGTGCGTATAGCTGAATGCAATGATCTTGGATCAAAAAAAGACTCACTTTGCACAGCAACCAAATGCGGCAGTTGATCAAGCTTATTTTTTGGCTTTTCTACCTTAAAAGGAGAGTGCTTAATAGGCTTAATAAACGCAGCCTGCGCATAACGCCATAAGCTAGCACCTAGCCCTAACGCAATAATATCTTGCGATGGCAGAAAACTCACTTTGGGACAATAGCGATTACCTGCTAACAACAAGCATCCACTAGTGATGATTATTGCAATAACGCCACCTAATTGACCGGCTAGTGCAAAACGATCAACTGGTACGGTTTCACCCAACATTAATACAATGATTGCCAGTATAAAACCAATCACCGCTAAGACAAATTTACCCCAGCCTAAAAACGGAATGTAAAGCCTAGGATGTTTAATGGCATCGGTAAAATATTCATAGTCATGGAATACAAATGGCTCGCGCAATGCTTTAAATTTTGCATTATTCACCAGTATTAAGACTAAGATAAATGCCGTTTCAGCCACAATTGCAAACCAAACCCGTCCTAGCGCCAACACGAGCAAACCATAGAAGAATAACCACAATCCACTATGAAGCGCCCAAGCTGACCAAGGTCTAACCAATGGTGGTTTCGGCGTCATGCATTGTTCAATCACAATCGATAACAGCAAACCTATGCTGCCCGCAAGCCACAGCGAGATTAAAGACTCACTCACCATGACCACCGTTATAACCTATCCAACTCAAAATTTTAATGGAAAAACTAGCAGGTAATACCGCCAAAAACCAAGTGCCTAGATTGAGTGGAAAAGGAAAACTAATACGCGCTTTATTGTTGGCTAATCCGCGTTTAATCACCTTAGCCGCTTTATCAGCCGACCACAAAAATGGCTTAGGACCGGGCATTGCGTCACACATTGGTGATTTCACATAGCCTGGCATAACTACATTTACCTGAATGCCTTCTGGCGCAAGCCATCCACGCAAGCCCTCACCATACGCTTTAATCGCCGCTTTGCTAGCAGAATAACTAGGCGTTTCAGGCAAGCCAAAATAAGCCGCTAACGAGCTAATAAATACAATCTGCCCTTGCTTGCGTTGACGCATGGCTGGTAAAACTGTGTCAGCAATCAACATGGCAGAAAGCACATTGACTTCTATTAATGCTTCAACTGCTTGCCATGATTCGCCTTGTCTTTTTGGCCCTATATCGGTATTCACACCTGCATTGATAATCACCAAATCAAGTGCAATCGATTGACACAAGGGATTTAGCCACTCAGCAACAAACTGACGATTACGCAAATCAACGGCATGGGTAATGACAGTTGCACCTAAGGCTTCGCATTCGTTAACTAATTCACTTAGACGCGCCTCGTTCCTACCTTGTAAAACAAGCGTGTTTCCAGCCGCTGCATACGCCAACGCAAGCGCACCGCCAATGCTACCAGTCGCGCCAGTAATCAAAATATTCGTTGGGTTATTTAAAGCGTTCAAAGTAGAAACTCCTGTAACGGAGATTTATCCGCTTCGATAAACCTCAGTGCATTTTCTGCCGCAAGTGAGAAACCGCGGCCACTGTAAAAACCGCCATTCACTTGCGTTGTATGAATAACAACACGACGAAAATCTTGAAACAACAGCGCATCTGGCATTGTCGCTTCTTGCCAAAAAGCAGCCAACTCACCTTGAAAAGTTAATCCACCAATATCATAAATAGCCTGACCAAGTGCAATAACAGGACAACCTAGCGCCAAAGCAGCAGTGCCTACCGTGCTATTAATAGTCACTACGCCAAGTGTATGCGTTAATAACGCATCTAAATCACCCGTTTCCAAATACAATAGCCTATCTGCAATATCCAGTTCTACCGCACAATTGCGTACGACTTTTGCATAGTCTATCAAACCTGTATCTAATGGATGATTTTTAATGACCAGTGAAGTGCCTGAAGCTGCATGTTCAGCAAAATTAGTCATCACCTCACGTATAGCCGCGCTGACACTGTCGAATGCAGAATAGCGCGTGAGTTGGTCATCGCCGTCTAATTGTAGTGGGAGGACAAAATAAGGTTTTTTTGAAGCCAACAGATTGTCTATTTGTTTTGCATCACGTCTCGCATAGTAAGGCATTTTACTAAAACGCCATGCCCAGCCACTAAACTCCACGCCTGAAATAGCCGGTCGATTGGTTTGATAACCTGGATATAAAATTGGGTTTAACAAATTAGGTAAATGATAAGCCACTTCCCAAGCCGCTAAATAATGGATGGGGTTAGAGATAGCTTGGTAAGCAGATTGTTCTGGCACACGAGTAGCAAACTCTCGATACCATTTTGCATCTTTTGGCAGTCCAGAATTGCCATTAATCCCGCCACGCTCTAGTGTTAACCAACCTGGACGAAAATAACCCTCTTCCCAAATGTGTGCCACCAAACCCAATTGATGAATCAGCTTTAATGCTATTTCATGTGCAGGTCTGGTGTCGCCTAACATATGAATATCGGTTATATGATGCTTTTGAATAATATCGAGGAGAAATGCAGAGAACGCTGGCATCGATGATCTGAAATGCCATGTGTCATCACCGCGCCAGAACAAGGCATCGCCGACATTAAAATTAATATGCCCTGCAAAATGGCCGCGTTCTCGCAACTTATTAGCCACAGCATTAAAAAACAAGGAAGTTGGCCCTTGTAGAAACAAAAAATTACGTTTCATTTACAAGCCACTATATGAAAAAGAGATAAAAAATAATAACGACGCTTTACGTAAAAGCCGTTATACCGTGGGCGCATTTGTTCTTGGCACGCCAAACCAGTCTTCGCGATAAATAACGCCACGTTCTAGCAGTTTTTTGCAAATCCAGTTCACCGCAAAATTAGTATGGCCAATAACAAAACAAAAACCCGTTAAACCATCTTTATGATGCACACCATGCGTTTTCATTGAATACATTAATTTGTATTTCAACATAAATCGCGCGAACTTAACGCCCCACGGCATGGTTTTTGAACCATGCACCCACGCATGAATAATGTCAGAATGTAATGCAGCAACAGCAACCACAACATCAAAGAAAGCCAAATAAGTTGACCAAGGGCTCACTGGAAACACGAAAGAAACAAAAAGCGAGCAAAGTAAGAGTATGAAACTCGGTGTCACCGCCTCAATAAAAAAATCACGATAGTGCATCAAAATATTAGGTAGCGCAGTGCGGTGATGCATTTTAAAAGAATAGATGGTGGTATCAAACCAACTTGAATTACGTTGAATTTCCGCTTTCATCGCCAGAAATTCAGCACTATTTCTGTCACCTTCAAAATCATATAGTCGATCGTAACCTTTTTGAACGTTGAGCGGTCGATAGTCGATATAAAGATGGATAAGACCGCTGATAAAATCAGCGACTAGTAAGCCAATATAAGATACGAGAATAAATGAAAGCCATGAAAAATGACTCCAATTAATGAGCCACAGGCAAAGAAAAACAACTGCGAAGTACGCAGCGATCAGCACTCTTTGAAAAAGAACGGTCACGTCACCAAAAAAGGTATGCTTTGAAATTTTTTTTAGATCAGACAATGTTGTTATACCCATTCAATAAAACTTACTCAGTTAAACCTTAAAAATTTTGCATGCTAAGCACAGAATTTTATAGCAAACTTTATCTTAATTTTTGATGAAAATCAATCAATTAGCTTATAGCTTACGGGCAATTAGCACCCCGCCCGTTCCGCCAAATGCAAAGGAATTTGACATCACAACATCCACCTTAACCTTCTCACGCCCAACATTTGGCACATAATCTAAATCAAGTTCAGGGTCTGGCATGGATAGATTCGCCGTTGGTGGTATCGCTTGATGTTTAATTGCCATCAAACAAGCAGCAAACTCAACGGCGGAAGAAGCGCCCATTAAATGACCATGCATAGACTTAGTTGAACTGACTGGCGTTTGATTACCAATCACCTGTTTAATCGCGGCCGTTTCAACTGCATCATTCAATTTTGTACCAGTTCCATGCGCGTTAATATAATCAATTTCAGCTGGCGTGATTGCAGCGTCTTTTAGTGCATGCTGCATCGCTCTGGCTTGCCCACCAACAGAAGGCTGCGTGATGTGCGCAGAGTCATTACTGGTGCCATATCCGACAATCTCGCCATAAATATGAGCGCCTCTTGCAATCGCGCGATCCATTTCTTCTAACACAAACATCGCCGACCCTTCGCCAAGAATCAACCCTGTTCGATTTAATGAAAATGGCTTACAGGACGCTGCAGGATTTTCTTCATCCTCACTAGCTAATGTACGCAAAGCTTCCCATGCTTTCATCGTTCCATAAGTGAGTAAAGACTCTGCACCACCAGCCAAAATCACATCGGTATAACCATGCCGAATCTGCCGAACAGCTTCGCCAATAGCAATGGCGGATGATGAGCAAGCCGTGCAAAAGGTAATATCTGGGCCAAGTAAACCAAAGTCTAAAGCCACTTGCGCACTCGCCGCATTATTCATCGCCATCAACACGGTGTAAGGTTTTAAACGCTTAGCTTCTTCTCGAAAGAGTCGAGAATAGCTATCTTCAATCGCATTTGCGCCAACCATGCCGCTACCGATATAAACGCCAATGCGCTCACAGTTTTCAACCTCTAGTTCAAGCTTAGCATCATCAACTGCATTGCGTGATGCAGCTACAGCAAACTGCGTCGTTCTATCCATCGTCGCTGCTTGGTTTTTAGAAAAATAAGCAAGCGGGTCAAAATCATCAATACTAGCCGCAAGCTTACAATCAAGCGCATCTGCAAATGCTGTTTGCAAATGCCGAATGCCTGATTTTCCTGCCATCAAGTTCTGAAAAAGGGCATCTGGATGATGACCTAAAGGCGTAATAGCACCAATCCCTGTCACAACAACACGGCGAGTCGACATATTTTATTTTTTTTTATTACGGATACGATCAATCAACGCGACCACATCACCAACAGTGGTAATAGCAACTTCTTCATTCGGGACTTTGATGCCGAATTTTTCTTCTGCATCGAAGATAATATCAAAGGTATCCAATGAATCGATTTCCAGTGTCTCTAATGTTGAATCCAGCTTGATGTCATCTGGATTTTTATCAAACTTATCGACGATGATTTCTCTCAATACTTCAAATGTTTCCAATCAAAGTCCTTTCCATTCTAGTGATTACTCTTTGAGTTTGAAACATTCTAACACCCTTTAATCACCGAAGAAGGCGAGATTCTGCTGTAGTAAAACTAAAATGGACAGTTATGAATGTGTTGAGAATGCCACGGCTTAAGATAATGATACCGTGCCATTGTGAGCAGTGAGGAAGTAATCCATGGTTCAAACTTAAAACCTAGACTGCCGCGCTTCGCTCGCAGTGACGAGGGAGGTGATAGCGATGAAAAGTGCTGTCATTGCGAGGAAAGAAGTGACGACGCAATCCATGTCATATGTTCTAAAAACTGGATCGCCGCGTTGCACTCGCGATGACGGGCGAGGTGCTTTTGGAGCGCCCTAGACTGCCGCGCTTCGCTCGCAGTGACGGATGAGGTGATAGCGTAAAAAGTGCTGTCATTGCGAGGAACGAAGTGACGACGCAATCCATGCCTGATGTTCTAAAAACTGGATCGCCACGTTGCACTCGCGATGACGGGCGAGGTGTGCATGATGTCAGTTGACTTAACAATCAAAATCAACTGATTAATTCATCATACAAATCTAACCATGCTGGATTCTGCTGTTCTATCAACGCAATCTTTTTTGCTCTTGATCCAGCTTTCAGCTGTTTCTCACGTGCAATAGCCGCCAACATATCAATACCTAGCTCAAAATAAACAAGCTGATGCACATGGTATTTTTTAGTAAATCCATCAACTACATTCTGTTTATGCTGCCAAACACGTCTGATCAAATCAGAGGTTACTCCTATGTATAAAGTGCCATTTTTAGCACTGGCCATTATATAAACACAGGGTTGTTTAGCATTCATCTGAGTATTTTAGATTGAAATAAGGCGGCAATGATTAAAATTATTAATTCATGTTGCATATATCGCCACGCTGCGCTCGCGATGACGACAGAGGAGCATTGGACTGCCGCGCTTCGCTCGCAGTGACGATGAGGTGCTAGCAATGGAAAGTGCTGTCATTGCGAGGAACGAAGTGACGAAGCAATCCATGTCATATGTTCTAAAAACTGGATCGCCGCGTTGCACTCGCGATGACGGGCGAGGTGCTTTTGGAGCGCCCTAGACTGCCGCGCTACGCTCGCAGTGACGATGAGGTGCTCGCGATGACGGGCGAGGTTGCCGAGATAAATGAGTTGTCATTGCGAGGAACGAAGTGACGACGCAATCCAGTAATTACTCACAATCGCTCATGTAAATAATACCACTGCGCTACATGACGCTTGATAATAGGCTCTACTAGATTGTTTAAAAATTGAACATCATCAAGCATATCTTCATCGACTCTTGCATCATGTTGGCCAGGCAACGTAATCACTGGGCTAAAGTGACATTCGAAATTTGCGGCCTCTTGTCGTACGGTATTTAAGATACATAACTTTGCGCCAGTGCGCCGAGCAAGCCTAGCTGCAAGTGCTAAGTTACCTTTTAAGTGCGCAGGCCTGCCAAATAAAGGACCTCTAATCTCACCAGCAAATGCTTCATCACAAAGCAATGACACCACACCGCCTTGCTTTAATATATGCAAGGCAGGGCCAACTCCCATCATGCCTTCAGGTAAAAGATTTGCGCCTAGTTTTTTACGCACTCTGGCAGTCACCCAGCGCTCTACAGGATTATCTAATGGCAGAAAAAAAGTATGAAACGGAATACCTATCTTTTTACTGATCGAAGACAACACTTCCCAGTTACCAAGGTGCAATACTATCAGTACGATTGGGCTGTTTTGTGTCGCTGGCAAAATTTCCTCCAAGCCAACTATCTTGACGCGTTTTTCATCACGGCAAATGCGCGTCAACACAGAGAACTCGGTCATTAAACGACCTAAACTCTCACAATTGCGCGTTAATATGGCTTCTCTTTCTTCAACGGAAGCGTCGGGCAGAATAATTTCAAGATTACGCCGCATATTAGCCACAGCACCTTTGTGTTTAGACTTCATCACCACGCGCCCTAGAAACGCACCAAGATTAGAACAAACATCAATCGGCAATAGCTTTAGCGCAAAGTGTCCAATTAAATCCATCAGATAACCAAAAGGCTTGCTTATCCATTCTCGAATAAAACGACGCCGTTCAGCAGGTGATTTAAATACAGAAGAAAAAGCAGGCAGGCGCTTTTTTTTATAGTTCCATGCACCACGCTTAATGCTGTCTTTTTCGTTAGCTTTACTCATTTAATACTCATCTTGCTTCAATATTGACTGGCAGTCCGCCTTTGGGACGTAGTGTCAATCTGCAAACAGGCGTCACTTGATGATCATCAGGCACACGAATCTTAAATCGCTGCGCTAATATCGCTAAACACAAGATTGTTTCTACGCGACCAAACTGCAAGCCTGGGCAGATTCTTGGCCCTGCTGCAAACGGAATATAGCTAAACGAGTCTGGTCGTTTGCGATAAAAACGCTCAGGTTTAAATAAATGCGGCTCTGGAAATAAAGCTGGTGTACGGTGTAACAACCAAGGCACAACCAAAATCAATGAGGCAGGTGCTACATCATAATCGCCTAGTTGATCAGCCTCTTTATTCTGCCTACCTAAGATTGGAACTGGTGGATACAATCGCAACGTTTCTTCAATAATCGCGCGCGTCCATTCCAATTTAGGCACATCTTCAACTGTTGGCGAACGCCCATCACAAACCGATTCAATTTCATCTAACAACACCTTCTCAACCCAAGGCGCACGGGATAGTAAATACCACGCCCAAGTTAACGTTGCTGCCGTTGTTTCATGGCCTGCCATAAAAATAGTCGCCGCTTCATTGCGCAATGCAGCTAAATCCAATTGCAAATCAGGGCTTCGCTCTTGGCGCTTAATCAGCAAATCAATCATTGAATTATTGTCGCCTTTGCCGGCAATGTGCGCCTCAATCACTTGATCAACAATGCGATGAATCGATTGAACGGGACGTTTTAACCACGGCCAACGAATAATCGGCAAGCCTTCATCAAAACCTAGAAAGTAGCCTGGGTTAATCGAATCAATATGCGATTGATAACGCGTAAAGCCTTCTGTTACCGCCTGACAAGCCTCATGACCAAGATGGCTACCAAACACACTGCGCGCAATAATCTCGGCCGTTAATGCCGCCATTTCATGCAACATATCTACGGTAGCGCCTTTCGGTAAAGCCTCCCAGCGGCTAGCAAGCTCTAATGCAGCTTGGCTCATTAAAGGGCCAAAATCTGGCAGTCTATTTTTATGCACAATGTCGCCAACCAAAGGTCGACGCTGCTTCCACGTATCGCCATCTGAAATAAACAAGCCATCGCCAAGTAGATATTCAAGCGCCCTACGCATTTGCGGTGTCTTACGTTCAAAATTATCTTTACGCGTAACAAACGCATACTCAATGGCTTCAGGCGAGTTAACAATCACCACCTGACGCCCTAGCGCTTTCCACAAATGCACCTTGTTTTCGTGATAGCTTTCAGGCCAAATCGATAAAAAATCTTTTCTCGCCTGCAACAACAAGCCAACCGTTTTGCCATCGCCTTTATAGGGTTCAGCATGCGCAGGCTCAAAATAATCAGCGCCCTGCTTTTCTATGATGTTAATGGTTGGAGAAAATGGATTCATGCTCAAAGCCAATACCTTTGCTTGATTTTATTATTGATTGGTTTAGTCATATAAAAACTTGATTCAATCCTATTTTTGCTTAATGCTATCGGTAACATACTTCGCATACACTTCTTCAAACCACCCAAGTCGCTCTTCCAGTGCTGAAGGTTGCATTTGACCATCAATCTGATGCGCCACTTTTTGAATGTTCTCAGAAATATCAATGTCTTCTTGCGTCACTTTTCGCATGTAATATTTAAAAAACACATTAATAAATGGCGCGGTTACTTTCCTAACCAATCGTCGTACCAATCCAGCGGGGCGACTAAATGGCATCAGATAAAAGCGCGAGTGCGTGAGCGTTTGTTCATGAGACTCTGGCAAATTATGCTGAATCAATAAGTAACAATAATCATCGCCAAACCGCCGAATAGGCTGCGTGAGAATAACAACAAGCGTTGGGAAAAACTGAAATAACAAAAAGTCGCCGCTGCCTAGAAAAAAAGAGCCTTCCCTGCATTGCTGGGCAATTGTCGCAACCTCTCGCTGCTTACTGGCCATCATCACCGTGCTATGCACACCAATCCGGTGATATTTAAAACCCGTTAATTTTAGATAACCATTTTTGCCGAAAGTAGCAGGATGCACCGCGACGATATGATAATCATCAAGCCCAATTTGCATCATTAACTTCCAATGCGCTTTTACGTTAAGATCAAGTTTGCCGCATAATTCAGATCCTTTGGTCACATATTCCAAAATATCGTAACCATCTCCTAACCACGATTTCAGCGACTCTCCGCCTCCAATCCGTCCAAAGATAAAACCACCACAAACAGATAGCTCAACCGCATTTAAGCTAGCGCCAATTTCTGCTGGCGTTTTGCCATAATATTCTTTGCATTTAGGAATACCAACCGCATCACCGTTGCTATTAAACTGCCAATGGTGAAAACCACAAACCACATGGCCGTTACCTTTATCTTCACAACGAATTTGATTAAACCGATGCGGACAAATATTTTCAAATGCCTTTAAGCCATCTTTAAAACGTTGGATAAAAATCGAGCGTCCGCCTAACGTTGTTCGAAACCAATCATTCACATTGGGAATATCATGCTCAAAACCAAGAAACGTCCATACGTCACCCAAGCAAGCTTGCTCTTTTGCAAAATAAGCCTCATCCGACAACGCTTTTGCCCAGTCAGGTACTGATTTTAAGGTTGATGATGGTGATAATTGATTGGTCATTAATTAGTCAAACTGAAAGAGATGAATATTGCAACTGGCATCAGCTTTTTTAAAAGTAAAACCTTACCTTGAACAGAATTAAATTCAATCATTATTTTGTTTGATATTATTTATTTGATACTAGCAGTAACATATTTTGCATAGACTTCTTCGAACCAACCAAGCCGCTGCTCTACAGCTGACAAACGCATTTCACCATGAATCTGATGCGATGCTTTTTGCAAGCGCTCGCACATTTGATTATCTTCTTTATGCACTTTGTTCATCACAGTTCGAAAAAATACGTTCACAATGGGAATAGTCGCTGCTCTAAATAAACGCCGCACAAAGCTAGCTGGCCGATTAAATGGCATTAAATACGATCGAACACCAATATTGGTTGCATGCGAAGACTGCGGTTTAAAATGTTGGATAACCATATAATTATAATCATCACCCAACAGCCGAGTCGCATGATTAAAGGAGACAACACATCCTGGGAAAAAATGAAAAGTCAGATAACCCTGCCCTAACGAAAAATTTTGCGCTCTGCATGCCTGCGCTATATCTGCAACCTCTTTTGGACTAGCGCCCATCGACAAAACACTATGTGAGCCTAAACGATAATAATTGAGTTTATTTAAGTTGAGATAGCCATTTTTTCCAAAAGTGGTTGGATGCACCGCAACCAAATGGTAATCATCTAAATTGATCTGCATCAGCAATTTCCAATGTGCGTTCACTTGCCAATCGTTATCACCAACATAGCGTAAATTGGTTGCCAAATAATTAAGGCTATCATAGCCATCGCCTAACCATGATTGCAGCGACTCACCACCACCAAACCGACCAAAGATAAAACCACCACAAACCGACAGCTCAACCGCATTTAAGCTAGCACCAATTTCTGCTGGCGTTTTGTCATAATATTCTTTGCATTTAGGGATACCAACCGCATCACCGTTGCTATTAAACTGCCAATGGTGAAAACCACAAACAACATGGCCGTTACCTTTATCTTCACAACGAATTTGATTAAACCGATGCGGACAAATATTTTCAAATGCTTTTAAACCATCTTTAAAGCGCTGGACAAAGATTGAGCGGCCACCTAACGTTGTTCGAAACCAATCATTCACGTTTGGAATATCATTTTCAAAACCGAGAAACGCCCACACTTCGCCCAAGCAAGCTTGCTCCTGCGAAAAATAAGCTTTATCTGACAATGCCTTTGCCCAGTTAGGCACTGACGTTGTTTTAAGTTTCAAGGTGGCTTGATTATTCATTTCACACTTGCCGCATCAATAGAAACCAAGCCATTTAAAATAAGTGCTGATAAACTTGTATCTGCTGAATGGCTTTCAATCCAACTTGCTAATTGTTTAAATTGCTTCAAACGCAAATCATCATCTTGCAACAAATTAATCACCTCTTGTACCCACTGCGCTTGGTCGTTTGGCAATACTGTAGCACCAAAATCGCCCAAACCTGTTTGCAAAGCAGCATAAGCCTCACTGTTTGAAAACACACCAACAGCCCCACATCGCGCAATATCAAATGCTTTGCTGTAAGACCTTACTGCATTAAAGCGTCCAGGCAACATGGGCGCAAGTGCAACGGCTATGTTAGCAGAGTCACAATAATGTAAATAGTCTGCCCAAGGCACAGGAGCCATCACTTTAACGCGCGGAATTCCACTAAACAGCATAGCAATAGAAGCATCGCCAAACACTTCAAACTCAGCCTCTGGCAAGGCTTCTTGCACAGCCTTAACAATTGGCAAAAGCCATTTAATTTCACGCCGATGAATGCGCGTGCCATGATAAGCCCACCGCTTATTACCAATTGGTGCAGCTTCTCTTGAGTGGCCAACAGACTGCGGACTTACTAATTGAGATTGAACATGATGATAACGTGCCCTTAATGCATCAGTGGACAACCAAACTCGATCGCACACTTTCGCCAACGCTTTTCTAGCGCGCAAATAACGGCCACTCGTCCACAAAGCATAATCGAAAGGAATATCGCGACAAGTTATCGCACCCGGAATATCATCATCCATCAAATAAGCAACACCACTCCAACGTTGCTTATTTTCTTGTATAAAACGCAACCAAGCTGCAGAAGTGTGTCTAACAATGACGATAAATGTGCCCAAAGGCAAATTGCTGGCTTCAGCATCAACCGCTAATGATTCAAACCGATAAACTAAACGTGGATTGACATCATGCAGTCTTGAGCTAATATAAAAATCAACGGTGGGAATATGCCCTGGCGACACAATAGCAACTGCACCAGACCATTGTTGCTTGTAATGTACGCTGGGCTTAAACAAATCAAGCATCACTTTATAGGGCTACTTTCTGCTCTACCTTTTATCTTCTCTGTGTTTTGTATGAGATTAACGTAATGCATAGCCAAGCTAAACAAAGCTTATGCCTTGCTATTAATCAGCCCTCTTTTTTTACAAAAATTAAGCACCTGCATCACACTCTCATCAAGTGTTTGCTCACCTGTATTAACCACAAGCTCAGGTTTTAATGGCGCTTCATAAGGAGATGAAATGCCAGTAAAATCTTTAATAACCCCATCACGAGCTTTCTGATAAAGTCCTTTAACATCACGTGTTTCGCAAACCTCCACTGTCGCTGAGCAATAAATCTCAATAAAATCACCGTGCGGAAATAGTTTACGTGCGTTCTTTCGATCAGCTCGAAACGGCGAAATAAAAGCTGTTAATACTATCACGCCAGCTTCTACCAGTAGTTTTGCAGATTCAGAAATGCGCCGAATATTCTCGCTCCGATCAGCATCTGAAAAACCCAAATCTGAACAAAGACCATGCCTTACATTGTCACCATCCAGAACAAAAGTACGACAGCCTGCCTGATGCAACTGCTCCTCAACCGCATGAGACAAGGTGCTTTTACCAGAGCCAGAAAGCCCAGTAAACCACAACACCACTGATTTATGCTCATTCTGGGCCTCTCGCCTTTGCCGCGTTACACTCGCATTGTGCCAAACGGTATTACTACTCTTTTGCGAACTCATCATTCATTCAATCCAAAATAAAAAAGAGACATCTTTCAAAACAAACATCAGCTAAAGGCTTCTCTTAACATCAAGTCGAAATAAAAATCTAATGATTAATAATAAACGAATCCCTCATCAAACGGTGACCAAAAACCAAAAAACTAATCTTTGTTTACAATCCAAAACATAACAATCATTTGAATCTTTGCTAAAATGTCAGCTTGCAACAATTTAATGTTCTGGACAATAGCGCATTGCTAAAACTAATCAATCAAAAAATCAAAAAATTAATATTTCGACTATTCACCATAAAGTCCGATTTTGTAGCACAACTGTTTTTCATAAAACCATTTAGAAATGTTATCAAGCAGTCTAGAAAAAATTGGCAATCAACCAATAACGACCCTCAACTACAATTAAAATCGCCTTTATTTATAAAAGGTTGGTACTCCGTTACCATGAAGGTTGGGTTTATTAGCAATGATATTCAAACAGGTAAACTTTATCCTGACTATGGTCAAGGGTTCGATGAAAAAAATGCGTTTATACTGCCTCATCGACATACCAACCCAACATATAAAGTCATTTATTTAAAAAAACGTCCTAAGCGAATACGGTTTGATCCAGTCGAGGACAAACTTGACTTTAATATTGAAGAGTTAAGGTTTTACCCATTAACTAAGAAAACAGCAAAAGCCTTTATGCATGACCGTATTGCGCGCGTGCATCCTGAGTATCGCAAACTCTCAGCAGAAGAAATAGAAACTAAGCTACCAAATGCGCATAATCAAGAATTAATGATGCGTATTTTAGCTATCTATAATGAAACTTTTTCAACCACCTATAGTGAAATCAACTATCAACACTGGATTAAAAGAGAAGCATCAAAACAAAAGCGTCTCCTTCAAATTATCGCTGATAATACGCAACCATCCAATGTAGTTTCAATCTTGTTACCTACCTATAATAGTAACCCTAAGTTTTTAGAGCAATGCATTACCTCCGTGCTGCAACAGTCTTATCAAAAATGGCAATTATGTATTGTAGATGATGCCTCTACAGAGCATGAACACATTGATTTAATCGAATCATTCGTAGCGCAAGATCACCGTATTAATTTTCATCGAAAATCAGAAAATACGCACATCTCAGATACCACCAATGCTTGTTTAAAAATGGCAAAAGGTGACCATGTGCTTCTACTTGATCATGATGACATGATGGCACCGCACACCTTATTGATGATGGTGGGTCGTTTACAATTCACACCAAATTTAAAACTTATTTACGCAGATGAAGATAAAATTGATATTCACAATGCGCGATATGAGCCGCACTTCAAGCCAGAGTGGAACCCAGACTTGCTTTATAGCCAAAACTATATTGGCCACCCAGTATTATTAGAAACAGAGCGCGTCAGATCAATAGGCGGCCTGCGTATTGGTGTTGAAGGCAGCCAAGACCATGACTTGTTATTACGCTACACCGCCGACTTAACTACAAAGCAGATTCATCGCATACCGCATGTGCTATATCACTGGCGCGCACATAATGCATCAACAGCAGCAAATTCGAAAGCTAAAAACTATACAACAACCGCAGGTATTAAAGCATTAAAAGACCATTTTTCAACACAAAATATAAACGCCGAAGTTGGCAAGGGAAAATTTCCAAACACTTATAAAATTAACTGGCCTATACCAAAAAGCCTGCCTCTAGTGACGCTGATTGTACCAACATCAGATGGTTATGACATTCTAAAAACCTGTATTAAATCGATACTTGAAAAAACCACCTATCGAAACTATGAAATCCTCATTATTGATAATAGAACAAGCTGTGAAAAAACACTTAACTTTATTCAGGATTCAGTCAATAACAATGCGAATGTGCGAACTTTAAAATGGGATAGTCCTTTTAATTACTCAGCCATTAATAACTATGCCGTCACACAAGCAAAAGGCGCTATTGTTGGTTTAATTAATAATGATATTGAAGTCATTTCACCTGACTGGCTAACTGAAATGGTCAGCCACGCCATTAGGCCTGACATAGGCTGTGTTGGTGCAAAACTTTATTATCCCAATAATAAAATACAACACGCTGGCGTCATTTTAGGTATAGGCGGTGTTGCGGGACACTCTCACAAGCACTTGCCTAGAAAGAGTTCTGGCTATTTTATGCGATTAAATCTAATACAAAATTTATCTGCAGTCACTGCGGCATGCTTAATTGTTAAAAAAGAGATTTATAATCAAGCGAATGGCTTTGATGAAACTAACTTATCAATTGCATTTAACGATGTCGACTTCTGTCTAAAAGTTAGAGAGCTTGGCTATCGGAACATTTTCACACCATGGGCAGAGCTTTATCACCACGAGTCAATCTCACGCGGCCTTGAAGACACCCCAGAAAAACAAAAACGCGCGCAAAAAGAAGCAAGCTATATGAAACAAAAATGGAAAAACCAACTGGCGCATGATCCAGCCTACAATCCTAATTTGACCCTTTCATGTGAAAATTTTTCACTCAAATAAGTTCATTGAATGAAAAATTATTTAAGCATGTTGAAATTTTTAAAAAACAAAAAAACAAATCAACAGTTATCTGTTGAAAAACTGAGCGAAGCTTACGATATAATCGTTCATATTGGTGCGCCTAAAGCCGGCTCTTCTGCTATACAAAAATTCCTACTAGAAAATCGTTCTACACTTCTAAAATTAGGATTTTACTATCCTGAACACAGGTTGGATGAAAACGGCATTTCTTGCGGCCACTCTAATTTAGGGAAAAACTTGAGTGATGGTGACCATGCCACTGCAGCAGCCATTATGCAAACCTATTTAATGGAGGCTAAAAAACATCATTGCACGCTACTCATTTCTACAGAATCACTATTTGATAAAGCAGAAACGCTAAAAGAAATATTAGGAAACCACCGATGCAAAATCATTGCATTCTTTAGAGAGCCTCTTGAATCACTTTACTCAAATTATAATCAAGGCATTAAGCGCAACTACTTAACCACTCGTCTTGAAACCTTTTGCCAAAGCAATATAGACAAACCCGATGATTTCATATCTGGTAAAGTTTTTGAGCATTGGGCAACCATCTTTGGCAAAGCGCACATTACTGTTTTAGGCTATGACACAGAAGTATTCTCACAAACCCCTATTCAGAGCCTTTTTTTAAGCCTACTTGGTATTGACGCCGCCTCACAAAAACAGCATTTTAAATTTAATACTCACTATATAAACAATAGCTACTGTTTAGCCGCACTTGAACTTAAACGCATGTTTAATTTTGTTTTAGACAAAACGCAACGCAAACTCAACAATCAAATTGATTTGTTCTTGCAAGGCATTTCTGACAATACCAACAAAACAAAATATCAATTAGCTGATCGGATTAGTACAGAAACTTACGAACAGCTCAAAAACAAGTTTTCTGCAAGCGCACTAAAAATTCGTGAAGATTATCTACTAGTGTTAAACCCTAACTTTCTTAACGAAGATAAAAAATCAAAACCTAAAACTGTTAACCAAGCCAAATTAAGTGTAGAAATGGTCGACTTGTTAGCGCAGTTAAAACAACAAAAGCCACATTTACATCACTATATTCAACAACAAATAGAACAGTTTTTACAAGAAAATACTCAACATTATGAGATTATCAAATTAGCAGAAATGTTTAACTACGACTTGAACCAGATAGAAATAAAAGAGGCGTGGTTTAACCAAAATCAATTAAAGAATATACACAACCTACAACTAGTTGACCTTTATCGTGACATTGCTTATCTGTGCTATCACCGTGGCGACCTAAGCAATGCTCAGTTATTAATTGAAAAAGCGAGAGAAATTCGTCCTAATGGGCCAGCAATTATTAAGCTATCAGAAATAATAAAACAAAAACTAAGTGACAAATAAGCATGTTGCCTTTGATATCCTCTCAATATAAACAAATGAAACTCTTCACCCTTTTTAAAAAAGAGGCTACTCTTGCAATCGCAGCTATTTTTAGAAATGAAAAAGAATATGTTTTAGAATGGTTAGCCTGGCACAGAAGTCAAGGCATACAACATTTTATTATTTATGATAATGACTCAGATGACGGCACTACAGAGCTATTACAGCAACTGGATTCCGCTGGACTAATCAACTTTCACAGCATAGCGCGCCAAGATAAAGTGCAATATGTAGCTTACAATCAACTATTTAACATCTACAAAAAAAAGTTTGATTTAATCGCCGTTATTGATGCTGATGAATTTATTATGCCAATGGGCGTAAATTTAGTATCAGAAGAGATTCATCTGCTTTTTAAAGATTCTAAAGTTGGAGGCCTCGCTATTAATTGGCGTATTTTTGGCTCAAACAAACATCAAAGCAAACCTGATGGGCCTGTATTAAATCACTACACAATGGCAGCCAATGACCAACGCGTTCTCAATCATTTTATTAAGTCAGTCTATCGTACAAAAGCAGTTTCTCAGATTTTCGTTCACATGGGGGCAGTTAAACCAGGATATCGCTATATCAATACAGAAGGTGATGATGTTGTTTTTTCCACAGAAAAAACACTACCAACGCCTACTGAGCAAAACAAAAGAACTGGTGTGTCGCAAATAATTAGCAGAGGCAACTTAAGAATTAACCATTATGCGGTAAAATCCGCTGAAGAATTTATAAATAAAAAGAGTAATAAAGGTCGTTCCTCAGGTAGCAAAAACACAACTTTAGGCGACAAATACTTTAAGGACTTTGACTTAAATGACGATGAAGTGTTAATCCCAGAACAACACAATAATGCATTCCAGAAAGAATACGCAAAATTAATAAAGATGCTTAAGTAAGCAATCACGATAAGAAGTTACAAAAACACATAACAATTTAAACTGCTAATCAATATCTGATTTATTCCAAGCATTGTTCTTAAGCGCATTAATATAATCTTCCAATTTTATAGTGGCCTGCCAACCTAATGCTTCTGTTTTGCTAGTCATAACATCAGCAGCCATGCGATTGCCTTTACGTTCTGGCAGCATCTCAATCATCCCTCCAAACATGGTTGCAACCTCAGTAATAGAATATGCATCATGGCTACCTATACCAAATTCATCACCCTCACCATTATCGCCAACCAACACAAGCCCAGCGACAATATCATTTACATGCGTAAAGTTTCTTTTTTGTGTCCCTGGACTTACGACAGACAGTACTTCAGTGTTTCTCATTTTTTCTGCAAACAAAGCAATGAGGGTGGCATACTTACCTTTGGAAATTTCTCTTTTACCATATACGTTATAAAAATAAACAATAGCATAAGGCACATTAAACCAATTGCCATAATTCTGAACTAACTCGGTATTGCTAGCTTTTGTCCAAGCATAAGGGCTTTGACTACGGCCTAATCCACCATCACCAAATTTAGTGCTGCTCCCAGCATAAACAATCTTGGCGCCTGTTTTTCTACAAAAGTTTAGAACTGCGAAAATCCCTTGTTTATTAAACTCCCAAACCATTTCTAAATCATCAAAGCTCTGTTCAACTCTAGAATACTCTCCCAAATGATAGATAACATCAGGAGTAAAGTTTATTAACGTATCAATGTCTTTTGTATTACCTTTGATATAAATAACGTCCTCTACATGGTTCAACTCACTCCCTGTAAAGTAATTATCCAATGAATACACTTGGTTTTCTGGGTTTTGTGTTAAATGCTCACACAAATGACTTCCAATAAAACCAGCGCCGCCTGTCACAAGGATAATTTTCTGTTTACTCAATACAATTCCTAACTATTCATTGTTGCATCTACGTAACCTGCTTTGTAATATCTACACCGACTGAAGACCAATGTAAAAGCACTCTTGCCAATAAATCCTGTTCAGAAGCTTTACAACCCGCTTTTGATAGGTAAGTAAACAACGCCAAGTCTCTTTGTTCACTAGAAAGCGTTGAAAGTGCTTTAAGTTTTAAACCTGAATATAAAGCTTCACCCGCTTTTGCATCTATTTTCAAAGCCAGTAAAAATTGATATTTTGTTTTCAGTCAAAACTGACCCATTCAACTGTAATAAGTGCCAAAAATTTCCTTTAACTATCTATAATATACGATATAAAGAATAATTAATTGTGTTACGTCCCTGATTATCACTAGAGAGAAAGCCAACTCACGACTGTGACGATTTAATAATGATTCTATACAACTAGACCAATGCCTTAATACAAATAAGTAATGCCCGCGATCTCCAAGCACACTATTCCACTCACGCAAAAAAAAGACACGCGCGAGGATCTTTAACACCCCAAGACTCACCAGAATGATCTCTAGAAGCAACATACTGCGTTAATAACGACAAGCTTTCATCAGAGACACGTAAACTAACTTCATCGCAAAACTGCCAGCTGGTATTACTTCGCGCTAACCATTTGTCATGAAAATCAACAACATGCAAATCTTCATAATGCCCACCATTATTAGAAATGTTACCCCCAAGAAGTTTATCTCCAAGATTAAGACCTGCATTATCTAAATAATTAGCGGTTGCAGATGTAGCACTTCGGTGAAAGCCAGTACAGAGTAAAACTTTATTATTAAACAAAAAATGTACTCAATTTGACCTCGGTAGACTCCAAAATTTAAGCCAATTAAAAATTCATATACTACTGAATATGAATTGTGTTAAGACCTATTATTAAATATATGATTAAGAGTTTCAAATTTATTCACTTTATCTCCAACAATAATTTATTAGGTTTATTATTTATTATATTGAGACACAATTTAACACAGCATTTTAAGAGTAAAACCCATTTTTACAGATTAAACAAGATCCGCCCATAAAAGTAATAGTGTCAATTTGTTTAGCTAGCATTTGCATTGCCTGAGTATTAACTTCAGTAGCTCCAAGCATACACGGATTTTCTTTAAGTCCTCGACCTACTACATATGCTGACAAAACAGATAAAAATTCAAAAGCATCTAAGCTTGTTCCATTACAATAAAATTCCCTCATTTTTGGACCAAATGACGTGTGAATATCTTCGCAAATATATATGCCACCAGCACTCAGAGATGGGAATAGCGTCATAAAAGCTGAAATTTGATGATCCCAATAATGAGATGCATCATCAAGTATAATATCGTAGTTTTGTTTTGAAAGTGAATTCAAGAAAGCTTGCTCACCAAGGTCTCCTATATAAATACTAACTCTATCCGATGAAAAACTCATTGCCTTATTATTTATCTCAGCCACGTGTATCTTTTGACTAGGCTCATTGAAATACTCTAACCATATTTTTAAAGAAGCACCCATATTCCAATCAGGACCGATACCCAGCTCCAAGAAATTTAAGTTAGCCTTTTTCTTCAACTTTTTAAAAAAATATTCATATTTAACCAAATAATTATGACCAGACCGACTTTTCTCACTAGCCTCTTTTGCCCTATCTTTTGAAGATTTATCACAATTAAATCTAATCCCTAACTCATCTAAACTTATTTCCAATTCACTTCCTTTCTCTTTTTTTAAATTACCAGAGTTCATTTTTTTAAAATAGTCTCCTAACATTGAAAATGAAAACACAAGGTCGCTTTCTATATTCAATGCGTTCAACACTTCTTGTGTATTAGATAACAATCTCGAACTAAGACCATCTTCCTCAACATAGTATTGTTCTGGGTATATTTCTCGCTGATTAAATTTCTTTACTTTTGAAATTAATAAATAGTTTCTATTAACTATATTACCATTTGCATAATTCGTTGCCCGCTTAGCGAAAATGATAATCTTAGTTTTAGGATTGTTAGAAAGTATTAAAGTATGGAATCCAGACCCTTCAATACCTGCTACTATTTCTGAGGACAACATCTGGTAGAGTTGCTCAAGAACAGTGTATTTTTCAGGGTGAAATATTTGCCAATTATTTTTAATTAATTCTTGCTCAATTTCTGGCTCATTAACCCAGTTTCCATTTACTGATGCTCTCGAAATCCAAAGCTTCTTATTTTTAATAATTGGTGGGCTTTGATATACCGATAAAAATTGATTATGCTTATCATTAAATAAATCCCATTCTCTGTAGCCTTGATCATATAATTCTATATTTTCAACAACTGTTGGCTCAGTTACAACAATGTGGTTATAATTGTTTAAACCTAATATTTCAAAAATTTCAAGCTGCCAAGGCTTGAACACTATTGAATTTGTTGGGCTTACCCAGACAATATTCTTTGTCTTTGATGCCTTAACATTATATAGGCGGCTCAGACTCTCAAGTAAAAAATGACCGAAGTGATCAAACTTAAATCCTGCAAAATAAGCATCTTTTATTTCAAATACTGGCGGATTGAAAATTGGTAGCATATTAAATACTTTCAAATCACCTCTTCCACGATAGTGAAAGCTTTGCTCAATTGGTTTATTGTTTTTTATACTTAACAATCCTCTTTTAGGTGAAACCAATACATTTTGAAAAAACATAATAAACTCCTTAATGCAATATATTGTCTTTTAAATTGAGCAAACAAGAAAGAAGTCTTTGATGGTTGAATTTTTTAAGAAAAATTTAGAATTACAAACACTTTTTTTAAAGTTAAAAAAATTAAACATCATTAACATCATAATTATTAAGAAAAGCTAATGTATTAGAATAGCGTTTAGAAAACTCAGCAAACATAGCTTCAGAAATAACTCCTGTTTCACCTATTGTATTAACTTTTTCACTTAATATCTGTTGATATATATTAGTATCAAGTTTCATCTCAAGGAAAGCCTCCAAACTAAACCTAATCCTTTCTGGATTTTTAACTAAATTCTCATAAGTAAAAAACAATACATTTTTAAAGTATTTTCTATATTTTCTTAACGCAGCTTCATAGTCATTAAGCTGGTCTTGTTGTTCTATCCAAGTTGGCATATTTATCATTGTACTTTCCATATCCGTTTGAAAGTTGACCATATCATAATGAGGGTTGTTGTACATTTTTAATAATTTGAAAGCAGAAATAAAGCGATCAACAGGATTACGCCCAATGAGAATTATTTTTGCATCCTCTCCAATATCTTCACACATCTTTTTTATGCCTTTTTCAGGCAATATCATATACTCTGGCGTAATTTCACCTAAATACTCACTTTCTCGGATACATGGCCTATATAGATCCAAATAGTCAACTAAATCTATTGGCTGACTTGATAAAATCTTGTTGGTACGTAAGCTACATTTAAAACGTTTATCTATAAAATTAAACTGTTTTGAATTTATAACTTTTTCTAACATCAAATCTAATTGTCGATTTGAATAACTTTTCAAAACAGATGGATTTCTTACATTAAACAAGGTGTCGTAATAATGCAGTTCTTTAACTGGATGCATAAAAATTTTTGTGCAGTTATTTAATATTTTATGCAACAGCGTAGATCCTGCTCGCTGAGAACCAATTCCAATTACAAATTTAGTCATTTATTGCTTTCAAAATATTCATATAAATATTAGTTACTTCTACTGCTTGTTCACTCACATCGCGAACATTTGTTCGTTCAGCAAGCTGTTTGTGTGTTTTAGCACTACGATTCAATTTTGTTAAAACATTTACCAAAGCACCTCCAGCTGGTTCAATCACATAACCTGTTTTTCCTTCAACAACATCCTCACCAATCCCGCCTAAGTTAGTAGCAACAATCCAACATCCACAGGCAGCAGCCTCTCGCGTTACTAAACCAAAGCTTTCTGGCCATATGGATGGCGCAAATAAAACATCTATTTTTCGATATAACTCAACTACATCTTCTTGATTTTGTCGTCCAATAAAAGTGACAGGAACAATACCCCAACTTTGCTTTGATACATAGTCAGGTTCTTTTGAGTGATCTACAATTAAAAATTCTAACGCTTTAGGCTGTTGCTCAATTACTGCTTTTTTCAGGATGTCATAACCCTTATGCGCACTCATTCCACCAACATGACCACACACTACTTTATCTGTGTAACTAGTATCTTTAGGCTGCCATGCTACTTTATTCGAAATGCCATTTTTTGTTACTTTTATGTTTGGTACACCATTTTTTTTATAGATGTCAGCGAACGATTCTGATACGGTAAGTACATGTTTAGCAGAATTTAATAAGTTTTTTAAATAGTTTTTTCTTTTTTCTGATTGACGTCTTTTAATGCCTTTAGGCACAGGAATCTTTACCCTATCATCAGGATGTCCATTAGGATAAACATTGTCGTTTTCATCAACTAGAAATTGATAGTCTGATATCCACCATGCATCATGCACCGTGATTATATAAGGAATGTTTTTTTCTTTAGTTGCCCCTACTATGGAAGCAGTCAGCCGTTGAACGCAATGAAAGTGCACCAAATCTGGCATCTCTGAATCAAGGAAGCTATTGAATAACTCCCCCATCTTAGCATCTTGCGGATGCCACTCCATATGCTCTCGCCATAGTGTGGTTGCGCGATATACTTTTGCACCTTGATAACTGTAGCTAGTTAATTGTTGTGGATCACGACACTCTGCATCTGCAGTAAAAACAACAATTTCGTACTCTTCATTATAATTTGTTATCAGTTCGTCAAAATTATCCGCTACTACACGCGTCGCACCACCAATTGTCTGTGGTGGAAAGAACACATTAACCAGCGCGATTTTCTTTTTAGGCTTATTACTTTTTTGGTTTATAGATGTTAGCTTTAGCAGTTCAGAAGCTAAATTTGTACCTAGTGCATTCAGTGAGTAATCTTTTAATATCCGCTTTTGCGCATTGCTTCCAATCGTTTTACGCAAGCTCTCATTTTCAATGAGCAATTTAAATGCGCTATACCATTCTGCATCCGTACCAGCGACTAAACCATCTTCTTTATGGTTGATTATGTCTATATAATTTTGCGTGTTGCTGACGATAGAAGGAACCGCAAAAAAACCAGCCTCAAACCATTTTAATTCGCTTTTGCAGTTATTGATTTTATCTGGATGCAAAACCGCTATATTGATATCTGCAGACTTTATATGCTCCCAATATTCATCTAATGTTTTTGTGATTGGATATTGTGTGACTTGTTCGCTAAACGTTTTAATAAATGTATTTGGTAATTTGAGATGGCCAATGACATCAAAACGCACATTTGGATACTCTTTTAGAACTTTACTTAATACAGGCAAGACAATTTCAATAAAATCACTATTGTGCGCTTGTGTGCCACTTCCATAAATGATATCAATCGTGTTTTTTGTTGAGCTTGATGCATTAGCAGATGCTTTATTTGACTCATCTAATCCATTACGGTGCAGTATTACCTTGCCTGTTTTAACTTGCGAGGACATTATCTCTAATAAAGGAAGTGTAGAAGCGATGCCATATTGACACTCTTGCATTGCAGCCCTAAATAATGGCATCCCTTTAAGTAATTCTCGATAAGTTGCATTATTTACTGTGCCTCCATAACTATCAATTGGTGGAGGATAACTAGCATCAAACAACAGATCATCTATTTCATAAATAGAAATTCCACCCGTGGCATTGACTTGGGCAATTGCTTTTAAAAGCTTTGGCATTGCAGGAACGCGATAAAATATAACAATATCGTACAATGCTAGTTGGTTTTCACATTCAGCGAGTTTTGTCCAATCAAGTGTATTTAATTCAACTCCCGCAAGCGCTAGCTGTTGTTGTTTCTGTTTGATCCGATAGCGAATACATTGCTGAACATGAAAGTCACCAATAAGCAGTATTTGTTTACTGTTTATATGTTTCCGAGCAGGTGCATGCTCACCATTGAACGCATTAAAATAAGCGTTATAAACTATATTTATATAGTCTTCTGTTTTTGAAATGAGACCTTCTCTATCGTTTGCGTCAACCAATCCGTTCACTTCACCAGCGTAATCTTGCCATAATTTTTCACAAGCTTCATTTAGCTTGCTGTAAAACATTGACCAATTTGGATAAAGTCTGATTCCTTCAAGCAATAAATTGATTGCTTTATCAACTTGATAAAGATTGATAAAACAGTTTGCAGCATTGATATACACCCATTTACCACAACCTCTAGACTTTTTTAATGCTTTTTTATAATAAGTTAATGCTGCCGCGTAATGTTTATCGTCTAAATAAGAGTTTCCTAAATATTCATAGGCTTTATTGTGCTCTGAGAAATGAAGAGCCAACATTAGAAATTTCTTCGCTTTATCTTTATGAGCGTTATAAAAAGCTCGCTTGCTTAGACTCGTATAAATAAAACCATTCTCTTTTTTTGATTCCACGAAAAAAATTGGGATATCTAAGTGGCCTAATATTATCGACAGGATTGAAGGGCCATCCAAATGAAAATGATAGTTTTCTTTAATATTAAGAACGTCAGATAGATTAAACGGCTCGGGAAATATATTGCTTTCAACCCCATTTGCATCACACCAACATTTAAAATTCGGAAGTAAGCTTTCAGCCAAACCAAACTCTCTGAAGTGCTGGTTAGATGCTGCTATCCCTACAATGCCTTTTTCTTTTAGATTAGGATAGGCTTGTAGATAAAAATCGACATCAACGGTCTCTTTTGATAAATCTTTAACTGGTATTGGAGTTGCACTAGTATCGCCATCTGCATGACGTGCGGAAGCGTATCTGCCCTCTTTAAATCCATGTCTAATCCAATGATGAGCTAACTCTTGATTTGTCAATTGAACCAAATCAGGATACGTCATTCTGTAATAAGTAACATCTAGTGGTATTTTTTTTGCTTTGTTCTCAATTATTTTTTGAGAAAACCATTTTTTTAAATTTAGTCGCATTGTTTTGGGTTATTGTTATTCTTAAATATAGGGTATTTTTTAAGCAAAATATTATTGTTAATTAATTGACGGAAACTGCATTCAATAATTAGTAGAAAGTTTAAATAATTGACTAACTTTTTAACTAAACCTAACATTTCACAATTCCTACAAGATTTAGATTAAAAATCATTGCCAAAAATAACTCTTGCCACAACGGCAATTTGGAACATAATTTGGCTAATAGCGCGAGTAACCTCTATGTTTTTGGTCTGCACTTTTGGTAGCACTAGTATCTCATCACCTTGCTTAATTCCATCTTGTTTTGCTGACCCAGGAAGCCAGCCAGAACTGCTCAGTTTTTCATAGCTACCATCACGGTGAGCGATAACAATTTTAGAGGTATCTGCACTTTGCGAGTAACCTCCACTTTTGTTGATATAGTCGTTAACTGCCAACTTGGGCTCATAGACGATAGTATTAGGGAAATTAACTTCGCCACTCACCAATACCAAGCCATCTTGTTTAGGGATTCTGATAATATCGCCGTTTTCTAGTAGCAAATTATCGCGTGTTTCTGCTTGTGCAATAATCACTTGACCGCTAGGTTCAATTTCCTTTGCTTTTTCTGCCCACATCAACATTAATTCTGCTTCATCTTTACGCAATCTTGATTCTTCATTAGTGGATGAACGCGCTGTGAGCACACTGGCTTCGAGATTCTTTAATGCCGCTTCTAACATCAACTTTTGTCTTTCTTGGACGCTTCTGCGGAAAAGTTGAATGTTAAAGATATCCGCACTTGGTAGAAGCTCAATATGTTTGGTTAAATCGCCAAATTTTGCGCCATAAGGTAATACATACTCTTGGAAGCCTTGATGTTCGCCTTCGATTCTAACGGTGATGGTGCCTTGTCTTTTGTCTGCAGTGAATTCTAACTCATCGCCATTTTGCACATTGATGTTTGCAACTTCACTCAGGGCAAAATATTCGACATTTAAGGTGGTGCCTGTGTTGCGCACAACGCGCACATGCGTGGCTGATGCCATTGGTTTTGCCATGGCTGCTACATCAAGTATATTGAGCGATGGATTATTGAACTCAAATCGTTTAGCGTTTTCTGCTAGGCCACTAACCGTGACTGTTTTTGCTCTTGGTTTTATGAAAATCACGTCGCCATCAGTCAGTTGCACTTGTGACATTAGGCCTTTGAGTAAAAAGTCGTACAAATTGACTGTGGCACGCACTGTTTCATTGCGTTTGATTTCGATATTTAAAAAGCTGCCGCGTTCAGTATCAATGCCACCTGCTCTATCTATAAAGTTTAATACGCTATCTAAACTGGTGCCATCATATAAGCCTGGACGATTGACATTACCACCCACATAAATTCTGACTGGCTGCGCGGCAGCTAAGCTTGCATAAACAGATACGTTATTTCGATATACACTACGAACAGCAGACTCGACTGATTTTTGTATATCTTGATTACGAATGCCTTGCACTTTTACTGGGCCAAATTCTGGGATAAATATATTGCCTTTGTTGTCGACTTGAATAAGTGAATCAAATGAGTAGGCACCCCATAAGCGCACACTAATACTATCGCCAATTTGGATTAAATAGTCTGGGTTAAATCGTGCTGTGCCTTCACGGATAAATGCGCCTGTGAATAAGTTTGCGCCAAAGACATTGCTTTTATCATTGGCCATGTGGTCTTCAGTTTGCGGCTCAGGAATAACAGGTGGAGCTGGTTTTGGTTTTGCTGTGGTATCAGGTTGATTTGATAGATTTCTAGACATCCCCATTGGTATAGATATCCCCATGTTTCTTGCGGCTTCGACTTGTGCAGACGTTAGAGAAGACGGATCAATTGCACCTGCCGATGCAAGCTGATTAAACAATCCAAAATTTAACAATAAACAAATAGCTAATAACTGACGAAACATGGCGATTAATCCTTATGTTCTTTAATAATTGACATGATGAGATGTGCAATACCCGCTAAGACCAAAAATATAAATACAAACATCAGTGCGTTATAAACCCTGCGCGGCTCTTTGGCATATTCAGGCAAGGTCGGCTGTTGCAGTATGGCCACTTTTTTGATGGTACGTGCTGCTTCTACTCTGCCGCGCTCTAAAGCTGCTAAGCCTGTCTTATAAACCTCTTGTGCAAATAAAGCATCAAACTCTAACCTCTGGAACTCTTCTACTTTTGTGTTTAACGTTTGACCATTTGGCGCAGCAAGTTTGGCTCTTTCTGTATTGGCCTGACTATTAATCGCGGCAATCTGTTGATCAAGCTGCACAATACTTGGGTGATTAGGTACCAGATAAGAGCGCAAGGCGTTTCTTTGTGCATCTAGTTCAATTCGTTTTGCTTCTAGTTGGGCTAGTATGCCAATCATGCTTTCTGCATTAGCTTGCGGTGATAGTACGCCATTTTTATTTTGGTATGCAATCAACTTTTGACGTGTTTCAATTGTCTGCGCTTTAATTTTCTCCACTTGAACTTCTAAAAACTTAACTTGTTCATTGGCTAAATCATGCGCCAAGCCATTAATAAACGCCTCGCCATCCTTCACTAACGTATTGACAATTTGCTGTGCCATCTCTGGGTCATATGCTTCAGCTCTGATATAAAGAATGCCACTTTCAGTATCCTGATATACCTCTGTATGTTTGAGGTAGTACTGATGAAAAAGCTCTATTTCTTCATACCAAAGCCGAGAAAAAATGTCATGACTATGATCTGAGTAGTGTTGTTTTAACTTTAACTCCTTGTCTAATTTTTTCAGCATATCAACTGAGTATAAATAGTCGCGAAGCATATATTGATCGCCATTACTATTACTACCAAGCACTCCTGATAAAAGTCCAGAGAGGTCCATACTTTGAGCTGCAGGCAAATTGGTCTGTTGCACGACCAAATGCGCTTCTGAAACATAGCGATCTGAAGCAATTAGCAACCAATAACTACCCATAACGATTGAAGCAATTGCAACAAAAGTAAAATAAGGATGTGGTTTGAAAAAGGTGATTAAACGCTTAATAGGATTTTGCATAGTTAGGTTTTGTTGTGCATCCATCATGTTGGTAATGTTTCCTTATATGCTTTAAAAGCGTCATCAATATTGTCAAACCAATGCGCAGCACCTTCATATAACAATATTCCATTGTTGCAGTGCTCTTTTAGCATACCCTCTGAGTGTGAAACCATAATTAATCCTGCATCCGCTAATGTGGTTTTAAACGCATCGCTAGATCGTTTCCTGAAGCCGGCATCCCCGACTGCGGTTAACTCATCTGAGAGGTACATATCATATTTAAATGTTAATGACAGCGCAAACTTTAATCTCGAACCCATCCCAGAAGAGTAGGTTTCAATTGGCTGCTCAAATGCATCGCCAATATCTGAGAACTCTTTAACATTGGCTAAATGGCCGTCAATTTCATCTTCAGGTATGCCATGAATGCGACAAACAAACCGCGCACCCTGTCTACCCGTCATACTGCCAGGCAACCCACCCACAAGGCCAAGTGGCCATGAAACATTGCATTCGCGCTTGATTTCGCCTCTAGTCGGATAGTCGGATCCTGCGATTAATCTTAATAGAGTTGATTTTCCTGCGCCATTACGTCCAATAATGCCAACGCGACTTTTTTGCGCAATTTCTATATTAATGTCTTGAAAAACCCATTTTTCTAACCCACGATCATTCCGATATCGCTTCCCTAGACCTTGTAACCTAATCACAGCTCAATCACTTTTCGTTTAAAAATACGGTGTATCACTAGCCCCAACAATACTAAAATCAAGCTAAATACCAGTGGGTAAAGTCTATCAAGCTCTGATATGCCAATATAGTGAGAAGCAAAAGAAATTCTGATTAGCTCTAGACTGTGGGCTATCGGATTGATTAGCAACCACTCTTTATAAGGTGAAGGCAGCGTAGCAATTGGGAAAATTGCACCTGACAATAAGTATAATGGCATCATTAAAATATTAAAAATATCACCCGACTCCGCAACAATTACCTTGGGTACAGACATTAAAAGCCCAGTGCCCAAGCCAAGCAACCATAGCGTAAATATTGCATACATTACACCAAACAAATTATCTGGTACGACATCCAACCCTAAAACAGCTGCTCCTAGAAAGATAATCAGTGAAATAATAAACATCAGGACACCCTCAGTCACTGCCCTTACTAAAACTGTATCAACAGGCTGCACTTGTCTGTATGTGAATAAAGCTTTCGACATTTGGATGCCAGCCATACCAGCATTCATGGTGCGCCTAAACATAAAAAAACCCAACATACCTGCTAACAGCCAAAGCGCGGTATCAATGCCACCAATCACTCTAAGACGTATAGCAGTAAAAATAAAAATTAGAAATGCGATTTGCAATATGGGCTCTAATATTAACCACACCCAAGCACCTCGTCGACTAAAGAGTCGAAATATAGCATCACGCAGAAATAACGCACGCCAAACAGAAATCGTAATTGCCCATGCGGATCTGGCCATTACTAGCGCCCTTCCACTTCTGCAATCACATTAAACACCTTTTGTATTTGTGCTTCCGTATGTTCGCTGCTGATAAAAAAGCGTAAACGCGCGGCTTTTTCTTCAACGGCTGGGTAAACAATGGGTTGCACGTTGATGCCTTGTTCAAAAAATCGATTGGACATTTTGACTGCTTTGATTGAGCCTTTGACTAAGTAAGGCACAACTGCCCAACCTTGTGACAAGCCAATATCGACATCCATGTCTTTTGCTAAATGATAGAAATACTGTGAACGCGCGTGTAATTTAGTGACGCGTTCTGGTTCTTGCAACATGACTTTTAAAGCTTGCAGTGAAGCGGCGGCGAGTGGTGGCGACATGCCAACACTGTAAACAAACCCTGGTGCAGAATATTTAAGATGCTCAATCAACGCACTTTCGCCTGCAATATAGCCACCACAAGCTGCTAATGTTTTGCTTAATGTGCCCATCCAAATATCGACTTCTTTACCTTGCAAGCCATAATGCTCACGGATGCCTTTACCTGTTTTGCCTAACACTCCAAGCGAGTGTGCTTCATCAACCATGAGAAACGCTTTGTGACGATTTTTAATCTCAACAAATTTTGGTAAGTTTGGAATATCGCCATCCATGCTGTAGAGACCTTCGATGATGATGAGCACTCTCTCAAAATTTACTCGAATTTCAGTGAGGATTTCATCTAATGCTTCAAAGTCATTGTGCGCAAATGAACGTCGCGCTGCGCCAGATAATTTAACGCCTTCTAAAATACTGTTATGCGCCAAGCTGTCGTGAATAACTAAATCTTTAGGTCCAAATAAATAGCCAATGGTATTGACGTTTGTGGCGTGACCACTGACAAATACAACACAGTCGTCTACTTCATATAGGTTAGCTAGCGCCATTTCAAGCTCGCGTTGCACAGGTCTTTCACCCGCGACAACTCTGCTGGCTGAGGCTGAAGTGCCATAATGATTGATGGCTTCTTGCGCTGCTTTATTCACCAGCGGATGGCCTGATAATCCAAGGTAATTGTAGCTGGAGAAATTGACATACTCCTTACCTTCTATGGTGCTGATAACACCATCTACACTTTGATGTGATTTAAAGAATGGATTGTCGATGCCTAATCGCTTACCGCCCGCTTTGGGTAATTGTAATTTTTCATAGGCGGGATAACGGTCAAATCGATAAAAAGCTTCTGGAATCTTTGGCGCATTATGTTTGCGTGGCTTGACGACAAGACGTCCCTCAGCTGTCTCGGTCTTTTTGACTGAGAAGCGATTAATCAAATCATCTTTTGTTTTGCTGAAAAGCGAGTTTTTGCTCATTCAGTTACCTTACTCTCTCTTCTGCCAACTTGCGAACATCTTCCATTGCATGTTCCACCTCTTGCTCACTAATTTCTTCACCATGCTGTCTCGCTAAGTCTTTAATTAACAAATTAGGCACATTTTCTTGACCCTCAGCATCGTCATCACCAAACACTTTATCTACAATACGCAACGCTACTTTTTCCGCATTGGGTGATTCATTTAGCATCATCACAGGCAATTGTATGCCAAATCGTCGCTCTAGTCCCATTGCTAATTCAACTGCCATGAGCGAATCCATACCCAAATCATGCAATGATCGACGCGGATGAATACGCTCAACGCTAATACATAAAATGGCCGACACTTCATGCACAATCATATCAGTGACAACTTTTTCAACTTCTTGCCTATCTTTACCCGCTATCATGGCTTGAAAATCGAAGTTATCATCCATATTGCCCATACCTAGTAGCTCGGCATTGAGCTGGTCAAACCTGACACCTGAAGCGGATGGTAGTATTTTTGACAGGATACGCCAATCAAAATTAGCAATCGCATGTAAGGCGTTCTTATTCCTGAGCACGTCATCTAGCTGTTGCAATGCTTCATCAGCCAGCATTGGCTCTTTGCCCATGCGTTGACCTAGACTATCTTTCACCGCTGTATTGCGCGTTAAATAGCCTGCATCAGCAATGGGGCCCCAACCGATACATTGCGCTGGCAAGCTTTTGCTTCTGCGCAACTCTGCCAAGACTTCTAAGCCTGCATTGGCTGCAACATAATTTGCCTGCCCAGGGTTGCCAATATACGTAGTGATAGAGGAGTAAAGCACAAAATAATCGAGCGGAATGTGTTGCGTTAATGTGTGTAAGTGCCAAGCGCCTAGTAATTTTGGCTGAATAACTGAGGCGAGGCTATTTTCATCAAGCTTACTGATGAGCTGATCATCAATCACCATTGCTGCATGTAGCACACCTTTTAAAGGCGGCATTGTGGTTTGAACTTGTTTGATGACGTCAGCTAATTTTGTTGCGTCCGTAATATCGCATGAAAGCGCAAGCACTTTTGCACCTGCTGCAGTTAGCTCAGCAACAATAGCTTTTGCTCTAGGTGTTTTCATGCCTCTGCGACTTAATATAACAAGATTTTTTGCGCCACGTTTGAGCAGCCATTTAGCGGATTCAAGGCCAAAACCAGATAACCCACCTGTGATTAACCATGTACTATTTTTATCTAGTTTAATGGGCTCTAACGTTTCTTGTTGCTGTCTAATCTTCGGTTTAGCACCGTCAAAAGACACGACGACCTTGCCAATATGTCGCGCTTGCTGCATTAATCTAAAGGCATCAATAATGCGCTCAACATCAAACACGCGATGGGGTAATGGCGTAAATGCGCCTTCATGGAACAAAGCCATCACTTCGTAAAATAGACGGTTCGCCAACGCTGGACGATTGACCAATAACTGATCCGCATCAATGCCAAAATAACTAATATTATCTTTAAATGGACGTAGACCGACTGGCGTGTTTTCGAAGAAATCTCGCTTGCCCAATTCAAGAAAGCGGCCAAATGGTTTTAACACACTCAAATTACGTCGAATCGCCTCGCCTGCTAATGAGTTTAAAATAACATCAACGCCTTCACCACCTGTGGCAGCGGAGATATCATCAGCGAAATCAAGACTTCTTGAATCAAACACATGATCTGCGCCTAATAAACGCACAAAGTCTCTTTTTTCTTCACTGCCTGCTGTGGCAAATATTTCCGCACCAAGGTGTTGCGCCAACTGCACAGCGGCAATACCGACGCCACCTGCTGCGCCATGAATCAATACTTTTTCACCTGGCTGCAAATCGGCCAAATACTTTAATGCGTAATACACCGTAAAGAAAGTGGTTGGTACTGTTGCGGCCGCTTCAAATGTCCAGCTTTCTGGCATTGGCGCAATCGCCTCGGCAGAGGTCACTACATGGCTAGCAAAGCAAGAGGAGCCAAAACCCATCACGGATTCACCAGGATGGTAATCTTTGACGTCTGACCCTACTCGCGTGACAACACCTGAAAATTCAAGGCCTAAACTCGCACCTGCAAAACCTTTTTCAACCGCTTCATCTGGCAATAAGCCCATGAGATACATGATGTCTCTGAAATTTAAACCAGCGGCTTTTGTTTTCACTTCAACTTGATTAGCAAGCAGTGGCTTTTCGAGCGTTGGCAGCCAAACTAAATTGCGTAATTGTCCAGCTGTTAGAAAATCAAGGTGATAGCGTTCATCATTGGATGCTTCTTTATCGGATTTAATCGCGTGCGCTTGCGTCAATAAACTATATCGCCCTTCACCGCTAAGCATCAGTTCATTGGCGCCATCTGGATGCAATATTTCGTTGGCTAAGCGATGCACCATTTCTTCATCCGCTAAATCACTCGCAACATCAATCAATTTGCAATTCAACATTGCATACTCATTCATCACCACACGGCCTAAGCCCCAAAGTGCGGCTTGCACTGGGTTTGCGCCGTTGTTGGGTGAAGTATTAGTGGTTAAAGCACCACCTTGTGTGAGTAGCCAAAAATTAGCTGGCTTATTGGCCGATTCAACAATGTGCTGTATCTGTTGCATGACATTGCTGACCATACTTGCGGCATCTTCTGCGGTTTTATCCCAACCTAATAGGCTAACAACGTGGTCGAACGGTGTGTCACCTTCTGTAATCGTATCCGCTATAGTGACGATTTGCGATTGTGATTCCAACTTAACTTTCAACTGATTAGCCACTGCAATAGAACTATCGTCTGTTAACAATAGCCATGCTTTAGACTCAAGGCTAGTGGCTTCGTTAGTCCTCGCCTCTAAACGCTTAGCTAGCACTAAGTATGCGCCTTGTGCTAATCCAGTTGCTGACACTTCTGCAAAGTGCTCAACTTCATCAAAACCTTCTTCGCTTAATGCCTGCATCCAAGCTTCAGGCGTCAATAATGCAGATTCTACTTTTGTTAAACCATCATCACCAACTGCGTCTTCGACATACCACCAACTTGGATCAACACCACCAATCAGATCGGCACTAACATCTGGGTAACGCTCTGCAATTAAGGTGACACCACCTTGGGTCAATCGCTGCGCAATTTGTTTAATGGCGCCGTGTGGATACGCGAAACGATGTAAGGCATGGCGCATGACGATAATATCAAATAGCTCAGGCAGCGTCTTATCTGCAATCAACTTGCCATCTGCCAAATCAACAGTCGCCACAATTAAATTAGGAAAATCATGATAATCGGCTTGTAAATGTTCAGCGATGCTTTCTTCTGGCACAGCAACAACATAATCTAGACCATCTTCATCAAACTTGTTGAGCAACCTTCTTGGCAACAAACTTGGCCCAGAAACAATTTCTAATACCCGCAATCGACGTCCTGTCGGCACGTGAGTCGCTAAAGAAAGAATCGACTGTTCTATCGCATTCAAAATACCGACATAAGCAGGATCTGAATCATATAAGGCTTCTGTCGAGGTCGATTTTGCTAGTACGGCTAGATAGTCTTTTTCATCCAGCGCGCCCGTCATTAATGCTGGCAAGCGCGATCCGATTCGTCCCATGAGCAACAACTGTGAAGAGCAAGTTGGTACGCTACCTTGTATGTATTGCCAAATATCTTTACTTTTTGGCACTTCAGTATCGACGACCACTTGCCATTTACCTTTATTGTTAATCAATAAATTTTCTCTGATTAACACACTGGCTAACCAGAGCAGCAATGAAGAAGGCTTATCATTCAATAACTTATTTAATTTATCTTTCTTTTCAAGCGCAACTGTTTGGAATGCTTCAAAGATATAGGAAACGGTTAATGCTTCTAGCAATGGCAACGTTTCTTTAAACCATGTCTGACGCAACGCATCTTGGCTCGCCATTGCTTTATCTAAAATTGGCAATAGCGCATTGATTGCTGGAAAGTGACTAGTGAGCGTATCTAAAGGGTGTGGGCGTAAGTGCGGCACAGTTTCCCATTGATCGATAGCAGCGTCTTTACGGCTCATCAGCGGTGCGCTTCTAAAGCGACAGTCAGCAGCGATTGCGACTAAATTGCCGCTCTTATCCAGCAATTCAAAGTCGGCTAACACTGCTCGTAGACTAAACCGTTTTAAACGTGCGCGAAACTTAACAGGTTTAGCATCACTGTAATAATTGAGCTTGCTCACTTTAGTCGGCAAAAATGCAATGCCTTGATTGTTCTGAATATGCTCATGGAAAAAATCCACTAAAGACTGAAAACATAAATCCAACATGGCTGGATGAATAATATATTGCTCATCCGTAGCAACTAATTTTGGTAGGCGCACATCGGCTTCAAGACAGTCATGACTAATCCGAACAGCGCGTAAGCCTTGGAACGCCGCGCCATAATCAAGCCCTAAACGCGCCGTTAACGCATAATGTGTTTTTTTATCAATGGTGACGACTGGGTTAGCTAAAGCGCCGATTTGTTGAGGCCGTTGTGTTTTGGTTGCTTCAAGAATACGTCCAGCGGCGTGTAAGCTGAACTCATCTGTGCTTAATCGCTGACGACTTAGAATTTGAAAGCCACCATCACGCTGATTTAGAACAAAGCGCAAGGTACGTGCATGCTCTTCATCAAAAACAATCGGTGAGATAATATCAAGCTCTTCAAAGGCAAATTGCTCTTCTCCTAACCATTCTTTGGCAGCCGCTAAAGCCATTTCAACATAAGCTGAGCCTGGGAACACAACCGCACCAGCCACTTGATGGTCTGCTAGCCAAGGCAATGTTTCCGTATCGACGGTATTTTCCCAAATGGTATCTGTGTCATTGACTCGCCAGCCTAAAATAGGATGACTGCGACGGCGCTCAAGTAGACCTTCGCCTTCTGATGTTTTGGCATACCAGTAACGCTCGCGTTGCCATGGGTAATTAGGCAATCGAACGCGTTGCCCTTCTGCCTTAAAGTAAGGCGCGTTACGCTGTTTACCTACCGCGATGTGTGTACGCAAGGCTGCCGCTTCAATTTGCGAGAGTCCATGGTGTGCATCTTTAACTAGGGTTGGCAATATGCGATGCTCAACATCGCTAGCACTGAGACACTCTGCAAGATAACGCTGCAGAATGGCGTGTGGCCCTACTTCAAGAAATACATTACAACCAAGATTGACTAAACTGGTGATAGCACTAGAGAATTGAACAGGTTGGCGGACATTTTTCCACCAGTAATCGGCATTGAGTTGCGCGCCTTTTACAACGCCACCAGTGATGGCCGATACAAACGTCATATTTTTGGTTGACGATGGCCGTAAATCAGCTAAGCTTTTCTTTAAGGTGTCATGAATGGCATCCATATGTCGGCTATGGAAAGCGTAATCAATATCCAATAATTTAAAGAATGTGCCGACTGCCTTTAACCGTTTTTGAATGAGTTTTAGGTCAGCCAGTTTGCCTGATAAAGTAATATTCTGCGGACTATTAATACCTGCAATTTCAATATCAAGCTCATTATCATACTCAGCTAAAATCGCCATCATTTCTGCTTCTGATACAGAAACAGCGGCCATCCGACCTGCGCCTTGCGTTAATGCCTGTGCGGCGCTACGCGCACAAATAAGCTGTGCCGCTTGCTTAAGATCAAATACACCCGCTGCCCAAGCCGCCGCAACCTCGCCAACACTATGACCAGTAACCGCTTTAGGCTCAATACCTTGCTCTTTGAGTAATAGGGTAACCGCAACTTGAATAGCAAACAGTAAAGGCTGCGCCACAACTGTGTCTTCTAAACGCGACTCAGCCTTGTCGACCATTAACTCATCAATAACGGAGAATCCCGCCAGCGGTTTTAGTACAGCATCGACCTGATTTAAAATTTCAACAAAACGCGGCGACTGCGTCATCAATGGCTTACACATACCCGCCCATTGTGCGCCGTTGCCTGAATAAACAAATGCAATCTGCCCATCCGTTTTTAATGCATCGCCAAGCACAACCTCTTCTGGGAACTCGCCTTGTGAAAAAGCCAATAAGGATTCGAGCAAAGACTCAAATGATGAGGATTTTAATGCCAATCCTTTTTCCATATTGTCGCGATAATGAACAGCAGAATAGGCAACATCATAAAATGCTGGCGCTGATTGTTGTTTAAGGACATCATGGTATTGCTCAGCTTGCGCTCTGAGCGCCGCTTCTGAGCGTGCTGACAAAAATAATGGTGCCATTGATTGGCTAGCTTTACTTGCTGTTGGCTGAGATTTACGCGGCGGTTTAGCCTTAAACTCTTGCAACAACATGTGAGCATTAGCGCCACCAAAGCCAAACGAATTAATGCCTGCGATAAGCGGTTTGTTATTTTCGCTACTAATACTTTTATAGTCATTAACAAGCTCTAAATTGAGCTTTGAAAAATCAATATAGGGATTTGGCTTGGTTAAATGCAATGCTGGTGGCAATGCACGATTTTTGAGGGCAAGCACGGTCTTTACTAGCCCTGCCATGCCAGAAGCTGACTCTAAATGACCTACATTGGCTTTTACCGAACCAATCGGCAGCGGCGTTGATTTGTGTTGACCATATACTTCACCAATGGCATGCGCTTCAATCGGATCACCAACAATAGTACCTGTGCCATGCGCCTCAACAAAATCAACTTCACCAGCAGATAGTCCTGATTTGGCAATCACAGAACGCATTAAATCAGCCTGACCTTCCGCGCTTGGAATGGTAATGCCCGTTTTGCGCCCACCATCGGCGTTAACGCCCGTGCTGCGAATAACCGCCTGAATATCATCACCATCTTGCAAGGCTGTTTTAAGCGGTTTGAGCATAAAAACAGCGCCGCCTTCAGATCGCACATAGCCATCAGCAGACGCGTCAAATACCTTGCAGCGACCATTTTTTGACAACATAGACGCTTTAGTAAAACCAATAAAAGGGTATGGGTGGAGCAGCATATTAACGCCGCCGACCAATGCCATAGAAGCATCGCCCGTTTGCAAGCTCATGCAAGCATGATGTAGCGCAACTAGAGATGATGAACAGGCTGTATCGACCGCTAAAGAAGGGCCTCTTAAATCAAAGAAGTAGGACAATCGATTGGCAGCAACACTTAAGGTATTGCCTGTCATGGTGTGTGAGGAGATAAGGGAACAATCGTCTAACATTCGTGTTCCGTAATCTAGACCGGATATACCGACATAGACCGCACAGTTGGTGCTTGCCAGCTGAGACGGCACGTAACCTGCGTTTTCCATTGCCTGCCATGATAACTCAAGCAATAAACGATGTTGCGGATCAACCATCGCCGCTTCTCTGGGAGAGATACCAAAAAACTCCGCATCAAATTGATCGAGTCCTGACAAAACGCCTGCAGAAAATGTGACGCTTCTGCCGGGCTCTGATCTTTTATTATGCTGCAGCTCATCAACTGCCCATCGGTCAGATGGGACTTGTGTTACAAAGTCATGGCGCGTTTTAAGACCATTCCAGAAAGCATACTCATCAGCACAATCACCTGGAAATTTAAATGCCATTGATACGATTGCTATAGGCTCAAAAGTTAGGTTATTAATTGCTTTTTCTTTATCACTTATTTTTTGATTTTGGTGTTGATTTTTTTTCAAGCTAATCTCTTAGTAAAGGTATAGATATATACTAAACTCTTTAAAATATCATTTTTTTCATTTTTGATTTTAAATGAATTAGAGGAAATTACCAGAGTAAATTTGATAATCAGGCAATACTAAATTGATGCAACAATAATCACACAAAGGAAATAGTACCATTTAAAAATAGCGCAATTGCAGATAACTATTGTTAATTTATGTTAATTAAAACGTTACTTAAATCACAGCATTTTTACGCTGGCGTTTTCATATTATTGGTTAAGTGGGGGGCTAACACTTGCAGCATTTGAGCAAATACTTTTGGGTTGGCAGCAACAATATTACCTGTTTTCAGCCAGCTTTCATTACCTTCAAAATCACCGACAATGCCGCCAGCCTCTTGCACTAAGAGTGCGCCAGCGGCGATATCCCAAGCGGAAAGATTGAGCTCAAAGAAGCCGTCAGAAAAACCTGCGGCGACATAAGCTAAATCAAGTGCGGCAGAACCTGGGCGACGAATCCCTGTTGTACTTTTAATCATGTCTTTCAACATATCCATATAAGTATCTAAATAAGAAAACTCACGGAATGGAAAGCCTGTTGAAATTAAGGCTTCTTGCAACTTAATGCGACTACCAACGCGAATACGTTTATCGTTTAAAAATGCACCGCGACCTTTTGTTGCAGTAAATAAATCGTTATGAACAGGGTCATAAATCACGGCTTGCGTAATCACACCTTTTTGTTGCAAAGCAATAGAAACGCAATATTGTGGAAAACTATGCAAGAAATTAGTTGTGCCGTCTAATGGATCAATAATCCAAATATTTTCAGCAGTTTCATTTATATCGCCACCCTCTTCACCTAAAAATCCATGGTCAGGATAAGCGCTTTTTAAGGTGTCAATAATGGCTTTTTCTGCGGCTTGGTCAACTTCACTCACAAAATCATTAAATGATTTTGTTTGGATTTTTAATTGCCCTAAATCACGTGAAGCAAAATTGATAATATCGCCAGCTTGGCGCGCCGCTTTGACGGCATTGGTTAACATCGGATGCATTTGGCTTAATCTTTTTATCTTGAACTAAAGCCGTATTTTAACATCATATTTTCAAGTTCATCGAATCGGTTTTGGCGTTTGATGCACCAGACCATCATAATTAAAATCAATTCGAACCACTAAACTTTAATTCAATCATATCAAAACGATTATCCATTTAAATAAGGACTGTCATATTGAAATTATTATTAGTCGCTTCCGCAGTTGCATCAATAGTTGCCTTACTCTCTTCATGCTCGCTTGAGAATACGTCTTTATCTATCAGAGAAGGCATGGGAACTAACCCACGGTTACCTACGCCGAATCTGGAAAAAATCCCTACCGTTAGCATAGCCAACGCTATTGGTTGGCAGTCAAACACTTCTCCAACCGTTAACGAAGGGCTATCAATCAATGCGTTTTCCACTGATTTAGATCACCCACGCTGGCTATATACACTGCCAAATGGTGATGTATTGGTTGCAGAAAGCAACGCACCCGCCAAGCCCAATGCAAGCTTTAGTGTGCGAGGTTGGTTGATGAATATGTTTATGAAAAAAGCAGGCGCTGGTGTTAAAAGTCCAGACCACATCATCCTGTTGCGTGATACTGATAAAGACGGTACTGCCGACTTAAAAACTGTTTTTGCTGAAAATCTCACGTCACCATTTGGCATGACGTTGGTAGAGAATACTTTGTATATTGCGAATGCAGATGCGTTGGTCAAATATGAGTATCAAACTGGCATGACAGAGGTAGATAGTCAATATACTAAAGTCGTCGATTTGCCAGCTGGGATTAATCACCATTGGACAAAAAATGTAATTGCGCGCGAGGACGGCAAATTGTTGGTGACGGTTGGCTCTAACAGTAATGTTGGCGAAAACGGTATGGATATTGAAAAGAACCGTGCGGCTATTTTAGAAATTGACCCACAAAATCAAACCAGCAAAGTATTTGCGTCTGGCTTAAGAAATCCTAATGGGATGGTATTAGAACCAAAAACTGGCGCATTGTGGACAGTGGTTAATGAAAGAGATCAACTCGGTGGTGATTTAGTGCCTGATTATTTAACATCTGTTAAAGAAGGTGGTTTTTACGGTTGGCCCTACTATTATTATGGCCAAAACATTGATTCGCGCATTAAAAGTCCTAATCCGGCATTAATCAATGAGGTAATAAAACCAGATTATGCATTAGGCTCACATACCGCTTCTTTAGGACTATTGAACGCAAGTGACACTAATCTTGGTGAATCCTTTTCTGAAGGGATGTTTGTTGCACAACATGGTTCTTGGAACCGCTCTCCAAAAAGTGGTTATAAAGTGATTTATGTTCCATTTAAAAATGGAATAGCAACTGGCGAGAGCATTGATGTTGTGACAGGCTTTCTTAATAATAAGGAAGAAGCGCAAGGTCGTCCTGTTGGGTTGACTCACGACCAAACAGGCGCATTGTTAGTGACAGATGACGTCGGCAACACCATTTGGCGAGTCACAAAAAATTAGTGTCAGATAATTCTTACAACCCTTTCAGAATTAGCTGATTATGCCCTTTAATGGTAATGGCTATAATTAATTTGTAAGTTAATCAAATAGTTAATTACAAAAGGAGCAATAATGGATACATCAACAATTAAACAAGAATGGAATGATTTAAAAACAAGTATTAAAGCAGAGTGGGATGAAATCACTGATGAGGATCTAAAAAATGTAGAAGAGAATTGGGATGAATTAGTTGATACCGTTTCGTTGAAATATGCGCTTACCAAAATGGAAGCACGCGACAGACTGGATGCACTCAAAGCTAAATTGAAGAGCTGAACAAATTAAATTATTAAGTGAACGGTCTTTAATCTGGTCGTTCGCTTAATCAATTGAAGCAGTGCAACCTGGATTGCTTCGTCGCTACGCTTCTCGCAATGACACGATGTAATAATAAAGACTAAAACGCTGTCATCGCGAGCGTCTAGACCGACTTAGCGGCCTTGCCGCATAGCGAGGTTGGGGACACTCCCTGCGGGTACAGCGCGGCGATCCATACCCTCCTCATGACCGCCATCGCGAGCGAAGCGTGGCGATCCAGTTTTCAAGCATCATAATGGGTTACATGACTTAAATAACGAGGTGAACAGCCTTTCAAATAGACGTTTTATGTTTGCAAAATTGCCGCTATTTGGACGGCTACATCTGGTGTAAAATAGCGCACTCGCTCCAACCATTTTCATAACATGCCTGAACAAACTCAAGAACCAGTGTTAAGTAATATTCGCATCGTACTTTGCCATACTAGCCATCCTGGCAATATTGGTTCAACTGCGCGCGCGATGAAAACGATGGGGCTTAGTCGATTATATTTGGTCAATCCAAAACACTTTCCTGACGGCCAAGCAAAATCATTAGCCGTTAGTGCAACAGATGTACTCGACAATGCGGTTGTAACCGCTTCACTTGAAGAAGCCATTGCAGACTGTCATTTTGTGATTGGCGTTAGTGGTAAAGAGCGTTCGCTCTCGCAAGAAGTGATGACTGTGCGTGAGGCTGCAATCAAAACCAGTGAGATTGCTAGTGGTCAACAAGTTGCTTTGGTGTTTGGTACAGAGCAAAGCGGTTTAACGACTGCAGAAGCAAATTGTTGCCATGTGTTAGCCACTATTCCTGCTAACCCTGAATACACTTCATTAAACTTAGCGCAAGCAGTGCAGATTATGTGTTACGAATGTCGCATCGCAGTGACGGGCGGGCAGATTCATTATGATGAAAAACCTGTCGAACTGGCTACCCAAGATGAGTTAGAGCGTTTTTATGTTCATTTAAAAGAAGTGCTGACTTTGATTGGCTATCTCAACCCCAAAGCACCAAAGAAATTATTTGACCGACTTCGTCGTCTTTATGCACGGGCGCGATTAGAAAAAGAAGAAGTGAATTTATTGCGCGGCATTCTGACATTGACGCAAAAGCCTAAGAAGCACACCAAATACTAAATTGGTTTCAGCGCATCTAAATTAGCTAGGTTAATCTATTTAACGTCTGGATTGCTTCGTCACTTCGCTCCTCGCAAAGACAAGGTTATACTGCAGCTCTCCGGTATATCTCCGTTAAGTTATAAACAGTGTGTCATCGCGAGTACAGCGCGGCGATCCAGTAGAACTATTCAATAATGCATCCATCAATACTGTTCATACCCTTTGTTAAACAGCTCTTGAGTAACTGACTTAACTATTAGTTTTTAACATCCAGCTTCATTGCCACTTTCACATCATCGCCCTCTTTTGCTTCAGCTTTATCCACAACAGAGACGCGTTCCGGACTAATTCCATTCGCCAGCAATGCTACTTTAATGGCTTCAGCACGTGCTAATGCGAGCGCTTTCAAATCGGTATCGGTTACCTCTATACTTTCAATCAGGCTAGCTTGTGCTTTTTCATAATGACCTTCTTCTGGTGTTTGCAGTTTTGACACCAAACTTTTGAACAAGCCTTTATTGGTCAATTCATTGTATAGAGTATCAACCGCATCCTGCACATCTTCATTAGCCAAATCAACTGGACCAGGTTTTTGGTCAGGCTCTAATTTAACGCCCATTTCTTCAACTACTTGCTGGCGATAGGTATTTTGTTTAATCGCTTGCGTATCTAGCGCAAGGTTATAACTTGGTACAATGCCTAACATTAACGCTTCACGTTTGGCTAATGCTTTGCTCACTTTGGCCAACTTTTCTAACTCAGGTGGTGACACTTCGCTCGTGCCAGCAGTGAATAAAATACCGTCAAAATTTTCTCCATCGCCGCCAAACAATTTACCCAACACTCTAAATGGTGCAGTAACGATTTTGGTTAGCACATTCTTAAATGCTTTCCAAAAGATACCGCCATAACTAAAGCTTGGGTCATCCAAACTACCTGAAATGGGTAAATCTAAATCAATCAATCCATCACTATCTTCCAAGATGGCAATCGCTAAATCTAAAGGCAAATCAGCGGCATCTGAACTCTCTACTTTTTCACCCAATTTGATTTTATTAATGACAAATTTATTTGTACCAGCCAACTGCTGCTGTTTAATTTTGTAGGCTAAATCAACCGATAATTTGCCAGCCTCAATGCGTCGACCTGCAAATTTACCTGAATAAGGCGTTAATCGACTCATATCCAAATTAGTAAACACTAATTTAATATCCATAAACTCAGTTGCGTTAAACGGCTGTAAAGACCCATCAATGCGCGCACTACCATATTCATCCACTTTTCCGTCCAATTCTATTTGCGCTACTTTTGTCGCTTTAGTTGATAAGCCATTAATTACACCATTTAAAGAATGAATGTTTGTGCCAAATTGTGGTGTTAAAGAAAGGTCAGCAAATTCTAATTTAGCATCACTGATTCTAATGGCATCAATCTTCGCGGGGAAAGTATCATTAGAGACTGCCTCTGTTCCCGTAGGTTTCGCTTTTGGCGTAACAGCGGGCTTAGTCTCTGCTGCTGTTAGCGTTGGCTTAATGAGGGAATCGTTAGCAACGGGCGTTGGCGTTACCGTCTTTTTAGCTGTTATTTCAACAACTGGCGGCGCGCTTTCTGCCGAGTTTCGCATTACACGCTTAAGGTTGATGCTTTTGTCTGGGTTAATAATAAACTTGCCTGACGGTTTAATCACCTGCAACGTCGAGATAACCAACTGATTAGGCATCAACGATACTTTTAGCTTATCACTTCGCAAATGATCCCAGCTCAAAAATGGGTCCCCAGACTCTTCAATGATTGCCAACTGCTTCACATCAAACTTACCGTTAAAATCTAAGGCAAACTCTCGCTTCTGCTCGGCGTGCAATTGACCAGAAACATCTGCCGCGCCACCATTCAATTTGAGCAAGGCGATTTGATTAAGATATGGTGCAAATGGTTTAAGTGAAAGGTTAGACAAACTTAAACCAATATCTGCCTTGAATGGCGAAGGCCATATCTGCCCCTTAGTGCTAAATTTTCCACCTTGTTTGAAATTAAATGCGGCTTGAACAGGCAGCGGTTTAGTCATATCCAGTGATGCATTTTGAATATCCAAGCTTGCATTCTGAATATCCAATTCAATTGGCGTTTCCACACTGCCATCTTGAATATGAATATTCCCGCCATCCAGTGATACTTTCGATAAAGCAACTTGCCATGCAGGTGCGTTAGTTTTTACAGCATCTTCTGCTACAACTGGAGATTTGGCATTAGTGGTTGCTGACTTACTTTCTAATGCCTTAACCCAATTGAGCGTATTATCTGCCTGCTTAATCACAGCCGTTTCAAGCCCAGAAAACATAACGGATTGCGCATTGATTTTTTTCTCCGTTAACGCAACAACAATATCTGCAATGCTTGCTTTGTCTAACGTCGCCAATGGCTTAGCCGCTTGCTTTCTTACTGATGCTGTTTTGTTGCCATCAAACTGAATGTCAGACAATGCAACTTCTTTAATACCTAGTTGATTTTCTTTTAAATCAAAACTAAGCGCGTTGATATTGGTTTGTGGTACCGCTAATGAAAACTGTTGCTTTTGATTAACCGTTAATCCAGAAAATTGGAGATTTGCTTGAGTAAAAGCTAATTGCGGTGTTTCTTGCATCGCAAAATCCAGTTGCGGCAAGCTCGCCGTACTATTTTTTAATGTTACGTTTAAAGCATCTGCTTGAGTCAAATTCAAATCGGCCAATTTAAAATCAAGCGCATCAACTCGTAATGTTGGTTGCTTATTACCCACAAAGTGTATTGTTGGCGCACTTAGTCCAGCATAGCCTAATGCAACATCCCCACCCTCTGTTAGTTTGCCCGCAACATCGCGCACACTGAAAGTGAAATGGTTAATGGCTACTGTAGGAATGGTTTCAGGTAATGAAAAGTCATAATTAAAACTGGTTTGCACTTTACCCTCGTTAATGGCAATTGGTAAGGTCAATCCTTTTACCAACTGCAACACCTTCCCTATATTTACTCCATCCAATGCAACAACACCTTTTGATGCAACAGGGTTAACACTCATGTCACCCTTCCATTTTAAAATGCCACCCTGTTTAGCAAATGCGGCCGAGATTAAATAATCACCTCGGTCTTTAGGTAAGGTTGAAAAACCTTCTAAAGCAAAATTCAACGGGGTTAATGTGGTTTTAAAAGGCTCGACCCTGCTCGCATCCTCATATTGAATTTGGCCATCACTCACAACAATCTGCTCAATAATCACACTTGGAATAGTGTCGCTAGGCGGCGATTGATTTTCATTGAGCTTGGCAATTAATTCATCCCAATTAAACTGACCATCTGATGCTGTCGCAAAATCAATTTGCGGCGCTAGAGCTGCAATTTGTTTAAATTTCCAAGCTAAACTAAACATGCCGCTTAACTCAAAATCGACTACTAGCTTTTTAAAATTAGCCAGCGGCTGGTCGCGTTTGGTCGTCAGATTGAAATCATTAATTGTGGCTGTTAATCCAAACGGATCAAATGTGACACGGCCTACAGTAGCTTTACTCGCTAATGACTGCTCAGCAATACGCGGAATTAACTTTTGAGCGATAGGATTAACCGCAAAGTAGGCAAAGAGTAAATAGAAGGTTACAAGCCCAGCAACCATTTTTGCTACTAGTTTGAGTGAGACTTTTTGACGCAATCCGTTAAGGTTGGTTTTCAACTGACTCAGCTTGATGTTCAGCTTGTTTTTTAATTGTGCAATCATAGGCTACAATAAAGTGATGTTTAAAATAATTATAATCGCTTAGTCAACTGATGGCGGTGTTTTTTGAAAAACCATCCTCTCCGCTTACTTATCTTTTTTTAATTTCAACGCCCTGTTTCGATCAATAATATTTAACCTACTATTTTAGTCAGGAATTATTTTTTGTGGCATAATACCCCTTTACATTAATGCTTAAATTTCGCTCATGTTTGACCATTTAAAAGAAGACATTTCCATTGTGTTTGACCGTGACCCAGCGGCACGCACGCATTTTGAGGTGCTCACTACCTATCCAGGTGTGCATGCTTTAATTTTGCATCGATTTAGTCATTGGCTATGGAAAACCAAACTGTATTGGTTAGGCCGATTATTTTCTCATCTTGGCAGATTTTTAACGGGTATTGAAATTCACCCAGGCGCAACCATCGGTCACCGCGTTTTTATTGATCACGGCATGGGCATCGTCATTGGCGAAACCGCCATTATTGGCGATGATTGCACCTTGTATCACGGTGTTACTTTAGGCGGCACTTCTTGGAATAAAGGCAAACGCCACCCAACCTTAGAAAATGGCGTTGTTATTGGCGCTGGGGCAAAAGTGCTAGGGCCCATTACGATTGGTAAAAATGCAAAAATTGGTTCAAATGCAGTGGTTGTTAGAGATGTCCCAGAAAATGCCACAGCTGTCGGTATTCCTGCCCGCATTTTAGAAGAAGAAAAAGCGAAGAAAGCAGCCGAAAAAGCACAATTCAGCGCTTATGCCGTTGGCAATGATGAAAATGATCCGATCAATAAAGCGTTACAACCTTTATTAACTGAAATAAAAGCATTGAAAAAGCAACTGGCTGCATTAACGGATGCCACTTCTGAAAAGAAAGTAGCCAAGGCATTTTCTGTCAATAAAACAAAACGCGCGCCTAAAAAAACAGCCAAAGAAGAGAGTTGAACTTAATTCAATAATAATTGACTAAATTAGTAGGTTATTATAAAATAGACGACTAATTTAAGGATTAATTCAACATAAAAATGAGACTGACTACTAAAGGCCGATTTGCTGTCACTGCTATGCTAGACCTCGCACTAAATGAGGTTGATGCTGATGGCGCATTAAAACCAGTAACACTTGCTGGCATCAGTGAGCGTCAAGATATTTCGCTGTCTTATTTAGAGCAACTATTCAGCCGCTTGCGCCGCCAAAACTTAGTGACCAGTGTGCGTGGTCCAGGTGGTGGCTATAACTTGGCTAAAGCCAAAGCAGCGATTTCTGTTTCCGCCATCATTTCTGCCGTTGATGAAAACATTGATGCGACACAATGCGGCGGCAAAGAGAACTGTCACGGCACAGATGGTCGCTGCATGACACATGAGCTTTGGGCGACATTGAACACGAAAATTTTAGATTATTTATCCGATGTTAGCTTGGCTGACATGGTCAACGCACAACAAGGAAAAGACAGTGGCACTGTCGTATTTTCTGCTCGAAAATCCTGCGAAACGAACAAGGCTGTTGTGAATGGCTAATGTTTATTTTGATCATAACAGTACCACAGCGCTCAAGCCGCAAGTGCTTGAGGCGATGATGCCGTATATGACCAATCAACATGGCAACCCAGCTAGCCAGCACAGCTATGGTCGCAATGCGCATGAGGCAATCGAGCAAGCACGCCGTCAAGTGGCTCAAGCCGTTGGTGCACAAGCGAATCAAATTATTTTTACGGCGAGTGGCACTGAGGCTAACAATTTTGCCATTACAGGTATTGCAAGCAACTTAGATCAAGCGCAATTATTAACCAGTAGCATTGAACACCCTTGCGTGTCCAATCCTGCAAAAGCGATGCAGTATCGCGGCTGGCAAGCCAATCGTATTAAGGTGAATAATAATTGTGAATTGGATATGCAAGACTTGCAAACACAGTTAGCAGTCCCAACTAATTTGGTATCCGTTATGTTGGCAAATAATGAAACAGGCGCGATACAAGATATTGAAAAAGTAGTTGAATTAGCCGCAACAAAAAAAGTATTGGTGCATACCGATGCTGTACAAGCACTTGGAAAAATTAAGGTCGATTTCACCGCATTAGGTGTACATGCAATGACAGTGTCCAGCCACAAGATTGGCGGCCCATTGGGTGCAGGTGCGTTAGTGCTGAATAAGCGGGTCGATATTCAACCCTTGCTTTATGGCGGTGGACAAGAAAAAGGTTTGCGCAGTGGTACAGAAAATATCGCTGCGATTGTTGGTTTTGGCGCTGCTTGTGAATTAGCAACACAATCACTGAGTGATTTTGGCGTTCATACTGAAATGTTGCGTAATCAGTTAGAAGCAGGTTTGGCGAGCTTGAATGCCGTTATTTTTGGACAGCAAGCAAAACGTTTACCAAATACCAGTTTTTTCGCTTTCAACAATATTGATGGTGAAACTTTAGTCACCGCATTAGATAAACTGGGATTCGCTGTTGCCAGCGGTTCAGCCTGCTCTAGCGCAAGCAGCGAGCCTAGCCATGTGCTGTTGGCAATGGGTGTTGATGCTGATACTGCTCGCGGTGCAATTCGAGTTAGTTTTAATGTGGACAATACTGCAGTACAAGTGAGTGAATTTTTAATTGCACTAAAGCGTGCGCTACAAGAATTAAGGCAAATGACTGCCGTAGCCGCTTAGAAAAGTATATTAATTTAAATGGTTTTAATTTAAAGGAAATAAAAACGTAATGGATAGAATGCCAATTTATTTAGATTACTCAGCAACCACGCCAGTTGATCCGCGTGTGGCTGAAAAAATGATTCCATACTTAACAGAACAGTATGGCAACCCTGCATCACGTAGCCATCCTTATGGTTGGACTGCGGAAAAAGCGGTGGAAAACGCACGTGAAGAAGTGGCTAAGTTAGTTAATGCTGACCCTAGAGAAATCGTGTGGACTTCTGGCGCTACGGAGTCTAATAACCTTGCTATTAAAGGTGCCGCAAACTTTTATAGTGGTAAAGGCAAGCATATTATTACGGTTGCAACTGAGCATAAAGCGGTGATTGACCCAGTGCGTGAATTAGAGCGCCAAGGTTTTTCAGCAACGTTTTTAGAGCCAGACGATAATGGTTTGGTTGATATCGAGAAGTTCAAAGCGGCTATCCGCCCTGATACCGTTCTCGCATCTGTCATGTTTGTTAACAATGAAATTGGCGTGATTCAAGACATTGAAGCGATTGGTCATATCTGCCGTGAAAACGGCGTGATTTTCCATGTTGATGCTGCACAAGCCACTGGTAAAGTGGATATTGATTTGGCAACATTGCCAGTTGATTTAATGAGCTTTTCAGCACATAAAACCTATGGCCCAAAAGGCATCGGTGCTTTATATGTGCGTCGTAAACCGCGTATTCGTATTGAAGCGCAAATGCACGGTGGTGGTCATGAACGCGGCATGCGTTCTGGCACACTAGCGCCACACCAAATTGTTGGGATGGGAGAAGCATTTAGAATTGCACGCGAAGAAATGCATACTGAAAACGAACGCATTCGCATGTTGCACGATAGACTTTTAGCGGGTTTAACGGATATTGAAGAAACCTACGTTAATGGTGATTTAAGTCACCGCGTACCGCATAATTTGAATGTTAGCTTTAACTATGTAGAAGGCGAATCATTGATTATGGCGATTAAAGGCATCGCGGTATCAAGCGGATCGGCTTGTACTTCTGCCAGCTTAGAGCCTAGCTATGTTTTACGTGCACTTGGACGTACAGATGAATTAGCACATAGCTCTATTCGTTTTTCAATTGGTCGTTTTACCACGGAAGCGGATGTGGACTACACCATTCAACTATTGAAAGACAAGATTGGCAAACTGCGTGAATTGTCACCACTTTGGGAGATGTTCCAAGACGGCGTTGATTTATCCAAAGTAGAATGGGCGGAACACTAAATCATCTATCTTTGCCTACCTGACGTTGTTGTCGGATGACTCGTTTAGTTCACTAAACTTCATCATCCTCCGCCTAGTCAGCTAAGCAAATCTTAAATGATTGATAAGGAAAGTATTAGCGTTAAATTGAAATTTAAAAGCATTAAAAATAGGAAGCAAAATCAAGGCGACAAGCCGAAGGCAGTACGAATAGTACGACGAGGTGAAGTCAACGCAGTGTTTGCGAACTAGTTTAAATGCGCACAGGAGAATGATATGGCATATTCAGATAAAGTATTAGACCACTATGAGAACCCACGTAACGTTGGTTCTTTAGACAAAAACGACCCGAACGTTGGTACCGGCATGGTCGGCGCACCAGCTTGTGGTGACGTGATGAAATTGATGATTAAAGTCAATGAAGCTGGCTTGATTGAAGACGCAAAATTCAAAACGTATGGTTGCGGCTCTGCGATTGCTTCTAGCTCATTGGTAACAGAGTGGCTCAAAGGCAAAACAGTCGATGAAGCTTACGAAATCAAAAACTCTGCGATTGCAGAAGAGTTGGCTTTGCCTCCAGTGAAAATTCATTGCTCTGTATTAGCGGAAGATGCGATTAAAGCAGCTGTGGCTGACATTAAAGCAAAACAAGCAGCTAAGGCATCGTAATGGCCATTAGTTTAACCTCGGCCGCAGCGCAGCGCGTAGAAAAATTCCTTGCCAATCGTGGCAAAGGCATTGGCTTGCGTTTGGGCGTTAAAACCACAGGCTGTTCTGGTATGGCTTATACCTTAGAATTTGTCGATGAATTACATGATGAAGACATGACGTTTGAAAGTCATGGCGTCAAAGTCATCGTTGATCCAAAAAGCTTGGTTTACATTGACGGTACCGAGTTAGACTTTACCAAAGAAGGCTTGAACGAAGGCTTTAAATTCAATAATCCAAATGTTGCTGATGAATGTGGCTGCGGGGAAAGCTTTACTGTTTGAGTGTGAGTGGTTTGAATGAAAATTACTTTGAGTTGTTTGCGCTTAAGCAATCTTTTGCAATCGATATAGTTGCATTAGAAAGCCAATATCGTCAGATTCAATCTGCCGCACATCCTGACCGTTTTGTGACAGCATCATCGGCTGAAAAGCTAAAATCAATGCAATTGGCAACTCTTGCGAATGAAGCATATCAAGCGCTCAAAAATCCAGCCGCACGTGCAAAGTATTTACTGTCGTTAAATGATATAGATGCTACGCAAGAAACAAACACCAGCATGCCTGCCGACTTTTTGATGCAGCAAATGGAATGGCGCGAAGCGTTAGAAGATTACAAAGCAGCAAAAGACATTGATGGCTTAGAAAGCTTAATGAAAGAAATGCGACAAGCCGCTACCGTATTAAGCAATGAGTTAAGTCATTTATTTGATGAGAAAAACGATTTAACAACGGCAACGGCGGCAACGCGTAAACTCATATTTATCGATAAAGTGTGTGAAGACATTAATAAAGCCATCACACAAATAGAAGACTAATGGCATTACTACAAATTTCAGAACCTGGCATGAGTGCCGCCCCACACCAGCATAAACTGGCAGTTGGTATAGACCTTGGCACTACAAATTCGCTAGTCGCAACTGTGCGCAGCGGTATGAGCACTGTGTTGCAAGATGAACATGGCCGTTCATTATTACCATCTGTTGTGCGCTATATAAATGACAATGAAGTAATCGTTGGCCATCAGGCGCAAGCTAAACAAAGTGAAGACCCAATTAATACCATTGTCTCTGTTAAACGCTTTATGGGCCGTGGCATTAAGGATATTGCTGATAAAGCGCATATTCCGTATCGTTTTGTCAGTAACAATGCGTCTGAGAGCCCTTCACAAGGCATGTTGCAGCTCGATACGCGTGCTGGATTAAAAAGCCCTGTTGAGATCTCTGCAGAGATTTTAAAAGCATTAAAAGTACGTGCTGAAAAAGCATTAGGTGGCGAATTAACTGGTGCTGTGATTACCGTGCCCGCTTATTTTGACGATGCACAACGCCAAGCGACCAAAGATGCCGCACGCCTTGCTGGCTTGCATGTGCTGCGTTTACTCAACGAACCAACTGCTGCTGCTGTCGCTTATGGCTTAGACAACGCAGCTGAAGGTGTTTATGTTATTTATGATTTAGGTGGCGGCACATTTGATGTCAGCATCCTGCGTTTATCTAAAGGCGTTTTTGAAGTATTGGCGACCAATGGTGACTCTGCTCTAGGTGGCGATGATTTTGACCATCGTATTTACTGCTGGATATTAGATCAAACCCGTGAGCAGACGCCAAATAAACAACCATTAAACGAAGAAGATACCCGGTTATTGCTAACCAAAGCACGTCAAGCAAAAGAGTGGCTGACCGATAATGATGAAGCGCAAATTACTTGTAAATTAAGCGATGGCTATGCAATTGATGTCGTTTTATCAGCCGATACTTTAGTTGAATTAACCCAAAATTTAGTCAATAAAACACTCAGCCCGATGCGCAAAGCGATGCGCGATGCTGGATTAGAGTTATCTGAAATCAAAGGTGTTGTCATGGTAGGTGGCGCCACGCGCATGCCACATGTGCGTCATGCAGTGCAAGACTTTTTTGAGCAAGAACCACTCACCAATTTAGATCCCGATAAAGTGGTTGCATTAGGCGCGGCAATACAAGCTAACGTATTAGCAGGTAACCGTAGTGATGATGACTTATTGTTATTGGATGTCACGCCACTCTCACTTGGCTTAGAAACCATGGGCGGTTTAGTTGAAAAAATTATTCCCCGCAATTCAACGTTGCCAGTCGCACGTGCACAAGATTTCACTACATTTAAAGATGGTCAAACTGCCATGAGTATTCATGTGCTGCAAGGCGAACGTGACTTGGTTAGCGCTTGTCGTTCATTAGCCCGATTCGAATTGCGCGGCATACCGCCAATGGCAGCTGGTGCGGCGCGTATTCGCGTCACCTTTCAAGTGGATGCTGATGGATTGTTATCTGTTAGCGCGCGTGAAGAAACCAAAGGGATAGAAGCGAGTATTACCGTTAAACCTTCTTATGGCCTTAGTGAAGATCAAATCACGGACATGCTCAAGTCGTCATTTGGCGCAGCTGAAGCAGACAAACAAGCCCGCGCACTAGCAGAAGCAAAAGTGGATGCAATGAGCCTTATCAGTGCGATTAATATCGCATTAGAGCAAGATGGACACTTGTTATCAGAATCAGAAAAAGATGAAATCAATGCCTCCGTTAAATCACTAGAGCAGACACTCAATACTGAAGACAGCCACGCTGTACATGCTGCAACAGAAGCGCTGAATGAAACGACAGGAAACTTTGCCGCAAAACGCATGGATGCTAGCGTTAGCCGTGCTTTGGCTGGTAAAAAAATTGACGAAATAGACTTGAAATAAAGTACTTTAGATAATGCACCTTATAATTAGAAACTGATCATTGAAAAGCTGGGAAGAAACACATGCCACAAATAATCGTATTACCACATGAAGAGCTTTGCCCTGAAGGCGCTGTGTTAGACGCCAAAAAAGGTGAATCGATTTGTCAAAATTTATTAGATAATGATATTGATATTGACCACGCCTGCGACCAAGTCTGCGCTTGCACCACCTGCCATGTGATTGTGCGCGAGGGCTATAACACCCTTAACCAAGCAGAAGATGCAGAAGATGACTTACTGGATAAAGCGTGGGGATTAGAGCCACAATCGCGTTTATCCTGCCAAGCAATTGTCGGTGAAACTAATCTAGTGGTAGAGATTCCAAAATACTCAATCAATATGGCAAAAGAAGGCCATCGATAGTCAAATTAGAGAGATAAAAAAGGTGGGGATTACCCACCTTTTTTATGATGTCTACTTATACACCAACAAAAGTATCTTCCATAAACTTCACTTGGCCAGTCGCAATATCATAGACTGCGCCTACAATACCAATGTCCTTGGCTTGTGTCATATCTTCTAAAATATCGCTACAACGCAAAATACTTTCGATTTGATATTTCACATTTAGCTCGCACACTTTTTGTACAAACTCAGCGTTTTTGGAACACCTATCTTCTGCTGCGGTGATGCTCTTTTCATGACGGATGGATGGTTTAATCATATTAATAATTTCACCGATATGTCCATCTTTAAAATCATCACAAGCTGCTTTAACTGCACCACAACTTGTATGACCCATCACAACAATCAATTTTGCGCCTAGATACTTACTACCAAACTCTAAACTACCAATCCCTTTGTCTGATGCAATATTACCAGCCAAGCGCACACTGAAAATATCACCCAAAGCTTGGTCAAATAGCAACTCCACTGGCGCACGTGAGTCACTGCAACTCAGCACAGAAGCAAATGGATGCTGCTGATTTTTAGTGAGTTGAATCAGCGTTTTAAAATCTTTTTCATCCTCATTCTGATTAACAAATCGTGCGTTACCTTCTGCAAGAATGTCGAGTGCTTCTTTTGGCGTCATCTTGTCACGGTCAATTAAAGGGTGCTTGTACATTGATACCTTTCTAATAATTAAAAAAACAAATGCGTCAATTGCTTAAGATTTAGGTTGAATAAAACCAATCGTTTCAACGTCAATATTTTTAAGTTTTGCATGTAAGTGATAGTCACGAATAAATTCAGCAACATCATATGAAATAGACTTGCTATTTGTACAATCAATAACCACTTTTTCACCATTAGGAATCGCTTCCAGTGCTTCAATAATACTGGCTTTATTAAAGAAAGAAACTTCTTGCGCCAACACAATATGATGCACGACACGGCCATCTTGATTTGTTTGCGATTCTTTCATATGGTGTGAATTGCGATAACTATGATGCAGCGTAAAGAAAACCCCGACAATTAACCCAATACCAATACCGGTTAATAAATCAGTTAGTAAAATAGCAACTACAGTAGCCACAAATGGTGCGAACTGCTCCCAACCTAACTTATACATATTTGCAAACAATGAAGGTTTGGCTAGTTTGTAGCCAACCATAATCAGAATGGTTGCTAAGCTAGCTAATGGGATCATGTTTAACAAACTGGCAATGGTTATTGCACTTAATAATAACCAAAATCCATGCAAGATTGCTGACAGCTTGCTTTGAGCGCCAAATGTAATATTGGCAGAGCTACGCACAATCACTTGTGTGACTGGTAAACCGCCAATCAAACCAGAAACGATATTACCAACCCCTTGTGCCTTTAACTCTAAGTTAGTAGGCGTGACGCGTTTAATTGGGTCTAATTTATCTGTCGCCTCTACGCAGAGCAAAGTTTCTAAACTAGCCACAATTGCCATTACGATAGCAACTTTATAAATTTCAATATTGGTTAATTGTGAGAAATCTGGGAAAGTAAACTGATTAACAAACTCACCAAGACCGTTAGAAACGGGTAAGTCTACAATTTGTGAAGGAGACAAGCTAAAATTCAATGCGCCAGTTTGAAATAAATAATTAAATAAAATCCCAACTAACACGACGACAATTGGGCCTTGTAATATCTGAAATAACTTATGCTTTTTAGTCAGCACCGCATCCCAAAAAATCAAAATCCCCATAGAAACTGCTGCAATTAATAATGCACCTGGTGTTAATAAATTCCATGCATCCATCAGTGAAGAAAACGTATTACTGCCGTCTGGCTCAAAGAAGGACTCACTTCCTTCAAAAGTTAAATCATAGCCAAGTGCATGTGGAATCTGCTTAAGGATAATCAATAATCCAATCCCCGTTAACATGCCTTTAATAACTGAAGAAGGAACGAAATACGCAATAAAACCTGCTTTAAAGAAACCCAATAAAAACTGGATAACACCAGCAATGACAACAGCTAATAAAAAGGCATCAAAAGACCCTAATGAAGAAATTGCTGCTAGCACAATGACTGCTAACCCTGCAGCTGGCCCGCTTACCCCAAGTTGAGATCCACTAATCAGCCCGACTACAATACCGCCAACAATACCTGCAATAACACCAGAAAATAATGGTGCGCCGGAAGCTAATGCAATCCCTAAACAGAGTGGTAATGCAACGAAAAATACGACAATACTGGCAGGCAAGTCGCTTTTGATGTCTTTAAAGATATTAGAATTCATTTATTACCCTTATTCTTGAATTGTTAAATACGACTCACACTTGAATATGTGTGTAACTATTATAATTTGTAATCTTCATGATGTAGCGATTAAGCTTGTTTTAGATGAATAAATCATGACAAAAAGTTCAAAAAAGCGAGAAACTTCTCGCTTTTTAGGTTTCCATTAACCATTACTCAAAATTGTAGTTGATATAAGGTCTTTTGCTTTTGAACTGTCTGTTCAATCTTTTTGCCGCATCTGATTCTTTTTCATCCACATAAGTAGCACCTTGCCAATCAGAATCCGCTTTGTATTCATCTTTATTATTAACTGCTGGATTTTGCGCAGCTCTGCGGCTAATAAATTTTAGTCTCATCGCATTATTCACATCATCCGCTTGTGAAGCTTCTGCAAGATATAATGGTTCAGCCGATTGTGTGCTATTAGTTTCTGCGTATGCATTCACAGAGAAACCTAAGATTAAAGCACTTAATAGTGTTAATTTTTTCATGTCATACTCCTCAGTAGTTAGCATTAGTGCATAAAGCTTTGTTTATGTAACGCTTTATGATGAAACGTATTTTGCGCTTCTCACACAATAAAAAATCCACCAGCATACCTATATCGGTATATACTGTTCGGCATATGCGAAACGATACCAACATTGAAAAAGACCAAGAAACCACGCTTAGCGCAAGGGAGCTACGGCAGTCTGTCAAAAAAGACCATGAAGAAAATGCCAGGCTAAGGCTATTTCATTTGGCTGGCCAAACAATCTATAACAAAGGCTGGTCACCTTTGATTGCGCAGAACATACTCATTGCCTTTTGTACGCAAATTGGTGCGGCACACGGTTTAATTGCTATACAAGATAAAAGCACATTAAATGTTGTTGCCAACCTTGGGCAAACTTATCCAGTTGGCGCACGGATTCCTGTCATGGGCATTTTAGCCAAGCTATTAAAAATCCCCTGCGAGTTTACGATTAGTCACGACTTAACACCGTTATGGTCTTATCATGAAGCGGCTGGATTTACACCGTCAATCATTCCGATTGCCTATGCACAACAGCCATTAGGCATTTTGGCTTTTTCAGGCAACAAAATAGCGTTGACTGATGAGGACAAACAAACGATTCAAAGTTTAGCTGGTATCCTTGGTATGGCGATGATGCGCGCAAGCAAACAAACGGTTTCGGCTGAAGATTTGCAGATTTTAGAGAGATTAACACCGAGAGAACGCGAAGTGTTTGCCTTATTACCTTATGGTCATAGCAATGCAGAGCTTGGCAAGTTATTAGAAATTGCGCCAGGTACCGTTAAAATTCATGTTGAACGTGTACTGAGCAAGCTTGGTCTTAAAGATAGGACGCAAGCGGCGGTTAAAGCTGTTGAATTTGGTTTTAAAACCTAATGTAAACCATCTAAATTGAATGTTGTAAAAAAGTAATGATGAATATCCTTTCTAATCTCAAACATCGGTTTGCCCAATATTGGCAAGATTTACCTTTGGCCTCCAAAGGCATTATTGTGATTATGCTGCCGCTTGGTGTTTTGCTCACATCACTCTATTCACTCTATACGTTAGAACAACAATTATCGAGTTTAGAAAACCAACTAAAACTAGCGTTACAAAACCAACGCGATATTGAAACAGTACACACCAACCTTTTACAGGCTTCTACTGGCGTTAGGGATTACTTACTCACTGGCGACAAACTGTTTTTGAATAATTTTTATATTGCTAAAAAACAACTCCCAAAACTGTTAGATAAACTGGATTTACAACTAGAAAGTAAGCATCAACAAGCACGGATTAATAGTATTAGCCTTCTCGTTCAAGATAACCTCGAAAGATTGGATTACTTATCTAAAAATGAATCTGATATTGCTTCAGAAAACCTGATTGAACAATTCAAGTTGCAAGTGAGCAATATGGAAAAGTTAAGAGCTGAAATTGAGCTTTTAAAGAAACAAGAAGCATTATTGGTTTCTGAAGACCAAAGCAAAATTAAACTGCAACGTCAAAGAAATATCAAAATCACCTTACTTGCAGCCATCTGCGGTATTTTAGGCTCTATAGTTGCCGTTTGGATATTCTCAGGCACCATTGTTAAAAGAGTTAAATTGCTGAGAGATAGCGCAGCGCATTTGGCCAGAGCAGAAGCTTTAGAGCTGCCGTCGAGAAGTAAGGATGAGCTTGGTCAGTTATCAAATGAGCTTGATCACGCCTCAAAACTATTAGCAAAAAATATTTACGATACAACGCAAGCAAGAAATGAAGCAGAGCAAGCGAGTAAAGAAAAAAGTCTATTTTTATCGCGTACCAGTCATGAATTGCGTACGCCACTGAATGCTATTTTAGGTTTTGCGCAGCTATTGCAAGAAGAGCTTGATAATGGCAAACATAAAGATAACGTCAACATGATTAGAAGTGCTGGCGAGCACTTGCTTAAACTGATTGATGAAGTGCTGGATATTGCTCGAATTGAATCAGGTCAAATTAAATTAACGCTGCAACCAACGCCTATAAATGACTTGCTAGCTGAGGCAATTCAATATATCGCGCCATTAGGTAAAATTCGTGACATTCAAATTAATCAGCGAATACAGCCTGATTTAATTGCCTTAGCTGAACGGCAAAAGCTGTTGCAAGTCATATTGAATCTATTATCCAATGCGCTTAAATATGGCCCATTTAATTCAACGGTTTTAGTTTCTGCGTACAAAAGAGATTCCAATATCATCATCGAAGTATTTGATGAAGGCGCTGGCATTCCTGAACTATTAAAAGAACGATTATTCACCGCTTTTGATCGATTAGGCGCAGAGCAATCCAAAACAGAAGGCACAGGCCTAGGTTTAGCGCTCAGCAAACAAATCATGCTGGCAATGCAAGGTAGCATTCATGTTGCAAAAAATAAAAGCTTATTTTGGATAGAGCTCAAGGTTGCCGATGGTTTGCCAATAGACGCGCAACCAGTTCAGCCAATCATGGCAAAAGAAACAGCATCGCATACGCATAAAAAACAAATCATTTATGTTGAAGATAATGTGAGTAACCGCGCTTTAGTAGAGGCTGTGATTAAACGATTGCCAAATGTGAAGTTACACTGCACCGAAACCGTTAAAGAGAGCAAAAACTTACTTAATGCAATTAGCGCCAACTTAATTATTATTGACTTAAATCTGCCTGACGAATCAGGAGAAAACTTGGTTGACTATATTAAGTCTCATGAAAAGTTACATCACCTGCCTATTATCATTTTAAGTGCAGATGCCATGCCAGAGACCATCGCAAGACTCAAGAATAAAGGGATTAACGAATACATGACTAAGCCACTCGATATCGCAGTATTTAATAAAACCGTGCTAACACTCACGCAAGAGAATGGGATTAAAAATGACGGATAGTGAAATTTTAAATGCCAAAATACTCATCGTTGACGATGCTGATGCCAATCTAAGATTATTAGAGGCTTTACTGGCTAAAGAGGGATTTACCCAAGTCATCAGCACGGCTGACTCGACTAAAACCATTGATTTATTTACTGCTTTTCAACCAGATTTAATTTTATTAGATTTGATGATGCCAGAGTTAGACGGTTACGCTGTATTAGATTTATTAGCTAAACATATTCCTGAAGATGTTTATATGCCAGTATTGGTGCTAACAGCAGATGCCACCATCGCTGCCCGCAGAAAAGCCTTAGCGTTAGGTGCAAAGGACTTTTTAACCAAACCGTTTGACAATATTGAAGCCATGTTACGCGTATGGAATTTAATTGAAACGCGACTACTGTACTGCAAGCTAAAAGCTTATCAACCAGAGTTTAGTCCGTTTAAACACCAATAACTCTTGTTAGCAATCATGCTAAATTTAAATTAAGACATAAAAAAACCGCAGACTAAGCTGCGGTTTTTGTCATTTAGTTAGCAAGTAACTAAATTAAAACGCCCATTGTGCACGTAATGTGAAGGTATCAATATCGTCTGCTTCGCCACCGTTAGCTTGTTTCACAGGACCATTATCAATATCATAGATTTTTGCGTAATCAGCCATGATACGGAAGTTGTAGTTTAGATACCAGTTCAATGCAACTGTATAACGATCACCATCACCACCTAAAATTCCATTGTCATTTAGGTCTAAGCTATCCATACGAGCAGCCACTTCCCAAGCACCCCATGTACCATTTTTCAGACTAAAGTCACTTTTTGGTTTAAGGCGCTTAAATTCACCATCAGCTGGTTTGTATTCACGGTGTTCACCTGTTAATGTGTAACCAACGTTAGCATACCATGCATCAAAATCGTAATCATTTGTTCCCTCAGCTTTAGCTTTTACATATTCTGATTGGAAAGATAAAGGACCGTACATCGCGGCAAATTCAAGCACACCGACTTTTACTTTCTCGAAACCAGGAATATTTGGTGTATCTAACAACTTTAAGTTTGAACCATTTGTTGTTTCGTAAGAAAAGTCTGCCTTACCAGTTCCTGATATTGCTTTCGTTTGATTAGATAAATTACGTTGACCGTAGTTAGCACCTAAATGCACCATATGGCCGGCCTCTTTGTCCCAAATAGGATTCCAAGTACCGCGAATTGCAAAACCATTACCCTCATCTGTAGCATTATTTTTTTCTGGCTCAAACTGGTCTCCATAGATACCACCTTGTATGTTCCAAGTATCACCTTCTACTTTGGCATTTAAACCAATCGCACGGTCAAAATAAGGCGTTGTAAGTGCATAAGTCAATCCACGCTCAGTAAACATAATGTCATTAGAGCTTTCTTGTACTTCCATACTCATCGCATGTTTTTGGTGACCGAAAGTAAATGTCCAATCTTCAACACCCACATATTCACCAAACACATCTTTCATGCTCACGCCATTACCCGCTAAGTCAGCTTCAATAATATATTTCCAGTCATTGGCAACTTTACCTTTGATGTACATACGTGCACGACGAATATCAGTACCGTCAGTTGCGCCACCATTAGATAAACTCTCATCATTACTGTGAGACATAGCCTCTACATGTAAACGACCACCAATCGCCACTTCAGCACTGCCATCACCACTTTTAACTACTAAACCTTTTTTACCAGCCTCTACTTTAGCAAAGCTTTTTTCTTTTTTTTCTGCTACTTTTTCATCATTGGCACGGCTTTTTAGTAAAGGCATTGCCTCTTCTTCTGTTAATACACCTTTTTCAACAAGTGCCTGAACTAAATCAAAAGTCGCATCTGCCATTGCATTAGCGCCATAGCCGAATAATGCAGTTCCTGTTACCGCTGCTAAAACAGCGCGTTTTAATGTAATGCTCATCAATTACTCCCCTTAAAGTTATATAGTCAAAACAATATTTCTCGACGGGGTGAATTTTGATTGGGAATTATTACAATTCGATGACAATAAATGAATCAGTTATTGTCAGTTGTATTTTTGCAACAATAAAAAACGCCAGTTAAAATAATTTAACTGGCGCTGTCATCACATTAGCTATGTTGAGTGAAGAATATGTTTCTAATATTAACTTTCTTTACGCATATGCGGGAAGAGAATCACATCGCGGATACTTGGGCTATCGGTAATCAGCATGACTAATCGGTCAAGCCCGATGCCACAACCACCTGTTGGCGGCATGCCGTATTCCAGCGCGCGGATAAAGTCAGCATCGTAATACATCGCTTCTTGATCGCCTGCTTCTTTTGCTTTCATCTGCGCTTGGAAGCGTGCGGCTTGATCTTCCGCATCATTTAATTCGCTAAAGCCATTCGCCATTTCTCGGCCTGTAATAAACAATTCAAAGCGCTCTGTGATTTCAGCATTAGCATCAGAAGCGCGCGCTAATGGAGAAACTTCCACAGGATAATCAATAATGTAGGTTGGGTTCCACAACTGGCTTTCTGCTGTTTCTTCAAATAAGGTCAACTGCAATGCACCTAGCCCTGCATGATCAAATGGTTTCACGCCGTGCTTCAAGATTTCAGCACGTAAGAATGTTGCATCATTTAATTGCTCAAGCGTGTATTGCGGTGCGTATTGTTGAATTGCACCAACAATGGTTAATCGCTCAAATGGTTTGCTTAAATCCACTTCCTTACCATCATAAGTAATCACTGCGGTGCCATGCGCAGCCGTTACTGCAGCGCGAATACATTGCTCGGTGTAATCCATCAACCATTCATAATCGGTATAAGCCGCATAAAATTCCATCATGGTAAATTCAGGATTATGACGTACGCTTAAACCTTCATTTCTGAAGCTACGGTTAATCTCAAATACACGATCAAAACCGCCGACAATCAGGCGCTTTAAATAAAGCTCAGGGGCAATACGCAAAAACATTTGCATATCTAAGGCATTGTGATGGGTTACAAATGGTTTAGCAGAAGCGCCACCTGGAATCGGGTGCAGCATTGGCGTTTCAACTTCTAAAAATTCGTTTTCTGTCATAAATTGACGCACGGCGGACATCACTTTTGAGCGGATTTTAAACGTCTCACGTGTTTCTTCTGATGTAATTAAATCAACATACCGTTGGCGATATTTAATTTCTTGATCTTGCAAGCCATGATATTTCTCAGGTAATGGTCGTAATGATTTCGTCAACAAACGCAACTCACTGACTTTGACAGATAACTCACCCGTTTTGGTTTTAAATAAAGCACCTGTTGCGCCAACAATATCGCCTAAATCCCAATGTTTAAAAGCCTCATAAATGGCTTCACTGTTTTCATCAGCTAGGTTTTCTTTATTCACAAATAGTTGAATACGCCCTGTTGCATCTTGCACTGTAGCAAAACTCGCTTTACCCATCACACGTTTTAGCACCATACGCCCTGCCACTGAAACAGGCACCGCTTGCGGATCTAATGTCTCTTTATCTAAAGCATCATATTCAGCATGCAAAGGCGCCGCCTTATGCTGCGGCTTAAAATCATTTGGAAATGTTGCGCTATTAGTCGCCTTAGCCTGTTCGCGCAGTGCTTTTAATTTATCACGTCGCTCTGCGATGACATGATTTTCATTAATAGGTGCTTCACTAATTTGTGGCGCATCAACTGCGGAAACTGCTGGCTTTACCTGTTCTGTCATTTGGTACTCGAATAGTTAAAATAAATGGTCAAACTTTTTTACTAGCGCGCATTTTAGCATTATATGGTTCTGCTTGTAATGAGCATATAAACTTGTCAGACCTCATCGCATTGCAATACGTTCCGATTAGGTGCATTTAGCCGAATCAAGGCATTATCATTGTGCGAAATAATACCTTCATTTAATTAAGTTATTGTAAATAAAGAGCCTTTGTATTGGTGCAGTTGTTGCTTATGAATAACTATCTATTCAATAATTGAGCATCTACATGCGCGAAACAGAAAAATCCTTAGCCAAAGACTTACATGAAAATATCCGTTACTTAGGCAGAGTGCTCGGGGAGGCGATTCTTAATAAAGAAGGTCAAGCAACTTTTGATACGATAGAAAACATTCGGCAAACAGCCGTTAAATTTCGTCGGCAAAATGATCAAGAAGCCGCTGTCACGCTTGAAAATACACTTAAAAACCTAAGCCCAGAACAAGCGGTGCCGATTATTCGCGCATTTAGTCACTTTAAACATTTAGTCAATATTGCCGAAGATTTGTATGCGCATCAACGCACCAGAATCAATGAGGATAAACTTGGCGAGGGCATGTTAGCGCATACCGTTAATAAGTTTAAGAGTCCTGATATTAATTATGAAACGATTGCTAATTTTTTTAATGAAGCACTGGTTTCACCCGTCCTAACCGCGCACCCAACCGAAGTGCAACGTAAAAGTATTTTAGAGCTACAAGATGCTTTAGCGCATTATTTAGCCGAGCGCGATAACTTGATTTCTGAAAAAGAGGTTGAACGTAATCGATTGCTTATCGAAGGAACAATTTGCGCTATATGGCAAACGCGTGTTGTGCGTTTATCAAAAATTTCCGTTATCAATGAAATAGAAAATGCCATTAGTTATTATGAAACCACCTTTTTGCATGCTATTCCTGAAATTCTGCAAGATTTAGAACGTGATATTAATCGTATTTTTAGTGAAGAGTTTTATGGGCTTTATCAATTACCCAGCTTTTTGCATATGGGCAGTTGGATTGGTGGCGACCGCGATGGCAACCCCTTTGTTAATGGCGAGACTCTGGAGCAAGCTGTTCACTTACAATCTGCCGCCGCCTTTAAATTTTATCTTAGTGAAGTGGAATTATTAAGGCAGGAGTTAGCGGTCTCTACTCGCTTAGTACAGGTAACGCCAGAGGTGAAAATATTAGCTGAACGTTCTCGCGATCAATCGCCGCATCGTGTCGATGAGGCTTATCGTTTAGCGTTAAACGGCATTCATGATCGCTTGATGGTCACTGCAAAATCAATGCAAGCTGTTTCCGATTTAACATCGGTTAACATTGAAGCTAAACCATATGAAAAGGCAGAAACTTTTCTAGCTGAAATCACTATGCTAATTCATTCGCTGATGGTGAATAAAGGTGAGCATTTGGTCTATCCACGTTTAGGCAAGTTAGCAAAAGCAATTGAAACCTTTGGTTTTCATTTAGCTACCATTGATATTCGCCAATCATCCGATGTACACGAAACAGTTATTACTGAGCTATTTAATAAAGCGGGTTATGAGTTTGATTACGATGCTTTAAATGAAGCGGAAAAGGTCAAAACTTTATTAGAAGAGTTGCAACAACCGCGTCTATTATTTTCACCCTTTCATCAATATTCAGAATTGCTACATAAAGAAATTGGCGTATTAACCAAAGTGCGAGAAATGCGCAAGCTGTTTGGCCCGCGCGCCGTGCGTCAATATATTATTTCGCATACTGAAACTTTGTCTGATTTGCTTGAGTTAGCATTATTACAAAAAGAAACAGGTTTGCTGCGTGGCGTTTGGGGCTCAGCTAATAATCAACTTGATTTAAATATTGTGCCCTTATTTGAAACCATTGCGGATTTACGCAATGCGCCCATGATTATGGGTAACTGGCTTGGCTTGCTAGGCACTAAAGATGTGTTGCGTTATCAAGGTAATGAGCAAGAAATCATGCTGGGTTATTCTGACAGTAATAAAGATGGTGGCTTTTTAACTTCTAGCTGGGAACTGTACAAAGCCGAAGTTGAACTACTGAATTTGTTCAATCAAGCCAATATTAAACTACGCTTATTTCATGGTCGTGGCGGCGCTGTTGGTCGTGGTGGTGGCCCAACTTATGATGCCATCGTGGCGCAGCCGCTTGGCACGGTGAATGGGCAGATACGATTAACCGAGCAAGGCGAAACCATTGCGTTTAAATATTCAGATGCAAAAGTAGGTAGGCAAAGTTTAGAAACACTCATTGCCGCCACACTCGATGCTAGTTTGTTTCCACAAACTGGCCTCAGCAAGCAAGATGAACGCGCATTTGAAGGCATTATGGAAACGCTATCGGGCACGGCGATGACCGCTTATAGAAGTTTGATTTACGAAACGCCCGGCTTTGAAGACTACTTTTTTAATACCACACCAATTTCTGAAATTGCAGAATTGAACATTGGTAGCCGCCCTTCTGCGCGTAAAACCAATCGAAAAATAGAAGATTTGCGCGCGATTCCTTGGGGCTTTTCATGGGCGCAATGTCGTTTACTATTACCAGGCTGGTATGGGCTAGGTAGCGCTATTCATCATTATTTGCATACCGATGACAAAAAAACGAAAGCACGTACTCAGCATTTAAAGCAGATGCTAAAGTCATGGCCGCTATTTAAAACGCTGATTGCCAACGTTGATATGGTGATTGCCAAAACCGATTTAACCGTCGCCAAACGTTACTCTCAAATGTTGTCGGATGTCCAATTACGAGAATCTATTTTTGCGCGCATAGAGGCAGAATATAACTTAACTGTCGCTGCGCTGAATTTGTTACAAGACTCTGATGAGCGGCTGAGCAGCAATCCAATTTTGGCAGATTCGATTAGAAATAGACTTCCGTATTTGGACCCGATGAATTATTTACAGGTTGAGATGATTCAGCGCTATCGCGCAGGAGACACTAACGACAAACTGAAACTGGCTATTTTACTGACCATTAACGGCGTTGCCGCAGGCTTGAGAAACACAGGTTAATCGTTTGTTAGTCTCGTCAGTCATGGCTAATTTTTTGCGTCATGCCTGTCTGCTGATCGGCCAATGTTGCGTAAAGCGGCTTGCTAAATACTTTTGAAATAATGGACGCAATAAAAGTAATCGCCATCAAACTAATCACCATTTCATGACCATCAATCATCTCCATCACAATAATAAATGAGGTAAGCGGCGCTTGCGTAACGGCGGCAAGAAAGCCTGCCATACATAGGGCAATAATGGCGCTGTTGTAATATTCGTGGCCAAATAACGGGACTAAATCATGGCCAATGCCAGCGCCAATAGACAGTGACGGTGCAAATATTCCGCCAGGTACGCCACTTAAATAAGTAAAAATAGTCGCTAAATATTTAACGGGCGCATAAAACCATGCGGTATGGACATTGCCTGATAAAATATCTTGCGTTGTTGCGTAGCCAGAGCCGTGAGCGGCACCGTGGCTCACCACACCTAATAGCGCAACCAATAAGCCACAAAGACCAGCCCACCATAATGGATGTAATTGCTTGAGCATGCCTATGCGGCCTTTCATTTGGCCTGAGGCGCTAATGAGTGTGCGGCTAAATATGCCACCTAAAATGCCGCAAATTAAACCGCAAAATAATACTGGTAAAATAATTTTTCTATCCACAATCCCAACGGATAATTGCCCAAAATAAGTATAGTTACCTTGTAAAGAAATCGCGACCAAACCAGAAAGCACAATCGCCGTAATAATCACACCATTGGTTTTTTGTTCAAAACGGCGGCCTAGCTCTTCAATGGCAAATACAATACCCGCCAGCGGCGTATTAAAAGCCGCAGAAATACCAGCGGCGCCACCCGCTAAAATTAAATGTTTAGGTTGCACCGAAAAGCCATAAGGCAAAAAATGGCGGAAGGTGTGCATAATACTAGCGGCCACTTGTACAGAAGGGCCTTCTCGTCCAGCAGAAAAGCCAGCGAGCAAAGTGCCAATCCCTAAAAACACTTTCCCTATAGCCAATTTAAGGCTAACCAGCGTTGGATATTTATTTTCTGTATTAGTTTGATGCAGCGCAGCCATGACTTGCGGAATACCGCTGCCAGCCGCGCCATTAAACCATTTTCGCGTAATCCATACAATCAACATACCACCTAACGGCGTGACAATCAGCGGCGCCCACCAATGTAGCCGTTGCATATGAAAGAATAGCTCAATCGCATATTCTGTCCCTTTCGCGAACAGCACCACAACCAAACCTGCAGTTGCCGCAGCAAGCCATACAATAATGCGGCCGTGCCATGCATCAAAATCAGTCAGCTTCGCCGTTTTAATGGATGATGAAAGTTCGTTTAAAGGTTTCATGCGCTTAATTTGAGAGTAAACCATAACCTTATCAGGATAAGATTAGATGGGCTATACCTGTCTTTGTACATTTCTATACTGCCATCACTTACTCTCCATTGTATTCAATGATTTAGCTACTTTTGTTTGCCTTATTCTACCCATTGTATTTTTTGTCTTCGATTATGCTTAATACTATCCTAGGAGAGTGTTAAATGAATGATGAGATTAACGATGCTGTCGCATGGTTAAAAAATTTACGTAAAATCAATATTCCTGTGCTCAGGCAGACGGCTAGAGAATTGGCTAGACTCAAAGAAGATGAAGACAATCTGAGCGCGCGTGCCATTTCAACCGTAGTGCTGAATGACCCTTTCATGGTGTTTAGGGTGTTGAGCTACACCAATAGTCATCCAAGTAAACACCAAGTACAAGATATTCTCGAAGTAGAGCAAGCCATTATTATGTTGGGTACTAGTAATTTTTTTGGTCACTTATCACCAGACTTATTAGTGGATGATCGGCTTAAATCAAATATTCCAGCCTTAACACATTTATTAAAACTGATTAAAAGAGCGCACCGCGCGGCTTACTACGCGGCCGATTGGGCGGCTTTACGCAAAGATTTACACTCTGAAGAAATTTGGATTGCTGCGTTGTTACATGATTTTGCAGAAATGTTGATGTGGTGTTTTGCACCTGAAAAAATGAATGCCATTTTTGATATGCAAAAAAATGATAAATCGCTACGAACCAAAGACGTGCAACAACAGATATTAGGATTTCATACCAGCGACTTACAAAAAGAGCTTATCAAAGTGTATGCCATGCCACCATTATTAACGCAATTAATGAATGACGATGGCGAAACTGAGCAAGATTATCGCGTAAAAAATGTATCCTTGGCGGTTAATCTGGCAAGACATTCGGCAAATGGTTGGGATGATGCGGCATTACCAGATGATTATGCTGCGATTGCTGATTTTTTACATGTGGATGTCGCACGTGTGCTTTATATTATTAAGCACCCTGATGCACAATCACTCAATTAACCACGTTAAAACTAGACACCCTGTTTTAAACTCACTTGAATAAACTGATCTAAATCACCATCCAACACACCTTGCGTATTGCCAACCTCAACATTGGTACGTAAATCTTTAATACGGCCTTGATCGAGCACGTAACTACGAATTTGATGTCCCCAGCCAATATCAGTTTTAGCGTCTTCTAGCGCTTGCTTTTCTTCATTGCGTTTACTCAGCTCTAAATTATATAAAGCACCTTTCAACATATTCATCGCTTCTTCTTTATTGCGATGCTGCGAGCGATCATTCTGACATTGCACCACAACACCTGTTGGGATATGCGTTAAACGCACGGCTGAATCGGTCTTATTAATATGTTGTCCACCAGCTCCGCTAGCGCGATAGGTATCAATCCGAATATCCGCTGGGTTAATGTCAATTTCAATTGAGTCATCCACTTCTGGGAAAATTTGCACACTGGCAAAGCTAGTATGGCGTTTAGCATTGCTATCAAAAGGTGATTTTCGCACTAAACGATGCACGCCATTTTCTGTGCGTAAGGTACCAAAAGCATAATCTCCCGTCACTTTGAGTGATGCGCCTTTAATGCCAGCCACATCACCATCTGACATTTCTAACACCTCAACTTTAAAGCCTTTGCGTTCGCAATAACGCAAATACATGCGCAACAACATATTGGCCCAGTCTTGCGCCTCTGTACCACCACTGCCTGATTGAAACTCAATAAAACAATTATTCTCGTCCATTGGCTGTGAGAACATGCGTCTAAATTCCATCTCTTCAATGGTCTTTTCTAGGGCTTCAGAGTCTTTAGCAATACTCAGTAGTGAATCATCATCACCCTCTTCGCGCGCCATTTCAAACAGCTCTTTACTATCATTAATCCCTTGCTCTAAACCGCTTAGGGTATTCACAACACCTTCAAGCATGCGTTTTTCTTTACCTAATTTTTGCGCATTTTCTTGGTCATTCCAAACATTCGGATCTTCCAGCAACCCATCTACTTCAGCTAAACGCTGCGACTTAGTCTCGTAGTCAAAGATACCCCCGAAGGTCTTGGTTACGCGCGTTCAAATCATTAAGTCGATTGGCGATAATATTCAGTTGTTCTGCTTCCATACTATTTGTCTTTAAAGAGATGTTGATGAATCAAACGAAGACGGCATTATACAACAAAGCCTTTCACTGCTAATCAAACGCGGTCTAACGCTTTGATTTTGTAGTAGTCATAAAACCGACAGAATTATTTAATAGCCTATTTTAAACTTGACAATTGACATATTTCCATAATTATGGAAATATAGAAATATGAACAATCAATCAGCAGTCACACTACTCTCATCCATCGCTAACGAAGCACGATTAGCGATTTTTAGACGACTAGTGCAAGCAGGAAAAAATGGCTTGGCCGCAGGTGCTATTTCAGAGGAGCTGGGCATTCCCAATAGCACACTGTCGTTTCACTTAAAAGAATTAAGTCACGCGGGGCTCATTAGTGCAAAACAAGAAAGTAGATTTATTTATTACTCAGCGAATTATGATGCCATGAACGACTTGCTTGCCTACTTGACCGAGAACTGTTGCGCAGGCGAGCAAGTTTGCTGCCCTGACACCTCATGCGAAACTCAACAAAAGGAAACACACTAATGAAAAGAATGCATCTCCATATTTCAGTCGATGACTTAGCGAAAAGCATCACTTTTTATAACACCCTATTTGGTGCGACCCCAACTGTGCAAAAAACCGACTATGCAAAATGGATGTTAGACGACCCTTTAGTCAATTTTGCCATTAGTGCTAGAGGCGTAAAAGCTGGCCTTGACCACATCGGCATTCAAGTAGAAAAAAGCGATGAACTGGCTGAAATTAAAGACCGATTAGAACAAGCGGATATGGCTATGTTCTCTCAAGAAGGTACAACATGCTGCTATGCCAAATCAGATAAACACTGGGTGCAAGACCCTTCTGGTATTGCGTGGGAAACCTATCAAACACTAGCAAGCGCACCGACCTTTAATGATTCCGTCACTGATACGGCCGACAATACGGCGTGTTGTGCGCCAACGCAAACGATTCAATTAACCCTGACCAAAGGAAAAACTGAGCATGACAACAAATCAAGCTGCTGCTAATTCAGAATCAAACCAATCAAAGCCGAAAATTAGTAGTTTTGAACGTAATCTCACTTGGTGGGTATCAGGCTGTATTGTCGTCGGCATTACCCTTGGCAAATTAGCACCAGACTTATTTCAAGCACTGGCGACCATTAAAGTTGCAGAGGTGAACCTGCCAGTTGCCGTTTTAATCTGGCTCATGATTATTCCGATGCTGCTAAAAATTGACTTTGCTGCGATGGATGAAGTGCTTCAACACGCCAAAGGCATTGGCGTAACCCTTTTTATTAACTGGATGGTAAAACCATTTTCAATGGCATTATTGGCTTGGATTTTTATCCGCCATTTATTTGCTGACATGCTGCCAGTCGATCAAATCGATAGTTATATTGCAGGCTTAATATTGCTGGCAGCCGCACCTTGTACCGCAATGGTGTTTGTGTGGAGTAATCTCTGTAATGGCGATGCAAAGTTCACACTCTCGCAAGTGGCAATTAATGATGCCATTATGCTATTTGCTTTCGCCCCTATCGTTGCCTTGCTATTAGGTTTATCTAGCATTGTTGTGCCTTGGGACACGCTGTTAATTTCGGTATTACTCTTTATTGTGGTTCCCGTGGTGATTAGTCAAATCCTTAGAAAAGCGCTATTGCGTAAAGGCAACGATTCAGCATTGAACGCAACCTTAAAAAAACTACAACCCATCTCATTAAGCGCATTACTAATCACCTTGGTTTTACTGTTCGCTTTTCAAGGTGAGCAAATTCTTAATCAGCCACTGATTATTCTGTTATTGGCAGTGCCTATTTTGATTCAAGTGTATTTCAACTCTTTGTTAGCGTATTGGCTCAATAAAAAATTCAAAGTCGCGCATTGTGTCGCAGCCCCATCTGCACTCATTGGCGCGTCCAACTTTTTTGAGCTTGCCGTTGCAACCGCTATCGCTTTATTTGGCTTTAATTCAGGCGCTGCATTGGCAACCGTGGTTGGTGTGTTAATAGAAGTACCGGTCATGCTTTCGATTGTGGCGATTGTTAACCGCAGCAAACATTGGTACGAAAATTAACATAACAAAGAAAGTATTAATCGTATGAATATATTATTTTTGTGTACAGGCAACTCTTGCCGCTCTATTTTAGCGGAAGCCACTTTTAACGCATTAGCCCCTGCTGGCATGCGCGCAATGAGCGCTGGCAGCGACCCAACGGGCGAAGTGCACCCGTGCTCAATTGCTTTACTCAAACAAAAAGGCATCTCAACAGAAGGCTACTACAGCAAGTCATGGAACGATTTGCCAAGCGTGCCAGATATTGTGATTACGGTTTGTGGCAATGCAGCGGGTGAAACTTGCCCTGCTTATTTAGGTAAAGTCATTCGCGCGCATTGGGGTGTGGATGACCCAGCTAAAGCAACAGGCACAGATGCTGAAATTAATGCGAGTTTTGAACAGACATACGCAACTTTGCGCAAACGGATTGAAGCGTTTTTAGCAATCAATCCTATTAAAGTAGAAAACAACGACGACCTCACCCATCAATTAGCACGCATTGGCGAATTGCAGTAATGCTCTCTGCAATCGACGTATGCAATTCAGCTATGCAATTACAAGGAGATTAAAGAATGTCAGATAAAATTTATAACGTATTATTCTTATGTACTGGCAATTCAGCACGCAGCATCTTGGCAGAGAAATTGCTAGAACATTGGGGTAAAGGGAAATTCAAAACATTTAGCGCAGGTAGTTTTCCAAATGGAAAAGTAAATCCATTTGCCATTAAAACGCTAAAAAACCTAAGATTATCAACCGATGGTTTACGCAGCAAAAGCTGGGATGAGTTTGCTACAGCAGATGCGCCGCATTTAGATTTTGTTTTTACCGTCTGCGATAATGCAGCTGGTGAGGTTTGTCCTATCTGGCCTGGCCAACCGATGACCGCACATTGGGGCGTTGAGGATCCTGCGGCAGTTGCAGGTAGCGATGAAGAAAAAATGGCTGCCTTTAATAAAGTAACTAACATGCTGCAGAATCGAATCAAACTCTTTACTGCCATTCCAATTGCCAACCTTGATAGCATGAGAATCAAGCATGAAATTGAGGCTATTGGGAAAATACAAGACCAATCTGCTTCTTAAACGAAATCTAGAAACAACGCAAACCAAGTGGCTTGTTACAAGCAAATATCTCCTCAATTTATAGTAACAGCCACTTTTATCTTCATTAGCAACAAATCGTTAGCTATTGTCACGCCATTCACTATTTGTCACAATACTGTCACATAAGCTTTCTAAAATGCCTGAGTAGTTTAGTACACGGTTATGAAGGTGATGAATTATCGTGCTCACTATATCGAAGTTTATTATTATTTAATTGGAGATTTTCATGCAAACCAAGTTTGTTAAATTATTAAGCGCTGCTTCTATTTTTGCAGCTAGCTTAACTATTGCAACACCCTCTTTCGCTGCCGCAGAAATTACAGGTGCTGGCGCTTCTTTTCCTCACCCAATTTATGCTAAATGGGCTGAGTCTTATCAAGCCAAAACAAGCGTTAAATTAAACTATCAAGCGAGTGGTTCTGGTGCTGGTATTAAACAAATCACCAATAAAGTTGTTGATTTTGGTGCTTCAGACAAGCCATTAGAACCAGCAGAATTAGATAAACTAGGTTTAATGCAGTTTCCAACAGTAGTTGGTGGCGTAGTACCAGTAATCAATGTACCAGGTGTCGAGGCAGGAAAGTTGGCTTTGGATGGTGAAACATTAGCAAACATTTACTTAAAGAAAATCACTAAGTGGGATGATCCTGCGATTGTAAAGCTAAACCCTAGCTTAAAATTACCAAATAAAGCAATCACGGTTGTGCATCGTTCTGATGGTTCTGGCACTACTTTCATTTTTACAAATTACTTGGGTAAAGTAAGTAAAGAGTGGGCTGATAAAGTTGGTGCAAACACGGCTGTTAAATGGCCAACAGGTGTTGCTGGCGCAAAGAATGCTGGTGTAGCTTCATATGTTAAAACCATTAAGTATTCAATTGGTTACGTTGAACTAGCTTATGCAACACAAAACAACCTATCTTACACAGCAATGATTAACAAAGAAGGTGCAAATGTTCAACCAACTATCGAATCTTTCCAAGCAGCGGCTAAATACGCTAAATGGGAAGAGGCTCCTGGCTTCTATGAAATTTTAACTAACGAGCCAGGTAAAGAGTCATGGCCAATTGCAGGTGCTACTTTCATTTTGATGTACAAAGAGCAAGCCGATGCTGCTAAAGCTAAGGAAGTATTGAAGTTCTTTGATTTTGCATACAAAAACGGTGATTTAAGTGCTAAAGCATTAGACTATGTGCCGTTGCCTGACAACGTTGTTGATTTAATTCAAAAAAGCTGGAAGACAAACATGAAGGCAAAAGACGGTTCTGCAGTTTGGAACTAACTTTAGGTAAAATAGAAAATGTCATCCTATAATACACATATGGGAAATGCAGGAGGGGCTTCGGTTCTTCCTGCAACTTCATCTTTCAATACACCAACCAATACTAAAGGGTCTACATTGTCCTCTCCTCAAAAACCCAACCAAAATATGGGCGCCTTGCTAGATAAGCTGTTTAAAGGCACGACCATGTTTTTCGCCGCTTTGGTGCTATTGCTGTTAGTCAGCATTATTGTTTCCCTATTCATTGGTAGCTGGCCTGCTTTGAAAACGTTCGGACTGCCATTTTTCAGCAGTGCTGAATGGAATCCTGTAACAGAAGAATTTGGTGCGCTTGTCCCAATTTACGGCACAATCGTCACTTCTATCATCGCCATGCTAATTGCAGTACCTTTAAGCTTTGGTATTGCCTTATTTATTACAGAAATTGCGCCTGTCTGGTTAAAGCGCCCAATTGGTGTAGCAGTCGAATTATTGGCTGGCATCCCTAGTATTATTTATGGCATGTGGGGTTTGTTTATATTTGCACCATTATTTGCAGAACATGTACAACCATGGATGAACGATAACCTTGGTGAATTACCAATTCTTGGTCTACTATTTCAAGGCCCTCCAATGGGTATTGGTATGCTGACCGCTGGTTTTATTTTAGCGATTATGGTGATTCCTTTTACCGCTTCTGTGATGCGCGACGTATTTGAGGTGGTCCCTCCAATGCTAAAAGAGTCAGCTTACAGTTTAGGCTCAACCAAATGGGAAGTGGTTTGGAATGTCATCTTACCGTATACCAAAACAGGTGTTATTGGTGGCATTATGCTTGGCCTTGGTCGCGCATTAGGTGAAACAATGGCAGTTACGTTTGTTATTGGTAACTCACATGAAATTTTTGCCTCACTGATGATGCCAGGCAATACGATTTCTTCTGCAATTGCAAACGAGTTTGCTGAAGCGGTTGGTGGGCTATATACATCATCCCTCATCGCATTAGGCTTAACCCTATTTATCATCACATTTATTGTGCTGGCACTCTCTAAATTACTCTTGCTTCGTCTTTCTAAGCAGGAAGGTAAACAATCATGATGGAATTTAACAACACGCGTTATAAAAAACGTAAGCTATTCAATCAAGTTGCAATGACGCTATCAGTGGTAACCGTTGCTATTGCACTCTTTTTCCTCGCTTGGATATTATTCACTTTATTTAGTAATGGTTTTCAATATTTAAGCACTGCTGTGTTTACAGAGAGCACACCTCCGCCAGGCGGCGCAGGCGGTTTATCCAACGCAATATTTGGTAGCTTAATGATGGTGGTGTTTGCTACTTTAATCGGCACACCAGTCGGCATCTTAGCAGGCACTTACTTAGCTGAATATGGCAAAACAGGCTGGCTAGCACCAACAACACGCTTTATTAATGACATTCTTTTATCAGCACCATCTATTGTCATTGGTTTGTTTGTATATGAAATTGCTGTGCATCGCGTTGGTCACTTTTCTGGCTGGGCTGGTGCAATTGCATTATCACTGATCGTGATTCCAGTTGTGGTGAGAACCACTGAAAACATGATGCTACTAGTGCCAAGCGCATTGCGTGAAGCGGCGGCGGCATTAGGTGCGCCTTATTGGAAAGTGATTACGATTGTGGTTTATCGCTCAGCAAAAGCAGGCATTTTAACTGGCTTATTGTTAGGCGTGGCACGCATTAGTGGCGAAACTGCGCCACTGCTATTTACTGCGCTGAACAACCAGTTCTGGAATGCAGATATGGCTAAACCAATGGCCAGCCTCGCGGTTGTGATTTACCAATTTGCATTAAGTCCATACGATGATTGGCAACACTTAGCATGGGCTGGCGCACTGATTATTACTTTATTTGTTCTAGGCTTAAATATTTTAGCTCGAACAGTTTTCCGTCAAGAACAAGTACAACGTTAATTTAGGATTATAACTAATGACTACAGAAACCTTACAGTCGAAAATTAAAACGAATAATTTAGACTTTTATTACGGCAAATTCCATGCCTTAAAAAATGTGAATTTGAGTATTCCTGCCAGTAAAGTAACCGCGTTTATCGGTCCATCTGGTTGCGGAAAATCAACGTTACTCCGAACCTTTAACCGCATGTATGAGCTTTATCCTAAACAACGCGTTGAAGGAGAAATCTTGCTTGACGGGAGTAACATCCATGATAAAGGACAAGATATCAATTTGCTGCGTGCAAAAGTCGGTATGGTATTCCAAAAACCAACACCGTTCCCAATGTCAATTTATGACAATATCGCATTCGGTGTTAAGTTATACGAGAACTTGTCTAAACGTGAAATGGATGACCGTGTTGAGTGGGCATTAAAAAAAGCAGCATTATGGACTGAAGTAAAAGATAAACTAAACCAAAGTGGTGGTAGTCTATCTGGTGGTCAGCAACAACGCTTATGCATTGCTCGCTGTGTTGCAGTTAAACCCAATGTGTTACTGTTAGATGAACCTTGTTCTGCGCTAGATCCGATTTCTACAGCGCGTGTTGAAGAACTGATTCATGAATTGAAAAAGGAATACACGATTGTTATCGTAACGCACAATATGCAGCAAGCAGCACGTGTTTCTGATTACACAGCCTACATGTACTTAGGTGAGTTGATTGAATTCAACAATACAAACGATATCTTCATCAAGCCAAACGATAAGCGTACTGAAGATTACATTACTGGCAGAATCAGCTAAATTAAACATCTAGCTAAATTAAACAACTATCGGATCAGTTAGGATTATAAATGAACGAAAACACACACCTTTCGACCCAGTTTGATGCAGACTTAGAGCGCTTGCGTAGCAAAGTGCTTGAAATGGGCGGTCTAGTTGAATCTCAAATCAATATGACCACTAAAGCATTTGCTGATAACAACATCGAGGTAGTTTTAGATGTATTAGAGAATGATTCTGATGTAAATGCTTTTGAAAAATCAATTGATGATGATTGCATTCATATCATCGCTAAACGTCAGCCAACTGCTTCTGATTTACGTCTTGTGATGTCGATTAGTAAAATGGTGACAGACCTTGAGCGTTCTGGTGATGAAGTGAAAAAGATGGCAAAAAGCATTCGCCGTATTCAAGAGCGCGATGTCACTGTGCTTAAAGCAACAACTGATGTTAGACATTTAGCACAAGCGGCAAGTGCACAAATTAGAAGTGCATTAGATACATTTGCACGACTCGATGCAGATGAAGCAAGGGCAGTAATTGAAACGGATGACGCACTTGATAAAGAGTTTAAATCAATCGTTAGACAGTTAATCACTTTCATGATGGAAGATCCACGCACCATTACAACGGCGCTTGACATCATCACGATTGCGCGCGCTATCGAACGCGTAGGCGACCATGCAAAAAACCTTGCTGAACAAGTGATTTATATTGTTGAAGGCCGCGATATACGTCACCTAGCCGATGAGAGCTAAATCTAAACATTGATTGATTTTGCATATTAAGGCCTTGGGTGTACTAGCATCCAAGGCCTGTTTTTTAATCGACTATATTTGTAGCATTGCTCAAACGATTCAACAGCGATTAGATTGCGCCTTAATAAGCGAAAAGTAATAAGCAAAAAATTAACCATTAGACGACTAATACTCAGTCAAACTAGCAATCAACATGTATCTCAACCCATTATTTGTTATATTGTAAATACAATGAAAAAAACCGTTTCTACCCTACTAAACCGTGACTTAAGCATTTTAAGTTTTAATGAGCGTGTTTTGTCGCTAGCACAGCGAGAAGATTACCCACTATTGGAGCGTTTACGTTTTTTATGTATTGTTGCTTCTAATCTAGATGAGTTCTTTGAAGTTCGTATGGCAGATCAACTAGAAGCAATACAAAACGGCATATCAAATGCTAATTTCAATGCTGAAACTTACGAAGCTATTTCACAAAAAGCCCATGCTCTAGTCGCAAAACAATACCATTTATTTGAACATGAGCTGATGCCGGCATTAGAGAAACAAGGTGTATCGTTAGTTTCTAGTCACTTACGCACGCCTGAACAAAAAAAGTGGGTTGCCCAATATTTTCAAGCAGATGTCAAACCATTGCTACTGCCAATTGCACTGGACCCGTCGCATCCTTTTCCACAAGTGGCTAATAAAGCGTTACACTTTATTGTTCAACTCGAAAGCAAAGCAAAGACAACGCCATCAATCGCGATTGTACGTGTCCCACGTGTACTTCCGAGGGTAACCAAGCTCCCTTCTCGTCTAAGCAAAAAACAACAATGCTTTGTGTCACTCACTAGTATTATTCGTGCACATTTGCCTGACCTTTTCCAAGGTGCAAAAATCATTAATTTCTCTCAATTTCGAGTCACTAGAAACTCAGATTTAGATGTGGAAGATGACGTGAGTAATTTACGTACGGCATTACGCGAAGAGCTCGCATTCCGCCCTTATGGCGAACCAGTACGCTTGGAAGTCACAATAGATTGTGATGAATCATTATCAACCTTTTTATTAGAACAGTTCGCTTTACCCCCCTCTGCTTTGTATAAAGTGAATGGGCCAGTCAACCTTGGTAGACTGATTCAATTACCTGATTTAGCTGGTGATGCAAAATTATTATTCCCAACTTTTACGCCAGCATGGCCTAAAGGTTTAGCGGCGAACAAGTCGATGTTTTCACAATTAAAAAAGCGTGATGTGTTGATTCATCAACCGTTTGAAAGTTTTGAGGCTGTTATTCAATTACTGCAAGAAGCGGTGCATGACCCAGACGTACTGGCTATTCATCAAACCATTTATCGTGCAGGTTCAGATCCACGCATTCTCAACTTGTTACAAACAGCCGTACAACGTGGCAAAGAAGTGCTAGTGGTGGTTGAGTTAAAAGCACGCTTTGATGAGGAAGCGAATATCAACTGGGCAGAAGCATTAGAGTCGATTGGCGCACAAGTTGTGTATGGTATTGTTGGCTTAAAAACGCATGCAAAAATGCTACTGATTATGCGCCGAGAAGGCCGTGCAATTAAGCGTTATGCGCATGTTTCTACTGGCAATTACAATCCAAAAACGGCAAAACTCTATACCGACCTCAGCATGCTGACCAGTGACCTTACTATCACTAGAGAAATAGAGCAATTATTTAGACATTTAACCAGTGAGTTACCACTGCCTAAGATGCGCAAATTATTGGCTTCTCCTTTTACCTTACACAGCACCATGTTGCGATATATTAATGCAGCAGGTAATGCAGCGGCGAAAGGTAAAACAGCGAAAATCATCATCAAAACGAATTCACTGACCGACGAAGCACTCGTGCTAGCACTCATGAGAGCAGCAAAAAAAGGTGCAGCAATTGATTTGATTGTACGTAGCGCCTGTATATTGCCGCCTGGCGCAAAAGATTTACATGACCGCATTCATGTTCGTTCTATTGTAGGGCGTTTCCTTGAGCATTCTCGTGCGTTTTATTTCGACATTGATGGCAAAGTTAAGCTTTGGCTAGCCAGTGCCGATTGGATGACGCGCAACATGCTTAGACGCGTAGAAATCGCATGGCCGATTGTAGATACAGACATGCAAAAACGCATTATGGATGAATGCTTCACGCCTTATTTACAAGATACTGTTGATGCTTGGGCATTAACTAACGATGGTAGCTACCAACTTGTCCGTAATACCGATAGCAGCGAGTTAGCAACCCAGATATCGGCGCAAACGATGCTTTTACAAAAAAATCGCTAAGCAAAATATCGCAGGTTCTTTTATTTTTCTAACTTTTATTTCTTTTTCTTTGGACGGCCTGTTTTTATAACAGGCACGTCTGCCATCGCTTTCTTTAAGCGTAAATCGGTCATAGCCGCTAACAGCTTAATCCCCGCGCGTAACAACTCGCTCTTCTTTGCTGGATGACCTAGCGCTAATAAACGGGCTTTTAACGCAGCTAATTGTGCATATTCATCTTTAGGCATAGTGAAACTATCGCGTTCCATTTTCACTTTGCCTGATTTAACTGTTTTACCTGCAATCATCTCTTGTTCTGCAGCTTTTTTTTCTGCCGCTGATGCAGTAGCAACAGGTGTCTTTATAGTCGTTGTGCGCTTAGCTGGTGGCTTTCTAGTTGCTGCAGCTCGCTTTGCTGTCGGATTAGACGCTTTTGGTGGAATTGCTTTAGCTACTACCTTTTGTTCAATCGTCATTGCTACGCTCCTTAATATCAATCATTAAATAACCTCACCCGACTCTATTCACTGCCTACTATTTTCCTTTTGTTACTATCACTAAACTCCAATTGACCTTTTTCCACGCAATCACTTCTTCTTCTAATAAATAGGCTGATTGCGGATGTGAGTCTAACCAGTTTTCTGAGACTGTTAGCGCCATTTTATCTGCGTTAAATTGCAAGTTTTCAATACCACTCAGCGTTGGTTTATTACGCGAATGACACAGAATAATCGCGAGACGCAAACATGCTAATGAAATGATTAATCGTTCATCCACCAACGTTAAATCTAATTTTTTAAGTTTGCCTCTCTGGGCTAATACTAGCAAACTCAAATGATGCAAATCACTCTGAGAAAATCCCATTAACTCGGTGTGATCTAAAATATAAGCGCCATGTACATGAGAAGCACTATGTGAGATTACCGCACCAATTTCATGACACTGCGCCGCCCAGCTCAGCAACCTGCGTTGCTCTTTAATCTCACTTTTTTTAAGATTTAAGTTCTCTGTTACGCGGTCAAACAAATTAAGAGCCGCTTCGTTTACATGCTCTGCATGCTTGGTATCCACAGGGAACCGCTTTAACAACAAGTTAACAGAAGCATCCTTGGTATAGACCAAGCCATCTCTCGCTTCTGCTGCCATATCATAAAATAAACCATGTCGCAGTGCACCGCGCGCCACATGCAGGGTTTCTATTTTTAAAATATCAAACACTGCACGCAATACACTTAATCCACCGCCAATGACGGCATTACGCTCTTCTTTCAAACCATCTATTTTTAGACGGCTGGTAGTTTTGGCTTTGATTAATTCCTTACGTAACCAATCTAAGCCGTCTTTTGTAATAACGCCTTCTTTAAAGCCAGCCAGTGCTAGCACATCACCAACAGCGCCAACGGTGCCAGATGCACCATAAGCCACATCCCAATATTTAGGTGCATAAGTGCGGGTAATCACATCTAAAAATGACTTAGCCGCCACTTCAGCACGCTTTAAATTCTTTTCAGAGAGCTCTCCATCAGGAAAATATTTCAATGACCATGCAACAGAACCAACGCGTAGTGACTCTGTATTTAATGCATCAAAGTGCTGCCCTAATACAAACTCAGTTGAGCGTCCACCAATATCAATCACCAAGCGGCGCTCATCTGACTGTGGTAAAAAGTGACTGACACCTTGATAAATTAGTCTAGCCTCTTCTACACCTGAGATGACTTCAATATTGTAGCCAAGCGCTTTTTGCGCTATGCCAATAAAAAAATCTCTATTACGCGCTTCTCTAAGTGTTTGTGTTGCTACTGCTCGCACATTTTGTGCAGGGAAACCTTTTAACGCCTCGCCAAATCGCTCTAAACATTTCACGCCGCGCTCTAGCGCAGCTGCGTTTAAATTACGATTTTCATCTAAATCACCGCCTTGCCTAACGGCTTCTTTAATATAGTCCACCCGTTGTATTTGCCCGCCAACATAATGTGCGATTTCTAACCTAAAACTATTTGAGCCTAAATCAACCGCCGCCAGCAGCGTTTCTGCGCTTATCGTATTATTTTCCATAATGCATTTATAGCATATTAGAAATAAACCTGATGCGTCAAAATCAAAAAATACCTAAAAAAGTAATCGCTTCATTAGTCAGTTAATGTCACATAAGGTAGCGATGACTTTTTAAATTGATATTGCTCGATTGTTTTTTGATAAAAATTAACCATGCGCTGCGCTTGCACATCAGCGGACCACACACAAAAAGCGTAGTCTTTTGCTTTTTGACTCAGCAAGTCTCGTTTGGAATGATCTTCAATCAAAGAAGCGACTTTATCGGAAAACTCAACTGCATTTTCAGTTGCAATCAATGCACCTTGCCCTTCATGCAAAATAGAGGCTGTTCCTAATTCAGCAATACCAACCACAGGGGTGCCTTGAGCCATCGCCTCTAATAATACCAATCCTTGCGTTTCACTTTTTGATGAAAATACAAAAACATCAGCTGATTTATAGCAAGCATTTAATTCGGTATCACGATCTAAATAGCCAATAAACTTAACGTTATCTTCAATCTTTAACGTAATTGCTAGTTGATGCAGAGATTTTTCTGCAGGCCCTTCTCCTGCTACGACGAGTAGCACATTCGGGTGACGTTCAGCGAGCACCTTGGTCATTTCAAATAAAAAGGGAATGTTTTTCTCAAAAGCAACGCGCCCTACATAAAGCAACATTGGCCGTTTATTCTCAATACTATGTTTTTTCTTAAATGCTAAACCATCTGACTCAGCAAAACTGCCTTCTTGTAACCCTGTGGGAATCACATTAGCGCTGCTACTAACGCCATACACTCTCAACACATCTAACATCGGCTGCGATGGCACGACAATAGCATTCACCGCATTACATTGCTTTTTAGAAACTGTGCGAGCAAGACTTCTTGCCATGCCTTGTGGAATCCAAGGCAAGTAATGATGCAGATAATCTTCAAAAAAAGTGTGATAGGTTTCAACGCAGGGAATATGCAATAGCTTCGCTAACTTAAGCCCTAAATAATGCGCAACAAAAGGCGTATTAATATGAATAATGTCATACTTTTCTTTTTTCAGTTCAGGCAGCAGTTTTAAAGCCGCGCCATATTTCATTAAACGATCTTCAGGATCAAAATAAATACTTCGCGCAGGAATACGTTTAATGTTAGCCGCATCCGCATGATGTCCATCACCATAATCAGGCGCAATTAAATCGACATGATGCCCAAGCAGTTGTAATTGATTAATAAACGTTTTGATTGAAGTTGAAACGCCGTTCACCCGTGGGAAGTAAACATCTGATATGAAAAGTATTTTCATGTATAACTCGTATTATTTAAACAATGTAAAACGATAGTATCGTTGCATTATGACAATTTAATGAATATGACAATTGTTTGTTAAGAACTTGAAGTTCTGTCATTTAAGCTTCACAAAACCATGTCAAATTAGCGCCATGAACAGTCGCAAACTTTTGAACGGCTTTTGGTGGTGCTTACCGCTCACCATTTATTCACTTGATGCTAATGCTTGGGGCTTATACACCCATGTCTATTTTGCACAGTCCCTTTTTATTGCTTCGCCTCTGTTGGATAAGCGTTTTAGAGAGGCGATTAAGCGCTTTCCTGAGCTGGTGATGGCGGGCGCCTGTTTGCCTGATTTGGCAGTCATTTCTAAAAAATTCAAAACCACCCATCAATGGCAAAAAGCAGAGTATTTGATTAAAAATGCGGCGACTGATGAAGAAACGGCGATTGCCATCGGTTACACCAGTCATCTTTATGTCGACGTTATTGCACACAATCACTTTGTTCCAGCACATGAAGCACTTTGGGAACATGAAAGCATCTTCACCCACATTGCTGCAGAGTGGGCGATGGATGTGCATATTCAGCAATCGCTTCAGCGGACACCTGGTCAGTTGTTGTCTAAACATGCACACATGATTAGCCACTTTATCGCCCCCTGTTTTGATCATCCGCAACGCTTAATCAATAAAAAACTACGGACTTTAGCTTACGCTGACCGCCTATTACGGGCAGTCAAGCTACCTAATATTATTCATCAATTTATCCATTTTAATAATAATCAAAAACATAAACATTTTGATTACTACATTAACCAAACAGAAGAGGCACTGAAAGACTTTCATAAAATTCTGAACGGCCAGCTACCCAATTGGCAGCCTGAACGCACAGCGATTGATGACTTATCACGTGTGTTAATGTGGCGCGAACATTGTTTAGCAACGCTGCATATGGATCATTCAGAACCAATTCGCTACTACAGTATTTAACATTAATCCATTAGTTGAAGGCTAAATTAAAAAGGTGATGCAATTGCATCACCTTTTTATCGATTGAGGCTGTTATAAAATAATATTCATTGAAATTAATGATAGTGCAACACCGATGACAGCCCCTGCTAACACATCACTCGGATAGTGCAATCCAAGTACAACGCGCGACATCGCAACCATCATGCTAAATGGAATCACCAGTAAAGCGAGTGACGGAAAGTAAGCTAAGGTCATGCAGGTAAATGTTACCGCATGTAGCGTATGGCCAGATGGAAAACTGAAATAATCTAGTGGTTTACCCGTTAGCCAAACATCTTGTAATACTTGGTAAGGTCTTGGTCGTAAGGTTTTACCTTTTAACCATTTATAAACCAAAGTACCCATCAAGCCTGTAATAACAATATGTAAAACAGGCATCCAAGCAGATTCACCTTGTATGAAGATAATGCCTAGTAACATGGTGTACCAAAATACACCATCGCCTAAACGGCTCATTAATCTAAACCAATCGCGGATGAAAGTATATTGGCTGGCATGGCTCAGCTTGATGCATAAGGCACTATCAAAATGATTCATTCGTGTGAGGTATAAGCGCATTTTGTTTGACATCACAATCTCCAGTTACAATTGTTTATGCTGGCAGAATGCGCTTCTTATTTGACAAGTTGATGAAGCTAGAATGAATGTTTTATTATCAGAAAATAAATATAACCGTTTTTAAACAATAGTTTATATCGTTTTTATTGGCTCTGCGCCTCGACAACACCTGCTATCCGCGCTGCTAACTGTTGCACTAACACGGCATCTTGACCTTCAACCATGACACGAATTTTTGGCTCTGTTCCAGATGCGCGCAATAGTACACGCCCTGCTTCCTTCAACTCATCTTCAGCTTGTTTAACCGCAGCTTGAATAGCAGGCAGTTGTAAATCAAGTTTTTTCTTAGTCGTTACATTAATTAATACTTGCGGATATAACGATAATGCTTCACCCATTTGCGCCAAGGTTTTTCCACTGCGTTTAAGCGCATGTAAAACTTGCAAAGCAGCAATAATCGCATCACCACTGGTATGTTTATCCAATGTGAGAATATGGCCTGAATTTTCACCACCGAGTTGCCAATTTTTTTCTTTCAACAATTCCAACACATAACGATCGCCCACATTGGCACGACCAAATGGAATTTGATGCTTTTGCAACGCATGCTCTAAGGCAAGATTAGTCATCAATGTACCCGCCACGCCGCCCTTGAGTTTGCCTTTGGCATATAAACCTAACGCAATGATATAAAGCAATTGATCACCATCTAATAGTTGTCCATTTGCATCAACCATTAATACGCGGTCGCCATCTCCATCAAAAGCAATGCCCATATCGGCTTCATGCTCAACAACGGCTTTTTGTAAGGCTTGCGGATGAGTAGAACCTACGTTTAAATTAATATTTAATCCATCAGGTTTATTACCAATCGCAATCACTTCAGCGCCAAGCTCATGAAACACTGGTGGCGCAACATGATAAGTCGCGCCATGCGCGCAATCCAGCACGATTTTTAAACCACGCAAATCCATATTATTAGGAAACGTACTTTTGCAAAATTCAATATAGCGACCTGCTGCATCATCAATGCGTTTTGCTTTACCCAATTTAGCCGACTCCATCACCTGCATGGGTTTCTCTAATTCAGCCTCAATCGCATGCTCAATTTCATCACCCAGCTTCTCACCCTCGCTAGAAAAGAACTTAATGCCATTATCATCATAAGGATTGTGTGATGCGGAAATGACGATGCCCGCTTGCGCCCGCAAAGCGCGTGTCAGGTAAGCAATCGCAGGTGTTGGCATTGGGCCAGTTAACATCGCATTCACACCAGCTGCCGTCAGTCCAGCCTCTAAAGCGGCTTCTAACATATAGCCAGAAATACGTGAATCTTTACCAATCAATACGGTTGGATGCGCACCCTTTGCTAAGCTACCTTGCTGCAAGCCAACAAACACGCGCCCTGCGGCATAACCTAAGCGCATCACAAATTCAGGCGTAATCGGATGCTCCCCCACTTTCCCACGAATACCATCCGTCCCAAAATATTTTTTTGCCATGTCTAACACTTTCTCGTTTTTAATTTATTTTTTACTTATTTAATCATACAACCAAAAAGAACAGCTTTATCACCTATATTGGAGCAATGGCAGCAACCACTTTCAGTGCCTCAACCGTCGCTTTCACATCATGTACACGGACGATATGAGCGCCCTTCATTACAGAAATAACTGCAGCAGCTACACTCGCATATAATCGTGCATCCACATCATGGCCAGTCACCTGTCCTAAAACGGACTTTCGAGATAAACCAACTAATATTGGTAAGTTTAATTGCGTTAAGGCATCAAGTCGTTGTATCAAGGTAATATTATGCACACGCGTTTTACCAAAGCCAAAGCCAGGGTCAATCAGCAATCGATTGCTTGCAATACCTGCTTGTTGACACACTGATACTCGCTCAGATAAAAACGCGGAAACCTCTTCCACAACATCAACGTAATGTGGATTATCTTGCATGGTTTGTGGTGTGCCTTGCATATGCATTAAGCATACGCCAACATCGGAATCTGCGACTGCCGCTATCGCACCTTCTTCTTGCAGAGCACTAACATCGTTCACAAGACTAGCGCCAGCTGCAATTGCAGCGCGCATCACAGCTGGCTTATAAGTATCGATTGAGATAGGGACATTAATTTGATGTGCGACCAGCGCCTCTATCACGGGAATCACGCGGTCTAACTCTTGTGCTAAAGTAACTGGCGCGGCATTCGGTCGTGTCGACTCGCCACCGATATCCAAAATATCAACACCTTCATCAATTAAACTGAGCGCATGTTGTACCGCCGCATTGACCTGTGAATAGTGACCGCCATCGGAAAAAGAATCAGGCGTCACGTTAAGAATACCCATAACACGAGGGCTGGTTAAATCTAACTTAAATTGTCCGCAATGTAGCATCATAAAAGGATAAGGGGCTGACTAATTAAGTTAGTCAGCCCCTTATTTTAACCTAAGCTTGATGTGGTAACTAAGCTTATTCTTTTTTTGCAGTTGGTTGCGGTTTAGGATTAACTGTAGCGCTTCCACCACCGCTATCTTTCGGCTTTACCGTTGGTTGCTTAGGCTTAGGTTGACGTACTGGAATACCAGCCATAATGTCATTGATTTGATCAGCATCGATCGTTTCAAACTCCATTAAAGCTGCCGTCATCGCCTCAACTTTGTCACGGTTATCTTCAATTAATTTACGCGCTATCGCATATTGCTCATCGAGAATACGGCGAATTTCCGCATCTACTTTTTGTTGGGTCGCTTCAGAAACTGTTTTAGAACTCATGCTACCAAAGAAAGAATCTTGCTCGCTACCAGCGTAAACCATCGTGCCTAGCGCATCACTCATACCGTATTTAGTCACCATATCACGTGCTAATTTTGTTGCACGTTCAAAATCATTAGATGCGCCAGTCGACATTTGATTAACAAAGACTTCTTCAGCAATTCGGCCGCCAAATAAGATAGAAATTTCTTCTAACATTTTATCTTTGTAATTACTAATGCGATCAAACTCTGGCAATTGCCAAGTCAAACCCAATGCCCAGCCGCGCGGCATAATGGTCACCTTATGCACAGGATCTGCTTTAGGTAACAATTTAGCCACCACCGCATGACCTGATTCATGATAAGCCGTGTTTCGACGTTCTTCCTCGCGCATCACCATTGTTTTGCGCTCTGGACCCATAAAGATTTTATCTTTAGCGTCCTCAAAATCTTGCATATCTACTGTGCGCTTATTTCGGCGCGCTGCAAATAAAGCAGCCTCGTTCACAAGGTTAGCCAAGTCTGCACCGCTCATACCTGGCGTACCGCGCGCTAAAATATCCGCTTTGACATCAGGATCAATTGGCACTTTACGCATATGCACCAATAATATTTGCTCACGACCTTTAATATCAGGCAAACCAACCATAACTTGACGGTCAAAACGACCTGGACGAAGCAAAGCTTTATCTAGTACATCGGCACGGTTAGTCGCCGCAATTACAATCACACCAGAGCTGGCTTCAAAACCATCCATCTCAACCAGTAATTGGTTGAGTGTCTGTTCACGTTCATCATTACCGCCGCCAGTACCAGATCCACGGCTACGTCCAACCGCATCAATCTCATCAATAAAGATAATGCATGGTGAATTTTTCTTCGCAGTTTCAAACATGTCACGTACACGAGATGCACCAACACCAACAAACATCTCAACAAAATCTGAACCAGAAATAGTAAAGAATGGAACCTTGGCTTCACCAGCAATTGCGCGCGCCAATAATGTTTTACCTGTACCTGGAGGACCCACCATTAATACGCCACGTGGAATACGCCCACCTAGCTTTTGGAACTTAGTCGGGTCGCGTAAGAAATCAACCAGCTCAGTCACTTCCTCTTTTGCTTCATCGCAACCAGCCACATCCGCAAATGTTGTTTGATTATTGCTTTCGTCTAGTTGACGCGCTTTACTCTTACCAAAAGAGAAAGGGCCGCCACCTTTGCCGCCACCTTGCATTTGACGCATAAAGAAAATCCAAACGCCAATTAGCAATATCATAGGGAACCATGACATTAAAATTTCTAATAATAATGAGCGCTTTTCTTCTGCTTTTGCTTCGACTTCGACGTTATATTTAAGTAAGTCGCTTACCATCCATAAATCATTTGGCGCATAAGTACTAAAAGTGGTGTTATCTCTGGTCGTACCAGTAATGACACGTCCATCAATTTGCACCTTCTGGACTTGCCCTTTTTTCACATTTTCCATGAATTGTGAATAGACAATCTGTGAGCTCGCTTTATTAGGGCTGCCAAATTGCTGAAAAACCGTCATGAGGATTAATGCAACAGCAATCCAAATGGCAATATTTTTTGCGATATTATTCACTAGTTTTTTCCTTTTTAAACTTGGTTGTTATTTGCGATAACACAAACACACACCAACTTACTGTATCTAAACACCTTACTTACGGCCCAATCCGAGCAAATAAGTTTCATTACTACGCCCTCTAGAGGCTTTGGGTTTTCTTGTTACTACTTTATCAAACTCTGAGCGCATGCGTTTAATAATATCGTCAAATCCTGCACCGATAAAAACTTTGACTAGAAAATTCCCATGAGGTTTCAACCATTGCTGACTAAAATCCAATGCAAGCTCTGTTAAATATACCGCGCCCGCTTGATCAGCATCTTTTACTCCACTGATATTGGGCGCCATATCGGCAATTACAAGGTCAACCGGTTTATTATTTAGCTTTTCTTCAAGCAATCTTAACACCTGCTCTTCGCGAAAATCACCTTGGATAAACTCTACACCTGCAATAGGGTGCATGTCCAATAAATCCAAACCAATAATACGCCCCTGACCTTTTAATCGCTGCTGCACTACTTGGCACCAACTGCCTGGCGCTGAGCCTAAGTCGACGACCGTCATGCCTGGCTTAATCAATTTATCTTTATCATCAATCTCAATTAACTTATAAGCCGCACGCGCACGATAACCTTCTTTTTGCGCACGTTTAACATACTCATCATTCAAATGCTCTTGCATCCAAGCTTTACTGCGACTACTGAGCTTCATGTCTTATTATATGAATTCATGATAAAATCCATCCCTTCTAAAGTTCCGAAAAAGCATGCCAATTCATGAAATTAAATCCAAAACAAATCAGTCATTTACGCGGCCTAGCCCACAATATCAGTCCAGTTGTGATGATTGGCAATCAAGGTTTAACTGAAAACATTCTTAAAGAAATTGAAGTTAACCTTAACGCACATGAGTTGATTAAAATTAAAGTAGCGGGTGATGACCGCGAAGCACGTAAAACCATGTACTTGTCTATCTGTGAGTCAACTAATGCGATTCCCGTACATCATATTGGTAAACAATTAGTTATTTACCGTGCTAGCGAAACCATCAAAGAGAAAAACAAAATTCATATTCCAAAACTTTAACGTATTATTCCCTCCAGCTAATCAGCACTAGTGCCGCGCCCAGCAAGCATTCCATCAGATAAATCACACCAGAAATGCCATGCCAAATAGCAAACTGTTTGGCATAGTCGCTTTGCATAACTTCAACTGGGAAAGCATCTGCTTTTAACTGTGCGAGATGCGATTGAATGCCAAAGTAACCGACTAAAATCAATAACAACATGGTACCAACTATCCAGACATAACGCTGTTTAAGACTTGGCATGCCAAACTGAACAAAGCGTTGGGCTAACAACAATAAGCCACTGGCAATGCCAATATAACTCACCATTTCAAATAATTGTCCTGCAACACTGCCCGCCAACTGTCTGTCACTGATCGTATCAAACAAGATGCTGGCACTTAGTCCCGTTATCCAAAGACCGCCAACCCAAAACGTGATAACAAGTCCTGTGAGTTTACGCAACATAATTTAAACGTATAGCACTTCAATGATTTCGTATTCTTTAATTCCGCCTGGCGCAGAAACTTCTGCAATATCACCTTCATGTTTACCGATCAATGCGCGTGCAATAGGGGAAGCAATCGAAATTTTTCCTGATTTAATATCCGCTTCATCTTCACCAACGATTTGATAGATTTTCACATCACTCGTATCCAAATCTTCAAAGCGAACGGTTGCACCAAAAACAACGCGACCTTCTGCATTTAACGCAGTAGGATCAATGACCTGCATATTGGAAAGTTTGCTTTCCAACTCTGCAATGCGGCCTTCAATAAAACTTTGCTTTTCTTTCGCCGCTTCGTATTCAGCATTTTCAGACAAGTCGCCTTGCGCTCTTGCCTCTGCAATCGCCTGAATAACATTCGGTCTATCTTCAGATCTTAAACGTAGCAACTCCTCTTTGAGTAAGCCTGCACCACGTAAAGTGACTGGAATTTGATTAACTGCCATACAACGAACCTTTATAAAAAATAAACCACACTCGCCCGAGCGTGGTTTGTCATCAATCTGAAAAACTAGTTTAGTTTACACAAGCTTTTTGTGCAAGTCTTGGATAGACTCCACCTGTAACTCTTGCATATGTGCCATGCCCATACAAGCTGCTTTTGCGCCTGCCAATGTCGTGTAATACGTGACTTTATTTTGTAAAGCACTATGACGAATCTCATAAGAATCAGCCACTGCTTTTTTATCTTCAGTCACATTCACAATAAAATCAATTTCATTGTTCTTAATCATATCAACCACATGCGGACGGCCTTCAGCCACTTTATTCACTGCTTTTACCGTCAAACCATTATCAGTTAACGCTCTAGCTGTGCCTTTTGTCGCCACCAACTCAAAGCCAAGCTTTTGTAAATCTTGCGCAATATCGACCACATTCTGATGATCTTCATTCCGTACACTAATAAAAGCTTTACCGCCTTGTGGCAGTTTAATTGAGGCACCTAATTGTGATTTAACAAAGGCTTCGGCGAACGTGCTGCCAACACCCATGACTTCACCTGTCGATTTCATTTCTGGGCCCAAGATGGTATCGACACCTGGAAATTTAATAAACGGGAAAACCGCTTCTTTCACTGAAAAATAAGGTGGCACCACTTCTTTGGTAACGCCTTGTGATTTCAAGCTTTGTCCTGCCATACAACGGGCCGCAATTTTAGCTAACTGCAAACCACAGGCTTTAGATACAAATGGCACGGTACGTGAAGCACGCGGATTAACTTCTAATACATAGACCGTTGTGCCCTGAATGGCAAACTGTACGTTCATTAATCCTTTTACGCCAAGAGCTTTTGCCATCATCACGGTTTGATTACGCAGCTCATCTTGCAAAGCATCACTTAAACTATACGGCGGTAACGAGCAAGCAGAATCACCTGAGTGCACGCCAGCCTGTTCAATATGTTGCATAATGCCGCCAATCACAACTTCTTCACCATCACAAATCGCATCTACGTCAATTTCTAAAGCATCATTTAAGAATCGATCAAGTAATACTGGTGAATCATTCGATACTTTAACCGCTTCACGCATATAGCGCTCAAGCTGGCTTTTCTCTTGCACGATTTCCATTGCACGCCCACCAAGCACATAACTAGGTCGTACGACTAATGGATAACCAATTTCTTCCGCCAAACGAATTGCTTCTTCTGGCGCACGTGCGGTACGGTTAGGCGGCTGTTTAAGGCCCAACTCACTCAACATTTTTTGGAAACGTTCACGATCTTCTGCACGATCAATCGCGTCTGGTGTTGTACCAATAATAGGCACCCCTGCTTTTTCTAAAGCACGCGCTAGCTTCAATGGCGTTTGGCCTCCGTACTGCACAATCACACCTTCTGGTTTTTCAAGATGCACAATTTCAAGCACATCTTCTAAGGTAACTGGCTCAAAATATAAACGATCAGAAGTGTCGTAATCGGTAGAAACCGTTTCAGGGTTACAGTTGACCATGATGGTTTCATAACCATCTTCACGCATAGCAAAAGCCGCATGCACACAGCAATAATCAAACTCAATGCCTTGCCCAATTCGGTTTGGACCGCCGCCAAGCACCATAATCTTTTTCTTATCGCTTGGCTTTGATTCGCACTCTTCCGAGTATGTTGAGTACATATAAGCAGTATTGGTAGCAAACTCAGCTGCACAAGTATCAACACGTTTATACACAGGTCGCACATTCAAGGCTTGACGATAAGCGCGCACCGCATGTTGATCTGTATCTAACAACGTAGCTAGGCGCTTATCAGAAAAGCCAGCACGCTTAAGTTGGTATAAAGCCTCTTTATCTAAATCAGCAATATGTTTACCACTTAGTGCTTTTTCTTGCTTAATTAAGTCTTCAATCTGCGCTAAGAACCAAGGGTCAATTTTACTAATATTGAATACCTCTTCCGCGCTCATGCCCATTCTAAAAGCATCGCCCACATACCAAATACGCTCTGACCTTGGCTCGCCAAGCTCTTTAGCAATCACATCGACATCTGTGGTTAATGGGTCTAAGCCATTAACACCAACTTCTAAGCCGCGTAGCGCTTTTTGGAAAGACTCTTGGAAACAACCGCCAATCGCCATCACTTCACCTACAGACTTCATCTGCGTGGTTAAGCGACTATCGGCTTGTGGAAATTTCTCGAAAGCAAAGCGTGGAATCTTGGTAACGACATAATCAATTGAAGGCTCAAAAGATGCTGGCGTTTGACCGCCTGTAATATCGTTTCTCAACTCATCTAATGTATAACCAACTGCTAATTTTGCCGCTACTTTAGCAATTGGGAAGCCGGTTGCTTTAGAAGCAAGCGCAGATGAGCGTGAAACACGCGGGTTCATCTCAATCACAATCATGCGCCCATCTTCTGGATTAATCGCAAACTGTACGTTAGAGCCGCCCGTATCAACACCAATTTCACGTAGCACAGCCAAAGAGGCGTTACGCATAATTTGATACTCTTTATCCGTTAATGTCTGCGCTGGCGCAACAGTAATAGAGTCACCAGTATGCACGCCCATTGGATCTAAGTTTTCAATCGAGCAAATGATGATGCAATTGTCAGCAGAGTCGCGAACGACCTCCATCTCATACTCTTTCCAACCGAGCATGGACTCTTCAATTAACAACTCATTGGTTGGCGAAGCCTCTAGGCCACGCTCACAAATCTCAACAAACTCTTCACGGTTATAAGCAATACCGCCGCCGCTACCGCCCATGGTAAATGAAGGACGAATAATGGCTGGAAAGCCAATATTGGCTTGTACTTGCAACGCTTCTTCCATACTGTGCGCAATGGCTGAACGTGCTGATCCTAAACCAATTTTGGTCATCGCCTCTTTAAACTTTTGGCGATCTTCCGCTTTATCAATGGCCTCTTTAGAAGCGCCAATTAACTCAACATTATATTTTTTGAGTACGCCATGCTTATCTAAATCTAAAGCACAATTCAACGCCGTTTGCCCACCCATGGTTGGCAACAACGCATCTGGCTTTTCTTTGGCAATAATCTTCTCAACCACACGCCAGCTAATTGGTTCAATATAAGTTGCATCTGCCATTTCTGGATCAGTCATAATCGTCGCTGGATTAGAGTTGACCAAAATAACGCGGTAGCCTTCTTCACGCAACGCTTTACACGCTTGCGCACCCGAGTAGTCAAATTCACAGGCTTGTCCAATAACAATCGGGCCTGCGCCAATAATTAAGATTGATTTAATATCTGTACGCTTAGCCATTAGCCAGCCTTCCTTTCTTGCATCATGCTAATGAAGCGGTCAAACAAATAAGACATTTCTGTTGGCCCTGGACTTGCCTCAGGGTGTCCTTGAAAACTAAACGCAGGTTTGTCTGTGAGTGCAATCCCTTGCAAACTGCCATCGAATAAAGAAACATGTGTTACTTTTACATTAGCAGGTAAGCTGTTTTGGTCGACGGCAAAACCGTGATTTTGACTCGTAATATACACACGCTTGTTGTCAACATCCTGCACAGGATGATTGGCGCCATGATGACCAAATTTCATTTTGACTGTTTTTGCACCGCTTGCTAAAGCGAGTAGTTGATGTCCCAAACAAATACCAAAAACTGGCAGAGCTTTATTCAATAAAGTTTTAATGGTGTTAATTGCATAATCACACGGCTCAGGATCGCCTGGCCCGTTTGATAGAAAAATACCATCAGGCTTGTAGCTCAATGCTTCTTCTGCTGTCGCTTGCGCTGGCAATACAGTGACTTTGCAACCGCGCGAAACGAGCATACGCAAAATGTTCTGTTTAACGCCATAGTCAAAAGCCACAACATGGTAGACTTTATTTTCTGGCGCAACAAAGCCTTCACCTAATTGCCACTCTCCGTCGGTGTATTCATAAGCAGACTTACAAGACACCACTTTTGCTAAATCCATACCAGCCAAGCCTGGAAACGCTTGTGCTAACGACAATGCTTTATCCGCATCTTCACCAACTAAAATACAACCTGCTTGCGCACCTTTTTCTCTTAACACGCGCGTCAATTTACGCGTATCAATATCCGCGATTGCAACAATATTGTTTTGCGTTAAATAAGCAGAAAGCGTTTGTTCGCTACGGAAGTTGCTGGCTAATAAAGGCAAATCTCGAATCACTAATCCGGATGCGCAGATCTTGCCAGACTCTACGTCTTCACTATTTACGCCAGTGTTGCCAATATGTGGATAAGTGAGCGTGACAATTTGCTCGGTATATGAAGGGTCTGTGAGGATTTCTTGGTAACCCGTCATTGAGGTATTAAAAACCACCTCGCCAACGGTATGGCCTGAAGCGCCAATTGAAGTGCCTCGAAACACTGTTCCATCTGCCAACACCAAAATCGCTTGTGTCTTTTTTACAGGGCGTGTTTGCGACAATTGTAACTCCTTAAAATATTCAGTTTCGTTTTTTCGCGCGTTTTGCAGCTCTGAATGGTCAATGCTGGCGCTAGACATGCAAAACGGGAAAAGTGGTGTACTCTTCCCGTTTCAAGAATTGCCGAATTATAGCGGAATTAGACTTTCCTTTCAAGCTTAGCAAGCTGTTGATTATGGCGTCTTTTTAGAAACATTTGTGCACAGAATGCGCCAATCAAAGCAGTCAACATATCCCACTGCGTATCCCAAACATCTCCTTGCGTACCGAGGAAGGCCTCAGCCGTACCGCCGGCAGCCACAGCAACCCACCACTCAATAAACTCATAGCAGGCACTAATGCTCAAACAAATGCTACATACGATAAAAAATAACCATGCACTTTGATTCACCACCTGCTTACGTAATAGGATTTCTCGCACAATCATTGCAGGAATAAAGCCTTGTGCAAAGTGTCCAAGCCTATCGTAATAGTTACGGCTCCAGTCAAACGTATCGCGCAACCAACTAAACAAAGGTACTTCAGCATAAGTATAGTGCCCACCAATTAGCAAAATAAGCGCATGCGCTAATATTAAGCAATACACTAACGGTGTCAGCGGGAAACTTTTATAGGTGAACAAAAGTACTGGTAAGGCAATGATTGTTGGCAACACTTCCAACCACCAAGTAGGTCTATCATACGGATTGATTGCAGACCAGACAAAAAAGAGAGTAAATATGGTAAAAAGCGCCAGAAAAAACCAATGGCTATGTTTGGCTGACGCGCTCACAACATGATAACCATCTAAGGTTAATTCAAACCGAGCACATCGCGCATATCAAATAAACCAGTTGGTTTATTTGATAAAAATTTAGCAGCTCTAAGTGCGCCAAGTGCGAAAGTAGCACGGCTACTTGCCTTATGCGTAATCTCCACCCGCTCGCCAGTGCCCGCATAAATCACGGTATGGTCGCCAACAACATCTCCGCCACGTAACGTAGCAAATCCAATCTTGCCAGCTTCACGTTCGCCTGTCACACCTTCACGCGCATAAACAGCGCAATCTTTTAAATCTTGGCCCAATCCTTGGGCAGCGGCTTCACCTAAACGCAAGGCGGTGCCAGAAGGCGCATCGACTTTATGTCGATGATGCATTTCTACCACTTCAATGTCATAACCCTCATTAAGCACTTTTGCCGCCTGCTCAACGAGATTAATTAACAACGTCACCCCAACGCTCATATTTGGGGCAAACACAACTGAATTTTTATTAGCTGCTGCAGCAATTGCAGACTTTTCTTGCTCATTAAAACCAGTAGTGCCAATCACCATTTTCACATCAGCTTGCTGACAAGCCGCCAAGTATTGCATCGCCGCTTCAGGACGAGTGAAGTCGATTAAAACATCCGCACCTTGTAACGCACTAGCCAAATCGCTAGTCACTTTAACACCCGTTTCTACACCAAACTGTGCACCCGCATCTTGCCCCACTAAAGCACTGCCTGCACGGTCAATTGCCGCATGCAAGGTTAGCGCATCATCTGCAAACACACCTTCCAACAAAGCAACACCCATGCGGCCAGAAACGCCCGTAATTACGACCTTCGTTTTCATGTCTGATTAAAAGCCTATCATTTCTAATGTGCGCTCAAACAAGCCTGGGGCCTCTTCATTTTGTAGCAAATCATCTGCCGCTTTCTGTCTAGCTGGTGCTGCTTGCGTAGATTCAGACTTTACGCTCGGACCCATCGTTGGTGGTGCTGCAATTTTAGTTTGCGTCGGTTTGGCGCTGGATCTTGACCAAGACTCAACAACTGGCGGTGCTGGAATTTTAGCTTTTTGCGTTTTAATTACTTTAGGTTCAGCCTTTGTGACTGGAGGCGGAGGCACTATAGCCTCAACCTCTTCAGCGCCAGCTACCGATTCCATTTGCTCTTTAATAGGCTCCTGCAATGTTGCCGCTTCAACCTTAGCAGCTTCCTCAGCTTTAGCTGCCTCAAGCCTCATTGCTTCAACCTTAGCAGCTTCCTCAGCTTTAGCTGCCTCAAGCCTCATTGCTTCAACCTTAGCAGCTTCCTCAGCTTTAGCTGCCTCAAGTCTCATCGCTTCAGCCTTAGCCGCTTCCTCAGCTTTAGCTGCCTCAAGTCTCATCGCTTCAGCCTTAGCCGCTTCCTCAGCTTTAGCTGCCTCAAGCTTCATTGCTTCAGCCTTAGCCGCTTCCTCAGCTTTAGCTGCCTCAAGTTTCATTGCTTCAGCCTTAGCAGCTTCTTCAGCTTTTGTTGTCTCAATGAACGGGTTTTCTATTGTTTCAATAACGGGCTCAACCTTAGTGGCTTCAACTGGAGTGGCTTCAACTGGCTTCTGTTCTGAAACGGCCTCGTTCCTACGTGACGCTTCACTTCCAGAGCCCGCTTGCTGCATCAGTGCATCAATATCTGTACCTTCTGGCACAACATCACCGCGAACACGCGCTAATGAATCACCATCAAAGTCCAAAATAACGCGACGCTGATTGACAATTTTGCCCTGCTTACTTAATTGATAGAAATAATCCCATCGATTCGTATGAAAACTATCCACCAATAACGGCGTACCCATAATAAATTGCACTTGTGATTTACTCATGCCAGGACGTAACTTAAGCAACATCTCTGATGTCACTACATTCCCTTGCTGTATCTCCATTTTATAGGGCTTAATCGTTCGCTCTCCGCTACCGCAGCCAGCAAAAGCTAATGCCAATAATAATGTGGAAAATCTGAGAGTATTATGCATAGTTTTCATCGTTTTATACGTTAAAGAAGACAGATGTCCGAATTCTCGTTAATATAACACGATGGAGAAAAGCCTAAAACTAAAAAGTTCGAGAAACGAGTAAAACAATGCATGATCAAAAAGATTTAAGAAACGCTGGATTAAAAGCAACACTACCTAGATTAAAAATACTAGAGCTCTTTGAAAAAAGCGATGAACGCCATTTGTCTGCAGAAGATGTTTATAAGGTATTACTCAATGCAGGTGATGATGTTGGACTTGCAACGGTCTATCGCGTACTAACCCAATTCGAAGATGCGGGATTATTAGTGCGTCACCACTTTGAAAGTGGCAAGGCTGTTTTTGAGCTGAATGAAGGTGATCACCACGACCATATTGTCTGCGTTAAATGCGGCCTTGTCGAAGAATTTTATGATGCAGAAATAGAGCGCAGACAAAAAGAAGCTGCCGAATCTCGCGGGTTTACCATGCAAGAGCATTCACTCATGATTTATGGTATTTGCAAAAAGTGTAACTAAGCAATCGCGCGTGTATCTACTTTCACAAACCATCACTTAAATTTAAGGAGCGTTTGTAGATGACCAACTGTTCTCAAATAAAACATACCCACTACCATCAACTAGTAATGGGGTTAGTTTTGTCCATTGCCATCACGGCATGTGGCACTAACCCTGTCACCAAAAAAACAGAGTTTCAATTTGTTTCGCAAGAAAAAGAAATTGCTATTGGCACCCAAAATTATTCGCCCGCACGCCAATCGCAAGGTGGCGACTATGTGATTGATCCAGAGCTAACGGCCTATGTACAAAGCATAGGCAAACGCTTAGCAGCTGTTTCGGATAGACCTGACTTACCTTATGAGTTCACCGTTCTTAACGATTCAGTCCCTAATGCTTGGGCGATGCCTGGCGGTAAAATCGCTTTTAATCGTGGCTTGCTTTACGAATTAAATAGCGAGGCTGAACTAGCTGCGGTGATGGGTCATGAAATTGTGCACGCTGCAGCACGTCATGGCGCAAAAAGCATGGAACGCGGCATCTTTTTGCAAGGCGCAATGATTGCAGTCGGTATCGGTGCGCAAAACTCTGACTACGCTAATCTCATTGTTGGCGGTTCACAGCTTGGTGCGCAATTAGTTTCCAGCAAGTATGGTCGTGATGCTGAAAGTGAATCTGACTTTTATGGTATGCAGTATATGAAGAAAGCAGGTTACGACCCCGCTGCCGCTGTGACATTACAAGAAACATTTGTCCGCCTCAGCAAAGACCGTAAAAGCGATTTTATTTCTGGTCTATTTGCTAGCCACCCTCCTTCACCTCAACGCGTCGCTGCTAATAAAGCAACCTTGGTTGAAATCGGTGCTGGTGGCGATATGGGCAAAGAGGTCTATGCTAAAAAAGTAGGCCGTTTAAAAGCAACGCAAGCGGCTTACAAGGCTTATGACGACGCTGTAGCTGCGCTTAAAAAAGGCGATACGGCTACCGCCACACAATTAGCCAAAAAAGCCATTGCGGGTGAACCACGTGAAGCACGCTTTCAAGAGCTGCTGGGGGATATTGAGTTTACGAAAAAACAACCGCAAACCGCTTTAGGCTATTATGCAAAAGCCATCAAAATGCAACCAGATTACTTTAAACCGCATATTCAAAGTGGCATCGCACTGTTTAATATGGGCAAAAAGAAAGAAGCGGAACCTTATTTAAAGCGCGCGAATGAATTACTACCAACCGCACCCGGGCATGCCTTGCTTGGGCAAATCGCTGAAGAGCGTGGCGACACCAATCTTGCTTTACAACATTATCAAGTAGCGGCTAGCTCAAACTCAGACATCGGCAAAGAAGCAACGGCTCGCGCTATGCGCCTTGATTTTCCTCGCAACCCCAATAAATATTTACAATCTGGCGTTGTAGCTGACAATCGAGGCAACTTATTTGCCGTGGTGCAAAACGATGCCGCCTTGGCAATTCAAAATGTGCAAGTACGCGTTATTCGATACGATGCACAAACTGGACGTGCAATATCGCAAAGCAACCCAATGCCAATTAGAGGCATCATTGACCCTGGCAGACGTGGTCAAGTTGGCGTTGGCATACGGATTAGCGACCCACAAGAAGCAAGGCTTTACAAAGTAGCAATTGAAGCTGCCAGCTTGGTCCAATAGGCTAAATACAAAAAAGAGTGAGGGAAAAATGAAATTTTTAAATGTTGTATTACTGATTATCCTTGTGGCATTGGTTATTTTCGCCGCACTCAATTGGAGCGCCATTGTTACTCCAATTCCGCTCTCACTTTTGTTCACTAATATGGATGCGCCACTTGGCCTTATTTTATTATCGGTAACAGGTATTCTTGTCTTGTTATTCCTAAGCTTTGTGGTCTATATGCAATCATCAACCATTCTGCTCAGAAAACGGCTAAACAGTGAATTAGCAACGCAACGTGAGCTTGCAGATAAAGCCGAGGCTTCACGCTTTACTGAATTACGCACTTATTTAGAGACTGAATTGCAAAGCTTAAAAACGCAAAGCACAGAAACGCATCAACAAGTTGAAGCGCGTTTAGCTGAAACGGAAGCGGCTGTTAAAGCGGTTGTAGAGGAAACTGGTAGAACACTATCGGCTTATATTGGTGAGCTTGAAGATAGGTTGGAAAAAAAGTAATTACAAAGGCCGAAGACTAAAGACTAAAGACTATGAAAGCTTAGTTAAAAAGGCTAAGCCAGAACTCTTTCTAAAATGTTATGGATCGCCGCGCTACGCTCGCGATGACGTTAGGTCTTTGGTATTTTAGTAGCATTTTTATACTTGATAGTAAATGAGATTATAGACGCTCACCCCATTAAAGCATGTCATTGCGACGAACGCAGTGAGGAAGTAATCCAGTTTTTGTGCTTTAAAACATTCAGGAACGGTTGTAGTTTTCAGTGCTTCTATTAAAGCCCTAACATCTCTTTCGCATGATTACGCGTCGCGTCTGTAATCTCCAAACCACCAGACATCCTAGCAATTTCTTCAATCCGCTCCACTTCGTTTAAACGTTGAATATGACTGAGCGTTTTGCCATCGGTTTGGGTTTTGCTGACTTGTAAATGTTGCGCTGCTTGGGCGGCGACTTGGGCTAAGTGGGTAATCACTAGTACTTGACGATTTTCACCTAATTGTTTGAGTAGTTTACCGACGACTTCCGCTACGCCGCCACCAATACCCACATCGACTTCATCAAATATCATACAAGGCACACTGCCTTGTGCAGCGGTTGTGACGTGTAAGGCTAAGCTGATACGTGAAAGTTCGCCACCAGATGCGACTTTGTTCAATGGGCGCGGCTCAACACCAGCATGACCAGCGACTAAGAAAGCGACTTGTTCTAGGCCGTTAGCTGATTGCTCACATGGTTCTAGTGCAACTTGGAATTGACCGCCGCTTAATGATAAACGCTGCATTTCTGCACTAATTTTGTCGCTTAAATCTTGCGCTGACTGTTGGCGTGCGGCGCTTAACGCTTTAGCTGATTGCATATAGTTTTCTAGCGCCACGGCAACTTGTTTTGCTAACTCGCCATCATTGGCAAACGACTCCAATTCAGTCATCCTCAATTGCCAAGTGGCTAGCAATTCAGGCAATTCATCTGGTCGCACACGGTATTTTCGCGCGATGCCATGCACGGCTTGAATGCGATTTTCCACTTCGGACAATCGCTCAGGATCTAGATCATCACGCTGCAAATAGCGGTTTAAACTACGCGCGGCTTCTTGCAGTTGAATAACGGCAGAATCAATGGTTTCAGCGGCCTCGGTTAATTGACTATCCAATTCAACCAAAGACAATAATTTCTGTTGAGCATGCGTGAGCATAGACAAGGCATCCACATCACCTTCACTCACCAGATGTAAACTCGCTTCAACGCCACTAATCAATTCTGCGCTATTGCTTAAACGACTGTGCTCTAGTTGCAACTCTTCCCACTCTTCTGCAACAAAATTGAGCTGGGTCAGCTCACGCAACTTATCGCGCAACTCCGCTAACTCATCTGCATAAGCGGCTGCATTTTTTTCGATTTCGCTTTGTTGTAGATGTAATTTATGCCACGTTTTATAATGGTCAGCCACCTGTTTTACCAGCGCTGTACTACCAGAAAACGCATCTAAAATTTGGCGTTGTGTATTCATATTCAATAAAGAGTGATGCGCATTTTGACTATAAATATCAACTAAATATTCACCAAGTGCTTTTAACTGACCAACCGTTGCCGCCGCACCATTGATAAAGCCACGGCTGCGACCATCGCTATAAATCACACGACGCAGGATTAAATCATCCGCTGCTTCCAACTCATTCTCGCTCAACCATAATTGCGCAGCTTGATTATGTTGAATATCAACCGTCACGCTAATATCCGCTTTATCACAACCGCTACGCACAACCTCACCTTCATTGCGCGCACCTAGCGCCAATGACAATGCATCAATCAAGATGGATTTTCCCGCGCCTGTTTCGCCAGTGAGCGTGGTGAAGCCTTGGCTAAACTCTAAGTCTAGCTGCTCGACAATGACAAAATTTTGGATGGATAATGCTTGTAACATAGGTTAATTATTCAATTATTTTAGTTGTTCAGTTTTCAGACAGTAGTCAGCATTTAGTGCTTACAAGTACAAGGCGGTAAGGTGCAGCCAATACTTTAGTATGGCAAGCCGCGACCAACGCCGTAATTGTGAGTAATAAATGTTGAATACTCAGCCCCAGTGGAGCTTGTTGCGTAACATCTCATAATAACAATACTCACTAGGATGCAGCAACGTCACGCTCTCTTGCGCCCTTTCAACCTTCACACAGTCGCCTAAAGCAAGTTCTAATTGTGATTGACCATCAAAACTAATCTGCGCGTGATCGACTTGTATCACGGCAATTTCAATCTTCGCATTACTATTAACCGCTAACGGACGGTTACTTAAGGTATGCGGACAAATAGGCACCAATGCAATTGCGTCTAATCCTGGATGTAAGATTGGACCGCCTGCAGAAAGCGAATAAGCGGTAGTCCCTGTTGGTGTACTCACAATCAAACCATCGGCGCGCTGTCTATGGATAAACTTACCATCAATCGTCACTTCTAACTCAATTAAGCGCAAACCGCTTTTTAACACAATGTCATTAAATGCATGATTTTGCAGAATCGTTTCACCGCCTCTTATCACGCTTGCATTCAAAATCATGCGTGATTCTGTTTGATATTCACCTGCCAAAATTGCATCAATCGCATGCAACATTTCTTCTGCGCGTAAATCGGTTAAAAAACCAAAGTGTCCGCGATTAATGCCAACTAAGGGAACAGGGCTACTTTTTAATGCTCGTGCGGCACTTAGCATGGTGCCATCACCACCCATCACAATCACCAAATCTGCTTTTTTGCCAATTGCATCAAGGGATATGGTGGTAAAACCATCAATATCTGCATGTTGCGCCGTATTAACTTCAAATAGCACAGCAATGTTTTTTGCTTGCAAATGCTGCGCTAAATCGACTAAATCTTTACGCATAAGTTGCACTGCTGACTCGCGCATAAATTTGCCAATAATCGCAATGGTATTAAATTGTGTTTGCATGTCGGAATTTAATCACAGATACGGCATTACAACCAGTGGCAACTAGCCACTAAATGAGGCAAAATGGCAACTCAAGTTTAATTTAAGAACAATCACGTTGGACGAACGCGCACAAATATTATTAAAAACCTTAGTTGAACATTACGTGAGTGATGGCCAGCCAATGGGTTCAAACGCACTTTTACAACACTCTGGATTAGCATTAAGCCCAGCGACCATACGCAATATCATGAGTGATTTAGAAGCACATGGTTTTGTTGCCAGCCCTCACACCTCTGCTGGTCGCATTCCAACGCAACAAGGCTATCGCTTTTTTGTTGACTCGCTAATCAGCGTTAAACCATTAGCCTTGCAACAAGTAAAGCTGTTGGAAAGCACATTGCAATCAACCGACCAAAAAGAACTGATTAACTCAGCCGCTGACATGCTTTCTCAGTTAACGCAGTTTGCTGGCGTGATATTGATTCCAAAACGCAAAGCGTTGATTTTTAAGCAATTAGAGTTTATGCCTTTATCTGATAAACGCATTTTGGTGATTATTGTTGCGACCGATGGCAGTGTACAGAATCGCATTATTTTTAGCGATGCGCCTTATACCGCATCTGAACTCACCCAAGCCAGCAACTATTTTAATACGAACTACTCAGGCCAAACGTTTGAAGAAGCACGGCAAAAACTCCATAACGACCTTAAAAAAATGCAAGCAGACATTAGTCGCTTAATGGCTGCCGCGCTGGATACCAATGATCAAAAAGACACTAAAAACAAAGAGGATGTCATTATTTCTGGTGAGCGCAACTTGTTAAATGTGGACGAACTAGCCTCTAATGTCACCACATTACGCAAACTATTTGATGTATTCGAGCGTCGAAGCTCGCTAATGCAATTATTAGATAACAGCCAAAAAGCGGAAGGCGTGCAGATATTTATTGGTGGCGAAAGTGGTTACAGTCCGCTAGATGAGTGTAGCATGGTGACCTCACCTTATAAAGTCGATGGTCAAGTCGTCGGCACGCTAGGCGTGATTGGACCAACTCGGATGGCTTATGAACGCGTAATTCCGATTGTTGACATTACGGCCAAACTTTTATCCAATGCGCTGTCCAAGTAAGCTTCCCTATTCATTATTAAAACTCTATTAAACACTATGGCTTATTACAATCCTGAACCAGAATATAAACACGGCGACCAACTAAAAGTAGGTATTTTACTTGCTAATTTAGGTACGCCAGATGCACCAACAGCGAAAGCATTGCGCCCCTATCTCAAACAGTTTTTAATGGATAGGCGCGTGGTCGAGATTCCACGCTTTATTTGGTGGTGGATACTTAACTGCATCATCTTAGTGATTCGCCCTAAAAAATCAGCAGAGAAATATGCACAAGTCTGGATGAAAGAAGGCTCACCATTATTGGTCCATGCCAAAAACCAAGCACAGTTATTGCGTGGTTATCTTGGACAGAAAATTAAATCGCCATTTGCTATTGAGTTAGGCATGAGCTATGGCAACCCAAGCATGCAAAGTGCAATTGAAAAATTAAAAGCACAACATTGCAATAAAATATTGGTGTTTCCTTTATATCCTCAATACGCGGCTAGCAGCACCGCGGCGAGTTTAGATGCCGTTTGGAAAACATTGCTCAAGATACGCAATGTGCCTGCCATCAGAACTATCAAACACTATCATGATCATCCCGCTTACATTCAAGCTTTAGCCGCTAGTATTAACAAATTTTGGCAAATAAATGGTAAGCCAGAAAAGCTGATTATGAGCTTTCACGGTGTACCAAAATTTCACTTAATGAAAGGTGATATGTATCACTGTGAATGTCATAAAACTGGTCGCTTATTAGCCGAAGCTTTGGGTTTAGATCAAGACCAATATCAAATCGCTTTTCAATCTCGCTTTGGTAAACAAGAATGGTTAAAGCCTTATTTGGCCAGCACATTAGAAGCGCTAGGTCAGCAAAAAATTAAACGGATTGATGTTGTCTGCCCTGGCTTTAGTAGTGATTGTTTAGAAACGTTAGAAGAAATTGCAATGGAAGGTAAACATATTTTCCAAAGTAATGGCGGCGGTGAGTATCACTATATTCCTGCGCTGAATGAAAGCGAAGCGTGGATTCATGCCATGACAACCATTGCATTGGAAAATCTACAAGGCTGGGTATCAACTGAATGGGATAACAATGCTGCGCAACAAGTTGCCAAAGACACCGCCGCTCGTGCAAAAGCTTTGGGTGCAAAACAATAAACGGTATAATCGTTAATTGATGCATTTATTTACTGTTGAGGGTTTTTTATGGTTGTGATTACTGGTGGCGCTGGCATGATAGGTTCAATGATTGCTTGGCACCTCAACACACAATGCAATCAACAAGATATTGTGATTGTTGATGACATCACCCACGAATCACAATGGCAAAATTTAGTTCATCGCCAATACAACACTTATCTCGATAAAGAGCAGTTATTTGATTGGCTATATGACAACGAAGGGGTAACCGCCGTTATTCATATGGGCGCCATTAGCGCGACAACAGAGCGCGACTTTAACAAGCTGGTTGATTCCAATATTCATTACTCGCAAGATTTGTGGGAATGGTGTGCAATCAATCAAGTGCCTTTTTTCTACGCTAGCTCCGCTGCCACTTATGGCGATGGCAATCAAGGCTACGATGATGCTTCTATCGAAAAATTACGCCCATTAAATGGTTACGGCTATTCCAAACACTTTTTTGACCAATGGGTGTTAAAGCAAGTCGCAGATAATAAACCTTGCCCGCCAAGCTGGGCTGGGTTTAAATTCTTCAACGTTTATGGCCCGAATGAATATCACAAAGAGCGCATGGCCAGTGTTGCTTTTCACACATTCAATCAGTTTAGCGAAACGGGCACCATGAAGCTATTTAAAGGCACAAAAGCAGGTGTTGAAGACGGCATGCAAATGCGCGATTTTGTCTATGTCAAAGATGCCGCAGCCGTGCTTGCACATTTTTACACCACGGCGTTAAGCGGCAAACCAACCGCTAATGGCATTTACAATATTGGCACTGGCGAAGCGCGTAGCTTTAAAGATTTAGCAACCAATGTCATGAAAAGCATGGGACGCGAACCTGATATTACTTATATTGATATGCCGCAAGATTTGCAAGGCAAGTATCAATACTTCACTGAAGCAACCATGCAAAAATTACGTGATGCGGGTTACACCAAAGCTTTTCATAGCTTAGAAGAAGGCGTTAAAGATTACGTGCAAAACTATTTACTGCAAGAGGATCAATACTGCTAATGGATTATATCGACTACCTAAAAGGTGAGCATGCGGCACATAATGCTATGTTTGATGCGCTTGAACCGCTTTTCCCGCGCATCAGCGATATTGGCATTGCCATGCAAAACTGCATTAAAGCAGGCGGAAAAATCTTACTGATGGGCAACGGCGGCAGCGCTGCCGATAGTCAGCATATTGCGGCTGAGATTGTTGGTCGATTTAAAAAAGAGCGCAAAGGCATGCCTGCGATTGCGCTAACGACAGATACTTCTATCTTAACGTCAGTTGGCAATGATTATGGTTATGACTATATTTTTGCTCGCCAAATAGAAGCACTTTGCCGACCTGAGGATTTAGTGGTTGGCATTACTACTTCTGGCAATAGCGCCAATGTGGTGAATGCCATGCAGGCAGCTAAAGAAATCGGCGCTTTCACTGTCGGTTTAACAGGCGGCACAGGTGGCAAGCTCACCGACATTTGTGATCATAATTTGATTATGCCTTCCAGTGTCACAGCACGTATTCAAGAAGCGCATATATTTGTTGGTCATTGTTTGTGTGAAATTTTAGAGTCCGACTAATTAAAAGCGCAAACTAACTACATCATGTTTCAACATCTATTAAACACCGTTAAATCATTTGGTAGCCAACCGCTGCATGCCCTAGTCATAGGCGATGTGATGCTAGATCGCTACCTAATTGGCAATGTTGGTCGAATTTCACCAGAAGCACCAGTGCCTATCGTGCTGTTGAATGAACAAAATGAACGTGCTGGAGGCGCGGCCAATGTTGCAGCAAATTTAGCCTTACTCGGTATTACAACCCATATTATTGGTTGTATTGGTAATGATGCAGAAGGCGATAGCCTTAAAAAAAGCATCGCTGCGATTGATGTGAATATCGGCGGCATTATTCACTCTCCATACCGTCCCACTATCGCCAAAACCCGCATCTTAGGCGGCCATCAACAAATGTTGCGTTTGGATCAAGAAAGCACAGCCACATTTAATAGCGAAGAAAATGCTCTGTTGATGTCTGCAATTAATGTTGCACTTGCACGACAGCCCAATATCGTTATCTTGTCTGACTATGCAAAAGGTTTATTAAGTGAAGCGGTTTGCCAACACATTATTAACAGCTGCCATGCACAAAAAATTCCAGTATTAGTTGATCCAAAAGGTCGTGACTATAGCAAGTACAAAGGTGCAACGGCGCTTACGCCAAACAAGAAAGAAACCGCAGAAGCCTGCGAAACTCACTCTGATGATGTGAGTTTAATTAACAAAGCCACTGCATTAAAAAACAGCTTGAATCTCGCTTTTCTAGCGGTGACTCGAGGTGAAGAAGGCATTACGTTAATTGATCAAGATACTCATCAAATTGCGGCAACCGCGCAAAAAGTGTTTGATGTTTCTGGCGCTGGCGACACCGTTATTGCGACATTGGCAGCAGGCCTAGTTTATGGTCTCTCACCACTAGCAAGTTTACAACTTGCCAATATTGCCGCAGGTATTGTCGTTGGAAAAGTGGGCACGATTCCTATCACGCGTGCAGAGTTGATTGAAACACTGTCTCATCAACAAAATAGTACACAAGCCCAGAAGGTTTGTGATTTAACGCAACTGATTGAAAAAGTAGACCTTTGGAAAAAAGCACAGCAAAAAATTGTGTTTACCAATGGCTGCTTTGATTTGCTTCATGCGGGCCATGTGACTTATTTGGAAGCGGCAAAAAAACGAGGAGACAAGCTGATATTAGGCTTAAACACTGATCGTTCTGTTAGTGCAATCAAAGGGCCCACAAGACCCGTCGTTAACGAGACTGACCGTGCACGTGTCTTGGCCGCATTGGAGTCTGTTGATGCAGTGATTTTATTTGATGAAGATACGCCACTCAACCTGATTAATGCCATCCAACCACACGTCATTGCCAAAGGCAGCGATTACACGGAAAGCCAAGTCGTTGGTGGTAAAGAAGTTGAATCTTGGGGCGGGGAAATTGCATTGATTGATTTAGTCGAAGGTCGCAGCACTTCTAACATTATTAAAAAGCTCAATAGCTAATGTGTTATGTCATCTGAAAAAATCCTAGTGATGGGGCCATCTTGGGTCGGCGACATGGTGATGGCACACAGCTTGTTTCAACTACTCAAACAACAAAATCCAGCTGTGCAAATTGATGTTGCGGCACCGGCGTGGACATTGCCGTTACTCGACCGCATGCCAGAAGTGTCTGAAAAAATCGCATTGCCTTTTAAGCATGGCCAACTTAGCTTAATAGAGCGCATTCAATTTGGCTGGCGCTTAAAGGACAATCACTACACGCAGTCAATCTCGCTGGTCAACTCTTTAAAATCAGCCATTTTGCCTTTCGCAGCCAACATCAAAAAACGCACAGGCTTTCTTGGCGAGATGCGTTATGGCCTTTTAAATGACATTCGCCCACTAGATAAAAAAGCATTGCCGAAAACGGTTGAGCGTTTTGTGGCACTAGGCCTGCCTAAAAACCAACCATTGCCAGCAATCCCACAACCCATCTTATTGGCTGATAAAGAAAATGCCGTCAACGTATTAATACAATTAAACACAGCAGTTACCAGCGACAAAGTGCTTGGCTTATGCCCTGGTGCTGAATATGGTGAGGCTAAACGCTGGCCTGCCATCTACTATGCTGAAGTGGCTAACGCGGCATTAGACCAAGATTGGCAAGTGTTATTGTTTGGCTCAGACAAAGACGTGCCAGTGACACAAGCAATCAACCAGATGACGCAATCAAGATGCATCGATTTAGGTGGAAAAACCAAATTAGGCGATGCTATCGACATTATGTCACTATGCACCACAGTGATTAGCAACGACTCTGGCTTAATGCACGTCGCCGCCGCGCTCGATATAAAACTAATCGCTATTTACGGCTCCAGCGACCCTCACCACACGCCACCCATGCACCCTGATGCGGCAATTGAATACTTGGCACTACCTTGCAGCCCTTGTTTTAAAAGAGTTTGTCCGTTAAAAGATGAGGAGTATTTAGCTTGCTTAAACAATATTAGCCCGACAACGATAATAAACAGATTAAAACATGATGAATAAATTGCTACATAACATTGACCGACTAGAGACTAAGCATCTATTTTTTAGCATCATTGGCGCAAGCATTTTTCTTGCCGCATGGATGCAATATATTCAACATGGCTGGATAAATCCAGACAGCGTTCTTTATCTTGAGCAAGCAGCGCGCTTTGCTCAAGGCGAATGGAAAGCTGGTTTTACTATATTTCAATGGCCGCTATATGGTTTATGCATCGGTCTCATTCACACCCTCACTTCTCTACCCATTCAAACTGCTGCGCAGTTACTAAATATGCTATTTTTTGGCATCGCAACGGCCAGCTTTCTCACATTGATTAAACTGGCTGGCGGCAATAATCGCACCTTGTTTTTTGGCATGCTATTGCTGTTTAGCTCGCTCTATATTGTAGGCGATGTATTAGAAATGCTCATGCGAGATGAAGGGTTCTGGGCATTTTATCTGACTGCATTGGTTTACTTTACTCGCTATATGCAACACGGAAAAGTAAGCGATTCCTTTTTTTGGCAAGTCAGCATTATTGTTGCAACGTTATTTAGAATTGAAGCCATTCTCTTTTTACTACTTCTTCCGCTTGTTACGCTATACGTCAAACCATCTCCACCTAAGGATAAAGTTTGGTTTAAAGAGAAAATTCAACAGCTATTAACAGCTTACTCATTAAGCATTGTGATTGGATTAGTCATTGGCATTGCGATACTCACTCAACCACAAATCAGCATGGCACAATTTGGCCGCCTCAATGAAATATTTAACACGAACCTTTATCATGAATTCACAAAGCTGTTTTTCGCAAAAGCAGAGAAAATGTCAAATCTAGTGCTAGGTTCCTACTTAGAAGAGTTCGCTATCCCAGGCTTATTACTGACATTTATATATGTGATTGGATCGAAGATATTAACCGCAGCAGGATGGATAGGTACAGGACTAGCATTAGTGAGTTTCAAACAAGCTTCAAAGCATATGCAACCCATCGTTAAACACACCCTTGTCGCCACCAGTGCTATCGCCCTATTCATCATGGCGCTCATCATTATCAAAGTGTTTGTTTTATCAAGTCGCTATGTGGTGGCGCTTGCTTTTATAATGCTCATCTTTGCCAGTTTTCAGCTGACTGAACTTTCATCAAATACCCACAAAAAGCAGCGTGCGTTGTTTATTCTTATTTTCATCATATTATGTTTGGGCTTTGTAAAAAACATATTGCCCAAGCGTGAAGGATATAATTATCAACAGGATGCTGTGGCTTGGATTAAATTGCATAACAAACAAAATCATGCTGTATTTTACGATGACTCGCGGGTGAGATATTACGCTAAGCAACCATTCAAAGGCACAGGCGTACCCAATTTGCTTGAGTTAAAAACCAAATATGACAATAACAGCATTCATAACTATCATTACTTGGTTATCAATAGCGCCAAAGCAAACAAGGAAAGTGAACTGTTCATCTCAAGACAGCTAGCAAACTTCTCTGAAATAAAGCGCACCTCTTCATACAAAGAAAAAAAACAAATAGTGATTTATAAAAACACCGCTAAGTAACTTGTTTTATCCCTTTAGACGTCATTACTATTGTTTTGTATTGTTTGATATCACTTTTTTTGATATTAGCCAATATTTCAATACACACCTCAGGATGCCACATTGGCAAGCTTACTAATTCTTGATTGGCGTATTGCCACCATTGACTATCTATTATTTGACTAATCAAGTCAGCTGAGAATCTATACTTGATTAGTTTTGCTGGAACCCCTGCATAGATAGCATAAGGGGCAACATTTTCAGCAACAATAGCGCCCGCGGCAATAATTGCACCATCGCCAATCTGTACACCACTCATAATGATTACATTGCGACCAATCCAACAGTCATTACCAATTGAATTGTGACGGGCAAAACGTCGTTCAAAGACTCATGTTTTTCCTCGAATGCTTTCGTAAATAAAGAAGTTGTCAGCCATTGAGTTGGATGCTTATTTCTTTCAAGCCCAATAACGACATTATTGCCAATTGAACAAAACCGTCCTATCTTATTGACTTCATATAGTTCACAACCACTTCTGAGATAGGTAAAAGCACCAATACTTAATGCTTTGCTTTTAATAATTATGTTCGATAGCTTTACCTGCTCTTCAATGGTGATGTTTGCCTGTTTACCCAGAGATGAAATGCCAGACGAAAATTTGCAGTCGTATGCACTTAGTTTCTTTGACCAATAAGCATCTAACCATCGCATTATCATTTTCATCTGTGTCTACTAAAAATCTACTTTATTCAGCGCTTAAGTAAGCAAATGTAGAAAATGCCTTTTGATAACGCGGAGGCACTAAATAGACGTTAGCATAAGGCTTAGTTTGGTCAAAATCGGATAGACACCATCTTCTATCAAACGATCTGTAATAAATACGCTTTAAAAATCCGATTAGGTTTCGCTGATGCACTTTTTTGTTATACGTATAAGAAAGTGAGAAATATTGGTAGCCTTTGAAGAGTTCATCAAACAGATGCATTTGTTGAAAAGACGCAATGGTTGTTGTACTTTTATATTCAATTAACAACAGCGGCTGATCTTGTTTTAGTGTCTTTTCTAAACCGCGCAATGCTGAAGCCTCATGGCCTTCTACATCCATTTTGATAAAATCAATTTTATCTTTGGGAAAAGTTTGATTCAAATAATCATCACCAACAACCAACTCAATTTCTTGCTTTTCAGCATCTTCAAAAGAGGCATCTAAACTTGAGCAACCCAAGTTTCCGTGTCTTGGAATAAGAATATCTCTTTTCAAAGCCTCATCTGACAATGCCAAGTTAACTGCCAATGCATTATGAAGCTTATTTAACGTTAAGTTCTGCTGTAATGCATCAAAGATAAACTTGACTGGCTCAAAAGCTATCAACTGCTTAGTATATTGGGCAATCACAATCGCATGATTGCCTATATTGGCGCCAATATCCAAGCTAGTCGTTGGCGTAATATAGCTTAATACCTCACGAATAGAGTTCAACGTATTACCATCATACTCGCCCTCAGCCTGTATTTCTTTTGTGATGGAGTCATTCTCAAAAGCTTGCAATTGCTGTCCAGATTTCGTGATGACGCTAATTAATGGATGTTGCATTGATATCCTCGTTAAACACTTCTTTTGATTTAAAACGTTTTGCAATTTCAACCGCACGCGCATGCCAAGTATGACTACTCATCAACTTTGCATGCCCATTTTTTGCAATTTTCAATCTTTTTTCAGGATGACTTAAGTAATAGTCAACCTTTTCTACTAACTCTTGATTCGTCCTGAACACTTCAATTTCTTTACCAATCTCAAACAAATCGGCAAGCTCATCACAATAATCCGTCAATACAAACGCATTAGCCGATAATGCTTCAAATATTCGAAGATTAACACCTGTCCCCGCGCCATAAAAATGCGTACGGTTGATATTAATGACAATTTTGGAGTTTGCTAGCAGTTCATGCAATGCTTCTCCCCATATGGTTTGATCGGTGACTCTGCTTTTCAGCTTATCGGTCATCAAAGGGAAGTTTCTTTGCCACCGATTGCCATAGATAGTGACAACATCTTTAATACCCTCAAGTAAAAAAATACGTCGCAAGTCACCACTGCCGACAAAAAGCGCGTCAACCTCTGGATTCTGTTTAGCTTTTATAGCCAAAGGAGCCGCTCCAAAAGGCAAAAAAGTGGCTTTTAATTTTTTAGTCTCAGAAAAGAATCGAGTCGTTACTTTCGAAAAAGAAAAGATTTCATCGTAGATCGGCAGTTCATGATCAATAAAGAAAAGAAACTCCCGTCTTTTAGGATATAAGTTACAACTGTCGGTATCGTATAGATAGATTGAAAACTGGTACTTTTCTTTTAATTGTAAAACAAACGCAGGACTTAACTGTTTGTAAATAAATCCGATTACCAGCACATGCGTTGGCAGTTCTGTTGCCACAAAATGCGCAAACTGACGTTCAATTAATTTAGGAAAATGATAGAAATGGTCAGAAGAACCTTCTATCCTATTCAGCATTTTTTTAAAAGCAGCCCTAAATCGATAGCCTTTTTTTTGTTTGAATGCACGACAATCAGCATAGACACTCTTCAACCCTAGTTGTAAAAATGCATCATGCATTTCTCTTCCAAGCGGCACTTCTGCAATTGCATCGAATATGAGTAGTTTTGTCGTTGTCATCTATTATTCACTTTTTATTGCAATGCTTTTTTAACAAAGTCTAAGGCAAAGAAATGCGCTTTTACACTCTCATCTGAAAATTGTTTGATTAGCTTTTCAGTTGATATTTTTTGTTGTTCCGAGTGTTGTACGTTTAAGATGACTGCTTTGAGATCGTCATAATCACCAAATCTAAACAAGTGACCCACACCACGCACCACCTCTGCTCCGCCGCCGCAATCACTACAAATAACGGGAACTTCTGCCGCCATTGCTTCTAGCAACACCATACCAAATGGCTCATGATCGGAGGTCAAGGCAAAAGCATCAAATGCGCTAAAATATGATGCGCCATTGGGCACATGGCCTAGAAATTTCACATACTCAGCAATCCCTAACTGCAAAGATAATTCTTTTAATTCCCGCTCTAACGGGCCTTTTCCCATGATGATAAGCTGGCTCTTAGGCAACAAATCTGGCAGTGCTGCTGCAAACCCGCGCAACAAGGTTGGATAATCCTTGTCGTGATGCAACCTACCAGCCGTCCCTAATATCCATGCATCCGCTGGCAATTGTAATTGTTGTCGTGCTTCAAGACGCGTTAATAGCTTTGCTTTTGTTGCTGCCACGTTAATTCGATTATATAACGTTTGAATACGCTCTACTTGCCAGCCTGTTAAATCACGACGCAAGTCATCTCGAACAGAGTCCGACACGCCTAACATTAGCATTCTGTTTTTATAAAAATTGATTAACGGCCTTCTAGACCATCGAGTGTAATCATTATAATTGTGATGAACGCTGATGACAGGCAGCTTGGTTCCAAGTAAAGCAACATACGTTGGCTTGACTCGATGTGCGATACACAATTTAAAATCATGTTTTGTTACTATTTTTTTTATCTGGCGAATAGCGGCTATTTTTAAACCACGCACCTGCCCACTGCTATACCCTAAAAAAGCCACTTCATCAGAACAAGTATCCCGTGCAACCGCTGCATCTTCAGCACCGGTTAAATAAACAGTCAGGACTTTATAGGGGCTGTTGTTGAACAAGGCGCTATATTGTCTCGCACAATCTAAAAATGGCGGGTAATAACTATGGCAAATTTGAAGAATCCACACCCTTATGCTCCCTCCTGATTAAGAGCGCCAAGCAATCAGCTGGCTATTGGCCTGCTTGATTTTTTGTGTGCATGCTTGGCTCAAGTGACTTTCAGAAAAATAACTTGCCTGAAGTGATGCCCAGAACTTTTTTCCTAGCGCATTCATATCATCTTGATATTTACACCAGCGCTTAAAACTTCTTATCCGTGTATTACAGAATAACGGCCAAGCATATACACTCATATCAGAAATATCAATCAATCCTAAATTGCCATCAGGCATTTGCACAACATTGCCCGTATGTAGTGAGTGAAAGTGAACGCCTTTGCTATGCAGGCTCGCTAAAAATCTACCTAGTTTTTCAGCTAAATTAGGATTAATTGTATTTTCATGAATCAGTTGACGAATGGTTTTTCCTGCAAGCGGCGAGTACAGGACAGCCGTATTATGGCTATCCTCAAAGTGATACAACGTTTTAATTTGTACTGTTGGAATGGCTAGTTTGTGCAAACGAATTGCATTGCGACAAAACCTTCTGGCATAGGAATAAATATTTGTCCCACTGATTAAACGCTTCACTCTAAATACTTTCAAGATGTCGCCACTCGGCAATCGAACAACTTTTATGCCACGCTCATCCTGCTCAAGTATCTCAGCATTCTGACACATTTTCTCAAAATCACTGCTTGATAAAGTCTGGCTAGATTGGAATAAATGTTTAAAAAATTGCATTATTATTTGATGAAAGCATTAATATTACGGAGCACTTTAATTTGATGTTCCTTAGTAAAAGATTCCCAATCTGGCACATCTGTCCAATCACTTAAAAAAACAAAATCCAACCCGGCACGCGCAGAAGATTGGTAATCATATTTACTATCTCCAATAAACAATGCAGGAAATACAATATTGCCGTTTTCTTTTTCGCGCGCAAGGATTGTATCTTTATTGTCAGGACTGCCAAATAAACCACTATCGAACAAGTCGGCAATTTCTCGCTTTTCAAATAACGCTCGAATTTCTTGTTGATCACCGCCTGATACTACCAACCACTTGGTGTCCAGGGTAGCTAAACGCAATTCATGCAAACCATCAGCTATCTTACAACGCAACAATCCTTTAGTAACGGCCAGGCTAAACGCCTCTAAATACTCTTGTACAAGGTCTGATGTAGCCTCTTGCTTGAGTATTTCTTCTATGTACCAAACAAACTTTGGATAACGGGAAATCCCACCAAACTCGACATGATGGTCAACCAGTGCCTGCGCTTGCGCATCAGTGGCCCCTAGTTTTTTAGCGGTTCTAAAATAAGAATCTATTTTTGTAATATTCGAATCTAAAACCACACCATCGCAATCAAATACGATTGTTTTATATTTCTCTAATTCTATACTCAAGGTGATGACCTTTAAATGAAGCAGGCTTGAAATATATTATTATTCTTATTAATAAAAAAGTTTTGCACCCAAAAGTGCAAAACTTTTGTTGGGTATAGCTATAAACTATGCAGGTTTAATTGCACTGGCCTCTTTAGCTAACTTGGTAATTTGTGCCCAGTCTTTATTGGCTACAGCATCTGCAGGCGTTAGCCAAGTACCTCCACAGACAACAACGTTTGGTAGCGCTAAAAATTCTGGTGCGGAATCCACTTTTACACCGCCAGTTGGGCAGAACATCACATCTGCAAATGGCCCAGCAAAGCCTTTAAGCAAATTAATACCGCCGACTGCTACGGCAGGAAACAACTTCAAGAAGTAGTAATCATCTGCATTTGCCATCATGATTTCTGAGCCAGTTGAAACACCCGGCAATAAAGGCAAGCCAATTTGACGCGCATACTGACCAAGCTCTGCTGTATAGCCTGGGCTAACCGCAAATTTGCAACCTACGTCCAATGAATTTTTAGCATCTTGTAAATTACGTACAGTGCCAGAACCCAAAATCGCATCAGGCACATGTTTAGCAATTTGTTCCATTGCTTGCAAAGCCACTGGTGAACGTAATGTCACTTCAAGCACTTTAATACCGCCTTCAAGCAATGCTTCTGCCATTGGCACAGCGTCTTCTACTTTATTAATGACAATAACTGGTATTACTGGGCCTTCTTTTGCTAAATCTAATGTGTTCATATTTATCTCTATCGTTTATTTAATCAATTCTTAATTTTTAAATAGCACAACTTTAAGTGTTGATAATCAAAAGAGAACTAGGCGCCTAAGTGAAGGCAGTACAATAAGTACGCCAAACTTAGGCAACGACGTTATCGTTTGATTAGCAATGCTTAAAGCCAGGTGATGGCGCCTTCTTCGGCTGACAATACGTTTTTCCGCATACCACCAAATAATTCGCGACCAAAACCATGTTCATTGCTATGTCGCTTCTCATCAGAAAGCTCTTCTGCTTCACGCTCTTCCCATACATCTTCATCTACCAGCACGTTCACCATACCAACTTTTGCGTTTAAGCGAATAATATCGCCGGTACGTACTTTGGCTAGAGCGCCACCAGCAGAGGCTTCTGGACTCAAATGAATGGCAGCTGGAATCTTGCCTGATGCGCCGCTCATGCGTCCGTCAGTCACAATAGCCACCATAAACCCTTTGTTTTGCAACACAGCCATTGGCGGTGTTAATTTATGCAATTCTGGCATACCGTTCGCTTTTGGTCCTTGGAAACGGACAACTGCGACAAAATCTTTCTCCAACTCACCACGATCAAAAGCTGCCAATAACTCTTCTTGTGCATCGAATACAATGGCTGGCGCTTCAATAATGTGCCTATCTTCTGGTACAGCTGAAATCTTAATGACGCTACGGCCTAAATTACCTTTAAGCAAACGTAAGCCACCTGATTCATCAAATGGATGTTCTGCTGTACGCACAATCAATTCATCTTTACTTTCTTTTGGCAAGTCTTTCCAGACCAATTTACCACCTTCATTGGCGGGCAATTTACCGTAATCACGCAAACCACCATAAGCAACAGTAAACACATCAGGATACATATAACCGGCATCAATTAATTCACGAATCACAAAAGCTGGACCACCTGCATCTTGGAATTGGTTCACATCCGCTTTGCCATTTGGATAGACACTTGCTAACAATGGCGTTGTTTTAGCCAAGTGATAGAAGTCTGTCCAATCAATAATAATCCCAGCTGCGCGCGCAATCGCAACCCAATGAATCAAGTGATTAGTAGACCCACCAGTAGCCAACAATGCCACCATGGCGTTTACAATTACATGTTCATCGACTAGTTTACCAATCGGCGTGTAGTGCTTTTGTTTGGTGTTTTCTAACACCATTTTTACCGCTTCACGCGTTAATAATTCACGCATACCATCATGCGGATGTACAAAAGCTGATCCTGGCACATGCAAGCCCATGGCTTCCATTAGCATTTGATTACTATTAGCGGTTCCGTAAAATGTACAAGTACCAGCGCCATGATAAGCAGCAGACTCAGAAGCCAACAGCTCTTCACGGCCAATTAATCCTTGCGCATATTGTTCACGTACTTTTGATTTTGAGGTGTTATCAATACCCGTGCTCATTGGCCCAGCAGGCACAAATACACATGGTAAATGACCAAATTGCAGCGCACCAATTAACAAACCCGGTACAATTTTATCGCAAACACCTAAAAGCAAAGCGGCATCGAACACATCATGTGATAAAGCAACGGCTGTACTCATCGCAATGGTATCGCGGCTAAACAATGAAAGTTCCATGCCTGGTTCACCTTGCGTAATGCCATCACACATCGCTGGCACGCCGCCAGCAACTTGAGCAGTAGCGCCTAGCTTGCTTGCTTCATCTTTAATGATGCTTGGATAGGTACCGTAAGGCTGATGCGCAGAAAGCATTTCATTGTAAGCAGTAACGATTCCAATATTAGGCGCCTTTTCTGCGACAATTTTAAGCTTGTCATTGGCTGGCATTGCCGCAAACGCATGCGCAACATTCGCACAACCAAGGCGATCAGCACCTCGGTCACGATTGGCGATTTGCTCCATACGTTGCAAATAAGCAGTACGAGTAGGACGACTGACTTCGATAATACGTTCTGTCACTTCTATATGGGATTGTTTCATACTTGATTCAACTCACTTGTTTGATACTGCAAACGACACAGGATTTAAATTAACTAACGCTTGATTATCGCCTAAAAGAGGGATTTTCGTCAAACAACAAAAATGATTGGAAATTATTTTCTTTTAAAAATTAAATACTTACCAACAAGAATAATTTATTTTTTTGTGACTAAAATATCTTCTAACATCAAATACTCTAAATCACAGCCATAAAACATATTGAGCGCATCTGTTGGGCTACAAATCATTGGTTCGCCACGACGATTTAACGAAGTGTTCAACACAACGGCATTCCCACGCAATTTTTCTAAATGTTCGATTAATGCGTAATAGCGCGGATTCGTTTCGCGAGTAACAACCTGCGCACGCGCAGTGCCGTCTTCATGCACCACTTCTGGAATGCGATCATTCCAAGCAGGATTCACATCAAAAGTGAACGTCATGTAAGGCGCTGGATGATTAGTTTGCAATAAATCTTCTGCCACAGTATCCAACATACTTGGGCAAAACGGACGCCAGCGTTCGCGATATTTAATTTGTGCGTTAATCCGATCAGCGACACCAGGATAGCTAGGGTCGCCTAAAATACTGCGACAGCCTAATGATCGTGGACCAAACTCCATGCGTCCTTGGAACCAAGCTAATGGATTACCTGCAGCTAATAATTCAGCTGCTTTTTTCGGACCATCTTCAACCCGTGTAAAAATTGGTTTAGCTGGATGCGCTTCACAAGCTGCAATACATTCTTCATTCGTAAATGAAGGGCCTAAATAAACATGCTCCATTTTATGAATGGTTTCACCAGCCAGATGTGCGGCGTAAGTCGCTGCGCCCAATGAAGTACCATTATCACCAGAGGCTGGTTGCACAAACAATTCTTTTACATACGGCAAACTGATAATGCGTTGATTCAACTTCACATTCAACGCCACGCCGCCTGCCATCACAATCTTGCCCGTTTCACGAATAATATCACCGAGATAATATTCAATCATTTCCAACGCTAGCTTTTCTAATAAAGCCTGAATTGAGGCTGCATAATGAATATAAGGGTCGTCAATTTCATCGCCTTGGCGTTTTGGGCCTAAGCGCTTAATCAATTCTGGCGTGAAATAATAGCCTTTGCCATTTTCTTTATAACGACGTAAACCAACCACATTGACCAACTTAGTATTGACAATCAATTCACCATTTTCAAACTTGGCCAAATCCGAGAAATCATATTTAGTTGGGTCGCCAAAAGGCGCCATGCCCATGACTTTAAATTCGCCATCAAGCATATCAAAGCCGAGATACTCGGTCATCGCACCGTATAAACCACCTAAAGAATCTGGATCATAAAACTCTTTAATTTTGTGAATCTTGCCATTTTCGCCATAGCCAAAAAAAGTAGTCGCATATTCACCTTTGCCATCAATCCCAACAATGGCGGTTTTTTCTGTGAAACCACTTAAATGGTAAGCGCTAGAGGCATGAGACAAATGATGCTCGACTGGTACAAACTTAGCGTTGGTTAAGCCCAACTCTTTCATTAATGCGAGTGACTTATCTTTGTTACGTCTAAAGCGGCGATTGCCATTAAAAATCGCATCCAAAGCACGATCTGGCGCATACCAATGACGTTTAGCAAAATGCCAACGCGCGTTGCTACTTAATGGAATTTCCGCATAAGGAAAGGCAACGATATCAACATCCTCAGGTTTAACACCCGCTTGCTTTAAACAGAACTTTGCCGCTTCGTAGGGAAATTTGTTTTTAGCATGCTTATCACGAATAAAACGCTCTTCTTCTGCTGCTGCAATTATTTTTCCATCAACCAAAATGGCGGCTGATGCGTCGTGGCTTAAAGCGCCAGATAAACCCAATACAATCATGTCATTTAACTCAGTGTAATTATTCTAAAATTTGTGCCGCTTGCAGAGGTGCGTGATCGACATAAACAACTTTAAATACCTTAACAAACGCATTATACAGGGAAGGCGTGTCTTTCCAATTTTGCATAAAACGCTTAATGTCGCGCACATGATTTTTTTGTGCAAAAGAATCAGTGCGATGTTGCCGCATACTATCCAAATCAATCAGCAAAGGACTACCATCAGTCCGCACTTTTATATTGCTTGCCTTCATATCGCCATGCGATATTTTTAATAAGTTCAAGCGATAGAACAATTGCACCACTTGCTTAATCGCCTCAGAACGACGTTGCTTATCACTCGTCGTTGCAAAAAATTGCACCATATCTGGGGCATCAACATATTCTGTCAAAAAATAGGCCTTGCCTTTTAAGCCTAACCATTTTGTTTCAACGAGTGCAACAGGCCTTGCAGTTGGTAATCCAAGTAGTTGCAGGCGGTGGGCATTTGCCCAAGAAATAGATGCGCGTGTGCGTCTAAATGCTCGCCCAAGTCCGTGCCAAAAACCTTTGATATTGTAGCGTTTAATCACAGCATCTAGCGCTCCTATCTTGGCGGTGAAAACGGTGCACGTATTGCCGTTTTTAATCAAACTCGCCTCATTTAGATAAGCATCCAACGCTGCTGCAGTTTGTGGAAAATTAATCATGGCATCCTGCGCACTCATCGCAACAAATACCTTTTTGGTTTTAACCACATCAACATCTGTACATTGCCTAAATACTTTTTTATCGGCATAAGCAGATGTCGCTTTTTGCCTTGCGATTTCAATTGCCTTGTTAACCGCAACAATATCAAGTGCTGGCTGCCACGGCCTTGCATTCGCATAAGTTTCCAACAAAGAGGGAAGCTGACTATCGATTGTCAATACATCCAATTTTGATAGCAATTGGCAAAGGTTAGCTTGTGCTTTTTTGATGGGTAGCTTGTCAACAGAACGCACGCCATCGCCATCAATCGTGTAAATCGCATCGTATTGAATTAAAAAGTTTTTCAAATACATATCTGTTTGCAGCAACCTAGCTTCGTGGTGCTGCGCTACAACTTGTATGAGTTGATGCGCAAGTTCAATTCGCACAAATTCATTAGCGCTTTCCCAAACAGCTTCTGCACTTTCTGACGGAGTAATGCCTTCAAAAATAACGACATACGCTTTAAGCTGAGGCGCTTTACTTTGCTTTAGTATTTTCGGCGTTAATATCTTTGCTTTTTGCAAAGACTCAACGCCGCGCACATCACGCAAGGCATATTGCGCGGCCTTGTCACCAAAGAAAAGCTTGGCATAAACGGCTTTACCTTGCCAAAGTGCCTTAAAAACACAACGGCGCTTGGGCACAAAACGCACAACCTCTAACGAGCTGATGGTACTTGTGTCATCCAAACTGATGTTTGGCGTGTTAATGCCAAAACTGGCTAACAAACTGACATTATCTTTTTTGTTGATGGTCTGCATGCTTTTAACGTCGGGCTGAGCGCTTTATTATTTGCCGAACAATAAAGCGCAGCGTTTTATTTAATGCTGGCACTTGAAAGTATTGTAAGAAAAAGTATAAGCGATCACTAGCTGACCAATATTCTGCATGGCGATTTAATGCGGCTAAATCAAAATAAGCGCGGTATAAAAACAGCCAGCTAAACCGTGCTTTTTCTAAATCAATAAATGCAACTTCAGGTTGAATCTCCGCATTTTTCACAAAAAGATGTTTGGGATAGAGCGCTCGATGCACCAAGCCTGAGTGATGAAAAGCACGTACTGTTAACGCAACTGTTTTAAGCAACTGTCTCTTTTGCAGACGCGTCTTTTGCTCAACAGAAAACCAACGCTGAGTCACGACATCCAATGGTTCAAAACCAAGCAATGTTTCAGTGGCTAAAATCGCGCAAGCTTGATTGTCAATTTTCTGCTCGCCATAACACACCACTTTAGGCGCTTTAATCTGTTGCGCTGCTAAAAAGGTCAATCGCTCAAACTCTCGTCGAAAAGTTGGCTCGCCTTTAATAGGATGTAATAGCGTTCTTCTGCCGTGGTTTTGCTGCTTTTTGACAAAAACATTAAGTTCACCGCTATCCGAAGGCAAGATTAGTTGCCCCACACCGCTCCAACCACCTCGCCGCTGATTAGGCTCTTCAAACCAAGCAATCTGTTTGTGCCACAATGGCTCAAACCCATCTAATTGATGTTGTGCAAATATTTGTTGGTAATATTGAGATTGAAACAATGAACAGTTCGCATAAGTGATTGAATGCCTGCATTATATCAGCCATTAATCAGCAAATGATGCGTTAATGATGTTTGCGCTTATAATGTCATGCCTATGCTAAGACTGATTTTTAAACCGTTATCTTTATTGCCTTTGCCCGTATTGCATGCTCTAGGCAGCGTCTTGGGACGCATTCTATTTCTGTTTGCACGCAAAGCAAAGACGCGCACCATTGCCAATATTACGCAAAGCCAGCTATTGCCAAACCAAATCGAATCAGCAGTGCAACAAAGCTTTATTGCGATTGGCCAAGCTATTTTAGAAACGCCCTATATTTGGAATAGTGATAATCAAAAAGTAGCGCAACTCATGCAGCAAGTTGAAGGCTGGTCGCACGTCGAGGCTGCCATTAAACGTGATAAAGGCATTATTTTTCTCACGCCGCACATGGGCTGTTTTGAGATTACTTCGCTCTATTATGCTTTGCATCATCCCATTACCGTACTGTATCGCCCGCCCAAAAAGAAATGGCTAGCACCGCTCGTCAGTGGTCGACAGCGTGACAACATTACCCTAGCCGAAGCCAATGCTAATGGCGTAAGAAAGCTATTAAAAGCATTAAAAAAGGGAGAGGCGATTGGTATATTGCCAGATCAGATTCCTGCAGCAGGAGAAGGTGAATGGGCCGATTTTTTTAATAAACCAGCCTATACCATGACACTTGCCAGCAAATTGGCAGAAAAAACAGAGGCAACCATTATCATGGCTTTCGGCGAGCGTTTAGCAAAAGGTAAAGGCTATACCTTACATTTAACTAGCGTTGACTCTATTGCAACTCCGAAACTATTGAACCAAGCCATTGAAGCGCAAATTGCAAAAAGTCCAAACCAATATTATTGGAATTACAATCGCTATAAAGTGAGTAGAAAGTCAAAAGCGAAATTACAATCGAAAAATCAGTAATCAGCCACCAACTCGTTAGCAACGTCCAACAAAAAAGCCGAACAATTGTTCGGCTTTTTTACTATTGCAGGTTCAATTAATTGGTTGTCGCTGCTGCTGGTGCAGGTTCTGCAACATAAATTTCAACTCGGCGATTTTTTGCCATATTCGCTTTTGTATCATTTGCGACTAATGGCTCACGCGAACCGCGCCCTTCTGTTGAGATACGGCTAGAAGCAACGCCTTTAGTGCCAAGATAATCACGCACACTGTTTGCACGTTTTAGCGACAGCGGGTTATTAACCGCATCTGAACCGGAACTATCTGTGTGCCCGATAATCGTTACCGTTGAAACTGGATTTTGTACTAGCCCTGTTGAAAAAGTATCTAGCACTTTTTTAAAGTTGGCATCAACATTCGCACTACCAACAGCAAATGAAATATCACTCGGAATTTCAAGTTTCAATTGATTGTCTGCTGTTTGTGTTACTGCTACGCCAGTACCTTGAGTTGCGGCTTCCATTTCTTTCTTCTGTGCTTCCATTTTTTTAGACCACACATTACCTGCAACCGCACCAACACCAGCACCGACAGCAGCGCCAATCGCAGCGCCTTTGCCTTTGCCTGCAACTGCTCCAACCACAGCGCCAACACCCGCACCAATAGCAGCGCCTTTCGCAGTACCTTTTTGTGTTTCTGACATATTGGCACAACCACCTAATGCGAATGCTGAAATAACAGCACCGACGATTATTTTTTTAACCATTTAATTCTCCTCTTTTAAAGTTAAACTCATTTTTATCCTATGAGTAAATTGAATCCCCACATAACGCTTAAATAACGCATCAGTTATCAAAAGGACTACTCATCATGCAATTTAGTGCGCTCTACTGCTAATTTTTTTTGGAACTTATCACTGTTAAATTTAGCATACAGCTTGGTTGCCCTTGCTTCTACTGCACGCCAAAAGTCATTGCTTTGCCGCTGGTAATACATTTTAAAGCGCAGATAATCTCTCGCCGTTAACCCAACATCCATACTCGAAAAATATAAGGCAGCAATGTCTTTCATATTAGCAGTTGTTGATGGGGTATTGTGCGTAAGCACACGATGCAAATCAATCAAATACAGGTTAATCTTTGTTAAATCTCGCTGATTGGCATCTTTAGCATCTAGGCAAAGGTGACATAAATAAAAATCACGATGATTAACGCCATTTTCATGGATAGTCTTTGCTAGCTTGGCTGTTGTAACAATCAATTGTCGTTTAAATTTCGCATCAGGTGGATTGTTTTTCCAGTCAGCGCATAAATCTTCTAAAGAAATAATATCGCCCAAATCCTCCGTCATCACAAATGACTGTAAATTGGCAGGGTTATTCCCACGCTGACCATAAGCGACTAAAGGCGTTGTTGCAATACCCAAAGAATCAATTTTCTGAATCGCATGCACCTCGGTCATGGCGCCTAAAATAGGTTTCTTAAACGACAATATATTTTTGAAAATCTCGCGCCAACCCACACCAAAATGCTGCTTGATAAAATATTGTTTACCTAACAACGTCACTTGACTGGTCTTGCGTCCAGGCACATCGCGAAATGCCTTGCCTTGCAATTGCATCGCCTCTTCAAACGTATCGCTCTTTTGCCCATTGCCTAGCGCTTTGCGCAAATGAGCAGGCATTTCAAATAGCGTTTTTTGCTGACAATTCATTTATTTAGCCATTGCCCTTAGCGGCTTTTTTTGCTTCAGCCAATGCAATCAAAATATTGGCTTCCGCACTACCATCATTCGCCGCCATAATATCTTTGATATAAGCCAAGCCATTCTTTGCCCATTGAGGTTTTGTTTTAACACCGCGCGCTAACGCTTCACGCATGCTTAACCATTCTGCATTAAATTGAGATTGATTAAACGGCATCGCTGAGACAATGCCCGCATCTGCTGCTTTAACATGGTTGGCATACCCACAACTTTCTGTGACCAACATCGGTGTGCCACAAGCCATGCCTTCTAAGATTACCAAGCCGGTATTCTCACGGTAAGCGGGATGCACGCACACATCTGCGCCTTGCATCAATTGTGGGATATCTGCTCGTCCTTTTGAAATAATCACATGCGCCTGCACACCCAGTTTTTTAGCCATATTGTCAAACTGCTTAGGGTTATCTTGCCCAACTGCTACCAACCTAGTGTTGGCTCGCAGCTGTTCTGGCATTGCCGCCAAAGCAAGAATAGCGCGATCTAAACCTTTCATCGAAAAGCCAGAGCCTGTTAATAAATAAACAAAATCCGTCGCACCAAAACCAAAGGTTTGTCGCAAATACTTTCGCATCTGCGTTTTGTTTTCCAACGCAAACCGTTCTGGAGATAAGTAAGGTGGAATATAGTGAAAGCGCTCATCTTGCAAACCATACCATTTTTGAAAGTGCGGCTTTTCAGTTAAAGCAACCGCTAGAATATGGGTGGCTGATTCCGCCGAAAAAACGGCTTTTTCACAAGCGGCAAACCATTGTGTTCTTGGCACTATGCGATAGAAGAAGCTGCGTTGCGTGTAGGCGCGCTCAATAAAACATGGATCAGCTGCAAAATGTGCATCCAAGCCTGCCATGCGGTTATAGCCAAAAACATAATCGAAATTGCTTTTTTCAATCGCATTAAAAGTGGCTGCAATAAACTTTTTATAGCGCTGATAATTAAACCAACCAGTTTGCGGCAACACATGTACCGCCATTTTTTTAGGCACTTCGCCCTGCCAACTTAAGGTAAACACTTCTACTTCGTGCCCGCGCTTAATTAATTCATTAGCGGTACGCAACATATCGCGCTGCATGCCGCCAAAAGGAAAATACTTAAATATAATGAATGCAAATTTCAATGGCTCATTAATCCAGCTAGAAAAGTGTTGATTGTATGCGAAAATAGCGCCATGAAACGAATTTTACTGGTTAAAACATCGTCATTAGGCGATGTGATTCACAATTTACCCGTTGTCACTGACATTTTACAACAGCATCCAGATGCCCATATTGATTGGGTAGTTGAAGAGGCTTTTGCCGACATTCCAAAGCTACATCCTGCAATCAAACAAGTCTTTACGGTTGCTGTTCGCCGTTGGCGCAAACAGTTGTTCAGCAAAAAAACATGGTGTGAAATTGCAGAATTCAAAAAGCTAGTTTCACAACAGCCTTATGATTTAATTATTGATACTCAAGGATTGATTAAAAGTGCGGTAATGACTGCTTTTGCGCAAGGTAACAAATGCGGCATGGATAAACATTCTGCGCGCGAACCACTTGCCAGTTATTTTTATAATCAGAAATATCCTGTCGCGCGTAATCAACATGCCGTTACTCGTAACCGAGTACTTGTCGCGCAAGCATGTGGTTATGCGTTAATTGATAATGCACCTACCTATGGCATAGCCGCTGAAAACAACGTGTTAGATTTCGCTTTACCACAAGCATTTGTGATTGGTTTGCACGGCACCAGCAAAGATAGTAAGCTATGGCCAACTGCGCATTGGATTGACCTAGCCAAACAATTGGCAGCACAAAATCTATCTTTAGTTTTACCTTGGGCCAGCGAAGCTGAGCAAAAACGTGCACTAGCGATTGCCACCAACACTGATAATGTCATTGTGTTACCAAAACTCAGTATTGCGCAGTTAGCTTACATCATTCAGCAAGCGTGGGTGGCCGTTGGGGTTGATACTGGCTTGTCGCACCTAAGTGTTGCTGTCAATATTCCAACCGTGGCTATTTATACCGACACCAATCCAGCGCGAACTGGCGTAATGTCATCTAGCAACAGCAAAGTGATCAATTTAGGGGGCGTAAAACAAATCCCTTCTGTGGCATCTGTGCTTGATGCCATCCAGTCAATCACAAACCACTAGAGCGAAGGGCTGTTTATTATTTACCGATGTGCTTAACGACATAGTAAGCAAAACCTAGCATTGCAACAACCATCACTGCAATCACAATCAAACTCATCAATCCGTAGTCGGTTGAGATTAAATCTAGCCACACTTTCATTTCGTTTTCCTCTTGGTCAAAAAAACAATGCAAGACTTAATATCCCACTTTCAGAACATGGACTTTTTGACCTAAAACAAATGCAAGTGAAATAGCTAGCGCAATCAATTCACTTAAAATCATGCGGCCATCTTGAAATTAATCACAGTATCTCCATATATAGAGCAGGATTATTTATAAGATAGGAAAATCAATGTCAGACGAACTAAACACAAAAGAAGAAAACGCAGAAGCGCCAATCGAAACGACTGAACTCGAAGAGATGGAATTAACCCCAGAAGCGCAAATTGAAGCGTTGAAAATTGAGCTAGAAGAAGCAAAAGCGCAAGTGCTTTATGTGAAAGCTGAAGGTGAAAATATTCGTCGCCGCTCTTTTGAAGATGTTGATAAAGCGCGTAAATTTGCACTAGAAAAGTTTAGCGGTGAGTTGCTCGCGGTTAAAGACAGTTTAGATGCGGCGCTTGCAGTAGAAAGTGCAACGGTAGACAGCTATAAAAATGGGGTTGAATTAACGGCAAAACAATTATTAAGCGTGTTTGAGAAATTCAATATCGCAGAAGTGAATCCAACAGAAGAAAAGTTTGATCCAAACAAACATCAAGCAATTAGTACGATTGAATCTGAAGGCGAGCCTAATACTGTTTTATCCGTATTGCAAAAGGGTTATACCTTGAATGATCGTGTATTGCGCCCTGCTTTAGTGGTGGTTTCAAAAGCGAAATAGCCCCTTTAAGATTAGGGACTTGAAAAGCAGAAATTTGTCCCAACTATTGAATCAAGGCAGTAAAGCGAATACATATTTAACAAATAGATATTACTAAATACAGCATTTTAGAAAGATAAGGAATAAAACATGGGTAAAATTATTGGTATTGACTTAGGCACAACAAACTCTTGTGTTTCAGTAATGGAAGGCGGCAAACCTCGCGTGATTGAAAACGCTGAAGGTACGCGCACCACACCATCAATTATCGCGTATCAAGAGGATGGCGAAATTTTGGCAGGTGCACCAGCAAAACGTCAAGCGGTGACCAATCCAGAAAACACATTGTACGCGGTGAAACGTTTAATTGGCCGTCGTTTTGATGAGTCTGCCGTACAAAAAGACATTAAATTAATGCCTTATAAAATTGTAAAAGCAGACAATGGCGATGCTTGGGTTGAAGTGCGCGGCGAGAAAATGGCGCCACCTCAAGTCTCAGCTGAAGTATTGCGCAAAATGAAGAAAACAGCAGAAGACTATCTTGGTGAAGAGGTTACTGAAGCGGTAATTACTGTGCCTGCTTACTTTAACGATAGTCAACGTCAAGCAACTAAAGATGCTGGCCGTATTGCTGGTTTAGAAGTCAAACGGATTATTAACGAGCCAACGGCAGCTGCGCTTGCTTTTGGTTTAGACAAACAAGAAGGTGATCGTAAGATTGCGGTGTATGACTTAGGTGGCGGTACATTTGACGTATCAATCATTGAAATTTCTAGCATTGATGGCGAACACCAATTTGAAGTACTTTCAACCAATGGTGATACTTTCCTTGGTGGTGAAGACTTTGATAATCGCATTATTGACTTTTTGGCTGATGAGTTCAAAAAAGATAATGGTGGTTTAGATTTACGCAATGATTTATTGGCAAAACAACGCTTAAAAGAAGCTGCTGAAAAGGCAAAAATCGAGCTTTCTTCTAGTACACAAACAGAAGTGAACTTGCCTTACATCACTGCGGATGCAACAGGTCCTAAACATTTGGTGGTCAAAATCACCCGCACTAAATTTGAGAGCATGGTTGAAGACTTGATTGAGCGCACAATGGCACCTTGTACCACAGCCATGAAGGATGCAGGGGTTTCAGCTTCTGACATTACTGACGTGATTTTGGTTGGCGGTCAAAGCCGTATGCCTAAAGTACAAGCCAAAGTACAAGAGATTTTTGGTAAAGAGCCTCGTAAAGATGTTAACCCTGATGAGGCGGTTGCAGTAGGTGCTTCTATTCAAGGCGGCGTATTACAAGGCGACGTGAAAGACGTGTTATTGCTAGACGTAACACCATTATCACTGGGTATTGAAACGCTAGGCGGCGTGATGACTAAACTCATCAAAAAGAATACAACGATTCCAACTAAGGCATCACAAGTGTTCTCAACCGCTGATGACAATCAAAATGCAGTAACGATTCAAGTGTTGCAAGGTGAGCGTGAAATGGCAAATGCCAATAAATCGCTAGGTCAGTTTAATTTAAGCGACATTCCGCCAGCACCACGTGGTCAACCGCAAATTGAAGTGACATTTGATATTGATGCGAACGGTATTTTGCATGTTTCAGCTAAAGACAAAGCAACTGGTAAAGAAAATAAAATTACCATTAAAGCGAACTCTGGTTTGAGCGAAGAAGAAATTCAACGTATGGAAGAGGATGCTGAAGCACATGCAGAAGAAGATAAAGCCTTGCGTGAATTAGTCGATGCACGAAATAGCGCGGACGGCATGGTTCATAGTGTGAAAAAATCAATGGAAGAGTATGGCGACAAATTAGAAGCCGACGAAAAAACCAAGATTGAAGAAGCGATTAAAGATCTAGAATCAGTCGTTAAAGACGGCGATAAAGAAACCATTGAAGCAAAAACCAATGCGTTAATGGAAGCCTCACAAAAGCTAGGTGAAAAAATCAATGCTGATGCGCAAGCGGAAGCCAACACTGAAAGCGCGCAACCTAACCAAGGTGGTGAGAAAACAGTGGATGCTGAAGTGGTTGATGCCGAGTTTGAAGAAGTGAAAAAAGACTAGACTATTGTTTAGTTAGGCTAGTCGTTAGCATCTAATTGGTGCTAGCGACTTTTCTACTTCAATCAATTCCATTTAAACCGATTAAATTGAAACAGTTGCATTTAAACTAGTTACACTTAAATCATGCAAGAAAAAGTAGATATTACATATGGCTGATAAAAAAGATTTTTATGAAGTGTTAGGCGTTAACAAAGACGCCTCGGCAGAGGATATTAAAAAATCCTATCGCAAATTAGCGATGAAATATCATCCTGACCGCAACCCAGATAATGCAAAAGCGGAAGAACAGTTTAAAGAAGCAAAAGAAGCTTACGAAATATTATCTGACGATCAAAAACGCGCAGCTTACGATCAATATGGTCATGCTGGCGTCGACCCAAGTATGGGCGGTGGCGGTGGTTTTAGCGGTGCAGGCGGATTTAATGATGCATTCGGCGATATCTTTGGCGATATCTTTGGTGGTGGACGCGGCCAACAACGCTCGAATGTGTATCGCGGCGCTGACTTGCGCTACAACATGGAAATATCGTTAGAGCAAGCAGCCAAAGGCACTGAAACCAAGATTCGCATCCCAGTCATGGCGACTTGTGAACCTTGTAAAGGCACTGGTGCAAAAGCGGGTAAATCTGCTTCAACCTGCGGCACCTGCGGTGGCCATGGTCAAGTGCGGATGCAACAAGGCTTCTTCTCTGTGCAACAAACTTGCCCAAAATGTCATGGCACAGGCAAAACCATTGCAAAAGCAGATGAGTGCCCAAGTTGCAACGGTGATGGTCGCACCAAACAACATAAAACACTATCGGTTAAGATTCCTGCTGGTGTGGATGAAGGCGATCGCATTCGTTTATCAGGCGAAGGTGAAGCCGGTGTAAACGGTGGTCCAACCGGTGATTTATATGTGGTTGTACATCTGAAAAAGCACGACATCTTTGAAAGAGATGGTGGCAATTTACATTGCGAAATGCCTGTCAGTTTTACCACTGCTGCATTGGGTGGCGAAATTGAAGTACCTACATTAGGCGGTTCTGCCAAAATGAAAGTGCCTGCCGAAACGCAAACAGGTGCGGTATTTAGATTGCGTGGCAAAGGCATCAAACCATTACGCACGAGTGAACCTGGTGATTTAATGGTGCACGTCGTGGTGGAAACGCCAGTCAAGTTAACTGAGAAGCAAAAAGAACTACTCCGTGAATTTGAATCAAGCACGCAAGCAGATGCTGGCAAGCACAGTCCTAGAAACAAGAGCTGGCTAGACAAAGCAAAATCTTTTTTTGATTAATTAAAACGATTAATCCACAATAAAATGGGGCGTAACAAACGTCCCATTTTTATGTTTACAATCCGTTACATCGTCGTCATTAAACTGCAACAGCTTGTTGTTATAGTGTTATCTCTTTCAACAAAAGAGGAAATTAAAAATGAATCAAAAGTTCATTCAACAGAAGTTACTCAGTAGTTTATTGATAGGCTTGTTTGCCTTTAGTAGTTTTAATGTAAATGCAATGGGGTTCCAAAAAAACATTAACGAAAATGGAACAGTCAACCATAACGGTCTCGTAGTTTCAGATGTGGCATTTTATAACATGCTGGACAACACAAACCCGAACAAAGTATCACTCAAATTTGGTATACCAGATACCATTGCCACACTAAAAAATGCCGATGGCAACAAACAAGGCGTGGTTTGGACATACAAAAATGCGGTGAAAAAAGATGCTGCTAATTTAGATGCAAACTTTGTGTTTGTAGCAGGCCAATTTAAATATGTAACATTAACAAACAGCTAATCGAACAGTTGGCTGTATCAATAAAAAAGCCTGTCCCTGCAGGCTTTTTTTCTATCTGCTACTTTATCTGCAACAGTTTCATCTACAATAGTATGCATGTCACTCAATGTTCTTATTATTGAAGATGAGTCAGCCATTGCTGATACGCTGATTTATGCTTGCCAAGAAGCTAACATTCAAACAACGCACAGTTTACTTGGTCATCAAGGCATTGCGCTTATCAAGAGCCAACCGTTTGACTTTGTTATTCTTGACGTTGGGTTACCTGATCTATCAGGCTTTGATGTCTGCCGAGCAATCCGAGAAACATCACAAGTCCCTATCTTATTTTTGACAGCACGTAATCACGAGATTGATCGCATTGTCGGTTTAGAAATTGGCGCTGATGACTATGTCACCAAGCCGTTTAGTCCGCGTGAGGTTGTCGCTAGAATTCACGCTATTTTAAGACGAAGTCAGCCAATGCCGTCGCAGCAAGAAGCACCCAAATCATTTGTTGTTGATGAAGAGGCGTCGCATATTCACTACATGGGAAAACTGCTTAGCCTCACCCGTTACGAATATTTGTTGCTAAAAACGCTGATTAAGCAACCTAACCGTGTCTATTCACGTGACCAACTGATGGATATGGTATGGATTAGTGCAGAAGACACCTTAGAACGTACTGTCGATGCACATATCAAAACTTTGCGTAGCAAGTTGAGAGCAATTGATGCCCAAACTTCAGCCATTATCACGCATCGCGGCATGGGTTATAGCTTAACTGCATGAACTTAATTGCATGAAACCATCGTTTAAATTTAATATCAGTCTGAAAATCTTCTTAGGCTACTTCCTATTGGTTGGTTTGGCTGCATGGTTTGTACTGACAGTATTTGTGGATGAGGTCAAACCTGGAGTGCGGCAAGCGATGGAAGATGCATTGGTTGATACCGCTAGCGTGTTAGCTGAATTGGCTAAAGCAGACATTGAGCAGGGTAATATTCAAACTGGGCATTTTGCGCAAGCGTTAGTTGAGTATCAAAAACGTGCTAATAAAGCCAATATTTGGGGCGTAAAAAAGCAGTCCGCTGATTATCGAATTTACATCACTAATACAAAAGGAATCGTTATTTTTGACTCTGCCAATCTCGCACTAGGTCAAGACTACAGCCAATGGAACGATGTGTATTTGACGCTGCAAGGAAAGTACGGCGCGCGCTCAAGCGCAGAAGTTGCTGGTGATAAAAACAGCGATACTATTATGTATGTAGCCGCTCCAATTAAGAAAGACGAGCAAATCATTGGCAGTTTAACTGTCGCCAAACCAAACCGCACCCTGCTTCCTTTTATTGAGCGTGCGCAACAAAAAATTATTCGTTGGGGCGCATTATTGTTTATTCTGTCCTTAGCAATCGGCAGTTTATTTACGTGGCGATTTACCAAAAAAATTAAGAAATTGCGCGAGTATGCACTCCGCGTTTCTCATGGTGAAAAAGCAACCGCTCCAACTTCTAGTAATGACGAATTAAGCGAGTTGGCAATCGCCATGCAAACCATGCGCACCGAGTTAGATGGCAAACAATATATACAAGATTCTGTGCAACACTTAACTCACGAGTTAAAAAGCCCAATCACGGCAATACAAGGCGCATTAGAGCTGATTTCGCCTAATATGCCTGCGGAAGCACAAGCACATTTTATGGCGCAAATAAAAGCGCAAACAAGCCGCGTGCAGATGATTATTCAAAACATGCTGGGTCTAGCCGCGCTTGAGCATCAAGAAGCGCTACAGCACAAAACAGACATCCACTTAAACGCATTAGTAGAGACGCAGCTATACTTGTTACAGGATAAAAGTACGAATAATAAAGTCCAATTTAACTTTATTCCGTCTAAACCAATTCACGTGCAAGGTGATACGTTTCTACTGGGTCAAGCGATTTATAACTTAATCGACAACGCCATCGACTTTAGTCCTGCCAATAGTGTGATTACGATTCAATTAAAACAGAATGCATCTTTCAGCCAAATCATTATTAGCGACGCTGGCGCTGGTATTCCAGATTACGCGCTAGAAAAAATATTTGATAAGTTTTATTCTCTGCCGCGACCCAATAGTCAAGTAAAAAGCACAGGCTTAGGACTGAATTTTGTTCGAGAAATTGCGCAATTACACGGCGGCAGTATCGTACTCAACAACTTAAAATCAGGTGGCGTGGAAGCCATTTTGACAGTAGGCTAAACTTGTAACGCATTCACTTCACACTCACTTCACACAAGCGCATTAACGCTTCACACAGCACCGCTATTCTGCAATCTCTTCATTAAAGGGAGTTTGCATCATGAATAAATCATTATTATTAAAAGTCATCGGCATGTTGGCGCTCATCACGCTCATGTCGATTGCGGTTGGCTACATTAACGGCATTATTGTCGAACGCCAAAATTACCAAGAACAAGTAAAGCGTGAAATTGCAAAAAGTTCTGCCGATACACAGACCGTGGTTGGTCCAATCCTTGCCGTGCCATATACCGAGGAATATGTTGATTACGTGGATGACTTCACTGATAAATTGGTGAAAGTGCAGAAGAAAGTGACGCTAACTGATCATAAAACCGCTTATTTTTTACCCGAAAATATAACGCTGACTGGCGTATTTGCTAACGAGTATAAAAAACTGGGCATCTATCAAGCCTTAATGTATCAACTCGGTGGCAGCATTCAAGGGGACTTTCATTTACCAGCCAATTTAAATATTAGCCCTACGCACAAGAATGGTGTGATTACGTTCAAACCTGCTTACCTCAGCGTAGTCATCAGTGACACCCGTGGTATTACGGGGAAACCAACACTAACCGTAAGCAATCAATCCTATCAATGGATGCAAGGCAGTCAAATTAAAAGTCTCAATAAAGGAATACATGCAAAGTTAGGTAACATTGACGCAGAAACAGCGCAGGTCATTCCTTTTACCTTCACTTTCAATTTGCAAGGCATGGAAGATTTTCACTTTACGCCGATTGCTAGCACTAATGCGGTTTCACTGAAATCCAGCTGGCAACATCCCCATTTTAACGGCAGCTTTTTACCAGTCACTAAAACCATTGGTGGCAACGGCTTTAGTGCCAATTGGGCTGTTTCTTCCTTATCAAGCAGCAATCAAACTACTTTGCTCAGCAATCTACAATCAAATGAAAACAACACACAACACGATGCGCTTGAGTCGCTATCCATTAGTTTTGTGGATCCGATTAATGTCTACAGCCAAGCTGACCGCGCCACAAAATATGGTTTACTATTTATCGGCTTAACTTTTGTCGGCTTCTTCTTATTCGAAATTCTCAAACAATTACGCATTCATCCTGCGCAATACACATTAGTCGGCTTAGCCATGGCGATGTTTTACTTACTCTTAGTCTCTTTTGCCGAAATCATCGGTTTTGCCTATGCCTATTTAACCGCTAGCGCAGCCTGTGTATTGTTACTGGGCTATTACTTGAGCTTTGTCCTTAAAAGCAAGGCACATGGATTTACATTCGCAACGTTTCTTACCGCTTTATATGGTGCGCTTTACGGCATTTTAGCCTCTGAAGACAACGCGTTAATCATGGGTTCAGTCCTCATGTTTGGCTTGTTGACGATTGCCATGGTGATGACCAGAAAAATTGATTGGTACGCAATTAACACGCAAAAATAACAACATATCCCACGCCGCTAGTAGCGGCGTGTGATAGGAGAAACAACAATGAAAAAGAAAATACTGATCATCCTCTTATTAATTATCGCCTTCTTACCAGCTAAATCCGTTATTCCAGTTCAACATGCCAGCAGTAACGATTGGAACAAATATAGCTATTGGTTTTATCCTTGGGGAGAATCTGGTGTGCATAAAGGCATTGATATTTTTGCGCCAAAAAGCACGCCAGTGTTAGCCAGTAGCGCTGGCATCGTTATTTTCAAAGGCAAAATCAAACGCGGTGGCAATGTCATTGCCGTGTTAGGTGCTAAATGGCGCATCCATTACTACGCACATCTAAATAAGCAAGATGTGCATGCTTTAGAATGGATAAACAGTGGCGAAAAAATGGGGGAAGTGGGGAATTCTGGCAATGCCGTTGGCAAACCACCCCATTTGCATTACAGCATATTGACGCTGATTCCGAATCCTGCAGAAATCACGTTAGAACAACAGGGTTGGAAACGGATGTTTTATGTCAATCCTAACCGTTTATTACGTTAATTTTTCAGATGCACCGCGATGGCCTGTAATTCGGCCGTCGCATCTACAAAATCTTCATAGCGTTTGCCTCTGGTCTTTTGATACCAATACTTGCTATTCCACTCATCGCCTTCAATTTTATGCAAAACCGCATGTATCCAGTTGGCAGTGACATCAGAATAATCTTGCGCGATTTGATGCGAAGCATCCCATTCGCCATCTAAAGCCAATTGCACTGCTTGCTTTAATTGTTCCCTATTGTCACTCATGCTAATTTAGCGCAGATACTCAACGCGGGTATTCAATCGTACCTTCTTGAATAAATTCAATTTTATAGCCATCAGGATCTTCAACAAAGGCAATCACAATGGTGCCGTGTTTCATCGGTCCAGCTTCACGAATCACTTTCCCGCCTTTGGCTTTGACTAAATCGCACGCTTTATAAGCATCTTCGACTTCAATGGCAATATGACCAAAAGCGTTGCCCATATCGTATTCCGTTTTGCCATAGTTATAAGTCAACTCTAGTACCGTGTTGTCATACTCATTGCCATAGCCAACAAACGCTAAGGTAAACTCGCCATCAGGATAATCTTGCTGACGCAGTAGCTTCATGCCTAGCACACCAGTATAGAAATCAATCGATCGTTGCAAATCACCTACGCGCAACATGCTGTGTAACATTCTCATAAACTCTCCCACTTTCCTGTAATTTTTTCAAATTTAATGAGCAATTGCTCTTTTGTTTCGACTACATTTGGATTCAACGGAATGCAATCAACTGGGCAAACTGAAACGCACTGTGGTTCATCGTAATGCCCAACACATTCCGTACATAAATCAGGGTCAATTTCATAAATCTCCTGCCCCTGATAGATGGCCTCATTTGGGCATGCAGGCTCACAAACGTCGCAATTAATACATTCATCCGTAATCATTAAAGCCATGCGTTACTTATCCCAACTTCTTTTTAATGGCATTTTCAACATTCTGCGAAACAAACTGATGTACATCACCACCTAATTTCGCCACCTCGCGCACCAAGCTAGAGGAGACAAACATATACTGTTCTGATGGCGTTAAAAACAACGTTTCTAATTTAGGATATAACTTACGATTCATCCCTGCCAATTGAAATTCATACTCAAAATCACTCGCCGCACGTAAACCGCGAATCACCATTTGCCCACCTTGCTCTTGCACAAACTGCATTAACAAACCATCAAACCCCATCACTTTTACGTTAGGTATGTTGAACCCCGCAGTTGCCAATGTCACGCGCTCTTCTAAGCTAAACAACGTCTGCTTACTAGTGCTGCCTGCCACGGCGACAATCACCTCATCAAACAAATTCGCCGCACGGCGCACAATATCTTCATGTCCCAAAGTGATGGGATCAAACGTGCCAGGATAAACTGCGATGCATTTTTTAGTCATATGTGTGCCTTAAAGCAATTGATTCCATTTTAACAAATGATAATACACATTACCCGCTTTACCATGCCTAACCACATCCCATTGTGCGTTCGATTCAATTGCATATTCAGCTTCCGCATACAGCAAACCACCTTCAGCCAGGTGTTCGCCCAATAATGGCAGCAATTCGTCCACCCACTGCTTTTGATAAGGCGGATCACAGAAAATAACATCAAATTTTTGCTGATTACTCGCTAAAAACTGCAAAGCATCTTGCTGAACAATCTTTGCGTATGTCGCTTTTAGTGCAGATTGATTTTGTAATAACGCTTGATAAGGCGCTTTAGCCAACTCGACCATCACAACCGATTTAGCGTTGCGGGACAACGCTTCAAAACCCATTACACCTGTACCTGCAAATAAATCTAAACAGTCTTTACCTGTTAAATCCTGCCCCAACCAATTAAACACCGTCTGCCGCACACGGTCTGGCGTCGGGCGCAAACCCTCTGCATCAGGAAACTGCAGCAAGCGACTGCGCCACTCGCCCGCTCCGATACGCACCGTATTTTGCTTATGTTTTTTTGATTGTTTGGCTTGATTTAACAAAGTAGATGATATTAATCATAAATAAACATTTTAGCGCAATATTACACACTCTGCCCCACCGCATTAAACATAGAAACAGCTTGGCCGAATACATTTATTTATCAAGGTGATGATAAACGCCACCAATCTGTCATTGTAAAAAATGATTAATAATCTTTAAAAATCATATTTATCGGCGCATACTAAGTTTGTACATTGATTAGAATCATATTGTTATCATAAAAAGACTAACTTAAACATTCATAACGGGTACAACAATGATAAAACCTACAATGAAGTTAGATAAGGAAGTGAAACGGCTTAAACGCCTACACGACTTATTAATTCTAGATACACAACCCGAGGCGGTTTTTGATGAAATAGTCAAACTTGCTGCTACCATGTGTGGCACGTCTATCGCACTTATCAGTTTAGTCGATGAAAATCGTCTGTGGTTTAAAGCCAATATAGGCTTAGAGCATCTCACAGAAATTGATCGAGAGTCTTCTTTTTGTTCACAGGCTATTTTACAAAACGATGTATTTGAAGTATCACATGTAACGTTAGATGATCACTTTAAAGATAACCAACTGTTCACTGAAGTACCGAACCTCAGTTTTTACGCAGCTGCACCTATTCAAATGCCTACGGGTGAAAACATCGGTACTATCTGTGTAATTGATCAATATGCTAAGCAATTAACGCCTCATCAAAAAACAATGTTACAAGGTCTGGCAAACACCGTTTGTGAAGCATTATTAAGTCGCCAAGCTGCTATCCATCAAACGCTGAATAATACGAGCAAGCTAGTGGCTGTTGTAGAATCTTCAAGCGATGCCATTCTCAGCAAAGGGCTAGATAGCATTGTCACCAGTTGGAACCATGGCGCAGAGATAATGTTTGGTTATACTGCCAATGAAATCATTGGCCAGCCGATCACCCGTTTATTTCCAGAACATCTTTTCCCAGAAGAAAAATATTTCGTTAATAAAATTAAAAATGGTGAGCTGATTCGCCACTTTGAAACACAACGTTTAACAAAATCAGGCAGGTTAATTGATGTTTCTGTTAATTTATCGCCTATTAAAAATGCACACGGTGAGCTTGTTGGCATCGCAAAAATTGCTCGAGATATCACTGATAAAAAGCAGCTTGAAAAATCGCTTGCGAATCAACACGAGCGTCTACGCATTACCATGCAATCCATTGGCGATGCTGTGATTACCACTAATACACAATGTGAAATTGAATACCTCAACCCGATTGCAGAGTCATTAACTGGTTGGACATTAGACGATGCGCAAGGCAAACCATTATCAACTGTATTTAACATTATTGATGAAACCAATCGTGAACGCGCGATTAATCCCATTCAATTTTGTTTATCGGAAAATAGAATTGTCGGTCTCGCCGCACAGACTATTTTAATTAGCAAAGATGGAATGGAATACGGCATTGAAGACTCTGCCGCACCTATTCGGGATGAAAATCAAAACATACTCGGCGCAGTATTGGTTTTTCACGACGTCACTGAACAACGAAAAATGGCTTCGGAGATGACTTATCGTGCAACGCATGATGCGTTAACTGGCCTGCTTAATCGCAAAGAGTTTGAGCATAAGCTCAACCACTCCCTGATTACTGCACATGAAAAAAATTGCGAACATGCATTACTATTTCTCGATCTCGACCAATTTAAAATCATTAATGAAACATGCGGGCATGCCGTTGGTGACAAACTGCTTAAATCGCTTTCGCACATCATCCTCTCGCACCTGCGCACTTCCGATACGCTAGCAAGAGTCGGTGGTGATGAGTTCGCTATTTTATTAGAAAAATGTGGTTTAGAACCTGCTATGCGTATCGCAGAAAGTATTTGTAAAGAGATTGATCACTATCGATTTACGCATCTCAATCAACGTTTTTCCATCAGCGGTAGTATCGGTTTAGTCATTTTTAATCAAAAATGGAAATCCATTGAATATCTGATGCAGTCTGCTGATGCCGCTTGCTGTACAGCAAAAGAAGCCGGTCGCAATCGCGTGCATATTTATTACGACTCTGATTACAGTCTAGAATCTAGAAAAGGTAGCGCTTACTGGGCAAGTCGTATTAGCCAAGCGTTAGAAGAAAATCGCTTTGTGCTATATAACCAGCTTATTGTTCCATTAACAAAAGGTTTAAACATTAAGAGTGAGATTTTATTAAGAATGCTGGATGAAAAAGCACAATTGATTTCTCCTGCCATTTTTTTACCCGCAGCTGAGAAATTCCATTTGATTTCTCGCATCGATAAATGGGTTGTTAATGCCGTCTTTACTTGGCTGAGTGAACATAAACAAAAACTGGCGCATATTGGTTCGGTCGCCATTAACCTTTCAGGCCAATCAATTAGCGACTATGCTTTTCATAGCTACGTATTAGAACGTATTGAATCGTTGAATCTTGATTGTCATAATATTTGCTTTGAAATCACAGAAACTGCAGCGATTACCAATTTAAGTGCCGCCAACGCATTTATCAATAGCATGCGCGCAAAGCACATTAGCTTTTCATTAGATGACTTCGGGAGCGGCGTTTCCTCATTTGGCCACCTTAAATCACTCTCGATTGATTATTTAAAAATTGATGGGCAGTTTATTAAAGATTTAGCCCATAACTATATTGATCAAGCCACTGTGCGTTGTATATTAGAAGTGGCAAAAGTGACTGGCAAACGCACTATTGCAGAGTGGGTTGAAACGGAAGAAGTAGAGTCGCTCCTGCAAGAAATGGGCGTTGACTACGTACAAGGCTATTTAAAGCAGCAGCCCGTTCCTTTATCGCAACTGCTAGACCAAGAAGCGGTCTATGTAATTGCTGACTAAACAAGTAGATAGAACCGCTGCTTATAAATTCACTACTTTTTTGCGATTACTGAGCGCCAACAATCACAGATACAAAATGATTTAACTTTAAACGTCGATTAAACGCATCTTTGATTTGCGTGGCGGTCACTTTGTTTACCTCTTGGTTAAAGTCATCTAAATAAGTGAGTGGCAATTGGTAAAAACCAATGACCGACAAATAGCCTAAGATATCGCGATTGCTATCTAAACGCATTGGAAAGCCGCCCGTTATATTCGATTTAGCCGCTTGCAACTCTTCCGCGGTCACGCCATCTTTCATGTAGTTGGCCAAGGTTTCGTTCACCACTTTCAACGCTTCGCCCGCTTGTTCTTTTTTAGTTTGCAAGCCAACTTGAAATGGCCCTTGTTCTGCCATTGGCATAAAATAGCTATACACACTGTAAACCAAACCACGTTTTTCGCGCACTTCTTCAGTTAATCTAGAAACAAAACCGCCACCACCTAAAATGTAGTTCCCTACATATAATGGAAAGTAATCTGCATCACCGCGCGCAACACCAGGGTAGCCTAACAAAATGTGCGCTTGACTAGCTGGATGCGCAATCTGTTGTTTATTAGCCGCTGTAGGCAAACTGACTTTTGGTAACGAACCAACCGCTGGCGTTTGGGGCAAACCAGCGGATACTTTCTCAGCAATCTCATGCGCTTCAGCCTTGGTCATATCGCCAATCAATGCAATCACAGCGCTTTTGGCACTGTAATATTGCTGATAAAAGGCCTGTAAATCTTCACGCTTGATTGCTTCAATTGTTTTAACTTCACCACTCTCAGGCAAACTATACGGATGATTGCCATATAGCGCCTGCATAAAAGCTTTATTCACAATACTATCTGGTTGCGTTTCATCCTCTTGCAAGCCAGCAATCATCCGTGCTTTTTCGCGGGCTAAAACTGCCTGAGGAAAATCAGGTTGATGCAATATTTTATTAAAGACAGTTAATGCTTTATCTTTCTCACTGGTCAGCGTACGCAAACTAAACGAAGCTTGATCCGCATCGAGTGAACCACCTTTTTCTGCGCCAATATCAGCAAACGCATTGGTGATTTCTTCTTCATTCATGCCTGCTGCACCCAAACCCATCATGTGCAGCGTCACAACGGCCAATCCAGCGTTGTCCTTATTGTTACGCGCACTTCCAGCAGGAAAGCCAACATTCATATCCAAAATAGGCAAATCGTGGTTTTCTACAAAATAAACACGGCTGCCAGAAGTGGTTTGCCAATGTTCAATCTTAACTGCCGCATGGCTGCTAAATGTGACTAAACCAGTCATTAATATGATTAAAAATTGAAATTTCTTCATCCTGAACCCTAAAAAATAAATCTTAAAATAAACTTCCGACCTGAAAAGCCTGCAATCAAACTAGTGTGTATGCGGCTGACCAACAGGCTTCGCATCAGGATCAATCGGCTGCGGATCCAATGTCGCCACCGTCATATTGTCTTCAACCAAATACTTTTTAGCCACAGCCTGAATTTGCTCTGACGTAATCGCTTTTAACTTCTCAGGATATTCCTTTGATAACTGCCAATCGTAGCCCATGGTTTCCAACTGCCCAATTTGCATGCCTTGATAAAACATGGAATCTCTTTCATAAACATCCGCTGCAATCACCGCTGCTTTAACACGATCTAACTCTTGTTGCGTCACGCCCTCTTTTTTGATTTTATCAATTTCCGCTAACATCGCCTTTTCAAGCTCTTGTACCGTTTTACCTTGCGATGGTGCACCAACTAACTCAAATAATGATGTGCGACCACGCGTTGTGCTATCGTAGCCTGCTCCCACATCAACAGCCAATTCCGTTTCGCGCACCAGCTTTTGGTTCAATCGAGCAGAAGCATTACCACTCAATACGCCTGCAAGCACATCTAACGCGTAAGGCTCCCAAGCGTTTTCTGGCGTAGATTCACTTTTTAACGTTGGCGTATGAAAACCCATTGCTAAATATGGTAATTTACCAGGTGCTTTAACCACAGCACGACGCACACCAATTTGCGCAGGTTCAACTTGCGGTTTACGTACTGGCAACGTTTTTGGCTTAAGTGGTCCAAAATGTTGCTTCGCTAAGGCCAGCACTTCTTGCGCTTTCACATCACCAACTACCACTACGGTTGCATTATTAGGCGCATACCAGTTGTCATACCACTCTTGTGCATCTGCCGCCGTCATGTTTTCTAAATCATTCATAAAACCAACCACAGGTCGTCCATAAGGGTGCGCTCTGTAAGTTAATGCTTGAAATTGCTCATTCACTTTTGATTGTGGTTTATCTTCGGTGCGCCATCTGCGCTCTTCCATCACGACTTTAATTTCTTTTGCAAATTCTTCTTTGCTAATCACTAAATTAGCCATTCTGTCGGCTTCTAGTTTAAAAGAAAGTGGTAAATGTGACTTTTCTAACTGTTGAAAGTAACAGGTGTAATCCATGCCAGTAAAGGCATTTTCTTTACCGCCAGCCGCCGCAATCATTCTTGAAAATTGTCCCGCTGGCACTGCTTTTGTACCCTTAAACATCATGTGCTCTAGCACATGCGCCACACCTGTTTTCCCATTCACTTCATCTAACGCGCCTGCACGATACCAAACTTGCGACACGATAACAGGCGAGCGGTGATCTTCTTTAACAATGAGTTTTAATCCATTTTCCAACTCATATTCTTGTGTTGGTGTTTCTGCTGATGCAATAACAGGGCTGATTAACAACAATACAAACAAAGCTCTAATTAACAATTTATTTTTCTCCAAAACATTCTTTTAGTGATGCAAGCGAACCACTCTGAAAATAGTACAACGAGTATCTAATTGTGACATGTGACCAACAACAGCACTAGCAAGTTCACCGCAAAAAGACATTGTATGCCGTGTTCACCCAACTTTAGGTAAATAATCTATAATTACTGCATTCATGGCATTAACTTCGCTTAACATTCTAAGTGACCATTAAAGCAACTCTATAAGATAGTAACTATGTTCGATTTCTTCAAAAAAGACAAAAACCAAGACGCTAAATCTGCCGACAAACCAGTCGCAGATCAGCGAGCTTCAACTGCTGAACCTAAAGTCAGCTTTACTGAACGCCTTAAAAGAGGCTTAAGTAAAACACGCCAACAGTTAGGTGGACAACTTAGCAATTTATTCAGTGGTGGAAAAATTGATGAAGATACCTATGAAGAACTTGAGTCTATTTTACTCACTTCAGACATTGGTGTTGCCGCCACACAAAAACTACTAGACAGACTAAAAGCGCGGGTTAAAAAAGACCGTTTAGAAGATACAACTGCACTCAAAGGCGCCCTTAAATTAGAGTTACTTTCTATGCTCTCGCCATTAGAAATGCCGTTAGAAACCAATTTGCATGCGCCTTTTGTCATTATGTTAGCGGGCGTCAATGGCGCAGGCAAAACCACATCAATTGGCAAACTAGCCAAGCTATATCAAACACAAGGTAAATCCGTTCTAATTGCCGCAGGTGATACGTTTAGAGCAGCTGCTAGAGAACAATTGCAAGTTTGGGGTGAGCGTAATAATGTACATGTGGTTGCATCAGAAGGCGCTGATCCTGCGGCGGTTATTTTTGATGCAGTCAGCTCTGCGATTTCTAAAAAAATTGATATTGTCATTGCGGATACTGCCGGTCGCTTGCCCACACAAATGCATTTGATGGATGAGATTACTAAAGTAAAGCGTGTGATTAATAAAGCGCACACTGGTGCACCGCATGAAGTGATGTTAGTGCTAGATGCCAATACTGGTCAAAATGCAGTCAGTCAAGTAAAAGCATTTGATGATGCGCTTGGTGTGACTGGATTAATCTTAAGCAAACTTGATGGCACTGCCAAAGGTGGCGTGATTGCGGCGATTGCCGAAGCTCGCCCAATCCCGATTCGCTACATTGGCGTTGGTGAAGCGATTGATGATTTACGCCCATTTAGTGCCAATGAATTTGTCGATGCGCTCTTTGATGAATGACCTATAATAGTCGCATGACAACAGTGAGTTTGATAACACGATGATTGTTTTAGACAATGTAACCAAACGCTATCCAGGTAGCCAAGAGGCATTGAGCAATGCTAGCTTTAGTATAGAGCAAGGTGAAATGGTTTATGTCACAGGCCATTCTGGCGCAGGTAAAAGCACTTTGCTCAAACTGGTTGCCGCCATTGAACGGCCAAGCAATGGTACAGTGCTGATTAACAATCAAAACGTCAGCAAACTACGTGAATCTGCCTTGCCGTATATCCGTCGAAAATTTGGTCTCGTTTTCCAAGACCATAAATTACTATATGACCGCAACTGTTATCACAATGTGGCATTGCCACTCGCCATTAACGGCATCACTGGCGCCGATGCGGCAAAACGTATTCGTGCCGCACTGGATAAAGTGGGCTTGCTACATAAAGAAAAAGTCATGCCAATTACCTTATCAGGCGGCGAACAACAACGTTTAGCCATTGCGCGCGCCGTAGTTTCAAGACCCTCAATTTTGATTGCTGATGAACCAACTGGTAATTTAGATAAGAATTATGCAGGCGATATTCTTAACTTATTTGGCGCTTTTCAGCAGGTAGGTGTTACCGTGATTATTGCTACGCATGATGCATTAGGCACAGCAAACCAAGCACATAAAATTCTGCATTTAGACCACGGCAGACTCACTAGTCAGCAGGTGACGGCAGATGAATAGTTGGTTAACGCATCACACACAAGCGCTCAAGCTAGTTATCGCACGCTTTCAGCAAAATTTGTTTAGCAATTTATTTATCGCATTAACCATTGCCGTCAGCCTTGCTTTACCCATGATTGTCTATCTGGTCCTCAGTAGCTTTAGTGGGCTTGTTAGTACGATTAAAAGCGACTCACACCTTAGCTTGTTCTTAAAGCAAGATGCAACGCCAACCATGGTTGATAGCATCCATAATACTTTAGCCACCCGTGAAGGCCTTAAACAATTTCATTTCATCTCCAAAGAAGACGCGCTAAAACAATTAATGACTGATAACAATAATCAAGACATCATGCGTACGCTTACGGAAAACCCGCTACCAGATGCCTTCTTTATAGAACCAGCTTCACTAGATTCAGCCGCCATCCAACAACTAAAAGAAGATCTCAGCCAATTAGATGGCATTGAAACTGTGCAAGTTGATGATGCTTGGCTCAAACGACTGGGCTACTTGCTTGTACTCGGCAAAAAAGCATTATTTGTCCTCGCTATGTTGTTAGGCTTCGCTTTATTTACCGTGATTGGCAATACCATACGCATGCAAATTTTAACTCAGCAAGAAGAGATTGAAGTCAGCCAACTCATTGGCGCAACACACAACTTTATTCGTCGACCATTTTTATACTCTGGTGCAATTTATGGTTTGATTGGTGCACTATTTGCCTTGATTATCACCAGCGTTGTGATTTGGCTATTTAACTTATCAGTTTCTACTTTAGCCGCAGAGTATCAAACAGACTTTAGTTTACGTTTGCCAAACTTTAATGTCTTTTTGATTACTTGCATCACTGCAATCAGTATTGGTCTTATCTCTGCCTATATCGCTGTTTCCAAATCCCTTTTCAAATCGATTAATTAAGCATTATTTGCAACTCTTCTCAAAACTAGCACTCTCACACTAAGAGTGCTAAAATAATGCACATATTAACTTGTTTAATAAGGAGTAGAATCATCAACGCTTTAACACTACCATCGATTTCATCACTTGATAGTTACGATCAATACATGCGTACTATCAAAACTTTTCCTATGCTGACGGCAGAGGAAGAGCATGAATATGCGACACGTTTAAAGAAATTTAATGATTTAGAAGCAGCGCAACAGTTGATTGTTTCGCACTTACGACTTGTTGCAAAAATTGCACGTGGTTATATGGGCTATGGTTTACCACAAAGTGATTTGATTCAAGAAGGCAATATTGGGCTAATGAAAGCGGTTAAACGCTTTGACCCAGACCATGGCGTGCGCTTGGTTTCATTTGCTATCCACTGGATTAAAGCAGAAATTCATGAATATGTGATTCGCAATTGGCGCTTAGTAAAAACAGCAACCACTAAAGCACAACGAAAATTGTTCTTTAATTTGCGTAGCATGAAGGATGGCATTAACACGCTAAATCCTGAAGAAGTTAATCAAATTGCAGCAAAGCTGAATGTTAAGCCTGAAGAAGTCATGGAAATGGAATACCGTCTAAACGGTCAAGAGCTTTCCTTAGATACGCCTGTGGATGCAGATGACGATGAGTCTTATAATCCCCTTGCCTATTTAGAGGCTGATACGCCTGAGCCATCAGCCTTTTTAGAGCAAGAACAAAATGAGTACTTACAATCGACCGCGCTCAGTAATGCATTAGAAAGTCTTGATGACAGAAGCAGACGTATATTAGAAGCACGTTGGTTAAACGAAAAGAATAACAGCACTTTGCATGACTTGGCTAGTGAGTTTGGTGTTTCTGCTGAGCGTATTCGTCAAATTGAACAGAAAGCGATGCAAAATGTTAAAAAAGCAATGCTTGCCGCTTAACTGATTTAATCAAAAAAATAGCCGCTAATAGCGGCTATTTTTATATCTAGCGATATGAATTTACGCCGCTTTTGCGGTTGGCTCAATATCTTCAAATGTTAACGCATTAACTATGTGCTGTTTTAATATGAGCAAGTCATCCGTTTGCGTACGAATACTTTTCTCGATATTCTCAAGCTCTAAAATACGATCCTCTAACGTATCCGTTGCTTTATAAATACGCTTAATACTATCTAAGCGACGGCGCAATTGTAATTGATGCTCACGCACCTGCGACTCCATCGGCGATATCACCGCTTTAAGCCAAGTTTCAACATCACGGTTAGCCACTTCATAAACGTGGACAACACGATTAGCTAAGGTACCGAAAAACATAGTCGTTAAATTAAGCTTCTCATGCCGAATCATATTGAAGGTGGTATTAAACTGTTCTTTGTAAGCTAGCTCAAGTTTTTCTAGCTCATTTTGGTAACGCATAGTTGAAAGTGCTGGCGGCTCTGATTTACGTAATCCATGCTCTTTAGAAAACTTTTCATACATCACATCCATCATGGTTTTAATCTCACCAATCTGCTCATCAGAAGAAACCATGCGTGTTTTTAAGTCATCAAAAAAGCTATCCGTTGCATCACGCATTGTTTTAGTGAATCTAGCAGAAACCATTGCTTCACGCGTATCTTGAACTTTAACCTTCAGCGCATCCATACCCAGCAAAGTGAATAATTTATTAGTTTGTTGTGAAAATACACTGCGTAATGCTTGAAAGCGCTGCAAGCCTTTTTCAAAGTTTTCCTTATCTTGCTTTACTTTATTCATCATGTGCTCGACAACATCTTCATTTTTGCCGCGCAAACCACGCAGCTCTTCAAGCTGCTCTACAATACCTGATAATCGTGCGTCTAAAATCATCTTGGCATTCGTCACAATATCTTCAACTTCACGCTGTACATTATCTTGCACAATTGCTTTTTTTGAAGGAATCAACTCTTCAGAAAGTGCTTTTTCAAGCGTCATTAACTGGCTACGCGCTAATAATGCTTCATCTTGATTAATTTTACCTTGCAAGCCTTTTTGCGCAGAGGTGGGGAAAATATATTGCGCATCTAAGCCTAATACTTCAGATGTTGTTTTAATTTGTTTAATCAGTTCTTTTTCAACTTCCTCTTCAGTTTTAAGTGCATCCCATAATCCATCAATTTTGTTCAGTACGGCCATGCGGCCTTTTTGTTTCCATCGGCTATCGCTCACAAACTGGCGCCATACATCAATTTCAGATTTAGTCACACCAGTATCTGCTGCTAACACAAATAAAACCGCATGCGCACTTGGTAGCATATTAAGCGTCAATTCTGGCTCTGTACCAATCGCATTTAAACCAGGCGTATCAAAAATAACCAAGCCTTTTTCTAATAAAGGGTGTGGCAGATTAATAATGGCATAACGCCAACAAGGGATATCAATTAAGCCATCTTTATTAATATTTAACGCATCATCAGGACTATTTGGATCAAATAGATTCAGTTTTTCAGCTTCATCAAGCGTCACTTGTTTTGTTTTGCTCACTTGATCAAATGCTGCCGCCATACTTTCATTTGAGTTGATATCAAACTCAATCGTCGTCCACTCTTCCGGATAGCGTTTATATTCCGTCGTGCTTGCATCAAATGCACGTGTATCAATAGGAAGCAATTGCAGTGCGTGCGGTTTAGTTGGGTCATATAACAATTCAGTCGGGCACATCGTGGTGCGTCCTGCGCTGGAAGGCAAAAGACGCTGCCCATATTCAGCAAAGAAAATAGCATTAATCAGCTCTGATTTTCCACGCGAAAACTCAGCGACAAAAGCCACATTGAGCTTATCTTCACTCAGCCGTTCTAACAGCCCATTAATCCGCTGATCAATTTGCGCATCATTCAACTCTTGCTCATTTAGCCAATTACGATAGTCACAGATGCTATCTATAAGGCCCTCTCTCCATGCAGAATAGGAGGTAAGATGACTGCCTAAATTGGTACTTGCCATATTTAATGTCCTCAACTGGCCTACTTTATTATTTTTACACTCTATCATGACCGCTAATAAATTCAATCAATAGCCAGTCTTTTGCGCGCTATCCAAACTAGATTCTGACAAGCGGTGGTTTTTGTACGACAAATGGCGATAAAACGCCATGATTAGGCATAAACAATATCAATGCAATCTTGGTTTGCAATGTTCTGCTATCATTCTAGTTTACACAATCCTTTACGGTAAAATACATGAGCGGACTCGATGCAAACACGCCCAATCCAATAGATATTAAATTGCACCAAACTTCTAAATTGTTAGAAATCAAGTTTGACAATAATACTGAGTGCCAATTATCTTGTGAATTTTTACGTGTTTACTCTCCTTCTGCAGAAGTGCGCGGGCATGGCGCGGGGCAAGAAGTGCTGCAAGTCGGAAAAGAAGATGTCAATATTACTGCCATCGAGCCAGTAGGTAATTATGCGATTAAACTCATTTTTACTGATGGGCATGATACCGGTTTGTATTCTTGGGATTATTTATATTATTTGGCTGAGCATTACGAAGCGCTTTGGTTAGAATATATTGGCAGATTAGATGCCGCTGGGCATCAAAGAAAGCCTAAGGCTTAAAAAGTCTGGGATTTAAAAGGAATTGAGATGAGTAATAAAGAAACACACTTTGGTTTCAAATCGGTCAAAGAAGAAGAAAAGCAGAAAAAAGTCGGCGAAGTATTTCATTCTGTTGCACAAAAATACGACATCATGAATGACGTGATGTCTGCTGGCATGCACCGTTTATGGAAGCGCTTTACCGTCAATACGAGTGGCGTGAAAGCGGGTGACACTGTGTTGGATATTGCAGGAGGTAGTGGCGACCTTTCCAAACTATTTAGCCAAAAAGTGGGGCCTACAGGCCAAGTGATTCTAACGGATATTAACGCCTCTATGCTGGCAGTTGGTCGCGACAACATGATAGATGCCGGCCTTAAAGTGCCTGCTGCGCAATGCAATGCAGAGTTTCTGCCGTTTGCAGATAACTCGTTTGACTGTGTGATTGTGGCTTTTGGCCTGCGCAATATGACGCATAAAGACCATGCGCTAAAAGAAATGCACCGCGTGCTTAAAGTCGGCGGCCGCTTATTAGTGCTTGAATTCTCTAAAGTATGGGACCCTTTAAGCAAAGTCTACGATGCGTATTCATTTAAATTTTTACCGTTTATGGGCAAACTGATAGCGAATGATGCTGAAAGTTATGAATACTTGGCCGAGTCTATCCGCATGCATCCTGATCAAGAAACACTCAAACAAATGATGGCGGATGCTGGGTTAAGTAAAGTCGACTATTACAATTTAAGCGCTGGCATTGTGGCTTTGCACAAGGGATATAAAGTTTAATTAATCGCGTATGTTCAAACCGTTAGCCGCTGAATTTTTACAACACATCACCAATCAAAATAATTGGTCACGTCAGCATTTGCATGCTTTTGCTGGCAAGGTTGTGCAATTTAATATTGCATTTATTAAAACCAATCTGCTTATTTTGGAAGATGGCAGCCTCAGCCTAGCTACCAATAACGCAATAGCAGATACAACCATTCATATTCCGCCAAGTCTAGCCTTACGTCTAATGGCGAAAGATGAAGCTGCAAAAATGCTAATCAAAATTGAAGGGGATACGCATTTAGCTTCTGAACTCGGCAAAATATTGCAGCACATGCGTTGGGATGTCACAGAAGACTTTAGTAAGGTGGTTGGTGACATTCCTGCCGAAAAAATAGCGGCTATTAGCAAAAAAACGATGGCAGCCACCAAAAAACAAGCGATTAATATAACAGAAATGTTGACTGAATTCTGGCAAGAAGAAAAACCAGTGTTGGCGAAAAAATGGCAAGTTGAACAATTCAATACTGATGTCGACACGTTACGCAGTGACTTCACACGCTTAGAAAAAAAGCTAGCTAAACTAAAGCAATCTATACAAGAAAGCAGTACAAACTAACATGCATTATCTTCGTTTAATTTATATTCTTTGGATTGCGCTTTGGTTCCGGCTTGATGATTTCATCGAACAAAAATCTGGCATTCATCCTTTACAAGCGCTAATCAAACTCTGTTTTTTTTGGCGCAGCAAAAAACAAGCACGCGGTGTTCGTCTACGATTAGCCTTAGAAAAGTTAGGCCCTATCTTCGTTAAATTCGGCCAAGTGCTTTCTACTCGTCGTGATTTGCTCCCCGAAGATGTTGCTAATGAATTGGCAAAACTACAAGACCAAGTACCGCCGATTGACTATGCACTGATAGAACAAACCATTACCGATGCGTTTAATCAACCACTCAATACCATTTATGCAGAGTTTGATCAGGCATGCATTGCGAGTGCGTCGGTCGCACAAGTGCATTTTGCCCGCTTACTCAGTGGCGAAGAAGTAGCAGTGAAAGTATTACGTCCTAATATTGGTAAAGTAATCGAACAAGATCTGGCCATCTTGAAATCATTGGCATGCCTAGTGCAACTGCTTTCTAGCGAAGGAAAACGTTTAAAACCGTTAGAAATTGTCGAGGAGTTTGCGCGACATACCAAACATGAATTAGACCTCACGTTAGAAGCAGCTAATTGCTCCCAACTTAAACGTAACTTTAGTCATCACTCTGGCGATAAACAGCTGTTAATTCCTAACGTCTATTGGGATTATTGTAGAAAATCCGTCATGACCATGGAGCGTATGCATGGCACTTCAGTGCGAGACACCACCGCATTAACAGCAAAAAACATTAGTTTGTCTCAGCTTGCACATGATGGCGTTGAAATATTTTTCACCCAAGTGTTCCGTGACGGTTTTTTTCATGCAGATATGCACCCAGGCAATATCCAAGTGGCAGATGACGGTCGTTTTATTGCCTTGGATTTTGGCATCATGGGCAGCTTGAATGATGCGGATAAATACTATCTTGCCCGCAACTTTTTAGCTTTTTTTAATCGTGATTATAAAGATGTTGCACAAGCACATATAGATTCTGGCTGGGTGCCAAAAGACACTAATCGTGAAGAGCTAGAAATTGCGATTCGCGCTATCTGCGAACCTATTTTTAATAAACCGCTAAAAGATATTTCATTCGGCCGTACTTTATTAAGCCTATTTCAAATGTCACGTCGTTTTGGCGTTGTCATCCAGCCACAGCTGATTATGTTACAAAAAACACTCCTTAACATAGAGGGTCTAGGGCGAGACTTAGATTCAAATATTGATTTATGGCAAAGCGCACGGCCATTTCTAAAACGATGGATGAGTGAACAATTAGGCTTGCGCAAGATAGCAAAATCCATAAAAGACGAGTTACCTTTTATTCTAAAAACTGCACCTGAAATGCCGCGCCTGCTACACCGTTTTCTCACCCAGCAAACGAATCAAGATCAAACATCACCATTGCGCACTGAGATAAACGCATTAATAAAAGTGCAGCAACAACAAGTAAAATGGCAAAAAATATTGTCCTGTAGTCTGCTTGCATTGGCTCTTTTACAACTCATTTTTATTGCCTACACTTTTATTACCTACACTGTGATGACTTAAATATGTTTTAAAGCAACATATCACTCTATTTGCACTGATTTAAACAGATATGGTTAGATATCCATACTATTAGTATGATAAATTAACTGAAAAGTATGCCGAAGTTGGTCTGAACTAAATCAAAAGAACAAATATAGTGGACGCAAAACAACAATACATCCTCACCAAAAAGATAAACCTACTTTATCTTAACAGCTTCACCCCTGCTATTATGAGTGGCATTATTGGATTATCCCTTGCTGCAACACTCTGGCACACCGTCCGCAGTCAACCGCTATTGATATGGTTGGGTATTACGCTGTTGCTAACCGTTATCCGCGTTTCTTTGTTTTTATATTTTAAAAAGCATCAACCAACAAGCGAACAACTACTCAAGTGGGAAATCCCATATGCCATCTCTCTTTTTCTAGCAGTTCTTAATTGGAGCATTGGCCTGCTGATTATCATCCCCATCGAGAATCTGAACGTCGTTTTTATCATTAGCATCTTTTCTATTAGCCTAGCGACAGGCGCTACTTCTTGGTATGGGCAAATTCGTTATATGCAGCTTGGTACAGTCTGTCTTTTTTTCGTTCCAACAATCGTCGCGTTGTTGACACATGGCGAGTACGAGACACTTTGGCTAGGCATTACAGCCGGCTTTATCTTCTTGGGCTGCCTACTCACCTGTCATCTCTCTCAAAAAACAGTTAATGACCATTTTGAACTCGCTTATGAACTTAAGAAAGCTGTTAGAACAGCTAAAATACTGGCGCATACCGATGTACTCACCGGATTAAATAACCGGCGTGCTTTTTTTGAAATAGCACCAAAAGCATTGAGTAAATGCAAAAGCAAAGCACTGCCTATATCTCTCATCACATTTGATATCGATTACTTTAAAAAAATCAATGATGCTTTTGGACATGCTGCTGGCGATATTGCACTAGAACGGATAGCATCATTATTGACAAGAAACTTAAGAACATCAGATGTTTGTTGCCGTTTGGGTGGAGAAGAGTTTGCGGTGCTATTGCCTAATATATCCCTAAAAAAAGCAATACGTGTTGCTGAAAAATTCAGAAAGGCAATTATGGCGATGCCGATTGTGCTTTCACGTCAAAAAAGCATTTCGATTACCGCTAGTTTTGGTGTATCTGACATTGGCGACACCATTGATAACTTACTCAATCACGCTGACCAAGCGATGTATAAAGCAAAAAATAATGGTCGAAATTTAGTCGTGGCATATGCTGCAGAGCTTAGCAATCCATCTATTCAAATAAAAACCAGAAAAAGTATACGACTATAATTGCTGACAATGTTGACAATAAAAAGTTGAGCGCTGAGCTAATTTGATATTTTTAATACTATTTCCACAAACCTTACATGGCTGATTGGTACGTCCGTACACAAAATAGCTCTGTTGAAAATAACCTGACTGTCCATTGACGGCAGCAAAATCGCGCAAACTGCTGCCCCCAGCTTTTAAAGCATCCTCAAGGGTCGTTTTAATTTCTACAACAAGTTTTTCGCATTGCATAAAAGTAAGTTTATTCGCGGGATATTCTGGATGAATTCGCGCACGAAATAATGATTCATTTGCATAGATATTGCCAATACCAACAACTAAATGTGCATCCATGATGGTATTTTTAATCGCTGCCTGTCTAGATTGCATTTGCTGATGCAAATATCGCGCATTAAACGATGTTTCTAGCGGCTCTGGGCCTAATGTGCTTAATAAGACATGTTGCTCAGGCTTAATACCAGCCCACAAAACAGCACCAAAACGCCTAGGGTCATTTAACCGGAACACATAACCATTGTTGAATTGAATATCAAAATGGTCATGCTTTTCTGGCGGATAATTTCTATCCAACAAACTGATATGCCCAGACATACCAAGATGGATAAGTAAGGTACCACTTTCAAACTTTGCGAGTATGTATTTGGCGCGGCGCGTTAAACCTAATAACTGCTGATTGTTTAAAGTATGGGTTAAATGGTCAGGAATGGGCCAGCGCATTGATGCATTACGTATTACTACTGCTTTAACGGTTTGATTAACAAGCGGCAACAAGCCCTGTCGGGTTATTTCAACTTCAGGAAGCTCTGGCATCTAACAATTGATTACTTGATGTTGAGTGGCGGGTTTAACATAGAAAAACCGACATCATTATTAAAATGATAAGTAAGTCCTTCATCAGGTCGCGCTAGTATCATCTCTGGTGATTCCATCATTTTATTAATGCGCACTTTCTTGCCATTGCTCAGTTTAAGCATTAAATAAGGGTAGCTCGCATTGCGGTCTGGCGTGTAAGCCTCTACTGATTTAGCTGGATTTTGTTTCCAGCTAAACTCTTGCCATTCGTTTAAATCATTTTGCGTCGGCTTTGCCTCAGCAATATTCGTTTTCCATTGACCATTTTCAATGTCAACATTCAAACTGGTTTCTTCCCATTGTTCTAAGTGAGAAAAGTCGAAACCTGCAATTTGCTTAGCTTCAGCAGGCGACAAAATGTTTTTATCAACCATTTCGATTGCTTGTGTGCTCGCCGCTTCAGAGTAGGCCGCAGTTAATAAATATACACCGTCTTTATAAGCCACATACTGCTCATCCGTAACAGTATTATAACCACCGTAAGTAAACACCTCTTGGCCACTATTATTGCTAATAGTCACTTTTACTAATGGATTTTCTAGCCCATATTTAGCTAAATCTGTCGCTGGAAACCGGTGCTCACTTTTTGCTGCAATCACAGACAAAATACGTTGCACTGAGAGTTGGTCAGCACGCTGTTTGTAAGGCGCTTTCATCAACCAATAATTTTCTATTTTTTCAAAAATGACTGGCGACTTTGCAGGAAACTCAACTTTAACGCTGTTAATATCAACCAGTTTTAATTGAGAAACTTCATAAGTCGGTATTTCCTCAATCGTCTGTTTTGGTCTTAAGTAAAGAAAAGAAACCAAGCTAGCGACTAACGCTAGCATGATGACGTTCAGTATCCATCTTTTTTTCATTGTCTATTTTCTATCTTATTCAAACAAATATTACGCTTTTCTACGTCTCCACCATAGCCAAAAACCAGCGATGATAAAGCCAAGTGGAATAATAAACTGGAAGCCATGAAAAACCGTCCATGCAAGCATGCGTCCTGCGTCCGTACTTGGAATGGTGATATTCGCGTCTTTTAGTGGCATTGGTTGTATCGTAATCAACTCGTCATCACCAGCTAGCCAATTGACTATATTGATACCGAAGTCCAAATTACCACCATTGGTGATAAAGGTATTGGATAAAAAGTTAGCATTTCCCATCACAACAACACGCTGGCCTTTTTTACCATAGACTCGTTCTAAGGCAACACCAACATTAATCGGGCCTCGCTTATCGGTCTCAATATCAAAGCTAACCTTTTTATTTTGCACGCCAGCTTCTATTTTTTCAGACTCTAACCAGCCATTTGGCGCAACATCAACCAAGCGTCCAACCTTCCAGCCAAAGTCATAAGAGGCTTTAGCATCAATTTCATGCGCTTCAGGGAAGAGCGTACGCAATAAAAAGTTGCGGGTTATTGCATGATCACCATACATACTATTGAAAGCAACTTTTGGATCTGCGCCATATTGGGTAGCCGTCATATCAACCACAATACCAGGAGACACTTTAATTCCTAAATAATCTGCAACTTCGTCTAAACCACGTAAGTTGTCATCATCAAGCAACCACAACACATTACCGCCAGACTCAATATAGGCCTTAATTTTCTTCGCCTCAATCTCACTCACATCCACTTGTGGGCTTGCGATTACCAGCATTGCGCCATTACTCGGCACATCTTGTGCTATGGTCAAATCAGGATTGGCGAACTTAAATCCTTTTGCTTCTAGTTGTTTGCCAAACTCACCAAGATCTTGATTTTTAATCCCTTGTAGGTGACGCTCACCATGTCCATCCAAAAACATGACTGGCTTCGTATTGGTGCGAGACAAACGCACCAATAGATTCGTCATGTCTTGTTCTACGATAGGCGGAAAGATATGTTCTGTGCGTTTGTTATACTCAACGACAACTTCACCATCTTGTTTAATATTGGCCTCTTGAACAAGTTTAGGCTCTTCAGTTGGATTGATAAAGGTGAGCTTAATGTCTTTTTTCTCACGCTGATAACGTGCAACAAAATCCAACATGCCTTTACGGAAAGTGTCGCCGCGGCTCGGATCATCATTGGTAGCAAACACCGTAATATTGATTGGATCTTTCATTTGCGCAAGCACCTCTACACTGCCTTGCGTCAACAGATTGCGGTTAGCTTGCGTAATATCTTTAGCATAACGATATTGATGTGCGAGATAGCCAAGAATGACCACTAGTGCGATAAATAAAATAACAAAAAACCAACTTTGCGCCAACATTTGGAGCTTTAAACTGCGATTCATTTTCATACTGTAACCTGATTAGCCTCTTAAACGGTCTGCGTCTAGCCGACGAATCGTTAAAATTAAAAAAGTAAGAATAAACAACAAGAAATACACAATATCTGCGGTATCAACTAAGCCTGCAGCAAACGATTGAAAATGCTTCATGAACGAAAGCTGCGCCATTGTGCTGCTAGGGTCGCCAGCAAAAAATCGATCTAAAATCATCAACACAAATAATGCAATAAAACTAAAAATAGCAGCAACTACAGGCTGAGACGTTAAGCTAGAAAAATACAAACCTAAGGCTGAAAAACTGGCTAGCAATAGAAATAAACCGATTGAATTAGCTAAAATATAACCAAAATCAATTTCTGACCAAAGATTAAGTGTAGAAAGCATCACCGCAATGTAAATAATCAAAATGCTTAAAAAAGTAACCAAGCCTACAAACTTACCAACAACGATTTCGATAATTGACAATGGTGCGCTAAATAAAAATGGCAATGTTTGGTTACGTCGCTCTTCTGAAATTAAGCGCATAGAAAGCAATGGCACCGCAAACAACATAATAAAAGAAGCCAAGCCATACACATTTTGTCCAACGAACTGCGTTACGCCATAACGCTCGGCAGGACGAATAGCGCCCGACATGACTTCAAAATAATTGTTTACACCGTTTAAGTAGTAGGTGCCAAACGCAAACATCAGCAATGCCAAAATAATCCACCCCATCGGTGAGGCAAACATACTCTTTAACTCTTTCCTTGCAATACTTAATATCATTCTACAATCCCTATAAAACCAGCAACTTAAGCCGCTTGCTCTTGCGCACCATCTTGATAAGTCAGCTGAATAAACACATCTTCTAAACTTGTTTGATCAGGTGCAATTTGATACAAACCCCAACCATTTTTAACAGCCGCTTTTACAATCGCTTCGTGCGGTTCAGCGCCTTCTTCTATGCGAATACGCATCATATTATTTTCCGCCAACTCAACATCAGCAATACCCTTAATTTTTGCCACATCAGCAAGTTCAGGCATCTTGTTAAAGCCGACCAATAGTTTATTACCCATGCGTTGACGTTTCAAAACATCAATATCGCCATTAAAAACCAGCTTGCCTTGGTCAATAATTTGCACATGATCACAAACCATTTCAACTTCTGGCAGAATATGGGTAGAAACAATCACGCTATGCTCTTGACCAATTTCTTTAATCAACGCACGAATGTCACGAATTTGGACAGGATCTAAACCTACCGTAGGCTCGTCTAAAATTACCACCATCGGATTATGTATAATGGCTTGCGCAATACCAACACGCTGTTGATAGCCATTCGACAAATTTTCAATCAAGCGTTTGCTCATATGGCCAAGGCCACAGCGCTCTTTAGCAATCTCAACAGCTTTTTTTATCTGCTTACGGTCTACATTGTGTAAACGTGCTGCAACCGTCAAGTACTCATCAACAGTAAACTCTTTATAAAGTGGACGCATTTCTGGTAAATAACCAATCAGCTTTTTGGCTTCCTTGGGATCTTCCATCATGTCAATGCCACAAATCTTAACGCTACCAAGACTTGGTGCTAAATTGCCTGTCAGCATTTTCATCGTAGTCGATTTGCCTGCGCCATTAGGTCCCAAAAAGCCTAAGACTTGGCCTTTAGCAAGATTAAAACTAACATCACTGACCGCCGCACGCCCACCATAAAGTCGTGTCAATTCAATTGCTTCAACTGTAAAATTATTCATAAACCCTAATCCATAACACTTTATAAATGACTGATTGCATTACTAACAAAACCACAGAACCTAAATCGCTGGATAAGTTTCATGCAAAAAGCTATAGTACGATTAATGGGCCTTCATTTCAGGCCAAACACTCAACAACTCTTAATTATGGATGAACTTGTACAAACTGTCACGGACTAAACAAGACTTTATCTTAATGTGTTGAACATATTCGCAAAATGAAAAAAATGACAAAACTACTTTTAATAGCATGCTTAAGCATTGCTAGCTTCAACAATGCGCTTGCTGATACGGATGCCAAGGTCAAACCGACCATCACAACTGCCAATGCTGAGTTTGTTTACAAGTATTTACTTGGCGAAATTGCTGGCCAACGTGGCGACTTGCCATTAGCTAGTCAGTTATTTTTAGACTTAGCAAAAAAAACCCGAGATCCTCGCTTAGCGGAACGTGCCGCCAAAGTGGCTGCCTATGCGCGCCATCAACAATTAGCATTAGACGCCGCCACTTTATGGGCAGAACTTGACCCCTCGTCTTTAGAGGCACAACAGGCGTCTAGCCAAATGTTGATTTCCACTGGCAATATTAAAAGCGCCATACCTCATATCAAAAGCCTATTGGCTAAAGAAGAGATGCGCGCAACCAGTTTTTTATATCTAAATGACTTACTCGGCAATCAATCAGATAAAAAAGAAACGCTGGCAATTGTCAAAGAGCTTGCTTCACCTTATCCAAAATCAGCTGAAGCGCATTTTGCTATTGCAAAAGCAGCATGGATTGCTGAAGAAATGGATACAGCTACTACTGAAATTGCAACCGCTAGCCAACTGCGTCCAGATTGGGAAGTTGCGGCGCAGATGCGAGGTCAGTTGTTATCTAAAGAATCTCCAGATGATGCTGTTGCATTTTACAAAACTTTTTTAAGCAACAATTCAAAAGCCAATAATGTGCGGATGGATTATGCCAAGTTGCTTGTCAGCTTAAAACGCTATTCAGAGGCTAAACCAGAATTCGTTAAACTCACTGAAATTGATAAAGACAATGCAGATACCAATGCGGTTGTTGGTTTATTATCGTTAGAGTCGAATGAGTATGGCATGGCGGAACAATACCTCCAACAAGCATTAGATAATGGATTTAAAGATCCTGAGCAAATCTATATTTATTTGGGACTAACAGCTGAACGCAACGAAAATAATACGAAAGCATTGGAGTGGTATTATCAAGTGCCAAAAAATAATGGCCATCACTTAGATGCAAGATTAGCAGCGGCAAGTTTGATTGCACGCACTGAAAGCACTGATGCTGCAATTAGCATGCTAGACAAACTGACTGAGCTTGACTCTGTGCAACAAATTACCGTTGTACAGGCCCAAGCAAGCTTGTTAGCGCAAGAAGAACGCCATGAAGAAGCATTTGCACTGATTGAAAAAACGATTAATTCTGTGCCTAACACACCACAACTTATTTACGATTATGCAATGGCGGCAGAGCGCATTGGCAAACTTGAGCTAATGGAAAAAGAGTTAAGAAAAGTGATTCAATTACAACCAGACTTTTCAGCGGCTTACAATGCATTAGGTTATTCCATGGCAGACCGAAACATTAACTTAAACGAAGCCAAAACATTGATACAAACTGCCTACAAATTATCGCCAAACGACCATTACATTTTAGATAGTTTGGGCTGGGTAGAATATCGTTTGGGAAATTATGATGTTGCTATTGAACACTTGCGCAAAGCACATAACATTCAACAAGATCCTGAAATATCTGCCCATTTAGGCGAAGTATTATGGAAACAAGGCCTGCAAGAAGAGGCGGGTAAAATTTGGCGTGATGCATTAAAAGCATTCCCAAAAAATAATGTATTAGTTAGCACAGCCAAAAAATTTAACTATTAATAGGCTGATATTATGAAGTCCTTGATTAGCCGCACGTTTGTCCTATGTTTTTTAACGTTTTATTTAAGCGGCTGCTCTATTCTTAAAACACAAGAAGAACCGATTAACGACAGCACCGTTGAAGCCTCCATATTGCATGATCACCATATGGTGCTCATTGATAATATTGAGCAGTTTGCATTGACTGGTCGTTTAGGGGTAATGACCAATCCAAAAGGCTTTTCTGGCAGAGTGGCATGGCAGCACACACCTGATAAAGACAATATTGACGTGTTCTCTCCACTGGGCGGAAAGGTCGCGAATATTATTAAAACCAATGAAGAAGTTGTTCTCACTAATAGTAAAGATGAGCATATTGCTGCGCCAGACACTGAAACACTAACCGAGGAAACATTAGGCTTTAGATTACCCTTAAATGGATTAAGTTATTGGGCGCTTGGCCGACCTAGTAACACTGGCTTGGTTGAATATGTCACTTGGGATGAAAACGGCAGAATTAACCAGCTGAAACAAAATGACTGGGATATTCAGTATCTAGATTATGAAGTCAATGAAGGTTATTTTCTACCAAAGAAAATAGTGTTAAGAACAGATGAGCTAATCATCAAGTTAATCGTTGAAAAATGGTCTGATATACAAACGCGATAAACCATGTCTGATTTTCAAGATTTTTTAGCGCCAGCGAAAGTCAATGTGTTTTTACACATTACAGGACAACGTGTAGACGGTTACCATACCTTACAAAGCGCCTTCCAACTACTAGACTTCTACGACACGGTTTCTTTAAAACCAACTAGTAATCATCAGATTAAACGGATTACGCAAATTGATACCATTCCGGAACATGAGGACTTGTGTGTACGTGCCGCACAAGCATTGCAACAGGCAGCAAACTGCAAACAAGGCGTAGAAATTAAGCTGCAAAAGCGTATCCCAATGGGCGGAGGTCTTGGTGGTGGCAGTTCAGATGCCGCCACCGTATTGCTTGCACTTAATCAACTATGGGGAGTTCATTTCAGCCGTGATGCTTTAATGAAAATAGGGTTGTCACTGGGCGCTGATGTGCCATTTTTCATCTATGGACAAAGCGCTTGGGTCGAAGGAATTGGTGAAATTCTCACACCCCTGACATTACCGACACCATACTATGTCGTTTTGACGCCACCAATACATGTGTCCACCGCTAAAATATTTACACATTCTGGATTGACAAAAGACACGAAACCATTGAGAATAGCGGACTTTTCAAACGGTGCAAATTCTAACTTGTTTAGAAATGACCTTGAAAAAGTAGTTTGTGAAGAATTTACAGCGGTTGCATCTACCCTAGAATGGCTTAACCAATATGGTCAAGCCCGCATGAGCGGATCAGGTGCATCTGTATTTGTAACGGTTGATTCATTAGCAAAGGCAAAGTCAATTTTTGTAGAAAAGCCAGTCGAGATACAAGGCTTTATTGCAAAAGGCTTAAGTCAACATCCTTTGTATGAGTTAGCATGATGTAAAATTAACACAGTAAAGTTTTTTGGGGAGTCGCCAAGTTGGTTAAGGCACAGGGTTTTGATCCCTGCATGCGAAGGTTCGAATCCTTCCTCCTCAGCCAGATTTAATTAGTTAAAAGCGTGTAGATTGATTAGATTTACACGCTTTTCAATTTCATAAGGATGCATGTGGCAGCGAATAGCAACATGATGGTATTTACAGGGAATGCGAACCCAGTTTTAGCCGAAGAGGTTGCTCAAAATCTTGGTATTGAACTAGGTCGCGCAGATGTAGGTCGATTTTCAGATGGCGAGATTATGCTGGAAATTCTTGAGAATGTGCGCGGTCGTGATGTATTCGTGTTGCAATCAACCAGTCACCCAAATAATGACACCTTAATGGAAGTCATGGTCATGGTTGATGCGTTGCGCCGCTCATCTGCGGGTCGCATTACTGCAGCAATTCCTTATTTAGGTTATTCAAGACAAGATCGCCGCCCACGCTCAGCACGCGTAGCGATTACGGCAAAAGTAGTGGCTAATATGCTCACTAGCGTTGGCGTTAATCGCTTGCTAACGATGGATTTACATTCGGACCAAATACAAGGCTTCTTTGATATTCCAGTCGATAATATTTATGCAACATCGATTTTGTTAGATGATTTAAAAAAGCATTCGCATAAAGATTTAGTAGTTGTTTCACCTGATATTGGCGGCGTAGTGCGTGCACGTGCAGCAGCCAAACAATTAGGTGCAGACTTAGCGATTATTGATAAACGCCGCCCTAAACCAAATGTTGCCAAGGTCATGAATATTATTGGTGAAGTCGCTGGACGTACTTGTGTGATTATGGATGATATGGTCGACACAGCCAATACGCTATGCGAGGCAGCGGCAGCATTAAAAGAACAAGGCGCATTAAAAGTACTGGCTTATGCAACCCATCCAGTATTGTCAGGTTCTGCTGCACAACGTATTGCAGATTCAGAGTTAGATGAGTTAGTGGTGACAAATACCATTCCATTGAGTGAAGCATCAAAAAATTGTAAAAAAATTCGTCAGCTAAGTGCTGCCGTATTATTAGCGGAAACTATTCGCAGAATTAGTAAAGAAGACTCTGTTTCTTCTTTATTTATGGAGTAACCAAGTATCGTTTTCCTGTTATCTGGTCGCGGATAACAGATTTTAAAGTAGTAAATTAAGGAGCAATACAATGAGTATTAATATTAAAGCAACCAAACGTGACGTAAAAGGTACGAGTGCGAGCCGCCGCCTACGTCGCGCTGGCAGTGTGCCAGGTGTCGTATACGGTGGTGAGAGTCCAGCAATCCCACTATTATTTGATCACAAAGCGCTATTCATGGAATTTCGTCATGAAGCTTTCCATGCGTCTATCTTAAACCTAGAAATTGATGGTAAAAAAGAAGACGTGTTATTGCGTGATTATCAACTACATCCAGTGCGTAACACAATTCAACACGTTGATTTCCAACGCGTTTCTGCAACTGAAACGATTCACGTTAAAGTGCCATTCCACTTCATCAATGAAGAAACTTGTCCTGGCGTTAAAACTGGCGGCGGTAATGTTGGTCACATCTTAAACGAAGCAGAAATCAGCTGTTTAGCTAAAAACCTACCTGAGTTTATTGAAGTAGACTTAGGCGCGCTACAAGTTGGCGAATCAATTCACTTGTCTCAAATCAAATTGCCTGAGGGCGTTGAATTTGTACAATTAGCGCATGGCGCAGATCCTGCGGTAAGCTCAGTTAACAAACCACGCGGCGCTACTGCTGAGACTGATACTGCTGCAGAAGCACCAGTAACATTAGTAGATGGCGAAACAGCTGAAGATGATGCTCCAGCAGATGACGCTGAGTAAGCAATAAGTAGTAAAATGACGCGTGTTCTAGCAATAGAACGCGCGTTTTTTATTTGTAGGGTCATATAATTATTATCATGAAACCAGGAATTAAATTATTTGTAGGGTTAGGCAACCCTGGCGAAAAATATATAGCTACGCGCCATAACGCTGGTTTCTGGTGGATTGATCTAATCGCCGCGCAAACCAATAGTAACTTGTCGATTGATTCTAAAATGTTTGGCATCGTAGCCAAACTGAATGGCGATAAATGGTTACTCAAACCAACCACTTTCATGAATGCAAGTGGCAAGTCGGTTGCTGCATTAGCTAACTATTACAAAATTAATCCTGAAGAAATCTTAGTCATTCATGATGAACTAGATTTACATGCGGGACAAAGTAAACTAAAGTTTGGTGGTAGTCACGGCGGTCATAATGGTTTGCGTGATATTCATGCAGCGCTTAATACACCCAACTACTGGCGTCTGCGTATTGGAATTGGTCATCCTGGTCAAAAAAATGAAGTGGTTAATTACGTGCTAAAAGCACCAAACAAAGACGAACAAAAAGCGATTGATGACAGCATTGATGATAGTAGCAAAGTGCTAAGCTACCTACTGGATGGCGACTTTGAACATGCGATGTTAAAACTGCATACCAAAAATAAACCTTAATTATTGTTTATATTGGCAAACGCTTCGAATGCAAGCGGTGATAATGATTTAGAAAAATAATAGCCTTGCCCATAATCACACCCTGCTTGCAATAATATATCTTTCTGCACTTTGTTTTCTATACCCTCAGCAATCACGAGCATGCCCAAATTATGCGCCATATCAATAATCGTGCGACAAAGCACACGGTTATCCAAAGTGGTTTCTAAATTAGCAACAAACGATTTATCTATCTTTAGATAATCGATATCAAACTTTTGTAAATAAGCCAGAGAGGAATAGCCTGTCCCAAAATCATCCAACGCAACCTGAATTCCATTTTGTTTAAATGCCTCTAATCTCGCTTTCACCTCTCCAGTTGCATCCAATAACAACCCTTCTGTAATTTCTATTACTATTGCATGCTTTAGTTGTGGGTCATCAGCAAGTATCTGAATCCAGTCGGTCCGCCCTACCTGTCTATCATAAAATTGCACAGGGGATTTATTAACGCTTATTTGAAACTGTCCATTAATGTGCTGCCGCCATGTTGCACATTGCGTAATCGCCTTTTTCAGCACCCATCCGCCAATTTCATTAATGAGTTTAGTGCTTTCCGCAATTGGGATGAACTCTGCCGGACTAATCAAACCTTTATCAGGATGGCGCCACCTTAACAAAGCCTCAGCCTTATAAACATGCTCTGTCTTAAGTTCTACAATCGGCTGATATTCTACAAACAATTCATTTTTGGTTAGCGCTAGACGCAAATCATTGGTCAATTGCATTCTTTTAGTAACTTTTTCTTGCATCTCCGAGGTGAAGTAGTTAATACAATTGCCACCTTTATTAATCGATGCATACATGGCTTGATCTGCATTTCTGACTAAATCATTCAGTGAATTTGCATCATCAGGAAAAACAGCAATACCGATACTACAAGAAATAAAGACTTGGCTATCGCCTAGCAAAAACGGCTCAGACATGACGCTCAGCAGCTTTTGTGCAACATCATCTAAATGGCTTAACCCACTTGCTTCAATATCTGGAATCAGTATGGCAAACTCATCGCCACTGTTCCTTGCCACATCCTCATATCGGTAAACACTACTCACTAGTTTTTTTGCAACCTGTTGTAATAATTGATCGCCTTGTTCAGGGCCAAAAGTATCGTTAACCGCACTAAAATCATCCAAATCTAAACAAATCAGCGCAACTTTTGTTCCTTTCCATTTAGCCTTTTCTATTGCCTGCTCTAACCTTGAATGTAGCATGCGTCTGTTCGGCAAATCGGTTAATGTATCAAAATTAATATGTTGCCAAACCATTTCTTCAGATTCTTTTAATTGGGATAAATCAGCATGTGTACCGACCACTCTCAATGGCTGACCTTTACTATCCTTGCTGACGACCATGCATCTGGATAGCACCCATTTCCATGCGCCATTTTTACATTTAATCCGACATTCAAATGGTTGTTCTGCACCGCCGCGAAAAACCCGCTTGTAAGCTTCTAAAACAGTTCCGCGGTCATCAGGATGCACAAGTTTACGCCACTCTTCAATCTCCTCATCCGAACAATCTTCCGCATATCCAAACATGCGTTTCCAAGTTTTGGAATAACTTAATTGTTTATTCTCCACATCCCAATCCCATACACCATCACCCGCGCCTTCTACCGCAAAGCGCCAGCGCTCATCACTAAATCTAAGTCGCTTATTAATGCGCTTTAAAGAGTCTAATGCGCGCAATCTTGATATCACTAAATATAAGCCAGCCGTTAAGGCAAAACTGGCAAGCAAGCCTAGCAAACCAATAATGGTTGAATGTTTATAATTCAACGTCTGTTCAAATAAAGGTAAAGACTCGGCTCGTAATATCCATTTTTTGCCATGTAAAGCTATCTGCTTTTCCATACTAAAACTTGATAATCCGCTGCTATCAGATTCATTTTGATACAACAATCTAAATGGCGCTTGCGATCCATCGTATAAAGCATATCGAATGCTAGGATTATTCGTTATGCCGAGTGTGTTATTAAAAACAACGTCAAAATTGAAGTTCAAAAAAACCCATCCATCAACCGAAGCGTTAAGCTCACCATCTACTGTTTTTGTCTGTGTACCAACATGTTGATAAACAGGTAACAACATCGATAAGCAATCACACTCAGATGCATCCGCAGGGCTAGTTTTAAACCGATTTGAAATCAGCGGTTCATCAAACAATGCAGCGGATTGCATATCCGATTTATGACGTTGGTTTAGAAAAGCATCAGCTAAAGGATATTGCCTTGCGGATGTCTCATGCTTAATCAAGTAAATGATTGGCGCATAAGCACGTTGCGGTTGTGTTTTTAAATCATCAAGCAGCGGTATTAATTTGGAATCCAAAGTGTTATAAGTCTCTGGATATTGAAGATTAATATACTTCGCAAAACCAATCTGATATAGCCCGGATGAGAATTTTGAGTGAATCAACTCCGCACCAAAACTATTAAACTCATCTTGGCTGACAAACTCAGATGAATCAAACAGTTTTCTAATCGAATATAAAGACTGTTCAAACAACGTTAATTGATTCATCAACTGGTTTGCAGTTTGGTCAAACTGTTGAATAAATACGTTGCTCTTTTCGCTGTGTTCTAATGCTCGCTCGCTTCGCCAAGCCCAGTAGGTGGCGAGTAAAGCCACGGCAAGCAAAATCCATGGTAGCCCCTGATACCAATAGATTGCACGCCTTCCTGTTCTTTTTAGTTGTTTCATTATTGGTAGTCGCAGCACTTGACTCTTGAAGTATACACCCCTAAAAAAAATATGTTAACCATAGTCTAACTACCTAATATACATTAAGTTTCTTTTTGCAAAAACAATAATAGGGTTAAAATACTGGGTTAATTTAAATCAAACCAGTCGCTCAACAGCGGAACACCAAAGGCAAAAGTTTATATGCAATGTGGAATCGTCGGCTTACCTAATGTAGGCAAATCAACCTTATTTAACGCCATAACTAAAGCGGGCATTGCGGCAGAAAACTACCCTTTTTGCACCATTGAACCAAACGTCGGCATTGTCGAAGTGCCTGACTCACGTTTGCAACCGTTAATCGACATTGTCAGCCCGGTACGCACCCAACCAGCCACAGTAGAATTGGTTGATATTGCAGGGATTGTAGCGGGCGCATCAAAAGGCGAGGGCTTGGGTAACAAGTTTTTAGCTAACATTCGTGAAACAGATGCAATCGCCCATGTCGTCCGCTGCTTTGACGATGGTAACGTTATCCATGTTGCAGGAAAAGTTGATCCATTATCAGATATCGAAGTCATTAATACTGAGCTCGCTTTAGCAGATATGGAAACCGTTGAAAAAACAATGCAACGTGAAGGTAAAAAAGCCAAATCAGGTGATAAAGATGCCATCGCGCTCATTACGCTTTGCGAAAAAGTACAAGCGCACCTAGACAATGGCGCACCAGTCCGCACCATGGGTTTAGATGCAGAGCAACTGCAGCTGATTAAACCACTGTGTTTAATCACCGTAAAACCAGTGTTGTATATCGCCAATGTTGACGAAGCAGGCTTTGAAAATAATCCTTACTTAGACAAAGTCACGGCATTAGGCAAAACAGAAGGCGCGCCAGTGGTTTGCATCTGCGCAAAAATTGAGTCTGAAATTTCCGAACTAGAAGATGAAGATAAAGCTGAATTTTTAAAAGAACTTGGCCAAGAAGAACCCGGCTTAAACCGCGTCATTCGTGCCGCTTACGATTTATTGGGTTTGCAAACCTACTTTACCGCTGGCGTGCAAGAAGTACGCGCTTGGACGATTAAAAAAGGCAACACCGCACCACAAGCTGCTGGCGTCATTCATACCGACTTTGAACGTGGTTTTATCCGCGCAGAAGTCATCGCCTACGACGACTATGTGAAAAATAAAGGTGAAAAAGGCGCACAAGAGGCTGGCAAAATGCGCTTAGAAGGCAAAGAGTATGTGATGCATGATGGCGATGTAGTGCATTTCCGCTTCAACGTCTAAGTTGCATGAGCTTGCGTTTTTAGCCTTAAAAAAAGTTTATGTTTAATAAAATCGTCATTGCAAGACCGCTGAGGTCTTCCCCAATATGCACTAAGCACTAAAGCGCTAAGTTGATTGTGAAGAGCGTAAGCCCGTGGCAATCTAGTTTTTACAGTTATTTTTAATCGTTTTGCTTTGACAACAAACGCTTAAACTACTAGAATTGCGGGCTTGCTAAAATCATGGCAAAACACAACGAATTTACAGTTTCACGGTGATGTAGCTCAGCTGGTTAGAGCACAGGATTCATAATCCTGGGGTCGAGGGTTCAAGTCCCTCTTTCACCACCAATAACGACGCCCCTTTCGAGAGATTGGGGCGTTTTTATTTCTGCGATTTTCTCGATTAGTAGCCACGTAGTAGCCAGCTATTTAATTATAGCCCTTATTAAATTAGGTTTGATAGGCTTCTATGCGATTATATTTAGTGTTAATTGTACTTGATAGAATTGCTTCATTATCATATACGAAACAAAGTAGCTTATTTGAAAAAAATATAAAATATGATAAAAATGGAACCTAAAAATAATTAGCAAGTCGAAAAAATGCATTTATTGATAGATGCTTTTATTACTCTGACTTAATTAATTAGGGACTTAATCATGAAAAACCATAAGCAAGAAAATAGCATTCGTACTAATCATCTTAGAAAACCAATCAACAACACATTAATCGCTTTAGCAATTGCACTAAGCTCTAATTATGCGCAGGCGGCAAGTGATTGGACTGGAGGATTTGTTGGTATCGATTTAGGTGTAGGATTTGATGTTGGTAACGAAGGCGAACTTGAGTTTAGAAGAGCGGATGGAACAAATAATACAGCAGCTATTAATAATGCATTTGGTCAAAATTTTGATGGTAAATTTGAAGCTGGTGAAACGTTCGGTATTCGCGCTGGTTATAATTGGCAATACAACAACTTAGTTTATGGTTTAATAGGTGACCTTTCCTACGCTGATATCTCTGAAGATCAAAGTGCATTTTCTGCGACACCCGCAACTTACATCGAACGTCGTGATGTCGACACATTAGCAACACTGCGGGGACGTTTAGGATATGCAAACAATTCACCAGTTCTACCTTATATAACTGCAGGTTTAGCTTATGGTAATGTCAAATATAGCTGGGAAGGCAATTCTGGCGCTTTCCGTGGTGACAACGGCGATGACACGAACGGTATAGGATATGTATTGGGCTTGGGAGCAGATTTTAAATTTAATGAAGAAATCACAATGGGTGTAGAGTTCTTGCATTACAACTTGGGTAGCTCTGATTACAAAGCGCGCTTAAGTGGTGAAGCAGGTGGCGCATTAGCTGCATTTGGCAATGCCGCATCAGGTGGTACGATTCAAACTGGTAGTGAAGAGGACTTTGCATTCCAAACATTTAAAGTAAACCTTAACTATAACTTCTAATTTAATTAAAAGCTAAGAACCCGCCTAGGCGGGTTTTTTTATCTGAACTATCTAAACTTTACGAAATATTAACCAACTAGCAATCACTTTATAGAGTTGATACTTTAATATCGAGTCATGATTGTTAGCCAATCTATCAATTTTTAAAGTTTGTTTGAGTTTGTTTTATATCTGCTAAATCATTTTGGAACAAGAGGCGTCTTTGAAATAATTCTAGGCAACCCTTTTCACTAGAATACTAAATCTAATCAGTTCTTTAAACCAATTAAACGAAGTGAAAAAATATCAAGCCATTCATTAGAGCGGTAGGAATTTGGAATTTTATTGCTAGTTTTTTGTTCTTAAATGTCCTTTATATCGAGAAAAGGTACCTAAAACGCAGTATAACTATGTAAAAATTGGTAGCAATAAGCTGGCTACTAAATTCTTGTTTCTTAAAAGAAAAAAGTACAATTTCAATTAAAAACAATCACTTACCAGTCACTTTCATAATCCTGGGGTCGAGGGTTCAAGTCCCTCTTTCCCACCAATAACGACGCCCCTTTCGAGAGATTGGGGCGTTTTTATTTATACGCTCTGGCACACTTAAAAAACATCATAGCAACTCACTTAATTTCTGACTCGTAAAAAGCCCACTAGCAAAGCATTTAAAGCACATGTTTAGATTAGATTGATGTTGCTTTTAGAAACTACTCATTTGTAGATTTTATCGACTAAGCAATGGTTGTAATGTAGGCCATATATTATCCAAAAGTATGGGCTGAGCTAGCGCATTAGGATGCAAGCCATCATCTTGAATCAAGGTTGGTTTGGCCGCTATGTTATCTAACATAAACGGCACCAATGCCACTTGATGTTGCTGACTTAATTGTGGGTAAGTCTGACTAAAAGCTTCTGTATATTGGAGGCCATAATTAGGCGGTATCTTCATGCCAATTAATAGAACTTTTGCATTGATTTTTTTACTTTGGGTAATGATTGCATCCAGATTGGCTTTCATTTCTTTAACAGGCAAACCACGCAAACCGTCGTTGGCGCCCAACTCTATAATGATGATATTAGGTTTTGTTTTCGTAAGCGTATTGGAAATTCGGCTTAAGCCACCACTAGTGGTTTCTCCACTCATACTTGCATTGATTACGGTGTATTGATAATGCTGAGCGGCTAGCTTTTTTTGCAATAAAGCAACCCAGCCTTGTGATTTTTTGAGGCCATAGGCGGCAGATAAACTGTCGCCATAAATCAAAATGGTTGGGTTTGCCGCGCTGGCGTGTGAAATGGATGCAACGAAACTGAAGGCAAGTAGACTAACAAACAGTAGCCGCGATAAGCATAGTCTGGCGTGCCTCGTAGATTTTAACTGTTTAACAACGAATAAAAAGTGGGAAAACATTGATGCAACCATCTCCTGTTATACAAGCGCAATACTTAACGTACCAATTTATCAGTCATGATCATAAAATTGAAGTACTGCGAGATTTACAATTATCTATTTTTAAGGGCGAGCAAATCGCTATTGTGGGTAGCTCCGGCTCAGGAAAGTCGACACTACTGAGTTTGCTTGCGGGTTTGGACATACCAACTAGCGGTAGCGTTCAAATTAATAATAGTCCATTTGGCAGTTTAGATGAAGATGGTCGCGCGGCTATTCGTGCGAAAAGTATGAGCTTTATTTTCCAATCCTTTCAATTATTACCTTCATTGACCGCGTTAGAAAACGTGATGTTACCGCTACAACTCACTAGTCAGGCGAATGCAAAAGAGCGTAGCTATGAGGCGTTACATAAAGTTGGATTAAGTGCGCGTATGCAACATTATCCTAAGCAACTTTCTGGTGGTGAACAACAGCGCGTTGCGATTGCCCGTGCGTTTGCGACCAATCCAACTATTTTATTTGCAGATGAGCCCACGGGAAATTTAGACAATACAACGGGACAAATGATTATCGACTTATTATTCGAAATGAATATTGAAGCGGGAACAACATTGGTCTTAGTTACGCATGATGTGAGCTTGGCTAATAGATGCCAGCGCCAACTTAGGCTTGAAAATGGCGTGTTGACAGAACATATAGCGTTGTCAGATATGGCAGCATTATGATGTTAAGTTTACAACTGGCCTGGACGCAAACGCTAAGCTTGTGGCGTGCTGGCGCATTGCGTGTGCTGGTTTTGTCACTGGTATTAGCGGTAACAGCAATCTCGGCAATTGGCTTCTTTACACAACGAATAGAAAGCGCATTAAATCAACAAGGTGGCTTATTGTTAGGTGGCGATCTTGCTGTAACGGCGGATCATGTGATTCCAGATGCGTTTCTTAAGCATGCAGAAGCGTTAGGTATTGCAACTGCTAAAACATATGAATTTGCCAGTATGGTTGTGTTTAATGAAACCAACCAATTGGCGCAAATTAAAGCAGTTGAATCAGCCTTTCCACTCAGAGGTGATTTGGGCTTAGGTCGGCGGGCAACAGATGTGGGGACTTCAGTTAAATCAGCACCTAAACAAGGTGAGGTTTGGATTGAACCTAAATTGGCCAATTTGCTGGATGTTGACGTAGGCGATGACGTTAAGGTTGGTGAGCAAACGTTACTCGTCAGCGCGTTATTATTGCGAGAGCCATCACGTGGTGGTGATATGTTTGGCTTTGCGCCGCGTTTGATGATGAATGCTGCAGACTTAGCTTCTACCAAGTTGATTCAATATGGCAGTCGCGTCAAGTATCAATTATTATTAGCTGCTAGTCCGCAACAAATTAATGCGTTTTCTACACAATCTACGCCAATGCTTGGTCGTGGCGAAAAAATACAGGATGTTAAAAATGCGCGGCCAGAAATTAAATCCGCATTAGATAAGGCACAACAATTTCTAGGTTTGTCTGCCATGGTCAGCGTGATTCTGTCTATGGTCGCGATGTTGCTTTCCAGCCTACCCTACATTAAGCAAAGTTTAGATACGTTTGCACTGATGCGTTGCTTTGGCGCGGCAAAAAAAACGGTGTTACAAATATTAGCCATCCAAACTATTTTGATTGCTTTTTTTAGTGCTTTGCTGGGCATTTTATTGGGATTTATTGCGCAATTCGGATTGGCGACATTAGCGAGTAGCTTGTTTGTAGAAACATTACCGGCACCGACAATAACACCAATTTTGACTGGTTTAATTGCTAGTGTGGCGATGATGTTTGCTGTTGTATTGCCGCATCTTTGGCAGATACGCAACCTGACAGCTATGAATATTTTACGTCGAGAAACAGTGTCACAACAACTATCAATGCAAGCCAAGTTTTTACCTGCGGCCTTGGTGATGGGTTCGATGATATTGTGGCAAGCGCGCAATATTCAACTTGCTGTTTCAACCATCTTAGCTTTAACCGCGCTATGCTTGGCAATGATTGGCTTTTCTTACCTAGTCATTACATTGGCTAATCGCTTGTTCAACTCGTCGCTTAATACGTCGCTTAGCAACCCGCTATTACGTGACATTAAACTTGGCGTACTTGGTCTAAATAGAAGGTTTGGATTATCAACAGTGCAAATGATAGGCTTTAGTATGGGCTTAATGGTGTTGATACTACTTGCATTAATTCGTGGCGATTTAATTAATAATTGGCAAGCTTCATTGCCAATAGACGCACCTAATCGCTTTATTATTAATATTCAGCCAAATCAAATTGATGGCGTAAAGCAGTTTTTTGATACGCAAAAGATTAAAGGCGGCACGGTCTTTCCGATGGTGCGTGGTCGATTAATGAGCAAAAACGGCAAAGAAATCAATACTACTGAATGGGAAGATGACCGCGCTAAACGTTTGGCTAATCGTGAATTTAATTTATCGTGGACGGCTGAAATGCAAGCGGATAATCAATTACTTTCTGGGCAATGGTGGACACCAGCACAGCATGGTCAACCTTATTTATCATTAGAGCAAGATTTGGCTGATACATTGGGTATTAAGTTAGGTGACAAACTAGTATTTGATGTGGCAGGTGATGCGCTAACACTGAAGGTAACTAGCCTAAGAAAAGTTGACTGGGACACCATGCGTGCAAACTTTTTTGCAGTCACGCCGCCAGGTGTATTAGATAGTTATCCAGCCAATTATATTAGTAGTTTTCATTTGCCAGTTGGTGCAAATGTTGCCATGAATAAATTAATTAAGACCTATCCTAATTTGACTGTTATTGATATTGCCGCGCTGATGCAGCAAGTGAGAGGCATTATGCAAAAAATGAGTAACGCCATTGAGTATGTGTTTGCCTTTAGTTTGTTAGCAGGGTTGGCGGTGTTGTATGCTGCTCTCATTTCCACGCGTGATGAACGGATTAATGAAGCAACATTGATGCGGGTCTTTGGCGCTTCGCGACGTCAAGTCATTTTGGCTTATTTAGCCGAGTTTGCCTGCATTGGTTTGATTTCAGCACTTATCGCGACCATTGCGGCAAATGCATTAGCGTATTACATTAGCGTCCAAATTTTTAACATTCCGTTTCAGTTTAATTTAATGTTAACTATTTTCATTACGCTCATTTCAGTATTGGTTATTCCGTTTGCAGCTTGGCTTGGTTTACGTAAGTTTCTCAATATGCCAGCGAGGCAGTTACTCAATAGTATTTAATAGGAAAAATATTCTGTGTAACCTTTCTAGTGATACGGAAACTACCATTAAGTGGTTTAACAAATATTCGCAATCGTTTACAAAAGCACTTCAATAGCTTCCTGAATATTCGGTTGCGTTTCATTATTTTTACTTGATGCTTTAGTGTTAACTTCCGTTTGTTTACCTGAACTAGCTGGCTGCAATCCTTTTAAAGATTGCTGGCAGTTTGATTCAACTGATTGATTCACTTCTTCACCTAAATCAATTAAGGGAAGAATTGCGGCTAATGGATTCAGCAATCCTAAAAAGACGCTGCCTGCTAGTTTTGCGGCTACTGGCCCTTTATCAATTGAAGTCTCAGGGTTTGCAAATGTGCCTTTAACCAGAATGGGTGAACGCAACGTTAGCGGTGAGAAGTTTTTAGGCTTCGCTAATAAGCGCAAGTCTAATTCTTCGTTTGCCATATTGATATTGCCGTCGGCTACTAAAGCAGTGACTGGCGTATCAAATAAAGCGACTGTGGGCGTTACCACACCTTGTTTTGCATTTACGGCAACAACGGCACATTGCATTTCTAGCGCTTTATCGCCATTGATGAGCAAGCCTAAAGATTGCGCAACATCTAAGCCTAAAAACTCAATGGCTAAATGAGAAATCGTCCCTTTGGTGATAAAAATCTTAGCATCGCCATCTAAAGTTGAAATAACCTTTGCCGTGCTTTGTCCTTCTCCTGACAACTTAGCGGACCCATTTAACAAGCCTGTGAGGTAGTGTTTATTTTGATTAGCACTGTTTTCTTCCAAAGATTCATTGGTGGTATCAACCCACTTTTCTAAATCGATATTTTTCCAGCTAAGATTAGCACCCCATATTGGTTGCTTACCTGCATATTGTTTAGCAACTGCAGTTGCAGATAAATTGTCTTGCGCAATATTTTCCATTGCGTGCGCATCAACATAAAAACTACCTGCAATGCTACCAGTGGCGGTCGTGGCTTCAATATCATTTAGCGCTAATCGACCTTGATGTAAGTTTAACTTTGCTTTAAAAGGCGCAATTGGTTTGTTGAATACATTGCCTAAATCTACATAAGGTAAATCAATTGCAATGTCAGCGTCCATCAAGTTAAGTGTCGGCAAGTTTAAAGGTCTGTCTGGCAATACTTTGCCTGCTGGCGGGGATACTGTTTTACCCTCTACGTTTTTAGTACCAAACGCAGGCGCTAAATCAGCTAAAAATAATTTTTTGCCATGCAAGCGTCCGTTTAATAACGCTGGCGTTTTACTTTTATCAAAATCAAGCTCCGCTTGCAGCCGACTATTGCCAATATTCGCAGTCGTTAATTTGGTACTCCACACTAAATCTTTATTTTTAATCGCGCCTCTGAGGTCAAACTTATTGGTCGTTGGCAATGTTGCACCCAATACGCTACCCATCAATGCAAGTGATGGTCCTTTTACTTGAAAATTACCTTCAAGCTCATGTTTACCTAATGGGTCAACAATATAGCCGCGATAACTGGCACTAATGCCTCTGTAATCCACCCACATTTTAGATTTAATCTGGGATTTTCTGGCAAACTGATTGGCCGCATTCATTAAGCCCTGCGTTGTAATGGCGCCTTTAATTGGATGCCCAATATACTTACCTGCGATATCAACAGTTGAAGTTGATAACGCATCATCTTGTCCCTCTTTTGTCGAAAAAGTGAGCGCCAAATCAGCATTCGTCAGCGCATCTTGATAGATTGCTCCGCCTGATTTTATGGTGAGATTATCGAATACTGGGAGAGGCCTAACACTTGGTTCGTCGCTAAAACTCCAAGTACTAAAACCATCAGCAGTTCTAATTAAATTAGTCTTTATTTCAGAAACTTGTAACGATTTTATCTGGTATGGCGCATCAGCAGGAAGATTGATTAAATCGGTATATCTCAGTTTGATGTCAAAATCTTTAGCAACTAAAAAATAATCCGCTTTAATCTCTTTGGGCGAGCCAATTTCTATGGCTTTGCTGTGCACATGTATACCATTAAAGAAGTGGATTTTTAATGGCGCAGTAAACTTAATTGTTCTTTGCAACGTGTTTGATAAATATTGTTCCGCAGGGCGCTTTAAAAATGGCCAGCCTAGAATTTCACAAATGACCAATAGACTCAGTATCGATAACAAAGTAGTAACAATTATGCTGGATTTATTATTGAAAAATCCAGTCTTCTGCTTACTGCCCTTTTGATTCAAAGGCGCACTAACAATCGTTTTGTTAGCCAGATTATTTGGGGAATTAGGTCTATCTTGATTTTGCATATTGAATTTGTATTTTCATTATATTGGCACTTAAATCAATTTAATCGAATACGCATTTTCATGGTGTAGGACATGTCTGAAACTCATGTAGGACGATACTGTATACGATGTTATTTACACTTAAAATTACACAATCAAAGTGACAGATAAACCTTGCTTGGCCATGTCTTATCTCTCATTATCAAACATTCACACAAGCCCATACATTGACAAAATTAGCCAAGTTATCAATATCACCGTATAATTCACGCTTGATTGCAAAATCAAATCGCCTTGGGGTGGCTTAACAGCCTGAGATCTCTTCTTTAGAGGGACCCAATGAACCTGATCCAGTTAATACTGGCGTAGGGACAGGCAGAGCATGTTTATAGTGCAGTTTAGTCATTTGGGTTGCCTTTTATTTTTGGTTTATCCATCTCGATTTTATTTATTACTGTTAATCTCTCCTGTCCTTTTTATGTTTTTTAATAGAAAGGATATTCTTTGAAACCGATTGCTAAGCGTTTATCGCTAATTGGGCTTTTAGTAACAAACCATTTAACAAACCCTGTATTTGCCGCAGATGATAGTGTAATTAAGCTATCGGATGTGATTGTGAGTGCGGATTTTCGTCCTAGCACAGCTGCAGAAACACCCGTCAGTTTGACAGAAATTGATGAAGAAACGATTGAGTCTCGTGGTGCGCAGCATTTAGAAGAGGTGTTAAACCTTGCGCCGAATGTGAACGTTTCTAGCGGCGCTTCACGCGGACAATTTTTTCAGATTCGTGGTATTGGTGAACGTAGCCAGTTTAGTGCGCCACTCAATCCCTCAGTTGGCTTACTGATTGATGGCATTGATTTTAGTCGTACTGGTGGTGCTGCTACTTTGTTTGATATTGAATCGATTGAGGTTTTACGTGGGCCACAAGGGACTAAGTTTGGCACTAATGCGTTAGCTGGCACAATTAATATGCGCAGCAAAGAACCGACTAAAGACTTTGAAATGCATGTTGAATCGGGGTTGGCTGAATATAATACGCGCAACCTTGGCATTGCTGCTGGCGGCACTATTATTGAAGATAGGTTATTAGGGCGCGCTTCGATTTATAGTCATCGATCCGATGGCTATATGGATAATAATTTTTTAAATAGAGATAACACGCAAAATCAAGATGAAATCACGGCGCGGGGTAAATTAAAGTTTTTAATCTCTGATGATTTAACAGTTGATGTTAGTGCAATGCATTTGAATATTGATAATGGTTATGATGCATATACGTTAGATAATAGTCGTAATAGTTTGTCTAATCAGCCAGGTAGTGATAAACAAAGAACATCTGCTGTTGGCGTTAAAGCAAATTGGCAGGCGTCTGATGCGCTCATCGTTCAATCAGAAGTGACTTATCTTAATAGCGATATTGTCTATAGCTATGATGCTGATTGGGGGTTTCCTGGGCAGTTTAATCCTGCTTTGTTTCCTTATGCTGCTACTGAACGTTTTGACCGAAAACGTGAAAACTATTCGTTTGAACTGCGCGCTTTATCTGACAAAGCTGGCAGAATTTTTAATGACAGCACAGATTGGACCGTTGGTATTTTTCATTTAAATCAAGATGAAGGTTTTTTAATTAATTCTGATTTTATTCCAGCGCCATTAAAGGGCGATTACGATACTGGCAATACGGCTATATACGGTCAGTTGGATACTCACATAACGGATAAGTTAACCTTTATTACGGGTGCAAGGATAGAGTATTTTGAGGCTGCTTATGATGATTCTACTGCATTGGGCATCAACACTAACGAGACATTATTTGGTGGAAAGGTCGGTGTAAAGTATCAAGCCAGTAAAGACCATTTGCTATATACCAATTTATCGAGAGGTTATAAATCCGGTGGCGTGAATAACGATCGAGGGCTGGCTGCCAACCAACGTGTGTTTGATACTGAATATAATATCAGTCTAGAAGCTGGCGCTAAATCTAGTTGGATGGGTGGTCGCCTGATGACTGATTTGGCTGTATTTTATACCGCTAGACGCAATGCCCAAGTCAAAAACTCTGTGCCGTTTGGTGTTGGTGCTTTTGTTGACTTTATCGGTAACGCATCAAACGCTACTCATAAAGGTATTGAAGCCAGTCTTGATTGGTTTGTAACAGACAAAGTTCGTCTATTAGGTTCACTCGGTTTATTAGACGCTGAGTTTGATAATCACTCGGTACAAGGCGTTAGTTTCAATGGTCGTCAAGTGGCACATGCGCCAGATTATACGTTTAGCTTAGGTGCAGAGTTTTATCCGACTAGTGCTTGGACACTGCGCGCTAACGTGGAAGGAAAAGATGCATTTTATTTCTCTGATAGCCACAATGCAGAATCTAGTGCTTACGCTATTGTTAACGCGAGTGCGGATTATCGTCATGACGAACATTGGAAATTGAGCGTTTGGGCAAGAAATTTGTTGGATAAAGATTATGCGACACGTGGCTTTTTCTTTGGCAACAACCCAGCAAATGGCTATGTTAACGAAACTTATGTGCAATATGCAGAACCACGCGTTGCAGGGCTTACAGTTAGTTACGATTATTAATTAAATAGAGGGCAAGCCGCCCTCTTCTTTACAATGTTAGGAAGAAGAATATGCGTATTTCAGTTGATATTAGTTTATACCCATTAACCGAAGGTTATGAAAAACCTATCTTGGCGTTTATTGCCAAACTAGAAACCAATGCTCAATTGGTCGTTAAACGTAATAGCCTAAGCACTCAAGTATTTGGTGAGTATCGTGATGTGATGGATTGCCTTGATGCTGAGATAGAGGCAGTTTTTGAGGCATTGCCACATAGTGTGTTTGCGATGAAGTTTATTGGCACAGACCGTGCTGATGTGGTAGACGTATAACGGTTTAATCATGATGGAAAGCACAATGCTCAACACCGTACTCACTGGCTTTGCTAAAATGTCTGGCTGGGAGATTGCCGCCGCCTTAATGGGCGTAGCATATATTCTGCTGGCGGCAAAAGAGTCGCAATGGTGTTGGCCGTTTGCCTTTTTTAGCACGATTATTTACACCGTCTTGTTTTGGGAAGGTCAGCTTCCCATGCAGGCTTTGCTCAATTTTTACTATATCGGTATGGCGGTTTATGGCTATTGGCTATGGCGCAGGCATGGCAAAACTGAGGACAATTTAGCGATAACAAGTTGGGGATTATCTAATAATCTGATCTTTATTGTGATTGGCGTCATTATTAGTGCTTTGGCGACTTATTATCTGCAAGTCACCGAACAGTCGAAAAGCCCTGCGCTAGATGCTTACACCACCGTGTTTGCGGTGATGAATACTTGGTTGATGGCGAAGAAGATTCTACAAAATTGGTTGTATTGGGTGGTGATTGATGCGGCGGCTGTGGTGTTGTATATTGAAACCAGCTATTACGCGACCGCCGCCTTGTTTGTGCTCAATACCACTCTTGCTGTTGCAGGTTATATCAGCTGGGTAAAACTACAAAAACAGCAATCTTCTGCTTTATAACGCATTTTATATTCGCTTCATCCAGCTTGCTAAATCTACTTCACCCAATACTTGCATTAAAAATAGAAGCAACTGATAGCTCGCTTTTTGTGCGGAATAATCAGGCCAGTTATTCATTTGCGTATAAGTCGCCTTAAACAAAGCGAAATGTTGAGGCGTCAATACATACTCAAGCAAGACTAATTCTAAAGCGCGCGGTCCGATGACAAAAGCATCTAAATCAATTAACGCTAATTGATTACTCTGCTCTAGCGTTCTAAATTGATCCCAACGCAAATCTAACATCATCGGCGTAAATTCCGATTCTTCTATCGCATTTGCTTGCGTCAACACATCCTGCAAAAAAGACTTGCGTATCGTCACGCCACTTTGTGCGGCTAATGCTAACAAAGTGGCATGTAAACGTTTAGGCCAATCTCTAGCTTCATAAACGGGTGCATGTAAATTACCCCATGTTGATTGACTCTGTTGATGGAGCTGTCCCACATGCCTAGCTAACTGCAGCACCATTTCATCGGTCACTTGCGCAGAAGTAACATCTTCTCCTGTGATAAAACGGCTTAACACAAATCGGCCGCGACTGGATGCCACATATTCTGGAATAGCAAAACAACCTTGCTTGGCTAACAAGTCATGTGTGCGATCTATTTGCTCTAAACTATTTGGAAAATCAGCCAAAAATAAATGATTCAACCCCTGCCAAAAACCTGATTGCGTCACTGAGCCTTCATCACACACCTTAAGCACCATGGGGCCATCAACTGTTTCACACAAGAAAACTTGATGGGTACTATCTGCAAATTTGCTAGGGAGCAAACTTGGCACTGCGATTAGCGCTGGCAGATTACCTTGTTCTAACGGTGTTAATAATGGATAAGTATGCATAGTTCAATAGTAAAACAATCTTTATTGAATAGATAACTCAGTTAAATAATCAGCTAAGCTTTCGACCACTCTAAAACTATTTTCTTTGACGAAATCACTTGGTTGTTTTAAATCTGGCACTACCACGACTTTTAATCCTGCGGTAATGGCAGCCTGTGCACCTGGCTCACTATCTTCAAATGCAATGCACTCTTCTGCTGAAATCCCTAGCCTATTAATCGCTAATAGATAAATATCGGGGCTCGGCTTACCGTTTGCCACCTCTTGTCCACTGGTGATACTACTAAAATAATCGAGAATACCAATATGACTTAAACGATGTTGAATGTGCGCGATAGGCGAAGAAGAAGCCACACCACAAATAACATTGTTTGATTGATAATATTGCAACAACTCAACAACACCTGATTTCAGTGGGAAGACATGATTCCGTGCATCCAATATGCGCTCTACCCCTTCGCCTACTTTACTGAGATTTTCCACACCATTTAACTGTTCTGCCATGATGCGACTGGCATCTGGCGATGACCGACCAATGAGCTCGACAAACTCGGCTTGCGTATAAGTAATGCCAACGGCTTTTGCTGCTTGAATACAAGCTTGCATAATGATGCGCTCAGAATCAATCAATAGCCCATCCATATCAAATATTGCTGCTTTTACCACACATAACTTTCAACTAAAAAGATGACTTTAACACAGACATGCCATTCTTTGCGCCCACAAAAAAGCCCAACAATTGTTGGGCTTTTTGCATAACAAACAAATCTTATTTGTTCATTACGTACATTGTTACCTCAAATCCAAAACGCATTTCTGTAGCTGCTGGTGTTGTCCACATAATATTCTCCTTTTGGTTAACTTTGTAAAACACATCAAACTTAATGTGTTTGCATGACTCTTATACTACACGACGAGTTATTTTTTACCCTGATAAGCTGACGTAATACAAGCTAATGATTTTACGTAATCGCCAATTTTGGTTTGAATAACTGCTTGCGTCATAATAGCCTTAATTAACTAACTGGAGAAAGTAATGCCTACTGTTTTAATTACAGGAACGAACCGTGGTATCGGTTTAGCGTTTACTAAACAATATGCAGAAGCTGGCTGGCGTGTATTGGCCTGCTGTCGCGCGCCTGAATCTGCCAGCGCTCTGAATGCATTAGCAGCTAAACATAACAATATTGAAGTCTTTACTTTAGATGTTGCCAACTTTTCGCAAATTGATGCCTTAGCACAGCAACTAAAGAACGTAGCAATTGATGTCCTGATTAATAACGCAGGCGTCTATCCTAGTGGTGATTTAAGCGATAAAGATGTCGAGACTTGGTTAGATGGTTTTAAAGTCAACTCCATAGCACCACTCAAAATGGCAAAAGCATTTACTCCGCATATTGCCAAAAGCCAACTGAAAAAAGTAGCGACGTTATCAAGCAAAATGGGCAGCATTGACGACAATACCAGCGGCGGCAGTTATATGTATCGCAGCACCAAAACGGCGATTAATATGGTGATGAAGAGCCTGAGTGTTGATTTAGCACCTGCAGGTATTGCGGTAGTGACCTTGCATCCTGGCTGGGTAGAAACTGATATGGGTGGTCCTAATGCGTTGATTAATACAGAAACCAGTGTAGCAGGATTGCGTAAAGTCATTGATAACCTAAGCCTTAGCAATACAGGACGGTTTATTGCCTACGATGGCAAACAGATTGCATGGTGATTATTCAGCTTTAAACGGCGCGCGCTCTTCCAATTCTGAAGTGTAGGCAGCAATACCATTTGCTTCTCTGGCTAAGAAATCTTTAATTGCACGTTCAAAATCAGGATGTGCGATTTTATGAAACGAGCAAGTTGGCCGTGGTATAAAGCCACGCGCTAACTTGTGCTCGCCTTGTGCGCCGCCTTCAAAGTATTGAATATTTTGATCAATACAAAACTGCTGCGCTTGGTAATAACATAGCTCAAAGTGCAAACCTGAGATGAATTGTGTAGCACCCCAATAGCGCCCATACAAAGTATCTGCGTTGTAAAAATTGAGGGTGCTAGCGACGCGTTCACCATCAATATCGGCCATGATGAGCAAAATATGCTGCGGCATACTTTTGCTAATCTCGGCAAAAAATGCACGTGTTAAATAAGGCGTTGAACGATGTTCTTTATAGGTGATGCAATAACATTCACAGAAGAAGTCCCAATCTGCTTCGGTTGCTTCTGTGCCTTTAATTAATTGGCAACTCACGCCAGCTTGCGCCACTTTTTTACGTTCTTGATGAATTCTTTTGCGCTTGTTATGACTTAAGCTTTTCAAAAAATCTTCAAAAGATTGATAGCCTGCATTCTCCCATCTGAACTGCACACCCGTCCGCTTCATCCACCCAGTTTGCGCTAACAAAGCGGCATCAACGTCATCAGGAAACAAAACATGCGCACTAGAAAGTGAATGCTGTTGCATCACCGATTCTAGCGCCTCAATCAGTAATAATTTCGTTTCATCATCATTAGCAAGCAAACGTGTACTCGTAATGGGTGAAAAAGGAATGGCGGCGAGCAGTTTTGGATAGTAAGCATAGCCATTTTGCTCATACGCATCTGCCCAAGCCCAATCAAACACATATTCACCATATGAATGACTCTTAATGTAAAGCGGAATTGCGCCAATTAGCGCGTCATGCTGACGAATAGTAATGATACATGGAGCCCAACCAGTTCCTTCACCAACGGAACCTGAAGTTTCTAATGCCGCTAAAAAAGCGTGACTTAACAGTGGCATTCCTACAACTAGCGCATCCCACTGATGCGCATCGACTGCTTTGATAGAGCCAATCACTTCAACAATTGTCTGCGCTAAATTATTCATAATACAACTGTAGCGCAAACAGCTAGGAAATCAAAAAGGCTTATTCTAAAACTTGAATATAAAAGCGAGGAAGGTGGGGAGATGACTAGCTTGGATGTTGACCTGATGTTGCTGCTTGTTTACTCTCTTTCGGCTGTGCTGCCTTCTTTTTAATTTCAGCCTCAACTTCTTTGATACGTTGCAACTCCAGTTTTGCTTCTGCGGCTCTATGGCGTTCTCTCCATTTAGCTTGTGCTAGCTCAAGCTCATCGAAGGTAATCACATTGTCTTCATCTACATCAACAGCGTTAAAATGACGTGCAATTTGCGGCAAACATTCAGTCACTTCTTGACGATCAAGCGAGTCGTCTAAATCGTTATTACATTGTGCAAATCGCTCTTTTAAACTATCTCGCATCAATTGTCGTTGACGTTTAATTTTAATATGTTCTGGATCATTATTCTTTGCGTAATCTGTTAACGCCTTGCGTAATAAAGCACGATCAACAGGACTGAAATTATACTCAAGCGTTTTTTCCAAGCCATAATTAGGATCGTCAGTATCATCTGGCACTAATGAGGTTCCAGTTGAATCAGTAGAATCAGAAAGGGAGACTGGCCCTGCAAGTGAAGGAAAAACAAAAGTCGCGCTCAGCATGGTGAGGAGCAAGAACTGTGACCAAAATAGGATTTTATTTGTCAGCATATTTTAATATTTTAACTCCAAATAAATCGACTCTGTATGCAAGAGCGGAGGAGTATAATGAATCAACTTTGTAAGTGGAATGTTTCATACGCGCTTGCAATTGTAATAAATTGTAACTAGAGAGATATTTACATAACCTGTGATTAAGAGGCGATTATTTAAAGAAAAGTTCGCCTAATTCTAGATTTATCTATGATGAAGACCTATACTTATCCATTGTCAAATAATGCTACGAAAGCAACTCAACTCTAAAGAGCGATAAAACATGGCTGAGAACAAAAAAATATTAATGGTAGACGATGATTTACGCATGCGTGAATTACTGCAGCGCTACTTAACTGAACAAGGTTTTGATATTAAAACAGTCTCCGATTCTAAAGAAATGGATACTGTCTTAGAAACTGAGCAGTTTGACTTATTTGTATTAGACTTAATGCTCCCTGGCGAAGATGGCTTAGCAATATGCCGTCGTTTGCGAGGAAACAATATCATCACGCCTATTATTATGTTGACCGCACGTGGTGACGAAGTTGATCGCATTATTGGATTAGAAATGGGTGCAGATGACTATCTGCCAAAACCATTTAATCCACGCGAACTTTTAGCGCGCATTAATGCAGTGATGCGCCGCCATGAGCACAGTCCAAAAGCAAACGTGACAACAGCAGAAACATTCCAATTTGGTGATTTTACTTTTGATGCTGGCAATCGTAGTTTGACTAAAAATGGCGAAAACATCACCATTACCAGCGGAGAGTTTGCGTTATTAAAAGTCTTTACCGAACACCCAAGACAGCCGCTTTCACGCGATCGCCTAATGCAACTCGCTCGCGGTAGAGAGCTTGATGTTTTTGATCGTAGTATCGATGTGCAAGTTTCCCGTTTACGTCGTTTAATCGAGCCAAATCCAGCACAACCGCGCTTCTTAAAAACCATGTGGGGCTTCGGTTATGTTTTTATCCCTGATGGCGAATCTAATCACTAACCATTCAACGTAAATAGTTAAATGTAATAGAAATAATCAATTAAATTGAGACTGCTCCCACGCACCATTTTAGCAAGGCTGATGTTATTGATTGCTATCCTGTTGGCTATTAGCATTTATGGCTCGCTCAAGATATTTGATTATTTTGATCGCGAGCCTCGTGCTGAAATGGCAGCATTGCAAGCGGTAACGATTGTTAACTACACCCGTGCTTCTTTAATTGCCTCGCATGAGAATAGAAGAGGCGCTTTGCTTTCTGAACTTTCTGGCCGTGAAGGCGTTCGCGTTTATGCTGCTGACTTTATGGAGCGCATCGAACCTTTACCTGAAGATCCATTTGTACAGTTAATTGCCAGAAAAATTCGTGAGCGTTTAGGCGAAGAAACCATCATTACCGTTAATCATTATGGCGTACCAGGTTTATGGATTAGTTTTAATGTAGAACTTGATGATTTTTGGGTCGTCATTCCTAAAATTCAAGTTGACCGACCATTCCCACTGCATTGGTTAGGCTGGGCGGCATTGATTGGTCTATTATCTCTGGCAGGCGCTTATATTACTGCGGCACGTATTAATCGCCCTTTAAATTTATTAGCATACGCAGCGGATAAATTACGCAATGGCGAGCCTGCGCCAAAATTGCCTGAAGACAGCTTAGACGAACTACGTGAGGTTAACCAAACCTTTAACGAAATGGCTGATGCATTAGTAAGACTTGATAGCGAGCGCACGCTATTGTTGGCTGGCGTATCCCATGACATTCGCACACCGCTAGCCCGCCTACGTCTTGCGGTAGAACTGCTACCTGAAGATGACGCTTCTCAAATGAAAGAAGGCATGATTGAAGATATTGCCGACATGGACAATATCATTCATCAGTTTTTGGATTTTGTGCGAGGCGTTGAAGGCGAATCAACCAAAATGATGGATATTAATGTGCTGCTTAGGTCCCTGGCTGATCGTCAAGCACGCGCAGGCCGCAAACTTGAGGTAAAACTAAGCCCCACTTACTTTATTCCATTGCGCCCATTGGCTATGCAACGCTTATTAGACAACTTAGTTGGTAATGCTTATGCCTATACAAAAGAGGAAGTCATTGTTGAAAGTCGCATCACAGCAGAAGAAATTGTGATTAGCGTTTTAGACCGTGGTCCAGGCATTCCTGCAGGACAAGCTGAACGTTTATTGCGTCCTTTTGAGCGACTTGATAGCGCTCGAACGAAAAATGAAGGCGGAAGTGGTCTAGGGCTAGCCATTTGCAACCGTATAGCAAAACTACATCATGGCACGCTCCAACTGATTAATCGTACAGATGGGGGCTTGGAAGCGCGAGTATCACTACCTATTCAGCATCGTTAGCTTAATCAGTGCTGCCGATAGGCTCGCCTTCAACACGATTTCGTCCATTTTGCTTTGCTAAATAGAGCAATCGATCGGCTTGCACCAGCATATCATCTAAGCTTTTACCAACATAGCTACTTACTCCCATGCTACAACTATATTGAATCGTATTTCCCTTAATCGTTAACACTTGATTAGCGATTTTTTCTCGAAACCTTTTAATTCGTTCAAAACTGGTTAAATACTGCGGGCTAGTGCTCATTACAGCAAATTCTTCACCGCCCATTCGCGCCACAATATCTTCAGAAAAATATTGTTTTAGAGCCGTAGCAATATCTTTAATGACCTCATCTCCAACATCATGACCATAAACATCATTAATGATTTTAAAATAATCAATATCAATCATCACAACTGTTAGTACATCGCCTTTTTTGAGATCTCTTACTATTTGATTACCTTGCTCAAAAAAGTAGCGTCTGTTAAAGACATTACTCAGATAATCGACATTGGATAACTGTTTTGCATACTCAACAGCATCTAACATATCTAAGTTTTGATTAATCCGACACAGCATCATTTCATAGTTAAATGGCTTATGAATAAAATCGTTTGCCCCTGCTTTAAGAAATTTAACCGCTAACCGAGGATCGGTTGACGTGGACATACCAATAATAAGCATTCTATCTTTTGGATAATGTGCCCTAATCTGCTTAACAAAACTAATGCCGTCGATTAATTTCATATGGTAATCAACCAAAATGAGTTTGATGTCAGCATGTTTTTCTAAGATACCAGCAGCGTCCACTCCATTATCGACTTGCATCACTTGAAATTTTTGCAAGGCAAGCTCTCTTGCAATAACGAACTGTGAGACTTTGGAATCATCAATAACCAAAACTTTGATGGTCTTATTTTTAAAAACACGGGCGACTAAATCACAGACATAAGTCGTATCTGCACTGGTTGTTTTCACCACATAATCTAGTACATTTTTTTTGATTAGCTGATCGCGTAGCGCGTCTTCATATTGGTCTATCACAGCAATCACTGGAATGTTAAATGATTTAAGCAAATCAATTTGCTTAAAATCTTTCGCCACAGCGCTAATACTTAAAAAGAATTGGTGTGGGTTTCTTTTTAATAATAATCGGGTCGCGCTAAGAGAATGAACCGTGACAACTTTAACTGGCAACCGTTTTTCTAAGTCAAACTTTAAGCTTTGCGCGAAGGCAACATCCTGCTCTAAAACCAACACATAAAATTCTGCTGGTTTTTTAGGGCGACTAAGCTTACGCGTATGTTTTGCTGCCATCTTTGCAAAACCCTACTAAAGCGATCGTTATGTTGTCGGATTGAACCAATTTAATTTTTCTCTTAATAGAACCACTTCACCAATAATCGTTAAACAAGGCGCCTTTAATTGCGCCAACTTGACCTTCTCAGGCATATCTAACAAAGTGCCTGTCAGCACACGCTGTCGTTGCGTCGTTCCTTGCTGAACAATTGCAATCGGCATACTTGCCGTCATGCCCTTTTTAATCAAATGCTGACAAATTCCTTCCAGCCCAATTAAACCCATATAAATAACCAAGGTTTGATTGGGACGCATCATTGCTTCCCAATCCAAATCTAAAGAGCCATCTTTTAAGTGACCTGTCATAAACAAACATGCTTGCGCATAATCACGATGCGTGAGCGGAATACCAGCGTAGCTCGATACGCCACTAGCCGCGGTAATACCTGGTACAACTTGAAACGGCACATTATGTTGCATCAAGGTTTCAATCTCTTCACCACCACGACCAAATATAAAAGGGTCGCCGCCTTTTAAGCGCAGCACGCGCTTACCTTCAAGTGCCAGCCTAGCTAATAATTGATTGATTTCCTCTTGTGGCAAGGTGTGCTGGTCGCGTGCTTTACCCACATAAATAAGCTCAGCATCACGACGCACCAACTCCATCACTTCAGGACTAACAAGCTTGTCATACACACACACATCACATTGCTGCATCAACCGCAATGCACGAAAAGTGAGTAAATCAGGGTCGCCAGGACCGCCGCCAACCAAGTACACTTCCCCTTGTTGTATCGTGTTATCGGCTTTCGTTAGTGATTCTTGAAGAAACTCACGCGCTGCTTGCTCTTGACCTGATAACACACGCTCAACTAAAGGGCCTTGCAATATGCCTTCCCAAAAAATCCGTCTCGCCTGTGTTGTGGTAAATTTAGCTTTTACTTGCTCACGAAACTCACCTGCAATTTCAGCAATGCGTCCATAAGCGGCTGGCAACATGGTTTCAATTTTTGCCCGCACATAGCGCGCAAGTACGGGCGCATTACCTTCAGACGAAACAGCAATCACAATTGGGCTACGGTCAATAATCGAGCCCATGGTAAAGGTACATAACGCTGGCGCATCCACTACGTTGACTGGAATATTAGTGGCTTGCGCTGCCATAGAAACCGCTTCATTCACTGCTTCATCATCTGTTGCAGCAATCACCAACCGCGCACCAGCTAACTGATCTGCTGCGAATATTGTATTGAGATGCTTTATTTTATCGGCATCAATCATGGCTTGTAGCTCATGACAAACCTCTGGCGAAACGAGCGTAATCGCCGCCTGCGCTTTCAGCAACATCATGACTTTTCGTGTTGCAACATCACCACCGCCAATCACCACACAGTGTTGGTTAACGATATTCATAAAAATAGGTAGGGCTTGCATATCAAACTTTATTTCAAAATAGATTCGTCATTTTACCTTGCTAATCTAGTTTTGCCCTATTCATGAACAATTTTCAAAATGCATTTACACAATAGTTCTGTGTATTTCCAAAATACATAGTCGGGTCAAATGCGTTAAAATACCAAACTCAATCAACTTGCTAAAAAGCCTATTCATTTGTGACAAACGCAAAAAAAATCTTTGTTAAATCATTTGGCTGCCAGATGAACGTCTACGACTCATCACGCATGAAAGATATGCTAGCTGCCAGCGATGGCATGATAGAGACCGACACACCTGAAGATGCTGATGTGATTTTGCTCAACACCTGCTCGGTGCGTGAAAAAGCAGAAGAAAAAGTATTTAGTCATCTTGGGCGCTTTATCCCGCTCAAAGAAAAAAATCCGAATTTAGTGATTGGTGTTGGCGGTTGCGTCGCCTCCCAGGAGGGTGACAACATTATCAAACGCGCCCCTTATGTGGATGTCGTTTTCGGGCCCCAAACCTTACACCGCTTGCCAGAAATGATTAAGAATCGCCAACAGTCAGGTGTGTCGCAAGTGGATATTAGCTTTCCTGAAGTAGAAAAATTTGATCACTTACCGCCGCCAAAAGTGGAAGGTGCAACCGCCTTCCTCAGCATTATGGAAGGTTGCAGCAAGTACTGCAGCTTTTGCGTAGTGCCTTACACCCGTGGTGAAGAGGTCTCACGCCCTTTTGAAGATATTTTGACAGAGACCATACAACTCACTGAACAAGGCGTAAAAGAAATCACCTTACTTGGTCAAAATGTTAATGCGTATCGCGCTGACTATGAGAATGTTGAAGCCGATTTAGCGATGTTGATTGAAACCATTGCGGAAATTCCGCAAATAGAGCGTATTCGTTTTACCACTAGCCATCCAAATGAAATGAGCGATCGTTTAATTGCTTGCTTTGCTAACGTGCCCAAACTAGCGGTGCAACTACATTTACCTGTCCAAGCAGGTAGCGACCGCATGTTGATGGCGATGAAACGCAATCACACCGTGTTGCAATACAAAAGCATTATTCGCAAACTAAAAACCGCTAGTCCAAATCTGACGATTACTTCAGATTTTATTATTGGCTTTCCAGGCGAAACGGAGAAAGACTTTGAGTCAACCGTCAAGTTGATGCAAGACGTTGGTTTTGATTACAGTTTTAGCTTTTTATATAGCCCACGGCCTGGTACTCCAGCTGCGTTTATTGAAGATGACACACCACAAGAAATTAAATTAGCGCGTCTGAATAGACTGCAAGCCATTAACAACTTGCAAGGTGATGCCATCAGCCGCGCGATGTTAGGCACAACGCAACGTATTTTGGTTGAAGGTGTCTCTAAAAAAGACAGTTCATTATTAGCAGGCAGAACCGACAACAACCGCATTGTGACCATTGCAAAAAATAATGCTTTAATCGGCACATTCGTCATGGTTAAGATTACCAATACAGACAACCCAAAACGCTTACAAGGTGAATTGATTTAATCGTCAATTCAATATGATGGAAATTACACTACAACCAGAAGACAATACTCGCCTAGCCAACTTATGCGGGCCGCTAGACGAAAATATCAAACAGATTGAAACCGCACTTGAAGTGAATATCAATCGCCGCGGCGCCACCTTTAGCATCACTGGTAAAAAAGAGAATATGCGTATGGCGGCGCAATTGGTCGAGAACTTTTATATACGCGCCAAGAAGCCAATCGAGCTGCAAGATATTCAACTAGGTCTAGTTGAGATTGAGAAACTTGAACCAGATGAAGTGGAAACTAGTGCAGGCATGCCAGTGTTGATGACAAGACGCGGTGATTTACACGGCCGTACGCCGCGCCAAATTGAGTATTTAAAACAAATTCAAGATTTTGATATTACATTTGGCATTGGCCCCGCGGGGACAGGGAAAACTTATTTAGCCGTTGCTAGCGCAGTCGATGCTATGACACGTGACCGCGTAAAGCGCATTGTGTTGGTTAGGCCAGCAGTTGAAGCTGGTGAGCGTTTAGGTTTTTTACCTGGCGATTTAAATCAAAAAGTCGATCCTTATTTACGTCCGCTTTACGATGCTTTATATGATTTAGCTGGCTATGACACTGTCAATAAAATGTTTGAACGTAATGCCATTGAAGTTGCACCACTCGCCTATATGCGCGGCCGCACCTTGAATCAAAGCTTTATTATTTTGGACGAAGCGCAAAACACCACACCAGAACAAATGAAGATGTTTTTAACCCGCATTGGCTTTGGCACAAAAGCAGTCATCACGGGTGATGTAACGCAAATTGACTTACAGCGAGGTCAAAAGAGTGGGTTGATTGAAGCGCAAAAGATTTTAAAAGACGTCAAAGGCATCGCAATGACACAGTTCTTAGCCGCCGATGTTGTACGTCATCCTTTGGTGCAAAAGATTATTAATGCTTATGAGAAATACGAAAGCTCAGAAGAGTCAAAATCAACTGAAGCTAAGCGTTAAACATCAATTTTCAATGCCACGGCCACCTCGTTACCAACCAATATATTTTCATATTTTCTAACTTCCGCTTTAATCGGCAAAATATAAGTGCCTTGTTTTACTTGTGGAAAAATAGACGTTTTCCATGTCGTGTTACCTATCGTTGCTTCAACACGAACAGCACCCCAGCCGCGCTTTTTATGAGAGAGATTTTCATTAAAAAATTTAATTTCTTCTGATTTGTCTTTTGGCAAGCTGATAAAATGCCATGCGGCTTTTTCTGCCTGCCATAACCAGCATTCAGCAATAAATTCAAAACTTAAATCAATCATGCATTTGATTATATAATTAACGAAACCATCATGCCTAATATTCAATTAACGCTGCAAGTTGCGAGTGATGCCAGCAACATTCCGAATAAAACCCAATTTAGAAAGTGGGCTAAAGCAGCGTTGCGCGTTGATACGGAGGTGACGATTCGTATTGTGGATGAAGCAGAAGGTCGCGCACTCAATTTAGCTTATCGTGGCAAAGATTATGCAACCAATGTTTTAACGTTTCCACTGACTGAAGAGCCGCATTTGATGGGTGATATTATTATTTGTGCGTCAGTGGTTGCCGCTGAAGCAAACACACAACAAAAAAGCATTGAAGCGCATTATGCGCACCTAACTGTGCATGGGGTTTTGCACTTGCATGGTTACGACCATGAAATTGATGAACAAGCGGCATTAATGGAGTCTATTGAGGTGACAACCTTAATCAATTTAGGGTATCCTAACCCTTATCTTATTACATAGGGTGCCCTGCATGGCTTCCGACTCGGAAACAAGTAACAAACCAAGTTTATTAGAACGTTTAAGTCACTTTTTGCTGCGTGAACCAGAAGACCGCGAACAGTTAGTCGAACTCTTACATAGCGCATACGAAAACCATTTAATGGATAGTGATTCGCTTGCCATGATAGAAGGCGTGCTACAAGTGAGTGAAATGCAAGTGCGGGACATCATGATTCCGCGCTCACAAATGGATGTGATTGACATCACCGACTCGCCAGAAACCTTTATTCCATATGTCATTGAAACAGCACACAGTCGTTTTCCAGTAATCGAAGATGATAAAAATGATGTGATTGGCATTTTGCTCGCCAAAGATTTACTCCGTTATTATGCAGGTGAAGATTTTGAAGTGCGCGACATGTTACGTCCTGCTGTTTTCATCCCAGAATCTAAGCGTCTCAATGTATTACTAAAAGAATTTAGAAGCAATCGCAATCATATTGCGATGGTCGTAGATGAGTACGGCGGCGTGGCAGGTATGGTCACTATTGAGGATGTGCTGGAACAAATTGTGGGCGATATTGAAGACGAGTATGACTATGATGAAGATGAAGACAATATTATTCAGCAATCTGCAAAACATTACCGCGTAAAAGCATTAACTGAAATTGATGACTTTAATGAAGCACTTGGCACCGAATTAAGTGATGAAGAGTTTTCAACGATTGGCGGTTTGGTAGTGAATAATTTCGGTCATCTGCCAAAACGAGGCGATCATATTATTGTTGAAAATTTAAGTATTACCGTTATACGTGCAGACAGTAGGCGTTTACATTCTATTTTGGTTGAAATCTTGCCTGATACATCAACCATAATTGAACCAATTTAATGCTTACAACTCCTACCTTAACCTTTTTTAGAGATTAGAAAATGAAATTGTTAACGGTATTTGCTTTATTGGCTTTTTGCACGGCTTGTTCTTCAGTCAACACAAAATCTGACTCAGCACAATCTGATGCTACAACATCAACAACGACTAACACAGAATTATCTGAAGAAACGACGCTACCAACAGAGGAAAAAGCCTTTGTAAAAGCGATTGAACTACTTGATAAGAAATCCATTGTGGCACAATTGGGTGAACCAGCCAAAGCGGATGATGTAAAAATCAAAGGCTCTAATCGCATTGTTGCTTCGATTTGGCATTATCACAAAATTAATACCGATGAAAATGGCGTGTATTACGAAACAACAGAACTAGATTTCATTGATGACAAAGTGGTGCAAGTGGTGTTTTTAAACAATGATGGTTCTGATGTGGTTGCTGACCCAGAGCATACTTATGAATTACCAAAATAATGACTTGTAACTAGTAATAAAAAAGGGCGATTAAATCGCCCTTTTTTATTACTTGCTTCAAGCTTTTTGAAGTGCTTTATTTTTTCTTAAGTGCATCACGAATTTCTGTTAATAATACAATATCTGCTGCCGGCGCTTCTGGTGCAGCTTCTGGCTCGGCTCTTTTCATTTTATTCATCACACGCACCATTTGGAAAATGATAAATGCCAAAATGATAAAATTAATAGCCACTGTGATAAAACTACCGTAAGCCAATACTGGCACACCTGCTTCTTTTAATGCCGCCAAGTTATTTTCTACTCCTGCTGGCATTTCACCTAATACGGTATACATATTAGCAAAATCAAGATTGCCAAAAATGCTGCCAACGATAGGCATAATAATATCTTTAACCAAAGAATCAACGATCTTGCCGAAAGCCGCGCCAATAATCACACCAACAGCCAAATCCATGACATTGCCTTTTAATGCAAACTCTTTAAACTCTGAACACATACTCATTATTTTGTCTCCTCAATTAGGTTTTGATTAGGTTTATTATCCCAGCGCTCATAGTCTACCGTAGGCCAGTCATTGTCAAGACACACAGCGTTAATCATAGTGTCATTAACTTTTTTTAACATTTAGTTGCTTTCACTTATACTGTGCAAGCTAAATATCATCACATAACCATTAACGCTATCTTATGTCTAAACTGCTTCTCCAACCTCTGCTTGCTTTTTTACTTGGCGCATTTGCCGTACTCGGCTTTGCTCCTTTTTATTTTTTTCCCGCCACCATTATTGCACTCATCGGCATTGTCTATTTATTTGCAAAAGCACCATCAGCAAAAGCCACGTTCATGTTGGGCTTTCAATTTGGCTTAGGTTTATATACGGTTGGCATTTATTGGATTTACATCAGCTTGCATGATTTTGGCGGTATGCCTTGGTGGTTTGCAGGATTCTGTACGTTCTGTTTATGTGCGTTTATGGCACTGTTTCCTGCATTGGTTGGCTATTTCAGCAAACGCATTGGTTACTTGAGCATTAGCACGGCCATATTGTGGGGATTATCTGATTGGATACGCAGTTGGATTTTCACTGGTTTCCCTTGGCTAACTATCGGCTATAGCCAGTTGCCGCATAGTCCTTTAGCGGGTTATATGCCGATTATTGGCGTGTATGGGGTATCAACCATTAGTGTGGGCATTGCTGCTTGCATCGGCATTTGGCTTGCCAACAAACATCAGCCCACCAACACAACTTGGCGCCGCAATGTGATTACCGCTATCACACTGCTTATTGCTATAGGTAGCATTTTAAAAGTGGTGCCGTGGTCAACCCAAATTGGTGAGCCATTTAGCGCAAGCCTTATTCAAGGTAATATTCCGCAAGCGATTAAATGGTCGCCAGATGCATCGCAAAGCACCATTGACCAATATGTCGCCATGGCAACAAGTAGTCAAGCTGATTTAATTGTGTTGCCAGAAACTGCATTGCCAGTGATTGCCAGTCAACTAGACCCCGCTATCAAAGAGGAATTAAGTACGCATGCAAAACAACATAACAGCAATGTTATTGTTGGCATGGTTGATTACAATCGAAATACACAAGAATATTTTAATAGCGCGTTCAGTCTCGGTTCTGCCCCAACGCAAACCTATAGCAAAAATCACTTGGTGCCTTTTGGCGAGTTTATCCCATTAAAACAAATGCTTGGCTGGATTTATCGTGATTGGCTGAATATGCCACTGAGTGATTTGTCACGCGGCGGCGCTCAGCAACAGCCCATGTTATTAAACAATCAAAAAGTCGCAGTTAATATTTGTTATGAAGATGTATTTGGTGAAGAAATTATTAGCCAACTGCCCGAAGCGACGGTGTTAGTCAATATTAGCAATGACGCTTGGTATGGTCAATCCTACGCGGCTAATCAACATATGCAGTTCTCACAAGCACGCGCTTTAGAAACAGGCCGCATGGTGTTGCGTTCAACCAATACAGGCGCCACCGCCATGATAGACCAACATGGTTATGTGCTTGCACATGCGCCACACGATACCACCACCACGCTGAATGTCACTGCGCAAGGTTACAAAGGCACAACGCCATATGTTCTTTGGGGCGATTGGCTATTCATCATTCTCAGCTTTGGTTTACTTATTGGGCTGCTGATCAAACAACGTCACTAACTTAATGTATCTAATTTGTTAAGCAAGTTTTTAAGCAGCCCATTAATTACTTAGTCATCTTTTCCAAAAAAACGATGATAAAGAATAGGTAATATAAACAAGGTTAGTATAGTTGAAGTTATTAACCCGCCTATCACCACGATAGCTAATGGTCTTTGTATTTCAGAACCGGGGCCAGTCGCAAACAAGAGCGGAATTAAACCGAATACGGCAATACTTGCCGTCATTAGCACCGGTCTTAAACGGCGCTGTGCACCTTCAAAAGCAATTAAACTTTTTTGCATCCCTTCGTAATCAAGCTGTTTAAAATACGAGACCATCACCACGCCATTAAGTACCGCAATACCTAATAACGCGATAAATCCAACAGAGGCTGGCACTGATAAATACTCGCCTGAAACCCATAATGCAAATACGCCGCCTATCATGGCTAAAGGAATGTTAGATAAAATCATTGCCGCAAGACTTAATGATCCGAAAGTGAGATAGAGCAACAAAAATACAAGTGCAATTGAAACAGGTACAACGATACTTAAACGCTCCGCGGCGCGTTGCTGATTTTCAAACTGTCCGCCCCATTTCATCCAATAACCTTGTGGCATCTTCACTTTTTCACTCACTTTTTGTTTTGCTTCTTCCACAAAACTGACCAAATCACGACCCTGCACATTCGCCGTTACCACCACCATGCGTATGCCACGCTCACGATCAATTTTGACTGGCCCTTCAGTTCGTTCTAAGGAGGCAATACTAGAAAGTGGAATATTATGACCGTCTGGCAAGGTAATCAGCAATTGGCTAAACGTTGTTGGTGATAAACGGACCGCATCGCTACCTCTCAACAGAATCGGCGTACGCCGTGCGCCTTCTTGCACAATACCCAATTGCTGTCCTTCTATTTGGCTTTGCAAGATTTGATTAATCTCTGCAATCGTTAATCCTAACTTACCTGCGGCGCTGCGATTTACTTTGATTTGTAAATATTGGATACCGCTATTCTCTGGTGTATAAACATCCTGGCTACCTTTAATACTCTCCAAAACATCAACTATTTCTTGCGCAGTTTTACTTAAGGTGTTCAAGTCTTCACCAAACAATTTAATCGCTAAATCGCCTCTGACGCCTAACACCATTTCACTCACTCGCATGTCGATTGGCTGAGTAAAGCTAAAATCTAGACCAGGCGTTTGCTTCATGACCTTACGCAACTTTTCGATTAATGCAGTTTTGTTATCCACTTCCCACTCATCGCGTGGCTTTAACACTAAAAAATTATCTGTTTGGTTTAGTCCCATCGGATCTAAACCCAGCTCATCGGACCCCACTCGAGAATACATACCCTTCACTTCTGACACTTGGCTCAATATGTTTTTCTGCACACTTAAATCTGTGGCTACACTTTGCTGCAAAGTAATAGAAGGCAGCTTTTCAACCCCAATAATAATGTCTCCTTCATCCATCACTGGCATAAACGTTTTACCAATAAACATATAAACAACAACCGTCAGCATTAATAAGCCGCCAGCACCCATCAGCAATTTATTAGGATGTTGCATAGCTTTTTTTAATGCAGGTGCATACAGACCTGACAACTTACGCACCAGCCAAGGATCTTGTTCATGCTCATCTTTGATTAAAAAAGAAGCAATCACTGGAATGACTGTCAGCGATAAAACCAAGGAAGCCGCTAGCGCAAAAATAATGGTCATCGCGACTGGTGAAAATAACTTTCCTTCCAGCCCTTGCAAGGTTAACAATGGCATAAACACGGTAATAATAATCACCACACCAGAGGCAACAGGCAAGCTCACTTCTTGCATCGCATTGATCATAATGCGTGTTTTTGATTGCACATGTTTATCTGGCGAATGCGCCAAATGCGTCACGATATTCTCAACCACGACCACCGAAGAATCGACCAGCATACCGATTGCGACCGCCAAACCACCTAAACTCATTAGATTGGCCGACATGCCAAATTGCTTCATCAACAAAAAAGTGGCTAACACCGACAGCGGCAATGAAAATGCAATGGTTAATGCTGCACGCCAATTACCTAAAAATAGAATCAGCAAAATAATCACCAACACAACCGCTTCCGTTAGCGCTTTGGTGACCGTATGCACCGCACGTTCAACTAAATTGCCACGATCATAGAACACATTGGTGGTAACGCCTTTTGGTAAGGTTGGCGCAATTTCGTTTAATTTTGCGCGAACACCATCAACCACTGTACGCGCATTTGCACCACGCAAACCAAGCACCAAACCTTCAACGGCTTCGTCTTTACCATTGGCCGTAACCGCGCCATAACGTGTCAGCGCGCCTATTCTCACCTCTGCAACATCGGCTACAAAAACAGGAGCACCTTCATCACTTTTAATGACAATATCGCGCACATCATCTAACGTTTTAATCGCCCCTTCCGAGCGCACCAATAGCGCATCTTCGTTATCGGCAAGTCGCCCTGCACCATCATTGCGATTATTCTCTGTAATCGCGTCACGCAAGCTATTTAAACTAATGCCACGTGCATACATACGGGTATTATCTGGCACAATTTCAAACGAGCGCACTAAGCCACCTAAAGCGTTCACATCAGCTACGCCCGGCACCGTTCTTAATTGCGGGCGTATGACCCAATCCAATAAATTACGCTTTTCCTCCAAGCCCAACGTCTCAGACTCGATGGTAAACATAAACATCTCACCCAATGGCGTTGTCATTGGCGCAATCCCGCCAGAAATATTACTTGGCAGATTACCCCAAACGTTACTTAAGCGCTCACTCACTTGCTGCCGCGCCCAATAAATATCAGTTCCATCTTCAAAATCAACTGTAATATCAGTCAGCGCGTACTTCGCTACTGAACGTAAACCAGACTGTTTTGGAATGCCCAACATTTCCACTTCAATCGGCGCGGTGATACGCATTTCTACTTCTTCTGGTGTCATGCCAGGTGATTTGACAATAATTTTCACTTGCGTCGAGGACACATCAGGAAAAGCATCAATGGGCAGTTGTTGGTAGGCTAAATAACCTACAATACTCAACAATACAGCAGCCACCAGAACCATAATGCGCTGGCGTAGTGAAAATTCAACGATAAAGTTAAACATTATTCGCCACCCAACCCTAACCAGCTGCCTTTAAGTGCGGCCAAACCTTTGGATGCAACAAAATCACCCGCGCTCAACTTTGCTTGGACTAAAGCATATTGATTGTCTTCATTAATCAATGTGACTGGCACAATTTCAAAGCCATTTTTAATGCGCTTAAAAATAAAGCTTTGGTTGCCGTTTCTTACTAATGCGGATTTAGGTATTTGCAAGTAGTCACTTTGCGCATTAATCAACACTGCCACATCAACAAATTGGCCTAACGATAATGTTTCTGCCCCTTGGTTAATTTCTGCACGCACCTGTAACGTTTGCGTTGCTTTGTTCACGCTACGCAAGATAGCAATAACATGTCCACTTGCATTGGTTTTAGGAATAGTAACGGTCAAACCTTTGGCAAGATTAGCCGCTTCTTCAATCGGTACATTCATTTCCACCCAAAGCGGATTCAGTTGCGCAATTTGATAGAGCGGCAAGCCAGCATCAAGCCGATCACCAACCTTGGCATGCTGCGCCACCACTTGACCCGAGATAGGCGCGACAATATTAATCGCACTTTGCATTTGACTTGCGCTGTTTAAGTCACGAATACTCTGCGCCGACATCCCCGCAAACTGTAAGGCTTGCTTCTTTTGTAACACTTCTGTGTTCAACGCTTCTTGCGCACTTTTCGATTCAATATACCGGCGTTGTGGAATAATGCCCTCCTCCGACAAAGCCTTATCACGGGCTGCTGTTTTAGAGGCTAATATCAATTTAGTTTTTGCCTGAAGGTATTCCCCTTGCAAACCGACAAGCTCAGCGCTGCTGATTTGTGCAATCACTTGTCCTTTTTTAACATCCTGTCCTGTTGATACTTTTAGCGCATTGACTAAACCATGTTGCGGCATACTCACCATTTGAGTTTGATCATTGGGCACGGTAACTTCTGCGCTATATTGGCGAGAAAACCCATTTACATTGTTACTAAGCCGCGTCGTCGTCACTTGCATCTTCTTAATTTGTGCATCGCTCAACATCAGTGTCTCGGCTAAACCAGACGCAGGTAAAAGCAATACGATTAATAACATATTCATTAATTTATTCATGGTAAAACTCCTACAGCTTGGTTGTATCTGGCAATGTTCCATTGGCGTTGTAATTGCATGGCGCGATAACTGCGCTCTGCATCAAAGGCTTGGCTTTTAATCCGGATGAGTGTCGCAAGGTCATGCTCACCTAATGCATAAGCTTTCTCCGCAAGACGCAAACTCTCTTTAGCGATGGCATGATGCTGCTCAGCAATGACTAGCTCTTGCTCGCTTACTTCAAGATTATGATCAGCTTCATGCAACGCAGCTTCTAAAGCGTTGCTTAATAGGTCGCGCTCTGACTGAGCATCACCTAAGCGCATTTCTGCCACAGCAGTAACTGGCGCAGTTCGCGCTGCAATATTGAGCGGAATACGTACGCGCACACCCATGCTTTGGTTATATTGCATATCAAACGCACCCTGCGAGGATCGAGCGTTAATCAGCACCTGCATATTCTCCTTCTTTTCAATCTGCGCGAGTTGGCGCGATTGCTCTGCATATTGAACTTTTGTGAGCATTTCTAGCCAAGCAGGTGAGTCCTCGAAGCTAGTCAACTGAGATTTTTCTTCTGCAAAATCTTTTGGCAAATCATCTAACCCAGTTAGTAATTTGTAACGAAATCGCGCATGCATCACCTCAGCTTCTGCAAGTAAGCTGTTTTTTGCCGCTAGCAATGTTTCTTGCTGCGCTAATAACAAGTCTGTTTTTGCAGATTCACCTGCTAACACGCTTCTATTCACCTTTTCCTGCAAAGCCATTGCATTTTCATGCTTTGCCTCCGAAAGTAGCAACGTATTTTTTCTGAGCGCAATTTCCCACAAAGCATCTCTGAGTAAACCAGCAGCCTGTATCGCCAAGCCAGCTTGACTAGCTTCATAATGCTTTGCACTCATCTCAGCAACTTTAAGTCGCGCACTGCGTTGATTGTTCAACCATAATGGCAACTCTAGTTCCGCTTGAAAATCCTGCTCATTACGGCCACTGCCAAGCGCATCATTTTGATGGTAAAGCGAGATAGCAGGTGATTGTGGAAACAGACTATTAGCCAGCGCTTGCTTTGATTGAATGTCATATTGCTGTGATTGCAATTGGGCTTGCTGCGGCCGATGTTTAATTGTCGCATCCAACACGTCACGTAAACTTAACGCTGGATTCACTCGCAATACATCTTCATGTGTAACCGCATCAACGGCCAAACAAAGCGATGGAAACATAACCATAGGTACCATCATGACGATGGTCATCCATGTAAAAAACTTCATTGAGAACTCCTAAAAATAACAAACACAGATGCCAAAGGGCATCCTGTAATCAATTATTTATAGGCGTTAGGTGGTGCGCGCGATAGCGGTCGTCGGTTGGAATAAGCTTGCTTAACGTTAGCGAAATACGCGTGATTGATGAAGCCTGATAACGCAATTAAACAAATAATGACGACTAAAATCGCCACTAAATCTAATGTATCCATATATTTTTGGCTAGGAACCGCATGGTCTACACCAACAACAGCGGCTTCAAACCCACGCTCAACCAACTCAGTATGTATATCGCTAATGCCATCAAATGACTGATGCATGGCTAAGTCATTTCTTTGTATCTCATGGATATGTAATAAAGACGCTTTGTTTTTTACATGTAAAACATCACCATCGTGATGCGCGTGCAAAAAAGGCAATAGCAATTGCATCATCCCCAAACACAAGATGAGTGCAAAAATAAAGCGTTTTTTAATCCAAAAAATCATGATGCTAATGTATCAAAGAACTGTTTTTCTCACAATACAATAAAGACGCTAATACTGTCTCATGCGTCAAATGACGTATAACAATCTTCAATTGAATAACCATAAGCATGCCGCAAACAGTTGCTTAAGTTAGTCTGTGCGATGCATTCTCATGTAAAATCTTGTTTTTAGTTTATTTGCATTGACACACATGGTATTAACCTTTCAACAAATTATTTTAAAATTACAAGACTATTGGGATAAACAAGGCTGTACGTTGCTACAACCTTACGATATGGAAGTTGGCGCTGGCACTAGCCACACCGCTACTTTCTTACGCGCGTTAGGTCCAGAACCTTGGAAAGCGGCTTATGTACAACCAAGTCGCCGCCCGAATGACGGCCGTTATGGTGAAAATCCAAACCGCTTACAACATTACTATCAATTCCAAGTGGTGCTAAAACCTGCACCAGCGAATATCATGGATTTGTATTTAGGCTCACTCGAAGCATTAGGTTTCGACCTAAAACAAAACGATGTGCGCTTTGTGGAAGATGACTGGGAAAACCCAACGTTAGGCGCATGGGGATTGGGTTGGGAAGTTTGGTTGAATGGCATGGAAGTCACCCAATTTACTTATTTCCAACAAGTTGGTGGCATTAACTGTAAACCAATTACGGGCGAAATCACTTACGGTTTAGAACGTTTAGCCATGTATTTGCAAGGCGTTGAAAATGTATATGATTTGGAATATTCACCTGGCGTGAAATATGGCGATGTGTTCTTGCAGAATGAAAAAGAGCAATCGGCGTATAACTTTGAACATTCTGATGTTGAATTTTTACTCGTTGCATTTAATGCACATGAGAAACAAGCACAGCACTTAATGGAAGAAAAATTGGCATTACCTGCATATGAGCAAGTATTAAAAGCAGCGCATACCTTTAATTTATTAGATGCGCGTGGTGCGATTTCTGTAACAGAACGCGCTGCTTATATTGGCCGTATTCGCAATTTAGCACGTAGCGTTGCCGCTAGTTATTTGGATAGCCGAGCCCGATTAGGCTTTCCTATGGCACCTAAAGATTGGGCAGCTGAAGTGTTAGCGGACATTAAGAAAAAAGAAGTTGCTTAAGCTTTTGTCATTCCGACGAAAGTCGGAATCTAGCGACTTTAAAAGCATAACCAAAGACACTGGATTCCGTGTCGAGCACGGAATGACAGTTTAGAGAATAAATGGAAATTAAATGACCACGCAAAATTTACGTGATAACAAAGCAAATTTAATCGTTGAACTATTGGTAGAAGAACTGCCGCCAAAAGCATTAAAAACATTAGGTTTATCGTTTGCTAACGTGTTAGCAGAATCATTACAATCACAAGGTTTAAGTAATGTAGATTTAATGGTGACAAACTTCGCAACACCGCGCCGTTTAGCAGCACATATTACCAATGTGGTTGCTAAAGCGGCTGATGAACAAGTGGCGCAAAAATTGATGCCTGTTAAAGTTGGTTTAGATGCAGAAGGTAAAGCCACGCCAGCGCTATTAAAACGCTTAGATGGCATGGGTTTAGATGCTTCAGCCGTTACTAAACTGAGAACAGAAAATGACGGAAAAACTGACAACTTGTTCTTAGACATGAGCAAAACAGGCGCGACGTTAAGGGAAGGCTTACAGAAAGCAATTGAAGAAGCATTAGCTAAATTACCCATACCTAAAGTCATGTCATATCAAATTAACGATGGCTGGGAAACAGTCAATTTTGTGCGGCCTGCGCATGGCTTAATTGCATTACATGGCAGTGACGTTATTCCCGTCAGCGTATTGGGATTAAGTGCCAACAACACGACAACTGGTCACCGCTTTGAATCAAAAAAAGCTGTCATTACTATTAACGACGCAGATAGCTACGAACAACAACTGAAAGCAGAAGGCGCGGTGATTGCCAGTTTTGAAGCGCGTAAAGCCGATATTGCTAAACAATTAAAAGCGGCAGCTGATAAAGAAGGCTTAAGCGCGATTGAAGATGATGATTTATTAGATGAAGTAACCGCATTGGTAGAGTTACCCAATGTATTGCTTGGTCAATATGAAACTGAGTTTTTAGAAGTGCCGCAGGAGTGTTTGGTGTTGACCATGAAGTCTAACCAAAAATACTTCCCGCTATTAGATAGCAATGGCAAACTCACCAGCAAATTCTTAATCGTATCGAACATTCATCCCGCAGACCCAAGTGCAGTGATTGGCGGTAACGAACGCGTTGTGCGCCCTCGTTTGGCCGATGCGAAATTCTTCTTTGACCAAGACCGCAAAAAGACCTTAGAAAGTCGCATTGCTGGTCTTGATAAAGTGGTTTATCACAACAAACTTGGCTCACAAGGTGAACGCAATCAACGTGTTGTTAAACTAGCTGGTGCAATTGCAAAACAGCTTGGCGATGCAAACTTAGTCGCAAAAGCAGAACAAGCCGCACGTTTATCAAAAGCCGATTTAATCACTGATATGGTGAATGAATTCCCAGAATTACAAGGCATTATGGGCCGCTATTACGCGCAACATGAAGGCTTGGATGATGCAGTCGCTTTTGCGATTGAAGACCATTACAAACCACGGTTTGCCGGCGATGAGTTACCGCGTAGCCAAGTCGGCATTTGCGTTGCATTAGCGGATAAATTAGAAACCTTAGTCGGCTTATTTAGCATAGGCGAAAAGCCTACGGGCGATAAAGATCCATTTGCTTTGCGCCGTCAGGCTTTGGGTATTATTCGCATGTTGATTGATGCAAAATTACCATTGTCATTTGATTCGTTAATCCAATTAGCTTTACAACAATTTGATGGTAACGTAGAAGTATTAGCATCCATTAAATCCTTCTGCTTCGACCGTTTGAGCGTTAATTTAAAAGACCAAGGTGCCAGTGCGCAAGAAGTAGATGCAGTGCTTTCACTCGAACCTGCTCTATTACATGAAATTCCACAACGCCTTGCTGCCGTACAAACGTTTGCAACCTTGGCTGAAGCGCCTGCATTAGCCGCAGCTAATAAACGTGTTGGTAATATCTTGCGTAAAGTTGATGGTGAAGTTGCAGCTAAAGTGGATAACAGCCTACTACAAGAAGAGACTGAAAAAGCACTAGCTGCCGCGCTCAACACATCAAAAGCGGAGGCGGATAAGCTATTTGAAGCTGGCGATTATACTGGCTCATTACAAGCTTTAGCGGTATTAAAAGCACCAGTTGATGACTTTTTTGATAATGTGATGGTGAATGCAGACGACCCTGCGCTAAAAGCCAATCGTTTAGGTTTGTTGGCAACTTTACACCAAGCCATGAACCGTGTTGCTGATTTATCTAAACTAGCGAGTTAAACAACTTAATGAAACTGGTCATTCTAGACAGAGATGGTGTGATTAATAAAGATAGCGATCACTTTATTAAAAGCCCAGATGAATGGATTCCGATTGCAGGTAGTTTAGAAGCCATTGCTTTGCTGAATCAGCATGGTTTTCGTGTAGTCGTTGCTACTAATCAATCGGGTGTTGCGCGCGGACTATTTGATATGGTCACGCTCAATGCCATTCATGACAAAATGCATCATGCCGTAGCGCAAGTCGGCGGTCGTATAGATGCAATTTTTTACTGCCCACATGCGGCTGTTGATAATTGTGAATGCAGAAAGCCAAAAAGCAAAATGATAGAAGATATCGGTCATCGGTTCTCTATTGATTTAAACAACGTAGCTGCAGTGGGCGATGCTTTGCGCGATTTACAAGCATTTGCCAATGTAGGCTGCCAACCAATGTTAGTAAAAACAGGCAAAGGCAAACAAACGTTGGCCGCTGGTAATTTGCCAAAAGATACCTTGGTTTTTGCCAATTTAGCCGAAGCCGTTGACTATATTATCGAACATTATTAAATTCAGCTATTAAAGTCACCATTTAAGACATCAATGATTTATATTCGCTCTTTTATTTTCAACCTTGGTATGTGGATTTTTACCATTCCATTTACCACCATCGGCCTACTTACCTTTCCTTTTGCCGCGCAAACACGTTATCGCTTTCTAAGCCTATGGGCGCGCTGTATGTTGTGGTGGTTACGCATTAGTTGCGGTTTAAGCTTTAACGTAAAAGGTCGTGAGAATATCCCAAATAGTCCAAGTATTATTCTATGCAAACATCAATCCGCTTGGGAGACATTAGCATTACAACTAATTTTTCCGCCGCAAGTTTGGGTACTTAAACGTTCACTATTACTGATTCCATTCTTTGGATGGGCATTAGCGCTGACTTCACCGATTGCCATTAATCGTGCGGCAGGTCGTGAAGCGTTAAAACAATTAGTCACGCAAGGCAAAGACCGTTTAGCGAAAAAATTCTGGGTGGTGATTTTTCCAGAAGGCACGCGTACCGCGCCAGGAAAACGCGGTAAGTACCATATCGGCGGTGCTTGGCTAGCTACACACACCCAAATGCAAGTTGTGCCAGTTGCACACAATGCAGGTGAGTTTTGGCGTAAAAATTCTTGGCTAAAACACCCTGGCGTGATTCAAGTCAGTATCGGCAAACCAATTCAATCATCAGGTTTAAAACCTGACGCGCTTAATCAACAAGTGGAAGATTGGATTGAAACAGAGATGCTTACGTTATCAAATTAATACATCAGTAATGTCAAAAAAATCTATTCAATTGAGTAATGGCGAAACCATAGCTTACCAATTAGAACGCAGAGCGCGTCGCACAGTTGGACTAAAAATCACCGCAGATGGCTTGGTTGTTCATGCGCCAAAATACATCTTAGAATTTCAATTAAAAAAACTCATCCAAGAAAAATCGAATTGGATTATCAGCAAATTAAAGGCGCGCAAAAACAATCACATTCCACCGATTATTTGGCAAGATGGCGAAACCCTGCAATTGCTCGGCAACGCGATTAACCTTAACGTTGTGCAAGATACAAAAAATAAACAAGCGCAGTTTAATCACGACAGCTTAACCATTACCTCGCCACAAGCTGATGACGAAGCTGTCATCAAACACAAAGTCATACAATGGTATAAAAAACAAGCGGAGATTGATTTTGGAAGACGCTTAGCCATTTTAGCGGCGAAGCTAGGCGTAAGCACGCCCCCCCTCAAGTTATCCAGCGCCCAATCCCGTTGGGGCAGCTGCAGCAGCCGAGGCGATATTCGATTGAATTGGCGTTTACTACAAGCCCCACCACACATCATCAATTATGTCGTCTGCCATGAATTAGCGCATTTAAAAGAAATGAACCACTCAGCCAAGTTTTGGGCAGTGGTTGAGAGCATTTATCCTGATTACAAACTAGCAGAAAAAGAATTAAAGCAGCTATCGCCGCAATTGCATCGGATGTGAACCAAATTCAATACGGCGTACTGCAAGCGAGCACTCCCTACTTTCGATACCCTTACAGCAAGTTTTGCACATCACTCGCAATATCTTCTGGCTTTTGTCCGTAGCCTAAATACAATCTCACTTTACCTTTTTTATCAAAGGCATACATACCTGCGCTATGGTCAATCGAGTAATCATTCTCACTCTTGCCTGGCACTTTTGCATAATAGATTTTAAAGTTTTTAACTGTTTCGGCTGTTTGTTCCGCATCGCCACGCAAGCCAATAAAACGACTATCGAAAGAAGGAACAAACTTTGCTAATACTTCTTGCGTATCACGCTCAGGATCAACGGTAACAAACAACACTTGCACTTCATCCGCTTTATCGCCGAGCAATTTCATCGTATTTTTTAAATCTAACATCGTCGTTGGGCAAACATCGGGGCAATGGGTAAAGCCAAAAAACATTACAATAACTTTGCCTTTATAGTCATCTAGCGTGCGTAGCGTACCGGTGTGATCGGTTAAAGCGAGTGATTTGGAGAAGTCTGCGCCTGTAATATCAGTGCCGACAAAGCTTTTGCTGGGCTGACTGTCACCACACGAAGCGAGCAAACAAAGTGTAAGAATGAGTAAAAATTGACGGCCAAACTTAAAAACAGGGTAAAACATCGCAAAAACTCCAATAAATAATCATTTTTGATTTTAACATGCTGAGAAAATTCCAGCCTTTAGTTTACAATAGAGTTTTTGTGAATTTTAAGGTAGCAACATGGCAATACCAAGCTCGATGTCTGACCGTGATGGTCTTATTTGGTACGATGGCGAATTAGTTAACTGGCGCGATGCAACCACCCACGTATTAACCCACACTTTGCATTACGGCATGGGTGTTTTTGAAGGCGTGCGTGCTTACGAAACCGATAAAGGTACAGCGATTTTCCGTTTGCAAGATCATACGGATCGATTGTTCCGCAGCGCGCATATCTTGGGTATGAAAATGCCATTTGATAAAGCGACTATTTCAGAAGCGCAAAAAACAGCGGTGCGTGAAAATAAATTAGCGTCTGCGTATATTCGTCCAATGGCTTTTTATGGTTCTGAGGCGATGGGCATTTCTGCTAAAACATTATCTACTCATGTGATTTGTGCGGCTTGGAGTTGGGGCGCTTATATGGGTGATGAAGCGATTACTAAAGGTATTCGCGTTAAAACATCTTCTTTTTCACGCCACCACGTGAATATCACCATGTGTAAAGCAAAAGCGAATGGCAACTATATGAACAGCATTCTTGCGCATCAAGAAGCGGCGCAAGATGGTTACCAAGAAGCGCTTTTATTAGACGTTGATGGTTTTGTTGCTGAAGGTTCTGGTGAGAATATTTTCATCGTGCGTCATGGCAAATTGTATACACCTGATTTAACCAGTGCGTTAGAAGGTATTACCCGCGATACGATTGTTCAGCTTGCTGGCGAAATTGGCTTAGAAGTCGTTGAAAAACGCATCACGCGCGATGAAGTATATAGTGCCGATGAAGCGTTTTTTACTGGTACAGCGGCTGAAGTAACACCGATTCGTGAGTTAGATAATCGTGCGATTGGTGCTGGCACACGCGGCCCAATTACTGAAAAACTGCAATCCATGTATTTTGATGCAGTTAAAGGTCGATCACCTAAGCACGCGCATTGGTTAACACTGGTTTAAATAAGTCGTTATAAGAGGATTGTTGATGTCTGATGTTAAAGAGTTTGAAGTAACAGCAAAACAATTGCCGTTACATTGCCCAACGAAAGAAGTCGCACTTTGGGCATCACATCCGCGCGTGTTTTTGGATATTGCTAAAACGGGTGAAGTTGCTTGCCCTTATTGCGGCACTAAATACAAATTAAAAGCTGGCGAGGTAGTTGGCCATCATTAAGAAATGCTAAACGGCTAACTGTTCAATGTTAGCCACACTGCCATATAAGGTTTGAATCACCGCAGGCGCTGTTACTGATTGACTGTTTGTCCAAAAAACCACTTCAACACCACTATCTGTGTTTGGCATTAATAAATCTTGTTCAATTAGCTTTTTTTGCAATTGTAAACTAACCGCTTCACCTGTATCAATTACAGCAATATTTGGCCCAACAATCTGTTCGATTAACGGTCGCAAAAAAGGATAATGAGTGCACCCTAATACAATGGTATCAGCATGATTGTCTAACAATGGTTGTAAATAACAGTTCACCAGCTCCAGAGTTGTTTTTTCTGTCAATTCGCCGCGCTCTACACATTCAACTAATCCGACACAACCTTGCGCTAGCACCTTTACGCCCTCTCCGTAATTGGCGAGTAACGCTGCATATTGCGCACTTTTAATGGTGCCAACGGTTGCCAATACACCAATCACGCCATTTCGGCTGGCTTTTACAGCAGGTTTGACTGCTGGCTCCATACCAATAATGGGTAAATCATACTTTTCTCGCATGGCTTGAATTGAAGCGGCGGTGGCAGTATTGCAGGCGACAACTAAGGCCTTAACACCTTGGGCAATGAGAAAATCACTAATGGCAAAACAGCGTTCGGTAATTTCTGCGGGTGATTTATTGCCATAGGGTGCGTATAAACTATCGGCCACATAGTAGATGCTTTCATGCGGCAATCGTTGTCGAATGTGGTGTAGGACAGAAATTCCGCCAACGCCAGAGTCCATCACGCCAACTGGACTAGATGCAGTGGAGGCAGAATTTGATGGTTTATTGTTCAATAATTTGTTATGCATGATTTATAATGACCCATTATATTAGAAACGTAACTAATGGGTAATCGATTAAGTAAGATTTACACGCGCACTGGCGATGATGGCACAACAGGACTAGGCGATGGCACAAGAGTGGCAAAGAACAGCTTGCGCGTACAAGCGATGGGCGATGTTGATGAGCTGAATGCTGTGATTGGCATGCTGTTAACCGAGCCTGTATCAACAAGCATTCAAACTTGTCTAACTGAAATTCAGCATGATTTGTTCAATCTTGGTGGCGAAATCTGCATGCCAGATATGTCGCTCATCAAAGCAGAGCGCATTGATGCATTGGAAACACAGTTAGATGCATGGAATGAGCAACTGACCCCACTGAAAGAATTTATCTTACCAGGCGGCAGTCGTGCGGCGGCTTATTGTCATCTTGCCAGAACCGTTTGTCGGCGCGCAGAGCGCACCATGCATGCACTGGATGCAGAAGAAAAGCTTACCGCTACATCTTTACAATACATCAATCGCTTTTCAGATTTGCTGTTTGTCTTATGCCGCGTGTTAAATCAGGAAGCAGGGATTAATGATGTGCTTTGGAATAATACGGCTAATAAATGATTAAAAAATTTCTTAACAAAGTATTTAAAAAGCGAGAGCAAGCGGCAGTTGCTATTAATGAGGCTGATTTGAATTTGTCTCAATCAGCAAAGAAAATCCCTTTTAAAAAACATAACATCAATCAAGATTTAATTAGCTCCGCAGCACTTAAAACCTGCGAAGGCCTGCAAAATGCTGGCTTTGATGCGTATATTGTTGGTGGTGCTGTGCGTGATTTATTGCTGGATTTCAAACCAAAAGATTTTGATGTTGCGACCAACGCAGAGCCAGAAGAAGTCAATAGAATATTCCGCCGCTCACGCATTATTGGCAGACGCTTTCGCTTAGTGCATGTGCTTTGGGGCAGAGAAACCATTGAAGTCTCCACTTTTCGCGGACATCACGATAACAATCAGAACAAAGACGATGGCTCAACCAATGATACTGGCCGCATTCTGCGCGACAATATTTTCGGCAGTTTGGAAGATGATGCAGTAAGGCGCGACTTTACTGCCAATGCACTTTATTACAATCCAAAAACACAAGAGGTGTTGGATTTTCACAATGGCGTTGCTGATGTAAAAGCACGGTTATTACGCATGATCGGCGAGCCAATCACACGCTATAAAGAAGACCCTGTACGCATGCTGCGCGCGGTCAGACTTTCGGCAAAGCTAGGCTTAAAGATTGATAAAGGCACAGAAAAACCAATCGCTGAGCTAGCTGATTTATTGCAAGATGTGCCGCCTAGCCGTTTGTTTGATGAAATGTTAAAACTGTTTTTATCTGGCCATGCGATTGAGAGTATTAATATCTTACGTGCCCAACATTTGCATCATGGCTTACTGCCGTTGCTAGACGTGGTATTGGAGCAACCGCTGGGTGAGAAGTTTGTCATGTTAGCGCTCAAAAATACCGATGACCGTATTTTGGAAGGTAAGTCATCAAACCCAAGTTTTTTATTCGCCGCTTTGCTGTGGCACGAAGTGTTAAAAGCATGGCAAGTGCATCAAAAACACGCGCCGATGATTCCTGCTTTATATAACGCTATGGATGAAGTGGTTCAGCTACAAGCAAAAAAACTGGCTATTCATAACCGCTTTGTATCGACCATGAAAGAAATTTGGGCGATGCAACCGCGTTTTGAACAACGTGCTGGCAAGCGCCCTTTTGCGCTTATTACACACCCGCGTTACCGCGCGGCTTATGACTTTATGTTATTGCGTTGTGAATCAGGCGAAATTGCAACTGAGATTGGCGAGTGGTGGACAACCTTTGCCCATGCAAGCTCTGAAAAGCGCACAGCAATGTTATTGCCAGATACAACGCCAAAAAAACGACGTAAGCGTAAACCAAAAAAACCTGCAGTGAAGGAAGCTGGCAGTGCATAAAGCCTATGTCGCTTTGGGTAGCAATTTATGCGACCCTGCATCACAGGTCAATAATGCATTCTTCGCACTAGCGAAAATGCCAAACACGACCGTATTGCAATGCTCCAGTCTTTATCAATCCGAACCTGTTGGTTATGATAACCAGCCTGATTTTATTAATGCGGTTGCTGAAATTGAAACTGATTTAACACCAGAATCTTTATTGACTGCGCTATTGGATATTGAGCAGTCATTTGGTCGCGAGCGCCCTTTTCCCAATGCGCCGCGTATTTTAGATTTGGACTTACTTTTATACGACAATATCGTGCAAAAAACAGACTTTTTAACACTGCCGCACCCACGACTGCATTTGCGCGGTTTTGTTTTATTGCCACTTGCCGAGATTGCACCAGACTTGATGATTAGCCATCAGGATATTATTCCGAAACATAGTAATGTTGTAAAATTAGCAGACGCATTCCGAAACCAAGGCATTCAAAAACTGAGCAATTATTCAGCATGAGCATTTTTAAAAAATATCCATTTATCGTTGTAGAAGGACCTATTGGCAGCGGAAAAACAACGTTAGCACGTATGTTGGCTGACAAGTTTTCGACGCAATTGCTGTCTGAAAAAGCAGAAGAAAATCCTTTTTTAGCGCGCTTTTATCAGGATCCAAAACGTTATGCTTTACAAACTCAGATTTTTTTCTTGTTTCAGCGTGCGCGTCAAATTGCTGACATCAGTCAAATTGATATGTTTTCGCAACCGATTACCGCTGATTTCTTTTTGGAAAAAGACCCTTTATTTGCACGGTTAAACTTAAATGATGAAGAATATGCGCTCTATCACCAAATTTATCATCACTTGCAATTAGAATCGCCTAAGCCAGACTTGGTCATTTATTTGCAGACACCTTTAAGCTCTCTTACTGAGCGTATTGCAGAACGCAATATTGACTATGAGTCTAATATGCCGCCACAGTATATCGAGCGTTTATCGAATGCGTATAGCGAATATTTTCATAGTTATGATGCAGCGCCAGTATTGATTGTCAATAATGAAAAACTCAATATTATTAAAGATGAAGCGGCATTTAACTTATTAGTCGAACGCATAGACCAATTTCAAGGTCGTCGCGAATACTTCAATCCTAATTTTGAATAACCAGTATGCAATCTAACTCAGACAATAAGCTCAACCATTTAAGCAAACTCACCAATAGTGGCGAGAAAATTGTCATGCTCACTTGTTATGACGCGACTTTTGCTAAATTAATGGAGCTGGCTGGCATTGATGTGTTGTTAGTTGGCGACTCGCTCGGCATGGTGTTACAAGGCGCAGAAAATACGCTTAACGTTAGTATGCATCACATGACTTACCACACTAAAAGCGTTGCTGCTGGTGCACCAAATACGCTGATTGTTGCTGATATGCCATTAGGCAGTTATGAGCACGACAATGAAGCCGCGCTTAAAAATGCGCAGTGGCTGATTAAGTCAGGCGCTAGCATGGTGAAGTTTGAAGGTGGTGGCCAACGCGTGGAAACAGCGCGTTATTTAGTCTCGCATGGTGTGCCTGTGTGTGCACATTTAGGCTTCACCCCACAATCGGTCAACCAACTTGGCGGCTACAAAATTCAAGGTAAAACAGAAGAGTCTGCCAACAAAATCATCAATGATGCCAAAGCCATGGATGATGCAGGCGTTAGTATGATCGTGCTGGAAATGGTGCCCGCAACATTAGCAGCTCAAATTACCAAACGCATCAAAGCGCCAACTATTGGTATTGGCGCTGGTGTTGATTGCAGTGGCCAAGTGTTGGTGTTGCAAGACTTGATTGGCGTTTATACCGGCCCAGCCAACAAGGCGCCTAGCGATTTCAAACTGCCACGCTTTGTGCGTAATTTTTTAAAAGACAATGACAGCATTCAAGAAGCTGTTGCTGCTTACTGCAAAGCGGTTAAAGACCAGTCCTTCCCTGCGAAAGAGCACAGTTACTAGTGCAAACCAAGTAGATGCAAGTTGTTCACTCCAGCGCAGCGTTACAAGAAGCCTTAAAAGGCAAGTCTAAGAGTGCCTTTGTACCGACAATGGGCAACCTACATGCGGGTCATATCGAACTGGTTAATATTGCTAAACAACACGCAGACTGCGTTGTTGTCAGTATTTTTGTGAATCCATTACAGTTTGATTCAGCGATTGATTTAGAAAAGTATCCGCGCACATTAGAAGCGGATTGCGAGCAGCTAGAAAAAGCGGGTGCAACCATTGTTTTCGCGCCGACAGTTAAAGAAATGTATCCCGATTTTGATGGAAAATCACTGCATCAAACCATGACGATTACGCCACCACCAATCGCTGACATGCTGTGTGGCGCTAGCAGGCCTGGTCACTTTGCGGGTGTTGCGACGGTTGTAGCAAAGCTCTTCAATCTCGTAAAACCGGATATTGCGGTATTTGGCAAAAAAGATTTTCAACAGTTAATGATTATTCGAGCGCTTGTTAAGCAATTTAACTTTTCTATCGAGATTGTTGCCGCTGATATTGTGCGCGAAGGCAACGGGCTTGCCATGAGTTCGCGTAATGGTCGCTTTAATGCACAACAAAAAGAACAAGCTGCACAACTGAATCAAGTGCTTAATATTGCTATCAAAACTGTAAAATCATCACAATCCGACTTTTCAACAATTGAAAAGCAAACAGCTGAACAGCTCACAAAACAAGGCTGGCAGGTCGATTATGTCTCGATTCGAGATGCATTGACGCTTAAACCTGCACAACAAAATGATATGCAATTAGTCATTTTAGCTGCCGCCACCTTAGCCAATATTCGCTTAATTGACAATATTGAGTTTTGCGCTAAACCCTTGAATTGATTACAATGCTACCTTTGTAAGATTGAATGGCTATACTAGATGCAAAGAACGATGCTTAAATCCAAACTTCACCGCGTACATGTCACGCACAGCGAGCTTCATTATGAAGGCAGCTGCGCGATTGATGAGACGTTATTGGAAGCCGCTGATATTAGCGAATATGAAAAGATTGCCATTTATAATGTGACCAATGGTGAGCGGTTTACTACATATGCCATTCGCGCAGAGCGTGATTCAGGCATTATCTCGACCAACGGCGCAGCAGCGCACAAGGCAAAGCCAGATGACATCGTCATTATCGCCACTTATGCGCAATACAATGCCATCGAGTTGGAAACGTTTGCCCCAACATTGGTTTATGTGGATGACTTTAATCGCATCAAAGAACTCAAAAGTAAAATCCCAGCGCAAGCTGCTTAACTCTCTAATTTTAAAGGTAATCATTTGTCAGATTTAATCGCAATGAAAGATGCGGTCGTAAACGCAATCGAAGATATCAAAGGCTTTGATATCACTGTTTTGGATGTTTCAAAACTCACCTCCATGACCAATTACATGATTATTTGCAGTGCAAATTCATCACGTCAAACCAAGGCAATCGCCGATAATATCTATGTAGAATTAAAAGCTAAAGGTTACAACCCACGCGGCTTAGAGGGTGAAAAAGAAGGTGAGTGGGTGTTGGTTGATTTGAGTGAAGTAATTGTGCATATCATGATACCAACCACACGTGCCTACTATAATCTTGAGCAATTATGGGGCGGCGAAGCTAAGCATGTTACTGCTGACAAGCCAAGCGCTGCTTCAGCATAAATCCGTAATCCAACCCATGAAGCTTAAAATCATCTCTGTTGGGCACAAAATGCCCGGCTGGGTTGAAACGGCATGCGCTGAATATATTAAGCGTATGCCGCGTGAGTTAATCGTTGAAATTATCGAAATAAAACCAGATAAACGTTCTGATGGTAAAAAAAATCCAGCTGTGCAAGCGGCAGAAGCAGAGCGTATTCTCAAGGCGGTAAGTAAAGATTATCTAATTGCCTGCGATGAGCATGGTAAAGAAAAAACAACCGTTGATTTAGCTGGCATGATGCAATCTTGGCAAGAAATGGGACGTGATGTCAGTATTGTGGTTGGTGGCGCAGATGGCTTAGATCCGTCACTCATTCAAAAAGCCGATTTTTGTTGGTCTTTATCCAAGCTCACCATGCCACATGCGTTTGTGCGCGTATTGCTGGCGGAGCAACTCTATCGCGCTTACACAGTCATACAAAATCATCCTTATCACCGTGAGTAAAATCACGCATTAAATAAATGCAATATATTAATAGCTTAGTTTGGTTTCGCAGAGATTTGCGCGACTTCGACCATGCCGCGCTTTATCATGCGCTGAAAACATCAAAGAACGTTTACTTTGTCTTTGTTTTTGATAGCGACATTTTAGATGCCTTAAGCAATAAGGCAGACAGGCGTGTGGAGTTTATTTGGGAAAGTGTACGAGAGCTAAAATTAGCGCTTCAGCAACGTGGTGGTGATTTGTTAGTGCGTCATGGAAAAACCACAGAAATAATACCGAAATTAGCCAATGAGCTATCTGTTGAAGCTTTATTTGTTAATCATGACTATGAGCCAAGCGCAATTGCACGTGATGCAGAAGTTAAAACCGCGTTGAAAGCACACGACATTGATTATCATAGTTTTAAAGACCAAGTCATTTTTGAAAAAGATGAAATACTTAACTTAAGCGACAAGCCATACCGTGTGTTTACACCTTATCGCAATGCAGTCCTCAAACAGCTAAATGATTTTTATTTAAAAGCTTATCCGGTTGATGCTTATCTCGACCATTTAGCTAAAGTAACAACAACTGAGTTACCAACTTTAGAAAACTTGGGTTTCAAACGAACCAACTTAGCAAAGATGTCGTTACCCACAGGCATGTCAGGCGGCAAGCAGTTGCTAGAGGATTTCACAACACGTATTGAGCAATACAAAACCGCAAGAGATTTTCCCGCAGTTAAAGGCGTATCTTATCTATCCACTCATTTACGATTTGGTACAGTCTCTATCCGCCATTTGGCTAGAACCGCCCGCAACATCAGTAACGCTGGCGCTGAAACTTGGTTGAATGAATTAATTTGGCGTGATTTCTATTTTCAAATTTTGCATCACAATCCCCAACTAGCATCAGGTCATACCTTTAATTCTCAATACGACCAGTTAGCTTTTCCCAACAACAAACAATACTTTGACGCTTGGTGCGTAGGAAAAACAGGCTTTCCACTCGTTGATGCGGCAATGCGACAAATTAATGAAACTGGTTATATGCATAATCGATTGCGTATGATTGTTGCTAGCTTTTTGGTAAAAGATTTATTGATTGATTGGCGTTGGGGCGAACGTTATTTTGCAGAGCATTTAATCGATTTTGATTTCAGCGCAAATAATGGTGGCTGGCAATGGGCTGCTTCAACTGGTTGCGATGCGCAACCTTGGTTTAGAATATTTAATCCAACCACTCAAAGCCAACGCTTTGATGAAAAGGGAAAATTTATAAGAAAGTATGTGCCAGAGCTAGCAGCCTGCAATGATAAGGAAATTCACGAACCGTGGAAAATGTCACACTCCCGCCAAAATGAACTCAACGTAATCATTGGTGATAGCTACCCAGTACCAATTGTTGACCACAGCACTCAACGAGCACTTGCATTAGACTTGTATCAAGAAGCCAGCAGGTGAAAGCATCTAACAAGCAAAAAATCAATCGGGCATACAATAAAAAAATAGTGTATAAATCTATAAAGTTGTTTTTTTACAACAGCCACAAGAGCGTAAAATTAGCACTAATTTAATTGATAGACATCGATAGCACTATTAGGGATAATAAACGCAACATAGGGGATGTGCGTGGATATAAAAGCTACGCCTTAAACGAAAATTACAAAATAAAGATAGCGAATCAATATGCAGTTTAAACTCATCAAATTACTATTCAGTTGCCTACTAGTGTTGCTGGTTACAGGCTGCGCGACATTAGACAATAAAGATCCATTAGAATCAGTAAACCGTGGGGTTTATCAATTTAATGAAGTTGCAGACAATACTGTTTTCAAACCAGTTGCAAAGGCCTATAAAGCGGTTACACCCTCACCAATCCGTAAAGGTATTAACAATTTCTTTAGCAACTTAAAGTCAATTACTACGGTTCTTAATGACATTCTACAATTGAAATTTGCTCATGCATTTACTGATGCAGGTCGCTTTGTTATTAACTCAACTTTTGGTTTAGCTGGTTTTATTGATGTAGCTAGCATGGATGGCATACCAGTTCATACTGAAGACTTTGGTCAAACATTAGGTCATTGGGGTGTTGGTAACGGCGCATATTTAGTTTTGCCATTCATTGGCCCAAGCACCGTGCGCGACACAACCGGTTTTATCGTTGATACAACCACTAGCGACCCGATTACTTATACACATAATATTGGTGAAATACGTTTACACAACCAGTTACGTGCAATGCAGTTCCTAGATAAACGCACTGAGTTACTTGATGCAAAAGACATTGTAGATGGTGCATCTTTAGATCCTTATGCATTTACACGTGACGCCTACTTGCAACGTCGTGCAAGCCAAGTACAAGATGGAATTGTGCCGGATGAGTTTCTTAAAGATGCTTTTGAGCCTGCAGATGAAGATTTAGAAATTCCAACTGAAGCCAAATAAAATCTGCTTCTAGTAATAAAAAAGCCTCTAATAAGAGGCTTTTTTATTACTATTACATAGCTAATATATAAGTTAGCTCAGCCCGCAGCGACTGTCATTTTTTCAATTAATATTGACCCTGTTTGCTTTGAGCTAGGCTTGATTGCATCATCAGCAATTGCAATAATCTGACTCAACATATCTTTCATATTACTAGCAATGGTGATTTCTTCTACTGGATAAGCAATGACACCGTTTTCTACCCAGAAACCCGCAGCGCCTCGCGAGTAGTCTCCTGTCACCATATTTAATCCATGTCCTAATAGTTCGGTCACCAGCAAACCAGTACCCATCATCGCTAATAAATCGGCAAATGATTGTTGCGTATGTTGTATCACTAAATTATGTACGCCGCCCGCATTACCCGTTGTTTGCAAGCCTAACTTTCTAGCTGAATAACTAGATAATACGTAGCCTTGCAACACGCCATTCTCCACCAGCATTCGTGGCGTTGAGATAACGCCCTCATTATCAAACGGACTACTGGCTAATCCTTTTTCAAGATGCGGTAGCTCTTCAATATTCAATAGTGAGGAAGCGACTTTTTGCCCCAAACTGTCGAGTAAAAATGAGGATTTTCGATATAAATTACCGCCAGAAATAGCACTCACCAATGAAGAAATAATGCCACTGGCTAAAGGCGCTTCAAATAACACAGGGTATTGCCCTGTTTTAATTGCACGAGCACCTAAACGTCGCACCGTACGCTCACCAGCTAACTGACCCACATATTCCGCAGTGCGCATATCATTGGCATCTCTAGCAGAGCTATACCAGTAATCACGTTGCATAGCGCCTGCCGCTTCCGCAATGACGGAACAACTGATGCTATGTCGCGAACTGGGATATCCGCCTGAAAAACCATGGGTATTGGCATAAACAAACTGACCTTCGCTAGTCAAGACACTCGCGCCTTCCGAGTTTGTAATGCGCTTTTGATCAACAGCTAATGCGGCCGCTTCACAACGCTTGGCAAGCTCGCCTGCCTCTTCTACAGTTAACGTCCAAGGGTGATATAAGTTTAAATCAGGAATTTTTTGCGCCATTAAACTGGCATCGGCCAGCCCACAGAATGGGTCTTCTGCGGTAAATTTGGCAATATTACACGCAGCTTCAACCGTGTCCTTAATCGCCTGCGGGCTAAAATCTGAACTACTCGCATAGCCTTTTTTATGACCAAAAAACACCGTTATTGAAATACCCTTATCGCGGTTATATTCTATATTTTCAGTTTCGCCTTTGCGCACAGAAACCGTTTGTCCTGTACCAAAGCTAACATCCACTTCTGCAGCCGATGCGCCAGCTAGTTTGGCTACTTTCAGCGCATCTTCACTAATTTGTTTTAAAGCGTCTTGGTTCATCATGCGTCAATTATTACAGCAATCCATTATAGTCAATCGTTAAAACTGTTATCATACCGTGCATCGGTAGTATCTAAAGCAAAGTCTATTAAAAACATGCAAGAAAAAGATGTAGAAGAGGAATTTATTAGCAAAACCAAACGCAAAGCGGAAGCAGATGCGCAGCAATTGGTTGGTAAAAAGTTAATTGCATTAACAAAAGACCAAATTAATAAATTAAATTTAGAAGAACGTTTACATGATGCGGTCATGGAAGCTAAGCGTCTGACGGCAAATGGCGCTATCCGTCGACAATTACAATACATTGGCAGGCTCATGCGCGATACTGATATTGAGCCAATTGAAGAGCAACTAGCTCGCTGGGAAGGTAAAAATAGTGAAGAGAACGCACGTTTTCATTTGCTAGAACGCTGGCGTGATCGCCTTATAGATGAGTCGCCAGAACCGCAATCCAATGCGCTACAAGAATTTCTGACAACTTACCCAAATGCAGATGTGCAACTCATCCGCACGTTATGCCGCAATGCGCACAAAGAAAGAAGCAATAATAAGCCCCCTAAGAGCACAAGAGAGTTATTCAAGTTATTACGCGAAACGACAGAAGCAGCTCAACAACAAACCGACCAAAATTGAGCAATTGCTTCTGATAATTAATCCTCGCATCTAAAAAGCGAATGACAGGAAAATTACTGCGCGATTAATTTAGCGCTTGTTTCAGCTAGGTTATCATTGCGTTCGTAGCTAATTTTCACTTCTTTACCTTTATTTTTGCCAACTGCTTGTGAAAGTTGCGCGGGCGTTTGAATCTCAACCCCCGCTATTTTTAGCAAAACATCACCGCGTTTTAAACCAGCTTTTGCCGCTGAAGAACCTTTTATAACAGCTAAGACTTTTAATCCATCATCTTCAATCACTTCATTACTGTCTTTTTCTCGATGTTTTAACTTAATCACGTGCAAACCCAGCAAAGGCATTGGCAACTTTGCCCAATAACTTGCATAATATTTATACTGTTCTTCATCAGCTTTTAAGACATCTTCATCAATTTCACCCGTTGTTTTTGCCGCCTCTTTAATGGTTTGCAACGTTGATAGTGATGATTTTTTAGAAGCATATTTACTATAAACCAACACTACATCAGCTTTAATCGACTTAGCATGTTCTAACGCCAAATCGGGTGCAATACTGCCAGCTTCAAAGCCGCTACTACCCATCATGTCATAACCGCTTTCTAACATGCTAATATTGTCGTCATCGAAGTGATTACTAACATACATTTTAGTGTCTGGATTGGCTTGCATCGATTTTAAGTTGCTATTATTCTGTTCCTTATAATTTTTTTCATACAAGTTTTCAGCGGCTTGTACTGTTTGAATGCAAAACGTTACCAAAGCCACACACAGCATTTTTTTCATCATAGTACTCAAGTCCTTAATGTTTATCGTGATAATCTAGTAACGTTATTGACACAATATTAAACAAACAATTCATATGCAACACAAAATAATCAAAATCGGCTTAATTTCTATCAGTGATCGCGCTTCTCAGGGTGTTTATGAAGACAAAGGCATTCCGAGCTTGGAATCTTGGCTTAAACAAGCTTTAAAGTCTCCGTTTCAAATCGAAACACGTTTAATTGCTGATGACCAAAAAACCATAGAAACCACTTTGATTGAATTGGTCGATAATGAAGGCTGTCACTTGGTATTAACTACCGGTGGCACAGGCCCTGCCTTACGTGATGTGACGCCAGAAGCTACCCTCGCTATCGGCGACAAAGTCATGCCAGGTTTTGGCGAGCAAATGCGTCAAATTAGCTTAAACTTTGTAGCGACCGCCATTTTGTCGCGCCAAGTGGCCGTTATTCGTAAACAATGTTTAATCATTAACTTGCCAGGCCAACCAAAAGCCATCGCGCAAACGCTAGAAGGGTTAAAGGATGATGCGGGCAATACCCAAATTCACGGTATTTTTGCAGCTGTGCCTTATTGCTTAGATTTAATTGGCGCGCCTTTTATTGAAACAAACGAAGCAATCGTTCAAGCGTTTCGCCCTAAGAAATAGTAACGCTGATAATGTCGAATTATTTGGCCCGCCTTGCACTTCATTTATTTTGGCTAATGATTAGCTTGATTACTTTATTTCTATTAATGGAGCAAAGCAAATCAACACCGCTATTCCCGCATGTTGATAAAGTAATGCATGCCCTCATATTTGCAATATTGACAGCTCTTGGTTATTTGGCTTATGCCAAACAGAGTAAATGGCTTTATTTAGGCATCATTACCTACGGCGCAATCACTGAAATCCTACAAGGTGCTTACACGCAAACTCGCCTTGCAAGCATTGGTGATTGGTTAGCCGATGTCGTTGGTGTATTGTTATGTGTCATCCTAATCAACACGCTTAACAGATTGCCTCAACCTCATGTCCGCTGAGTTTAACCTAATCAAACAATACTTTACACGGCCGACTCCGCATACTGATTTAGGTATCGGCGATGATGCTGCACTTATCCAAACATCTGCAGGCCATCAATTAGCAATATCTAGCGACATGTCAGTAGTAGGCACTCACTTTTTTGAAGATGCAGCGCCTTATGATATTGGCTGGAAATCGCTTGCGGTGAATATATCCGACATGGCCGCTATGGGCGCCAAGCCAAGATGGGCAACACTTTCCATCGCCTTGCCTGACATTAATACAGATTGGCTAAGCGCATTTTCCGCTGGATTTTTTGCTTGCGCGAATGAATCTAATGTCGATTTAATTGGCGGCGATACCACACGCGGCCCGCTGAATATTAGTGTCACCATCTTGGGTGAGGTGCCTATTGGTAAAGCGCTAAAACGTAGTGACGCGCAAGTTGGTGATGATATTTGGGTCAGCGGTTATTTGGGACATGCAGCTTTAGGTCTCGCTCACCTGCAGCAACAAATAATATTAGATGATGAGACACGCGATATTGCATTGCGAGCGTTGCATCAACCACAACCGCGCATCACTGTTGGCTTGGCTATACGTGAGATTGCACATAGTTGCATTGATATTTCTGACGGCTTACTAGCGGATTTAAGTCATATACTTAAAGCATCCAGTCTTCATTCAAATCAGTCTAATTTAAATAATACGGATTTAATGGGTGCGACACTGCAATTAGAAAATATGCCGTACTTAGCCGTAGTGAAAAATCGTTTACAAGAGGCAAACATACAACAAGCGATATTAACTGGCGGTGACGATTATGAACTGTGTTTTACCGCATCGCCTGAACAACGCCAAACCATTTTAGCGTTGGCGAAACAATTAGATGTCAATTTAACCCGTATCGGCGAAACGAATGCAACGGGAAAATTATCAGTGCAGCTTGAACAACAAGCTATCAACATGACCATATTAGGATACGACCACTTTGCCTAAACAACCTAACCTTGCTTTTTTATTCGCCCACCCTGCACACTTTTTGGCGCTAGGATTTGGCAGCGGCTTAGCACCAAAAGCACCTGGCACCTTTGGCACAATTGTTGGCTTGCCATTGTTTCACCTCATATCGGCTTACTCACTGAATGTTCAACTGACTATCATCGCAGGCGCTTTTATCGTTGGCATTTACTTGTGTGATGTTGCAGGAAAAGCATTAGGCGTTAGTGATCATGGTAGTATTGTTTGGGATGAAATTGCGGCAATGATGTTGGTACTCACTATTGCGCCAAGCCAATGGCAATGGTGGTTAGTCGCTTTTTGTTTGTTTAGATTGTTTGATATATGGAAGCCCTTCCCTATTCGCCAATGCGATGCTCAACTAAAAGGCGGCTTTGGCGTTATGTTTGATGATTTACTCGCTGCCGTCTATGCCATGATTTGCTTAAAAGGTTTGCTATGGATGCTCTCATAAAGCTAAGTACGCAGCTAGGTCAAGCACTTAAAGAAAAGAACTTCACCCTTGCACTGGCTGAATCTTGCACTGGTGGTTTAGCTTCCGCTGCCATTACGGATATTGCTGGGAGTTCTGCTTGGTTTGATCGCGGATTTGTTACTTATACCAATGCAGCAAAACAAAGCATGTTAAAAGTAACTGAACAAACGCTCATTCAATATGGCGCTGTCAGCGAAGAAACTGCAAAAGAAATGGCAATCGGCGCACTCAACAACAGCCTTGCCGACATTGCAGCTAGCATCACTGGCATCGCTGGTCCAACGGGCGGATCAATTGATAAACCTGTCGGTACTGTTTGTTTTGCTTACGCCATCAAAAACGGTAGCGTTACCACTATCACCAAACGCTTCACTGGCAACCGCCAACAAATCCGTCATCAGTCCGTTATTCAACTGTTCAATGGACTGATGGACTTAATCAGCCATTAGTAAAGTTAGACTAGCGTCTACCACGACGTCCTTCATCACGACGATGATGGTTTCTATCGCCATGCCGACGAACATCTCGCCCATAATAAGCATGCGGCTGAAATTGGTTGTAGCGTATTGGTGGCGCGTAATACACAATCGGTTGCGGAGAATAATAAACGGTCGGCGCGCCATAATAGCCATAAAAAGCTGGCGCATGACGGTGCGTTCCGATGGAATGGGTCGAATACCCATGCCCGTGGCCATATCCACCAATATTCACGCCAATACTAAATGAATCTCGCGCTTGCGCCGTTGCTGCTGTTGCAGCAACGATAGCAACTGTTGCAACGATGGTTTTAATGAATTTCATCTGTTGTACTCCTCGTAAAACGTTACTCCCCTACTGGCAACCAACGGTTAAACATGGATATCGTTGACATTCTTCTTTGCACTCATTGAACGACCTATTTAACTTAAACAATCTTCTCACAATAAGCCATCAACACACAACCTTAACCCTTACCTTAAATGGCAAACTGTGAAATAATTAGAAGTTAATTAAAGTAGCTCATACAAAGGGAAAAGCACATGGATGATAATAAAAGCAAAGCACTGGCAGCCGCCCTTTCTCAAATTGAGAAGCAATTTGGTAAAGGCTCCATTATGCGCATGGGGGATGGTGAGATTGATGCTGACATTCAATCTGTATCAACAGGCTCACTAGGCTTAGATATTGCACTTGGCATTGGTGGTTTGCCGCGTGGTCGCGTGGTTGAAATTTATGGTCCAGAATCTTCTGGTAAAACAACGCTAACCTTATCAGTCATTGCACAAATGCAAAAAGTAGGTGGTACCGCCGCTTTTATCGATGCAGAACATGCGTTAGATCCGCAATATGCCGCCAAACTAGGCGTCAATGTGCCTGACTTGCTGATTTCTCAACCAGATACTGGCGAACAAGCATTAGAAATTGCTGACATGCTGGTACGCTCTGGTTCTGTGGATATTGTTGTCGTTGACTCTGTTGCCGCACTAACGCCACGTGCTGAAATTGAAGGCGACATGGGTGATTCGCATATGGGCTTACAAGCTCGCTTAATGAGCCAAGCGTTGCGTAAACTAACTGGCAACATTAAACGTACCAATACTTTGGTTATTTTTATTAACCAAATCCGCATGAAAATTGGCGTGATGTTTGGCAATCCAGAAACAACGACTGGCGGAAATGCGCTTAAGTTTTACTCTTCTGTTCGTTTAGATATCCGTCGCACAGGTGCGATTAAACGCGGAGATGAAGTGGTTGGCTCTGAAACACGCGTCAAAATTATTAAAAACAAAGTAGCGCCGCCGTTTAAGCAAGCTGAATTTGATATTTTGTATGGCGAAGGCATTTCACGTGAAGGTGAAATCATTGAGCTGGGCGTCAACTTGAAGTTTGTTGAAAAAGCTGGCTCATGGTATAGCTATAACGGTGAAAAAATTGGTCAAGGCAAAGACAATGCTCGCCAATTTCTAAAAGAAAATCCAGATATTGCTAATGAGATTGATGCCAAAATTCGCAGTAACTCTAAAGTGTTGCTGGATGAAATGATTGCGCCGCGCGAAGAAGGTGACGAATAAGCTGAAACAGGCTCAACAGAAGTCGTTGCGCCAACGTGCGCTAGAGTATTTAGGTAAACGTGAATACTCAACGGCCGAACTGGGACAAAAACTTAAAACTTACGCTGACGAGTCAGATGACATTCCTGCATTATTAGCCGATTTTAAAGCCAGAGGGTGGTTGTCTGATGCGCGATTTACGGCGCAATTAATTAATGCCAGAAAGGTCAAGTTTGGCAGCGCTAAAGTAGCACATGAGTTAAAAGAAAAAGGCATTGCAGATGATTTAATTGCTGATGCAGTGTCTGAAATAAAAGAAAATGAATTGGAACATGCGACCGAAGTTTGGCATAAAAAATTTAAAGCAGTGGCAAGTGACCGCCACGAATGGGCAAAACAAGCACGATTCTTACAAAGCCGGGGTTTTGGCTTCGACACGATAAAAAAAGTACTCAGCAAACAAGATAATGACGACTAAATTAAGTAAAAATCCAAGTAGCAATGACGTTCGAAAAGCGTTTATAGACTTTTTTGTCTCTAAAGGACACACTGCCGTCGCGTCCAGCTCTTTGGTGCCACACGATGACCCTACTCTACTGTTTACCAATGCAGGCATGAACCAGTTCAAAGACGTCTTTTTAGGTTTTGATAAGCGCAATTACACGCGTGCAACCACTAGCCAAAAATGTGTACGCGCCGGTGGTAAACACAACGATTTAGAAAACGTCGGCTACACGGCTCGTCATCACACCTTTTTTGAAATGCTAGGCAATTTCAGCTTTGGCGATTACTTCAAACGCGATTCGATTAAATATGCATGGGAACTCCTGACAGAAGTGTATCAGCTACCAATCGAAAAGTTACTGGTAACGGTTTATGCAGATGACGATGAAGCCTATGATATTTGGCTAAAAGAAATTGGCTTGCCTGCAGAAAAAATCATTCGCATTGGCGATAACAAAGGTGCGCGTTATGCATCTGACAACTTCTGGATGATGGGCGACACTGGTCCTTGTGGTCCATGCTCTGAAATATTTTATGACCATGGCGCACATATTGCAGGCGGCCCTCCAGGTAGTCCAGACGAAGATGGCGACCGCTTTATTGAGATTTGGAACAATGTATTCATGCAGTTTAACCGCGATGAAGCAGGCGTCATGCACGCGCTGCCAAAACCGAGCGTAGATACTGGCATGGGGTTGGAGCGCATTTCAGCAATTCTGCAAGGCGTACATGCTAATTATGAAATTGATTTATTTCAAACACTCATTAAAGCTGCTGCGCGCGAAACAAAAGCAACCGCTTTAGCGAGCCCTAGTCTTAAAGTATTGGCAGACCATATTCGTGCTTGTTCTTTCTTAATTGCTGATGGCGTCATTCCGGGCAATGAAGGTCGTGGTTATGTGTTACGCCGCATTATTCGCCGTGCAATTCGTCACGGTTATAAATTGGGCGCGCGAAAAGCCTTTTTCTATCAAATGTTACCTGACTTAGTCAGTGAAATGGGTGAAGCTTACCCTGAGTTAATTTCAGAACAAACGCGTATTGCTGCAACGTTAAAACAAGAAGAGGATCGCTTTTTTGAAACGATTGAAAATGGCATGGCTATTTTAGAAGCTGAGCTTAAAAGCACTAAAGGTATCTTTAATGGTGAAACTGCATTTAAGCTGCATGACACTTATGGCTTTCCATTGGATTTAACTGCAGATATTTGCCGCGAGCGAAATGTAGCTGTGGATACAGATGGTTTTGATGCCGCGATGGCACGTCAAAAAGAACAAGCTCGTTCTGCTGGTAAATTTAAAATGGCAACCAATTTAGAGTATGACGGCATTGCTACAACCTTTTACGGCTACGAACAACTAGAAACTAAAGGTAATATCACCGCCTTATATAAAGATGGCGTGGCAGTTGAACAATTATCTGAAGGCGATCATGGTGTCGTTATTTTAGACAACACGCCTTTTTACGCAGAATCTGGTGGTCAAATTGGTGACTGTGGTGAACTTAAATCTAGCAGTGGCCTTTTTGCAGTAGAAGACACACAAAAAGTACAAGCAACTGTATTTGGACATCACGGCATCCTGAAAACTGGCACCTTAAAAGTTGGTGATGCGTTGACTGCAAAAGTTAACTTGCAAGCGCGAACTGCAACCATGCGCAACCATTCTGCTACGCATTTAATGCACAAAGCATTGCGTGAAGTATTAGGTGAGCATGTGCAACAAAAGGGCAGCTTAGTGGATATGGAAAAAACTCGCTTCGACTTTGTGCATAATGCACCGATGACGAACGAACAAATTCGTGAAGTGGAACGCATTGTCAATTCTGAAGTCTTTGCTAACGTAGCAACACAAGCACGTGTAATGTCGATTGATGCGGCTAAAGAAACTGGCGCAATGATGTTATTTGGTGAGAAATATGGCGATGAAGTACGTGTTTTAGATATTGGCTCATCTATTGAGCTTTGTGGTGGCACACATGTGAAGCGCACAGGCGACATTGGTTTATTCAGCATCGTCGCGGAAGGTGGCGTTGCTGCTGGTGTTCGACGGGTTGAAGCAGTAACCGCAGAGAATGCATTAATGTATATGCAAGGTATGGAAACAACCTTAGGTGGCGTTGCTGGCACATTAAAAGTATTACCTGCCGATGTACCTAATCGGGTTGATGGGCTCATTGAGCAAATCAAAAAACTAGAGCGTGAATTAGCCGCCGCTAAAGGCAAGTTAGCTTCATCACAAGGCGACGACTTAGCCACGCAAGCAATTGATATTAATGGCATTAAAGTATTGGCTGCGACTTTAGACGGCGCCGATGCCAATACGCTGCGCGATACCATGGATAAATTAAAAGACAAGCTAAAGTCTGCTGCAATTGTGCTGGCGACTGTTAACGATGGAAAAGTAAGCATTGCTGCTGGCGTCACTAAAGACTTAATCGCCACGATTAAAGCGGGGGAATTAGTCAACCATGTTGCCTCACAAGTCGGTGGCAAAGGCGGCGGGAAACCTGATATGGCGATGGCTGGCGGCAGTGATGCAAGTCAATTGCCGCAAGCATTAGCCAGTGTGCAAGACTGGATAAAACAAAAAACACAACATTAACTTATTATTTAGATAGTAAATCATGGCATTAATTGTACAAAAATACGGTGGCACTTCAGTTGCGAATGCGGATCGTATTCGTAATTTAGCAAGCAGAGTTGGGCGTTTCAAGAAAAAAGGACATCAAATTGTGGTGGTAGTTTCTGCCATGTCTGGTGAAACTAATCGCTTAATCGCACTAGCACATGAAGTTACGCCAACGCCTGACCCGCGTGAGCTTGACGTGATTATTTCAACTGGTGAACAAGTCACGATTGGCTTAACCTGCCTTGCGCTACAGGAACTGGGATTTAAAGCAAAAAGTTATACAGGTTCACAAGTAAGAATCCTAACCGATGAATCACACGGTAAAGCAAGGATTATCGATATTGACGGTCATAACATGCAAAAGGATTTGGACGATGGTTATGTCGTTGTGGTTGCAGGCTTCCAAGGTTGTGATGCAAAAGGCAATATCACCACACTAGGTCGTGGCGGCTCTGACACAACTGGCGTAGCCTTAGCCGCTGCACTAAAAGCTGACGAGTGCCAAATTTATACCGATGTTGACGGCGTTTATACGACTGACCCACGCGTTGTGCCAGAAGCAAGGCGTTTAGACAGAATTACATTTGAAGAAATGTTAGAGCTTGCTTCACAAGGCAGCAAAGTTTTACAAACCCGCTCTGTAGAATTTGCGGGCAAATATAAAGTTAAATTACGTGTGCTATCCAGTTTCCAAGAGGACGGAGAAGGCACGCTCATTACATTTGAAGAAGATAGCAAGGACGACAATATGGAAGAACCACTCATTTCTGGCATCGCGTTTAATCGTGATGAAGCAAAAGTCACAATATTAGGCGTACCCGATACGCCTGGCATTGCTTATCAGATTTTAGGTCCTATAGCCGATGCCAATATTGATGTTGATATGATTATTCAAAATCAAGGCGCAGATGGCACCACAGATATTACGTTTACCGTGCATAAAAACGAAATGAATAAAGCGCTTGAAATTCTTCGCAACAAAGTACAACCGCTCATTCATGCGCGTGAAATCAAAGGTAATGGCAATATTGCCAAGATTTCAGTTGTTGGTGTTGGGATGCGCTCACACGTGGGTGTTGCAAGCCAAATGTTTCGTACACTTTCAGAAGAAGGCATCAATATACAAATGATTTCTACTAGCGAGATAAAAATAGCGGTAGTGATTGAGGAAAAGTATATGGAGCTAGCTGTACGCGCCTTACACCAAGCATTTGAATTAGAAGAAGCTTAAAACGCACTGCTTCATTTTTTCATTGATTTTAATACGGGTTTCGCGTAACATCGCGCCCTTGTAAAGCATTAAAAAGTTATAAACGGAGAGCTGGCCGAGTGGTCGAAGGCACTTCCCTGCTAAGGAAGCATACGGGGTAAACTTGTATCGAGGGTTCGAATCCCTCGCTCTCCGCCAGATGTTCTAAGCAACTGATTTACTTTAAATAATAAATTTCAATGTGCTTTCTGGCAACCCACATAGGGTAGACATTGTTAGCAATTGGATTGTTAATTTATCTAAGTCTAGCACTTTCACCTAACGGTCTTATCATTCCCGCATAATCATTCCAGAAAATTTGATAGGCCCGTTTGGATGTAATTAGTTCAAATGCTCACTTACCACCAAAATCACATACAACAAAAAGCTTAGAGCTAAGCTCTTTGCTGAAGCTCCTCTACAAGAAGATTAGAATTTAAAAATCGATATGCTAAATTTAAGAAAATATTAGCATTAGTTGACATATCAAATTACTCCCCTAAAGTCGTCTTTTTGGAAAAGTTTTGGCCGAACAGAGCAGTATACTAAAGAGAAAGTTGCCATTTTTGGAGATTCTGAAACAACTAAAATAGTTGCACAGTCAATCAAGATAATCTTCCAAAAAAATCAATTTGAATCATCTCTGTTAAAAATGATAACTCTATAAAACTAGAAATTAATATTTTTATCATATTTTTTAATAATTGCTGCTTTTATTATCATTTATTTCATTTTATACTGCATACATATTTAAATAAAAAAATATGCATTTAAAGATATTGTTGATAATCGTTTCAATACCACCTTGATCTCTGCTGTTTGTGATACGGAAGGTCAAGAACATTGAAGTAGGAAAAATAGTATTGCGCCACCTAAAAGCGATTAACTTACATAGGTAAAGTTTAGAGTTAGGTGAAAAAAATATAAAAAATTAAGTCAGTTGAAGCAAAGTAGCTTTAATAGGAGTGATTGTGAGAAGGTTGTGTTAATTACTACTAGCTTGTTACCCAAAATAAAAGCGTAAATTCAGATTATGATAAATACAATATTAAGATTTAATCCAGAAGAAAGAATATTAGCTACCTCATCATGGATTCGTGACATGCATACGAATGAATCTAACTCGCTCAGTGAGACTTGGTATGTTGTTATTGATATCAATAATAATGAATATGAGATTAAGGCTACATGCCCCGTAACCGCAATGGAGGCTTATAACAGCGGTGCACAGTTCTACCCTAGGCGCGACCCAAAAAACCTCAATCGAAAGTACACAAACTATAGTAGTGATCCAGAAGAACAATTGGCTTATCAAGAAATGCAAGATGCTTCATTCAAACTTGCCGAGGTGTTACTCAATAAAGAATCAGGCGCATATGCTCAAATACAAGGTTATAACTGGTGGGTATCCCCAGTAGCGCAATCCCTGGAAGTGGCTTGCTCCCCAGACAGCATTTATACATATCCAGATCGAATTACTGTATTTATGGTTAATGGGTTTGATGGACAAAGTGTGGACGATCTTAAATCAATAAAGAACGCTATCGAAGCATGGCTAACAAACCCTGTTATAGAATTTGGTAATCAAGATTTATTTGATGCTGTTGTCTCCTACTACCAAGCACCTACCGAACAGTTAGCACTTACAATCTAGACATTTACTTGATCTGTTGAATAAACCCATACAAATTAACTTCAGCTGAGCTGATTGCTATTAACAACATGATGAGAGCCGACAATTAAAACTTATTACAATAGGTTTTGATATTCGGCAAAGCAATAACAAGTCACCACCAACTTAGTTGGCTCCATAAGCCAACATTCATTTAGGTATCCAACAAGTTATCTTTGTACCAACATTTAGTTGAGATTCAACGTCAATCTTACCACTATGAATGTCAATGATTTCTTTCACAATACGCATGCCTAGCCCAGTTCCTGAAATTGATTCAGTGCCAATTGCTGCACGGTGAAATGGCTCAAAAATCTTATTAGCATCTTCCTCAGACATACCAATTCCAGCATCAATCACACTCAGCCCGCCATACTCTGTAGTTCCAAAGACTTTCTCGCTTAATTCAATTTTGATAACACTGTCTGGCGAGGAGTATTTGTGTGCATTTGATAACAAATTAATCATTACTTGCATTAATTTATCAAAATCACCAGTTATTACTAAGCTCTCATTTTTATTGAATTCAACAACACGATCTTTTGAAAGCTCGTAAAACTGCTTCAATGCCGTATCAACTAACTGTGACACATTAATTGCTTCTGAGGCAAAAGATAGTCGCCCTTTTGCCTCGATGCGCGCCAAGTCAAGTATCTCATTGAGCAAACTTGTCATGCGCACAGATTGATGGAATATATTCTCAACAATCTCTTTACTTTTTTCTGGACTAAAATCACGCGTAATTAACAACTTAGAAAATCCATGTATGCTCGACATAGGTGTTCTTAATTCGTGCGCCGCTATTGAAAGGAACTCGCCCTTCATTCGGCTTAATTCGTATTCATGGCTGATATCTTGGAAGTAGTTAATAAAAAGTATACATTCTTGCGCGTCGTTATAAACTCGCTTAACCGTTCTTCTTACCGTCTTAACCAATTCATTTTGTTTGTTAGTTTTTAGCGTTTTAAGAATTGAAATGTTAGCGTTTGCTCTTGTTGAATTGTCTTCAATTTTTTGTGTAATGCATGAGATTAATAACTCAAACTTTTCGATATCAATCCATTTCACTTGAGTCTCATCAAACCCAAATATGGTTAAAAAAGCTTGATTAGCTTGGCTAATCTTTCCATTTTGATCAAAGGTTACAAAACCGTCTACGCTTAAAGTAAAAACACTGTTTAATTCAGTAGTTAGTTTGGCTGATAATAGCTCTGCATTTTTGCGTTCAGTTACATCACGCCCTAACGCAATAAAATTTAAAATAGTATTATCAGCGCCATTTAAAGGCCTTACATCAATATCGATCCATTTTGAATGACCATTTTGACTAAGGATTTCAACCTCTTCATGATAAGAGCCATGTTCAATCAAATTATCTCTGATTACTTCAAATGTAACGTCATGGTTGCTAGTGAGTACTTTGGTAAGACTCTGTCCTAGAATGGCATCTTCAGAGAAAGCACTATTCTCTAAGAACGCAGCATTTACCCACTCAACCTTCCCATTGGTGTCTGTAACAATGACCCAGTAAGATGACCTTGAAATAATATGCGCCAACTTGCGAGATTCGGCCTCCTGAGATTCTAGTAAGTTGCGTATTACGCCAATTTCTTTATTTTGAGAAGCAATAAAGTCTTTTATATTCAGCGGACTTCTTTTTTTCGTTTTATTTTCATGCAGAAATAAATCATTCACTTCATCTTGGCTAGGAAAATCTGTTGTTTTTAAGTTGTACTGCTCAAGATAATCCTCAGTATTAATCAATGGCTTGATTATAAAAAGTAATGCGGTATCACTAACAGGTATCACCCTTGCTGTAAAATCAACTTTAGTTTTAATATGCCTTAGAACACATAACTCCTGCTCTAAAGACCTCAAATAACTCCAATTAAGTAAAGATGCTGGCGTGGAAAGCTCAAAGAAATGATCAAAATAAGCATTGATTTTAATATCTGCGTCAAATTTATCAGCAACGCTTGGGCCAATCTGAACAAATTTAAAATTCCGATCAATAACTAAATGATAAGGGAATAGTAAGCCCAAGTATTCTGGTGACAACCCATATGAATTTGACATTATTAACCAAGTTTTTTGACAATGATGGGGGTGATAAACTCTTCTAATAAATCAAAGTCAAGTGGCTTAAAGAAGATTTTTATCTTATCTGTAAAGAATGAGTCACTTGGAAAGTCCTCAAGTGTAAGCGCAGTAATCACAGCTATATCAAGCTTTTTAAATTGTTTTGATTGATTCAAGTGCTTAAGCAAATCAAAACCATTGAGACCTGGCATATTTAAGTCAGTGATTAATAAATCTGGCACCCTGCTACCAAGGCTGATTAAACCATCAAAGCCATTACTTACAACATGTAACTTAACTTTGTATTTCCAATCCATAAAGTAAAATTGAAATAGTTGACGCAGGCCTTCATCATCCTCAACAAGCAATATAGAGAAATCATCGTTGTCAACATCATCTCCCTCAAAGTCACTTGCTTCTTTAATGTTTAATGATGCTTTCCTCTTCAAGAGCGTAGATTCGATTGAACTAACTGATACTTTTCTGTGCCCACCAGCTGTTTTCCACGCACTCAATACACCTGACTCCACCCATAATTGGATAGTTCTTAACGACACATTCAGCATAGTCGCTGCTACACTAGTTGTCACAAACTTGTCGGATGATTTAGAAGGATTGTCGATCATGAATTACACCTCGATAGGCTTTCGTCATAATGATGCGATTGTGAGGTTTGCTCTACTCGAATCATACACATTAAGAACCAATTATTATAATAATTTTCAGTAAAACTAGTTTTATGTTAAAAACTTATTGTAATGAAGTTGGATGCTATGATAGCATCTAGTTTCATTTTTATCAAATTGAATCCCTTTAAGGAGAATGAAATGAAAGATAAGAAATATCAACGCTTCATAAAAGGTTTGGTAATTAACGATGAAGGTGCTTCAGCAATCGAGTATGCACTTATTGCGGCAATGGTAGCTATTGTATTGGTTACATTTGTCACGCCTATTGGCGATGCATTGAGAGGTATTTTCCAACAGATCCAGACTGCTTTATCCGCATAAGACATCAATTGTGACAAATAGCCTGCCTCTTGTCGTTATTGTGTTGTGGGTAGTAGTAGTGAGTGTTTTAGATTTAAAAAAAAGAACTATACCTAACTACCTTAGCCTAGGTGGAGTGTTGATGGCGATGCTCATCCTAGTCTACACAGGGGAGACAGCGAATCACGAATCCATTGCTTCGTCTTTACTTGGGTTTATTGTTGCGCTGTTCTTTACTGTTCCTGGTTATATCTACAAGGTACTTGGCGGTGGAGATGTTAAATTTTTAAGTGCTGTAGGTGCACTTTTAGGTTTTGATGTCATGCTTATTAGTTTTACGATTGCAACCTCGACAATTGCGGTTGCATGGATTTTGTATCGATATAAGCAACACTTTATTCATATGCTACCTTTTAAAAATTTTGATTATCCAGCTATAAATTTAAAAGAGAAGTTCATTCCTTTTGGTTCTGCACTGGGTGTCAGCCTTATTCTGACATTGCTATATTTAAATGCATTCAGTTTGGGTTGAAAAATAGAAATTGGGTAAATGATAAAATTGAAGCCAAAAATAAAAAACTATGGAAAATATCAATCAATTCAATTGTTGCAAAAATTCAAGCTTAGAAAGGGCCACATCTCAGAACGGAGTAGTGGCTATTGAGTTTGCGTTATTATTTCTAATATTCTTTGTTCTGTTTTATGCAATTGTGTCATATGCCACCACTTTTTTACTGCAAACCTCTTTTCATTATGCAGCCAGTGAAGGCGCAAGATCAGCAATATCAGTAGATAGACAGTCTTTTGCAAATGATGGTGAATATTTAACTCAAGGGTTAACACCAAAAATTCGTGAGACAGTTGGCCAATCGCTACAATGGCTACCTAGCAAAGCTCGCGATCAAGTTTTAGGTGCTAATAATAACAACATAGAGATTGCAGTTGTTAGTGGCATTTTAACGGTACGCGTTTTTTATCCAAACTACGCTCAGAATCCTTTAATTCCTCCACTTCCAATACCAGGTTTTGATGCCTTATACGCTGGCAATAATACGCTTCAAGGGATGGCAATATTGAATTTGAGCTAAGCGTTTATATGCACTTTTTTATTGACCCAACAATTACTAATTTAACAGAAGATATCAATTATGTCGAAAATGAACCCACTAAAACTTGTTGCTATCGTACTGTTCTTATGTAGCCTTTTTGTTGGCATTAGCGCACTGATACTACGTGAGCCGGCGGCTGAAAACTCAAAGCCAGAAGAAATCATCACCTCTCCACAAGTTTTCATAAGTCGGGATGTTTTGGCTGGAGAACGTTTAAAGGAACAAGATTTAAATACAGAGCAAGTACTGCACTTCAACCCTAAGGGATTTTCATCTTTTAGTTCCGTTGTTGGAAAAATAACAACCACGGACTTAACTGCTAATACTGTTGTTCTCAATACGCAACTACGAGAAATGGGACCAGCCGCACAACTACTTAAAAAAGATGAGCGCGCGGTCGCTATTAAAATCGATGAGGTAACCGGCGTCGGTGGTTACATTGCGCCAGGGGACTACGTGGATGTACTAATGTATGCTACTGATAACAGCGATATAAAGCGCAGAGGTGTTTCACAGATTGTCTTAAGCAATTTGCGCGTCATCAGTATTGGTGACGTTATTCAAGAACCAGTGAAACAAAAAAACGCCTTTAATGAAAACTTAAATCCTGCTGAAGATAATCAAAACAATACTCCACAAGCCACTTCCAGATCAGCTGTATTAGCAGTAGATGACAAGGGAGCAACCAAATTAATGTTAGCCGCAAACATTGGACAGTTGCGCCTAGCATTAAGAGGCGAAGATCCACTGATTGGTTTGCCAGCGCTTGAATCGCCTTCGACTGATGAAGAGATTAACTTACAAGATGGCAATATCCTTAAAGATACTGTTACAAATGCCGCTATAAAAAAACCAGAAGATGACAATTCGACAGTATTTGATAGTCATTTCGTAGTAAGTGAAGAGCTGTTAAAGGCACCTGTTACGAAACCAGATCAAACGAATCAACATAAGGCCACCGAAAAGCGCCACTCACGGAAGTCACCTTCTACTGTAGAGATAATTGTCCACAATGGCGACAAAACTAGCTTAGTTAAAGTAAAAGATTCTGCTAAAAAGGGTGCAAAATGATTACGCCTACAATTTCATTCACGAAAAAATTTTTAATAGGTATAAGCTGCGTCATAAGCACTAGCCTTGCGCTTGCCGATGAAATAGCAGTTAATTTACATGCCAATGATCAAGAAATTTATGAGCATACGAAAGTCATTCAACGTGTAGCCATTACAAATCCATCAATTGTAAATGTTGAAATTCTTGGCCCTCATTCGTTTTTAATGACGCCAATCGGTATAGGTGCTACAACAATTAAGGTGTGGGATAAATCTGAAACCAATACCCCATCAAAAATAATTGCTTTAACTGTTAGCAAATCTCATGCGCTTGAGTCATTGGCATTAGATAAAACAGAACTTGGTGAATTCAATGTTGAATCTGCAGGCAATGTTTTAGAAGTGACGGGAGCAGCAGACTCTTTAGAAAATCACGAGCAAGCTATAGCGGCGATTAAACAAGATCCAGAAAGTATTATTGATAAAGTAGGCACCACGTTTGAGAGTTTGGTACAAATTGATATTAAGATTGTTGAGTTAAGTCGTAAGAACGTACAGCGATTTGGGCTGTACCTAGGCAGAAACAATGGCGAATCTACGGCAGTAGCGATTGCACAACCTAATACGTTAACCAGCGTAACTAACGATGCAGGTGGATTCCAATTCAATAGTGGGACAGGATTTATCCCAGTATTAAATGCCTTTAATGTAGCGATTGGCAACGGCAAGTCAGGCTTATTAAGCACGATAAGTGCACTTGAATCAAATGGCTTTGCTTACACGTTAGCTGAGCCGTCACTTTCCGCTATGTCAGGACAGACTGCTACCTTTTTAGCCGGTGGCGAGCTGCCAGTTCCAGTCAGGACAGGTAGCGCCGCATCAGATAGTGCCATTACGATTCAATATAAAGAATATGGCGTACGGTTAATGCTAACACCTACAGTTTTGGATAAAGAACGCATATTCATGAAGATTTCACCAGAAATTAGTGAGATTGACTTTGAAAATGCAGTACAAACAGGTGGTGTAGCTGTGCCAGGTCTTAAAGTAAGGAGAACAGATACTACCGTTTCAATGGCAGATGGCGAAAGCTTTGTTATTAGTGGCATGGTAAGTAGCAGTGCGCTAAACAATGTAGATAAATTCCCATGGTTAGGCAATATTCCAATTATTGGTGCTTTTTTCAAATCCAAACGATTTGACCGAGAAGATAAGGAGTTGCTAATGATTGTTACACCACACCTCGTAAATCCAATTGCAAAAGGTGCAAAACTACCTCCTCTACCTGGCCGCGAGTATGAAAACTACAAGCCCTCTTTTAGTGAATTTTTATTTGGCGATGATGAGCCAAGTAAAGTTAATAGCGGGATGTCGCACTAATGGAAAACACTTATAATTACCTCGCCATTACTGATAACAGCAGTTGCATTCGCTGGTTACAAAAACTTGATGGCCGATATGCCAATTTAATTTTTGTTGAACCAAATGATACAGAGCGTATTGCCAGCTTACTTCAATCTGTTGAAGTTGCAGCCGTCTTACTGCAGCTAAACTCTAAAGTATTAAACTCTGAGCTTTTGTCTGATGAGGAAACGTCGCCTAGTATCACTGCGGTGATGACTTATCTTCAGGAACAAGAAGAATCAAGTGTTGCTATCGCAGATGATACCCAATTCCCTGGCTTAAGCTCTGACTTAGTTATGATTGAATCGCTGTTAAACCTCAAATCCAATCTAACTGTGATTGGCTTAGTTAATGAGATTAAACATAGCTTCCTTCTACCAATTATGCGCGCTGGAGCAAGGGATCTTATCAAGATTGGCTCTCCAGCAAATGAAGCTTCTGCTATTTTGTCTAAGTATATTAAAAGATCAGGATTAGGCCCAATTGAAAAACCTGTGTTAGGAAAACTAACTGCCTTAGTAAACGCGCGTTCTGAGGATGGTACTGCAATACTAGCAATTCATCTTGCGCTAATCCTGCAAGAATCAGCGCCTACACTACTAATTGATCTTGGTGCTCCGCATGCTGACATTATGTTGATGATGGATGTTACCAATAAGTTTAATTTTCTTAATGCTGTCAACAACAGCACTCGATTAGATTCAACAATGATTCAGACAGGATTTGCTAAGCACTCTTCTGGATTAACTCTACTCCCAATGTCAGAGGAAGATGAGGGCGCTGAACTAACACCAGCTGATATCCATGTTGTATTACATATACTGAAAACTAACTTTAAGCACATTGTGATTAACCATGGTGGACTTTGCAATTTAGCACTATTAGATGTGGTGCTATCAAGTGCGGACGCAACCTTATTTGTTGTTGAACAAACATTACCAAGCTGCAAACGAAACTACGACCTAATGCAGTCAATCCGTGACAACAACACCAAGCTTCGCAACCCGGGCTTAATAGTAGACTCCTATGCAAACAATACTATACCTAACGCTGACAGCATTGCTAAATCATTAGATATTCCAGTGCTTGCTAAACTGCCAGTTGCAACAAAAATGCGTTTAATGTCGATTAACACTGGGGAATCAATGTTGGACTTTGCACCAAAATGTGAATATGTAAAGTCTGTCAGAAATATTGCGAAAGATTTGTACGGTATTGACAAAGAAAAGTCAAACAACAATATATTTTCTTATGTTTTGACAAAATTAAAAGCAGCACTTTTGTAACACATAGCGCATATCGACAACCATGAAACTAAACTCCAATAAAATAGATTTGAAATGCTCAACTGACTATCAGAGTATTAAGCGGCAACTTCATGATCACTTGATTGATGAAATTGAGATCGACAAACTCAATCTTTCAACGGCAAGTAAACAACAAATTAATACTTTTGTCAGTTCAAAAATTATTGAATATTTAGCCAAGATTGAATACGTAGTAAACCTAAACGACTTACACAACCTGACTGCTGACATTATTGACGAAATTTCTGGCTGGGGACCTATTGAAGCGCTCATTCACGATGAAGAAATCAATGATATTTTGGTTAATGGTCCTGAAAATATTTTTGTAGAAAAAAACGGTGTGTTGGAATTAACTAATTTAAGGTTTATAGACGAGAATCACATATTACGTGTTATTCGCAGAATTTTAGCACCACTTGGTCGCAGAGTAGATGAATCCAGTCCTCTAGTTGATGCTAGATTACCAAACGGCAGTCGAATTAATATTATTATCCCACCACTGGCATTGAATGGCTCATGCGTTTCTATTCGAAAATTCCGCAAAAAACCTTTTACCAGTAAAGATTTAATAGCAACTCAAACGCTTAACCAAGAGATGGTTGACTTCTTGCTTTATGCCATTCAACACAAAGTCAACATTCTAGTTAGCGGAGGCACTGGAGCGGGTAAAACAACGTTATTAAATTTCCTCAGTCGATCCATTCCAGTCAATCAGCGGATTGTGACAATTGAAGATGCTGCAGAACTACAGTTAAACCATGATCATGTAGTAAGGCTCGAAACACGACCTAGTAACCTCGAAGGCAATGGAGAAGTTACAGCACGAGATTTAGTAAAAAATGCGTTACGTATGCGCCCTGACCGTATCATCCTAGGTGAAATTAGAAGTAATGAGGTGATTGATGTTTTACAAGCGATGAATACTGGCCATGAAGGTTCTATGAGCACCATTCATGCTAATAATCCTCGCGACGCAATGCTCAGAATGGAAATGCTTGCTGGCTTAGCTAACTTTAAAGGCTCTGAGGTTACTTTAAGAAAAATGATTGCGTCAGCTGTCGAAATCATCATCCAAGTTAGTCGCTTGCCCAATGGTGAAAGAAAGATTACTTCAATCGTCGAAATAGTCGGCGTTCGAGATAATGACTTTGTGATTAATAATATTTATCAATACGAACCTGAAACTCGATTGTTCACAACACAAAGCAAGTCTTTATTAAATCCAAAACTAAAATCATTTTTTCAGAAGCTTTGACCTTTATGTTAACGGTAACAATTTTACTACTATCAGCAGGGCTTATTTGTTATCTCATAGCAGATAGGATGACAGGCGATACAAACAAAATACAAAAACGTTTCAATGATGCGTTGCCAGTCAAGCTTGCTAAACCCAGTAAGAATCTATATTTAACTAAGCTTTTCAACCGTGCCATTCAAATGTTATCGATTGCTTTAGGTATTGACCTCCAACTCAAATACGTCGTTATCACACTATTGACCGCTCTTGTATTGATTACCATCTCTTTAACACTATTTAGCCTAAAACTTGTCGTGATTTTTTCAACCATTATCGTGATAAGTCCCATTATTTACCTTCTATATAAAAAAAATAAATCTAAACAAATGGTGATTAAACAAATCCCTCTTTTTATTGACCAAGTCATCCGGTGTCTTAGTATAGGCCACACAATAGAAGCTGCATTTAAGCAAGTTGCAAAAGAAACACCATCTCCGTTATTTGACATCATAAACAAGGTTGTCAAATCAACAGATTTAGGCGGTGGTTTCACTGACAGTCTGCATAAAGAAGCTGAGATAAGTCATATTAACGAGTTAAAGTTAATGGCACTAAGCGTAAAAGTCAGCAATGACTTTGGTAGTTCACCGAAAGAAATGCTATCGAGCATTAAGCTGATGATTAACAATCAAGATGAAGCAAGAAGAGAGCTTGCCGCATTAACAGGCGAAACGAAAATTTCGGCAATAATCCTAACGCTAAGTCCTATTTCTATACTGCTATACATGCTGGCAATGAATCCGGATTACTTAGATTTGATGATGACTAGCCCATCTGGAGTGAAGTTATTTTGGACGGGTGTTGGTATGTTAATTATTGGTGCGTTTTTATTCTGGCGCATGATTAAAAGCATATAAGGTAAATATGATACTGACTCTTTTATTCATCGCTTTACTCTTAGCAGGCGCTGTGCTTTTATTAATTGATTTTATTGGCAACAATAACAATAAAAAAGTGTTGTTTCGTTTTGAAAAAACCCTCAACAATAAACAGTTCTCATCAATTACGCCAAAAGCTTGGTATCAGCAATTGATGCAGTTAAGCTTTGGAAATAATGATGAAATAAAACGTTTACTGACTCGGGCTGGTTGGGATAGCCCTCACAAAAAGTTATTGTTTTGGATGTTCGGGCGCGTGTTACCAGCTGCGATTGCGATTTCTGTTTTTGTCGTGTTAGCAACACAAAATGACGATATAGCACACGCAACACTGATGGGAATTTTTACCTTTGCGCTACTGTTCTTAATGGCAAATTATATTTGCCGTTGGCAAGCAGCCACGATTGAAAAAGAAATGATTAAAGAGCTCGTTCCATTTTTACATATATTAAGAATGCTTTTTAATGCAGGCTTATCACTAGAGCGCGCTTTGACGATTGTTGCTAGCAAAGAAAGTAATCTTCTGCCTCATCTTTCTAGGCACTTCCGCCGTGTATTACAGAACTTTAATGCAGGCCAAGACCAATCTGAAGCGCTAGCCAATATGGCAAAAGCTATCGACATTCAAGAGGTGACCGATACTATTTCCATCATCTCTCAAGCTTCCCGCTACGGGGGCAACCTGCAATCATCGTTGGGTCAATATATTGAAATCACTGAAACACGGCAATTTTCTACCCTACGCGAATATGTGAGCAAGTTATCGGCAAAAATGACAATCGTGATGATTGTATTTATGTTTCCCTCTTTAATTATTTTTATCGCTGGTCCTGGCCTAATTGGCATTTCAAACGCATTAAGTCAGGCTAGCTAAACTTGAGGTTACACTATGAAATTTAAAATCGCCTTTTATTGTGTAGTTGTTTTTGTTCAGGCTTTAAGCCCTGCTTTTGCTAATGAAACGGCACAGTTGCCACAATGTGCGGAAATGAAGCCAGAAGATAATAATAAAGTAAACATGGTCGCTCAACTACTAGAAGCTAAAAAGCCTTATGCTGCTCTTGCCTTTATCAAAACGATTAACATTGATACGCCACAGTTATCGTTATTAAAAGCCAACAGCTTGCGACAAGTTGGACGCGCAGAAGCAGCAGAAGCTGCTTACGCATCTCTTATTGATTCGTGTGTTGGAGCGCTCGCCTATCAGGGTTTAGGGCTTATTCACCATAAACGCGGAAACTACCAAGAATCTTTACGCTATTTAAAAATGGCTGCGCAATATGATCCGATCAACTCTACTATCAGAAATGATTATGGTTATGCGCTAATGTTAACAAATGACTATAAGTCTTCTTTGAATGAGTATTTGACCGCCATCGAGCTAGACGAGAGAAACACACTAGCTAAATCTAATTTAATCTCTCTATTGTATATAACAAATCAAGTAGATGAAGCTGCTAAATTAGAAAAACTTTATGGCCTTTCAATTAAGAATATGCAAAAAATAAGTTCAGAAAAGTCGCATAAAAGTACACCTGCAAACAAAGTTGCTAGTAGCAATACCTTAAAAGGGTTAGAAAGAACCCTCGATACCCAAACCATTTCAACTGAATTAAAAGGTGAATCGTTATGATTGTTAAACTACAAATATCTTTACTAGCGGCAATGTTAGCACTGGCATACGCACCCTCTGTCTCTTCAGAAAGTATATTCAACTCCAAATTTAATGATGAAAAAAAACGCGTTAATGGCGCCGATACAAAGTCATGGCTTGAAATTCAACGTTCTGGAAGCCAATCATCTGAGCACACACAAACTCTTTCTGGCCCAGTTTTACATGAGGTATATGATCGCTACAAAGCAAGCTTTAGCCACCCTATTCCTAAAGTGACAGAAGAAAATGTTCGCAGATTCAAATAAACCATACCAGAAAGGTGCGATTAGCATCTTTGGAATATTGGCTTTAGTGATGCTTATCCCTTTGGCAATGCTCACTTTGGACACAGCTCGATTTTGGATGGTTAAGCGACAGCTTCAAGCTGTTGCTGATATTAGTGCAATTGAGGCATCTAAAGGCATTGCTTGCAATGCTTCTATTGCTGACATACTTGCTAGGGCAGATGCAGCTGCGTCAAGAAATGGTTATACAGAAAGCCTTTTAAGCGCTCCTAATGTGGTTGAACTTGGTAGCGTTACAACCGTGTCTGGCCAGCATCAATTTATAGCTGATGGTTCAGCTCAAGCAGTGCATATCAAAGCAACTAAGAAAGTACCAGTAAGTTTGGTTGCAAGAGGTATTTATGGTGATGACATTATGCTTACTGCCGATGCGGTGTCATTAACCAGTAGCCCAGTTGCCGCCTTTAGTGCGGGAACTAGCTTATTAGCATTAAACACCTTAGACTCATCTCTGCTGAATAGCTTATTAGGCGGCATGTTGGGCACAAACATTAATTTAGACTTGGTTTCCTATCAGGGACTTGCTGATACCTATCTCACATTAGGTGACCTTATCAATGCGCATAGTGGCATATTAAACGCAGAAGAATTACTCACCTATGAATTTAGCTCCAACGAATTACTGACACTAGTCTCAAATGCACTTTTATCGAATACCAGCAACGTTGCTTCAAGTATCATTAATGACACAGTGTATTTGGCACAATCAGCTGTTAGCAATGATAACCTTAGTCTAAATGCAGTTATTAACCTCAATCAATTCACGCAAACAGATGCACTAAATGCAGAGCTTAATTTATTGAATTTGATTACCTCAATTAGTAGTGTCTCCAATGGATTAAATGGAATCACGCTACCGGTAAGTCTAAATTTACCAGGCTTAACTAACGTAGATGCATTAGTTAATGTGATTGAGCCTGCTCAGATAGCTATCGGACCGCCAGCAGGCAATAATAGTAATATATGTACTGTTTCTAAAACTGCACAAGTCAGTGTTTCTGTTCCCATACTTGTTAACTTGTTAGCAACAATAGACCTATCTTTAAATGTGCAGGCTGCTGCTGGTTCAGTTGGGTTACGTAATATAGAGGCCAACAACAGCTCAACAGACATCACATTTGAAAGCACTAGCAATGCTGTTGCTATTTCACTCACCAATAATGACCAGACTGGACCAGCCTCAATTTCTCTTCTTGGTATACCATTAGCACATTTAACACTTAATTTGGCACCTGAACTACAAAACGCCACCGTAACAAGCTCTACTTTACAGATAGAAAGGCCTGTGCAATCGCGTTTGCCTCAGGGAACTACGATGAGTAACCCTCTCGAAGACACATTTGAACATTTACTTTCAGAACCTGCGGCATTAGAAGTGACTATTGTCGGCTTAGACCTAACTGGGGTTGTAGCACCAGTAGTCAATACGATTGTGAAGCCTTTGCTATTAGCAATTAGTCAGAGTCTTTTAGATCCACTATTGAAAGTTTTGGGTATATCTGTCAATAATATAGATGTGACGGTAACGGATGTCACCTTAACCAATCCGAGGCCACTTGTTATCTAATCAAATAAAGTTGATTAGTTTAACGAAACACCATAATTCAAGCTAAAGGTTAAACCGTCCTCTGCATCACGATTGCTTTCATAACTGAGTGCTTTTGCAACTGACATATCAAAAACTCCCAACGGATCTGAATATAGTCTTACCCCAAATGCGAGCGAAGTCAGCTCTTCATTTTCTAAGTTACCTGCAATCTTTAAATTTTGGAATGTTCGCGCGGATTCAAATAAGACATATGGCTGAATAGAGGTTAATTTAACTTGCGATGATAAGTCATATGTAGTCAACCATCGTTTATTCATTTCTAATGCTAAACCCCATCCTGAATCACCAGAAAAGAAGCCTGGAGAAAAGGCTCGTCCATATTGATAACCTCCAAAAATAACGCGCTCAGAAATCGGTAAGTTGTCTTCAGTATATTGTCCTAACAATGCAATTGAAGACCCAAAGCCTTTTGAGTATGTATTCTTTTGTGAAAGATTAAAATTTGCTTTGCTAAAGTTCAAGTCATCAACATTCTCAAATTGTTGATTAGTATCAAAGTTGGTTTTAATACTTTTAGATGAACCAAAAAGATTTAAGCCTTTGCTCAATGTTAGCTGCAGCTGACGACTCTGACTTTTGCCTAATGTCGAATATTGTGCGCCAATTGATACTGCTCTTGAGTTTGTCTTTTGTATAATGTTACGAAAAGTGCTTTCGCCTTGAAGCCTGTCCTCAAAGTTGATTGCTGAAAAGCCAACAGTGCCGATTAAACTGCTCGTTTTATTGATCAAAAAAGGATAGCTTAATGAGGTAGAGAATCTTAACGATCTCACATTACGGATTGTATCGTTACCTTCTTCACTATCCCCTTGGTACATTGTGCCTCTAGCGTTAAGCATCACACCATCACTTCCAAGCATTTGTGCATAAGCTGCTGAGTAATACTCTTCATCATTTTGTGAAGCTAGCGTAGAAAATGTAAACTGCTCAGCCGACTCAGTCTGGCTATTGGTTTGAACAGATATGATTGCCCGCGCTCTAGGGCGAATAGACTCAAAGTTTACGCCTCCAGCAATAGGGATTCTTAGGGCATTAATAACCAACTCCGATGCACCATCACGTGTCTTTGGTAGCTGTAGCGACGCGCTTATGTTCAGGCCAGGCAACAGGGATAACAGGCTATTACAGCGCTCCATTGTAGATTGTGTTAAAGGTCTTTCTTTCAACATCGGCTCTACGATTGAACGAATCTTATTCTCTGTCGGACCAAAGTCTCCCTTTATACTAATCGAACGAACAAACCCTTCTATCACTAACACGGTTACCTCATTATTTTGAAAGCTTTGTTTTGGTATATATGCAAACGATAGTGGGTAGCCTTTTTGGTTATAAATTTTTGTTACAGTATTAGCCAGATTAATAATTTCTTTTATGCTTAATGTTTTGTTTAAATTAGGCTGAAATATCGCATTAACTTCCTCATTAGGAATAGCGCTAACTCCTTGTATATCAAAACTTTTAACGAGAAGCTCCTTAGATAAAAACTCCTCTTTTTTAAGCTCTAGCTCTCTTTCAGACGCCTCAATTTCAACTGGCTTACTACTTGTGGTTGGATTTTTATTTACACCCTCTATTTTAGGTAAAGTATCCTCAGGATTGGCATTGGCATACACAGCACTTGGAAATGCTATAGCAAATAGATGAATAGAATAAAACAGATGAGGGAATATTTTTTTAAGCATACAGTCAGTCGACTTTATAAAGAAAAACCTTAACACCCTGATGAAATGTTAAGGTTTATGATTCAGAAGAATTTATCTACAGTCCTAATATTCCTGTTACTGGCGCTAATACATTATCCAATGGTGAACCTGCTCCATCGCCGCTACCACCACTAGTTAATGGTAATAGACCTTGCTGACCAATTACTGGATCAAGTAACCCAGCTGGCTCACCTTCGCCTGATGTCAACGGCAATAGTCCTACAGGGCCTGCAACGGGGTCGAGCAACTCACCACCAAGTAGGTCACCACCACCAGCGCCACCTAATATTCCTGTTACTGGCGCTAACACATTATCTAATGGCGAACCTGCTCCATCACCGCTGCCACCACTAGTTAATGGCAATAGACCTTCTTGACCAAGCACTGGGTCAAGTAATCCAGCTGGATCACCTTCGCCTGATGTTAACGGCAATAGTCCTGCAGGGCCTACAACCGGATCAAGCAACTCACCACCAAGGATGTCGCCAGTACCAGCACCGCCTAATAGTCCAGTTACTGGTGCCAATAAACCATCTACTGGCGAAGCTGCTCCATCGCCACTACCACCACTAGTTAATGGCAATAAACCATCTTGACCAAGCACTGGGTCAAGTAACCCAGCTGGCTCCCCTTCGCCTGACGTCAACGGTAATAGTCCTGTAGGGCCTACGACTGGGTCGAGTAACTCGCCACCAAGTAAATCGCCAGCACCATCACCGCCTAATAGATCAGTTACAGGAGCAAGAACGGTGTCTAATTGTAAGCCTGCTCCATCACCGCTACCGCCACTAGTTAATGGCAATAAACCTTCTTGACCAAGCACTGGGTCAAGTAATCCAGCTGGATCACCTTCACCTGACGTCAATGGCAATAGTCCTTCAGGGCCTACGACGGGGTCGAGCAACTCTCCACCAAGGATGTCGCCAGTACCAGCACCGCCTAATAGGTCAGTTACTGGAGCCAATAACCCATCTACTTGTGAGCCTGTTCCATCACCGCTACCACCACTAGTTAATGGTAATAGACCTTCTTGACCAAGCACTGGGTCAAGTAATCCAGCTGGCTCCCCTTCGCCTGATGTCAACGGCAATAGTCCTTCAGGACCTACGACTGGATCAAGCAATTCGCCATCCCCCGCACCACCTAATAGGTCAGTTACTGGCGCTAATACATTATCTAATGATGAGCCTGTACCAGACTCTCCGCTTGTTAGTGGCAGCAAGCCATCAGGCCCAATAACGGGATCTAGCAACTCGTTACCATCTGGACTCGTTAATGGTAACAAACCGCCTTGTCCGACCACTGGGTCGAGAAGAGGGTCGCCGCCCTCACCGTTGTCTGATGTAATCGGCAATAAACCATCAGGGCCAATGATTGGATCTAAAAGTGTATCACCTCCGCCCGGAGACGAGGTAATAGGAAGTATGCCATCAGGGCCAATAAGAGGATCTAAGATTGTCGCAACTGTATCTGTCACTGTAGGTGGTTCGGTAGGAGGTTCGCCTGGAGGTGCCGGAATTACAACTGTCGTTGGTCTTACAATTGAACCTAGACCATCGCTATTCACACTACTACACCCAATAAATGTAAGTGATGTAGCTACAAGCAAAGGTATTGTTTTGAGTTGTATGCTTAACGTCATGATAAATGACTCCCTAATTAAAATTCGAATTAATTGTCACCTCCTCTTCCGAGCAAGGGCCTTACGGTAACATTGTTATCATTTTGGTCAAGCATTTTAATTAATTAATATATTTTTTTAGAATCATATTAACTTAATCATAAGCTTATGTTAGCATGATGCTATTATCATTTTTATAATATTAATTTTGTTTAAAGAAAATTAATTGATATTCATCTCGCAAAAAATAAGGGGGAATTATGTGTACCATTAAAAAGTTAAGAGTGGCCAGCAAATCAAGCTTAAAAACCATATTTGTGGCAGCTGCACTAGCCAGCTTTGGAAGTGCACAAGCCGATGAACCTCAACCTTTTTCTACAGACTCTTGGTACGCGATAGGAGGTTCTGGGCTTTTTTATCCTGATGCAGATTTAGATGCTAAAGATGATACGCCAGGCGTGCATTTCAGACTTGGGCGCGAGGCTACAGAGAATATTGATATTCAACTAGGGTTATCCTACTTTAGAGCTAAAGAAGACTCTCCAGCATTTGACGGCGGACACTATAAACAACTGAATTTCTCAGTCGACGCTTTATATCTTCTTAATAGAAGCAAGTTTAGGCCATTTGTGTTAGCTGGTATAGGCGCCTCAAATAATAAGATTAATTACACTATTTCACCTGGCTTCACTCCAACAGGAAAAGTAACTGGATCCAACACCTCTTTTTCTGGCAACGTTGGCTTAGGATTTCAGTATCTAATTAATGACGACTTTGGCATTCAAGCAGATATTAGAAGAGTTTTTAGTGATGTTGAAATTAAAACAAACGAGCTAAGCTCATCAGACGGCTCTACTGCAAGCAATCAAGTCAATCTAGGCTTGGTATATCGTTTTGGAGGAAATCCAGCACCAAAACTAGAGGAACCAGTAGCCGCAGCACCAGTAGAAAAGGAAGTTGTTAAATACGTACCTACACCCGCACCACCGCCCGTGACTTACGAAAAGCAAATATTTAGTGGCAACGCACTATTTGACCTCAATAGCGCAACACTAACTGAGACTGGCAAGAACAGACTTAAAGCTGACATTGCCGACAAACTCAATGAACATCCTGAGGTAACAAAGGTAACAATTGAGGGGCATACTGACCGACTAGGCAATCAGGCGCTTAACGAAAGACTGTCGCTGGCAAGAGCTAGAGCCGTCGAAAACTATTTAATTGGTTTAAATATCGATGCCAGTCGTTTAGAATCAGTTGGTAAAAGTTCGTCAGAGCCAATTGTCAACTGCCCAGGCGCAAGAAGTGAAGAAGTCATTAAATGCTTACAACCTAACCGACGCGTAGAGATTCTCTTTGAAACTACTCGTGTAATTCAATCAGATAAATCCTAGCATGCTATTTTTTACGCTCCTAAACCACTTGCTGGTGAAGGAGCGTTTGACTACTTACCCCAACGTTGGCACATGCAATGTTTCAAGTACACTTCGGAGCCACATTAAAATAACTTATTCATCTTTAAGCATTTTCAACTCACTTATAAGCCAGACATCGTTTCGTATAATTGGATACGAAGAGAACATTACTATTAGGCAAGACCTCGCTCCGAGATTCAATATTTATTCAATTTCAAAGACACATAATTGATGCATGCCTATTCATGCTCTTAATATTGAGAAGCACAGAACAAAAAAAAGCCCAAACATAGTTGGGCCTTTAAAGAGAGATGTATCATATAAATTTACAAAGACGGGATTCAAAAAGCTTCAAATAATTGAGTTTTTTGACATATGTAAACCCATATAAATATAGTATATGGATATTTTCTTTCGACGCAACCTTTATTTTCATTATTTTCATTTTAGTCCATATTATTATCAAATATTTCATTTAATCTTGCAGCTCTTATTTTTAGTATTGAATACTTCTGATTTTATTGGCTGTGTTAATCTCATTTAATTATTTATTGAAATTCATTACATACTAAGCCAATCCGACCTCAACCAAATTATCTGAAAAGCTAGCCGAATGTCCCATATCCCCAAACTCGGCCAAACTAATCGAGTTAACTGTTCCTTTATTCAACTGCCTCCAATAACCCAGTGAAGCAACAACGATACCTGCATTCACATCTTCAGTAATAATCGCTTTACCTTCAAATGCACCGCGATCATTAAATACTTTCACCGTGTCGCCCTCTTTCACTTGTCGCGCATTGGCATCGGCTGCATTCAACATAACGAACTGCTCACCTTGTGCTTTTTGTTGGCCATCCATATTGGCATAGCATGAATTTAAAAAAGCATGGCTCTTGGGTGAAATAATACTGAGTGGATATTTAGCAGCCAGTTCAGGATTGGTCGCTGGCGATTCGCGAGACTCCAAATAATCAGGCAACGGGTCTAAATCTTCACCTGGCTGAAAGCCTTCGTACATTTGACGGAATGGACCTGCGACAAAGTTTTTTGCACCTTCTACCAAAAAGTGACATTTACCTGTTGGAGTTGGGAAGTTGCCTTCTGCGTGGCGTGCGCGTACATCTTTATCGCCAAAATCCTTTAAGCGGGCAAAACCATGCTCACGTAGATAATCTAATCCAATGCCTTCACACGTGGGCGCGTTCCAGTCCACATAATGTTCAAGACACTCTGCATCGCTCCATGTAAAGTTATCTTCTTCATAGCCCATTAATTTGGCTAAACGCCTAAAGATTTCTTGGTTAGGTAGCGCTTCACCTGGCGGTTCGATACATTTTTCGTTGTAAGTGAGATACAAATGTCCCCATGACAGCACCATGTCTTCCATCTCAGCACCCATCGCGGCTGGCAACACAATATCCGCATAAGCGGCGGTATCGGTCATAAAGTGGTCGGCGACAATAGTAAATAAATCTTCTCGCTCTAATCCCTTCGCAATTTTGTCAGTCTCTGGCGCTTGTGTTAGCGGATTGGTGTTCCATACCATGACGGATTGAATCGGCGTTTTAAGATTAAGCTCGCTCAATAAAGCGCGACCAAATTGCAAATTATTGACGACTTGTGTGCCTTCTGGAATTAAATCAGGGCGACAAATCACATCAAATTTATACGGATGCTCCCATACTGGAAATTGCAACGCGCCACCACCGACATGGCGCCATGCGCCAATAAGTGCTGGTAAACAGCTCACTGCGCGAATCGCTTGGCTGCCGCCATAATTACGCTCTAAAGCCACGCCTAAACGAATGGCAGCTGGAGCGGTTGTGGCATATTCGCGGGCGAACTTGCGAATATCGTCAGCGGCAACACCTGTAATTTTCTCCGCCCATTCTGGGGTACGCGTTTTAGCGCGCTCAGCCAGCTCTTTATAGCCGTGTGTATAGTTGTCTATATAGTCCTGATCTTGTAGACCCTCTTCAATAATCACATGCATCATCGCCATGGCCAATGCACCGTCGGTACCAGGTTTAGGCGCGATATGCCAATCGGCTTCTTTGGCAGTTTTTGAAGCGTAAGAGTCGACCACCACCACTTTAACGCCTTTTTTCTGCGCTTCATGAATGATATGCCAATGGTGTAAATTAGTACTCACTGAATTGCATGCCCAAATTACAATGTATTTTGAGTGCGCGAAACTTTCAGGATCAACACCCGCAGTTGGGCCAACCGTTAGCAACCATGCTGTACATGAACCTTCGCCACAAAATGTCCGCTCAGTAACGGTTGCCCCCATACGGTTAAAAAACGCATCGCCACCATTTAAGCCATGCACTAAACCTTGGTTGCCCAAATAGCTGTTTGGCATAATCGCTTGCGGGCCATCTTCTGCGATGATTGCTTTCCATTTGCTTGCAATAGTATCGAGCGCTTCATTCCATGTAATGCGCTCAAATTGCTTGCTGCCTTTAGCACCAATGCGCTTCATCGGATAAAGCAAACGGTCAGGGTGATAGTGACGTTTTTCGTAATCCTTGAGTTTGACGCACAAACCACCGCGCGTCATTGGATGTTCTTTATTACCTGTGACTTTGAGTAATTTGCCATCTTGCACATGGTATTCCATGCTACAAGTATCAGGACAATCATGCGGGCATCCACCGTGAAACGTTTTCACTTCACCATCAGCAAGCTTATTCATTTGCAACCTCTCCCAACAAACATATAAATTAAATTGTTAATATTTTGTAACATATACTATATACCCACCTGTATAGAGATGCAATTATTTTCATTGCGATTCAAACGAGATTAAAATGCTACTATGAATAATTCATTAGCCCTATTAAATCAATTAACGCCATCTGAATTTCTAGCAGAATATTGGCAAAAAAAACCGCTGCTAATCCGCCAAGCGATTCCTAACTTTCAAGGGCTGTTAACGCCAAATGAGCTGGCTGGCCTCGCTTGTGAAGAAGAAGCGCAGTCTAGAATTGTGCAAAATATTGATGATACTTGGCACTTAACACACGGCCCATTTGATGAAGACACGCTGACTTCATTGCCAGAGAAAAATTGGACGTTATTGGTACAATGCGTTAACCATCATCTCCCAGAAGCAGCGGAGTTGTTGAGTCAATTTAACTTTATTCCTCACGCCCGCTTAGATGACCTGATGATTAGTTATGCGCCTACTGGCGGCTCTGTTGGTCCGCATATGGATTCTTATGATGTATTTTTATTACAAGGCAGTGGTAAAAGGCGTTGGAAAATTAATGCGCAACCAGATTTAACCTTGGTTGAGAATGTGCCTTTACGTATACTAAAACAATTTACATCAGAACAAGAGTGGGTATTAGCGCCAGGTGACATGCTCTATTTGCCGCCGAATATTGCACACCACGGCGTGTCAGAAGACGATGACTGCATGACCTACTCGATAGGTTTTAGAGTGCCTAAAACACAGGAGTTAATCCAAGGTTTCCTAGATCACTTGCAAGATACGATTCAAGTTGATGGCTTATATGAAGATGCTGATTTACGTTTACAACAACACCCTGCTGCCATCAGTGATGACATGATAGACAAAGTGGCAACGATGTTGCAAGCAATCACATGGAATAAAGCCACTGTTAGCGACTTTCTTGGACGTTACCTGACAGAGCCTAAACCCGATGTTTTATTTGAGCCATCTATTGAAGAAACTGAGGTTGATGCGCTTGCCGAGCTGCTTGCCGAGCAATCTTTATGGTTAGATTTAAAGTCACAATTATTATTCAATCATGAGCATTTCTATATTAATGGTGAACCATTAACCGTTCCAGCTGACATACAACAACAGGTGCGTGAATTAGCGGATAAGCGTTGTTTGGCTACTTTTAATTTAAATCTACAACAGCGCTTATCATTAGCGAACACCTTTTATACTGCATTGATGGCTGGTTATCTGCATATTGAATAGGTTAAACAATGAGCCAACTTGAATTATCACAAAACAGTATTTTGCTAGGTGAGCATGAATATGCTTCTGCGTTAGATATTGTGATTGCTAAAGCAGAGCAACAATTGCTTATTTTTGATCAAGATTTTTCAACAGGTGATTTTGCTAGCCTAAAACGCTTTGATTTAATCCATACTTTTTTAAATAAAAGTGTGATGAGCAAACTCACAATTATTTTGCAACATACTGATTTCTTTACTTCGCAATGTCCGCGACTCTATCATTTACTAGCGACGTTTGGTCACAAACTCACTATCTACGAAACCAACGATTATGCCAAAATCGCCAAAGATTGTTTTGTGCTCGCTGATGACCATGCCTATATCAGACGCTTCCATATCGACCAATCACGATTCACTTATGCACTGGATGACGAAGAAACAACGGCCAGTTTAAAGGGCCGATTTGATGAACTGTTGCAAGAGACCTCACAAACGCTATCTACGACAAAACTAGGCCTATAACCATGCATCAACTTAAAGTCTTATTCTGTCTGATTTGCTTAATTCCAGTTAGCCTGATGGTGTATGCAGAAACTGAATTTAAAATTATCACGCTACAACATCAATTTGCCGATAATCTATTACCTATTATCGCACCGATGGTTGGTGCAGATGGCACCGCAACTGGCATGCAGAATCAACTTATTTTACGCGCTTCACCGGATCGTATGCGCGAGATTGAAGCAACTGTGCAGCAATTGGATATCGCGAGAGTTAACCGCCGAATCACTATTAATAGCAGCAATCAGAATCAATCACAGCTAAATCGCACCGAAGCCCGAGGTCGCGTCAATATTGACAATATTACCATTGGCAATGATAGACATGCACGTACGAACAGCGGCAATATTATTGTGGAACGTAACCGTAATAATGTACAAAAGAATAGCAGCCAATTTTTAAATGTATTAGATGGTGAGCGTGCATTTATCCAAGTAGGCCAAAGCACTCCTTTTACGCAGGATTGGATCACCATCACCAGACATTACGTACAGATTGAACGTGCGACCGATTGGCGCAATATCACGACAGGCTTCGCTGTCAGACCGCGTACGATTGGCAACCAAGTTGAGTTGGAAATTACGCCACGCATTGCTAGCCTAAATAATCAAGGAATGATTGACTTTGAAGAACTCTCAACAACCCTGCGCATTTCACTCAATGAATGGGTTGATATTGGCGGCACCATGCAAAATAATGATGATATTAGTCGCCAAATTCTAGGCCGACAAAATAGCACGTCATCTCAACATTCAAGCCTTATGATTAAAGTAGATTAAAACACTATTTTTTGTAACAATTTATTACAAAATAAATCGGAACTTTACAACAAAATCTATCTTAATTACTGATAGAATCGCGCTAATCGCCAAGTGAATACTCTTTACCTGTCGAGGATTAATTAAATTGATGCGTTTTTATACTTTAAGGATAATACAAATGATACGTTCTGCTCTGCTAGCGGCTTTAATTGCAATGACATTAACAGCTTGTGGCGAAAAACCTGCTGAAGAAACACCAATGGTTGAAGAAGCGCCAATGGTTGAAGAAGCTCCAGTTGTTGAAGAAGCTGCTCCAGCTGTTGAAGAAGCACCAATGGTTGAAGAAGCGCCAGTTGCTGAAGAAGCGCCTGCTGCTGAAGAAACACCAGCTGAATAATTAGCTTATTAATAGATAAATCTATTAAACTGCATTTCAGTAAAAGCCGACTACCAAGTCGGCTTTTTTTTATTTTAAGATAACACCCTACAGCGAACGCCAGTCAAAACCTGTGTTTTGCGTCGCAATCCCAATCCAATCAGCATCACAACTCAACACTTGGCTTAGCGCACTTTTGGCAAGCACCTGCGTATTATTCTTTGCACTTAAATGCGCTGCGACAATATGCTTGAGCTTACTATTATCAAGCGTTGCCAATAAATGGGCAGCACTTTGATTGTCTAAATGCCCCAAATGTCCCCCCACTCTCTTTTTTAAAGCGTAGCTGTAAGGCCCAGTTTCCAGCATAGATAAGTCATGATTACATTCCAAGACCAAAGCATCACACCCACTGAGTACTTGCTGAATGTACGGTGTCGTACCTCCCACATCAGTCAACACACCTAATCGATATTGGCCATCGCTAAACACAAATTGTGTTGGCTCTCGTGCATCATGGGGAACAGGAAAAGGTGTAATTTGAATATCATCAATTGCAAAAGGCGTGTGGCTATCAACGATCTTAATTTGAATTTCTGACTTTGGCATATAGCGGGTCGTCATCACTCGCGTGCCATGTGAAAGCCAAACAGGGATATTCAGCTTTTCGGCTAACTTAAAAGCGCCTTTGGCATGGTCATCATGTTCATGCGTTACTAAAATACCAGAAATCTGATGTGGTTCCAGCATTAATCGCCCAAGGCGGGCAATCGTTTCTTTCACACTAAAACCACAATCTAAGAGCAAGCGTGTAGAAGCTTGCTCTATCACCATACAATTGCCAGAACTACCACTACCAAGCGAGGCAAAGCGCATAGGAACTGACTATTTTAGTTGATCGTACAATAAAGAAATAATACGGTTTGCTGTCGTACCTGCATCCGAATTACCCTCACTATCAACAATATTTACCTGCGTACCTGTATCAGTCTCAGAAACTTTAATCGTATATTTTTTAGATGGGTCAGTTGTTTCATCTTTACCCTTCCAGAATTTCAACTTATCTACGATAGTATCTTCTTCTTTCGGTTTCGATTTATTCTCAATCTCTTCTTCATCATCTTGCCAAAAAGCCAAGGTTTCAAATAATCCCTTTTTCTTTTTCGGTGCGCCGTCAATGTCCACATCAGCATAACGCACGTAGAAAAAGCCTTCTGCGCGATTTTTATCTTCCACCACAAAGCCAACTCTGTCTAGAGCCAAACCCACACGTCGCCAACCACGGTCATAGCTGTCTTTCAGTTTAAGCGTAACACTTTCATTCGCTTCCTTAACGACTTCTGCATGTTGCTCCCTAACAGGATTATTCGCAATTTGTTTTGCTTGATCTTCAGCCACACCCAGCTTAACCATTAAACGCCGTAATAATTCAGCATCTAAGTCTTGTTCAAACTCATCAATTTTCACTGTTCTGTCAGTTTTATCTGCTCGATAACCTGTTTCAATTTCGCCCAGTTGCGTTTGAATTCTTTGCTTGCCATCATCAGGCGTCCCAGCAACCGTACGATGCGTCATGAAAATTTCTGTAGTTCCTTTTTCTTCACCGCGCTCTAAGCGGGTACGGAATTTACGACGATCGGCCAATCCTGAAAGTCCATCTAGCCATTTATCAAAACGCTCGCCATAGCTTCTTGAATCACTCTCTACTTTAATATTATCCGAACGAATCCACTCTGTTTCCATCACACCCGTTTGTGCGTTTTCTACACGCACTGCAAAACCTTGGTCTAACCAAAACTCGCGCACCACTGGCCAAACTTTCTCCGCTGGAGCATCCACTACCAACCAGCGTTGTCCACCGGCTTTTTCCATCCGTACACCTTCTGGATTACGTAATACTTGTTCAACGCCAGGCTCTTGTCCAGCCTGCGCCTCGCTATATTCAGAATAACTAGTGCTACCAGTTACATTGTAAGCATCACTTGAGTTCAATGAGGTTAAATCTGGCGGCACCTCCAAAGGACGTGAGCGTGCAGAGCCTTTTTTATAATCTGAAGAATTATCGATAAAAGGAATTGAATCGCAAGCACTTAGTAATGCTGTTAATAAAACCAGTCCTACTATCTTGTTTAAATCATTCTTTTTCATGCATTCCACCTTTATTAAACTCCTGCTGCTTTCATTGCTGCTCTCAATCCATCATGAAACTTAGCGGAGCAATTTACCATCGGCAACCTTATACCCGATTGGATGAGCCCCATTTCATGTAGTATCCATTTCACTGGAATTGGATTGGCTTCGACAAATAATTGTTGGTGCAAACCAAATAACTTTGCATTAATTGCACAAGCTTCTGCAACTTTCCCAGACCTTGCCGTAACACACATCTCATGCATTAGTTTAGGAGCGATATTAGCCGTGACTGAAATAACGCCATGGCCACCTAACAACATTAACGCTAAGCCAGTTGCGTCATCGCCGCTGTAAATTGCAAAATCTTTTGGTGCACGTAATATCAAATCAGTTCCACGCTCAATACTGCCCGTTGCATCTTTAATACCAACGATGTTAGGTATTTGAGCCAATCTAAGCGCAGTATCATTAGCAATGTCACAACCAGTACGGCCTGGCACATTATATAAAATTTGCGGCACATCAACTGCTGCAGCCACAGCTGCAAAATGTTGATACAAACCTTCTTGTGTCGGCTTATTATAATACGGTGCGACTAGCAAACAAGCATCTACACCTGCTGCTTTTGCTTTGGCGGTTAATTCAATCGCTTCTTTGGTTGAATTTGCGCCAGTGCCTGCAATGACGTTGACACGTCCATTGACATGCTCAACAGTCGTCTTAATGAGCAGATAATGCTCATCAACATCAACGGTCGGTGCTTCGCCCGAAGTACCCACAATCACAATACCATCAGTGCCTGCTTCCACATGAAAATCGATAAGCTTGCGCAACGCATCTAAATCCAAGCGTCCATCTTCAAACATAGGGGTGACAATTGCCACCATACTACCTTGCAACATATAGAAATCTACCAATTTTAAACAACGCACATTTTAACTGAACTCAGACTAAAATTGTGAAAAGCCATACAATTCGCACCACCATGATGATTAAACCAGACTTTTTATATTAAATAGTTATTTAAATATAATTACATATTCTTTGTTTATATATAGAGAACTATTTATATTCTCTATCTTTCAACCATTGATACAACGCAAATGTTGACGCTTTTGCAGCACCCATTCATTATTAATGATTAGATTCAACTGCGAGGCTAATATGAAACACGTTATAATCACAAAATCGATTAGTTGATGACATTATGGATTTAAAAAGCTATTTCATTATTTTAGTAGGCACCGTGTTAGTCAATAACATTGTGTTGGTCAAAATTCTTGGGCTGTGTCCCTTCATGGGCGTTTCTAAAAAACTAGAGGCGTCGATTGGCATGGCCGCTGCCACCGCATTTGTATTAACAGTTGGATCAATGACAAGTTGGGTAATCGATCACTATTTACTCCAGCAATACCAATTAGAATATCTGCGCACCTTGTCATTTATTGTAGTCATTGCCAGCGTTGTGCAATTCACCCAAATGGTGATGGAAAAAAGCTTTCCAGTCTTATATCAAATGTTAGGGATATTTTTGCCACTCATTACCAGCAATTGCGCTGTGCTTGGCATCCCTTTATTGAATGCACAAACGGACAATGGCTTTATTCATTCTGCATTATTTGGCTTGGGCGGCGCTGCTGGATTTTCAATGGTACTCATTCTATTTGCTTCACTACGTGAACGCTTAGAAGCTGCCGATGTACCAATGCCATTTAAAGGTTCTGCTATCGCGATGATTACCGCAGCCTTAATGAGCCTTGCTTTTATGGGCTTTGCAGGATTGGATAAATATTAGCTCTCCCATTACTACGCTTCAAAAAAGAGCATTGAAACCACACTAAAACCACTATGTTAATTGCTTTATACATTATGCTTGGCTTAGCGCTGTTATTAGGCGCTGTATTGGGCTATGCCGCGCTGCAATTCAAAGTTGAGGGTGATCCGCTCATCGCACGCATTGATGCTATTTTGCCGCAAACACAATGCGGCCAATGCGGTTACCCAGGCTGTAAACCCTATGCAACAGCAATCGCTAATGGTGAAGCGGATATCAACCAGTGTCCGCCGGGTGGCGATGAAGGTGTGCGCGCACTAGCAGATTTGATGGGAGTGGAATACAAACCATTAAATGAAGAGCATGGTCAAACAAAACCAAAAGCAGTCGCCTTTATTGAGGAAGACTTATGTATCGGTTGCACTTTATGCATCCAAGCATGCCCTGTTGACGCCATCTTAGGTGCAGCAAAACATATGCATACGATAGTTGCCAGCGAATGTACTGGCTGTGAATTATGTGTAGCACCTTGTCCAGTTGATTGCATCACAATGGAGCCAATTGGTGAAACGCCCGATAACTGGAAGTGGAAATATCCAACCATTCCAATCAAGCCAGTAATAAAACTGTAACTGATAGAACGATAAATGAATGCTCCAATTAATATTGCAGGACTGTTGAAAAAGACCAAAGACGTGTTTCGTTTTCATGGTGGCGTCCACCCGCCTGAAAATAAAGCGCAATCGACCCAATTACCGATTGGCAAATTACCAATTCCAGAAAAATTGGTATTGCCACTGCGACAGCATATTGGCAACATTCCTAAAATTAAAGTCTCGATTGGCGAGCAAGTACTTAAAGGTCAACTGATTGCTGAAGCAGAAGGTGCTGTTTCTGCCGCTATCCATGCGCCAACGTCAGGCATCATCAGTGCAATTGGTGATGCAATCATTCCACATCCGTCAGGTCTGCCTGATCATTGCATTACCATCACACCAGATGGCAAAGACACTTGGATAGAACGCCACCCTCAAGATTGGCGCACCGCAGACATTCACTCGCTCATTAGTAGCTTACGCTTTTCTGGCATTGTGGGCTTAGGTGGTGCAACGTTTCCAACGCAAATCAAATTACGCACCAATAAAACGGCGATTCATACGCTCATTATTAACGCGGCTGAATGTGAACCTTATATCACTTGCGACGATATGCTGATGCGTGAATATCATGAGGAAATTGTGCAAGGCATAGCAGTCGCTCAGCGTTTACTTGGCGCAAGCAATGTCATTATTGGCATCGAAGATAATAAACCTGAAGCGATTAAAGCAATGCGTGCAGCAACCGCCAATACAACGATTCAAGTTAAAACGGTGCCAACACTTTATCCTAGTGGCGACGCACGCCGTTTAGTGCATTTGGTCTTGGGACAAGAAGTGCCGCATGATAAACGCTCAACCGAAGTAGGCATTCAAGTCTTTAATGTTGCCACCGTGCTGGCACTGTATCGCTATTTTGAGTTTGGTGAACCTGCATTGAGCAGGATTGTTTCGATGACAGGCAATGTTGAACAACCTCAGAACTTTGAAGTTTTGTTTGGCACACCTTTGATGGATTTAGTCAAAGCCGCTGGTGGGGCTAAAGCCGACACTAGCCATTTCATCATGGGCGGCCCGATGATGGGCTTTAATTTACCGAGCGAAGAAGTGCCAATCACTAAGGCAGCTAACTGCATTATTGCCGCATCGCCAACCTTATTTGAGCCACCTCCACCAGCGATGCCCTGCATCCGTTGTGCACGCTGCGCCGATGCTTGCCCCGTGAATTTACAACCGCAAGAACTCTACTGGTTTGCTAAATCAGATAATTTTGAAAAGGCACATGAGTACAATTTATTTGATTGTATTGAATGTGGCGCTTGCTCTTATGTATGCCCTAGCGATATTCCGCTGGTGCAATATTATCGCTATGCCAAGAGTGAAATTATTGCATTAGATAAAGCAAAAGAAGCCGCTGACATTGCGCGTGAGCGCAATGAGTTCAGACTCGCGCGGATTGAAAGAGAAAAGCAAGAGCGTGCAGCCAAACATGCGGCTCGTGCACAAGGGGCTAAATCCACTGAGACGACGAGTAACAATCCAGCCACAACGGATAAACAAGCTGCGATTGCAGCAGCGATTGCACGTGCAAAAGCACAAAAAGCAACAGATGCTGTAGCCCCTAAAAATACAAGCAACATCAGCGATGCGACGAAAGCAGAAATTGCAGAGATTGATGCGCGTAGAGCGGCGGCGGGATTAACGGAACAAGCAAATGATAAAGTTCCAGCGGCAACTAATGAAGATAAGCAAGCGAAAATAGCCGCTGCGATTGCGCGTGCTAAAGCACAAAAGGCAGAAGCTAACACATCAACTGCAGGCAAAAATGCTTCAACAAAGCAGCCAGTGGCCGATGCAGAAAAGCAGGCTAAGATTGACGCTGCCATTGAACGGGCAAAAACATTAAAAGCGGCAGCGGAACCGCCACCAACCAATGACGTGAATACAAAACCTGTCGCTGATTTAGAAAAACAAGCTAAAATTGAAGCCGCAATCGCTCGTGCCAAAGCGCAAAAAGCCGCGGCATTAAAAGCAAAAGAAGATCAATCAAAGGAATAGTTTGAACCGCTCACCTTACATCACGAATGCGCCAACTGTTAGCAGCATTATGTTGAAAGTGCTAGTCGCCTTGGTGCCTGGCATTATTGTTTATGCGTGGCTATTTGGCGGCGGTATTTTGATTACCTTGGCATTGGCGACAGCAACGGCTTTAGTAACAGAAGCGCTGATGCTCAAACTGCGCAAACGTCCAGTACAACCTTTTTTATCCGATTACAGCGCGATTATTACGGCGTGGTTGCTGGCATTAGCCATTCCGCCACTGGCGCCTTGGTGGTTGATTGTCGTTGGCACCGCTTTCGCTATTATTGTAGCAAAACAACTCTATGGCGGACTTGGTTACAACCCATTCAATCCTGCCATGGTTGGTTATGCCGTGCTATTAATTTCATTTCCAGTCATTATGACAAAATGGCCAGCGGCGTTAAGCCTCGCACAAACAAAGCTGAGTTTTATGGATCAATTTCATTATATTTTCAGCTCGGCATTGCCAGCAAACGTGAGTATGGACGCTGTCACCTCTGCGACGCCTTTAGACTACTTAAAAACCCAGCTAAAGCTCAATAAAAGCATGACGACTATTCAATCAGCACCGATTTTTGGCGTGCTGGGCACTAAAGGTAGCGAAGCCATCGCATTAGCTTATTTGGCTGGCGGCATCTTTTTATGGCAACAACGCATTATTACCTGGCACTTGCCTATCGCTTTTTTAGGTTCAATTGCAGCTATTGCAGGCGTGTTTTGGTTAATTGACCCTACGCAATTTGCTAACCCACTGTTCCATCTATTTAGTGGCGCCAGCATATTGGGGGCATTTTTTATATTAACCGACCCCATCAGCGGCCCAACTACGCCCAAAGGTAAGCTGTACTTTGCAGCTGGGGCTGGCTTAATTACTTATTTGGTGCGTGTTTATGGCGGCTATCCTGACGGTGTTGCTTTTGCAGTTATTTTTATGAATATTTGCGTACCGCTGATTGATATGTACACACAACCACGTGTGTTTGGACATCAAAAATAAGATGGCAGACACTGTACTCAAACACGCGACAAAAACTGCGCTCACATTGGTTGCATTTGCATTCACGTTTACTTTGTTGATGACCGTGGTTTATCAAATAACCAAGAAGCCAATCGCCAAGAGTGAGGCGGCGGCACGCATTACATTATTCCAGCAAGTGATTGCGCATGACCGTTATGACAATACCGTGTTACAAGATACGATTAGCATCGCCCCTAGCGCTTTATTAGGCAACAAGAAACCAACAATTGCGAATATTGCACGCATGAATGGTGAGCCAGTTGCCGTGATTTTAGAAGCCGTTGCGCATGATGGCTATAGTGGTGATATTACTTTATTAGTCGCTGTTAATGCAGATGGTAGCTTATCTGGTGTACGCGTGATTAAGCATACTGAAACGCCAGGACTGGGTGATTATATCGACATTGCTAAATCAACATGGATTAAACTATTTGATAATCAGTCACTCAATAAAACAAGTGATGCTAATTGGGCCGTTAAAAAAGATGGCGGCGCATTCGATTATATGGCTGGCGCGACCATCACACCACGCGCCGTAGTGAAGGCGGTGCATAAAGCGTTACAATACTTTGAAGCAAACAAAAAAACATTGTTGCAACCAACTGAAACAACAAACGTGACACCGACAGAGGTCAAACAAGATGAGTCAATTTAAAGACATTACCGAAAATGGTATTTGGAAACAGAATCCTGGCGTCGTCCAGTTGCTTGGACTGTGCCCGACGCTTGCAGTGACAACCACGATGGTGAACGGCGTTAGCTTAGGATTAGCAACCGCACTTGTTATGGCAGCGGCGAATGGCGCAGTTTCACCTGTGCGCAAATTTGTTCCAAATGAAATTCGTCTACCTGTCTTTATTTTAGTCATTGCGGCGTTAGTGACCGTGATTGATTTATTAATTCACGGCTTTGCAGAACCATTACATAAAGTGCTTGGCATTTTCATTCCACTGATTGTGGTTAACTGTATCGTATTGGGTCGCGTTGATGCCTTTGCGGCAAAAAACCCGCCATTACCTGCTATTTGGGATGGGTTTATCATGGGTATAGGCTTAACATTAGTGCTTGGCACATTAGGCGGCATGCGCGAACTATTGGCAAAAGGCACTTTATTTTCGGGTCTAGATTTAGCGTTAGGCGAAAGCTTTAAGCATGTCGTTTTTACCGTCATTCCTGATTATCAAGGCTTTTTATTAGCGGCTTTACCACCGGGCGCATTCCTTGGCTTAGCGTTTTTAATTGCGGCGCACAACTGGATGGAGCAACGTAAAGCGTCTAAAAAACCGGCGGCTAAACCAACCAACACCGAGTCACTCAAACCAGCGCATTAATCAGCGTTTAGTTGGTGACGGATAGCAATGAACGCTGATAAACGATTACAAATTTTTAAACGCTTAAGCAATGCGATTCCAGAACCAAGTACTGAGCTTGAGCATAATTCAATCTTCGAGTTACTGATTGCCGTTATTTTATCTGCTCAAGCGACTGACAAAGGTGTCAATATCGCCACCCGCAAACTCTATGCAGTCGCGAATACGCCACAAGCAATTGTTGATTTAGGCATCGAAGGCTTAGAGCGTTATATTAAAACGATTGGCTTATATCATGCCAAAGCCAAAAATGTCATCGCTTGCTGCCAACAACTAATCACACAACACAATAGCGAAGTGCCTAACACACGCGAAGCGTTAGAGGCCTTGCCTGGCGTTGGGCGTAAAACAGCGAATGTGATTTTAAACACTGCTTTTGGCCAGCCAACGATTGCCGTTGATACGCATTTATTTAGATTAGGCAATCGCACTAAATTGGCCACAGGTAAAAATGTGCTTGAGGTTGAAAAAAAATATTTAAAAACGATTCCTAAGCAATTTTTACAAGATGCCCATCACTTATTAATCTTGCATGGTCGCTACACTTGCACTGCGCGTAATCCAAAATGTGGTGAATGCTGTATTGTGGATTTATGTGAATATAAAGATAAAATCATTCCTAAGCGGCATTTGATGGCGGGCGACTAGCTTGATGGCAATAAGCCTTGAGCATCGAAGAAAACAGTACACAAGTTAAGATTGTCATTGACGCGTCTAAACATTAAAGAGATTACAACATGAGCTTATTCAATCCATCTCGCGATGAAGTGCGCGACTTTTTTTTTAATAGCTGGGCTAAATTCAAACAACAACAAGCGCTAACGGATTTAGAAAAAATCGCCATTAGCGTTATTCAAATGCACCCTGAATACCATGTTATTTTAGATAAGCCAGAGCAATACAAACAGCAAGCTTACTTTCCTGAACAAGGTGAAACCAATCCATTTTTGCATATGAGCTTGCATTTGTCTGTTTTAGAGCAAATTAGTATTAACCAGCCTATCGGTATCACTAGCATTTATGAACGCTTAAAGAACAAATACCAAGAAGAACATTCTGCGCAACACGATGTCCTAGAGTGCTTGGGCGAAACGATTTGGCTAGCGCAACAGAATAAAACTGTCATCAATCCAGATTATTATTTAGAATTACTGCACAATAAGATTGGCAAAAGTACACAATGAGCAACCTTGATACAAAAAATAGCGCATCAAAATCACATGCGCATGATTGGCTGAATGAACATGGTGACTATCTTTACCGTTTCGCGCTAGCACGTTTACGTGATCCACATCAAGCAGAGGATGTGGTGCAAGAAACTTTTATGGCAGCGATTAAAGCCAATAACTTTGCGGAGCAATCTTCACCACGCACTTGGTTAACTGGCATCCTTAAACACAAAATCATTGACCTCATGCGAAAAGGTGTTCGCGAAACAGCCGTCTCAGATTTAATGTCTGAACAAGACGCCAATATGGATGAGTTTTTCGATAAATCAGGTCATTGGGAAGATAAACCTAAAAGCTGGAACATGCCTGACAGTGCGCTGGAACAACAACAGTTCCTCAACGTTTTACAATCGTGTTTAGATAGAATCCCTAATAAACTCGCCACTTTATTTATGATGCGCGATGTGCACGAAACTGATAATGAAGAAATTTGTAAGGAACTGAATATCACCGCGACCAATGCTTGGGTCATGTTATATCGGGCTCGAATGGGCATTAGAAAATGTTTAGAAATTAATTGGATAGGTCATTAGAGAAATGTTGAAATGCAAACAAGCTAGCCAGCTAGTGTCACGCGCCTTAGACGAAAAATTGTCTATGCGAGAACGTTTTGCTTTAAAACTGCATCTATTGATATGCAAGTATTGCTCACGGTTTAGTCAACAGTTGAACACCTTAAACGTTGCTATTAGCAGCATAGGGAAAACCATTGAAGACGATGCCAGCATTACATTGCCGCCTGAAACCAAAAATAGAATTGCTCAGTCATTAGAGTCTGAACATTAACCAACGCTTTACTGTAACAAACTTTTATTTAAATTATATTAAAGGAAATCATCATGAACGTTACTAAAAAATCAATCGCACTAGCAGTAGGTGGCGCATTTGCATTATCGTTAAGTGCAGCAACTGTTTCAGCAGCAGAGAATCCATTTGCAATCAAAACACTTTCAAGCGGTTATCAAGTAGCAGACAACCATGCTGACAAAGGTGCTGATGGCAAATGTGGCGAAGGTAAGTGCGGTGCAGAGAAAAAAGCACATGACGGTAAATGTGGTGGTGAGAAAAAAGCCGCTGACGGCAAATGTGGCGAAGGCAAATGCGGTGCAAACAAAGAAGCACACGAAGGTAAATGTGGCGCTGAAAAAGGCGGCGAAGGCAAATGCGGTCACTAATTAAGTGCTAGCTTAATACTTACTCAATGTCTAGATTAAGTGACATTAGTGGCGTTGGTTTAGGGTTAAAGCGCGAGCTGATTCCCCAAATTCAACGCCATTTTCAACATCAAGAACCTGATGCGCTCATCAGTCATATTGATTTTGTTGAAATCGCGCCAGAGAACTGGTTAGGCGCTGGTGGTAAGTATGCAGAACAGTTAGCGTGGTTTGTCGAGCGCTATCCTATCGCATGCCATGGACTTTGTTTATCATTAGGCGGTCCAGACCCCTTAAATGCCCCTTTTTTAAAACAGGTAAAACAGTTTTTATCTGACAACAAGATTCCGTTATATACCGAGCATTTAAGCTACTGTAGCGACTTCTATCAAAACAAACCTGGCTATTTATATGACTTATTACCGATTCCGTTTACTGAGGAAGCGGTGCATTATGTCGCCGATAGAATCAAACAAACCCAAGATATTTTAGGTCAGCGCATCGCAATTGAAAACGCATCGTTTTATCTAAAAGCGCCAATTGCAACCATGGATGAACTGACGTTTTTAAACGCTGTGCTAACCGAAGCTGATTGCTGGTTACATTTGGATATTAATAATATTTACGTCAATAGCATTAATTTTGGCTTTGATGCCAGCGATTTTTTAAAAGGCGTTCCAGCAGAACGCATCGTTTATAGCCATGTGGCTGGCCATTATCAGCAAAAACCAGATTTACTAGTCGATACACACGGCACAGATGTGATTGATCCTGTTTGGGCATTATTAGAAGAGGCTTATGCTTTATTCGGCACATTCCCCACATTGTTAGAGCGCGATAGCAATATTCCACCGATTGAAACGCTGATACTAGAAGTCGATAAAATTGCGGCGTTACAAACAGCTGCAGCTAATGTCAAACGGCTGACTAAGTCAGCAGCGTAAGATGACATCATAAAATCATGCTGGATTTCCAACAATATCAATACGCTTTTACTGCGCATATTCGCGATCCAGAAAATAATCCAAAACCAAACAATGTGGATGAAGAGCGTATGGCGGTCTATCGCCAAGGCGTCTATAACAATATTTTCGAATCGGCTTCTGTCTGCTTTCCTGTCTGCCAAGCAACGGTCGGAGAGGAAAATTGGCATGCCACAGTAAGAAGATTTGTCGCAAGCCATCATGCTAGCTCACCGATATTCAGAGAAATACCTAAAGAACTCGTCACGTTTTTAGAAACAGATGGCGCAACGCCAGACTATATCAAACAACTCGCGCATTATGAGTGGGTAGAACTTGCCGTTAACAGCATGCAAACTGAGACACCTGTGTTGAGTGAAACGCCTGACTTACTCAATGAAGTGCCGATCTTAGCGCCCGCGCATATGTTGTTGCAATATGATTACCCCGTGCAAAAAATCTCTGCACAATTCAAACCTAAAGAAATAGAAACGACACACTTATTGGTCTTTAGGAATGCAGGCAATCAGGTTAACTTTGTCGAATTAAATCCAATGGTATATGTGTTGTTGGAATTGATTAAACAAAATATGACGGGCACTGAGGCACTCACCCTTTTAGCTGAGCAAATGCAACATCCACAACCTGAGGTGATTATCGAATTTGGTAATGGCGTGCTAAATGATTTAATGAAGCAAGGATCGTTGCTAGGCAGTCATTAAACCCCAATAGTTAGTCTCAACCGACATGCTTCAACTGGTCATATTCTGTCGCCATATGAACGCTCCACAACACCTGTTGTCAACATTCAGCATCAAGCTTAACTCGATTTTGATTGACCAATCATTGCTTAAGCTAATCAAGCAATTTATCCCATAGATAATATTAATTAAATTGATGATATTTTCTGCTGATACGCTTAAGAACATCATTACAGAAACACCATAATCTGCCGATAAAAGTATATGGTTGGTGATAGCCTTAACAGGCAATTTACTTTTGTTAACAATTTCAAAGAGTTGTTCGGCATGCTTGTTGCTAGCATATAAACAAGTCATTTCAATAAATACAATATGGCAGTCTCCTTATTCAGTGAAAATTGGTATCGTATAGCGCAACTTAAACCAAGATTGCGTGATAGCGTTATTGTTAAACGCCAACATTGGCGTAAGGAGTTGTGGTATCTGCTCACGGATGAAATGGGTGGCAATCAGCATCGTATTAATACAGCGGCCTATCAGTTTATTGGTCGATGCAACGGCGAGTTGACTGTGCAGCAAGTGTGGGATGCTGTTCTGCTAGACAAGAAAGATGACGCGCCAACGCAAGATGAAGTAATTGATTTACTTGCAAAAGTTAATCAGCAGGAGCTATTGCAATACGAAGATGTTACTGACACTGAAGGCTTGTTTAAACGACGTGACAATCGCGCTAAACAAAAGCGCGAGTCTTACCTTAATCCATTTGCCATTAAACTACCGCTTGGCGACCCCTCTAAATGGCTAATTAAACTAAACGGACTTGCGCATTTGCTCTTTCAGCCAATGGTTTTATTGCTTTGTTTGATGTTTATTTTAATGGCCATCCTGATGGCTGGCAGTGAATGGGATGCCATTACCACGCATGCATCCCAACATATGTTAACGCCTCGTTATCTCACCTTAAGTTTAATTTGCTTTCCATTTATCAAAGCATTACATGAGTTAAGTCACGGCTTAGCCGTCAGAAGATGGGGTGGCGAAGTACATGAATGTGGCGTTTCATTTTTGGTGTTTATTCCTGCACCATACGTTGACGCTACAGCCGCAAATGCCTTTCCTTTACGCCATCAGCGCATGGTCGTTAGTGCGGCAGGCATCATCACAGAAATGTGTTTAGCTAGCATTGCATTAATGATTTGGCTCAGCGTGCAACCAGGCTTAATCAAAGACTTAGCGTTTACCACCATGTTTATTGGCTCAGTCTCAACCTTGTTATTTAATGGCAATCCATTATTACGCTTTGATGGCTATTATGTGTTATCTGATTTTTTAGACATCCCTAATTTAGCAACACGTAGTAATCAATATTGGAATACGACAATAAAAAATCTCATTTCTACTCATGCTATAGAAATTCAAGGCATAAACAACGGAGAGAAAAAATGGCTTATTCTTTATGCGCCGCTGTCCTTTTTTTATCGGCTTATCATCTCCTTAATCATCATTCTTTGGTTAGGTGGAAAATGGTTAATACTGGGACTAGTAGCCGCTATTTATATGGCTTTTAGCATACTGATTCGGCCTGTGTTTAAATGGACAAACCAATTACTTGTTAGTGCGAATACTGGTGAAGATTTAGATCATATTCGTCGCAATCTAACGTTTATGGTAATTGGGCTCTTCATTCTATTTTTTATCATACCGCTGCCCTTTTCAACTGTAGCGCCCGCAGTAACATGGTTGCCAGAGCAAGCACAGATAAGACCTAAAGAAGATGGCTTTATCAAAACATTGCCCATCAAGAATGGCGCGCAGGTCAAAAAAGGCGATTTACTCGCGATTATCGACAATCCAAAATTAAATAAAGCACATCATAAAATATTGGGCAAACTAGATGGCTTACGTGCAGATCAATTTCAATTATTAATCCGTGATCCAGCTAAAGCGCAAAATATTACACAAGACATTGCTAGCGCAGAAAAAGAGTTGGCGCACATAGAAAAACAAATTAGCGATTTAACCATTACTGCGCAAATTGATGGTGAGTTAGTCATGCCAAAACAACAAGATTTAATTGGCACTTATATCCGCAATGGTGAAAATATCGGTTATGTGTTTGAGAAAAGACAGATAAAAGTGAGAGCGGCTGTTGCAGAGCAAGATGCTTTTTTTGTCAGGAACATGACAAATAATGTCAACGTTTGGTTAGTCGAGTCACCTAAAGCACAATATAAAGTGAATATGACCATGGATATGCCATCCGCCACACGTATTCTACCCAGTGCGGCAATGGGTGATAAAGCGGGAGGACCTTATACAACTGAAACGGCAGATAAACATGGGACCAAACTACTAGAACCTGTCTTTTTGTTCGATTTAACGTTGCTTGGCTCCAACATGCAACGCGTCGGTGGTAATGCTTATGTCAGATTCGAACATGATGCAACGCCATTAGCAATACAGTTGTATCAACGTGCCAATCAATTATTCTTAAAAAGGTTTGAGCCTTCAATATGATGGTGAAAACAAAAAGATTGCCAATTCCAGGGCTACTCTGCGGCATGTATCCCGAACGGGACGTACCTGCGAGAAAGAAAGCTTACCCATTCGATTTGTTAACGCTATGGGTGAACCGCTTCACTGGCTTAGAGACCAAAAAGGCAAACGGCTTTGTTCAAAAAGTGCGCTTGCTAGAACAAAAAACAGCGCCATTTAATACATCCAAATTTAACGCCGACTTGCAAACATTACAACTCGCCTTACGGAAAGATGGTTTTACTGACTCGCATCTAGCCCTAGCCTTTGCTTTAATCAACCGAACCTATCTCAGCCTGATGGATGTGCGTTTATTTGATACCCAACTTATTGCGGCTTATCACCTGTTACATAATCGCTTAGCAGAAATGGCCACTGGAGAAGGTAAAACATTCGCTGTTGGCTTAGCAGCAGCTACGGCGGCAATCAGTGGCGTACCAGTGCATGTCATCACCGCCAATGATTATTTAGCCTCTCGTGATATGCAGTCATTACAACCACTGTATCAGGCGCTGGGACTTTCAGTCGATGCCGCTATTCATGGGCAAGAGCCGCTGCGTCGTAAAAAAGCGTATGCCAGCAACATCACCTATTGCACAGCAAAAGAGTTGGTTTTTGATTATTTACGTGATGGCTTACACCGTAAAAAAACACCTTTTTTTAATGATAGGATGACCGAAAACACATCGCCCTTGTTATTGCGCGGACTCTGCATGGCCATTGTTGATGAGGCAGATAGCATACTGATTGATGAAGCCCGTGTGCCGCTGATTTTGTCACAAGCCATTCATAACCAGCAAGAAGTTGGTTATTACACCCAATCACTAGATTTGGCGCATAGCTTAATCATGACAACAGACTTCCAATTAAAATCTGCTGCAATGCAAGCAGAATTAACGGAATCTGGCCGCCAAAAGCTAGAAGTTGCAGCATCAACTTTACCTGCTGTTTGGCATAATCGTCTGCACCGAGAAGAAATCATTTGCCTAGCATTAGCAGCTTTGTATTTGTATCGCTGCGATCAACATTATGTAGTGGATAACCAAGCCGTTTGCATTATTGATGAAACCACTGGCCGTATTGCTGCAGGACGCACTTGGTCTCGCGGCTTGCATCAGCTGATTGAAATTAAAGAAGGCTGCCAACCAACTGCTAACTTAGCAACCCTTGCGCAAATCACCTATCAACGCTTTTTCCCAAGGTATTTTCGCCTGAGCGGCATTAGCGGCACTTTATTAGAGTCACGTACTGAGTTGTTCCGCACCTATGATTTACGTGTTTGCAACGTGCCACTCCGCTCCGCTTGTCTACGAAAAATACTGCCGAATCGTCTATTTAGAAATAAGTTAGAGTTAAGAGACGCTTTAGTGGAACGCATATCAACCCTGCAATTAACCAAACAACCCGTGTTAATTGGAACAGAATCGGTTATCGAATCAGAATTGCTCAGTAATGCATTACAAGTGGCAGGTATCGCCCATAACGTATTAAATGCTAAAAATGACATCAATGAAGCCGAGCTTATTGCGATGGCTGGACATGCTGGCGCAGTCACCATTACCACTAATATGGCAGGGCGCGGCACCGACATTAAAATTGATGCGCAGGTAAATGCTTTAGGTGGATTGCATGTGATTAGTTGCCAAGCCAATGCATCCAGACGAATTGATCGACAACTTATCGGCAGATCTGCTCGTCAAGGTGACAACGGCAGTGCAGAAACTTGGATTTCACTCAATAGTAGTTTACTGCTTAGAAGACTGCCCTTATGGCAAAGGAATCTTTGCAAAAAGAATCCATCTAGTGTGCCTAGCATCATCATCAAGGCAATGATTGTGGTATCACAGGCAAAGGAAGAGCGTTATCAATCGCTATTGCGTAAACGCTTATTAGAGGCTGACGCCGCATTAGAAGACAACTTCTCATTTGGGGGAATGCATCATGATTGAGCTAAAAGAAATCATACAAGCAAATCAACCATATCAACATCAGTCATATCAACTAGAAACGATGAATAAAATAATCCCTTGGTACGCAGCTAGCAGTGAACAAACACCGAATAACGCGGCAGATAACGCTGAACAACATCAACAACCACATGACGCTAATGACGCCAAACTCATGATTCTGAGTGATGACCCAATTAATGCGGAAGTGATGCGCGACTATCTAACGACGTTTGGCTATCAACATATTATTTTGACGCATGACATCTCAAAAGCTTTCGATACTATTTTTCAAGAGTCGCCAGATGCTGTTTTATATGAAAATAGCCATCTTACGCCACCAGCTTTTCAGATGCTTGAGAAAATTAGAAACAACACAAAAACACGTCTTGTGCCTTTGTTAATCCTGACCGCTGAGGCTGATCAAGAAACCAAATTACATGCACTAGAACTTGGCGTTGTTGATATTATTATTAAGCCAGCATCGGCAAATGAGCTGTATTTGCGGCTGCGCAACATCTTATCAATTAAAACCTATCATGACCAAATTGCGCACTTTGACGGCCTAACCAAACTACCCAATCGAGAGTCGTTTATTCATCATGTAGATCGCTCATTAAAATATGCGGTACGTTACAAAACAATTGGTGCCATCTTGCAAATCGGACTCAATCGATTCAAACATATTAATGAAGTGTATGGCATCGCGATTGCCGACCAATTGCTGAGAATCATTGCAGAAAGAATTAAAAGTGGCCTTAGCCACACAGACATTATTTCTAGAGTGGATGAGTTAGACATTAACACCACGATTTCACGATCTGGCGATGATGAGTTTTTATTACTGCTACCTATCATTGCTAAAGCAGATGATGCCGCTATTATTAGCCTTCGACTGCATGATGAGATTGCCAAACCTTATGAGATTGAAGGTCATGAAATCTATATCACCAGCAATATTGGCATTGCCATTTTCCCTGACGATGGTCGTAACAAAGACCATATTTTACATAGTTCAAGTGTCGCGCTGAATCAAGCGAAGAAAAACCATCAAGCAAATTACCTTTTTTTCTCGAAAGAGCTTAATACGCTATCGGCTTACCGCCTGACCATGGAAAATAATTTGAGAAAAGCATTAGAACTCAACCAATTTGAAATGTATTACCAACCTAAAATATCATTAGCCACAAGACAAATCGTTGGTGCCGAAGCGCTTATTCGTTGGCAACACCCAGAATATGGTTTTATCAGCCCTGAAGAGTTCATCCCGATTGCTGAGGAATCTGACAATATTCTTGCGCTAGGAAGCTGGATTATTAAAGCAGTTACAGAGCAAATTAGCACATGGAAAGCGAGTAACTTAGTCGTTCCGCGCATTGCGCTCAACATCTCAAGCCATCAACTAAAAAATGTGCGACTATTAGGTGAAATGGAAGCGGCATTAAAACATGCCAAAATTGATGCTAGCTATCTAACCATTGAGTTAACTGAAACCGCCGTGATGGACAATGTGCAAGCGATTGTATCGACGTTAAATAAACTCAAATCTCTAGGTGCAAAAATATCGATTGATGACTTTGGTACAGGCTATTCTTCATTAATGCAGTTAAAACAACTGCCACTTGATGAGCTAAAAATTGATCGGACATTTACGATGGATATTGGGCGCGACAAGAACTCTGAAGCTATTATTCTCGCAACACTCGCGATGGCACAAAATTTAGGATTCAATGTTGTGGCAGAAGGGGTAGAAACCAAGGCGCAATTTAACTTTTTACTTAAACACGGTTGTAATGAATATCAAGGTTATTTATTCAGCTCAGCCATTACAGCCGAAGAATTCGGTACGTTAATCAGCTAATAAATGATTAATTTCCAATCCAGAAAGCGCCTATGAAATTTAATTTAATCCTTACTCTGCCGATATATCAATCTGGGAAAAACATTTAATAAAGCAGATATTATGGTGGATATCATTAAAAAAGAGCAATTGGAGGTCTATCGTGCCATCGGCCGCATTCCTGCTATTCAATCACATCTAAATACATTGTGTGAACGTTTAGACCATATTGCTGAAGCCACAATTGCCTTAACCGACAATAACGAACATAGTCTCGGCATTATTGCGCAGTGGCCGCATGAACACGAACTCAGCCCGGCGATGAAAAATACATTAGATGCCGCTGTGCAAAGAGCAAGCTCTGTCAAAATAGTCCCTGCCATTAGTGCGCACGACAGCAATCAGGCTTGCATCATTGCAACGCCTTTAATCTCCGATAAAAAAATATTAGGGGTGATTGCGCTATCACTCACAACCTCTGACAACAAAACAACCACCGCAAGATTAATAGAGCTTGAACAATTAGTCACGTCATTCACTGCTTTAGTCACATCTAATAATGGCATTGCTAGACCTGCTGATGCGAGTAAATTACTACAGTTACAAACGACTTTTCTTGCGCAAGACAGCCTAAAAGATGCATCCGTTGCTTTTGTGAATGAACTGACCAATATTCTTAAATTCAACCGTGTGAGTATTGGTTTATTAAAAAATCAAATCATCGATTTGATTGCTATTTCCAACTATGCTGAGTTTCAACATCATCAACACTTCGTTCCAGCCATATCAGCGGCCATGGAGGAAGCAGTTGACCAAGCTGAGTCTGTTGCCTTCCCTGCACTTGCTGATGATAAACCACGTGTGCATTTGGCGCATCAAGCCTTGGTCAAAAAAACGGGCAATGCCACCTGCAGTATTCCACTGATTCACAATCAAGAAGTGATTGGTGCAATCTGTTTAGAACATCAGACAAAATCAAATATGAACCACGAAGCCATTGTTTGGTATGAACATATCGCAAACTTTATTGCTCCACTGTTAATCTTAAAACAAGAAGCCGAGCATGCTTGGTATAAACGTGCCACAGAGTCATTCAAAGCCTATTGGCAAAACCTACTTTCTCAAGACAATCATACATCTAAGTTTATTATTGGCGCATTGACACTAAGTTTAATAGGGTTATTATTCCCAGTAAGCTACCATGTCGGCGCACGCGCTCACATAGAAGGCGCTACGCAGCGTATTTTAGCTGCACCAGTAGAAGGATTTATCAAGCAAGCTTATGTCAGGCCCGGTGATATGGTTAAAAAAGACCAGTTGCTGATTGAGCTAGCCGACCAAGATTTGATTTTAGAAAAAGAAAAGTGGGAAAGTGAGATTGTTCAACAAGAAAATGACTTCAGCGCGGCACTAGCAAGACAAGATAGAACGCAATATGCGATTAGCCAAGCAAAAGCCACACAAGCGCGCGCTGAGCTTAGTCTAATTAAACAAAAACTGGAGCGCTCACACATCGTTTCACCAATCAATGGCATTGTGCTTGAAGGCGATTTGAGCCAATCCTTAGGCGCGCCTGTTGCGCTTGGTGACCGTTTAATGACCATTGCACCAAAAGATCAGTATCGATTAATTATTGATATTGATGAACGTGATATTAGCAATATAGCAATAGGGAAAAATGGAGTGTTAGCACTTTCTGCTATTCCTACCGAGAAAATTGCATTTACAGTAGAGCGTATTACACCCATGGCATCCGTAAAAGATGGGCGCAACACTTATGAAGTTGAAGCAAAAATACACAATAAAAATATTTATTTAAGACCAGGGTTACAAGGGGTGGCAAAAATAGAAGCAGGCAAACGTTCAACGATTTGGAGCTTAAGCCACCGTATTGTTAATTGGTTGCAACTCACTTTTTGGAAATGGGGCGCGTAACTACCCGCGATGATGCAAAATGAATATTAAACTAATACCAATAAAACACTTATGTATCGCACTTTTATTATGTGCTGCAAATGCGATTGCACCCGCTTTTGCAGCACAAACTTTTGGTTGCTTAATTGAACCTTATCAAGTGGCAGAAGTAGGTGCTCAAGTGGTTGGCGTAATTGAATCTATTAAAGTTGAACGCGGAGATTCGGTAAAAAAAGGCCAAGTGATTGCTACTTTGCGTTCCGATGTTGAGCGTGCTTCAATGAGCGCAGCTGACACACGAGCTAAAGCAGGTGCGAATGTTAATGCATCAAAAGCAAATTATGAGTTTGACTTATCTCGCCTTGAAAGGTCTCGATATTTATTAGATAAAAAATTTATTTCTCAGCAAGCAGTAGACCAAATTGTGACCGAAACTGAGATATCACATCAAAAATATATGCAAGCAATCGAACAACAACAGATTGCAAAAAATGAGTTAAATATTGCAGCAGCGCAACTATCGCAGCGTCATATCCGTAGTCCATTTAACGCGATTGTGACGGATCGCTATATTTCAGCGGGTGAACGTGTAGAAGAAAAGCCGATTGTACGCATTGCGCAGATCGACCGCTTACGAGTTCAAGTGGTAATGCCTGTTGCTTACTTTGGCAAGGTCAAACTGCATGACACAGCTACAATTACACCAGAGTTTCCAGATGCACCTACCGTATCAGGTGAAGTTTCATTAATTGACAGAGTGATTGACGCAGCCAGCAACACATTTCGCGTTCAGCTGGAATTTGATAACACTGATTTAGCCTTGCCAGCAGGATCGCGCTGCAAAGCTGACTTTGGTCTAAAGCCAATAACAAAGACACTGTAATGCCTATTAATTGACAATGCATACATCAGATCATTTTCGAGGAAAGTTACCTGCCCGCAAAAAAATGCTGGTAGAAGCACTTGAACATCGTATTCTGTACTCTGCAGATGCAGGTGCGCTATTGCTCGACAACAATGAAGCTACAACAACTGCAGAAGTCAGAGTAATTGAAGCACCTTCATCCAAGAGCAACGCTTCCACCATAGAATCAGTCAATCAACAACATGAGTTAGTTTTTGTCGACACGGCTATCCAAGATTACCAAATGCTGATAGACGATATTTTGGGGCAAAAGGATGACACTAAGCAAATCGAAATTATTACACTCAACAGAGAAAATGATGGAATTGCGCAAATCAATCGAGTACTCGAAAGTTATGATAATGTCAGCGCAATCCATCTTTTGGGTCATGGCAACGAAGCCGAGCTAAATCTTGGCAGTAGCCTACTCACGCTGGATTCTATTAATAGTCTCTACGCTAATGCCTTTAAAAACATGGGAGACCACTTAACATCAGATGCAGATATATTAATTTATGGTTGTAATTTTGGGCAAGGTAGTGAGGGCTTACTAGCAATAGAGCATCTAGCCGAGTTAACTGGAGCAGATATCGCAGCAAGCGACGATATTACGGGTAACAACTTAGAAATTGCTGACTGGGATTTAGAAATTAAGCTTGGTGAGATTAATACTGATGTCATCATTAATCAATCCTCTACTTCAAATTGGTCAAGAACATTATTGCTATTCCCCCCCAATATTCAGACTTCAAGTGGAAGTGTTACCTATACAGAGAATAATCCTGCAGTCGTTATTGATAGTGGAATATCAGTAACAGATATTGATAGTGCTAACCTAATAAGTGCACAGATAACTATCACTAATAATTATAGTCCTGGCGAAGATATACTTAGTTTTACAAACAAATATGGCATAACTGGTAATTGGGATGCAAATACAGGGAGCCTCTCGCTAAGCGGGACAGCATCCGTGAGTAACTATGAGAAAGCTCTTAGTGAGGTCACATATGTCAATATTAGTGAATCACCAAATACGGCTGTCCGTACAATAACATTTATAGCGGATGCTATTGACATACTCGGCGGTACTAGCAATGCGGCCTTAAGAAATATTACGGTTACACAAATCAATGATGCGGGGACATTCGGTGGCAACACCTCGGCTACAACCAATGAAGACGCTGGCACATCGGGCACGGTCACTTTTACCGATACAATTGATGGTTACTCAGTTAATAGCTTTGCAATCAATACCGCAGCGACAAACGGCACAGCAACCATTGATGCTGCTGGCAATTGGACATATACCCCAACTGCTAATTACAACGGTTCAGATTCATTCACTGTTCAAGTCACCGATGATGATGGCAATGTGGAAACACAGGTCATCTCTATTACTGTGACACCTATTAGCGATGCAGGTACCTTTGGTGGTGATGTATCAGTAACAACTGATGAAGATACAGGAGTAAGTGGCACAGTAACATTCACTGATTCCGCCGATGGTTATAGCGTCAATAACTTCGCCATTAATACCGTAGCAAGCAATGGAACTGCAACCATTGATGCTGCTGGCAATTGGACCTATACACCTTCTGCTAATTACAACGGTTCAGATAGCTTTACTGTGCAAATCACTGATGATAATGGTAATGTCGAAACACAGGTAATTTCCATTACCGTTACACAAATCAATGATGCTGGTAGCTTTGGCGGTGATGTCTCACTAACAACGAATGAAGATACAAGTACTTCAGGAACAGTGACTTTTACTGACGCGGCTGATGGCTTTACTACACCAAACTTTAGTCTTGTCAGTGCTGCATCTAATGGGGTAGCTGTTATCAATGCTGCAGGCAATTGGACTTATACGCCAACTGCTAATTACAACGATAGCGATAGCTTTACTGTACAAGTCACTGATGATGATGGCAATGTCGAAACACAGCTGATTTCCATTACCGTTACACAAATCAATGATGCTGGTAGCTTTGGCGGTGATGTGTCTGTGACAACGGATGAAGACACTGGCACTTCAGGTACTGTCACGTTTACGGATACTGCCGATGGGTATACTGGAACTACTTTTGCAATTAATACAGCCGCTTCAAACGGCACTGCAGCTATTGATGCGAGTGGCAACTGGACTT